>Ga0209164_1000195_pt1 | contig 192633 bp, 183 predicted proteins | sample MTBNYHSulfiMetaG_FD_187458 | JGI IMG/M metagenome (GOLD analysis project Ga0209164, IMG submission 187458) | Enrichment culture microbial communities from rom New York Harbor, USA that are MTBE-degrading - MTBE-NYH (New York Harbor Sulfidogenic)... | ecosystem: Environmental > Aquatic > Marine...
TGTTATCTTCGTCAGTTCCTTTACTGACATGGGTGTATCCCTCCTTTCTTGTTCCTGTCAGAACAATGGAGAATACACCCTTTTATTTTTTACCTCAAGATTTTTACACAGAAGATTTTACGCTACCCACAGGCAGTCTTTATTTGACGCAATTACATTCCTGTGATAGCATAGAATACCTGTTATTTATAATGCATGGATGAAACAAATACACGATACAAAGGTTTTTATAAATAGTAACGATCTCAAAATAATAAATAAATTGATTTGTAAAATCCCTCCTATCCTCCCTTTACCAAAGGGAGGGATAATTCCCTTCTTTGCCAAAGAGGGGTGAGGGGAGATTTCCTTAATAATGCTTATACAATTATGGATCCATCAATAAATAACGAACTATCCGGAGGGAATATAAAATGAAAAGAATAAGAACAGACCTGGGGAATCAGAAAGGATTCACACTCGTTGAACTCATTGTCGTCATGGTCATCATAGGTCTGCTTGCATCCTTTGTATACGTGAAATTCATAGGCAGGGTCGGTGAGAGTAAGCAAAATGCAGCTAAGGCACAGATCGAGATATTCAACCAGGCGCTGGAATTATACAGGCTCGATACAGGCCAGTATCCCTCGAGTGATCAAGGGTTAAACGCACTCAATGAAAACCCGGGCATAGAGAACTGGGCCGGACCATACCTGAAAAAAGCTGTCCCGAATGACCCATGGAACAGGCCTTATCATTATCAATACCCTGGAAACCACGGGGATTATGACCTGACTTCATACGGGGCTGACGGCTCACCCGGCGGAGAGGGTGAAAACAGGGACATTAACAGCTGGGAATAAGAGTAGGATAGAGATTGTCTTATAATTACCTTCTCGCGCGATTCGTGTAAGTATGTCCCTTCCTTTTAATCGCTCTGCTCAAAAGCCGGAAGTCCATATAATTAAATCATAAGCATTGCATCCATAATATTATTTGTAGCCGCAACCTTTAGGTTGCGAATAATAAACGCAGGCTAAAGCCTGCGGCTACTTTAATAAATTAATTGCACGTGCAACTTACTAAGACACAACTTAACAAAGCCTCATGGTTGTCATTCACGCAATTCCGAATGCGTTCGGGAGTCGGGAATCCTTCCGAAAACAAAGAAAGATTCTCGATGCGAGTCTTCGCTGAGAGTCGCTTCGACCGAACAAGTCGGAATGATAACAAATAATTCAGCGTCATGCCCGAAGCCTGCCCTCGAAATTCTTAATCGGGCATTCAGAGCCTTTCTGGATTTTCTTTTCCCTCCAAGTAGATGGCGGGCAAGCCACACTAAAGTGACATTTTTTGTCAGCATGAATCTTCTGCACGCCCATAAAAGCTACGGATCCCCATGAGTAAATCTTAGAGACCTGCAAATATTTAAATTCCTGAAAACATACTAATAATTAATGATTTTTTAGCTTTACATATATACATTTTATACATTTATAAAATTCTGTTAACCCGCCCGCAATGATTGGCACAGAGATTGCTTAATCTTGGTTATATAAGTTTCAAAGGAGGTGATGCACGGTTCTTGGTTAACAATTTTAAGTGAGTATGAGTAGCAAGTTTTATAGGTCATTTTTAATGATCGTTTGCTAAATACTCAGGAAAAGGAGGAAAGGGATGTACAGGACAATGCAAAAAATGAAAGTAGGGGAAGAGAGAGGCTTTACCCTGATCGAGCTCCTGATCGTCGTGGCGATCATCGGTATCCTGGCTGCAATAGCAATCCCCGGCTATCTCGGCATGCAGGAAAGAGGCAAAAAAGGAGCAATAACAAGGGTTGCCGAGGCAAACCTGCCGGAGTTACAGGCATGGATAAATTCTGTTAAAAAGGGAGCGATTGCAGCAGGTCAAGGACTTTTAACAGAAGTCGATACAGATGGGGACGGAGCTGTTACAGCCGGAGTAGATGATAATAACAATCAATTGGCTACAGCTGGTCTAGTTACCACATGGTTGGCACATGCAGGGCACGCGGCAGAACAGTCTCCATGGGGTACGGGAACGCTTTGGAGAAATGGTAATGTTGCAGCAGATTTGGCTACATGTGCTGGAACTGCTGCGGCAAATCCCGGAGCAATAACACTTTGCTATACCCCTACAGAAAATGCCACAATTCAACAGGTTTTTGTTGTAGCAATGGATAATGCAGTTCCACCTAATGCCTTATTGCAGAAGTCAGTAAGCGCTGATTAACTTTTATGGACGTTAATAAAAAGAGGAGGCTTTGTTTAGCCTCCTCTTTTTATTCTTTAAGGCACACTGATGGATAAAGGTTTAGAAAAACAATTTGACAAAGGGTTCACCCTCATCGAACTCCTGATCGTCGTGGCTATCATCGGCATCCTCGCTGCAATATCAATCCCCGGCTATCTCGGCATGCAGGAGAGGGGCAAGAAGGGTGCGACAATAAGGGCTGCCGAGGCGAATATACCCGAACTCCAGGCATGGATGATTTCTGCAAAAAAAGGGGCAATTGCATTAGGTCAAGGACTTTTAACAGAAGTCGATACGGATGGGGACGGAGCTGTTAAAGCCGGAGTAGATCTTAATAACTTTCAATTGGCTAACGCTGGAGTGGTCACCCAATGGGTTCAAAACAACATAATACATACATCAGAACAGTCACGATGGGGTGCTCCGCTTTGGGTCATTGGGGGTATTGCGGCAAATCTGGCTGCATGCGAGGCTGCGTCCCGGGCAGGTCAGATAACCCTTTGCTATACCCCTGATGAGGATTCTACGATCCAGCAAATATTTGTTGTAGCAAGGGATATTGCAGGGACTACAGTAGGAACTGTTGGCGCAGGGAACATCATTTTTTCGAAGTCAGTATCAAGTGATTAAAAGGAGACACCTTCTGAAGTCATGAGAAATAAAATAATTTTGCTCTATTATGAATTATTAAGCTGTGCATAATAGTATTAACTTCAACAAGTGTGTGTCATTCCCGCTTGCCGGGAATCCTTCCTGCTTCGAAGAAAGATGCCGGACAAGCCGGCATGACTAGAGAAAAAGCGCTTAAATCAGAGTCTATATTATTATAAGAACATTAACGATTTATTGTTTCAAATCTGAGGAGGTTCATGTGGCTGATAAAAAAGGGTTCACCTTAATCGAGCTTCTGATAGTAATAGCTATCATAGGTATTTTAGCAGCTATCAGTATCCCGGCCTTTATAGGCCAGCAGAAAAAGGCTGAAAGGACCGAGGCATTCTCAAACCTTGAAAATATAAGGCTGCTCGAAGAGCAGTTCTTCAGTGAAAACGCAACATATACTGCATCCCTGGGAGCTGCCGGAAAGGATAACCCCGGGAATATTGCTATAATCCAGGCAGTAAACGCCCTGCCGGGTTTCGAACCAGGACCCGCCACTAGCTTGAGTTTCAGCTACTGGATAGTTCAGAACCAGGAAATAACCAATGCCAATGCCACTCCTCCAACAACCGGTGCCAGAACCCCGTGTTTTGTTGCCTTTGCAGCAGGAAATAGCAGCTCAAGAGTGGCGAACGAAATCTATGCCATAGACTGCCATAATAACAGAAACTTCTGAGTTAGCCCTGTGTTAGTTAGTGAACGTATGGCCCATGCCGGCTTGTCCGGCATCCTTCTTTAAAGACTTACTTGACAGTCATCTCCTTTTCGTGCTACATTGTCTTACATCTTTAAAAGAGGTATAAAAATGAAAGACACCATTACTATAAGATTGCCTAAAAAATTAAAGAAGGAATTAGAGATGGTAGTAAAAACTGAAAAGTCCTCAAAGAGCGACATCATCAGAGATGCCCTTTCCCGTTATCTTGCCGTAAAAAGATTTCAACAGTTAAGAAAAAAGGCATTACCCTTCGCCGAAGCACAGGGATTATTGACAGATGAAGATGTCTTTAAAGCCATCTCATGAGGATTGTATTGGACACAAATGTTATTGTTGCTGCCTTTGCAGCCAGGGGTTTGTGTGCTGAAGTATTCGAGGCATGCCTTACGGATCATAGCATTGTAACAAGTGAATACATTTTATCAGAAATAAAGGAAAAACTTATTAGCAAGATCTGCTTGCCTCAAAGTATCGTTCAAGAAATAATTAATTACTTAAGAGATGAGGCAGAGATATTTACCCCTGAAAATATTAACGAATCTGTCTGCAGAGATAAAGACGATGCGAATATAATCGTGACTGCAATAAGTGGTAATGCGGAATTTATAATAACAGGAGACGATGATCTTCTGATTTTAAATAAATACAGGGATATAGAAATAGTTACACCGAGACAGTTCTGGGAAAGATTAAAAAATAGACCGGCACAACAGTAGCCGGCGATGTCTTCGCCATAGACTGCAATAACAACAGGAACTTCTATTGTGCTGTCTCTAAAAGAGCTATACATTAATTTCTGTCGTCATTCCCGTGTAAACGGGAATCTATTTCCTTATGTATAGTTCCCTGCTTCCGCAGGGACTGCTTCTGGATTCCTGCTTCTGCAGGAATGACATTGGGAGTAAAGCTATTCATGGGACAGCACTCTAACAAGCAATCCACCTTTTTCTCATTCAAATGTGCCGGGACACTCTAAAAACCTTAGCCTGTCTTTTATTGATTCGGGCCGAAAGCTTCCGGCATGAAGCATTCCCTTTTATATATAATCATTATTGTCTGTTCATAAAATCGACAAGGCTCTTTTTCTGTCATCTCGACCACTCTTTCTGTCATTTCGACCAAAGGGAGAAATCTTAAATGTCTGCAACTTTAAGATATTTATCCTGTGCAAGAAGGATAAGATTCCTCGCTCCGCTCGGAATAACAAAGAGGGAGGTCGGAATGACAGAGATAGATGACAATCTGTTTGAATTGCAGTTTACACAGACACCAAGTATCCATGTTGCTTCCCTCGATTATCCCTCCCTGAAAGATATGGATATGGGTTAAAATACCAGGATGTCCGAACGGAGACTTGTCATTGAAGGCGCCCGCCAGAATAACCTGAAGAACATTAACCTCAGCCTGCCCCACAACAGGGTCATTGCAATAACAGGTGTTTCAGGCTCGGGGAAATCATCACTGGCCTTCGATACCATCTTTGCAGAAGGACAATGGCGCTTCATAGAATCTCTTTCTACATATGCACGTCTTTTCCTTGAAAAACTCGACAGGCCGGACGTTGACGCAATTCACAATTTAAGGCCGGCAATAGCCCTTGAACAAAAGAACCCTGTACGTGGGTCCCGTTCGACAGTAGGGACATTAACCGAGCTTTATGACCTTTTCAGGCTTTTGTACTCCAGGATAGCAACCCCTTTCTGCCCTGAGTGTGGTAGGGAAATAAGGATGTGGAACACGTCGGAGGTCGTTTCCGATCTTATCGAAAGGCATAAGGGCATGAAAGCCCTTGTTGTTTTCGAAACAAAGGACCATATAGACGAGTTGAAAAAACGGGGTTTTTACAGGGTGTGGCTTGATGGTGAAGTGGTAGAGATAACACAAATTCATAAGAATGAAAATCCCCCCTTCCCCCCTTTACTAAAGGGGGGTGAGGGGGGATTAATTGATATCGTCCTTGACAGGCTTGTTGTAAAGGATGAACCGCGTCTGGCAGATTCAATAGAGATGGCATGGAAGGAAGGGAAAGGGAGAGTTAAGGTTATCATCGTGAATGGTCAGAAAGAAACAACAGAGTCATATCTTTTCTCATCGAAGAATGCCTGTGATTACTGCAAGACTGAGTTGCCCCAGCCCTATCCCCTTCTGTTCTCTTTTAACCACCCTGTCGGTGCATGCCCGGACTGCAAGGGGTTTGGAAACATCCTCCGGTACGATGAAGACCTCATCATCCCGGACAAAGACATCTCCCTAACAAACGGCGCGGTCGATCCATGGAATAAACCTGCATACAGATGGTGGATGAGGCAGCTTCTGAAAGGCGCCCCTAAGGATGGACTTGACGTCAACAAGCCTTACGCAGACTTTACCGAAAAAGAAAAGAGAGTGCTTTTTAAAGGGAGCAGGAATTTTTACGGGATCGACGATTTCTTTGAAGACATGGAAAGCAGGAGGTATAAACTCCACATAAGGGTATTCCTTAGCAGGTACAGAAGACCCGTGACCTGCTCAAGGTGCAAGGGGAAAAGGCTGAGGGAGGAATCCCTTTCATATAAGCTTTCAGGGCTTGACATAGCAGAACTCTCAGACATGCCTGTATCAGAGACAATCAGGTTTTTTAAAGATCTCGACATCACCCCCTTTGAGGCGGATATGACAAGGGAGATCCGCCGTCAGATAGACCTGAAGCTCGGGTTCCTCAAAAGGGTAGGACTCGGTTACCTGGGTCTTAACCGGGACGGAAGAACACTCTCTGGCGGCGAATACCAGAGGGTTAACCTCTCAAATCAACTTGCATCGTTTCTCACCGGGACTCTCTATGTGCTCGATGAACCTACGATAGGCCTCCATGCAAGGGACGTTGATATTATTGCGGATATCATGTCGGAGCTCTCGGGCATGGGAAATACCATCTTTGTTGTGGAACATGACAGAAGCATCATTAGGTCTGCTGACTGGATTGTTGAATTGGGGCCCGGCGGAGGCCGGAAAGGCGGAGAGGTAGTATTCTCCGGGGAACGTGACAGATTTCTCAATGAGGATACCCTGACGGCACGGTATATAAGAGGTGTTGAGAGCATCAGGCCGCCGGCTGCCAAAAGAACCAGGTCAGGCATAGACCTATTTCTCCGTAATGCTACCGGCAATAATCTGAAGTCTGTCGACCTTAGGGTTCCCTTAGGGGCAATGGTCGCTGTGACCGGTGTATCCGGTTCCGGAAAGAGCAGTCTCGTTGTGGAAACACTTTACAGGGCGCTTGCAAGGCAGTTTAAGGTAGAGAATGTGTTCCCCCTTACATATGAATCTCTGGAAGGGGACCAGTTTCTCTCGGGCATCAGGCTCATTGACCAGGCACCGATAGGCCGTAGCCCGCGCTCTAATCCGGTGACCTATTTAAAAATATTCGATGTAATCCGGACACTATTCTCGGAACAGCCGGAAGCAAAGGCATACGGATACGGACCGGGCTTCTTTTCGTTCAATGTCCCGGGTGGCAGGTGCGAAAGCTGTAAAGGTGCCGGGTATCAGAAGCTTGAAATGTATTTTTTCGAAGATCTCTACATAAAATGTGAGGATTGCAGCGGGGAAAAATACAGGCCTGAAGCACTTAGGATTACCTATCGGGGCCGGAATAGCAACGATGTCCTGAATATGACTGTCACTGAAGCCATTGACTTCTTTCACGACATTCCAAAAATTAAAAACAGGCTTTTGATCATGGAAGAAACCGGCCTTGGCTATCTCAGGCTAGGCCAGCCGGCAACGACTCTTTCAGGCGGCGAGGCACAGAGGCTCAAGATATGTGCCGAGATAATCAACTCCCCTTCCGTCTCCTCCGCTAAAAAGGCAAGGGGGGATATTAACAAGGGGATTCTCTACATTCTGGATGAACCTACTATCGGTCTTCATTTCAGGGATGTCAAGGCACTTCTCGAGATTCTCCAGAGGCTGGTATCTACAGGGAATACTGTCCTCGTGATAGAACATAATCTCGATGTCATAGTGGCATCCGACTGGATCGTTGATCTGGGGCCGGAAGGTGGTGAGCAGGGCGGGAGTATTGTTTTTGAGGGAACCCCGGAGGATATCGTTTATTCTGAGGATTCCCATACAGGGAAGAGTCTCAGGGACTATCTTGAATATTTAGTGGTTGAAAGACCAGATAAATAAAAAATCTTTTGCTTAACCACATGGGCGGTAACTGCAGTTTTTAGGTTAACCGAATCCCTTCTTAAGATAAGAGGGGAGAAAGGGGAGTTATGATTTCCAAAGAGTGTGGGCGAATAGTGAAGCTTGCTGTAGAATTGGATGGCGGATAGCATAACCAGAGCAGGAACAGGGAATATGATACATTGCGTTCAGAATATTTGAAAGCACATGGGATTGAAGTAATAAGGTTTTGGGACAATGAGGTGTTGCTCGATATACAGGGTGTTTTAAATAAATTGTTTTTGAAAGTAATCCCCTTCATCCCCCCTTTACCTAAGTGGGGAAAGAGAGGGTCATACAAAGGCAGCCTGTTGAAAAAGGCCTAACATGGACAATTTGTCATGCTGAACTAGTTTCAGCATCTCGTAAAATCAATAGGGTATGAGACCCTGAATCAAGTTCAGGGTGACACAAATATACTTTTTCAACAGGCTGAAGGGGAAGACCCATGATACAGCCCAAAGAAAGACCAAAAAACCAAACTAAAAGACTTCGTATAATATGAAACCGGCGATATTTCTTTTTATACTGCTTCTCTTGTTATCAGGTTGTGAGAGTAAAACCCAGCGGACTGACCGGACAGACCTTAAGAGCGATTCGTATGAGCCTGCCTACGGTGATACGTTAATAGCCGGTTCAATAGGCGAACCAACCGTCCTGATCCCGATGCTTGCCGGTGACAGTGCCTCCCACGATGTTGCCGGGCTGATATTCAACGGCCTTGTGAAGTATGACACAGACCTGAGCGTTATCGGAGACCTTGCGGAATCATGGGAGATTTCGCCTGATGGCCTTGTCATTACGTTCCACCTCAGGAAAGGCGTTAGATGGACCGACGGCGTTCCATTTACTGCCGGGGATGTCATGTTCGGATTCAAGACGATTATCGACGAAAAAACCCCGACAGCATACCAGGAAGATTTTTTGCAGGTCAAAAAGGCAGAGGTGCTCGACAAGTACACTTTCAGGGTCACCTATGGAAAGCCTTTTGCACCTGCACTCTCGTCATGGGGAAACCTCGTGGTCCTTCCGAAACATCTACTTGAAGGGAAAGACATAACAAAAACCGATTTTGCAAGGAATCCGGTCGGCCTGGGCAGGTATAAACTTAAAAATTGGATACCCGGCCAGGAGGTAGTGCTTGCTTCGAACAGGGATTATTTTGAAGGCAGGCCGTATATCAATGGATATGTTTACCGTATCATACCGGACCCTGCAACAATGTTCCTTGAGCTCCAGGCAGGCGGAATTGATATGATGGGTTTGACCCCTGTCCAGTATACAAAACAGACTGATAACGATTTTTTCAGGAACAATTTTCAGAAATTCCGCTACCCCGTATTTTCCTATACCTACCTGGGGTTCAATTTAAGACATCCCTGGTTTCAGGACAAGCTGGTCAGGCAGGCCATTGCCCATGCCATTGATAAAAACGAACTCGTGGATGTTGTGCTTTTCGGCCTGGGGAGCCCCGCTTCCGGCCCATATGTCCCGGATACCTGGCCATATAATCCGGACGTAAAAAAGTATGAGTTCAATCCCGGAAAAGCAAAGCAGCTTCTCAGGGAAGCCGGGTGGGAAGATACCGACGGTGACGGAATCCTGGATAAAAACGGCCGGGATTTTGCATTTACCATCCGTACGAACATGGGGAACAAGCTAAGGGAAAAGACAGCAACAATAATTCAATGGAGACTTCGCAACATAGGTATCAAGGTAAGCATAGAGGTCATTGAGTGGAGTGCTTTTATCAATGAATTTATCGACAAACGGCGTTTTGAGGCAGTAATACTCGGCTGGAGTATCGGTATTGACCCGGATCAATACGATATCTGGCATTCATCCAAGACAAGGGAAAAGGAGTTCAACTTTGTTAGCTACAGCAATCCCGAGGTGGACGAACTCCTTGAAAAGGGCCGCAGGACTTTCTCAGTAGAAGAGAGGAAGAAGGCATATTTCCGTATCCAGGAGGTACTTGCAGATGAATTGCCCTATATCTTCCTGTATGTACCTGATGCAACACCAATGGTCCATGCAAGGGTTAAGGGTATCAAGCCTTCCCCCATAGGCATCAGTTATAATCTCATTAAATGGTACGTGCCCGCTAAACTGCAAAAGCATCACATGGAACAGTAAACATGTGCATTTATCGGAGGCAATGTTGCCTGAAAAGTATTTTGTCCCGAAAAGTCTGGATTGGAATCAAAAGACTTTGAAGGTAATCTTGCCCCCGGTTCAAAACCATGTCGTTCAGGTTGACGCCATGACATATAGGGAGGGATACAATATTTTCGCTCATTCTCAGCCCGCTTTCGCGGACCTCCGAGGAACATTCTTTCTGCGAAAGAATGTAAAGCCGCTCAAATACAATATCCCTCCCAAAACGTATACGGAAACCACATTACCGGAGGTTGGGTTGAGTAAAAAGTATTTTGTCCCGATAAATATCGGGATTGAAATCAAAAGACTTTTAAGGCGACTTTGCCTCCGGTTCAATAATTAATTGCATTTTTCAGGTTAAAAGGATTGATTACTCAATGATGCAGTTATACGATATATAATTTAGGCAATGTTAGGTTATATAAGCAAGAGACTTCTTGAGATAGTCCCCACACTTTTCGGGATAACCCTCCTGTCGTTCCTTATCATCCACCTGGCTCCCGGGAAACCGACTGATGTACTGACGGAGATGAACCCCAAGATTACGCCTGAGGCACGCGAGCGGCTCGAGAAACTCTATGGCCTCGACAAGCCTGTTATTGAGCAATACTGGATATGGCTGAAACGGATCGTAAACCTGGATTTCGGCGAATCATTCTCTTCAGACAGAAGACCTGTATTCGAAAAGATATGGGATACAAAGCAGCCCTTGATGGAAAGGAGACTCTTTATAACTTTCCTGATCAATGTCCTTTCCATGTGCGTTATATTCCTTGTTGCAATACCGATCGGGGTATCATCTGCAACTCACCAGTACTCGCTTTTTGACAAGATATCCACTGTTTTTGTATTTATTGGCTTTGCCACCCCCGGTTTCTGGCTAGCCCTGCTCCTGATGATGTTCTTCGGTATACATCTAGACTGGCTTCCGATATCAGGGCTTAAATCTATGAATTATGAAATGCTGTCTTTCAGCGGCAAGGTGTGGGACAGGATGCTTCACCTCACTCTCCCCGTTTTTGTATCTGCTTTTGTCGGCCTCGCCGGACTTTCAAGGTTCATGAGGAGCAGCATGCTCGAGGTCATCAGGCAGGATTACGTAACAGTAGCCCGCGCAAAAGGGCTGCGGGAAAAAGAGGTCATCTATAAACATGCCTTCAGGAACGCCCTCCTTCCAATCATTACGATACTCGGCCTTTCAGTCCCCGGACTCATAGGCGGGAGCGTTATCTTTGAAAGTATATTCAGTATCCCCGGGATGGGGCAGCTATTCTATATGAGCGTGATGACAAGAGATTATCCCATGGTTATGTGTATCCTCACAATCGGTGCAGTATTGACGCTCTTCGGGAACCTCATGGCTGATATAGGATATATGATCGCAGACCCCAGGATAAGGGCAAGATAGATGGTTATGAGTAATTATTCCCCTAAGACAATATTCTGGCGGAGGTTTAAAAAGAACAGGCTTGCCGTGGCAGGAGGCGTTATTGTTTTAAGTCTATTCCTGATCGCTGTTCTTGCCCCTTTCCTCTCCCCTTACAATCCTAATGATATTGACAGGAAGGAAATCCTTGAACCACCGAGTCTGAAACACCCGCTGGGCACCGATGATCTCGGAAGGGACTTATTGAGCAGGATGATATGGGGGGCCCGCATATCCCTTGCTGTCGGTTTCGTTGCAGTGGGCATTTCGACACTCATAGGCATGATTACAGGAGCCCTCGCAGGATATTACGGGGGCTGGAGTGACAGGATCATCATGAGGTTCATTGACATCATGCTCTCGATCCCGACGTTTTTTCTAATCCTTGCCGTTATAGCATTTGTCGGGCCGAGCATATGGAATATAATGCTTGTTATCGGGGTCACCTCATGGATGGGCGTTGCACGGCTTGTGAGAGCCGAATTTTTGTCTATAAAAGAAAGGGAATATGTGCTTGCCGCCAGGGCCCTTGGGGCGAGCGATATGAAGATAATCTTCAGACATATCATGGTCAACAGCCTTGCTCCCGTACTCGTCTCTGCTGTTCTCGGTATTGCCGGGGCTGTTCTCGTAGAATCTGCATTGAGCTTCCTGGGCCTGGGTGTTCAGCCTCCGACGCCCAGCTGGGGAAACATCCTTACATTGGGGAAGGACAATATAGAGATAGCGTGGTGGCTCTCTGTCTACCCGGGACTTGCCATTTTAATTACCGTGCTTGGTTATAACCTCCTTGGCGAAGGTATCAGAGATTCTATTGATCCTAGATTATGGGGGACTGACGAGCATTAATTCGATAAGGAAAATTGATTGTTGAATCGGCATTATCTCCAAATTCTTTTTTGGGCAAACGGTCATTCGTGCGCAAGCAGGAATCCAGTTACTATTTAATATTTCAGGGTAGAATAAAGAGGTTAGATTTCTGGATTCCTGGTCAAGCCAGGAATGACTTTACTTGGTACTTATTCTTTTCTATAACGCTTCATCACTTCATCTTTTGTTATAAGTGATTCAAGATTATACCCTGATGCCTCAATTGCTTCCCTGCCGCCTTCCTGCCTGTCAATAAATGCCAGTACCTTTACGATAACGATTCCTTCTTCCCTTACCCTGTTGATTGCTTCAATAGTCGATTTACCGGTAGTTATAACATCGTCAATTATGACGACTTTATCGCCCTTCTGTATATTCCCCTCGATCCATGATTGTGTTCCGTGTGTTTTCGCAGTCTTTCGAACGATAAATGCCTCGACCGGACTCTTTTTCAGATATGATGTATACGATACAGCATATGCAATGGGATCAGCTCCGAGTGTCAGTCCTCCTATACCTTTTACATGCAGGTCTTTTATGAGGTCAAATATGAGATTTCCGATAAGGTACATGCCTTCCGGATGCAGGGTAACGGCCTTGCAATTGAAATAATAGGGGCTTGTTTTACCTGATACAAGTTTAAAAACAGGTTCTTCGCTGTACTTAAAAGCTTTCTCGATGATTAGTTCTATTAATCGTTTTTTCATATTCCCGGACAAACTCGCATCTCTTCACTCCGGATATATTAACCGGAATCATGCAGATTTTGCTGACCGGAAGAATGAACTGCCCTGTCCGGACAAGTTCATCTGTAGTTGATGAATTCAATATTAAAATCGAATTCTTTCTCTTTCAGCATTTGTATAACTGCCTGGAGGTCGTCGAGCTTCTTACCCCTGACCCGTACCTGGTCTTTCTGGATCTCCGATTGTACTTTGAGCTTCATGTTCTTGACAAGCTTGACGATCTCTCTACTCCTTTCCGGGGATATGCCCTGCTGAAGGGTTATAACCTGCCTGAGCGTATCGCCGGCTGCCTTTTCGATTTTTCCGTAAACCAAGGCCTTCATCGGGACATACCTTTTTGCAAGCTTGCCCTTTAGAATCTCAATCAGGCTTTTCAGTTTATAATCGTCAATTGTAAGAAGAGTGATCTGTCCCTTGTCCTTATTGAACTCAATGCTGCTTTTGGTGCCTTTGAAGTCAAATCGCTGGCTCAGTTCTTTTGCCGCCTGCTGCACGGCATTAGAGACCTCCTGCATGTCGACCCTGCTCACAATATCGAACGAATGTTCAACCGCCATCCATACACCTTCCTCACATGTTTCTTTGAATTATCGAGGTGTTATTTTATTCCCTTCTAGAAGCTCCTCGAGATGAATCCCGGGTCAGGCTGATGATCTCCGAAGAAAATCTTTTACGATCTCTGTGAACTTCTCCGGTTTATCCATATAACAAGGATGACTTGCACCTTCTATAATCTGTATTTCAGAGTTCTTTACCTGAGATGCAAGGATTTTCGAATCTGCTGGCGGTGATATCGTATCCTTCTCTCCCCATATGGCGAGCAGGGGCACTGCTACCCTGCCGAGCATATTCCCGATACCCTTTAACCCTACCGGACCGACTACAACAGCTGCCCGTGCGTTATAACCTTTGGTTAGATATCGTAATGTAACCTCCCCGCTTATAGAAGCACCTATTAAAACGGGTGGCTCTATTGAAAGAGCCTTCAGCATAGTGTTCAAGAAATCTGCGTATTCATCCCTGTTCTCGGCATTGAACTTGTCGGACCTGCTCTTGGCACCATACGGCATATCAAACGAATACACACTGTGATCTGCTGCCAGTGCATCGAACAGCCCTACTTCAACCCATGTCTCTGCATAAAAACTATAGCCATGGAGCAGAACGACGGGAATACCAGTTCCCCTCTGAAGATACCGGATTCTCAAACCCTTGACAGAAATAATATGTTCCATTGGTTATAAACGTATTTTACATGATTCGGCTGCGCAGCTGTCGCCTTCTAGCTTCGTTTCTGTCCGCGAATGATTTTATCCTTATACATGTTGTTGTCAGCCTCCCGAAAAAGCTCGTGCATTTTAAAGGGTGTTTTTTTACTGACAGCATAACCTATTGATATACTCAGGGTAAAATCCGGATGTGCCGAGTTGTATTCTGATATAGTTTCCCTGGTACGCGAGCATGCACTGATTACAGAATCATCATCGGCATTAGGAATGACCACGGCAAACTCGTCACCTCCTATGCGTGCAACGACATCTGACTTGCGGAATGACTCTTTGATAACTTGCGCGGAAGCCTTGAGAATTTCGTCTCCGGACTGATGCCCCAGTGTATCATTTATATTTTTAAGGCCGTCAATGTCACAAACGACTATGCCGGCCGACTGGTAACGGCCTTCCTCTATACGGCTCATCTCCTGCTCAAAGTAGCTGCGGTTGTAAAGTCCTGTAAGAGAGTCATGCATGCTGAGGTAATATAACTTTTCCTCAGTCCGTTTTCTCTGGACAGCCATGGCATAAATGGAAGCCAGGCGTGTTACAAGCCGGAGGTCCCGGTCATCATAATCCCGGCTAGAATTAGCGAGAGCTATCTGCCCGACAAGACTCTCTTCTATCAGTGCCGGTGCAGATAAAAATCTCTCGATTGGTATGTGTCCGGAAGGTATGCCCGTCGACCTGGGATCCTCAGACGGTTTATTGGTCAACAGTGGCTTTTTGTTATCTAGTACCCATCCCCAGAGCCCGCTGAACTTCTCAAAGGTTATGCTTTTATCCGGCACATGACATTCTTCCCAGATATCCCTCGTCAGGGTAGGGGAGACAAGGTACCTGGTATTCGGATCGATATATCCGACATAGCCGTAAATGCTCCATGTAAGACGGCGTGCATGTTCCAGTACAATATGCGATATATCATCAATCGAGAATGACTGTTCTACAAGTATAGCACTTGATAGTTCAGCTATCGCAGCATTGACCCTGAGCTCCCAGGATAGGGCGTCTTCTATGTTCTTGCGTTCCTCAATAAGATCCCAAATAAGCCTTGCACTATGTCCGCCGATCACTTCTACATGTGCCGGTTTTTGTCTTAGCAGTTCTTCCTGAACAGCCTCGCTGGCGGTCACATTAACGATTTCATCAAGGCTTTTGTCATGAATGAAATCCCTGTAATCAGTTGCAGTCGGTATTCCAAGTTTACGGGCTAACTGCATGCCCGGGGCATCGGTCTTTATATCAACAACCCCCAGAATATTTACCGTCGCACTGTTATAAAACATCTCGATAAGCAGCTTTCCCCCTCTTCCGGCCCCGATAATGAGTATGTTCGTCCTGTCTTTTGGCATATGAATTTTGCTCTCAGAGACTAGTATACTTAGTGATTTGCCATCAAATCAATGAACACAGGTACTCGACGGTACAATACAAAATCAGCCTGACAGGGCAGATTTAATGCCTTTTATAAGACCGTCGACATTCTTCATCATTATTGTTCTTGCATCAAGAATAAGATTATCGTCTTTTATCCTTGCAATAATAGGAGGGTTCCCGCTTCTTAATCTGACCACAAGATCATTGACAGGTATTTCTTCGGATTTTATAGCGATGACATATGTCGGCAGGTCTACCTCCGGGAGCGAGCCCCCGCCCGCTCTTGAAAAATCTGCCATGACATGCATTGATGCATTCTTTATCTCCATCGCCATCCTTTTAGCTATCTTCTTTGCCCTGTCCCTGATTTCCTCTGGTTTTTGCAGGAGCATGCTCATTGTAGGGATACTCTTTTTTGCCTTTTCTTCGTCGCTGTATTCCATGAGAGTGGCCTCAAGACCTGCAAGAGTCAGTTTGTCTATTCTAACGACCCTTGTTAATGGATTCTTCTGGATCCTTTGAACATGGTCTCTTTTCCCGATAATGATACCCCCCTGAGGGCCACCCAGGAGCTTGTCTCCGCTAAACGTTGTTATAGCAACCCCTGTCTGCACTATATCCTTTACGGCCGGTTCACTGTGTATACCGAAAGGCTTTAAGTCAAGGAGGCACCCGCTGCCGAGATCAAACATGACGGGGATATTAAATCTGCTGCCGAGCAGTACAAGTTCCTGTATAGGAACTTCCTCGGTAAAACCGCTCATTCTGAAATTGGATTTGTGGACTTTTAAAATAAGTGCAGTATGTTCTGTTATTGCGTTCTCATAGTCAAACAGGTTCGTTTTATTTGTTGTCCCTATCTCTCTGAGGAGCGCACCACTTGCTTCCATTATCTCAGGCATCCTGAAAGACCCGCCGATCTCTACAAGCTCACCACGCGATACGAGCACCTCTTTCCCTCGTGACAGGGTGTTGAGACAAAGCAGGACAGCAGCAGCATTATTGTTTACAACTAGTACGTCTTCAGCACCGGTAAGTTCTCTGAGGATCCGCTTGATATGGGTGTACCTCTTCCCCCTTTTACCCTCTATGAGATTATATTCGAGATTTGAGTAATTCTCCGACACAGCGGCAATATTTTCGATCGCCCTATAGCAAAGCAGGGACCGGCCGAGATTCGTGTGAATAACGACCCCTGTGGCATTAATGAGCGGTATCAGGCTGTAGGATGAGAACCTTTTGATGGCCGCTTCAATATCTTTTACCATGCTATCTTTTGAAATCACGACATTGACCCCCTCCTTAACCGCCTGTCTTCTTGCCTCAATGACATCCCTGATTGCGTGGATGACATGCCTTTTCGGGTAGGCATGCAACCACCCTATACCTTCGGAACTCTTTAGGATTTCGTCGACCGAGGGAAGTTGAGATAGCAATTCCCGCTTTTCGTCCATGTATTTTTCTAACATAGAATGAAAATAAGGTCAATGAATATATTCTGTTTATTAATTGTGCTCATATGTTAAAATAATACAATTCCTTCATGTAAGAGGATTTCGATTGAAACACTCTAAAAAACCCTGCTGAGGGTAAGTACTTGATACACGATATTCACGAAGAGTGCGGAATCTGCGGGATATACGGTCATCCCGAGGCAGCAAATCTCACCTATTTGGGACTATATGCCCTCCAGCACAGGGGCCAGGAGGGTGCCGGCATATGCTCCTCTGACGGAAGACAACTCTTCCTTGAAAAATCCATGGGACTCGTTGCTGATATATTCAGCGAAAGAAGACTGCGGCGACTCCCTGGTTATCTGGCGATAGGCCACAATCGATATTCTACATCCGGCACGAGCGCACTGAAGAACGTTCAGCCCATAGTTGCCAATTTCTCCCTTGGTTCACTGGCAATAGCACATAACGGCAACCTTGTCAGTTCACTTGAGCTGAGGGCTGCCTTGGAGAATGAAGGATCTATCTTCCAGTCTTCATCAGACAGTGAGGTCATTGTACACCTCATAGCACACTCAAAAGGCTATGACTTTTATGAGAGGGTCATCCATGCGATCAAGCAGATCAGCGGTTCCTTCAGCATTCTCGTATTAAGGGAAAAGGAAATCATTGCAATAAGAGACCCTTTTGGTGTCAGACCGCTCAGTCTCGGCCAGAAAGACGGTTCTTATGTTGTCGCCTCTGAAACATGTGCCTTCGACCTCATAGGGGCAACATACATACGTGACATAGAACCTGGCGAGGTGCTCATAATTAACGAACATGGCCTGACCTCCCTGAAACCCTTTAACAGTGTGAGGAAAGCATTCTGTGTATTCGAACTTATTTATTTTTCAAGACCCGACAGTAATATCTTCGGCGGACTGAATGTGAATGAGATGAGAAAAGAATTCGGGCGACAACTTGCCAAGGAGTCCTCGACAGAAGCCGACCTTGTCATACCCGTCCCGGATTCGGGCATCCCCGCAGCGCTTGGTTATTCAGAAGTTAGTAAGATTCCCTTTGACTATGGACTTATACGAAATCACTACATCGGAAGAACATTTATCGAACCGAAGCACCAGATAAGACATTTTGGGGTCAAGATAAAGCTTAATCCGGTAAGAAAACTCCTGGAAGGCAAAAAATTAATCGTGATCGATGATTCAATAGTCCGTGGAACGACCAGCAAGAAAATAGTCAAGATGTTGCGAGAGGGAGGCGGTGCAAAAGAAATACATCTTAAAATAAGCTCACCACCGACGATCGGGCCCTGTTATTACGGGATAGATACCCCTACAAGAAGCGAACTGATCGCCTCCAGCCATCTCATAGAAGAGATCAGAAAGTATGTAACCGCGGATTCTCTTTCTTATTTAAGCATTGAGGGACTTAAAAATATCGTCCCGAATGCACATAATTTCTGTACGGCATGTTTCGACAGCGATTACCCCATCAGTTTCCCTGGAGAACACCTCAACCAGCTGGAATTCCTTTTCAAGTAGACTGTACCTTCGCCCGAACTATTCATGAATTTTTTTGTCCTTCAGAACAGATGCAGTATTGGACCGGCTTTACAGAGTGTTCGATATTCTTATTTTATGAATCTTTCTTTTCTGTTAAACTACTATACATTCATAATGAGTCAAGGGTCCAAGAGTTCGAGGATTCAAGTGAACAAGTGATTATTTTTTTACTTGAACCCTAGAATCCTGGAATCCTCAATCACATAATTATATAATGGAATTACATCAAGAATAGCCATTTGTTACTACCGGAGAAATGATACTTTGATAAATAAAGTAATACGCAACATCTTCAGGATTAATCTGGGAGTGAAAAAGCACGAAAGGTTACTTATATTTCATGACCGTATTTCAAAGAAGGAAGATGTAAATGAAACAGATAAAGAACGCAGATCCAAGCTTCCGTACATCTCTCTGCTCGCAGAGGAGATCGGTAAAAACTTGTGTAAATCGATCGTAAGGTATGAATATGCTGCAACCGGAAGTCACGGTGCCGAACCACCCTTAAGACTCTGGGAACTGGCTTTTGGTAAAAAGGTGGTTGAAAGATTAAGGGAGGCCTGCGTACTGTTTCCTATTTTGAAGAAAACCGTCAAAGAAAATGATTTAAAAGTGGCAGAAGCCATAGTTCGAAGACATAAGAATCATGCTGTCCAGTGCGTCATTGCACTTGCAAATTATTCCACGAGCCATACGAGGTTCCGTGATTTTTTAACAAGGATCTGCGGATGCAGATATGCGAGCATGCCCCTTTTTGATATAGCAATGATCGAGGGCTCCATGAATGTTGACTGGAAGTCCCTTGCAAAAAGGACGGAGAAACTTGCACAGGAAGTCAAGAAAGCGCATTTAATCGAAGTGAAAACGCCAAACGGCACATCCATAACGCTATCAAAAGAAGGAAGAAAAACGATAACCGATACGGGAATACTTACCCGGAAAGGATCTTTCAGCAACCTTCCTGCCGGTGAAGTCTACTTCGCACCCCTTGAAGGGACATCTCAAGGGAAACTTGTCCTTGAATGGGGGCCGACAAGCAAGCTTGGATCGCCGGTAATCCTCAACGTTCACGGTGGGCGTGTTGTGGATATTACCGGTGACGATCACTATGCCAAACAGCTCGGCAAGAAGCTTTCTGAAAGGGAAGAGAATGCAAACATAGCAGAGCTGGGAATCGGGACGAATGAAGCCGCCAAACGCCCGGATAACATCCTTGAATCAGAAAAGATACTCGGGACCATCCATATTGCTCTCGGTGACAACAGCTCGTTTGGAGGGTCTGTTAAAACTCCATTTCACCAGGACTTCGTCTTTTTCCAGCCAACGGTTACGCTGATTCGCAAAGACGGCAGGAGAGGGGACATCCTTAAAGCCGGCAAATTAACCATTTGAGGTATATACCATGCGACACATAGTTCTCGGAACCGCCGGTCACATCGACCATGGTAAGAGTTTCCTTGTAAAGGCATTAACCGGGATAGACCCTGACAGGCTTAAAGAGGAAAAGGAGCGGGGTATCACTATTGACCTCGGCTTTGCGTACCTCGGTTATCCCGATGGTCTAACTGTCGGTATCGTCGATGTGCCGGGGCACGAAAGGCTTATCAAGAATATGCTTGCAGGTGCAGGGGGCATTGACCTTGTTCTGCTCGTTATTGCTGCCGACGAGGGGATCATGCCCCAGAGTCGCGAGCATCTCAGCATATGCAACCTCCTGAAAATAAAATCGGGGCTTATTGCTATAACCAAGACCGATCTCGTGGAAAAGGAATGGCTTGAACTTCTCGAAGATGACATCAGGAAATTTGTAAAAGGCACCTTCCTCGAAGGAGCGGCAATAGTGCCTGTTTCATCCAAGACAATGCACAATATCGATCTCCTTAAGGAAAAGATCAGGGACATAGCTCTACATGTTGAATCAAAACCTATAAATGGTCTATTTAGGCTCCCCATAGACAGGGTCTTCACCCTTAAAGGGTTTGGCACAGTGGTTACAGGTACTGCGGTATCCGGGAATCTGTCGCTTGATGAGGCTGTGGAAATACTTCCCAGCAACATCAGGAGCAAAGTCAGGGGTCTTCATAGCCACGGTAAAGCGATACAGACAGCATACGCAGGCCAAAGGGTTGCAATCAATCTTCTTGGTGTCGATAAAGACATGCTGCAAAGAGGAGATTCTATCGTTGTACCCGGGAGATTTAGACCGACAAAAATAATTGATGCAGCGGTAGAACTCCTCCCGGATGCCCCTCTCTTAAAAAGCAAGGGGCTTGTACATCTACACATCGGCACGTCAGAGATAACCGCCCGCACTATCCTCTATGGACAGGATTCATTAAAAGCAGGACAGCGGTGTTACTGTCAGTTCAGGCTTCAGGAGCCTGTCATAGCCCTCTCAGGGGACCGGTATATAATCAGAAGATTTTCCCCTGTTGTTACCATCGGTGGGGGTGACATCCTTGATCCGTATGCCCACAGGAGGAGCCGTAAGGAGGGGATAGACGACCTAAAGATATTCGAAACAGGAACCCTTTCCGAAAAGATAGAAACCAAGGTGCAAAAAGCCGGCAAGTCAGGTGTTACAATCCCTTTCATTGAGGGGTGGATCAAAGCCGAAATTCCTTCTATAACAGCAACTGTAAAAGAGCTTGTTGATCGTGGCAACCTGATGCTCTTTGATGACTTGCTCTTCCATAAGAAACACTTCGATGCCCTGAAAGATATTTTCATGAAGACCCTGCATGACTTCCACATGAAAAATCCTCTCAAGCCGGGCATGTCGAAGGAGGAACTGAGGGCTCAGCTCTTTATGGACCAGAAGATATTCAACAGAATGATCACCTCAATAAAAGAGGTCGTCAGTGATAAGGACATACTCCGTCTTAAAACATTCAACACGGCCCTGTCAGGCGCTGATGAGACACTCAAGAAAAAGATCCTCGATACCCTTCAGAATGCGAGATACCAGCCACCCTCCAAGGAGGAACTCTCTCAAAAACTGAAACTGGACTCCAGGCATACAACCGATATCCTTAGGCTTATGGTACGGGAAGGCAGTATTGTAAGGATCAATGACTCGTTATACATTACTTCCGTTGTTTACAAGGATATGATGGATGCCTTGAAGGAATTTTTCAACAAGAAATCAGAAATGACCGTTGCCGAGTTCAGAGACATCCTACAGACATCGAGAAAATATGCCTTGCCCTTTCTTGAATACCTTGATTCGAACAAGATTACCCTGCGGGTTGGAGACATGAGAAAATTTTTGTCCAAAAAATAACTTATGCCTCCGTGAGAAGGCAGATCGCATATGCAGCGATCCCCTCTCCCCCGCCGATAAAACCCATGCCCTCATTGGTCTTGGCCTTAATATTGACGAGTCCGGACGGGATTCCCGACTTCTCTATTTCCTTTTTCATGGACTCAATATACGGTGCAAGTTTAGGCTTCTCCGCAATGATCACCGCATCAACCCAGGAGACCCTGTATCCGTGCGAGCTTGCGAGCTCAACGATGGTTTTTAACAGATCAATGCTTGATGAGTCTTTCCATTTTGGATCCTTATCCGGGAAATGCCTGCCGATATCCCCAAGGCCGAGTGCACCAATAGCCGCGTCTATAAGAGCATGGCATAACACATCTGCATCAGAGTGGCCGTCAAGTCCCTTTTCAAAAGGTATGGTAACTCCCCCGAGGATTAGCTTCCTCTTCTTGACGAGTCGATGCGAGTCGTATCCTATACCTATCCTCATGGAGACTGTGTTTTTCTCGACAGAAAGAATTCTGCAAAGGCAAGGTCTTCCGGCGTAGTTATTTTAATGTTTGTGTATGAGCCCATCATAATTTTTATTATTCCGTTACAATGTTCAATAAGAGCAGCATCGTCCGTTGAGTAAGATCTTGCTTTCATTGCCCTGTCATATGCCCTGATAATTTTGTCATACGGGAAAACCTGTGGTGTCTGTATGGCCCATAAGGCGTCCCTTTTCAATGTCCTGTTAACCACCATCCCGGGGTCTGACTCCTTTATTGTATCCCTGAGAGGAATCCCAGTTATTATACCGTCGTAGTTCTCGTGCTTATCAATAATTTCCGCCATTTGTCTTATCATGTTTACAACGAGAGATTTTTCAATAAGCGGCCTGGCTCCATCGTGTATCAGTACCATACAATCTTTATCCTGTATTAGCTTCAGACCGCTATATACTGAATCCTGCCTTTCCTGACCTCCGCGTGCTATCTTCTTGATCTTAGAAAAGCCGAACTGTTCAAAGATTGTAGAACCGGTATCGATGTCCTCCACTTTGAGGATGGGGATTATCTCAATCACCGCTTCAATAGATTCAAGGACTTCGATGGACCATATGACAAGGGGTTTGCCGTTAAGGTTATGAAACGGCTTGTTCGTCCCCGGGCCAAATCTTTTACCCGTGCCAGCAGCTGGTACCAGGGCTACAACACGCACTGGCTCATTTAATGCCTTCATAGAGTCTGATCCTTGTTATCCCGTATTAACAAAACGGGATGGGACAAAAAAATTGTTTATCTGAGAAAAAACCCTCCCATACTACTTTGTGACCCGGTACTCCTCTTTTTCATTTTCCTCCTTGAGCTTTGTGAATATCATCCTCCCCGCAGTCGTTTGTAATACACTCGTTACGTTTACCTCTGCATTTTTACCAATAAGTCTTCTTGCATTCTCTACCACGACCATGGTGCCGTCGTCAAGATAGGCGACACCCTGATTGTATTCCTTTCCTTCTTTCAGGATAAATACCTTCATGGTCTCTCCCGGGAGTACGACAGGCTTTAACGAGTTGGCTAACTCATTGATATTCAGGACCGATACTCCTTGCAGTTCGGCAACTTTATTGAGGTTAAAATCATTCGTTATTACTTTTGCCCCCATACGTTTTGCTAATGCAACCAGCTTGGCATCGACCTCTTTTATCTTTGGAAAATCATCATCTACTATTTTCACGGTTATATTGGACATCTTCTGAATCTTATGGAGAATATCGAGCCCACGCCTTCCCCTCGCCCTTTTCAAAGAATCAACAGCATCTGCTATATGCTGCAGTTCCTGTAGGATAAACTGTGGCACTATGAATACGCCTTCAATAAACCCTGTTTCGCATACATCAGCAATACGCCCATCTATAATCACACTCGTGTCGAGAATTTTGAGATTCTCCTCCATGCCCTGGCCCCTGAAAAGCCTAAAAATGCCCTGTAATGAAATCCCCTTGCCTTTCTCCAGGCCCAGGAGGAGCCCCCCGTAGCCAAAAACAGCTATAACCCCATAGAATATGATCTGGGTGTCTTCACCGAGTAACGGCTTCAGGGGAAGCATAAGAAGGTATGCTAATAAAAGGCCGCTGGAAATGCCTATAAGCCCTCCGATAATAGTTCCGAATTCAAGCTTTTTAAAAAACATTTCTGTTGCAATCGCTATGACACCTAATACGCCTCCTATAAGGGCACCCTGGATTCCGTAATTATACTGAATGCCAAAAATATAACCGGATAATATAAAAAGCAAACAGATTGTAACCCTAAGAATAATATACATTTCTTATCACCTCCTTTCTTTATAAGACACGCTTCTCAATTAAAAAGCGTGAGAATCATTTATGAAAAATTAAGGGGTTTGATGTAACCCCTCGTCATGTACCAGCTTGAACAGCTTTTAAGATGACTTGAGGATTACATAAAATCTCTTGCCGCTTCGGTTAATGAAAAGGAGAACAGTTTCGTTCCTTTTTATGTTTGAAGCAATTCTATTAAACTCCTCAACGCTGCTGATCTTCTTCCTATCTATCTCGTTAATGATATCTCCTTTTCTTATCTCTGCCTCATCTGCCGGGCTTCCTGTTTCTACTTTTACAACGATAACCCCCCGTTCATTTTTATTATATCCCAACTGCTTTAACGTCTCCTTTGTAAGATCCATGATGGTCAGCCCGGTAAGCAGTTCTGCCTGATTATCATTTGTTGCAGGCCCTGGTACAACTTCTGCAACCTCCCGTGATCTGGGAATTTCGATAATTGTAACCTTGACGTAATATTCATTACCGGATCTGAGGATTTTAATTCTCACCTCATCCCCTATCTTGCTCTGGGCAACCATATTTCGCAGATTACTGACGTCCTTCACGCTTTTTCCATTAAATTCAAGTACGATATCGCCTCTTGTAATTCCTGCTTTTGCCGCAGGGCTGTTTTCCATAACGTCGCTGACAAGAGCGCCCTGCGAACTTTTAGCTCCGAATTTACTCGAGAGTTCAGGTGTGAGTTCCTGTATTGTAACACCGATCCAGCCTCTCGTAACCTTCCCATGTTGGACAAGTTGGTCCATAATAATACGTACCATATTGCTGGGGACCGCAAACCCTATCCCCTGATATCCGCCTGTCCTGGAAAAAATTGCTGTATTTATACCGATCAGCTCTCCCTTTACGTTCACTAGAGGACCGCCTGAATTACCGGGATTTATTGCTGCATCCGTCTGAATGAAATCTTCATAATCAGCAATTCCAACATTTGCCCTCCCCACGGCACTGATAATCCCCATCGTAACCGTATGACTCAAGCTGTATGGATTGCCGATTGCAAGTACAAATTCACCCACCTGAAGTCTTTCAGAATCACCCCATGTCAGCGTAGGTAGCCTACGCGTATCTATCCGTATTATTGCAATATCTGTTTTCGGGTCCGACCCGATAAGCTTTCCTTTAAAAGTCCTGCCGTCATATAAGGTTACCTTGATCTCCTCACCTTTCTCTACCACATGGTTGTTCGTAATAATATACCCATCCGGAGAGACAATTACACCGGACCCGAGACTCTTCTCTTTCCATTTCTTAGGCATACCAAAATCGTTGAACGGGCTGAATAAATCAAAAAAGGGATCACTGAATACACCATCTGTCTCCCTCTGTATAACTTTTGTTGCTGATATGTTTACGACAGCAGGAGAAACCGTGCGGACAATCTCAGTGAATGCCTCGCCTGTCTCCATTATGTTTCTGGAAACATATGGCGTTCCTTGATTTGACAGTAATCCCAGGGACTCTATTCTCTTATTGAGACCGTAAAAAATAAGGCCTCCCAAAAGGATTCCTATCAAGAGGATTAAGAGACAGATAAGCAGTTTCTTTTTCATAAAATAATTATAATCAGCCTCTTGCAGCATTGTAAAGTAGCGCTGTTCTTGACCAAACATAATGGATTGTGCTAATTTTCAAGGTCTGTTAATAATTTAAAAGAAACAGCTTAACATCACCCAGGAGGGTTTTCATGCTTAAACGTTATTTGTTAGCACCTGGTCCGACACCTGTTCCTTCACAGGTTTTGCTCTCCATGGCAAAACCAATAATACATCACCGCTCTGAAGACTTCCTGCCGGTCCTCGATTCAGTAAAGAAAGGTCTCCAATGGCTGTACCAGACAAAGAATGATGTGCTTATCCTCTGCTCAACAGGTACCGGTGGCATGGTCGGTGCTGTCAACAATTTTTTCAATAAGGGTGACCTTGTTGTTGTTATAAACGGCGGCAAGTTCGGAGAAAGATGGACAGAGATATGCCGGGCATATGGTCTGAAGGTCAAGGAGATTACCGTTGAGTGGGGGCACACCGTTTCTCCTGAAATTGTAGCCAGAGTCCTTGAAAAAACCCAGGGCGTAAAGGGGGTCTTTGCCCAGGCTTCAGAAACATCAACCGGTGTTTACCATGATATTAAATCCCTTGCAGCCATTGTCAGGGGACATGATGATGCATTACTCGTTGTTGATGCAATCAGCGCACTAGTGGCCCATGACCTGAAAACAGACAAATGGGGAATAGATATTATGATAGGGGGTTCGCAAAAAGGGGTTATGATGCCGCCAGGTCTCGCTTTTGTCAGTGTGAGCGAGAAGGCATGGGTAAGAGCACAGTCTTCGCGGCTGCCTAAGTTCTACTTTAATTTTATTAAAGAACGGGATAATCTTTCCAGAAACCAAACGAATTTTACCTCACCCGTCACCCTTATAAGGGGCCTTAATGAAAGTCTAAATATGCTGAAATCCGAGGGACTCCAGCAAGTATTCAAAAGACACAAGAGGCTTGCTCATGCTACAAGAATGGCTATACAATCTATTGGGCTGGACCTATATGCCAGGGAATCCCCCTCGAATGCTGTCACCGCAATTCTCTCACCAAAGGGGATCGACGGACAGACGATTTATAAAAATCTCAGGCAAAAATACGGCATCACAGCCGCAGGCGGCCAGGGGAAGGCGCGAGGGATCATTTTCAGGATTGCCCACCTGGGATATTCAGACAGGTTCGATGTCATAACTGCAATCGCAGGAGTGGAAATGGTGCTTAAAGAATTGGGATACCCAATAAAGCTTGGGACAGGGGTTGCTGTTGCAGAAGAATTATTACTTGGATAGGAGGCAACTTGAAGATCCTAATTAGTGACAACATCTCGAAAAAGTGTGTTGATATACTGAAAAAATCAGGTCTTGAAGTTGATGTAAAGACAGGGATGTCCCCCGCTGAACTGAAGGCCTGCATCGGTGAGTATAACGGTATTATCATACGGTCAGCAACGAAACTCACCTCAGATATAATAGATGCCGCTGCAAACCTGAAGGTCATAGGACGTGCAGGTTCAGGGCTTGATAACGTTGACAAAACAGCAGCGACAAAAAAGGGCATTGTCGTCATGAATACCCCCGGCGGTAACACGATAACGACTGCCGAACACACCTTCGCGCTATTAGTTTCACTGTGCCGCAAGATTCCCCAGGCAACGATGTCAATGAGGGAAGGCAAGTGGGAGAAAAAGAAATTTATGGGTGTCGAGCTGTTTCATAAGACAATCGGCATAATCGGCATAGGAAATATAGGAGGCCAGGTTGCAAAACGGGCACAGGGTTTTTCTATGAACATCATCGCATATGATCCCTTCCTCAGTGAGGAAAAGGCCAAAGAGATGGGAGTCGAGAAGGTTGAGCTCCATGACGTGTTCAAACGTTCCGACTTTATCACCGTCCATACGCCTCTCACAGCCGAAACAAAAAATCTCATTAATAAAAAGGCCTTAAAAGAAATGAAAAAGGGCGTCATGATTATAAATTGTGCACGCGGCGGGATTGTTAATGAAAAAGACCTCTACGATGCACTTATTGAAGGTAAGGTTGCGGGTGCAGCTCTTGATGTTTTCGAAAAGGAACCGCCGGAGAATAACCCCCTGCTGAGCCTGGACAATGTAATCTCTACCCCTCATCTTGGCGCTGCCACAAAAGAAGCACAAGAAAATGTTGCCGTTGCCGTAGCTGAGCAGGTCGTAGACTATCTAATCAACGGCACGATAAGAAACGCTGTTAATTTCCCGTCTATCCCATCCGATCAGGTGGCACGGCTCAGGCCGTATATCGATCTGGCTGAGAAACTCGGCAGCTTCGGCGCACAGTTAATAGAAGGCGGGGTTACGGAAATATCAACAGAATATCAGGGAGATGCATCCGAAATAAACACTGAGCCGGTCACCATAGCCGCCATTAAGGGGTTCCTTACCCCGATACTTGAAGAGACTGTAAACTTCATCAATGCCCCTGTCATTGCAAAAGAACGCGGGATAGAGGTGAAAGAGCTAAAGAGCGCTGACGCAGGTGATTATCAGAGCATGCTTGCAATTCGACTTAAGGCAGCAGGTACAGAACGCTATATAGCCGGCACGCTCTTCAGCAAAAAAGACCCGCGTATTGTATTCATTGACAAGTTCAAGGTAGAGATCGTACCTTTTGGAGAGCTCCTGTTTATCTATAACAACGACAAACCCGGTGTTATAGGAAATATAGGAACGCTTCTAAGCAAAAATAATATCAACATAGCACGGATGCATTTTGGTAGGGAGACACAGGGTGGTACAGCAATTTCTGTCGTTACCATAGATACACCTGCAACTCCACAGATTATCGAGGAGATTAAGAGCCTCCCAAATATCCTATCAATTAAGCAGATTTCTCTCTAAGCGGGGGTTACATGTCAAATGTCATTGTAGTAGTAGGTGCACAGTGGGGAGACGAAGGAAAAGGAAAGATTGTTGATGTTCTCTCTAAAAAAGCAGATGTTGTAGCCCGCTATCAAGGCGGCCACAACGCAGGGCATACGGTTGTTATCAACGACGATAAGTTCATACTCCATATGATCCCGTCAGGCATACTTTACAGAGACAAGATCTGTCTAGTAGGCAACGGCGTTGTAGTTGATCCCTCAGCCTTTATAGAGGAGATCAACGGGCTCAAGGAAAGAGGTGTTTCTGTCGGGAAAAACCTTCTTTTAAGTAAGAACGCCCATATGATCATGCCCTATCATATTGTTATAGACATAGCTAAAGAGAAGGCATTAAGGGAAAAAAGCCTTGGCACTACAGGTCGGGGTATCGGGCCGGCTTACGTGGACAAAATGGCACGCGTAGGGTTGCGCACCGGCGATCTCCTTCAACCTGCTGTATTCAAAGAAAAATTATCAGTATCTATCTCTACAATCAACTTCCTCCTGGAAAATCTTTATAATGCTCCCTCCTTCAAGGTCGAAGATATATATAGCACGTATATGGGTTATGCGGAGAAACTTTCGGAATATATAACTGACACCGATATGTTTATAAACAAGATGCTGTCTGACAATAAGAATATATTATGCGAAGGCGCACAGGGAACCCTCCTCGATATCGACCATGGTACATACCCCTTCGTGACCTCTTCGAATCCGGTAGCAGGAGGCGCGTGTACTGGCCTCGGGATAAGTCCTCTGAAAATTTCAGGGATAATCGGTGTCATCAAGGCTTATACAACACGGGTTGGGAGCGGCCCTTTTCCCACAGAGTTACGGGACTCTCTTGGTGAGACTTTCAGGGAAAGAGGGGGGGAATACGGTGCAACAACCGGCAGGCCGAGAAGATGTGGATGGCTCGATATGGTATCACTCAGGCATTCTGTAATGATTAATGGATTCACCGGAATAGCATTAACAAAACTTGATATTCTCGATGGTGTTGAGAAAATAAGAATATGCACTTCTTATAAATATAACGGCTCTCTTATAGATCTCTTCCCGAAAGAATTGAGCATTCTTGAACAATGTGAGCCTGTTTATGCAGAACTGGAGGGATGGACTGAGAGCACGAGCGGGATTACGCACCTGAACAGGCTCCCAAAAGCAGCACGGGCATATATACAAACTATAGAATCAATGCTGGGCGTCGAGGTGCAGTTGGTCTCAACTGGCCAGCGGAGAGATGAGCTCATCGTCCTGAAAGAACAATTCACATGAGAAGAAATAAGCTGCAGAGACAACCTCGTTTCACGAAAAGGCTGGAAGTTAAGTTCACTTCAGGAAAAGATACATACAAGGGTATTTTGAGTAATATCTCTCAAAACGGTTTGTTTATAAGGACGAATCGGGGCTTCACCCCGGGTACCATTATTGACATAGAATTGATGATGCCGGATAGCACAATATCCTTGCTGAAAGGTATCGTAAGATGGACATCAAAGACACACCTGGCAATAAAAAATGGTATGGGGATTGAACTCCTGGAAAAAGATGCAACGTTTATAAATTTTATAAAAGACTTTCATAAAAAGATGGGAATGCCTCTTGAAAGCGAGCCCTCCTCCGAAGAATTTCAAATAATAGCCTGCTTACAGTGCGGAGTAAAAAACAAGGTCCTCGTTGAAAAAATATCTTGCGGTCCCAAATGTGGCAGATGCGGAACGCCCCTGGTAATCGACATTCCTTGATTTCCCATGTCATAAACATCCTTTACCCTTCCCGCTGTCCGCTGTGCGAAGGTGTATCTGACAAATTCATTTTTTCACCGCTTTGCAGTGAGTGCTGGTCTCACATAAAAAGATATACAGGGCCATCCTGCAGAATATGTGCTTTGCCTTTTTCGTCTGAACTGTCCTCAATCTGTGCACAATGTTTTAAACGGCCCCCTCCATTTTCCAAGGTTATCAACTTCGGAATCTATGAAGGTGCGCTTGCAGAAGCAATCCACCAGCTTAAGTTCCACGGTGTAAGGAGAATCTCCAAACCCCTTTCGATATTGATTTCAAGTCTGCCCCTACCAGCAATTGACGGGATCGTGCCTGTCCCTCTCCATATCAAAAGCCTCAGGGAAAGGGGGTTCAATCAGTCCCTCCTCATTGCTAGAAATATTGCGCTCAGACTTCGTATCCCCCTCATTACGGATACGCTTATAAAGAAAAAGGAAACCCCTCCGCAAATAGGTCTCTCTGCAAGAGAACGTATATATAATATACGAAATGCTTTTTCTGTAACGGGTGGCGTAAAAGGGATGAGAATCTTATTATTCGATGATGTTATGACAACAGGAGCGACGGTAGGAGAGTGTTCACGAGAACTCTTGAACGCAGGGGCTCAAGAGGTAATTGTTCTGACCCTTGCGAGGTCACGTATGGCATGAAAATGAAATGGCATGAAATATGTGTAACCGTACCGTTATCTTTCCTCGAGCCTGCTTACAATTTCATATGGCCGTATGTGCACGGACTTGCAGTGGAGGGAACTGACCTGAATTTTTTGTTGAGGGCTTTTATATTTTGTTCATGCCCTGATCAACTCCTGAAAAAGCTGGATAGTTTCCTGCGAGTACAGGCAAGAAGTTTACAGGAAAAGCATACAACACCCTTAGCAGGTCCTGTTTTATCCCCGCATACCGATAGATTTATTATCGTGCCGGCACCGACATCGTATATCCCTCCTTTTGGTATACCTATTTTTATCCGGAGGGGAAGGTCATTCGGCCTTGGCAGTCATCCCTGCACTGTCTATTGCTTACAGGCGCTGCAATATATTTATGCAAGAGAACCCGATACGATCTGTTTGGGGAAGATCATGGATGCAGGCATTGGAACCGGTATCTTGTCTATAGCAGCTGCAAAATTAGGCGCAGAGAATATCACAGGCGTAGACATAAACAATGAGTCTATCAAAGAGGTTCAGGAAAATCTGTCTTGCAACGATGTAGCAAATAAAATTCAGGTCCTCCTTTGCTCTGTAACAACGATTGAAGAACATTTCGACGTGGTTCTCGCCAATCTTTATGGTTACTTCCTCGCACAAAATGCTCCTCACCTCGAACACATCCTGTATCCAAAAGGATGGCTGGTCATAGGAGGCATGTCCGTCCCCCATGATGATACTGTTATCACTATCTTCAAGAAACTGGGGCTTATAGAACGCACCCGCTTTCGAGACAAGGAATGGGGTGCTGCAATTTTGCAAAAGCCATGAATTTCCCATGTATACTGAAACTTTATGGAAATACACATATTGATAGTGATTTTGCCTAGAAATTCTGTTAGAATGTTTAACGACCATTAGTGCATTTGTATTTCAATCTGAAAAACATATGATCGATCTCCATACACATAGTATCTTCAGCGACGGGGAACTTATCCCTTTTGAGCTTATTAGAAGAGCTGAGGCATTTGGCTATAAAGCTATTGCAATCACAGACCATGTAGACTCGTCAAACATCGACTTTATAATCCCAAGGATCGTCTCGGCTTTAAGAAAGATCAGGGGCTATATCTCGATTGAAACTATTCCCGGGGCTGAAGTTACGCACGTTCCTCCCCAGCTCATCCAGGATCTCGTGAAAGAAGCCCGGACCCTCGGCGCAAAAATTGTTGTTGTGCATGGAGAAACGCTTGCAGAGCCTGTTTTGCCGGGCACGAACAGGTCAGCTATTGAGGCTAATGCAGACATCCTGGCACATCCGGGTCTTATATCGGAAGAAGATCTCCTCCTTGCCAAGGAAAAGGGGGTAACCCTGGAGATCAGTTCAAGGAAAGGACATTCACTCGCGAACGGATATGTTGCCAGGGAAGCAATCAGATTCGGTGTGCCGCTATCAATCAATACTGACGCTCACGGTCCCTCAGACCTTATAACAAAAGAGACGGCTATAAAAATACTTCGTGCATCAGGAATAGAAACAAACAGAATCGACTCAATATTTGATAACTCAAAGGCGCTTGTTGAGAAAGCTCTCAGGAGGAACAATGCCTAAACAGATAAAAAAGAGAATTACAAAGAAGTCTTTAGATACCGAGGAAGATGTAAAAGATAAACTTGCTACGTTCGTTGATACAATAAAGGAACGTCAAAAGAGATTCGTGACATACGGAATTGTTATTCTAGTCATAATAGCTGCCGTTATAGGGTTTTTCATGTATTCTTTCAACGCACAAAAAAATGCAATGAGTTTAGCGTACGATGCTTACAATATCTACTACAATGAATACCAAAATGCCTCGCTTACAGGACAAGAGAGATACGAGAAGGCTCTAAGCCTATTCACTCGGGCATACGAAACCAAAAAATCGCCCCGCTATCTCCTCTATGCAGCATCTTGTTATTATGAACTTGGCAGATATGACGATGCACTGAAAACACTGAATGATTTTACCACTAGGTATTCAAATGAACAGAGATTGATTCCTGTAGCATATATGAAATTGGCACAGGTATACGAGCGCCAAGGTGATATAGATAAGGCATTGAAAATACTCGATGGATTCGCACTTTTCAATAGCGATATATTTAAGGATTTCGCTCTTATGGAATCCGGCCGCCTATTAGAAAAAGAAGGAAAATTGCAGGAAGCAAGGCATAAATTCAAAGAAATAACCACTCGTTTTCCTCATTCTCCATTCTTTGAAGAGGCAAAGGCGAAAACAGATGAAAAAACGGAGGGTTAAATCTTTTTATAGATAGCGCTTTTTACCTTTTTTCTCGTATTCTTCTGTGCTGCAACCTTCTGTTTCTTTTTATTTGAACTCTTTTTTACCGAGGAACTACCATTATCATCCCTCTCCAGTGTATATTTTCCTTGAGGTGGTATAAAGATTTCTTCTCCTGCCTTGAGAGTTTCTGTCAGTCTCCCTGCGTTAAGGTCTCTGATTACTTTCACTGGAACGAGTCTCTTTTTTGCAATTTTTATTAGGGAGTCACCTTTTTGTACAGTATACTTATCTACGGTAAACTGCTGCTCCTCGGGTATTTCGGAGAGATTCTGAAGAAAGATTTCTTCAGTGCCTTCAGGAATTTTTAAAACATACTCCTTTGCATCCGGTGGGGTGCACCATCTCTTCAGTTCAGGGTTTAGCTCCTTTATGACATCGAGTGAAGTTTCTGCACATCGGGCTGCTACCTCAAGATCAATAGGAGATTCCAAGATAATGGTATCGTAGTTAAGAGGTGGAAGGTATTCGAGATCACCAAAGCCAAACTCATGAGGGCTGTTTGCTATAAGACTTGCTGCAATAAACTTTGGTACATATTCTTTTGTTTCATTTTTAATATATTTTGTTTTCTGGAGGTCCCAATAATCATCTGACTTTGTCTTACTCAGTGCTTTTAGTATCTTGCCTTCTCCCGCGTTATATGCAGCCATTGCAAGGTTCCAAGAGCCGAAAATGCCATGAAGGTACTTGAGGTAATCTCCCGCTGCCATAGTAGATTTCACAGGGTCTCTCCTCTCATCCCTCCACCAGTCGATTTCAAGGCCATATTTTTTTGCAGTCGATGCAATAAACTGCCAGTATCCTGCAGCCCGCCGCGGGGAATATGCATAGGGGCTGAACCCGCTCTCGATGAGAGGCAGAAAAACAATTTCTTCCGGTATGCCCTTCTCTCTCAGAATTCCCTTCATAAGCTCTATATATTTTCCAGATCTGCTGAGCCATACGGAAAATCTTTCTCTCATTTTCCCGGTAAAAAGCGTGATGTTTTTCTTGACAGCTTCTACGGCATATTCATTGGAGCTGTAGGCTATTAGGGTTTGAAAGAAACCTGTCTGTACTTCATCTTCCTCTGACACGAAAGGGACTGTTAGGGGCTGGTTTTCCTGCATATTGATATCGAAATCCGATGCATAGAGTTGGCTTGCGAACAACAGGAAAACTATGTTAAAAGCAACCAACTTTAATGTACACATACCGCTTCATTAATAGCTGAATTCATAGCATTTTGTCAAGAAAAAATTATTTCAAAATTAAAAGAGCACTCCTTGAAGGCATCTTTTATATTAAATGAAAGCTATAAATGGTGGGCAGTCGCAGAATCGAACTGCGGACACGAGGCTTTTCAGGCCTCTGCTCTACCGACTGAGCTAACTGCCCACGGAATAACTTTACATGTTTACTTTTCTGCTGTCAAGCTGCGCCGCTCTTCTTAACATATCTTTTTCGGATAAAAAATAGCACAATTTTTGATTATTAAGTAAAATAAAATTTACTTTAATGAAATTGCGTCCATGTGAAACATATCCGGTTATAAAATGAAATCAATAATCATAGATTCAATAAAATTCTACGGCCTTTCCTTCGTGTCAGGGGTACTCCTTATCTTCTGTTTTCCTACAACCGACCTATATTTTCTCGCCTGGTTTGTACTTGTTCCTTTCCTCTTATCACTATATGACAAGGAACCCAAAAAGGCTTTCCTTTCGGGTGTTTCCTTTGGCATCCCATATTTTTTTGGTACTTTGTACTGGATATATCATTCAATTAATCATTATGGGAATATTCCATTATTGCTAAGTATAAGTATTGTTTTTTTACTCTGTTTATATCTGAGCCTATACACGGGCCTCTTTGCCCTTTTATTCTCCTTAACATTAAAAAACACGAACCTCCCGTCACTGTTCATAGCTCCATTATTCTGGGTATCACTGGAATATTTACGCTCATATTTATTTACAGGATTTCCATGGTCTAGTCTAGGATATACCCAGTACAAAGCGCTTACATTAATACAGCTTGCCGACATCACCGGTGTGTATGGAATATCCTTTATCCTGGTAGCTGTAAATGGAGCACTTGCCGACATATTCCTTATCAGAAGGCGCTTGAAAGACATGCCGCTTTTTCCGTTATCTCAGACTGTAATAGGATTTTCTTTACTCGTCGTTGTTCTGATCTTAACGATAATTTACGGGAACTGGAGAATGGGACATCGGATACCCGGCAAATATATAAATGTAAGCATTGTCCAGGGAAATGTTGAGCAGGATAAAAAATGGGAGCCTGCTTTTCAGCGGTCCGTCATAAAGACATACCTTGACCTCTCTCGTAAAGCTGCTGCCTCTTCCCCATCTATGATTGTATGGCCTGAGACAGCCGTACCGTTTATATTCAAAACAGACTATACACTCACCAGGGAACTCTTAGAAGCTCAAAGCGGCCTTGATACGTATCTATTGTTTGGGAGCATACTTTACCGAGGCGACCATGAGGGAAAGGCTTACTATTCAAACAGTGCTGTACTACTCGATAAAGCTGGAAACGTTTTATATGAATATGATAAAATACATTTGGTACCTTTTGGAGAATATGTTCCGCTTCAAAAGGTTCTTTTTTTCGTCAATAAGCTTGTTATAGGTGTAGGTGACTATTCTCGAGGAAATCAGTATTCTCTGGCTGAGACACCTTTTGGCAGTTTCGCTACAGTCATATGCTATGAAATTATATTTCCAGGTCTCGTAAGAAAATTTTTTACCGATGATGGGAATGTACTTGTAAACATAACAAATGATGCATGGTTTGGTAAAACTTCAGGCCCGTACCAGCATTTCAGCATGGCTGTTTTCCGCGCTATTGAAAACAGAAAACCGGTTATAAGAGCAGCAAATACAGGCATTTCCGGATTTATAGACAGCAAGGGAAGAATAATGTCCAGAACGGAACTTTTCCAGCAAGGTATCCTGACCGATGCTGTAAGAACGAATGATACAAAGAGTTTCTATACGAAATATGGTGATCTCTTCTCTTACATATGTTTTGTTCTTTGTATCGTCCTTTTGGCAAATAACTTCGGTATGACAAGAAGAAAAATAAGGAGGTAACATGCTTTTACAAAATGATCTAAAAGATGAGTTGTCTAACCTGAAAGCAAAAATGGAATTTTTAAGAGGTTATCTTTGATCTGCCTAAACTTTCAGAGAATATTGAGTGCATAAAGAAAGCCCTCACCTCAGAAGAAATATGGTCTTCTCCGGATAAGACAAGAGACCTTTTGAAAAGAAAGTCTTCTCTCGAAGATACCGTAAACCATTTCGAATCACTCCTTGAAAGACTTACATATATCGAAGGATCACTGGATATTCTTGAAGAGGAGAGTGGAGACATCTTCCTTAAAGAGATCCAGCAGGAGATTAGGGAACTGAAATCTGCACTGGAATCTTTTGAAATCCAAAGCCTTCTTTCAGAAGAAATGGATAAAAATAACGCTATCGTAACCATTCATCCTGGAGCAGGTGGTACAGAGAGCCAGGATTGGGCACAGATGCTCCTGAGAATGTATCTGAGATGGGCTGAAAGACACAATTTCAATACGAAGATTATAGAGCATCAAATAGGTGATGAAGCTGGCATAAAGAATGCTACAATAGTGATATCTGGTCCCTATGCCTACGGTTATTTGAAATCAGAAGCGGGGGTACATCGTCTGGTCAGAATTTCGCCTTTTGACGCCAACAAGAGAAGACATACATCGTTTGCTGCCGTTCTGGTGTACCCTGAGATAGAAGATACCATCGCTGTTGAGATAAAAGAAGAAGATGTTAAAATGGAAACTTTTCGGGCATCGGGTGCCGGCGGACAGCATGTAAATAAGACGTCTTCTGCCGTAAGATTGACCCACATACCTACAGGGATTACGGTGAGTTGTCAGAATGAGCGTTCTCAGCACAAGAACAAGGCTATAGCTTTAAAGATATTGAAAGCACGTTTGTATAACCTTAAAATGATGGAACAGGAAAGAAAACTCGAAAACTTCATAGGAGATAAAAAAGGTATTACGTGGGGAAGTCAGATTCGTTCTTATATCCTACAACCTTACAGAGTTGTAAAAGACCATAGGACGGGATTCGAGATTAGCAATGTAGATGCAGTTCTCGATGGTGATATCGATGATTTCATTAGGGCCTTTCTGCACAGGAGGTAAGAAGATGTTCCTTATTTAGTTAGTCTAATACTATTATTTTTTATATGTTTTAGTAGTTATTAGTAGAGAATGTTTATATGTTGAAAGACGGGTTTTTTTCAGGATGTCTGTATATTGAGTATGTTTATAATTCGTTGATAAAAATTGTATCTTTCATGTAAAGATTTTTTTGAATCTTTAATATAATTTTTAATCGACATGTTTATAACAGCATATCAAGTATATTCTTGTTTTGGTTGTTATTTATTAGATATAATGTGAAGACCTCCCGAATAGTTACTAACATATGTTAGTAATTTGTTAAAGAATTGGTGAGTACCATGAATATGGAAGATATATGGAAAAAAAGTCTTTTAAAAATTGAAGAGAAGGTAAGCAATAATATCGTTGAGTTATGGTTTAAACCCATAAGGCTCTCTAATTTAAAAGAGCAATCAGCTATCATCATTGTACCCAACCGTTTTTTTAAAGATTGGATTGAAGATAATTACCCGGATATAATAGCAGAGGCATTGTATGATATTATGGGGAAACGGATAACAGTTCGTTACAAGACCGAAGAAAAAATAGATCCTGTTGTTAAGAAAACAGACATGCATCTTGAGAGTCGCAGACAGAGACTTGCGAGGAAAGGGATACATCTTAACCCCCGATATACGTTTACAAATTATATAATAGGGCCAAGCAACCAGTTTGCACAGGCAGCATCGAATGCTGTTGCAGAGGCTCCGGGAAGAACTTATAATCCCCTATTTATTTATGGTGGAGTGGGTCTCGGGAAAACGCATCTAATAAGTGCGATAGGTAATTCAGTTATTGATAAAAAACCGGAAGTAGCCGTAATATTTGTATCTGCGGAACAATTTACGAACGAGGTAGTCTCTGCTATCAGGCATGAGAAGATGGGAGAATTCAAGGAAAGATACCGTACTGTTGATCTCCTCCTCTTGGATGATATTCACTTTATTGCAAACAAGACACAGACGCAAGAGGAATTTTTTCATACATTTAATGCCCTCTATGAAAAACAGAAACAAATAGTAATCTCCAGCGACAGGCCTCCGAAAGAACTCGGAGCAGTTACCGACAGGCTAAAATCGAGATTCAGTATGGGGCTTATTGCCGATATACAACCACCGGAGCTCGAGACCAAGATGGCAATAGTGCTGAAAAAGGCAGAAGCAGAAAAAATAGATATTTCTGAGGACATTGCATATTTTTTGGCATCAAAAGTGAAATCTAATATAAGAGAACTGGAGGGGTGCCTTATCCGTTTAGGTGCACAGTCATCACTTACCGGAAAACCGATAGATAAAGAAATGGCCAGGACCCTCTTGCGTGATATCATCGAAGAAGAAGAAAAACCGTTGACAGTTGAGCAGATACAAAAGGTAGTCTGTGAGCATTTTGCGATTAGACTTTCAGACATGAAGGCGAAGAAAAGGACGAAGGAGGTAGCTTTACCGCGACAGATAGCGATGTATCTGAGCAAGGATCTAACAAACCTTTCTCTGAATGATATCGGAAAGAACTTTGGCGGTAAAGACCATGCAACCGTAATATATGCATGTAAACAGATGGAAGAGAAGAGATCGCAGGAAGAATCGTTTAACAGAATGATAGAGAATCTTTTACGGAAATTAAAAGTTTAGTGTCTACATTCATTGAGGAGGGAGTATGAAACTACGAGTAACTAAAGATGAAATGCAAGATAAGCTGTCAAACATACAGAATATTGCGGAGAAGAGAAATACCATGCCCATATTAAGCCATTTCCTTCTCAATGCAGGTAAAGAAGATTCCAACATCACCGCTACTGATATAGAGACTGCTCTCAAAGAACCCCTGTCTGCGACCGTTGAGCAGGAAGGAGCAATATGTATTCCAGCCAGAAAACTTTTTGAGATAGTCAAGGAGATGGAGGGGGATTTATCTTTTGAAATAGTAGATGAACAGTGGCTTCGGGTAACCTCCGGTAAGAGCACATTCAAAATCGCCTGTCTTTCGATGAATGATTTTCCTACTTGGCCGGTTCTGGGAGATGCTGAGGAGATAACAATTGATGCTCAGATCCTTCTGGAAATGATAGAAAAAACCTTATATTCTGCTGGAGAGACCGATACCCGGTATACTCTCAACGGCCTGCTCTTTCATACAAAACCACAGGAAAAGGAGCTTATAATTGTCGGGACAGACGGTCATAGGCTGGCATTGCTTAAGAAGAAAATAGATTCCGAGATGAAGGAAGAAAAGAAGATAATCATTCCCCGAAAGGCTGTTTCTGAATTAAGAAGATTTCTCCCCACCACAAAAAAACAAGAGGGAGCAGATGGTGAAAAAGTTCAAATTCTTTTAGGTGAAAAGCATATGCTTTTCATTATTAAGGGGGTACAGTTTCTTACAAGGCTTATCGAGGGAACATATCCGAGCTATGAAAATGTCATCCCCTATGACAATAAGAAACAAATGATTATAGAAAGAGACAAATTTTCAAAAGTGCTTCGAAGGATATCGGTCATGTCCAGAGAGAGAGCCAGTGCTGTAAAATTTGACCTTGAGCAAGATAAACTGGTTGTTTCATCTTCGAATCCGGACATAGGTGAGGCAAAAGAAGAAATTTCAGTGGACTATAAGGAAGAAAAACTGTCTCTCGGGTTTAATGCGCGGTACATAATAGATGTAATGGGAGCAATGGTTTCAGATAAAGTTATACTTAAGCTGCAGGATCCGTTAAGCCCTGTACTCTTGAAAGAGGAAGGTAACGAGGATTATAAATGTGTGATTATGCCAATGAGAATTTAGCGAGCGCAACCCGGTGGTCTTACCGCATGGAATCTAAGATTAAGAAGTGCATATAATATACAAAATAGGATATTTTTAGAGAGGAAGTATGGAAGAACAGGACAATGATTCATATACCGCAGAAGATATAAAAATTCTCAAGGGCCTTGCCGCTGTCAGAAAAAGACCGGCAATGTTTATAGGGAATACAGGGATTGAGGGCCTGCATCATCTTGTTTATGAAGTTGTAGATAACAGCGTTGACGAGTCACTGGCTGGATTTTGTAAAACGATTAACGTGACTATCCACCATGATGGAAGCTGTACGGTAATAGATGATGGGCGGGGTATACCAACAGAGATACATCCTGCTGAAGGCCGCTCAGCAGCAGAGGTTGTCCTTACGGAGTTGCATGCAGGTGGGAAATTTGAATCAAAGGCATATAAGATATCGGGAGGATTGCACGGCGTGGGTGTATCTGTCGTAAATGCTCTCTCCGTATGGCTTGATGTGGAGATAAAGCAGAACGGCAAAGTATACCAGCAGCATTATGAACGCGGATGTCCTTCAAGCCCTCTCGCTATCGTTGGGAAGACAAGGGGCAGAGGAACTAAGATCACCTTCAAGCCTGATCCTGAAATATTCGAGGTTCTAGATTTCAGCTATGATATTTTGTCACACAGGCTGCGTGAACTTGCATTTCTCAACAGGGGGCTAAGAATAACACTCTCCGATGAGAGGACGGAAAAAAGCAATGAGTTTCATTATAGCGGCGGTATAGTATCTTTTGTTGAACACCTCAACAAGAATAAGACACCTATCCACCCGAAGCCTATTTATTTTACAGGAGAAAGGGACGATATAATTGTTGAAATTGCCATTCAGTACAACGATGGGTATGCTGAGACCATATATACGTTTGCAAACAATATCAATACAAAGGAAGGGGGAACCCATCTCATAGGTTTCAAATCAGCCCTTACAAGAACAGTAAATACCTATGCAACTCTCTCCCATCTTCTAAAAAACGGCAAAGAAGCACTTGCTGGAGAGGACATACGGGAAGGAATCAGTGCCGTTATTAATGTCAAAATCAAATCTCCCCAGTTTGAAGGACAGACAAAAATGAAGCTGGGGAACAGTGAAGTTAAAGGCATAGTGGAATCAATCGTTAATGATAATCTAGGTGCGTATTTTGAAGAACATCCGGCAGTGGCACGGAAGATAGTCGAAAAGGCAGTCCAGGCATCACGCGCACGTGACGCAGCAAGGAAAGCGAGGGAACTGACGAGAAGAAAAGGGGCTTTTGAGGACACAGGCCTTCCCGGGAAACTTGCAGACTGTTCGGAGAAAGATGCTGCATTGAGTGAATTGTTCATTGTTGAAGGGGATTCAGCAGGAGGTTCTGCAAAACAGGGCCGGGACAGGCGCATACAGGCAATCCTTCCTCTAAGGGGTAAAATATTGAATGTTGAAAAGGCACGGTTTGACAAAATGCTGAGATCAGAGGAGATAAAGATATTGATAACAGCATTAGGCACGGGAATAGGGCCTGACGATTTTGACATATCTAAAATCCGATACCACAAGATAATTCTGATGACCGATGCCGATGTCGACGGTGCCCACATCAGGACGTTGCTCCTCACATTTTTTTATAGGCAGATGCCACAGATAATAGAGAATGGTTATCTTTATATTGCACAGCCACCACTCTTTAAGGTAAAAAAGGGGAAAACCGAGAAATACATACAGAATGACGCTGAAATGCAAAACTTGCTCTTTGAGCTTGCTTCAGATGAAATAGAATTGCAGATAAAAGGACAAGCGGTAAAAGGAAAGGCCCTGATATCCCACCTGAAGAAACTCTATCGATACGAGAGATTAATCGGCTGGTTTGAAAGGAGGAGAAGGGACCCCGATGTGCTTGGATTTTTGCTTTCACTTAATGTGAATCAGGAGACACTCAAGAATAAAAAGAGCGTGGAAGAGCTTATTGAGATGATCAGGGAGAGAAATCACAATATACATATAGGTGAAGTTCAATTTGATGAAGAACATCAAACGTACAGCGTTGAGATCAGGAGGCATAACTACAAGGTGATGCTTGAAACAAATTTTCTTACATCACCGGAATTCAGAGAGCTTGTAAGTCTATATTCTGTTGTGCAGGACCTTGGTAAGCCTCCATATAAAGTACATATCAAAGAAGAGGCAAAAGAAATCGAGACAAGCCGTGAGCTCCTCGAGTTAATTATGAACACAGCAAAGAAGGGGATTTCGATTCAAAGATATAAAGGCCTTGGAGAAATGAACCCTCAGCAGCTCTGGGAGACAACAATGGACCCGGAAAAGAGAACCATCCTCCAGGTCGCCGTACAGGACTCTATTCAGTCGGATGAGATATTTACCATACTAATGGGCGACCAGGTCGAACCAAGAAAGGATTTTATTACCACTCATGCACTTGAAGCGAGAAATATTGATATTTAAAAGTATAGTTCTTTCCATAATGCTTATCTGCATCGTATCTTGTGGAAAGAAAGAGGTCAAAAAGGTTTCGGAAGAGTCGCAGCGGGCACAGGAATCATTCCAGCTCGCAGAGACTATCAGAAATGCTTATATCGAAGGTAACCGTAAGGCCCTCGAGAAGAACACGACACAGGACTGTTACAGAGAGCTTATAGGAGCGATTAAGGATTTCGACAGCGCTGAGCTTGAGTTTATACCTACATGGGTTGAAATAGATGGTTCAGTTGTTAGACTTACGGTATCCTGGAAAGGGGCCTGGACAGTAAGGGATCTGGAAAAAGAAGACAGGGGAATAGCGGTCTTTGTCCTGGAAGGATCCCCTTTGAAACTTGCGCAGGTACTAAGGGCCAATCCATTCAGGCAACCCGAGTAGACTCCTGCGGCAAAGTTTGCAACCCCCGGATTTGATGCGGGTTTAATGGCAGGAACTGCACGAGGTCTTTGTGCAGGATGAACAGCTTGATGTCCTCACGGCTGTGCCGGCAAGAGGTCTTTCAGTCCCCGTAGCATTGAAAACAGAGAATTTCTTCATGACATCTCCGGAATTACATTTCGGGCAATGTATTTCCTGATTTCCAAAGACCAGCTTTTCAAATTTTTCGTAACAGCTATTACAGATATACTCATAGATTGGCATCTTATCACCTTATCAAAGGAATTTATGAGGCATACAAAACAGCACTTCAAGACCGATCCTGCCTGTTTTATAAAAGTGTTCCTATTATAAGTGTTCCTATTATAACAGAACCGGAGAATTATTGTTATATTTTATTATCTTAATCCTCAATGGGAATAAATCAAATCCTATGCGATATCCCCGGAGATAATGATTACTTTATCAAAACATATTATCCTATACAATATAGAAAATTATTATGTAAAATTAATGACATAAATAAATCCGAAAGCTTTTTAGTCTTATAACCCCAACTTAAAAAGAATCGAAGAAAAAATATAAACAATAAAAATTCATTCAGGGAAATGAAGACAAAAAACACGGTTAAAAACTTTGCAGCAGCTTTGGCTTTTATAATGTGTATCGCTCTATCAGTAGAAGACATAAAGGCTATAAATACAGATGAACTTATCACAGACCTTAAAAGCAGGGATTCCCGAGTTCGTATGGAAGCAGTTGAAGAATTGGGAAAGGATATAGATAAAAATACACTAGATGTTTTTAAAAAGTATATCTTTGTTAAATATGAAGATTGGAGAATAAAAACGAAAGCAATTGATATCCTCGGTACGGTTGAGGATAGAGAGGTTTCAGATTTCCTTATCAAGATAGCCAGAGACCCATTCCTTAATGAAGGATGCCCTGCCATAAAAAGGCATGCCATTATCGCCCTGGGCAAAAGGTTTAATAATGGTACAAAGGCAGTAAATGCCCTTGTCAAAGCACTACAGGAAGATAATGTCCTTGTAAAGGAAGCCGCAGTACAATCACTTGGAGAGATCGGTGATTCAATGGCTGTTCCTTTCTTAATACAGGGACTTGATAGCGAGAGTTTTGCAATAAGACTCAGTACAATAAGAGCTCTTGAGAAGATTGGGGACATTCAGGCTGTCCCGTATCTAAAAAGATATGCGGGAAAAGAGAAGGATCCTTATCTCAAAGAAATGGCCTCATCACTCGTGGAAAATTTTTCGTCATGGATAATCTTCACAGGAAATAAAGACCTGAAGGAATGAAACACGGACTTAATCTCACAGGTGGCTTGGAGGTTGAGAGACAACTGAAAGGGTCTTAAACTGAAACAGGGTATTGCTGTAAAGACTGTTCCGTCAGACTTCCGCCGATAAATGAATTTAGGGCTAGCTGCCAGGGAGTATTGCTTCATCAACTACCTCGATTATATGTAACACTGGCTTCTCATTTCTTTTGGATAGCTGAATCATACACCCGGGGCATGCAGTAATAATCATCTCGGAATCTCTTTGTGAATATTCAAGGAGACATTTATTGAGGATGTTTTGTGAGAGCTCTTTGTACGAGAAGCTGAACGTGCCTGCGAATCCACAACAGTGCCCACCGTCGGTTTTTTGTAGGTCGACCCCTATTTTTTCTAAAATTGACCGGGGTTCTTTCATGACGCCCAGGCCATATTTCAGATGGCACGGATCGTGGAAAAGGGCTTTTTTCATATGAGACGAAGTTAGTTGAAATTGATCAGGATCAATTTTATCCATTAAAAATTGTGAAACGTCTATGGCCTTCTCTATCCCCTCACCGATGAGTTTCGGGTATTCATTTTTTATTGCAAGCGTACACGTCGGACAGAGACTTATAACTGCTTCGACGTTTAGGCGGTTGAATAGCTCAAGATTCTTTTTTGCAAGTTCCCTTGCGATTTTATCGAGACCCAGAGACCGCAATGGGACACCGCAGCAGCTTTCACCGGCGGGAAAGATTACCTCATACCCAAGCCTGTGGAGGACGCGTGTAATTGATTCCATTAAATGTGGGAGGAGGAAACGAATGGAACACCCTGTGAATATCGCAACCCTCCCTTTTTTTTGGGAAACGGTATACACCTTATGGTTTTCTTTTAGATGATATTCCGGCAGGTCTGGTCTGAAAGGGAGAAGACCTTTTTTTAAAAGGTATGGAAAAACAATATGTTGTGTCATAGTAAGGATTTGCAAACTCAGTTTTGGCCTTTTCGTAACGAACTCGGTTAAAAAACGGAGGAAGCGCCTTTTTTTATCAGTCTTTCTTAAAATACTCCTTCCATGATATAAAATTTCTTGAATGTCAATTCCTGACGGGCACAAACCAGAACATATACCACATAATGTGCAACTAAAGATACGGTCGTTCAAAACCGGAGATGCTGCAAGTTGCCCTGATGAGAGTCCCCAGAGGAGGGCAATCCTTCCCCGGGCACCCATCGCCTCTGTGAGACCTTCATCATACGTCGGACAGAATGCCTTGCAGCTTCCGCAACGCACGCATTTTGATAGTTGTTCGTTATATATATTGGTTTTCATAACAGGGAGTCAAGCATGCAGGGACGTTGACATGCCTATGTAAAATATTCTGCCCCGACTTCTCTATTCAAGCTTCCCCTCATATACCCGTCGAGGTCAAGGGATATGTACAAATAACCGAGTTTTCTTAAATGTTCTGAGATCTTTTTTCTTGTTTGGGGAACAAGAACCCGGTCTATTTTATCTTCATCAACCTCTATCCGGGCAACCCCGCTGTGATCCCTCACCCGCACATTAGTGAAACCCAGAGATTTAATGAAGTCCTCTGCCCGTTCTACCCTTTTCAACAAATCCTTTGTTATACGCTGTCCGTATGGAAAGCGGGAAGCCAGACATGGGGAAGAAGGCCTGTCCCATGTTGAAAGTCCAAAATGCTTTGACCACTCACGGATATCCTGCTTTGTAAACCCGGCTTCTATCAGGGGACTCCTGACATTGTATTTTTCAGCAGCCTTTCTCCCGGGCCTGTAGTCTATGGTGTCGTCCAGGTTACTTCCGTCCAGCACAAACCTGTATCCCTTGGAGAGGGCTATATCCCTGAGGATACCGAAACGTATATTTTTACAGATAAAACATCTGTCAGGACTATTCTTCAGAAAATCCTCATCTGAAATTTCATCTGTTTTGATAACCATATGATCAATGCCAAATTCTTCAACTGTTTTCTTTGCGAGCATAAAGTCACTATAGGGGGTTATCTCTGAATTCACTGTTACCGCCAGAGTCCTGATATTTGTCAGGTGCATTGCCTTCAGGAGGAAGGTACTATCTGCCCCTCCCGAATAGGAAAGGAGAGCACTCTCCATATCTTTGAGTATATTTATAAGCTGTGCCAGTTTATCCACTATTATTTATGTTACTTTCTCAGGTTGATTTGCGTCAAATAAAGGAATAGAAATCAGCATAGTGGATTCCGTGTGAGAATTGACAAGTCTTCGATCTGGTAATCCCGGTCCTATGCTTGCTTCGGGAAGGAAGCTTGAAATTAAACGGATTATATCTCCGTTCAAAAATCTCACCTAAAATTTTTACTTCATCACAAGTCAACATCAACACATTTCCTCTTTTTTACATATTATATTAAGATTAAATTATAATGATAATAATCGGTTATCCGGGCATATATCGGTGAGCAGATGAAAGACTGGAACGTTGTTGTAAGCGTAAATGAAAAAGGGTTCAGTCAGGCAGTAAATAGTCTCATAGCATTTGGTGAAGTCACTAAAACAGAATTCTTCAATCTCCTCGTGATGAAAGTTGAAAATATAACTGAGATGTGTGATGACCTGAAAAACCGCCTGGAAGGCGATCCGTCTTCTCTCTCCTTTCTTTCGCGGCTTATCCCGGTCACCAAGTCCTTTACCTTTCAGACTCCGCAGGAGTTCGAACAAAAGCTGAAGGAGGCAGTGTCAGAATGGGCTCCAAAGCTAGAGGGAAAAGGATTTCATATTAGGATGCACCGCAGGGGCTTCAAGGGAAGGCTTTCAAGTCTTGACGAAGAGAAGATGCTGGACGAATTCCTGCTTGGATTGACAAGAGAGGGTGGCAGTCCCGGACATATTACTTTTGAAGACCCGGATATTATAATTGCTGTCGAGACGGTATCAAACAGGGCTGGACTTTCCATTTGGTCACGTGAGGATTTAAAGAGATATCCCTTTGTGAGGATAAGGGAATGATCCCGTCAAATGCATTTTCGGGGTAATTTATTGAGAGAAGCATTTATTGGGCTGTTGCAGGTAAGATTCGTACAATTTATTCTATTACGGTCACAGAACTTGCCTGGGGACCCTTTTCGCCATGTTCTTCCACAAAATGCACTTCCATTCCTAACTTCAGGTGCTTGAACTCATAGTTTAATATACTGTGCTCGTGAAAATATATTTCTGTGCCGTCTGCCGTTGTCAGAAAGCCATATCCCTTAGCAGGAAAAAGTGCACTTACAACCGCATGAGGTCGTTCTTCGTGGTGTTTCACTGTTCCTCTCTGTCGTCTGGCAAAATCCTCCAGTTTTCGGCGTGCTGCGTCAAAGGAATCTCTTATCGCTACGTCTATATCTTTATGTGGCTCACGCTTTATTACAATCTCTTTACCCGGAACCGTTATATCAACACGCACGTTGTATAATGCCCCTTCATGACGATGACGGTGTGGAACTTCCACCACAATTTTGCATCTCATGATTCTATCGTAATATTTTTCTAAATGTTCCGCTTTCTTGTGGATCTTGTCTCTGAATGGTTCAGGTAAATCAAAATTGCGTGCCGTAATTTGTATTGGAATACTCATAATATTAGTCAAGGTAACATAGTACAAATATATTGTTAAATTAATTGATCTATTCGACCATGTCAAGCAGAAAAGTCATAAGGAACTCTGTGGATTTTTTGTTGACAATTATTAAGTATTTATATCTAATTAAAATAGAAACTAAATACAGAACAGATTTTAAGCGGCAAATAATACTGATTTATTATTAATCACTTAGAAGGAAAGGAGGGGTCTGGTCATGCTTGTCGAATTCAGTATACTGCCTATAGGGTCCGGCAGCAGTATCGGTGACCAAATTGCAGAAGTTTTGAGGATAGTCGTTGCAAGTGGTCTCCCTTATAAAATCAATCCTATGGGTACAGTGGTAGAAGGGGAATGGGATGAGATAATGAAGATTATAAAAAAATGTCATAAAAAAGTAATGTCTTCTGAAGATCGCGTAGTCACAACGATATCCATTGATGACAGAAAAGGGAAGCCCAGCCGTATAGACGGTAAAGTTAAATCAATAGAACGAAGGATCGGGAAATCTTTGAAGAAATAAGGTGTTAGGGCTATTTCAGGAGCAGTGACATCGATGATACGAAGCCTAGGGGTTCCGTTTTCTTAGTTGTTCCATAAAGTGTTCTATGATCATTCTCTTCGTCTCTTCAAGCAAATCATGCCTGCAAATAGCCTCCTTAGTTTTTGAAAGATTAATAAATGCTTGTTTTGCATAATCATTTACTAATAAGAACTCATCAAGAGACAAAAAATTTTTATAACTAGGGGGGCTATTATTTGCAAGTTGCATTTCAATCACCTCATTTTTATCACAAATTCAGGGAAATTCAGGGAAAAATGCCCGAGCTTATTAAGTATCAGGGGGTAATGCTCGGGCATTTATATTCCTTTCCGAATAGAAAAGTCCGCTTTTATCATTCTGCCATGCTTTAATGTCTGTCTTTCCACCCCCTTCCATTATGAAAATAGACCATATAAAGCACCTCTCATGCTTGCTGGGACTTTGTTTGATCTTTCTTGTGAAATTTTTCCTTACTTTATTACTCAATACGTTGTTAATCTTCGCGGAATCTTCCTTTTCTATATGTCCCCTTACTTTTATTTTTTTGTTTTAATTTTGACTTTCGCGTTTTATTTTGTTCTTTCGGTTCCTTTCTGGCGGATGGATCATCTTTATTTGTTGACAAAGCACATCTCCTTTATTATCACGTCAGTTTATTGCTTGTAGGTGCCTTCTATTATATAGAACAAAAAACATGCCAGATTTGGGGAGATAAAATATATCTTAAAATCAATAAGTTATTTTGCTGGAAACAATAAAATTTTCATAAGAAGAAATGTCAGCCGTCAATATTACGTCAAAATTATATTAATAATTTAGTTTATTGATTTTTTTATGCCATATTGGCATAATGTTCTAATAATTTAGGAGATGATAATTGGAACTCAAAATACTCATCATTGAATCCATAGGCAATAGAGACTGGAAAGAAGTCAAAGAATACTTCAATAACAAGAAGGTGGTTTCTCTTTATGTGGCTTCTACAGCTAAAGAGGCATATAAGATCATCCGGGATAAAGATATCAATATTATCATCTCTGAATACAAACTACGCAAGGTAAACGTTCTAAATTTTATCAATAAAATCAAATCGCTTAAACCCCATATAGAGATAATATTCCTTTCCGATAAGATTACACTCTCAGGAGCCATAGAGGCAATGAAAGCAGGGGCATATGATCTGTATGAATTCCCTGTAAATATGAGACTACTAACAACAATGATAGGCAAGGCTGCCGAAAAGCAGACTCTCTTCTTTGAAAAGGAGGTGCTTGAAAGGCAAGTAAAAGAGCATTTCGATTTCAGCAGTGTAGTTTTAAAAAGTAAACCGATGCAATATGTTTTGAGCATTGCAAGGACTGTAGCTCCGAAGAATGTAAACGTCCTCCTGACAGGGGAGACCGGTACAGGTAAGGAAATGATTGCCCAGCTGATTCACATGAACAGTCCCCGTGCTTTAAAACCCCTGATAAAGGTCAATTGCGCATCATACAATGTGGGTGTGCTTGAATCCGAGCTTTTCGGCCATGAAAAGGGTTCCTTTACCGGCGCAGTAACAACAAGGGTAGGGAGGTTTGAGATAGCGGATGGTGGAACTGTTTTCCTTGACGAAATCGGAGATATTGAACATGGCACACAGATCAAGCTCCTTAGGTTCTTGCAAGAAAAGGCGCTGGAAAGAGTTGGGGGGAACAGGACGATTAATGTTGACGTCAGGTTAATTTCTGCTACAAACAGGGACCTGAGGAAACTCATAGAGGAAGGAAAGTTTCGAGAGGACCTCTATTATAGATTGAATGTTGTTCATATAAATTTGCCGCCTCTTAGAGAACGCAGAGAAGCCATCCCCCTCCTCGTGAGTTCTTTAATCGAAAAATTAAATAAGGAAAAAGGTTATCACATAAAAGGGATTACAAAAGGGGCTATGCAGACACTGTTGAGCTATAACTGGCCAGGCAATGTCCGTGAACTGGAAAATACCATAGAATCAGCTATGGCCCTCGCCAGGAAGGATATAATAGAAGAAAAATATCTTCCCTCTTTTTTACTTTTTGACACACCGGTTGACAAAGAGTTCTATCGTTTTCCAAAAGATCTTACCTTCCGTGAGTTTGAAAAAGAGCTTATACAACAGACACTGAAAAGGACAGGAGGGAACCAGTCAAAGGCTGCCAGGGTATTAGGGATTGCCTTGAGGACATTCCAGAGAAAGGTGAAGGAGTTGTAAGCTGTGTAAGCAATAAAAGAATCCTCTTACAGTACCGTTACCTCATAATTTTCCTGATGAAGATTACGGCTTTCACGTATAGTTATCTTTACATTATACTTGTTTTCAATTTCTTCAATCCCCGCGCGCTCTTCGTCGGTTAGGAGTTCAGCAACCGATGGGTGCGTTGTGACAATAATCCTTTCGCTCCCGTGTCTTGCGAGTCTGAAAATCTTTCTGAATATTTCATAACAGATTGTTCGGGGCGACTTGACATAAGCTTTGCCTTCACAGTAAGGACAGGATTCGCACAGCGTTCTCCCTAGACTTTCACGAACTCGTTTCCTGGTCATCTGGATAAGCCCTAGTTCAGAAATATGTGATATGGTATTTTTTGCCTTATCTTTTTTCATTGCTTCAACAAAGGCGTGAAAGACCCGTTCCCTGTTTTCATATTTTTCCATATCGATAAAGTCTACTATAATAATCCCCCCAAGGTTTCTCAGTCTTATCTGGTAAGCTATTTCTTTTACTGCCTCAAGATTAGTCTTGAGTATCGTGTCTTCCAGTTCTTCTTTCCCCACAAATTTACCGGTGTTGACATCAATAACGGTCATGGCCTCTGTCTGGTCAATGACGATATAACCACCTGACTTTAGCCAGACTTTTCTTCCAAGAGCCCTTGAGATATCCACCTCTATTCCATAGGCATCAAATATGGGCTCAATGCCTTCGTAGAGGTCTATCTTTCCTAAGAACTTCTCGAAGTAAGTCCTGACGAACTCCTTGATTCGTTCGTATTCTTCAGCAGAGTCAATAATAAGTCTTTTAACATCCTGTATCATAAGGTCCCGTACACTCCTGAATATAAGGTCAAGGTCGCTGTACAAGAGAAAAGGTGCAGAGACTTTTTCCTTTTTCTTCTGGATAGTTTCCCATAAGAGGAGGAGCAGATCCAGGTCTTTCTTTATCTCTTCTTCTGTGGAACCTTCACTTGCTGTCCTGATAATAAGCCCATAGCCTTTGAGCTTTATATCGTCGACAATCGTTCTCAGCCTCGTACGCTCTAACTCGTCGGATATTCTCCTGGATATCCCGATATGTTCTACATTCGGCATGAGAACCAGATACCTCCCGGGCATAGTGACATAAGATGTTACACGTGCCCCCTTGCTGCCGATAGGGTCTTTTGATACCTGGACAAGAATTTCCTGCCCTTCTTGAATAAGTTCTTCTATACTCAGGTCAGGCCTCCCCCGTTTTGAAACAAGCTCGATGGAATTTTCCTTTTCTTCATCTTCAAGAAAGGGTGCGAATTCTTCTAAACCCTCGTGGATATCGGTTACGTAAAGGAATGCTGCCTTGTCAAGACCAATATCAACAAAAGCAGACTGCATGCCGGGAAGTATTTTTACGATTTTGCCTTTATAAATATTTCCAACGAGGCTTGCATCCCGTTTCCTTTCTACATAAAATTCAACCAGTTGGCCTGCTTCTAGAAGACCAACCCTGATTTCATCTCTTGTTATATTTATAAGTATTTCGTTTTCCATGGGATTATTTCATTAATATATCATGCATGTAAGAAAAAAAAACAATGCTACCGTTACAAATTATATGTATGAATCCGTTAAGCATCTGTTTTCACAGGCTTTTCAGCTTTTTTCTATTTACTTTCAAATGCAAATAATTCATATTTCGTAAGAGGTTTGACCCATCTGTTATCCCATCCAAAGAGGGCCACCCTCGTTACGTGTAATTCTTCGAGCGGGACCTTGAAGATCTCTGGAAGAAGTTCACCTAATCTTACCTTCGCGCCTTCTCTGTCGACAATCACTAAAAGTATCGCGTCTTTGTCCTTATATTGTACGTCCTCAACAAAAGACCTGATATTTATGTGGGTATCCCCCCTCTGTATCAAAATCTCGGTTCGGGATAAGAACCTGTAAACTTCGTTGATATCTCCACCTTTTATCTCATAGATATATCTCCTTATAAAACTATCGAGGGACTCGGATTTACGGGGTATGCAGGACATTTCTTTCACAGAGATACCCTCTGGCAGGAAACTATTGAGCTTGAGTCTGTTTTTTGTTAAATCGAAGGGAGGGAAAACCATAATATCGAAATATTCATGAAGCCCTTCAATCCCTACACCTAGAGGGGGGCCAAAAGATATCTTTGGTGATGGATGAAAACCGCTGGTATAATCCACGGGAATCCCAGCCCGCCTGACCGCCCGATGAAATACGGTCATAAGCTCAAGGTGAGAAAGGTATCTCATAGCACCTGTTTTTGAAAATTCGACACGGATTTTTACAGGCTTGAAATGTCTTTGAGTTTGAGACATTGGAAAGTTCTGGAGCTTATGAGACATTTGAGTTTCTTCATTATGTTGTATCTGGGTTTCTAAAAGCCCCAGCCTTATTTTATTATCATTGCAATCAAGCCCGCAGTTATGACAGGATTTCCTACAATCACTTGTAAAAGAAGCCGATAATGCGTTCTGGTACTCTTTCCAGAGAAATTCCTTATGCACCCCGGTGTGGATTATGTCCCATGTAAGGGGACTTGTGTAGGTAAAGGTCCTTGTTGCAAAATCAGCCGCGTCTATACCCAGGGAATCCATGGCCATTTCCCATCTATCGAAACGAAACAGTTCAGTCCATCCGTCGAGCCGACATCCGAAAGACCAAGCCTTTTCGATCAAGTATGAGAGACTCCTGTCACCGCGTGAAAAAGCTGCCTCGAGAATGCTCATGTCTACGTTATGACCTTTTACATTAAATCCCTTTTTCCTGAGTACACTGTTGAGATAGTCTTTTTTTCTCCTCAGTTCATCCGGCGTGTTCTGTCCGCACCACTGAAATGGAGTATGTGCCTTCGGTACAAAAGGGGAGATGCCTATGTTTATGTTGACAAACCTTTTCGTATATTTTTTGGCTGTTTTTAGTGCTTTCGCGGCCATGTTTGGAATTGCTTCGATATCTTCGCCATTCTCTGTCGGCAGCCCGATCATGTAATATAATTTGAGATTGAGCCAGCCCTCTTCAAATAAGATCTTCAGTGCTTCCTCATAATCCCCTTCATTGAAATCTTTATTGATGACGCGTCTAAGCCGGTCGGTTCCAGCCTCAGGGGCAATTGTAAACCCGGTCTTTCTAACAGAACGTATCTCTTTCAGTAAATCACGGTTTATAGATGCTATCCGCAGGGAGGGAAGCGAGATAGAGACCTTATTGTTCGAAAATCTCCTGTTGAATTCCCGCACAAGTGATAAAAGGCAACTATAGTCTCCTGCACTGAGAGAAGTAAACGCAACTTCTTCATAGCCGGTGTTTTTAATGGATTTTTCAGCGATATCCAATGCCTTTTCAAGGCTTCTTTCCCGAACCGGCCTGTAGATTATACCTGCCTGGCAAAAACGGCAACCCATCGGACAACCCCTTGACACCTCGACATTTATCCTGTCATGGACGATAGAAGTGAAGGGGATAATTGGATTAACAGGGTAGGGCGCCTTGTCAAGAGAACCAATAAAGCGGCGTTTTACAGGAAATCTTTCTCCGTGAAGTTCCTGGGGCGAACGACTATCGTGTACAGAGGGTACGTATAATCCGGGAATGTCCGCCAATGCCCGGAGAAGGGATAGCTTATTCCTGTCCCCCTCTTTTTTCCACAGGAAGCAAACATCCAGGATCTCCCTTATGGCTTCCTCACCATCGCCTATCAGGAATGCATCAATAAACGGAGACATTGGTAACGGATTAACGGTACAGGGGCCTCCTGCTATGACGAGTGGATGTTCATTAGGGGAAGAGGAACAGATCCTTTCTTCTGTTTTTATGGGAATACCACCCAGGGAAAGCATGTTGAGAACCGTGGCATACGAAAGCTCGTACTGTAAGCTGAATCCGACAATATCAAAGTCTCTTAATGGTGTATTTGATTCCAGGGTTGCAAGCGGGATGCCCTGAGCCTTCATATGTATCTCAAGGTCAACCCATGGAGAAAATACTCTTTCTGCGGACGCATAAGGAATGTCATTTATTATGTCGTAAAGTATTTTAAGCCCGAGATGGGACATCCCTATTTCATATATATCCGGGAATGCGAGGGCTACCTTCAGAGGACTTTTTTTATAAAGGACATTTATCTCATGGTTTATATATCTGCTTGGTTTCTGGAACAATGAGAGGTTCACAGATAAGGATACCATCTGAAACCTCCATTTAGCAAGGCATTGTGGGATAATGCAAAGGGTTTGGAAACTTCATAACTTGACTTAAAAATAGGCTTGCATGTTAAATAATACAGTAATGAAAACAAGACCATTTGTCATCCTTATTCTTCTTACACTCTCCCTTACCTATTGTTCGGGTAAAAAAGAAACGAAACCGGAAGTACAATTTGATCCGAAAGATTCATTTATATCTGCCAGCGAACAAATAGAAAAAAAGAACTATGAAGGTGCACGTGCAACCTTGCTGGATGTAAAAAATAGGGATACGTCACACGAAATTGCACCACTTGCCCAGCTAAAAATTGCAGAGTCTTATATCAAAGAAGACGAGCCCGAGCGCGCGATTGCTGAATATAAAACGTTTCTCGAAGAGTATCCTGACCACCAATATGCACCTTATGCCCAATATCAGATCGCCATGGTTTCATTCAACAAGATAGAGGACGCTCAGCGGGGATACGGATATGCAGTTCAGGCACTCAAAGAATTTGAGAAACTCAAGAAACAGTTCCCACGTAATCCGTTTAAAGATGTAATTGATCTAAGGATAAAGCAGTGCAGGAATACCATAGCAGAATATGAATTTCTCGTGGGGGAGTTTTACTACAAGAAGGAATCTTATAACGCTGCAATCGGTAGACTGGAGGGTTTATTAAAAACATATCCTGAATACCAGGGAGAGGCTTCTGTCCTGTTTTATCTGGGAATGTCCTACAAACATCTGGGACAGGAAGAAAAGGCCAGGGAATATCTTACACGCCTCATCGAGACGTATCCGAATAATAAGATAACTGAGAAAGCAAAAAAAACGTTAGACAAGATAAAGTCATGAAAAAAAAGATTCAGGTGCTTACTCTTTGAACCCTGTCGTTCCTCCATACTATCCTGTTTATCTCGACCTGACCGGTAAGAAAGCGGTTGTCATAGGTGGCGGAAGTGTAGCAGAGCGGAAGATATGCAGCCTCCTCAAGGCACGTGCTGATGTGAAAGTTATCAGCCCTCATCTTACAAAGCGACTCAAGAGAGAGAAATTTAAAGGCATGTTTAGACATGTCTGCCGCTCTTATAAGAAAGGGGACCTCAGCCGGGCGTTTCTTGTTGTTGCCGCTACTGATTCTCAGAGGATCAACGAACAGGTTTCCCGTGACGCGCCTTGCCTCGTGAATGTCGTTGATAAACCGGCTCTATGCAATTTTATCGTTCCTTCCCTTGTCCAGAGGGGCCATTTACAGTTAGCAATATCTACCAGCGGCATGAGCCCCGCCCTATCGAGATCGATCCGGAAAGAACTTGAAAAGATATACGGTCAGGAGTTTTCAGATTATGTTAAGCTGCTCAAGACAATCCGAAAAGAGGCGCTTCTCAATATTAAGGATAAAAAGATACGAACAGCGTTCCTGAAATCGATTGCTTCTGAAAAGATTATAAAGATGCTCAGGGGCAAGGGGCTGAGAATGACAAAGAAATTCGTTGAAGAGTTATCAAAAAATGCTATAAAGAAGGCCGGTCAATAATTCAATAATCTGTATCGCTCCAGGGCATTATCCGGCAAGGAAAAATACCGTGCTTATCTCAGGTAAAAATTACTTCGCCGGCCTTTCTATCGAAACCGAACTAATATAAATTGTTGAATATACGCAGATTTATGATAAAATTCCGTGTATGGATATTCATCAACTCAGGGTTTTTGCCTCTGTTTTCCGGGATAAAAGTTTTTCGAAGGCTTCAAAGAAAATGTTCCTTACCCAGCCGACAATCAGTTCCCATATCAGGTCATTAGAGGAAGAATATAACTGTAAACTCTTTGACAGATTGGGAAGAACGATTATCCCTACAAAAGAGGCCGAGGTCCTGTATCGGTTTGCAACGGAGATTATAGAAAAAGCCGATGTTATCAAAGATGCGATGGGTAGTTTCAAAAATAAGATCACGGGCACGTTAATTCTTGGATCAAGCACAATCCCGGGGACCTATCTGCTGCCCACAATAATGACCGCTTTCCAAAAAAAATATCCGTCTGTATCCTTTCAGATTATTATCGAAGACTCAAAAAAGATTATTGATAGTCTTTCAGGACATGAACTTCTCATGGGAATAGTTGGAGCAAAACTCGGGAATAAAGAAATAAACTACATGCCATTTCTTGAAGATGAACTTATTGTCGTATCTTCAACTTCTTTTATAAAAGGGAAAAGGATATCATTAGAAGAACTGATTAAAGTTCCTATGGTATTACGGGAGGAAGGGTCGGGGACACGCAAGATAACAGAACAAATTCTATCGGACAGAGGAATTTCCTATAGCGATATGAGCGTTTCAGGGATACTCGGCTCTACGGAGGCTGTAAAGCAGGCTGTCAAGGCGGGACTGGGTGTCTCGATTGTGTCAAGATTATCAGTGTCTGAAGAGTTGAAACACAATACGCTTAAAGAAATCAAAGTAACCGATGTATCCATGAGAAGGAAGATTTACATTATAACCCACAAAAAAAGGACGCTCCCACCTGCCTATCATATGTTCTTAAACTATATCATAGGTGAATCAAGGAATAGATAAAAAGGTTTTCATAAAGTTAACCCGTACGTTTTAATAAGCCTAAGGTCATCGTCGTAGCTTTTTCCCGGAGTGGTAAGGTAGTTGCCGGTGAGAAGACTGTCTGCACCGGCAAGAAAGACGAATGAATTAAATTCATTGAGTATCTGGCTTCTCCCACCGCAGACCCTAATTTCTTTTTGTGGAAGAATAAATCGATAAAGACTGATAATCTTTAATGCCTCGAAAGGGTGGAGAAGGGCCCTTTCTCCCAGGGCGGTTCCCTTGATCGGTATCAAAAAATTTATGGGGATAGAGTCGACATCGAGGTCCTTGAGCTGGAATGCCATATCAATTCTGTCCTGCCACGTTTCCCCCATGCCAAATATACCGCCGGAGCATACGGAAACCCCCGCTGACTTTATTGAATTAATCGTCAGTATTTTGTCTCTATAGGTGTGTGTCGTGCATATGCTGGGGAAAAATCTTTCAGATGTTTCAAGGTTGTGGTGATAACGCTCCAGCCCGGCTGTTTTCAGTATTTTCAGGTCTCTTTTTTTTAGGATGCCGAGGCTTACACAGGGAAGGAGCCCGATTTTTTTTATGTCAGAAATCATATCTGCTACGGAATAGAGATCTTTTTTTGAGACCTTTCTCCCACTTGTAACGATTGAAAATCGCTTAACGCCGGCTCTTTTTGCTTTGCGTGCATGCTCTTTAATGAGTGCTCTTTTCATGAGAGGATATACGTCGATTGATGCTGTGCTTTTCAATGACTGTACACAAAATGAACAGTCTTCAGAGCAGGCACCGGATTTTGCGTTTACAATGGAACAAAGTCCTGCCCTATTGCCCACGAAATGACTTCTTATCCTGTTTGCAGATAAAAAGAGCTTGAAGGTATCATATCCGGATATCCCTGCTATAAAAAAGGCTTCTTTCTTGCTTATGTAACCACCGCCTAGTATTTTCTCTTCAAGCTGTCCGATCATAACCGAGGAATTCCTGCGAAAATATTATTTCTTAAGGAAGTTTTTTATTTTTTTGAATAATGACTTACGAATATTTACCCTGAGGTAAAGATTGCCCGGGTCACCTCCGTTTTTTCCTTCTTCTCCCATACCTTTGAGCATTATTTTCTGTCCGTCCCGCATGCCGGGAGGAATCTTGACGGAGAGTTCTTTTTGGGTTTTTCTTTTTGTGTATGTATAGGTTATTTTACCGCCGGCAGAAGCTTGTTCAGGGGTTATTTCTATATGGTCTTCCAGATCCCTGCCTTGCACCGGGAATGTCACCCCGAATTTTTTTGCTGCCTGCTTCTGTATGAATTCCATTCCTTTTGATAAGATTCTGGAAAAGAGAGGCTGGCCCGACAATGGAGGCGCTTGTGGTTTGTTGGGGAAGCCTTGCATACGTTCACGAGAAGCCCTGTTCATTGGTCCAAAAAAGAAGAACCCTTTTCCTGAAAATCCAGGCCCCCTGAATTCAAAGGTGCGGTATTGTTTACCGTAAAAATCGTTACTGCTGAAAATATCTTCCGGGCTCCTGAACCCGAACATCCTGCTTAGGTCATCAAATATATGGCTCATATCAGATCCCCTGAAAATATCCTGTTCAGTATAGGTCTGCCTGAATTGTTCCCTGGCAAATGATCCGTATCTCTGTCTGAGAAGGTCGTATTCTTTGCGTTTACGCTCATCCGAAAGGACGGCATAGGCTTCGTTAATCTCCTTCATCATCTCTTCTTTCCCCGGATTTCTATCAGGATGATATTGGAAGGCTAACGTCCTGTATGCCTTTTTAATCTCCTCGTATGAAGCATCCTCGGGAATATCAAGTATCTTGTAGTAATCTTTTTGATTAGTCATTTGTTCAATTATATTTCCTCTGGTTATTATGCAGGGTTGAAAGCTTTTTACACAAATGATAAAAAGACATTCTCAATGGATCAAGCAATTCTTTTAACGATCATCACCGTCATCACCTTAATAATAAGGGTTGACAACAAGATTCCATGAAAAGCCTTGATTGATATATAATCACAGAATGTTACCATATATTTATCACAAATGGCACAGTCGAAAAAGCCACAACGGTATAACATATATAAATAATGAAAATGGGTTCAAGAAATAAACAATATGGCAGCAAGAAAATTCTCTGAGTCACTAACTTTGAGGTTTGCTCTTGTCCCTGCTGCAGGGAAAGGGACACGGCTCTTACCGGTCACCGGGGTTATTCCAAAAGAACTCATACCGATCGGGAACAAACCTATGGTGCAGTATGTATTCGAAAGGATAATACATGCCGGGATTCAGGAAGCGGTGGTGGTCATCAGCCCTCTAAAAACACCTCTTAAAAAATATCTGCGAGAGGAATTTTCAAAAAGGATAAAACTGACGTTTATCACCCAGAAAGAACCGGTTGGGCTTGCAGATGCTATTTCTCTATGCCAGCCTGTTATCGGTGATAATCCTTTTTTACTCTGTATGCCTGACGGTTTCCACTGGGGAGACCAGGATTTCATTAAGCGCCAGGTGCTTTTATGCAAGTTAACCGGGAAAACGACGTTAAGCATTTATCCCGTTACTGAAGACAAGGCATATCTCTATGGAAACTGCGGGCGAATAAGAGGGTTTTCCTCTGATGAAGGTTACTTTATTATCGAAGAGCTAGGTGACAAGCGGTGCGGCACTTTCGAAGTGAACGGGGGAAATCCTTCCTACAGGGCGGCAGGCATTACTGTTTGTACCGGAGATTTCTTTGACTACATAGAGAGATACAGGTCAGTTCATGCGGGCGGGGAACTTGACGATGTCCCTGTTTTTCAAATGCTTCTCAAAGACAGGGGATTAGTCGCAGAGCCCTTCAGGGGAGATTATATTGATGTCGGTAATAAGAAGGGACTTCTCTATGCCCAGCATTTTTTATGGAAAAAGACGGGGGGAGAGAGCCGGCCGGTATTTGTCAGTCATCCTTCCGAAGAAAAGGAGGGTAGTTTCGAAATGACCGTTCTCGGGAGCGGTACAGCAGTTCCACATCCTTCGAGGTTTGGTCCGGGTTATGCTTTGAGGATACATGACAGATATATATTGTTTGATCCCAGTGCAGGAACATTACACCGAGCAGTGCGAAAAGGCATGGAACTGAAAGAACTATCGCATGTCTTTTTTACCCATTTACATCCGGATCATACAGGCGACCTTGTCCCCGTGCTCTTCGCACTAAAGAACCCTGAACTTGACCCGTCAATATTCTTGGAAATAATAGGACCACCCGGTTTCAGAGAATTTTATTACCAGCTGAAAAATACTTACGGTCAATGGATTGAAGCCCCTCCTGAAAGGTCAAGGATTCATGATATTACCCGGTATCCTCTTGATCAAAAAGGATGGAACATCCGGTGGGAGAAACTAGCCCATACTGAAAACTCCATCGGGTATAGAGTGTGCCAAGAGAGTACAGGGAGAGTCTGGGCATATTCAGGAGATACTGATTATTGTGAGGGTATAATCCGTTTGGTACAGCATGCTGATGTTGCTGTTCTTGAATGCTCGTTCCCTGACCAGTGCAAGTCAACAGGACACCTTACCCCTTCTCTGGCAGGAAAGATTGCGAGGGAAGGCAATGTTAGACATCTGGTTTTATCTCATCTATATCCCGCATGTGATGGAGAAGATATTGTTGCACAGTGTAGAAACGTGTATGAAGGGCCTCTGACTGTAGCATATGATTATCTCCGTATGCGCATATAAAGTGGGCGTTACAACGGGATGGAAAAATCCGCTGCGCGGCATGAAGTGAAAGGGAAGGAATGGCTTTTTCTTTAGGGCATTAATTTTAAATGCCCCTATGGATATTCTCTTCCCGGTCAAGTACCTCGCGTACTTTATATAAAAGCTCATCAGGCGAAACGGGTTTTGATATAAAATCAAGTCCTTTACCCACACCGCCTTTTTTAGTGATAATATCTGCGTCATAGCCGCTCAGGAAAAGCACCTTCATGTTTGGCCTTTGCTGGCTTATTAAATCATACAAATCTTTTCCGTTCATCTTCGGCATGATAACATCGAGGAGAAGAAGCCCGATAGTGTCTTTATTATCTACGAAAACGTGCAAGGCGCTCTCGCCGTCTGTTGCATCCAGGACTCTATAACCATGCCCTCGAAGAACCGCTTTGGTCAATTCTCTTACATCGGGATCGTCCTCGGCTAAAAGAATTGTTTCTGTCCCTTTATTTATAATATGTGAGGTGACGGGCGTAACCTCTTCTAACGGGATCTCGATCAAAGGTAAGTATATCCTGAATATCGTTCCCTTCCCGATTTCACTTTGGACATCAATATACCCCTCGTGCTGCTTAATGATGCCATATACCATTGCAAGCCCAAGCCCTGTTCCTTTCCCTACTTCCTTTGTTGTGAAAAAAGGTTCAAATATCTTTTCCCTTGTCTCTTCATCAATTCCTTGGCCCGTATCCTCGACTGTTATGACTGCATAAGTACCTGTTTGTCCGAATCCGTGAACCGTTATGAATTCGCTGTCCATGTCAATATGGTCTGTTGTTATAATGAACTTGCCGCCGTCCGGCATGGCGTCTCGGGCATTTGCAGCAAGATTCATCAATACCTGCTCCATCTGTCCGCTGTCTGCCCTGACGGTTAAGTACTTGTTACTCATTTTCGTTACAATTTCTATATCTTCTCCCATGAGGCTTGTGAGAAGATTTTCTACCCCTTTTATGATTTTGTTGAGATTTACAGGACGAGGACTAATGACCTGTCCCCTGCTAAAAGCCAGTAGGCTTTTTGTCAGTCCTGATGCACGCTGTGCTGATTTCAGTATTCTAGAAATATACGGCTTCAGTTCCGGCTTTTGAATCTCCGCATCCAAGAGTTTTCCATATCCTATGATTGCCGTAAGTATATTGTTAAAATCATGTGCTATGCCGCCGGCAAGCTGACCGATGGCCTCCATCTTCTGGGCCTGGATGAGTTGCTTTTCAAGGGTCTTATAATCGGTTATGTCTTTAAAATCCTCTACAACGCCGATTATCCTGTTGTTTGGGTCACGGAAAGCGGTTGCAGTTAAGATGCACGGCACTTTTATTCCGTCTTGACGTTCACGTAGTGACTCAAGTTCAATATGTTCTTCGCCGCTTAATACCCTTCTCATAGAACATTTCGGGGTATGACAGTGGATACTCTTGAAAACTTCGTAGCACTTTTTCCCGACTGCTTCGTCCCTTGTCATCCCGATCATTTTTGCAAGTGTATCGTTAATGCGAAGCATGTTGTATTTTGTATCTATTACCCTCATGCCGTCAGCAGCCGTCTGAAAAACCTGATTAAGTTCCTTATATGCAAAACGCGATGCCTCTTCAGCCTTCTTGCGTTCAGTGATATGCAGTAGCATAGGCCTGAAAAGGAAAATATAGAGTATTGGAAAAACAAGAGCGGTTAATATAGAAGCATCGATAAATGCCTCGACCGTTCTTGACAACGATGTCATATAAGGGAGGATAAAGAACATGATCAATAACTCAGCTATAAAAAGAGAGACCGCTGTCAGCAGCAATAAACGGAATGGTACGTACTTGAGGCGTATCTTATTAAAAAGTGATATTTTTAGAGTATCCATGTTAGATACGTAATTTTACCGGATATCTTCTATACTGCTATTATACGCATAATGGCATATTTATTTAATAATTTATTAAAAAGAATTTATAGGATTTATATTTTTTATAATTATAATATTATTTATTAATATGTTTTAAAATATTATTTCTATGATATATGCTCAATCTTCCGGATTTTTTATCTCAGGGCAGTATTTTTTTAAATCATGACTGCTTTACGAGCATCGATGTCCCGGCTGTTGCATGGCTTGTTAGAGATTTTTAGGTAAATAATCCTTATAGTATTTTTCAGCACACTCAGGACATAACCCGTGTGAGAAGTCTGCTTCAGAGTGCTCGTGTATATATTTTTCTATCGGAACCCACTCTTTGCCGACCCTGATCTTTTTGCAGAAAGAGCATACAGGTAAAAGGCCTTCCAAATATTTAATTCTCTTAAGAAACCCCAAAGATAGAGAGACAATAACAATGCATAATGCTACAACGATAAATGTCTCAAAGATGCTCTCATGCCAGTTGATGGGTGTTGCATCGGCCCCGAATACAGCGTGCGGGATGTCAAATATTTCATTTATCCATAAGAGAGCGACTAGAATTCCGAAAACAATAAGTTCAAATGTTATTACATTCTTTGTTATTAAGTTTTTTGACATAATTTTTTCTCCTGATTGCATGCGAATATGGTCTCTTTTTTTTATTTGGCAGGTGCTTTCTTTGCATGATATTCCTGTATGGACTTGATACTTATGGTCTTTTGATGGAGCATGGCCATCGCATGTACTGCCGATAATGCTCCGGATATTGTTGTTGTGAACGGTACTTTATATTGAAGTGCACTCTGTCGTATGGAGAAAGAATCTCTCTGTGCCTTCGTCCCGCTGACTGTATTGATGATAAAATGAATCTCTCTGTTTTTAATAAGATCTACAATATTAGGCCTTCCCTCGGTGACTTTATTGATTACCTCAACATCTAATTTATTCTCTTTAAGGTGCAGGGCAGTGCCTCTCGTAGAGATGACGGAAAATCCGAGCTCGTGAAGCATGCCGACGATACGGGCAGCAAATGGCTTGTCTTTGTCCTTTAAACTGATAAAAACCTTTCCTGATAGCGGGATTCTGTTGCCGCAGGCTAGCTGGGACTTGCCGAAGGCTACCCCGAAGTCTTCATCAATTCCCATGACCTCACCCGTGGATTTCATCTCCGGACCTAGGATCGTATCAACCCCCGGAAATCTGTCAAAGGGGAAGACAGCCTCTTTCACTGCTATATGAGTCGGGGGTCTCTCTTCTGTAAGTCCGAGTTCTTTTAATGTTTTCCCGACCATGATCTTCGCCGCAATTTTTGCAAGTGGAATGCCCGTTGCCTTGCTGACAAAGGGTACAGTCCTCGAGGCGCGTGGATTTACCTCTAGTATATGAATATCGTTATTTTTTATGGCGAATTGCACATTCATCAAACCGGTTACGTTAAGTTCCTTAGCGAGTGCCTTTGTCTGTCTCTTAATATCATCTATAATCTCGGAAGAGAGAGAATATGGAGGGAGGGAACATGCTGAATCCCCGGAATGGATGCCGGCTGCCTCGATATGTTCCATGATTCCGCCGATAATGACATCTTTTCCATCGGAAATAGCATCAACGTCAACTTCGATTGCATCCTCCAGATACCTGTCAATGAGCACCGGATGCTCAAAAGATGCCTTGACAGCACGTTTCATGTATTCTTTGAGTGATTTCTCATCATAGACTACCTCCATGGCCCTTCCGCCAAGAACATACGATGGCCTTACCATAACAGGATAGCCGATCGCTTCTGCAGCACTGAGGGCCTCCTTTACAGACAGGGCTGTTCTGCTTTCAGCCTGTTTGAGATTCAGCTTATGAAGGAGTTCGCTGAAGCGCTTTCTGTCTTCAGCACGATCTATAGAATCCGGGGAAGTCCCAAGAATTTTTACCCCCTCTTTTTCAAGCGGGAAGGCAAGTTTTAAAGGTGTCTGTCCTCCAAATTGCACGATGACGCCTTCAGGTTTTTCTCTATGAATGATATTGAGAACGTCTTCTATGGTAAGAGGCTCGAAGTAAAGCCTGTCAGCCGTATCATAATCGGTGCTTACCGTTTCAGGATTACAGTTAACCATAATAGTCTCATATGCGAGTTCTTTCAGGGCAAATACGGCATGGACGCAACAATAATCGAATTCTATCCCCTGTCCTATCCTGTTGGGGCCGGAGCCTAGGATCATGATCTTTTTCCTATTGCCGGGATTTGATTCGCACTCACTCCGGCTTGCCGGCTTGCCAGCTTGATAGCTTTCAAGCGAATAGAAAGGCTTCTCGTATGTAGAATACAGATAAGGAGTGTAAGCTGCAAATTCAGCACCGCAGGTATCGACCGTCTTGTAGACAGCCTGCATGGAATACTGCTGCCTCAAGTGCCTGATATCAGACTCCAGGACATGAAGAAGGTCTGCAATCCTTCTGTCTGAGAACCCATACCCTTTAGCCTCTGCCAAAAGTTCCCGGGGGACAAGATATGGTGCCAGACTAAGACACGGTTCCGTTTTATCGCACAGGGCATGTTGTTTAAGCTTTTCTTCCATATCAATAATCTGTCTGATATTTTGCAAAAACCAGGGATCAATGCCCGTCAGATCGAAGATTTCACGGATGCTCATTCCTTCCCTGAGTGCCTGGGCAATGTACCAGAGCCGATCGTCATGGGGTGTCTTGAGCTTTGACTTTAAGATTTTTATACCGGAGCGAACATCTTCGAATCCGTACTTGTCAATCTCGAGACTGCGTATGGCTTTCTGGAGAGATTCCTTAAATGTACGGCCGATAGACATTACCTCCCCGACTGATTTCATTTGTGTCGTGAGTGCCGGGTCTGCCTCAGGGAATTTTTCGAAGGCGAATTGTGGGAATTTGGTTACAACATAGTCCAAGGTAGGTTCAAATGAAGCAGGTGTTTCCCGTGTAATATCGTTCGGGATTTCTTCGAGGGTCAGGCCGATAGCAAGCTTCGCCGCAATTTTTGCAATAGGAAACCCTGTTGCCTTTGATGCGAGTGCAGAACTCCTTGATACCCTGGGGTTCATTTCTATAACTAACATCCTGCCATTATGGGGGTTAAGGGCAAACTGGATGTTGGACCCCCCCGTGTCGACACCGATCTCGCGGATTATTGCTATAGAAGCATCACGCATCCTCTGATATTCCTTATCAGTCAGTGTTTGGGCTGGTGCAACAGTGATCGAATCTCCTGTATGAATGCCCATGGGATCCAAATTCTCTATGGAACATATGATGACTACGTTGTCTTTCCCATCACGCATGACTTCAAGCTCATATTCCTTCCAGCCAATTACAGATTCCTCAACGAGGACCTGGCTTATTGGGCTGTACTCAAGGCCTTTTGACAGCAACTCGTGGTATTCCTCTAAATTGTATGCGATACCACTACCTGCGCCACCGAGCGTGAAGGAGGGCCTGAGAATTGCCGGAAACCCAATGTCCTCTATCACCCTGGAACCTTGTTTGACGGAACCAACATGGGCTGATTTTGGTATCTCAAGCCCGATCTTTTGCATAGCCTCTTTAAACAGATCCCGTTGCTCTGCTTTTTTTATCGCATCCAGCTTGGCTCCAATAAGCTCCACCCCATAGTTCTCCAGAATGCCGTTTTCAGCTAGTTCGACTGCCAGGTTTAAGGCAGTCTGCCCGCCCATAGTTGGAAGAAGGGCATCTGGTCTTTCCTTTTTTATTATTAATTCAAGGATGTCTGCGGTTAGCGGTTCTATATAGGTAACATCAGCCATATCAGGGTCTGTCATAATCGTCGCGGGATTGGAATTGACAAGAACCACAGTGTAGCCTTCCTCGCGAAGTGCCTTGCACGCCTGCGCTCCCGAATAATCAAACTCGCATGCCTGGCCTATGACTATCGGGCCGGATCCGATTAGAAGTATCTTATTAATATCTGATCTTTTTGGCAAATCAGGTTCTTTCGATTAACTCCCTGAATTTTCTGAAGATATGTGAGGAATCATTTGGCCCGGGTCCGGCCTCAGGGTGATGCTGGACTGAAAAGACAGGCAACTCAACATGCATCATGCCTTCTTCTGTTCCATCGTAGAGGTTCTTATGTGTGAGCCTGACCTTTCCTCGGAGGCTTTGTATATCAACACAGTAGTTATGGTTCTGCGAGGTTATTTCAATAGTTCCAGTAGACAGGTCCTTAACGGGGTGGTTGCCGCCGTGATGTCCGAATTTAAGTTTATAGGTCTTCCCGCCCATGGCAAGGCCGAGTATCTGGTGTCCAAGGCATATCCCGAGGATGGGTTTTTTCCCGATGAGTCTCTTTGTATTGCTGATTGCGTATGAGACGGTTTCAGGGTCCCCCGGACCGTTACTCAGTACAATCCCGTCCGGGTCGTTTTCAAGGACCATTTCCGGAGGGGTCTGAGCCGGGATAACGGTAACATCAAACCCGGAATTGACAAGGTTCCTCAGGATATTGAACTTGACACCGAAGTCGTAGACCATGACCCTTTTAAGCGGCGAGTGACGGGTGATGCGTGAAAGTCCATTATCTTCCGGACTTTGGACTTTGGATTTAGGATTTTGGAATTGTGTGTCGGATGGCTGCCATTTCCAGATACCCTCTCTCCATGCATATGTCTTTTTCGTTGTTACCTCTTTTACGAGATCAAACGCCGAGATCCCGGGATGTGACCTGACTTTTTCCAGGAGGCTTCCGGGATTTAGATTTATTGTTGAGAGTATCCCCATCTGAGCACCGTAGTCACGCAGATGCCTTGTTAAGGCCCTTGTATCAATACCTTCTATGCATACGATTTTGTTTTCCCTTAGATATTCACCAAGTGAAACAGCAGATCTCCAGTTGCTGGGAAAATCCATGTACTCCTTTACAACAAAGCCCTCTACCTTCGGACCGTCGAGCGACTCAATATCCTCTTTATTAATGCCGCAGTTACCTATCTGGGGATAGGTCATCGTCACGATCTGTCCCCTGTAAGAGGGGTCTGTGAGTATTTCCTGATATCCTGTCATTGAGGTATTGAACACGACTTCACCAATAGCCTCTCCTGCATGGCCGAAGCCAGTTCCCTCAAAGGCGATTCCATCAGAAAGGACGAGCAAAGCCTTACTGCTCATAGATCCTTCCCTTGCTTATTGTTACAGCAGCCATGCCTTTCAGGATCCAGCCGTTAAATGGGGTGTTTCTCCCCTTTGAAACAAATTCTCCGGGATCTACTTTCCATTCCCTGTTCAGGTCAACAATAACAATATCAGCAACAGAGCCAACCTTAAGACCCTTGTCATCCAGCCCTAAAATACGGGCAGGACGCAATGACATCTTTTCGATAAGCTCTTTTAAGGTAAGGACCCCCTCATGCACAAGTCCCAGACTTAACCCGAGGGCAGTTTCAAGTCCTGATATTCCTGAAGGCGCCATATCAAACTCTCTCAACTTTTCATCTGCATGGTGCGGGGCATGGTCTGTTGCAATGACATCAATCGTTCCGTCTCTTAAACCTTCTTTAATCGCCTGCCTGTCAATGTCGGTCCGGAGAGGAGGGTTAACCTTGGCATTCGTATCGTATCCACTCACAGCATCTTCCGTGAGGCTGAAATAATGGGGGCATGTCTCTGCTGTTACACGAACACCCCGGTTTTTTGCATCCCTGATTAATTGTACGGAGCCTTCTGTCGATACATGTGCAACATGCAAACGGGCGCCTGTAAGCTCTGCCAGCGCAATATCCCTGTAGATCATTATCTCCTCAGACTCTGCAGGTATCCCTTTGAGCCCGAGGGTCACGGACATCAGTCCCTCGTTTACAACGCCGCCGTCGGTGAGTGTAATATCCTCACAATGAGAGATAATAGGCACCTCAAATGTCCTTGAATATTCAAGCGCCCGTCTCATGATCAGGCTGTTCATGACGGGGGAACCGTCGTCTGAAAAAGCAATACAGCCTTCCTTTACCATCGTACCCATCTCAGCAAGTTCCTCACCCTTCTGGCCTTTTGTTATAGCTCCTATGGGGAGGACGGTACAGGAGCCTTCTTCGGCAGCCCTCCGTATGATGAATTCTGTTACACTGGCGTTGTCATGAACAGGATAAGTGTTTGGCATGCAACAGACGGTTGTAAAGCCACCGTGCACAGCAGCCCCTGTCCCGGTTTTTATCGTTTCCTTATATTCAAACCCCGGTTCCCTCAGGTGGACATGCATATCGATAAGCCCTGGCATGACAAATAAGCCCCCTGCGTCGATAGTCCTGACAGAAGATTTCAATAGCTCTTTGCGCTTTGCGTCATGCGCTTTGCGCTTCATATTTATTTCCTTTATCTTTCCATTTTCAATAAAAATGTCTCCCATGCCGTCAAGCCCCTGGGATGGATCTATGATATGTCCGTTCTTTATTAAAATTTTCATGATCTCCTTACTCCCGCCAGGAGATACATCACCGCCATCCTGACCGCGATTCCGTTCGTTACCTGTTCGAGAATTACCGAGCGTGGGCCGTCCGCTATCTCTGAAGTGATTTCGATGCCCCTGTTCATGGGGCCGGGATGCATGACCAGAACATCACGCTGTGCATGCGCAAGCCTTTCTGATGTAATCCCCCAGTTTTTAGAGTATTCTTCGATAGAGGGGAAGAAGCCTTTTCCTTGGCGTTCCATCTGGATCCTGAGCATTATTAAAATGTCAACACCTTTGAGCCCCTCTTCCATGCTATGGAAGACAGCAACGGGCATCTCTTCTATCTGTTTAGGAATTAACGTCGGGGGGCCGATTAACCTTACCTTTGCCCCGAGTTTTGTGAGGCAGTATATATTCGATTTAGCCACCCTGCTGTGTGCTATATCTCCTACTATTGCCACGGTAAGCCCCTCAATTCCCCCTTTTTTCTCCTTGATTGTAAATGCATCAAGGAGGGCCTGCGTCGGGTGCTCGTTTGTGCCGTCACCTGCATTGATTATAGAGGCCCTGAGATTTTTTGAAAGGAAGTGTGGAACCCCGGCTGATGAATGTCTGATGATAATAAGATCTGCACCTAGGGCCTGGACAGTAAGGGCGGTGTCAATCAGGCTCTCTCCCTTGACCACGCTGCTCGTCGGTACGGAAAAGTTGATGACGTCTGTACTGAGCCTTTTTGCTGCGAGTTCAAAGGATGTCCTCGTCCTTGTTGAGGGTTCAAAAAACAGATTCACTGCAGTTTTCCCGCGGAGAGTGGGGACCTTCTTTATATCTCTGCCAAGCACATCTTTAAAGCCTGCAGCGGTATCAAGTATGAGGTTTATTTCCTCGCCGGAAAGCTCCTTTATGCCGAGCAGGTCTTTTGTCTTCAGCATAGCATCTATGCTCCTTTTTTTGCCTTTTTCAGTACCACCCTGTCCCGTCCTACCTCTTCCCTCAGTTGAACCTCAACGACCTCGCTGAGTGCAGTTGGTATATTCTTGCCTATAAAATCAGCCTTTATCGGAAGCTCCCGGTGTCCCCTGTCGATCAGGACGGTAAGCTGGATGCTGGCAGGCCTACCGAGATCCATGATTGCATCCATGGCAGCCCGTATTGACCTGCCGGTAAACAGGACGTCGTCGACAAGGATGATCTTGAGGTCTGTCACCTCGAAGGGAACCTCGGTTCTCCTTATCACCGGTTGTTCTTTTCTGATGGTTAAATCATCTCTGTACAAAGCTATATCAAGAGAGCCGACGGGAATATCCTTTTCCCCGATAGCTTTTATCTCGGCGGCAAGCCTTTTTGCAAGGTGCACGCCTCCCCGCTGTATGCCTACAAGGCAAAGGTCTTTGGTACCTCTGTTCTTTTCTATTATTTCATGTGCTATGCGTGTAAGCGCCCTTTTGATATCGTGTTCATTCATAAGTTCTTTAGGCATTTTTACACTCCATGGATATATACTGATGAGGGCCGGTTAGTATTATGAGGAAGAAAAGGCAAAAAAAAACCTTCCCCTGATCGAGAGGGAAAGATCTTTTAGATGCGCGCATTTCCGCGGCCAATGGTGCCTCCTTACCTTTTTGGCCTCACCGGACCAGTCTTAAAGGTAATTAATTAAAACATAAAATGAAAAAGGCTGTCAATCGGTTGATCGCAATGGGTAGTGTCAATCATTTTGTGTAAATTCTTTTAAGGGATGCTTACCCCATTGTTGGTTAGGTGACTCAGTACTGAATAGACAATTCTCTCGATGCTCTGATCATGACTGAAACAACTCATGGTCCTTGTCCTTCGCCTCACCTACCTGAATGCCATATCTATGACATTAGTTCCACCCTTCAGTAGCCGTTCCCGTAATCCTTACGGTTCTTGGTAGGAACTCTGGTAGTATCTTCTTAGTTGTCATTAACCGGCTTGACCGGACCTTTTCCGAATTACGGATGGTAGCGAAAAAATAGAATGTACCACCCGCGGGCTTTTAAGGCTAAAAGCACTCTGTAAACCAATGTCCCTTATCCTTTCTGTATGACTACAGGCATCGTCCTGAACTATAATATTCTATAAACAAATCATCAGGATTTATTTATGACTAACAATGACATATTGCGGCAATTACGATACGCTCTGAATATTAAAGATTCAATAATAATCGAAATATTCAAGTTGGCTGATTATGAAATTAAAGAATCTCATTTAACCGACCTTTTTAAAAAAGAAACTGATGAAGGCTTTGTTCATTGCAGCAATGATGTATTGCGCTATTTTCTGGACGGGTTAATTTTATACAAAAGAGGCAGGAAAGAAATTAAACCTAGTGAGAAGAGAGAACCAGGCCCACGGATGTCAAATAATACCGTATTAAAAAAACTAAGAATTGCCCTGGAGTTGAAAGAAGATGATATGCTATGGATTCTAAAACTCGCCAATGTCGACATATCAAAATCTGAACTAACGGCATTATTTAGAAGGGAAGGGCATAGGAACTACAAAGAATGCGGTGACCAGTTTCTCAGGAAATTCTTGAAAGGCCTTTCCATTCGTTTTAGAACGCGATAGCTAATCGGAAAATAATTCTATCGTATAAAACAATTGGGCCTGTGGTTCATAGGAATCACAGGCCCTTTGGTTAAGTTTCCGCAACCGAGGACGCAGCCTCTTTTCTAAATTACTGTGCAGCGCTATGAAAGTCAACAGTCAATGGGAATCTTCAATCCCGGGCAACTATGATTATTGCGTGATAGCAGGCGGACGCACATCATAATCTCCTCAAGTCACAAACAGAAGAGTCAGATCCTGATATTTGTTTAAGGAAGGGAGACTCTGCTTCCAAGAAGGTTTTTTGAATGTATGAATTATGTAAAAAAGCAAACCGCAGAAAATTAAAGGCCTTATTATTTTATATCAGCGTGGTAACTCTGGAGTGATTTAACGTCTCCGTGCCCGCGGCGGAAGGCCTCAATCCCACGGGCAGCAGCGACCGCTGCAGCCAGCGTCGTAATATATGTCACTTTGTATTTAATTGCTGCCTTACGGATATAAGAGTCGTCGTACTTGCTCAGTTTTCCGCTCGGTGTATTAATCACAAGATGTATTTCCTTGTTCTTTATTGCATCAACAATGTTAGGCCGGCCTTCGTGGAGCTTGTCGATGGGTTCGGCTTTTATACCGTTTTCGGCAAGGAAATGATATGTTCCGCGTGTTGCCCTTATCGTAAATCCAAGTTTCTCAAACCTTTTGGCTACCGGGAGCACGGCCGGCTTGTCATAGTCTGACACTGTTAATAATACTGTGCCTTCATTGGGAAGATGAGAACGGGCAGCCTCCATTGCTTTATAAAAAGCCAGACCGAAGGAATCAGCCAAGCCGAGTACTTCCCCTGTTGAACGCATCTCGGGGCCGAGGAGCGGGTCTACCTCAGGGAACATATTGAAAGGAAATACTGCTTCTTTCACGCCAAAATGCGGGATGTGTCTGGCAGTTAAACCGAGATCCGCGATTTTTTTGCCCAGCATGATCTGTGTTGCAAGTCGGGCCATGGGAATGTTACAGACTTTTGATACAATGGGGACTGTCCGGGAGGCCCTCGGATTAGCCTCGAGAACGTATACCATGTCATTCGCAATTGCATACTGTATATTCATAAGACCGACGACATTGAGTTCAACAGCTATTTTTTTTGTGTATTCATAGATTGTTTCCAGGTGTTTTGCAGGGATGCTTATGGGGGGTATGACACATGCAGAGTCACCGGAATGGATCCCTGCAAGTTCAATATGTTCCATAACCGCAGGAACCAAGGAGTCTGTCCCGTCAGCAATTGCATCTGCTTCAGCTTCTATGGCATTTTCAAGAAACTTGTCAACAAGGATCGGCCGGTCGGGGGAAACCCCCACAGCGGCTGCCATATAGTGTTCCAGCATCTCCTGGTCGTGAACAATTTCCATGCCCCGGCCCCCCAGTACATACGAGGGCCTGACAATGAGCGGATAGCCTATTTTTTCAGCTAATTCAAGGGCCTCGCTGAGTGTGCTTGCCACACCTGCATCAGGCATGGGGATTCCCAGTTTTTCCATCATTCCCCTGAATCTGTCCCTATCCTCGGCGAGATCAATCGTTTCAGTTGAAGTACCGATGATTTTTACGCCTGCATCAGAGAGTTCCCTGGCAATGTTGAGCGGTGTCTGCCCACCGAACTGTACGATAACCCCTTCAGGTTTCTCTTTTTCATATATTGATAGAACGTCCTCTACTGTAATGGGTTCAAAGTAAAGTTTGTCAGACGTATCGTAATCGGTTGAGACTGTTTCCGGGTTGCAGTTAACCATAATAGACTCGTATCCCTCATCCCGGAGAGTAAAGGCTGCATGCACGCAACAGTAATCGAACTCGATTCCCTGTCCAATACGGTTCGGACCGCCTCCGATAACCATGATCTTTCTGCGCGTGCTTGTTTCTACCCTGTCAGGTGCGTTATACGTGGAAAAATAGTAGGCTGCGTCTTCAACCCCGCTGACAGGAACAGGTTCCCAGCTTTCTGACAAACCTAAAGATTTGCGCTGTTCGCGGATCTTGTGTTCCGGAATACAAAGAATCTGCGAAAGATACCGGTCAGCAAAGCCGTCCTTTTTGGCACGGATCATGAGTTCGTCCGGCAATTCCTTCCCCTTGAATTTGAGAATCTCTTCTTCAAGATCTACGAGTTCTTTCATCTGCTTAATAAACCAGGGCTTGATAAAGGTTTTCTCATAGAGGCATTTAACCGAAGCACCCTTGCGAAGGGCTTCATACATTATGAACTGGCGCTCGCTGGAAGGGGAGACGAGCATTTCCATAAGCTCCCCGAGGGTGTTCTGGTGAAAATCCTTTGCAAACCCCAGCCCGTAGCGACCTATTTCCAGTGAGCGGATAGATTTTTGAAATGCCTCCTTGTAAGTCTTTCCAATGCTCATAACCTCACCGACAGCTCTCATTTGGGTACCAAGTTTGTCCTCGACCCCTTCGAATTTTTCAAAGGCCCATCTGGCAAATTTTACAACCACGTAGTCTCCCCAGGGAGTGTATTTTTCCAGCGTACCCTCACGCCAGTAAGGAATTTCATCAAGTGTGAGCCCCCCGGCCAACTGGGCGGAAATACGCGCGATCGGAAAGCCCGTTGCCTTTGAAGCAAGGGCAGATGAGCGCGATGTTCTCGGGTTGATCTCGATCACCACGACACGACCGCTTTTAGGGTCATGGGCAAACTGGATGTTCGTGCCTCCTATAACCTCTATTGCTTCTACAATCTTATATGAATACTCCTGCAACCGCTTCTGGAGATCCGGGTCTATGGTGAGCATGGGCGCGGTACAGTAGGAATCTCCGGTATGAATCCCCATTGCGTCAACATTTTCAATGAAGCAAACGGTAATTATCTGGTTTTTCGCATCTCGGACAACTTCGAGTTCCAGTTCTTCCCATCCCAATACAGACTCTTCTACGAGTATCTGGCCTATTAGACTGGCAGAAATACCGCGGCTCGCGACAGTTCGGAGTTCTTCCCTGTTATAGACGAGTCCTCCTCCTGTGCCCCCCAGAGTGTAAGCAGGACGGATCACTACAGGATAGCCAAGCATTGATGCTATGGTTTCAGCTTCTTCAACACTAAAGGCAGGTTCGCTCTTCGGCATCTCGATGCCCAGTTGATTCATAGTCTTTTTAAATGCGATACGGTCCTCACCCCGTTCAATCGCATCCGCAAGGACACCGATAATCTTCACGCCATGGGCTGCGAGCGTACCATTCCGTGAGAGTTCTGCGGTGAGATTCAGGCCTGTTTGGCCGCCCAGATTTGGGAGAATAGCATCAGGTTTTTCCTTCCCGATGATTTTTTTTATGGTATCTACGGTTAGGGGTTCAATATAGGTTATGTCGGCCATTCCCGGGTCTGTCATGATGGTTGCAGGGTTTGAATTAACGAGCAGAATGTCATATCCGAGATCCCGGAGGGCCTTGCACGCCTGGGTTCCTGAATAGTCGAACTCGCATGCCTGGCCTATGATTATCGGGCCGGAACCGATGATCATTACTTTTTTAATATCACTTCTTCTCGGCACGGTGCGTTACCTCATTAGATAAAGTATATGATCAAACAATACTTAATAATAATCGTGATACCGGGTGGTATGCATCGATTTTAAAACGCCATATATTAACACTTTTTGGAAAAGGAGTGTATTAACCCGAATGATATATTTATCGGGGGCATGGCTGAAAAGTCTTTTGCAGCAAAACATCGTTGATGCCGTGATGCAATGCTTATACTGTATAAAAATATGCGGAAACTTTTAAAAATTGCCGTAAAGATTGTCAATTTCCATCCCGGACCGATATAATCAATTCTGCTATGGAAGAGCTGTTGAGCATTCGGATGAGGGCGACAAAAAAAGTCCAAAGTCCAAAGTCCAAAGTAAAAAGTAAAAAATCCAAAATCACTGAAGTGCATATTTCCGGGGCTGAAGGGCTTTACAGGAGGTCAGAGATACTAACCACGGCCAAACGTTATATTGAAAGGGCACTTAATCACCCGAAAGGCAGGGCAGATCGCATAGTTATTACCATAGAGGACATAGGGCGAAAGCCACAGGAAATCCAGCTCTTGCCTGTGGCAACAGTAAGGTGCGATACACCGGCTGAGGGAGAAGAGATAGCAGGTTTTCTCCTTCAGTCACTGGGCATATCGAAACGGGCAATTGAAAGGGCTTTTGCATTATTTAAGTGTGGTAATATGAGGGGAGCGTCTCTTATCACGGCGAAGCAGGGCCGTCGCCTCGAGCCTGATCCTGAAAGAGGGGTGAGGGCATCACGGCTCGGGATAGACACAGCCATCTTGAAAGGTCTTTCATTCAGGTTGCAAAGGTTCGGGATCAACACAGAGATTGTCAAAGAGGCGCTTATCCTTGCCTCGAAGGTTATATCATCCGGACAGGTTATAGCTGAACTCTGTATGTCTGATGACCCGGACTACACAACCGGCTATGTCGCATCAAGAAGATACGGTTATCTGAGGATCCCCCATATCAAGCACAAGGGGAGCAGTAGAGGGGGAAGGGCTTTTTTCGTTAATGAGGGTGCACAGGTTAAAAGGATCATCACCTATCTCGAACAAATGCCTGTTCTGGTAACAAAAGCTGCACATTGTAGGGGTATAATTTCGAAAGATGAAATCCTCGGTAGTTATAATAAGTAATCCGACAGCTTACAGGGCATCGGGTAAAAAAGTCGCTGCAGCTTCTTATTATCTTCAATCCAAGGGTTATACCGTTGAAGTCCGGGTTACAGAAAAGAAGGGCGATGCAGAGGTACTTGCACAAAAGGCGGTTGAGAAGTCACCATCAATCATCATAGCTGCAGGGGGGGACGGGACTTTCAACGAGGTTATCAACGGTATGGCAGGCTCTGATATACAGATGGCAATTTTTCCGCTCGGAACGACAAACGTGCTTGCCAAGGAACTCGGGATCCCGGAGACAGTGAAAGGTTCAATGGATATTGCCATAGAAGGTAAGCCGCGGGTCGTTTCACTCGGACGGATTACGCTGCTGCATGGGTCTCAAAAGGCCCGTTATTTCTGCATGATGGCGGGTGTCGGTTTCGACGCAATGACTGTTTTTGGTCTTAACAGGACATTTAAGAAGATATGGGGGATAGGCGCCCATATCTATAGCGGGATGAAAGTCCTGTCCCGCTTTCATCCAGCAGAATTGACTTTCACACTGGGAGGAAAAAGCTACTCGGGTTACTCTGCGGTCATTGGAAATGGCGCCAAATATGGAGGGCATTTCAAGGTTACACCGGATGCAAGGCTCACTGATCCGGATTTGTATGTCTGCATTTTCAAAGGAAAGAAACGATTCGATATTCTCAGGTATATCTTAGGCATTTTGACGAGACGTCACTTGAAATTCAGGGATGTAGAATATCTCGTGGCGCGGAGAATACAGATAGATGGAGGAGCCCATCTTCAAATAGACGGTGATTACCTCGGCATGACCCCTGCCGTCATAGAGACCGCTACCGAAACCGTAAGACTTATCTGCCCTCGGGGGTGAATACTCTCCAGACAGGTCCTTTCCTTTTTCCCGGGAATTCCGTCTTTTGGATTTAAAGCATCGTAGTCCGTAACTCGTTTCAGGATAACCCCGGATTTATATTATTATACCCCCTCCCAGGACGACGTCGCCATCATAAAATACAGCTGATTGCCCGGGTGCAGGAGCCCATTGTGCCGCATCAAAGACAACCTGAACAATCTCACGGGCGCCCCCTCCGTTGCCTTTTTCCCATGATGTGGAAGGATGTGTGTGGTGGAATAAAAATAAAGTTGCCGGCTTGTCCTTCATCATGGAACGGACTTTTACCGTTGCAAGAAATTTTTCTGATGGCGGAGGAATAATCCACCTAACGCCGGTAACTAAGAAATCCTTTTTCTTTGCTGATTGCCTGGGTCCCACGTGTATTGTGTTTTCCATGGTGTCTATCTTTAAAACATATAATGGTTCCGGAGAAGATATTCCCAATCCTTTTCTCTGGCCAACGGTATAGCTATAAATGCCCTTGTGTGTTCCCAAAACCGTGCCGCTAATGTCCATGATAGGCCCAGGTTTTCCACTGACCGAACAAAACTGTTCAATAAAGTGAGCATAATTCCGGTCTTTGATGAAACATATTTCCTGGCTTTCGTTTCTCTTTGATGCAGGGAGGTTAAGTTCCAGAGCCATGGCCTTTACAGAGTTCTTTCTATAGCCGCCCAGGGGAAAGATAAGCCGCCGGAGTTCCTTTTGCGCCAGGGAATATAAGACATACGACTGGTCTTTCTCAACATCAGCTCCTTTCTTGAGCAGGATCCGGCTTTTAGATTCCGTCTCCCCAGGCGAGTCGCCGGGGCAAGGATTTTTGATTTTCTCGATTTTTGCATAATGCCCGGTAGAAATCCATTCCGCACCTTTTTTTTCAGCCTCCCGTATTAGGAAGGGAAACTTGATAAATCTGTTGCATAGAATACACGGATTCGGTGTCGAGCCCCTCAGGTACTCATCGATAAAGGGATGTATGACCTTTTCAGTAAAGTCTTTTCTTACGTCAATAATGGTGTGAGGTATCCCGAGGTGCGATGCTGCCTCTGAAGCCCCCTGTAATGACTGGAATATGCATTGGGACCGGGACGAATCGCATGACATTGACTCCGGTGTGCTATCTCCTTCGTATAAAACAAAGCTGACTCCTTCAACCTCATAACCCTGTTTTTTTAAGAGATATGCTGACACAGAAGAATCAATACCACCACTCATTCCTACAATTACTTTTTCCATTAGTACACTATAACAGATTGACCTGCCGTTCCGTAACCACTACAATATGTTGAAATAAAGGCAAGGATAATTTTTCCAGAGAAACAAGAATGGTAAAGTTGCTGAAAAGAACGTTATCGCGAGGTTGCCGATGCAATCTCAAAAAGGAAGAGATTGTTTCCCCCGGTTACCATCCCGAACACTTTCGGGATGGAACGGGGTCGCAATGACAAAAATGGGCACATGAAAAATATTGTTCTTACCGGTTTCATGGGAACAGGAAAAACCGAGGTGGGAAAGGAACTGTCACGTCGGTTGAACATGAAGTTAATCGATGTTGATACTGAAATTGAAAAGGCAGCAAAAATGACCATCAAAGAGATATTCAAACATTTTGGTGAACCAAGATTCAGAGAAATGGAAGCAGAGATGGTAAGAAACCTTTCTGAATATGAAAACGCTGTTATTTCTACGGGAGGCGGTGTTGTACTAAGGCAGGAAAACATGGATGCACTGAGGAAAAAAGGAATTATTATATGTTTGATTTCAACACCGGAGACAATCCTGAACAGGACATGCAATAATAAGGACAGGCCGTTGCTACAGGGAGGGAACACTCTCGAAAGGATCAAAGAGCTTTTAGCCTTGAGGAAGCCATTCTATGAAAAGGCAGATATCATGATAGATACAGAAAATAAAACACCCTTCCAGATCGCAGAGGAAATAATCGAGAGGACCAAGAGGATGGAAAAATAAAAAGATCAGGGTTCAGGGGGTCTTCGCCTCAGCGAATCCACCGGGGCGGAAAGGATTCTGGGGTTCAAGTGTTTTAAAACAATCATTCACTAGAATCTTCGAATCCTGGAATCCTCGAACCCTTTTGAGTACGTTATTGAGAGGGAAAAGCAGCGATAGGCAGTACACGTAAATTTATCTGAATAAAGGATAAACGTATGTATGAAAAAAATTCGGGTTGATCTTGCCGAGAGAAGCTATGATATCACAGTAGGTACAAACGTACTGAAGAAGATCGGGGATATTCTCAGGCCATTTGGCCTGGGCCCGAAGATCGCCATTGTCAGTAATCCGACAGTTTTTTCTCTGTACGGTCGGCCCGTGGTCAATGCAATAAAAAAGGCAGGATTTGACGCCTGTACGGTCAGCATACCTGACGGTGAAGAATACAAGAGTCTCCTCTGGTTACAGCATATATACAATGAACTCCTTGCCCACAAACTTGACAGATCTTCAGCCCTCATAGCGCTTGGAGGCGGTGTTATAGGTGATATAACGGGTTTTGCTGCATCTACTTATATGAGAGGTATTTCCTATGTCCAGATGCCGACAACCCTGCTGGCCCAGGTAGACAGTTCTGTCGGGGGCAAGACAGGTGTCAATCACCATCTCGGAAAGAACATGATAGGTACTTTCTGGCAGCCGAGACTGGTATGGATTGATACAGAGACACTGAAGACTCTGCCGGGAAAAGAATTATTGGCCGGCATTGCCGAGGTGATTAAGTATGGAGTGATATGGGATAAAGAGCTTTTTGATTTCCTCGACGATAAGAAGGGTAAGATCCTTGATCTCGATGAAAGGGCTGTCAAGCAGATCATTAAACGTTCATGTGAGATAAAAGCCGATGTTGTATCAAGGGACGAAAGAGAATCGGGTTTACGGTCAATATTGAATTTTGGCCATACCTTAGGCCATGCGATAGAGACTGCTACAGACTATAAGCGATACCTGCATGGAGAGGCCGTTGCATTGGGCATGTGCCTCGAGGCGCGTCTTTCTCAAAAGCTTAAACTTATCGATACGAAAGAGGTTGAAAGGATAACAAGGCTTATCGACTCCTTTGGACTCCCCTCTGCTCTGCCGGCTGATATCGATATGGAACGAATACTTTCTTCCATGCAACTCGATAAAAAGGCAATTGCCGGTGAATTAAAGTTTGTCCTGCCGGAGAGAATAGGAAGAGTAAGAATACATAAAGGAGTGGCAGGAAGGGCTATAAAGGATTTATTAAAATCCTGAAGTTTGTGCTCGAAATTGATAAAAGCTACCTTAGAATCTTTTACAGAGAAACATACAAAATTAATTATAGAAATTCTTCTTCTAATTTTTATAATTCTTTTTTCGCATCAAAAAGCAAGTGCAGAAGTAACCTTTAAAAAGGCAACATTCATTCCTCAATGGTCTCCCCAGGGACAGTTTGCAGGATATTATGTGGCATATGAAAAGGGAATCTATAAAAAGTACGGTATTGATTTAACGATTCTCAAAGGAGGTCCTGACAGTCCCCCTGGAGAATATCTTGAAAAAGGAAAGGCGGACTTTGCAACCATCTGGCTGTCAACTGCAATCCAGAAACGTTCCGAAGGAATAAAGTTAGTAAACATCGGACAAGTAGTACAGCGGTCAGCAATGATGCTTGTTGCAAAGAAGGCCAGGGGTATAAATAAACCCCGGGATATCAATGGCAAGAAAGTCGGTCTCTGGGGGGAAGAATATCAAATCCAGCCCAGGGCATTTTTTAAAAAATACAATCTCAAAGTCAAGACTATACCTCAATCATTTTCAGTCAATCTTTTTCTCAGAGATGGTGTGGATGTGGCATCTGCCACGTGGTATAACGAATACCATACTATTATAAATTCAGGAATTGACCCGGAAGAATTGACGACTTTTTTCTTTTACGATTATGATCTTAACTTCCCGGAAGACGGTATATATACTCTCGAAAAAAATTTTAAAAAAGACCCGTCACTTTGCTGCGCCTTTACAAGGGCATCTATAGAGGGGTGGCTTTATGCCTTTGACCATCCGGATGAGGCATTAGAGATTGTTTTGAAGTATATGTCTTCTGCAAAGATACCAGCAAATAAAATACACCAAAAATATATGCTCGGAAAAATGAAAGACATAATTATACCTGAAGACGCCGGAATCCCTGTCGGCATGTTACTTAAATCAGACTTTCTGCGAGTAGCAGAAGAGATGAGAGTAAATGGTTTTATAAAAGAGATTCCGGAGTTTGAATCTTTCTATGGAAAATGTCTTACACATGCTGAAAAATAGAGGCATAGCATTCAAGCTGATCGTACTGGTCATATTAAGCAGTGCGCTTATATTTTTAATCATCTTTGGATTTAACTACTATTCCACCCGCACAATGATAGAAAAGAACATGAAGGAAAGCTCAGAGAATATTGCGCTTGCAACAGTAAACAGGATTGAAACCGAGCTCCGCTCTGTCCAGAAGATACCGGAAAATATAGCATATTTCTTAGAGCATACCGATTTCACAAGAGAGAGACTATTGCAAGTTCTCCGCATTGTAGTGGAAAACAACCAGGAGATATACGGTGCTACTATAGCCTTTGAACCGTATGCTTTTAATAAGAAATTAAGGCAATTTGCACCCTATTTTTATAAATCAAAAGGAACAATCAAATTTGAATATTTAGCTGATAACTATGAATATTTTAACTGGGACTGGTACCAGATTCCAAAAGAGCTGAACAGTCCTGAATGGAGCGAACCGTATTTCGATGAAGGTGCCGGGAATATAATAATGGCAACATACTCCGTCCCTTTTTATAGAAATGTTGGAGGGGAAAAACAGTTCATGGGGATAGTGACATCTGACGTATCACTCGAATGGCTGAGGGAGATTGTGTCATCTATCAATGTTCTGGAAACAGGATATGGTTTTCTTATTTCGAAAAATGGAACTATAGTGACCCATCCTGCGAAAGATTTAATCATGAATGAGACAATTTTCGGAGTTGCAGAGGAAAGAGGAGATACTAAACTAAGAGAAATAGGCAGGAGAATGATTAAGGGAGAATCAGGTTTTGTTCCATACAAGAGTATCGTCCACAATAAGCCTTGCTGGATGTATTATGCACCTATTCCTTCGAGTAATTGGTCCCTTGCTGTAATTTTCCCGCTGGAAGAATTCACAGAGGATATCGGTCATCTTAACAGAATTGTAATATTTCTTGGAATTACCGGCATCTTGCTCCTTTCGTCGGCAGTAGTACTGAATACAAGGTCGATAACAAAACAATTAAGGGAAATGTCAAAAGCTGCCGAACGTATTGGCACAGGAAACCTTGAAACAGAACTACCGCCGGTGAAATCAGGGGATGAAGTGGGAAAACTTGCTTCAGCGTTTCACTATATGAGGACAGCATTGAAAGAATACATTGAGAAACTTACGGAGACAACAGCCGCGAAAGAAAGGATTGAAAGTGAATTAAAAATCGCCAGTGAGATTCAGACGGGTATTCTGCCCAAGAAGTTTCCGCCATTTCCGGACAGGACAGAATTCGATATATTCGCAACAATCAAACCGGCTAAAGAAGTCGGGGGAGACTTCTATGACTTTTTCTTTATTGATAATGACCACCTGTGTTTTGTTATCGCGGATGTTTCCGGTAAAGGCATTCCTGCCGCCCTGTTCATGGCTGTCACAAGGACGTTAATGAAAGCAGTAGCTGCTCCAGGGACAACGCCCGGCGAGCTTTTAACCAAAGTGAACGAGGAACTTTGTATCGGTAATGAGTCAAACATGTTTGTGACCGTTTTCTGCGGCATAATGAACATAAAAACAGGAGAGGTTTCATACACTAATGCAGGGCATAACCCGCCTTTAATTATGCGAAAAGATAATGATGTGACTTGGCTTGAAGGGGGGAAGAATATAATAGCGGGAGCTGTAGAATTGTTTGCTTATAAGACAGAGAATTTTATATTACAAGCAGGCGACAGGTTATTCATGTATACTGATGGGGTCACAGAGGCCATGAACGAGCTTGAAGATCAATTTACAAGTGAACGTCTCAAAAAAGAAATAATTGACCTGCAAGCCAAAACTATTCAAGAGATTGTTGCCGGGATTACAGAAAGGGTTGTTTCTTTTACTAATGGTGCCCCTCAGTCAGATGACATTACTATTATGATCGTTGAATTCAAAGGTTGAAACAAGTTGGTATATCGGAGATAATCTTTTTCGATAATCTAATATAGTTTATGGAAGGAGGTGATATCCGAAAACTTGTTTGAAGAGAGATTGATTCAATTTAAATAACAGGGAGGAGAAAATATGAGAAAATCGCTAATGTTAATTTTTATTATGTTGTTCTTATTGTCATCCGCAACATTATATGCTGCTGAAAAAGCTCCGCTCGGGGCCGGTAATTTAGCGGCGAAATTTGATTATATTAATTTTACAGACGGTGATCTCGATGACGCAGATGTTAATACAGGCTTCTATGTCGGGGTTGAGGGATATTACATGATCGTCCCGGAATTATACCTGGGCGTAGAAGTCGGCTATACCAATCCCGACGGGAATATAGATTCTCTTGATACCGAACTAACATATGTACCGGCTGAACTGAACTTGAAATATGCTGTTGAGGCTGCTCCCCGGTTAGCTGTAGATTTTGGTTTAGGTGCCTCCTACGGTTACGGGAAATTTGAAATTTCCGGAGGCGGTATATCAGACAGTGTTGATGACTGGCTTTTCGGGGGACAGGTGTTTACAGACCTCAACTATAAAATAGACAGATTTTTTATAGGTATCAACGGAAAATATCAAATAACAGAAGAATTTAAAGACTATGATTTCAATATGAGTAACTGGATGGTCGGAGGACAGATAGGAATTATATTCTAATTCAATTTTATTCGATTGCAGTAACATGGATTTAAGCTGAATATCTATTTCCTAACGGGTTCATATCATAACATTGTAAACTAATTCTGCATCGCCTAAACTTCTTCCAAAAACAATTTTGGAGAAGGTAAGGCGATGAATCATAGGGCTCTTTTTCAAAAAGAACAAGGTACGCAAAAGGTGACGTGGACTTTGAGCTTACTGGAGGAACTTGATATTGTACCTTCGTCATATTTCAAGAAGCTCGTTGGCACCGAAGAGATATGGGAATGTCGGATTCAGGTTGCCTCTAATGCCTATCGGATATTCTGTTTCTTCGAGGGCAGGTCAGTTGTTGTCCTTACCCATGGTCTTGTTAAGAAGACACAAAAGACCCCGCGCCGGGAGATAGAAAAGGCAGAGTCTTATAGAAGTGATTATTTGAAAAGGAGGTTAAGAAAATGAGTGATTTGAAAAAATACATTCGCGAGAGGAAGAAAAGGGATAAGAGTTTTTCTGAAGGATATGATGATGGCTATGAACAGTTTAAGATCGGTTTGATTCTAAGGCAAGCCCGTGAGTCTGCAGGTTTGACCCAGGAAGAACTTGCCGTTCGATTAAAGACGAAAAAAACTGCTATTTCGAGGATTGAAAACCATGCAGAGGATATAAAGCTCTCAACCTTGAAAAAGACTGCTGCTGCTCTTGGGAAAAAGCTCAAAATAAAAATTGCCTGAGAGATTTTTGATTTCTAATTTGACGTTCCCTTTTTTGGTGATCAATACTCTATAATCGCCCCGATTTAACACATCGAATAGCAGTTATATTCATCACAATTTTAGCAGGTTCCAGTGATGTTGCCTTCAGGAAGGAAAAAAATCTGTTTCACCCAATTATTGAATCATATTCATTATTATTTGTCGTATCCCGAACATCTCTCTTTGTAAGTGTATTCTTCAAATGACAGTATAAAGTCAGAGTAAAGATTTAATGAATAAAAGATTGCATAAAGGAGCGGGATCCAGTTCCTGATTGAATTCACTAATGATCAAAGTGGAAATGTATGTTGCATTTATCATTTTTGATAGATGATTTTACTTTGTCGACCTGACTTCTTATTATGAATCCGGATAGCTTTATAAAAGCATTTTCACCTTTTAAAAGTTCGTCTTCTGAGGGCCGTTCCTCAGGGAAGTCAATTAAAACACCATCATAGAGAATATTCACATCAAGATTAAACTCGTCGAAGCTTACCACAACCTTTAAATTCCCTTTGGTAAGCTTTAAGGCAGTTACAGATTCCAAGAACTCATTTATAACAGATATCGCCCGATAAATTACTTCCCTGCGGGCTCCCCATAAAGAACCTGTTTTTTCCATAAAAGTGATAATTTTTTCCGATGAGTCCACACCGGGTTCCAATTCAATTGTTTGAGATTTAGCAATGCCTATCCGAAAGATCAGGTTTAAAAAAATTGCCAAGAGGGTCGCAGTTGCAAGGGAAGAAGTAAAAATGGGTTGAATCCATGGATGGATATTTGAGAAAAGATCGGGCAACAGGTCTACCATTAAACCGAAGATTAGGGATACCCCGATAATAATAGTCTTCCTGGCATCGATCATCCTGGACATTATGATCTGTATGCCTGCGACGATCATGAAAGAGATGGCAAATATGAGAGTTGCTCCCATTACCGGTTTAGGGATTATGGCAAAAAGGGAAGAAATTTTAGGAATAAAAGCAATGCCTATCAAAAGAACTCCTGTAGTATATCCAACTACTCTGCTGGTTGTTGCTGTCGCAATCGAGAGACCCACGTTGCTTGAGGATGTGGATTGACCTGCACCGCCTAAGATACCTGAAGTTATATCACTAACAGAATCTGCAAATATTCCCTTGCTTATATTTTTCATGTCAGGACGTTTCCACTCTGTATCGTTGATTTTCTGGCATGTCGTAATATCTCCCATAGTTTTTAGCGCCGAGCAGATCATCACGATGATATAGGGGACAAAGAGCGAAATATTAAAAGACCAGCCGGGATGCCGCGTAAAAGGGAACCATAGAATGCTTGATTCACGGACTTTTGCAAGGTCAGCAGAATCAATTATTCCAAGCATGTAGGATAAAATATATCCGAAGACCATACCAATGAGTACACAGAACAGTTTCAGCTTGCCTTTGCTCCAGATATTCAATGCAATGATCAATGAAAGTGTCGAGATAGATACGATAAGCTCTGAAGATTCGATGACATTGTCAGTCCGGTCCAATCCCAGGAAATTAAGGCAGGCGACCCGGATTACAGTTATGCCGACCATAGCTACTATAAGCCCGGTGACCTCGGGTGGGAACAACACCCTTAAACGGTTTACGACTCTGGCGAAAATAGCTTCGGAGATACCGGAGATTACTGTCATCCCGTATAAAAGGGATAAGCCTCCGATCTTGGAGGCCATCATCGCCGCAGCAAAATTGGTAGGGGAACAGACCGGGGGACACAGGTAGCCTGACCCGATTGGCCCCCTTGGAATGGCCATTACAATAGACCCGATACCCCCGGCTATCATGGACATGCTGATCATAAAGGCAGCCTGTTCTGTTGTTCCGCCCATTTCTCTTATAATGATGACGGGAAAGGCCAGGGAAATAGCGTAGATGCAGATATGCTGAACCCCCATAAATATGGTAAAAAGGAACGGTGGTTTCTCATCAACACCATATATAAGATTAGAGGGTTTTTTCGGCAAACTTTCTCCTTTTAAGTTAAGAAAAATTGCTGAACTTTATATATAGATTTTACTAAAATATATGATAATTCTGTAATTGAAAAAAATGTGAAGTGAAGGGAATTTGATATGTATAAGAAGATACTTATTGCCACAGACGGGAAACATCATAGCTCGTCTGCCGTCATAGAGGCGATAGAAATAGCGAGAAAATTTGGCAGCGAGATTTATCTTTTGCATGCTCTGAAAAAAATTGTTGTCTCCGATCAGTTAGGCCTCTCCCATTCTGTTATTGCACAGAAGCTGGCAGAATCAACAAAAAAATATATGGAGACTTTTAAAGGGCTTGCGATAGAAGATGGTGTAGTGAAGTTCGAAACCATTGTCAGTTATGGAAAAGAGTTTCATAAAGCTATTCTGGAAGAGGCTGAGAAAAGAAATGTTGACTTGATTATGATCGGAAGAAGATCCATGAGTGCTATGTCGAGATTAATTCTCAAAGGTGTAACGGATAAACTGTTAAGAAAGCTTCCTTGTAATGTCATGATAGTGCCTTTTACCGCTCTTATTCGATGGGGGAATATAATACTTGTTACGGATTATTTTCAGAGAGATGACCCCGTTATAGATGAAGCGTTTAAATCTTCAAAAATACACGGTAGCAATCTTTTTATAGTATCAGAAGATGCCGGAGCGAAAAATAGGGAAGAAGGGATAAAAATAATTAGGAAGCGGATTGAAAAGGAGGGTATTAAGGCAGAGGTCCTTTCCGCAAGCGGTAAGCTCCCTGATTTTGTTGCTGATCTTGCGAAAAAAAAGGATGCGGATGTAATCATAACAGGAAGTCCTGAAAAAAGTGGAAGCCGTTATTTTTTAAAAGGGAATTTAGTAGATCAGATACTTGACCGTTCTTTATGCGCAGTGCTTGTTGTAAAAAGATAAATTATCCAGAATCTGTCTATAAACAGACTCTACGAGTAACAATTTTTTTTATTTTTTAAGGATAACAAATCTCGATATATTTTTTTCGTTTTCCCTGCTGTACTGAATGTTGTCAATTAATTTTTTCATAATGAATACGCCCAGACCGCCGATCTCTCGCCCAGATATGTCAGATGTTAAATCAGGTTCCTTATAAGACAGCATATTGAAAGGAATACCAGAGTCTATGATGTCTATGGTAAATCGTTCGCCGTTATCGATGAAACAGGTAATTTCAACATCTCCGTTATTATCTTGGTAGGCATATTTAAATATATTCACAAGGGCTTCTTCTAAGGCGAGTTCAATTTCATTAATTCTCTTTTGAGTGAATCCTTGTCCTTTTGCACATTGTGATACAGAGTTCATAAATTTATACAGATTCTCAAGTTTTGCAGGCAATCTGATCGATGATAAGATCTGCATTATTTACAACTGCTTAATTGCTGCTTCTTCTGTATCAAATGCCTGGAATATGGAGTAAAACCCGGCTATCTTGAAAACCTCCTGGACAGATCCATGTAATTCGGCAAATAGGATTTTACCCTGTTTTTCTTTCAGCTGTTTGGCAGCCGAGAGTATACTCCGGAGACCAGCGCTGCTTATATATTCAAGTTTAGAGAAGTTGATAATAAATGTTTTTTCCCCTTCTGTTATTAAGTCCGTTAAGTCTTTTTCGAACTCAGGAGATGTAACTGCATCCATTCTGCCTTTCACTGAAATAACCATAATATTTTTTTCTTTTCTTTTTGATATATCCATATTACCCCCCCGCAGACTTTTGAATCGGTAGATCGTATCACAAACCTATATTATAAAATACAAGACCTTGCATATCGCCCATGCAAAAACAGCACTTGCCGGCAACGTAAATATCCATGCGTTGATTATTTTCTTTCCTATCCCCCATCTGACAGCGGACAATCTTTTTGTTGCGCCGACGCCCATGATAGCGGTGGCAATCACATGTGTTGTACTGACAGGAAGCCCAAGGTGACTGCAACCGAGAATAATAGCTGCGGAGGATGTCTCCGCAGCAAACCCATGGACGGGCTCTAACTTTAACATGCTAACCCCCAGTGTTTTTATAACTTTCCATCCCCCGAGTGCAGTCCCCAATCCCATGGCGAGGGCGCATATCAATATTACCCAGAATGGAACTTCTACAGATTTAAGGAACCCCCCGCTGACGAGTGAAAGGGTAATTATTCCCATGACCTTCTGTGCATCGTTTGAACCATGGCTGAACGCCATAAAGCTTGCCGATAAAATCTGGAGCTTTCCGAAGTATTTGTTGATATCGTGTGGAGGAAGGTTTCCTAAGAATTTTAAGATGAGGCTCATAACCATGAAGCCAAAAATAATGCCGGCGACAGGCGAGAAGAGCAAAGCTGTTAATATTTTAGTTAAGCCTGAAATGTTCAGTATCTCTATGCCGCCATGAGATGCTGACGCACCGATTAGACCCCCTATAAGCGAATGAGATGCACTGACCGGAAGCCCCAGGAAGGTCATAAAGGTATTCCAAAGAAACCCGGCAGCTAGTGCCGATATGACAACCACTTCTGTTATAGCCGTCGGGTCTACAATACCCTTTCCGATTGTCTTAGCCACAGCGGTTGTTAAGAAAGCGCCGAGAATATTCATGACCACCGCCAAAAGAACGGCTTGAAAGGGTGTGAGGACTCTTGTTGAGACTACGGTTGCAATCGCATTTGCTGCGTCGTTGTATCCGTTGCTGATATCAAAGAGAATGGCAAGGGCGATAATTACTATAGTTATATCAGGCATGCTTGAGGACTATAGCTTCAAGTATATTTGCAACGTCCTCGCACCTGTCGGAGGCAACTTCAAGGTGCTCGTATATCTCTTTCCATTTTATGATAAGGATAGGGTCTTTTATTTCGTCAAAAAGTTCTTTGAGTGCGTCCCTGAACGCCCTGTCTATCTTGTTTTCGAATTTGTTTATCTCTATGCAAACTTCCTGTACGTGTGAATAATTCTTGGCTTTAAGCTTTTTTATTGCCCTGTGCACAAGCTCGACAGTTGTGTGGAGCTCCTTTGCCATGGTTATAGACCACTTTGTTGATTCCTTTAATTTGAAAACCGTCATTCTGTCAGCTGCTGCCCAGAGGGCATCCAGGATATCGTCTAATCTTGAAGCAAGATCGTGCAGGTCTTCTCTGTCTATGGGGGTAATGAATGTTTTATGGAGCTTTTTCATGACGTCATGTGTGAACATGTCGCCGTCCTGCTCCATTTCATGTATGATTTTTGCCCTTGATTCGATTTCGTGAAGATTGTCAAGGAGAGAAACGAATTGGTCGGTAGCATTAGCGATATTTATCGCTATCAATTCAAATGTATCAAAAAAATCGACAGATTTCGGAAATAATTTCATCGCGGGTACTCCTCACATCGATGCTTAGCATATAAAAAAATATTATCTAAAGTCAACAAATGAGTCTCCTCGGGTAGTGTTAATCATTTTGTGTAAATTCTTTTAAGGGAGGCGCTGTTCTTTTCGTTAAAATACACCAAGGCGGAAAATTATTTTAGCTTGGCATAAAAACATCATATGATAGCTCGAAAAATTTTCTCTGACCTGACAGAAACTCTATCGGCAAGACCAAGTCCCTTATTTGATTTAAAACTTAAGTTAATGATATAAATACTATGTGAATAAGACAATGCAGATCCTTGTCATTGATGATGAGGCGGACCTCCTTGAGCTCGTTCTTTACAATTTAAAAAAAGAGGGTTTCAGTGTGGATTCAGCAACTGATGGTGAGGCTGCTCTCTCAAAGATCAGGAAGAGTAAATATGACCTTTTAATACTCGACCTCATGCTCCCGGGAATCCAGGGCACTGAGTTATGCCGTATCTTAAGAAACGATCCAAAAACATCCGGTGTTCCCATAATCATGCTCACGGCGAAAGCAGAGGAGGTAGACAAGATCGTCGGCCTCGAGATCGGAGCGGACGACTATGTGACAAAGCCTTTCAGCCCAAGGGAACTCGTTGCGAGGGTCAAGGCTGTACTGAGAAGGACAAGAGAAAAACCAGTTGTGGAAAAGATACTCAAAACAGGAGACCTCGAGATCAACAGAGAAAGGTATACAGTTTCAAAAAAGGGGACTCCCGTTAAACTAAGCGCGACAGAGTTCAAACTTTTGCTCTTCCTTGCCGAACGACAGGGAAGGGTATACAGCCGTGAACAACTCCTCGATGCAATCTGGCGGGATGAGGCATTTGTTGAACCGAGGACAGTCGATGTGCATGTCAGGCGGTTAAGGGCTCATATTGAAGATGACCCTGCCCATCCGAGATATGTAAAAACTATGCGCGGCATAGGATATTTGTTCGATGGATCCTGATGAAACGGGTTCTGTTCAAAAGGATACTACTTTTCTATATCATAGTAACCCCTCTGCTGGTCATTGTCCTTGAACTCTATCTCTCGGATGTCATAAAGAAAAGCTATATAGCTAAACTCAAAGAAAGCCTCATCATACAGGCCCGACTGATTGCCGGCCAGATTCCCTCCCTACCGGATAATCTCGACGATTTTTGCAGCAGATATAAGGAAAAAACAGGGGCAAGAGTAACGATTATTGACAATTCAGGCAAAGTTTTAGGTGACTCAGACGAGGTCTCGGACAAAATGGAGAATCATGGAGGCCGGCCGGAGGTCATAGATGCAGGTATCAGTGGGATTGGGAGCGCTACGCGATTCAGTAATACGGTCAAAAAAGACTTGTTTTATCTCGCAGTAGCTCTTAACGGGACCGGAGGCAAGGGATTTATAAGACTTTCAGTACCTCTGGACGACGTTGTGACAGCTGTGGACAGCATTAGAACAAGGATCATTATAGCATCCCTTTTGGCTTTATTTATCGTCATCGTGATTGGGCTCTTGCAGACACGTAGCATTACGAAATCTATTGAGGATATTACTTCCTTTTCGCAGGATGTTACAGCCGGCAAATCATCAAAGAGACTGTTTCTCAGGGAGAAAGGTGAACTCGGAGAGTTGGGAAACAATATCAGCAATATGGCTCAGGAACTCGACAGAAGACTAAAACAGGCGGAAAGCGAGAAGGCGGTGATAGAGGCTATTCTCGATAATATGACCGATGGACTCATTTTGGCAGATACAAAGGGAAGGATAGTGTTGAGCAATGCGGCAATCAAAAACTTTTTTGGTATCGAATCGGGCATTGAAGGTAAAACTCTTATCGAGGTCTTCAGAAAAGCAGAGCTTATTGACTTGATAGAAGGTGTTGTAACGGGCAATGAAAAAATATCACGGGAAATCGCAGTGACATACCCAAAAGAACTGTATCTCATGGTCAATGCTTCACCGTTTTGTTCTTACGATAGAAGCGGAGATATATTGGGCGTTATTTTGACAGTCCATGATATCACGAGATTGAAGAAACTCGAGGATATCAGGAAGGACTTTGTGGCAAATGTATCCCACGAAATCAGGACGCCAATTGCAGCGATAAAAGGTTTTTCGGAAACTCTGCTGGAAGGTGCACTCGATGATAAAGAGAATGCTCAAAAATTTCTTGAGACGATAAGAAACAACAGCGAGCGCCTGAATTCTCTTGTAAGCGACCTTCTGACTCTTTCAAGAATAGAGCTCGGTGATGTAAAAATAGAAAAGACAGATATAATCCCAGAGAGTGTAATTGATGCGGTTTTTGCAACATTACGAGAGAAGGCAGAGCAAAAGGGACTTTACCTGAAAAAAGAGATATCGCCAGGTATACAGGAGATAAGAGCTGACAGGGACCGTTTGATTCAGATACTCCTCAACCTTGTCGATAACGGGATCAAGTTTACAGAAGAAGGTGGAGTAACGGTGAAAGTTCAAATTTCAAAACCCAAAATCCAAAATCATGAAGATAAAAATTCGTCACTGGTTACTGATCCCCTCTCAACTGGAGATTTTGTGGAAATCTCTGTCGAGGATACCGGTATCGGGATCCCCAGGAAACACCTGAACCGCATAGGTGAAAGGTTTTACCGGGTTGACCGTGCGCGGTCGAGAGACCTTGGTGGTACAGGCCTAGGACTTGCAATAGTCAAACACCTCGTCAAGGCACACGGCTGGGATATGAAGATAGAAAGCGCCGAAGGGAAAGGAACAACAGTGCGCCTTATCCTGCCAGAAGATTAAAGACTCTGATACGGCAGAAACTCTGACCCGCAATTCTAGGCTATCCAATAATGGTAGCCGCAGGCTTTTAGCCTGCGTATATGATGCGCAACTAAAGGTTAAGCATCAATATTTTTAACTCGAAAAATGCAATTGATTATCGAACCGAAGCACAGTCGCCTTCAAAGTCTTTTGGTTTCAACCCCGACTTTTGTCGGAACAAAAGATTTTTTAGTGAACCGCGCCCCAGGTAAATGCAGTTTTTCGGGTGTATGCAATGCATCATGGGATTTATAATTGTAAAACAGCCTGGAAGACCAAGGGAAAAGTTGGCAAATAGTAATAGTAAAAATTCCCTGTATTTTTAACCAAAATGTAATTTTCCCTTAACGATCTTGTAACAATCAATCTGTATTGTAGGTATCTGATGATTTAGGAAAAAACTATTTTAAAAAAGGAGGGAAAAATGATTGTTAGGAAATGCAGTATATTTCTTGTATTTGGTCTCTGCTGCTTACTACTCTTTTCGGCCTCTGCTATTGCAGGTGAAATTACTGATCCGATCCTGAAGAAGTTGGTCGAGAAAGGTGTGCTGACTAAGGAGGAGGCCTTGTCGGTCATGCAGGAAATTAACAAGGAGACGGTGGAACAGGAAAAAGTAGTAGAGGAGAAAATCGATAAAAAAATTACAGAAGTTAAGCCGGCGACCGGGGAAGATGTCGATAAGGTCGTAAAGGCAATGAAGGGTTTCAAATTCGGACTCTTATGGTATCTCTCTTATATGAATGGAGAGGGTGCCGACGTCGGAGGAAAAGCAGGAGACGGAGAAAGCCAAAACAAGTTCGCCATCAAGAGAGGGTACTTCAGGGTTACCAAGACATTTGTACCGTGGTTTGACGCCCATATGACATTTGATGTGAGTCAGACCAAAGATGACGGGAGCAGTCTCGACGGCTCTGTTGCAGTGAGGATCAAGTATGCATACGGAAAATTTAATCTTCCTGATATCGCATTCTTGACAAAACCGTACTTCGAGGTGGGTATAGTGCACATGCCGTGGCTCGACTTTGAAGAGCATGTAAACTTCTACCGCTTACAGGATACCATGTTCCTTGAAAGGAACAAGACATTCAATTCAGCTGATTTTGGAGCGACATTCGTATCTTTATTAGGCGGTACCATGGACGAGGAATATCAGAACAGGGTAAGTCACTACTATCCAGGCCGATATGGAAGCATGAGTGTTGGTATCTACAACGGCGGTGGCTATCATGCATCTGAAAAAAATGGTAACAAGACTTTAGAGGGAAGGTTGACCCTCAGACCCCTTCCAGACATTGTTCCGGGACTTCAGTTGTCATACTTCGGCATATACGGGAAAGGGAACAAAGATACGGAACCTGACTGGACGGTAAATCTACCATTTGTCAGTTATGAGCATGAATACCTGACATTCACCGGTCAGTATTACTGGGGCAAAGGCAACCAGAAAGGCGACGATGAGAATGACAAAGATGGCTATTCATTCTTTGCCGAGGTAAAACCGAGTAAAAAGTTCAGCATTATCGGCAGGTATGACAGGTTTGACCCGAACACAGATGCAGATGACGATGAAAATACGAGGTATATTGCCGGCATCGCATATCATTTCTACAAGCAGCACAAGAACATGGTCCTTCTCGATTATGACCACGTAGACTACAAAGACCCTTTAAAAAAGGACGACAAGAGAATACAACTCACCCTTCAGGTTGCTCTTTAATGCAAGATAAAGAGCACCGCTAACCCTCTTTGCCCTCCTCGTGCAGAGGAGGGCTTTTTTTGATTTGATCTTGCGCCGGAAACAAAACGTGCAAGAAATTATTCTTTCTTTTTAGGCAAATCTCTATGCCTCTTTAATGTCCCTTCGCACATAAATATAACCATTTCAGCAATGTTTGTCGCATGGTCTGCAATACGTTCGATAGATTTTGCGATATGGCTTATCCTGGTCGCACGGGATATCGTATGAGGGTCTTGTATCATGAAAAAAAGCAGTTCATTAAAAATCTGCTCCATGAGATTGTCTATTTCGTTGTCTAGTTCAATAATATCGTAAGGTATGCTGGTACAACCTTTCACATAGGCATCGAGAGAATCCTTTACCATTTTCTGGGCGAGCTCCGCCATACGGGGGATGTCTATATAGGGTTTTAATTGTGGTTCTTTATTCAACTCGAGCGCCCTCGAAGCAATATTGACAGAGAGGTCACCTATCCTTTCAAGGTCTGTTGTTATCTTCAGCGTAGCTGCTACGAATCTCAGGTCTCTTGCTTGTAGTTTCCCGAGTGACAAGAGGTTTATACACTCCTCGTCTATCTCAATATCCAGCATATTAATCTGCTTGTCTTTTTTGATAACTTTTTTTGCAAGGTCGCTTTCCCTTTCAACGAGGGATTTCACAGAATCCTGTATAGCTGTTTCTACCAATGAGCCGAGTTTTAAGACCTTATTCCTTAATTTGATTAATTCTTTATAAAGATCAGCCATAATATAGATCTCTCACTTTCCCCGGTACCTTGGGTTATCTTTATGCCCTATATCTTAAACGATCTTCGTATCTTAAACAATGTTTTTATCTTTCACGTGATGTATTGAGCACAACAGACCATGAGTAGTGTGGCGTTGACTTATTCATCTGCTACAAGGCCTTTTATACCAGCTGGTTTTTTTCTCATATTCAATGCCCTGCCGGTTTAGGCGATACACGGTTAAAAAGGAAAGATATGTCACGGATTGCTCGAATCTGTTTTTTTAACCGGAAATTAACCTCTGTTTAACATAGTTGTAACATTGTTCCGGTAAACTTACTCATAAAAATGGGAGAAACTATGATGATTATGTCAGAAAGAACATTCCAATCAACACGGGAGACTTATAGCAGAGCATGTCCGTACAAAGGGATCCATACTTGCCGGGCATCTCTATCGTCAATGATCATCGACACGAGAAGAAAAGAAGATTATTGCAGTCATGAAAATTATGACAGTTGCCCGATATTCCTGGCAAAAATACTGCGGATGGTAACGAAGGATTCCTCGTCAAGAAGGGAGGGGGACTATGAATTTTAAACAGTGCCTATAATAATTGTCCTTATTTACCAAGGAGTTCTTGGGGAGTTAATAAAGTCTATAGAATTTTTTTCAAAGCTAACTAGTTGAGGAAGAAAGGTGTGTAACCAAATTTTAACCGAATTGTAACACTACCGTAACATTCCGCATGTATCGTAAAAATTGTTAAAGGAGGGAAGTAATGAAAAAAATATTAATCGTTTTCATATCATTTATCTTTCTCATGTCTTTAGGAGCCCTTTCTCATGCTGAGGACATGAGGATAGATGGTTCAACAACCGTTTTACCTATAGCACAGAAGGCTGCAGAGGTATACATGAAAAAGAACCCGTCAGTCAAGATCTATGTATCTGGAAGTGGTTCAGGAACAGGCATTAAGGCACTCATTGATGGTACAACTGATATTGCTACGAGCTCTAGAGAGGCTAAAGATAAAGAGATTGCTTCTGGAAAGAAAAAAGGTATCAAGCTCACTGCTCATAAAGTTGCCCTTGATGGGATAGTGCCGATAGTACATCCGTCGATGAAAATCAACGATATTACCATGGAACAGCTCAGAAATATTTACAACGGAAAAGTTAAAAGCTGGAAAGAGATCGGCGGACCTGACAGGCCGATAGCAGTCGTATCAAGGGATACAAGTTCCGGTACATACGAAGTGTGGGAGGAAAAGGTCCTGCATAAGGATCGTGTTCGAGCCGATGCACTCTTAGTTGCATCCAACGGTCAGGCTGTTCAGACAATTGCCCAGAACAAGTATGCTATGGGGTACATTGGAATTGGATATATCGACAAATCAGTCAAAGTTCTTACGATCAAAGGTAAGAGCGCATCTGAAGAGACTGTTCGTGATGGTTCCTGGCCTGTTGCACGACCGCTGTTTATGTATACAAATGGAAAACCTTCTGGCGTGATAGCTAAATTTATAGACTTTGTACTATCCAGCGAAGGCCAGAAGATAGTGAATGAAGTCAAGTATGTAAGCATCAAATAAAAATAATAGTAAAAAAGGTTCTATCAGTAGAGGTTTGTAGCCGCGGACTTTTTAACCCGCGAGTTTATTGAAATATAACGCACACTGGAGTTGCGGCTACTCGCGTGATTTAAGAAAGGAACCATACGGTTCCTTTCTATCTTAATGAGAAGGTTTTTTATCCTTGAAATGGCAGACGAAAGAAAAAACTGTTGAATATACTGTGAGCTTGATCGGTCTCTTTTCAGTGATCATCCTGATCCTCATAGGCTTTTTTCTTTTCAAAGAGGCTTTCCAGATTTTCTATAAGGCGGGGGCCTTAAAGGTCATATTCGGCAAGGCATGGTATCCAACTTCAGACCCGCCGAGTTTCGGAATGTTCCCGCTCATCATGGGGACTCTTTCCGTAACTGTCCTGACTGCTGTCATAGCCATACCTTTAGGTCTTGCAACGGCAATCTATATAGCAGAAGTCGCAAATTACCGGGTGAAGGAATTCCTTAAGCCGCTTATAGAAATGCTGGCAAGCTTTCCTTCGGTAGTCCTGGGTTTTTTCGGGATGGTAATTATAGCACCGATACTGTCAAACTGGCTCTCTCCTGTTCTTTCAGAAAAGCTCCCTGCATTATTGAGAGATACGAACCTCCCTTTTCTTTCAACGACCCTTGCTGATTTCTGCTATAACAAGCTCTTTATCTCCTCTGGACTGAATATTTTCACAGCATCCCTCATGCTCACGGTGAGAGCGATTCCTGTTATTGCAAGTATTGCAGAGGATGCACTGACCGCGGTTCCCCGTACATACCGTGAAGCATCATATTCACTCGGAGCTGGAAAGTGGGAGACGATATGGAAGGTGGTTATCCCTGCAGCGGTTTCAGGCCTCAGTGTGGCGGTAATCCTCGGGATCGGCACTATTATAGGAGAAACCATGATAGTCCTAATGGTAGCCGGAGGCGCAGCTGTGGTGCCTCACTGGATATTCGATCCGGCGAGGCCGATGCCGGCGGCCATTGCTGCGGAGATGGCAGAGGCACCTTATAAGAGCCTGCATTACCATGCACTCTTCGGGGTCGGTGCTATCCTCTTTATTTTCACATTTGCTTTAAGTCTGATCTCCGATTTTATATCGAAAAAGTACAGGGCTGTGAGAATAGGAGAAAAAGTGTGATGAACGAGCATGTACCTTTTGAGCTAGTCCGGAAAAAGAGATTTAATTTCAAGGAAAACTTTTTTTTATCTCTTATAAGGACGCTTGGCTTTACAGGAGCAGTCATTCTCTTTGTTATTCTGGTCTTTGTCGCATATAATGGTGTGCATGTCTTAAGCTGGGATTTCATCACACAACCTCCTGTTGATGCTATGACAAAGGGAGGCATTTTTCCTGTCATCGTTGGAACGGTATTTCTGACACTCCTCTGCATGATCGTCGTAATTCCGATAGGCGTGACTACAGCGATTTTTCTTGCTGAATATGCAAAGCCGGGTATGCTGCTCAATATGGTCAGGATGTCAATTTATACACTCGCAGGTGTGCCATCGGTCGTATTCGGGCTTTTTGGGCTTGCGGTTTTTGTCGTCGTATTGAATTTTGGAATGAGTCTGCTCGCAGGCTCATTAACGCTTGCTGTCATGATCCTTCCCTATATCATCTCGACTTCTGAAGAGGCGATTAAGGCTGTCCCCTATAGCTTTAAAGAGGCGTCGCTTGCATGCGGTGCAACAAAATGGCAGACGATCCGCAGGGTGATCTTGCCGACCGCAATGCCAGGTATATTGACCGGGTCTATTTTGGGCACAGCAAAGGTCTCTGGTGAAACAGCGCCGATCATGTTCACAGCAGCGGCATTTTTCACACCCGGGATACCGAGGTCCTTGTTCGAGCCGGTCATGGCCTTGCCGTATCACATCTATGTCTTAGCTACAGCGGGCACGTTCATTGAAGAGACAAGACCGATACAGTACGGAACTGCTTTGACGCTTATTGTACTTGTATTAGGAATGAATCTTCTGGGGATCATCCTGAGGGCACGGCAGAGGGGCAGGAAGGCATGGTAGGTGAATTGAACGATAGGTACCTCTTCGAGATACAAGATTTCAGTATCTTTTACGGGAACTTCATGGCGGTAAAGAATGTGAACCTCAACATTGAAATGAATAAAATCACCGCTATCATAGGGCCATCCGGTTGTGGCAAGTCGACACTGTTAAGGTCACTTAACAGGATGAATGACCTCATTGTGACCTCAAGGGTTGAGGGGAAGGCCCTTTTCAGGGGCGTTGATATTTATGAAAAGGTTACGGACGTGATTGAATTGAGGAGAAGGGTCGGCATGGTGTTCCAGAAACCAAACCCGTTCCCGAGTTCTGTTTATGAAAATGTGGCGTACGGCCCGAAGATAAGGGGCATCAAGCAAAAAAGCCGGCTGGATGAGATCGTTGAACATTCTCTCGTGAGGGCTGATTTATGGAAAGAGGTAAAAGATAAACTCAACGACTCGGGACTGAGCCTCTCCGGTGGTCAGATGCAGAGACTCTGCATTGCCCGGTCTCTCGCACAGGAACCGGAGGTCATGCTTTTCGACGAACCGACTTCTGCTTTAGATCCAATATCAACTGCCCATATAGAAAACTTGCTCCAGGAGTTACGCAAGACCATAACAATAGTAATTGTGACCCATAACATGCAGCAAGCTGCACGGATATCCGATTATACTGCTTTTATGTATTTGGGAGAATTGATAGAATTTGGTGAGACTGATACACTTTTTGTTAATCCACAGAACAAGCTCACTGAAGAATACATTACAGGAAGGTTTGGATAATGCCTATTTTTGATAATGAATTGGACATGTTAAAGGAAAGGGTTTTGACACTTGGAAGTATGGTCGAAACCGCAATACGCGATTCTGTTCGCTCCCTCGTTGAGAGGGACAGCGAGCTTGCCCGTAATGTCATAAAGAGAGACCATCTCGTTAACGCCCTTGAAGTAAAGATAGACGAGGAATGTGTCAGGCTCATTGCATTGCGGCAGCCAATGGCAGGGGACCTGAGATTTATTACAACGACCATGAAGATAACGACGGATCTTGAGCGCATGGGGGACCTGGCAGTCAATATTGCCGAACGGGCGCTCGAACTGAACGAAGAACCACAGTTAAAATCTTTCAAAAACATACCGAAGATGGCTGAGATTACAGAGGAAATGGTCAGAGATACACTGGATGCTTTTGTGAAGGGATGTTCAAAACTGCCCTATGAGGTCATTAACAGAGACGATGAGGTTGATGATCTCACGGTGACAAATTTTAACGAACTACTGGAACTTATGCTGAAAGACCCGAAGATTATACCACTTGCTATAAAGAGAACTTATGTTGCGAAATACCTTGAAAGAATAGCAGACCATGCAACAAACATTGCAGAGATGATCATTTATATGTGTAAAGGCAAAATGATACGGCATACCACGGCAGATGAATAGATATATTTTTTCTCTAAAATTAAGATTGATAAGGTTGTTTTGGACGGCAATACAATTATTTAATTTTTGATACATGGCTATTTTTGATGACGAGTTGAGGCTTTTAAAAGAAAAGATACTCAGAGCAGGATCGCTCGTTGAGACTGCAATCCAAGATTCTATCCGGGCACTAGTCGATAGAAATAGTGGTCTTGCAAAACAAGTCATAAGGAATGACCATGAAATCAATGCGCTCGATGTCGAGATTGATGAGGAGTGTACACGACTCATTGCCCTCAGGCAGCCAAAGGCGCGTGACCTGAGATTGATCATAACAGCCATGAAGATAACAACAGACCTTGAACGGATGGGGGACCTCGCCGTGAATATCGCAGAACGGGCACTGGAATTAAATGAAGAGCCCCAGTTAAAACCCTATATAGACATCCCCCGTATGGCTGAGATAGCACAGGATATGGTGAGAGATGCACTTGATGCATTTGTAAGAGGATGCACCAAACTGCCATTTGAAGTCATAAAAAAGGAAGACGAAATTGATGATCTGACAGAACAGGTCTTTAATGAACTTCTTATTTTTATGATGCGCGATCCGGAAACGGTAACACGTGCTGCAAGAATTACTTATATTGCAAAATATCTCGAACGTATCGCAGACCATGCAACAAATATTACAGAGATGGTCCTTTATCTCTGTCAGGGGAAGATGATGAGACATGCTTTTCCTAAGGGAGATTAACAATTTTTCTGTTTATTAATTAATCGTTCAATAGGGTTCAAGTTTTCCGGGATTCGAGGATTCAAGGGTCGAATCGACAATCCACTCTAATACTATCTTTCAAAATCACATCTGTCATTCTGGCTTGCCTGCCCACCGTCCTTCTGGATGGCCCAGAATCTTTTTTTGTCTAAAAAAGTATTGATTACCGTCGAGAGGTAATGACAGCCATGATTTTAAAACATTGATGAGGGATCCGCTATTAATGATAGGGACTTAATCAAAACAATAAACGTTTAATAAAAAACAGAATTTGAGTAGAAAATTTTCTAGAAATAGTCTATTACTCAGAAGGGCATAGAGAGGAAAGTATTTAATGAACAGCGAATGTATTCCCTTGCTCTTGTCGGATAATCGCTTGATGCAAAAAATCTTTTATACTCAACATGGCAAAACAACAAGAAAATAAGATCGTTCAATCGGGAGGATTTGACAAGAAGAAAGTATTGGAAGCCACGGGAGGGAACGAGCGATACCGCATCCTTGTCGAAAATACACACGATATCGTTTATTCGATCGATACCGAAGGGAATTTAACATACATAGGTCCCCAGGTCGGCCGGTATGGGTTCAAGCCCGGCGAACTCATGTCTCAAAATTTTCTTGATTTCGTGCATCCGCAGGACAGGGAGGAAATGTTCTGCGGTTTCCAGAAGACGATTACAGAGGGGTCGGAATTCATCAGTCAGTTCAGGATAAAGAATAAGAGAGGCCGTGTCTTCTGGATAGAGGAATATGGCAGGGTGGAGCGTGATAAAACAGGATCGGTCGTAGGTATAAACGGGGTTTTGAGAGATGTCACGGAGCGGAGACGTATAGAGGAAAAACTGCGGAGAGCGCACGAAGTACTTGAGAGAAAGGTCCGGGAAAGAACAGCAGAACTCAGAAAGACAAATGAAGCACTGCTTTTAGAAATAAAAGAACGAAAGAGTGTGGAAAGAGCACTGAAAGGCAGTTACGGTGAATTGCAAAAGGCCCTGGAGGGGACAATCAATGCCCTTGCCTCGACAGTAGAAAAACGTGATCCCTATACTGCGGGACACCAGAAGCGTGTAAGCAATCTTGCATGCGCTATCGCCATGGAGATGGGCCTGCCGGAGTCAACGATTAAAGGAATCCGCATGGTCGGGTTCATTCATGATCTCGGCAAAATATACGTGCCGGCTGAGATTCTAAATAAGCCGGGTCAGTTAACCGACGTAGAATACAAATTAATAAGGAACCATGCCAGGGTAGGTTATGACATACTTAAGGATGTTGGATTTCCATGGCCGATCGCCCAAGTCATTATACAGCATCATGAAAGAATAGATGGTTCCGGATATCCGTCGGGGCTATCAGGGGAAGACATTCTCCTTGAAGCAAAGGTCATAGGAGTTGCTGATGCTATTGAAGCGATAGCTTCCCACAGACCATACCGTCCTGCTCTCGGCCTGGAGAGAGCGCTAGAGGAAGTCTCGGGTAAAAAGGGTACTCTCTATGACCCTGACGTAGTAGACGCTTGTTTACGGCTCTTTAACGATAAGGAATATCACCTCGCATAAGTAAAATTTTGTTCATCAGCCGATTTAAAACATGTGCTGTGCTGTAGTACAATATATTGGAAGGAAGATTAACATGGGAGGTGCAATTTATGGCAAAGGCAAGAAAATCCAAGCAGTTGAGTTTTGCCCTGGCGAACAGGGTTGGCTTGCTCTCAAAGGTCAGCACGGTTATCTCGGATGCAAAGGTAAATATGCAGGCAATCTGTGCATACGCTATGGGCAGGAAGGCATACTTCATGGTGGTTACCGATAAAAACATTCAGGCCAAGAAAGCGCTCAGTACATTGAAAAAGAACATCCCTGAAGAAGATGTTATTGCTGTAGAAATGCCAAATAGGGTTGGAGCACTACAGAAAGTTGCACAGAAAATAGCTGATGCTGGAATTGATATTATCTACATGTACGGGACAGCCGGGACAGGCAAGTCGTCAATCTGTGTCTTTAAGACGGTTGATGATAATAAAGCTATCAAGGTGATCAACAAATAGAAAAGCTAAGAGAATAGAAGGGAAGGAAAAAATGAGTGTTGAATTGCTTGCAAAAGGGACCACCTGTCTTCATCTGGAAAAAAGGATTGTGGAAAGGATAAGCAAAGGGGTCCATTTAGACAGGAAGCCTGACCTTGTTCTCTGGATTTGCCATTTTCCTCTATTTTCATCGTCCGGCATCCAATGTCCTGTTTTCGCTCAAGGCTCAGGATGTCCGCATTGCGGACCGTATGGCAGGAACTGATCCTGTGCGGGTTAAGATGTGTCAAATCCTGCAGGGTAGTCTACCTCTGCATAGAACGGCTATTTCAGGCACTCTGTGCTGTCTCGAAAGAATGTATCAATAAAAAAGGTTTTATAAAAGAAAAGATTACATCTCCTTCGCAATCCGTAACCCTTCGGTCATGATCAGGACAAAAACGACAGTGAATCCGATAAGGATGCCAAATACATTTACTATCTTTAAAGCAAAAAGAAGGATGAGTACAACAGCTAGAAAGCCAAGCCGCATGATAGTGGAAATAACGATCTTAGCCGTCGGTCTATACGTACCAATCAGGCTGTAGACACCTCTCACAAGGCCTCGAAGATTAATGAGGCCGAGGATACCCCCGATGAGAATACTTAAAGGTAGTTTTTTCCATTCAATGAATGCTGAAAAAAAAGCGAGAAGAAGGAGAATAATGATTGACCGCTTATAAATCCTTTTCAGAAGAGTCATCTTTTTTATTGTTAGAAGAGTCCTGATCTATCTTCTTCACCAGCATGAAGAGGTCTTTAAAACCTGCGATGATCCCGAACAGGGCACCAATGAACAGACCCCAGGGAGCGGTTGTAATTCCAATCCATTTTGCCATGGCCACATCAAATAAATACCCCAGGAAACCGCCTACGACCGTGGAAATGACAAGGTTGAGCCCTACAATACTTGCCTTATATATCTGTCTTAGAATTGTTCTGTCGAATATCATGTTCTGACTAGATTGTAGCATAGTATGAGATGAAATAACTTGTATAGGATTAAATGGATATGGCAAATGGAATGAAACTCAAAAAACAATTGGCTATTTTGTGCCCAGAAAAGACATATAGGCTGCCTCTACGGTTTTTTCGATATCTTTTTCTGAATGCTCGGTCGACAGGAAGCCGGCCTCAAACTGTGACGGGGCAAGGTTAATCCCCCTTTTTAACATGCCTGAAAAGTATTTCGAAAATTTTGAGGTATCAGATGTCTTTGCAGTTTGGTAATCAAACACGTCACTATCGGTAAAATAGGTACAGAACATGGTGCCGGCCCTGTAAAATCTTGTTTTAACTCCTGCTTTTTTCGCTGCATCCTGGAGCCCCTCTTCCAGCATCCGGGCTGTTTTTTCAAGATTTTTGTATACGCTTTTCTTAGAGAGTATACCGAGGGTTTCTATACCCGCAGTCATGGCGATAGGATTGCCGGATAATGTGCCGGCCTGGTACACAGGACCTTCAGGAGATACCATGGACATGATCTCCTTTTTCCCGCCATATGCGCCTACCGGCAGACCGCCGCCGATAACCTTACCAAGACAGGTCATATCAGGCTTAATGCCATAGTATGCCTGTGCACCGCCGTAAGCCACTCTGAAGCCGGTCATTACCTCATCAAAAATGAGGACAATATTGTATTCCCTTGTGAGCTTTCTGAGAGACTCAAGGAAGCCTGTTCTGGGAAGAACGCAGCCAATATTTCCGGCAACAGGCTCAATGATGACGCAGGCGATAGTTTTCCACTCGTTCTTGATGACAGTTTCCAATGCTGGGATATCATTGAAAGGCAAGGTTATGGTATTTCGAGCAGAGGTTTCCGGGACACCCGGACTGTCAGGTACACCAAAGGTAGTAGCTCCCGAGCCGGCTTTTACGAGCATTCCATCGGTGTGGCCATGATAGCATCCTTCAAACTTTATAACTTTATCCCTTCCAGTGAAACCACGCGCAACCCTGATGGCACTCATGGTGGCCTCTGTGCCTGAATTTACCATCCTCACTTTATCCATTGAAGGGTAGGCTTTAAGAACAAGATCTGCGAGTTCAATCTCAACGGGTGTTGGTGCTCCGTAGCTCGTGCCGCGCTCGATCGCCTTCTTGAGGGCCTTGATTACTGTTGGATGGGCATGACCGAGTATTAGGGGGCCCCAGGAAAGGACATAGTCTATGTAGGTATTCCCGTCAACATCGTAGATCCTGGATCCCTTGGCGTGATCAATAAAGATCGGCTTTCCACCCACAGCCTTGAAAGCGCGGACAGGACTGTTGACTCCCCCGGGCATCATGCCGCATGCTTTTTTATATAATTTATGAGACTTCTTCCATTTCATCGATCTAACGTTTATAGCGTTTCGGGTTTTACTGTTTATTGCTGTACTAAATTGACAAGCGCAATAAGTACTAGGGAAATCAAAAAACCTTTAGGAGCCTGAACTTTTGATACTTTATCATAAAAAATTTTATGTGTCAAAAAACTCCGGTATTAATATATAATGTTATGCAACAAACGGTTATGTTTGACAAAAGAATAAATATATCCAACAGTATCTGAAGAGACAGGAGGTTTCAATGAAGAAATTCGCATTTTTTGCACTGGTCATATCGTTATTTTTTGTATTTGTATCGTGTGCAAAACAGGGAGAACAGAAAGGATCGTATCTGGCAAAGGTCGGCAAGATAAAGATAACAAATGCTGATCTTGAAAGAGAAATGGAGAATCTGCCCCCATTTGCACAGAAGATCTTTGAGGGGAGAGAGGGAAAGGAAAAATTTTTAAACGAGCTTGTTAAGAAGGAACTTCTGTATCAGGAGGCAACAAAGCAGGGGCTTGATAAAGACCCTGAATACGTTCAGAAAGTGGAGGATTTCAAGAAGATTACCCTTATAGGCAAACTTCTCGAGAAAGAGATAGAAGAGAGGACAAAGGTCACGGATGAGGACGTAAAAAAATATTATGACGAACACAAGGAGGATTTTTCGCCTTCCAGCCAGATCAGGTTAAACCTTATACGGTTAAAGACCGAAGATGAAGCTGACAATATTTTGGATAAATTAGAAAAAGGTGAGGACTTTTCAGCTATTGCCAAGGAAAGCTCCATTGATGCTGATTCTGCAAAGGCCGGAGGAGACCTGGGCTTTATTTCAAGAGATCAGATTCCCCAGGAGTATCAAATGGCAATCGTAAGGTTAAAAAAGGGAGAAGTGAGTGACCCGATCAAGACTCAGAACGGGTATGATATCATTAAAGTTACCGATAAGAAGGCAACCCAGGTTGTAGAATTTGAAAAAGTGAAAGACCTCATCTTACAGCATCTTTCCGCAGAGAGGCAGAAAGAGGTTTTCGATTCATACATAGAAAGCCTGAAAAAGACATACACAGTTGAGATAAACAGGGAAGCACTTGCGGGTCCTGCTGCCGGGGAAGAGAAAGGATTAATCCAGGAGGAAGCCGGGCCTGCGGGCGAAATAAAGGATGAGCCGAAACAAGAAGAGACAGGTACAGAGCAAGGGCAAAATGTTGAAGGGGGAGAAAAGAAATAAGAAGGTGGCTCTAAGGATCTAAAAAAAAGAAGCATTTCTGATATCCCAGTTCTATGAGAGGAGACCTGGGCCTGCCCCCGGGCGGAATGATACAGAGTCTTTAAAATTCATGTTTGCGGTCCAATAACATTATGATTGCCTTGCAGCACTATGATATAAACCCGCAATAGTTTTTTCTGTCACTGTTATTTCTATGAAAGACTTCGAAATCTTCGACATATCAGGTGACGTTGGCGTGATAGCCTTTGGAAGGGATTTACAGGAGGCATTTGTCAATGCCGCTAAAGGCATGTACAGTCTCATTACGGATCCCGGCACCGTCGAAGAAAGGACCGTAATTGATATCACGGTAGAAGATAACTCGCTCGAAGGGCTACTCGTTTCCTGGCTGAATGAATTGATTTTCTATTTCGATACGTATAGTTTCATCGGGAGAAAAATAGAGGTAAATGAATTCACCCCCACCCTAACCCTCCCCCCTCGAGGGGGAGGGAAGGGAGAGGGGGAGGGGGAGGGTGAGGGTGACAAGATTGCCAGCCAGCCCACTTATAAGATTAAAGCCTCTATACGTGGCGAGGAATTTGACCAGCAGCGCCACGAGGGTAAGCTTCTCATAAAGGCAGCAACCTATCATAAACTTAAGGTAGAAAAGATAAACGGTATATGGGAGATACATGTTATATTTGACATATAGACTTTTGGGGGTTATCGATGGCATTAGAAAAACTCAGAAGGATTGACGACACAAAAATTGAAGTTCCCCTGGACTATAAACCGGGCATGAGGGTAAAAGGGATTATCTATGTTGATGCAATCCTTGAGAAGGCACTGGAACCCCAGTCAATAGAGCAGGTTGCAAATGTAGCTACCTTGCCTGGAATCATAAAATCCTCGATGGCCATGCCTGATGTGCATACAGGGTATGGGTTTACGATCGGCGGTGTAGCTGCCTTTGGTTTAAAGGAAGGGATAGTCTCACCAGGTGGTGTTGGCTATGATATCAATTGCGGGGTCCGGCTACTAAAAAGTAATCTCAGGAAGGATGAAGTCATATCGCAGATAAAGGACCTCATTACAGTGCTCTACAGCGAAATCCCCACAGGGGTCGGCTCGAAAGGGAAACTCCGACTCAAGTCAGAAGATGAGAGGAGGCTCCTTCTCAAGGGTGCCGGATGGGCTGTAGAGCAGGGTTTTGGTACTGCAGAAGATCTTGAGAAGATGGAATCAGGAGGGTGTATCGAGGGGGCTGATCCATCCCTCGTCAGTGATAAGGCATACGAGCGTGGCAAGGCCCAGCAGGGAACACTGGGTTCAGGGAATCACTTCCTCGAGGTGCAGTATGTTGATGAGATTTATGATGAACATGCAGCAAACAGCCTAGGCCTTTTTCACGACCAGATTACGGTTATGATCCATACCGGGTCACGCGGGTTTGGCCATCAGGTCTGTACGGATTTCATTCAGGTTATGGCAAGGGCTGCAAGTAAATACAAGATAGAATTACCCGACAGGGAGCTTGTATGTGCGCCGTTTGAAAGCCCTGAAGCACAGGATTATCTTGGTGCGATGAAGGCTGCCGCAAACTATGCATGGGCTAACAGACAGTGCATCATGCACTGGACAAGAGAGGCGTTCATGAGGGTATTTCACATATCCCCCGGAAAGCTCGGGATGACGTTGCTCTATGATGTTGCGCACAACATCGCAAAGGTCGAGGAACATCAGGTGAATGGGGAAAAGATGAGGCTAATAGTGCACAGAAAGGGGGCAACTAGGGCATTCCCTCCCGGGCATCCTGAACTCCCTGAGATTTACAGGAAAATCGGTCAACCCGTCCTGATCCCCGGCGACATGGGCAGAGCATCATTTGTGTTACTCGGGACAGAAAAGGCCATGCAGGAGACATTTGGCTCAACATGCCATGGTGCGGGAAGACTCATGTCGAGGCATCAGGCTATCAAGAAGGCTAAGGGCCGTGCCATATGGCGCGAGATGGAGGATAAAGGGATTATTGTCCGGGCTACCGGTAGGGGTACCCTTGCAGAGGAGATGTCCGAGGCTTACAAGGATATATCAAATGTTGTTGATGTGGTTCATAAGGCCGGCATTTCCAGAAAGGTTGCAAGGCTCAGGCCGATCGGGGTTATAAAAGGATAAAAATCGCGGTCTGAATCATAACTGTCCAGAATATTATCCAGAATATTATAGAGAATTGATGTAAACTTGTTTTTATTTTTGAAATCAAGCCATATTCCTTGATTTTTTAAGGTTTTGATATTTATTTAGGATAGGTTTGAACCTGGATATTACTTTCTTCCTGCATCAACTTTTTCTATTACCCACACGCCTTTTTGTCCGGCTTTCAAGCACACTTATTGACATCCATAAATAAATTTTTATATATTTATATCAAAGAATATATGACGTATGTAACTTATCCTTAAAAAAAGCAATTGATTTTTGAAGCGGAGACAAAGTTGCCTTTAAAGTTTTTTATTAGATTATCCAATATAATAAACCTGCGAAAAGCAGTTTTGCTACCCTGTGTGGAATAAAACTATTTGCAGTGAGAGGTAAATAAAATGTCTGAGGTGGTGAAAAGGCTTTCGTTTATCGATCGGTTTCTCACCTTATGGATATTCTTTGCCATGGCGGTTGGGGTAGGTTCCGGGTATCTGTATCCGAAAATCACCGAGTTCTGGAATATCTTCCAGGTTGGTACTACCAACATCCCGATAGCAATTGGTTTGATCCTCATGATGTATCCGCCTCTGGCCAAGGTCCGCTATGAGGAACTGCCGCGGGTATTCAACAATTATAGAATACTCGGGATTAGCCTCATTCAGAACTGGATTGTCGGACCTGTTATCATGTTCTTCCTGGCAATCATTTTCCTCCATAATTATCCTGAGTATATGGTCGGCGTCATCCTTGTAGGACTTGCCCGCTGTATTGCCATGGTACTTGTCTGGAATGATCTTGCCTGCGGTGACCCTGATTATGTTGCAGGTCTCGTTGCCTTTAATGCCCTGTTTCAGGTCTTGACCTATCCTGTATATGCCTGGATCTTTATAACAAAATTACCTCCCCTTTTCGGCCTTAGCGGAGCGGTTGTGGATGTTACTATCGGCGAAATAGCAAAGAGTGTCTTTATATACCTTGGCATTCCATTCCTCGGGGGCATCATAACCCGTTTAACACTGGTTAATGTAAAGGGGAAAAAATGGTATCACGAGAAATTCATACCAAAAATAAGCCCGATTACACTGATCGCACTCCTTTTCACTATTATCGTAATGTTTTCTCTGAAAGGTGAATATATTATCAAACTCCCTGTGGATGTTATAAGGGTTGCCATGCCAATGTTTATTTATTTTGTTTTCATGTTTCTTGTCACCTTTTATATCGCAAAGAAGATAGGCGCCGATTACCCGAAATCTGCCACGTTGAGTTTTACCGCTGCATCCAATGATTTTGAGCTGGCAATTGCTGTTGCAGTTGCAGTCTTCGGAATTAATTCCGGAGCAGCTTTTGCAACCGTAATAGGCCCTTTGGTTGAAGTGCCTGTTTTGATCGGACTGGTGAATGTGGCGCTTTATTTTCGCAGAAAATATTATGCTTCCGAGTATTGCAGGATTGAAGGGACGAGACCTTTATGAAAAATAGATACATCAGGAATTTGAAGGGGAATAACAGTGAATAGAAAAAATGCATTTATGCGTATGCTCCTGATCGTTGCCCTGTTCGGTATCGCTTTTTCTGGATATGAGGGGTTTGCTGGTGGAGATAACAGAAAGACAAGGCTGAACAGTGAAACCGGGTCACGGGCAATTCAGGCTGATCAGGTGCCCGAGAAAAAGCCTGCTGCGTCAGGGGTCTGTCCGCCTTTTTGTCTGAAGGATGAAGAAGGGAATATTATCGACCCTGTACATAATATCAATACTGACAAACCCTATTCTCCAAAGCAGACATGCGGAGCAGAAGGCTGCCATGATTATAACAAGATAACCGAAGGATACCATTTTACACAGGGAAAAGGAGAAACGTTACCCGATAAATTGGCGAAAAGATACAACTGGGTGATTTATCCTGGAAATTACGGAGGCAACTGGTGCTCCCCTGCGCCTTTGTATAAGCAGCTGGCACCCAAAAAGAATGATGACGCCAGGATGATCGACATGACTTCCTTTGAATTCGTGACAGCTACATGCGGCAACTGTCATCCCGGCGGAGGCCCGCTCGAGTATGACCGTGAAGGTAACAGATATGATGAGTACATGAAAGGGCAGGACATGAAATCCGGTGAAGAAAATGGTCTGGACGGAGACTATTTCAGGGCAAGATGGATTGATACAGGGGTGATCGAGGCAGACTGCCTGTTGTGTCACATGCCGGGGTATAACTTCAAAGAAAGGAATAAACAGCTTGCAAATCTGAATTTCAAGTGGGCAGCATTAGCAGGAAGCAGTTTCGGGAGTGTTGACGGAAGCATTAAAGACGGTCAACCGGTGAAAGTAATCTATGATAAAAGCAAGTTTGATAACGAAGGCAAGGTGGCCGTTCACATCGCTCCTGAACCCAGGAATGAAACATGCCTTCAGTGCCACAGGAAGCCTGACTGGAAGAAGCGTGGGGCGGCATTTTCTCCCCGTACCGATGTCCATGTTGCCGCAGGTCTCAGATGTGTAGACTGCCACGCTGCAGGGAGCAAGGCTGTTGATGAGCGGATTCGCGGCAAGGAAATACATCAGTTCGGGAAAGGAGATGATCCTTCCGGATGGGTGAGAAACGATCTTGATAATACCATGAGAACTTGCGAAGACTGCCATACAAGTGGATGGCGGAATGCGCCCAGAGCAACTCATGCATGGCTGCCCCCGTTTCATATGGAAAAGCTTTCCTGCCAGGCATGCCACATCCCTTCACGTGCAGTAAAAAGTGCGCTTGTTCAGGCAAGCGATGTATATAACCCTGCTCCACGTATTACTCCGCCTCCAAAACATATATGGACTTTCTATGATCAGAAGATGAATTTCTGGAACCATTATGGTGAACTCGATCTGTTTACTGTAGTGGATCAGCCTACTGATGTCACCCGGTCAACACTTTTTAGATATAAGGGAAAGATTTATCCAGGTAACCGTGTTCACAGTTCATGGGTCGGATTTGAAGAGAACGGCAAAAATGGCCTGAATCAATTATTCATGAAAGACTTTTACCAGATGTGGTTAAAGCATCAGGCAGATCCGACGAATAACTATCCTGAACTGTCTTTGATAAAGGACGACAACAACGATGGAGTTCTGGAAGTAAACAGTCAGGAGGAGACTGACTCCCTCTTAACAGCAGTAAAAAACTACCTTTTGAATACAGGATTCCCGTTGGACGGAAAGCGACTTGTCCGGGTCTCAGGCAGCAGGGTTTTCTATTCTTCAAAGGAGAGCAGGGAACTGCCTCGCGAACAATATGAAGCAACAGCCTATGCATCCGTCTATAAATTTTCCCATGACACAGCACCCGCAAAGGCAGCTCTTGGGTCAGCCGGCTGTACAGACTGCCACAGTTCAGGCTCGCCGTTTTTTGAGGGTAAAGTCCTGAAGGAGATATTTTCATCTCAGGATGCAAAACCGGTATGGATGGCGAACCATGAAATTCTTGGTATTTCAAGCTCATGGATCAAATTGGGATCATTTCGCGAAGCATTTTTAAAGCCGGTCCTTTATATCCTTGCAGGACTTCTCGTTATTCTTTCTGTTATATCAATCCTGCAACAACTCGCAGTGAAGAATGGTGCCCTTCCACCTCAGAAAGCGAAACTACTCGCATGGTTTATTCTGGCGGGAGTTATTGTGGCAGGGCTGATAGCGGCGCTTTCTCCCGGCCTTCTGGGATACATGACATTGAGCAGGTTCAGCCTTGATGCAAACCACTTCTGGATATCAGTGATTATTTTTTTGATCTCAGTTACTGTTATGCTTTCACAAAAGCTTGACGGAAAAACTTCCTTGCCCGAAATTGCAACGAGAAAACTGGGATGGCTGTTTATAATGGCAGGCGCATTTTCCGGTTTGCTCATCTTACTAAAGATCGGGGGACTGAGCATTTTAACCCGTTTGGCTTATACGGTTTTTGACCTTAGCCTTGTACTCGCGGCTCTCACATCCAGCTTTTCTCTTCTGAGGATGATTGGAAAAACAGGAGAACAGAACAAGAATGTATAAAAAGAATGAAGAACTCAAACAACTTGTAAAAAAAACCTATGCCGGTATTGTATCTCAGGGCCCATGTTGTGCGGTGCACGCAACCTGTTGTTTGCCAGCGATTAAGCCTGTTAACATTCGAGAAGCAGGGAAGCTCATAGGATATTCTGAAGAAGAAATGAAGGTCGGACTTGGCGAGGCAAACCTGGGGCTCGGATGCGGCAATCCATTGGCAATAGCGGAACTGAAGGGAGGAGAGACTGTTCTTGATCTTGGAAGCGGTGCAGGATTTGATGCATTCCTCTCAGCCATGAAAGTGGGGAAGAACGGATACGTCATCGGAGTGGATATGACGCCGGAAATGGTGGCCAGGGCAAAAGAGAATGCGAAGAAACTTGGCGTGAAGAATGTTGATTTCAGGAATGGAGACATTGAACATCTTCCTGTAGATGATAATTCTGTCGATGTGATCATATCGAACTGCGTAATCAATCTCTCTCCGGATAAGCAGGCTGTTTTTCAGGAGGCGTTCAGGGTCTTGAAACCGGGAGGCCGACTGGCTATTTCCGATATCCTTAAGAAGTGTGACTTCTCCGAAGCTGTAACGCAGAATGAAAAAGCTTACAGCGGATGAATTACCGGAGCGGTTCCCGTGGAGGAACTGGAAGGGATGCTCAAAAAAGCGGGATTTACCGATATTAGAATCAAGGATAAGGAAAAGAGCAATGAAATAATCAAAGGATGGAATTTCGGAGAAGGCGTCGAGAATATGGTCTGTTCGGCTTATATCCTTGCAAAGAAACCATAGGGGATCCGGTAAATGATTATTTATGCAGCATTCAGGATAACCAGATTTAATACTTTAGCCTATGCGAAGTGATGAAGTAACCAGCAATGAACTTTTAGAATCATGAATGAAGGGCAGCCATAGTTATTTCAGTATTATATATTCCGCAAGAGCTCCCAGGAACACAATGAGACACGGCAGTAGCAAGATCTTGTAGATCCCCCACAGATCGGCCCTGAAATATTCCCTTGTAAGGAGGAGGCATACATGAACAGGGGAAAGGAGCACTCCCAAAAAGCCTGATGCGAATGCAAACGAGAGGGCACCTAGAGGGACGGTATCGGCAAGGCTTATGATGAGAGGGAAGGTAGCCCCTACAAAACCGACAGTTATACCCGTTAGAAGGCCTGTGATGAAAGGGAGCAGGAAGAGGATAGGGAGCACCGGAATGCCTTCTTGTATGAAAAAGCGGCTTAGATTGTTGACTGCTCCCGAATGGTCCATTGCTTCTTTGAAAGTCATGATGCCGAGTATTAGTATGATGACATCGAGAGAGAAACCATGTTTGAAAGCCTTCAGGACAGATTTTATATTATAGCGATAGAATGCCAGAAGACATATGATGACAGCTAGTAGTGCATAATGCAGTTCCACACGTGCCAAGACAACTAGGAGAAGGACAGCTCCTATCGGAACAAAATTTAACAGGTCTTTTTTATGAAGCATCCCTTCGGTTTTTACCATGCCTTTAATTCCGTGCATTGAAAAGATAAAACCCGAGATCACAACTAGCGCAGCATATCCCGCATTGACTGTAATTAGATTGTAGAGCTCGACTTTCGCGATAGCAGAGGCGAGGAGTAGACCGGGGTAGAGCGGCAATATGAATTCCCACGGATGTCTGTACCAGTAGTTAATGAAACTTTTTTCTTCCGGGCTCATGTCCGTATCACTTGTTGTCTCGGCTACCATGGGAGCGGAAAAATATGCCCCTCCGATTGACGGCATGAGACCGATCAGCAGGGGCATAGATATGATTACTGTTTTCCTGTTCCGCAGGATTGCCTTCACCGCTGCCGTCATTTTTGAGAGGACCTCGTGGTCTCTCAGTATCATCTCGAATACCCTGATAAAGGATAAGGCAAGAATCAGCTTAATCGTTACATCATTGATGAGGGTGCTTTTGGCGGTCTTCCATATGGAGGTAAGGGACATCTGATACAGGAGGAATAACGAGGAGGCTGCAGCGAACATGACAAGGCCGATGTTCAGTTTTTTTCTCAGCAGGAGCAGGATGATAATAAAGACAAGAGAAATCTTCAGTAGGTCGCCCATCAAGCATTTTATCATATCTCCCTCAGAAACACGTTTTTATCCGGGACGTTGTAGCCGCAAACTTTAGTTTGCGTAGAATATACGCAGGCTAAAGCCTGCGGCTACCAGTGTAGTGAGTCAAAAATTGTTTGTCATTGTCCGGCTTGACCGGACAATCCAGAAGCCTTTGAAACAACTGGATTCCCCTCTCCCCCAGCGGGAGAGGGTTAGGGAGAGGGGGTGTACAAGAGTTTTATATTCCCTTCCCTGAGTTCATAGATCTTATCTGTAGCACTTTCTAAAAACCTGCGGTCGTGTGCAATGATCATATACGTATCTGCATGTTCTCTCAGGTAGTTCAGGAACCTCTCGGTTGTTGCATCGTCAAGACCTGCTACCGGCTCATCAAGGAGATAGCATGCAGGATGCATGGCTACAACAGTAGCTAGTGCAACGAGCCTTTTTTCCCCTCCTGAAAGCCGGTGGGTTACCCTTTTTTCATAACCGTCCAGTCCCAGCTTTTCACAGGTGTCATGTACAATTTCATGTGCCTCTTCATGAGACTTACCGATGTTCAGAGGCCCGAAAGCAATGTCTTCCTCAACGGTCGGACAGAAAAGCTGGTCGTCCGAGTCCTGAAAGAGAAGACCGATTTTACGCCTGACCTCGACAAAGTCTTTTTCCTCTTTCCTGACTTTCCCGTATATCTCTATTGTTCCTTTCTCAGGTTTCAACAGGCCCATGATCAAGTGAAATAGTGTAGTTTTCCCGGAACCGTTTGATCCTGTCAAACCTACCTTCTCTTTCTCGCTGAAAGAGAAATCAAGACCGTCGAAGACCTTTTTCCCGTTAGAATAGCCGAATGTTACCCGCGATATTTTTATCACATGTCACCCTGTAATGAAGCAAGGCCCATCGCTATTGTTATGAGGGACAGCAGGATTCCTAAAATTACATCAGAGGGCCTTAATGTGAAATGACGGAAAACAGGGAACTTCCCGGTAAACCCCCTGCAAAGCATCGCATGATAAATTCTCTGGGAATGTTCAAAGCTTCTGACAATGAGCATCCCGACAAGGTAGGCATACGTCCTGTATGTGTGCAGGTTCGTTTTCGCTTCGAATGCCCTTACGGTGATCGCTCTTCTCATCCTGTTGTATTCATCGTGAAGAACGCTTATATATCGGTAGAAAAAGAAAAAGAGGTAAACAAGTTTGCGGGGGAATTTCAGGTGAACAAGGGCATGGGCCAGGGAGAAAACCTCGGAGGTTCCAAGGAGTGCGATCGTTGCGATCACGATTGCATTTGCCTTGAGCGTGATGGACGATGCCAGCATAAAACCCTCACGGGTAGCCGACAGTGGACCGATTCGCACTATATGGTTCCCTGGGTGGCTGAACGGGAGAAAAAGCCAGAGAAAAAGTATAAAAATATTAACGACAGCCAACCTGTGAAGCAGCTTTTTCATATCGATACGGGTAATGATAATCATCAGGGTAGAAACGGTCAGGGCAAGAGCAGGATAGGTGTTACCGTGCATGAGTGCCACAACGATGACGTATGGGATGAGAGTGATAAACTTAACTCTCGGGTCGAGCCTGTGAAAGACTGAGGTTCCCTCTGCAAATTCTTCAAGATGCATTTATATCTCACCTGTGTAAGTTATTTCAAGACCGGGTATGGCGGTTCGCCGACCTACTCTTGAAATACGCGATGATACCCAGTATCCCTATAATATATCCTATACCTCCCAGGATTTCGGTCAACCCAGGTTTTTCACTTTTTTCATGCAGGCTGATGAGAAGCCTCATAACAGGCTGTAGCTTTTTGTCGATAACCCTTGCTAAGGCAGCATCCAATTCCTGAGATGTAACTGTGCGATCCATGTCATTAGCAATGCCTGCAGGCTGTTCCTGTTTCTGGGGTTTCTGCATGGACACCTTATTCTTGCTCTGCACGATCACTTTGTCTGTCTTGTTTTCAGGGAGCATCGATTCCCTTACCTCACCTGCGGCAAGAGTATATTCATTCTGATGTCCCGTTCCCGCGTGAAGGATAAGTTTTAATGATGTGGCACGGGGAATGTCGAAAGAAAATAGACCGTGGTCGTCGGTTTTACCTTCAAGAAGTTTTTCCCCTGTTTTATTATCCATGACTTCAATAAGGGAGTTCTTGCATTTCGAACCGTCGGCGAAGTAGCCTTCGGCATAAACCTTCCCGTTTTCTGCATACGCAAAGATATTGACCTTGTGTGCGTCTGCTGACGAGGCAGGTATGCAGATGGCGAAGAGAAGGCAGAAGGAGAAACAGACGAGGGAGGTGAGGGGTATACTTTTGAAAACACGCATGATCTCAGAAAAAAAGTGGTTCATTTGCTGACCTCCAGGATCTCCGGTTTAACTTTTCTTAAAAATAGTACACAGAAGGCTGTCACAACGCCTTCGATGATCATTACCGGTATGTGGGCGATGATGATGGCCATTGACACATTTCTGAAACTTTCACCGGTCGAAATGAGTGCTAACGCGACGAGAAGCGCACCGAAAAAAATGCCCGTAACGCCGGCCAGGAAACCGCCTGCTGAAACCAGGGGAGCCATCGCAGATTTAACAAGCGGTGAAAAAAGGATATATGCGAGCAAGGCAGGGGCTGCCATGACCAGCGTGTTGACCCCGAGCACGGTAAATCCACCGAACTGGAAGAGGAGGGCCTGAAGGGACAGAGCGACAAGGATTGAAGGGAAGGCCATCCAACCCAGCAGAATACCGAGGAGACCGTTCATGACAAGGTGAGTACTTGAAGGACCTAAAGGTATGTGGATGAGAGAGGCAACGAAAAAGGCCGAGGACAGCACCGCAACCTGGGGGATCTTGTCATAGCTCATCTTTCTCAGTCCGATCGCAACCCCTCCGGCAGATAGCACGGCACCCGCAATGAGAACGGGTGCCGATAAAACACCTTCTGATATATGCATGCTATTCCATGTCCCTGGTTTTAACCCAAAGAACAGCACCGATTTCGACAGGGTATTCCGTGCCGTTATGCTTAATCGTATAATCCGCTGTATTCAAAGCTGCAAAACCCCACCAGCCGGCTTTTGGCATTGCATAGGTGAATATACCGTTTTCATCAGTCTTGATCACCTGTGTAATGTATGGTTCAGCCGGGGCCTTTAGCTTGCCGTCTTCATTGTAATATTCTACCTCGACCTCTGCGTACGGAACGGGTTTACCGTCAACTTTTACAACACCCTGAAAAACATTCCCTGCCCAGAGCCCATAAGGCCTTGTGAGAGGAACAATCTCCGTCTTGAGCCCGAGCTCATTGTCCCATCCTTCCTCGAGCCCGAGCGCGTTCACTATAACTTTTGTATAGTGAACGATAAATGACTCTTCAGCAGGTTCCCAATACGGTGCCGGTTCAACAAAGAATATGTAATCTCCGGGCCTCCTGATCCTGTACGAGGACTCCCATGTCGTAAAACCCTTGACTTCCTTCTTTTTCAGCGTATTAAGGAGATCGGCCTGCTCTCCACCTGCCTTTACCCTGAATGCCTTTGGCATCTCCATGTTCATATAGTCTCCCTCGAAAGGATGAATGAATTTAACCTCTAGCCTGATTTCCTTTTTGTCATCCTTTGAAACAATGTCATCAGAGGGAATGACCATCCCGAAATGTGCCCACACCATGGATAGGGGAATAAATAGTATTAAAGGAAACAAGAGAACTTCTACCGTCAATCTTTTCATTTTTCGCATTGCTAACTCCTTATTCTTTCCCTTTTATTAATCAGAAATAGGCATTGACCCTTACGCCGTAAATGAATCCATCAATATCTTCTGCGTAATTATAATTATCGGCCATATACTGGATATCGAGGCTTATGTCGGCATATTCGAGGATTTTGAACCTGACGTATGCTTCAAAAGCATCGGTGTTATCGATATCGCCCCTGTCAGCACCGTTGAGGTATGCGTAACCGATGCCGGCGTTGTCGCCCTTCCTGCCCCAGAGGTTACCGTTTATATTAACGCCGGCAGAGTACAGTGAAGCGTAGTCGACAACAGCTGTGTCATCCTGCCAGCATAACCTTGCAAAGACCCCGACTATATCCCCGATCTCCTGATCAGCAGATATCCCTATGCCGTAAAGGTTTTCATATTCTGTCCCGTCCCAGTTCGGGAATTTGTTATTGGTAGAAAAGCCGCAAATTCTGTAATTACCCTCACCAAGGCTTGTATCGATGGAGTATCCAAGCTGGAAGGCGAAGTAATTGTAGTTTTTATGTGCATCCGTATCAGTTTCATATTTCGTATTCATCGCCAGTGCTCTTACAGAGACGTTTGATATATCGAGTTCTATAACGCCGCCGATATCGTAAGAGGGTAAGTTTACATTGGTGTCGTTCACGAAAATTTCATTCATAAATTGCGTAACCTCGTCATTTGCAAACTTGTTATCATCGATATACGCTGTGGAGTCAATGATACCTCCCGTGATGCCGAGAGATGCATTTTCGGACAGAGTAAATGTATGCTTGTACCATGCCTCGAGGAGATAGTCCCTGTTCCTGCCGTTGATGTCCTTCAGGTCGTCTTCGAGGTCATCTGAAAACGGTGCCAGGTAAAACGGTGATATATTATTCAATCCGTTTCCGGCGGCAAAACTGAACGTAACCTGGAATTCATCGGCATCTGTGGGATGGAAGTTTGCTCCTAGGTCCAGGACCGCGGCTCCCCTGTCTGTTTCGTCCAAATCCCCGGCATCCCAGTCTCCATATTGATAAATACCCGTGAGATTCCCTTCAATAGAAAATTTATCGTTAATATCATATGCGTATATCAAGGACGGGACTACCATAGCGATCAGGACAGCTGATACTGCACCCGTTATAATCTTTCCAAGCTTTATTAACTTTATTAACATTACAAACCCTCCTTAAAATAGTCAAAGAATTCCCGAAGCTTTGCTCTGCGGGAGGATGAACTTCCTGCCCCGTATCAAGGTACGGGAAAACTCCGGCCGGAATCCAGAGGGACAGGCTTTCTAAGACCTCTTGAGATTCCGCGGAATGACAGTTCGATACCTCGCAGCTCTGCTGCGGTACTGCTTGCTCATGGTTCTGTAAAATAGAGATTTACTATTGAAATAAAACTATAGGGAATTTCCTCCTTTCCCGCAGCAACAAAAAAGCCGCGAAAGCTTTTCCGACCTCCTGGTCTTTACTGCATCAGCAGATCTGCCGATACAGTTAGCCTTCGTGGCTTTTAAATCCTTGATAATACTAGCACAGAATATGAGAGTTTGCAACATTTTGTCAACACTCCTGTTGTAAAAAGGATACAAGTATATATAAATACTTATAGTTCCTTACAGATGCTGTATATGGATGCCGCATTTTTTAGATCATAAATTCAACATGTTACAGCCCTTATTGGAAAGACTTTTTAAACCTGGCCTCTTTTTTGCTTTTGCCTTCTTTCAGGTAGAGTGAAACGTGTGTAAAATTATGTTTACAGATCAGTATCTTAATAATAAGAGAACCTTGACAAAATTATTTGATGGTGCTATAAATGTACGAAATAAATTTTCTTGACAAATATGCAAGGGTAATGATATAAATTGTGCATATTTCTTTACCCCGTTATCTTATTTAATTAATGAAAGTCCTTCGTTGGAGGCTAAGAGTTTTTGAAGGGGAGGTGATAGGAAAGGAGTTTAAGGGAAAAGAAAAGATAAAATTCAGAATCCGCCCTTGGCGGACAAAAGTTTCGTTAGAGTCATGGTTCAGGGGAATCAAGGCTTCTAACATATAATCTTTAAAAAGAAGGAGGGTTAGCAAGTGAGAAAATATCTTGCAATTGTATTAAGTGTACTTCTCGTACTCAGTGTTGCTGCCACTGCCTCTGCCATGGATACTGAAGTAAAACTTGGCGGGAAGATCCTTGTGAGAGGCTGGTATTTCGATAATGTCAGTAATAGCTTGCCACAAGACTCATCGTCCCAGGCAGTATACACAACGAACGCAAACATTATTTTGGACATTATGGTAGACGAAAATGTCAGGGGTTTCATGGAGCTTGAGACAGCATGTTTCGGTAATGAAAACTGCGGACTTTATTTCTGGGGCACACAGAACCCAAATGGTGGATATGACACAAAAGCGGATGCAGACCTGTTCTTCCGCCAGTTATGGATTATGTATACGGGTTCGGGTCTTCTGGGCGTACCTGCCGGAATCAAGGTAGGTCATATGCCGATTACCCTGGGTGAAAAGCAGTTCCTTAATAACGAGAGATTCGGCGATGATGCCATCCTCGTGTGGGTTGACCCTACAAAGGAACTTCACCTGGCAGTAGGAACAGCAAAGCTGGTTGAAGAAGTTGATGGATTACCTTTGAGTATTGGGAACCATACGGACGATGTGGACGGTTATATCGCCCTTGCAACCTACGCGCTTGACAAGGACAATACATTAGGAATTAACTGGACATGGATACACAGCGATGGTAATTGCCCTTCTCTCGGCGCATCGCCGAACGTCGATTCACTTGACTTCCATAATATTGGAGCCCATGCAAACGGTAATATCTCAGGCATCACCTATGCTGCAGAGGTTGATATCCAGACAGGAGAGCTTGAAAACATTAATTTGGTACCGGGCGATGACCTGAAAGCAAAAGGCTGGGCAGCTTTCGTAAAATTGGGCTACATGCTTGACCCGATCAACATCAGGGGTTCCTTTGCATATGGTAGCGGTGATGACGATCTTAACGACGATGATTGCAAGGAATTCCAGACCCTTCAGGGTCCGGATGGAATCAGTGCATTCGCAAGGCTTGTACATTACACCCAGATTTATGAGCGTACCCTTCATACGTCTGCCATATCTGCAACTCTTACAACAACTCCGGGCGGAAATGTCAGAAACACCGGTATTGCCAACACCACATACTTTAACCTCGGCATGGACTGGAAAGCGACACCAGACCTTAATCTTAGTCTTGACGGCTTCTATCTCATGGCATCAGAGACAGAAGGATGGGAACAGCTTGCCGGGCATAGTGTAGATGAGACTATCGGTTGGGAGCTTGACTTCAAAGGCACATACAAGATTGCAAAGAACCTCAGCTATTTCGTAGAAGCAGCCGGTTTCTGGGCTGGAGATTTTTATGAAGAATCAGGTCTTGTTGCGGACAAGGAAACCGTTACACAGCTGATTCACGGGCTTCTGTTAACATTCTAAAACACTCAGAAACTTCTGTATGATCAAACGCAGAGGGGCGGCTTAACAGGCCGCCCCTTTTTATTTTTTTAAAGAGCCTTCTTTGTAGAATTGAATTTAATATTTTTGAAAATACCTGCAAATATAAAATTCTTGGTATAGTATCTGTGTGCAAATTGACAAGTCTTTGTTCTTGTTATTACGGCCCCGAAACCTGATTAGGGAGAGGGATCTTGAAACTTAAAGATTTCTAACCGGGGCCTGCCCAGGCCCTAACGACAGGATTCCTCGCTCTGCTCGGAATGACAAAAGGGAAGGGTTCTGAGTGGCAAAGGGTAAAGGATTCGGAATGAAAGCTAAGGCTTAAGAATAACGGAGTTCATTATGGACTACAGAGAAATATTAAGAGCATTCGGGAAAAAGAAGATACTTATTATAGGAGACCTCATTCTTGACAAATACATTTGGGGGAAAGTAAACAGGATTTCCCCGGAGGCACCCGTCCCTGTTGTTGAGGTTTCGAAAGAGGAATTCCTTCTCGGTGGAGCTGCGAACGTGGCACACAACATAGTATCGCTCGGCAGCCATGCAACGATTGTTGGCATGGCGGGCAGTGATGCTGCCGGGGAAATTATCGTGAGAATGCTTAACGAAAGACATGTAGACCACGGCGGTATCTTTTTCGGTTCTAGGCCAACAACGGTCAAGACCAGAATTATAGCCCATAACCAGCAGGTCGTAAGATTTGACAGAGAGACCAAGGACGGGGTTGGCACAAAGGTTTTACAGCAGATGCTCGAATACATCCGCGGAGCTGTCAGAACCCATGACGCGGTAATAATATCTGATTACAAGAAGGGTGTTATATGTCCCAGGCTCGTAAAGGAGATATTAAAATACACAAAGGCCAGGAAGCTCTTCGTAGCTGTAGATCCAAAGATTGGTCATTTTCACTGGTACAAAAAAGTTTCATTGATTACCCCTAATGTTACTGAGGCGTCTATAGCATCGGGAATTGAAATTAGGGATGAAAAAACGCTTCTTCGCGCCGGAAGGGCGCTGTTGAAGAAGATACAGTCTGATGCAATACTAGTTACCCGCGGTGAATCCGGCATGAGCCTTTTCAGGAAAGATAAAGTTATACACATTCAAACTGCTGCACGCAATGTTTATGATGTTACCGGTGCAGGTGATACGGTTATAGCAGCCTTTACGCTTTCTCACGCAGCAGGCGCACCGTTGGAAGAGGCTGCAGTAATTGCCAATCACGCAGCAGGCATTGTTGTAGGTGAAGTTGGGACTGCTGTGGTGACAAAAGACCAGTTAAGTAAATCCTTCAGGTTTAATCGCAGTAAATAAGAAAAGACTTTTCCACTTCTAATGTGACGTCCCACACGGGGCTTTCAATAATCCCTGCGGCATTTTGATATGAGATGCCTGATTATTGTAATATCCATAATATGGCGAAAGCAGTTGCATTATTTTCAGGTGGTCTTGACAGCATGCTAGCAATCCTCACCATGCTAAAGCAGGGTATAGACGTCACAGCACTGTCATTCCTTACCCCGTTTAATACTCCTGCTGAGGCTGATTTATCACATGACAACAAAGATAAAGATATTGTTACCGATGACTTAAGATATGATATATACACCCATAGGCTTACAGAGACATTCATCGAGATAGTTAAAACCCCCCGTTTTGGCTACGGAAAGCATATGAACCCGTGTATAGACTGCAGGATTCTAATGCTCAGGGAGGCCAGGATATTTATGGATGAAATCGGAGCGGATTTTATCATAACAGGTGAGGTGCTTGGACAAAGACCGATGAGCCAGAGAAGGGATATGCTTAATCGTATTGACAGGGAGGCAGGGGTCAAAGGCTATGTATTACGTCCGCTGAGTGCAAAACTGCTCAGCGTTACAATCCCTGAAGAAGAAGGCATAGTCAACAGGGACTTGCTTCATGATTTCAGTGGGCGGTCAAGAAGACAACAGATGGACCTCGCAAGAGAATTCAAACTGGTACGTTTCCCTGCACCTGCGGGCGGTTGTTTGCTGACCGATCCAATTTTTGCACAAAAGCTCCGGGATTTATTGACATACAACCCGAATCCGGCCGTGCGGGATATCACCCTGTTGAAAACAGGCAGACATTTTCGGCTCTCCCCTTCCTGTAAGATTATTGTGGGAAGGAATCAAAAGGAGAATGAGATACTGGAATCTTTGGCAGGCGAAAATGACAGCCTCATTAGCATTGAGGGATATGGAAGCCCGACAACTCTAGTGTCGGGAACGCATAATGACGAGGCCCTGCAGATTGCTGCTTCTCTCTGCGCACGCTACTCTGATGCAAAGGGAAATTCCCGTGTGAATGCAAGGGTCGTCGGCCGGCATAGGACATACAACATCAGCGTTTCAGGGGCAAGCAACGAAGTCATTGAAATTTTAAGAATCGGCGGAAAGAAGGACAGAAACGTTGTTAACCTGAAAAATGTATTTACCGGGGGCATGGTTGACTGAAATGTCTTTTGCGGCAACTCCCACCTTAACCATTCCTATCCTTACACTTAAATTCAGGGGATGAAGGTGGGGTTAAACCCTGACGGGAATTCCTTTAGCTCTCAGGAACTCCTTTGCCTCCCTGATAGTGAATTCCCTATAGTGGAATATGGATGCAGCGAGTACGGCATCTGCCTTACCCGCATCAAGTGCTTCGTACAGATGTTCAAGATTCCCTGCTCCGCCCGATGCGATCACAGGAATGGATACGGATTCAGAGATTCTCCTTGTCAGCTCGAGGTCATAACCGTCTTTCGTCCCGTCTTTGTCCATGCTTGTCAGCATGATTTCGCCTGCGCCGAGGTCTGTGACTTTCTTTGCCCATTTGACTGCATCGATGAGTTTCATCTTTCTTCCGCCATGAGTGGAAATCGCCCAGGATAATCCGTCGGCAGCAGGCAGGTTTTCCTGTTCACCCTTTATCTCATTTCTATCACCGGCTACGGGGATAAAGGCTGGAATTTTTTCAGTAACACGAAGACAAACATCGTTTAAGGCAGGATCACCGAACCAGTCCTCACCTGTTGCATCAGGCAGCCTATTTGAAACCCTTTTTGCATCGATTGCAATGACAATGCACTGACTTCCGAATCTCTCGGCTGCCCTGCTGATAAAGTAAGGATCTGTCACTGTGGTTGTATTAATAGATACCTTGTCGCATCCTGCGTTGAGCAAGTCCCTGATGTCATCAAGGGTTTTTATCCCCCCTCCGACAGTCAGGGGCATAAAGACTTCTTCTGCGGTTTTCATGACGACGTGTAATAGGATATTTCTCTTTTCATGGGAAGCAGTAATATCAAGGAATATGAGCTCGTCAGCACCCTGCTCATCGTAAAATTTGGCATTTTCAACAGGATCTCCGGCATCCCGCAGGTTTATAAAGCTTACGCCTTTGACTACGCGTCCGCTTTGTACATCCAGGCAGGGGATTATCCTTTTCGCAAGCATCAGCTGGTTGACACTAGTTTTATTGCCTCGTCGAGGTCAAGTGTGCCGGAGTAAATTGCCTTTCCCGTGATGACCCCCCAAAGGTTCTTTATCTTCATCAGGTTCCTGATGTCATCAAGACAGGAGACACCCCCTGATGCGATGACAGGGATTCTGACGCTTTCAACCATTTCCCGGGTGGCATCGATGTTAGGGCCAGTGAGCATTCCATCACGTTTTATATCTGTGTAGATGATCCCTGCTGCCCCTATGATTTCCAGTCTCTTTGCGAGTTCTATCGCAGTAATCGAGGTAAGTTCCATCCAGCCTTTTATGGCTACCATCCCATCCATGGCATCGATGCCTACGAGTATCCTGCCCGGATACCTGTCACAGGACGATATGAGAAACTCATGATCCTCGATTGCCGAAGTCCCAATGATAATTCTTTCAATGCCTGCTGAAAAGAGGTTGATGATGTTTCCGACTTTTCGTATGCCGCCTCCCACCTGCAGGGTGCTTTTGACCGAATTTCTGATATTTATTATCGCATCCAGGTTTTTCAGGTCACCGGTAAACGCACCATCGAGATCAACGATGTGGATCAATGTTGCTCCAAGAGATTCCCAGCGCTTTGCCACGGAGGAGGGGTTGTCAGAATAGACTGTTACGTCTTCCTTTTTACCCTGAAGAAGTCTGACGCATTGCCCTTTTTTTAAATCTATTGCAGGAATAATGAGCATGAATTAATATACCATAAAGGAATGGGACAAGTAATAAGCCGGATAAGGACAGACACGGGTTTTAAAGGCTATAGGATTTATTGGATTGAAGTCGGCTAAAGAGGCTTTTTTCAGAAGAGACCCGCGAGAAGGCAGTGCCTCTTCCATATGCCGTCCCTCGCACCAACTGCTAGGATTACTGCTGGGTATCCTGTGTGTTTCATTTTGTGTCTTTTTACCAGCCCATTCACAGGCCGGATCTTTTCGTATCCCCGAAAAATTCGTCTATGATCTGACCTGGATGGGTCTCAAGGCCGGTACCGCGTCTATCGAGATCATAGACGAAAAGGGTACAATGAAAATTATTTCACAGGCATATTCATCACAATTTATCTCCTTGTTTTATAAAGTCGAGGATAGAATAGAAAGCACCCTCTCTAAAGGATCATCTTTCTCACCCATCGGGCAGCCCATAAAGTATCGGGTCAGGATACGGGAAGGGAAGCACAGGAGAGACAAAGAGGTCATCTTTGATCACGATAAGGGGAAAGCCCTTTATTTTGACTACCGAAACAACGAGAAAAAAGAATTTAAAGTCCCCTCCCCTGTTTTTGATCCTGTCTCAGGGTTTTACTATTTCAGGACCTGTGAACTTGTGGTCGGAGAACCTGTCTTTGTCACTATCTTTGATAACAAAAAAATCTGGGATGTTGAGGTCCAGGTTCTAAGGAAAGAGGCAGTGACCCTTCCGGCAGGCAGGTTTGATACCATTGTTGTCAAACCATTGCTAAAATCAGAGGGTATATTTGCCAGGAAGGGTGATGTCCATATCTGGCTTACAGATGATGAGAAACGTATCCCTGTTCTGGTAAAGTTGAAGGTAAAGATCGGACATGTTGCCGCAACACTGGTAGAGGGAATGTATTAACCCGAAAAATGTAATTGATTATTGGACCGGAGCAAAGTCTTTCGATGTATTTCCCGGACTAAGGAATAAATTTTTATCCGCCACGGCGGATTCGCTGAGGTGAAAGCAATGTCTGAGTTATTCGGGGTAAGGACCTATCCTCTGGTGGGATCGGATGTCATAAATTGCATATTATATAATTCCTGGTAAAGTCCGCCTTCTGCAAGCAGGTCTTCATGAGTTCCCTGCTGAACTATGACACCCCTGTTCATGACAATGATCCGTGCGGCACTTTTTACTGTTGAAAGCCTGTGTGCGATAACAACAGTTGTCCTTTTGGCCATTAATGTTTCCATTGCCTTCTGGATCCTTTGCTCGGAGTCCATATCGAGAGATGAGGTCGCTTCGTCGAGTAGCAGAATTGAAGGATTTTTAAGGATCGCCCGTGCAATGGTAATCCTCTGTTTTTGACCGCCGGAGAGTTTTACACCCCTTTCACCTATGTTTGTCTCATACCCTTCAGGCATTTCCATGATGAATTCATGTGCATATGCTGCTTTTGCCGATTCTACGATATCCTTGTCGGATGCTTCAGGCCGCCCCAGGCGTATGTTTTCTTTTATCGTGTCATCGAATAAAACGATGTCTTGGGAGACAATGCCGAGGTTCTTTCTCAGGGATTTGAGTTTCAGATCTCTGGTTGAGACACCATCGATATAAATGTCCCCTGTGGTCGGGTACCAGAAGCCTGCGATAAGATCCACGAGGGTGCTCTTTCCCGCCCCACTATGGCCTACTAATGCGATAACATTGCCTTCTGCAATCTCAAGATTTATATTGTTCAGGGCATTATGCTGTGATCCGGGATAGCGGAATGAAACATCGTCAAGCACGATGCGGCCGCGGATTTCTCTATCAACGCCTCCTTGTGGTTCGTTATCTATGACAAAAATTTCACGCATGCGTTCAAAGACTGTTCTGGTCTGCTGAAAATTATTGACGACCTTGCTCAGTCGTTTCAGCGGGGTATAGATCAGAAGGATTGCAGCGACAAAGGAAAAGAACGATCCGGCAGAAATCTGCCCTGATATAACGAGATGGCCTCCGTAAAAGATGATTATTGCTACCCCGATCCCACCCAGTGCCTCTGCCAGAAACCCTGAAAACTCGTCTGTCCTTACCTCTCGCATAACGTTTCTGTAATGCTCCTGCAATGCTTTACGGTAACGTTCGGACATGGCTTTTTCCATATTGAAAGCCTTTATGATTTTGATACCCTGGAGACTTTCGTGGAGGATAATGGTTACCTCGGATATCAATATTCTCGTTTTAGCACTGATACGTTTCATCAGGGCGCTCAGCCATCCAACACTCAGGATAATCAACGGTATGACAATAAAGGAGAGCAGGGCAAGGTCCCATTTTCTTATGATTGCAACGGCTGCAAGAACAACGACCGTGCTCCCCTGCACAAAGAAGTCTTTGACAGTATTTGCTACGATATGATTTAAAACCTGGATATCATTCTGCATTTTTGATATCACCGAACCGCTCGATGTCTCCTGATAAAATGAAATGGGCAAAGCGAGCAGTTTATTGTAGACCGAATCCCTTAAAGAGCGTGCTATCTTTGCACCGATGGAATTCATAAGGTAGTTGGAGAGAAAGTTGAAAATACCTCGGAGCGTAAAGAGGACTATCACGCCAATCGGCAGGAGCAACAAAAAACCGGAAGCTTTCTTTATGAAAACTGAATCGAGGACGGGTTTTATCAGCCACGCGATAGCACCATTGATACCCGAGAGAACAAGGCTGCAGAAGACGGCAGCAGCAAGCACCTTGAAATACGGCTTTGAAAGGCACCACAAGAGATATATGTCAACCTTCAGGTCTCCAGCACGGGTTTTTCTGAACAGTTCTTCTATGTCAATATTCATAAATATGCCGGTTTTACTATTAAAACATTCCCCCCGTATATTGAGTAAACGGCCGGTTTCTGGCTTCTATCATACAAAAAAACACAGGGCAAAGAAAATCGGAGGAATCTTGGCAAGCAACAATCACGTCCGATTGACAAAGGTGGAAATAGCTTATATCTCACTGTATAATATCAGAGATACAAACGTCTACAATCTTACTTAACTGGGAATTAAAATCGAGATGCCTCACGCTCTTCCTGATTTCCGTTTTTGAAAGATGCCCTTGTAAAGCAGTTTTCATGGCCCCGGCAATAGAATCAATATCTCTGTTATCCTCGATAACATACCCTGCTCCTTCTTTAATGACCTCGGAACAGCCGTTTGCCTTGCTAGTTACTGTATAAAGACCCATTGTGAGTGCTTCAAGAGAAGCATTCGAAAAAGGATCATAGAGAGTGGGGAGAATAAATGCGTCAGAGATCTGGAAAAAGGGCATAACATCCTTTTGAGGGCCGAAAAAATGGACCCTTTGTCCAAGGCCTGTTTTTAAGGCCCTTTTTTTATATTTATTCTCATTTTTATCTTTTCCGACCACGATCAGATCAACAAAGTCCGGGAGTAAGGTCAGCGCTGCAAGGGCCTTTTTAAGGCCCTTTCTTTCGTAGCCGCTGCCGATAAAGAGAAAATAGTACCTGTCAGGATATAAAGCGAGGCTTTTTAAGAGATCGCCTTTTTTTGCCTCGGACTCACTGAATGCTATCGAAAATTCATTCCACTCAACACCGTTATGGACAACCGTAATCTTATCTTTTGCCCCTGGATAATAGTGTATTATGTCCTTTTTAACAAGGTTCGAATTGCAGAATATCCTCTTAAGCCCGTGATACAGGAATGCCCGTCTTTCGAAGCTGATCATCGTTCTATGAAAAGGATTGATCCTGAAGCTAAAACATCTTGCCCCGGAATACTCCCGGCACCTCCTGTCAATCCATGCAGCGTGGCATCCTCCGCCTGCCCTCAAATGCGTTTGATATTCAGTGCGATCCATTCCGAATATACAGTCATACGGCGTATTTCTTAGATGTCTGTTTACCGAGGCATTGAACGTAAGGAGCTTCAGGAGGTTGTTGTATCTTGACTGTTTCAGCGTAACAAGACGTGCTTGCCGGTCGGTACCTTGCCACATACCGGATTCAGCGGTCAGTACATCTACCTGCTGATTCTTCTCCGCAAAGGCATTGATTATCCGTGTTGTATATTTCTCCCCGCCGCCGTATGGCGTATAGTTACTCTTGATTATGGCTACACGCATAGGGTTCAATATAATGTATTCTTAAATAAAGGAAACATTTCTCCGTCATTTTATACGGCATAACTATGTACCGAAACGGTTATTTTGTTTTATCTATAAAAAATTTTTAGATGAAGTATATTATAAGGATTAGCCTGAGTTATTCATGAATTTTTTTGTCAATCAGAACAGATGCAGTATTGGAGCGGCTTTACAGAGTGTTCGATGCCTTAAGGCGAAGAACACTCTGTACCTCGGACCCTGTGGAGTAAGTCTTGCTACTCCACAGGGGAGTTCTCCTCAGGCGGATAAAAATGAGCGATGGTACTGCATCTGTTCTGCACTCTTATACTTTATGAATAATTTTATTGCTCTGCAATGTATACATCACATTCTTACACGCGCCATCACGGCTTTATGAGGGTACAATCTGTTTAAGGTTTAATATTATAAAGATATCCTTTAGTGCATAAGAAGGAGAATTTGGATATGAAAAAGTTTATACACCGGGAACAATTCTTTCTGTCGCTCCTCCCGGTAATCGTGTCAAATTCAGTTATTTCAATGGTAATATCGGCCCCGCTCTTCAAATACGGTGTTCAGGGAGATAATATGCTCTTCCTTATTATAAATATCATATCCTTTATCTCTCACTATTTTTTGTTGAACTGCGCGGTAGGGGTTATTGTTCTCATTCTATCATTTATTCTTCCACGGAGAATTACATTTTTCCTAAAGATCTCTTTATTTTCCCTTTTACAAATTCTGCTCATTATCGATACACAGATCTATACACTTTTTCATTTCCATATTAATTCTCTTGTCTTGAATATTATCACCACAGAAGGCGTGTCGGATTCCGTGATTCTTGGGAAAGGAACCCTGGCAAATTTTGCGATCAGAGCTGCGGTCGTTATTTTCGTCGAGGCAGTGATAAATACGAAACTAGCTTCTCTCCATAAGAAATTAGACACGGAGAGAATGGCACTCTTCATGAGGGCTTCCAAAATACTTTTCACGGCATGCCTTGTCCTGATTGTATTCGATAAAGGCATGTACGCATATGGAGACCTGTTTAACAGGACGGAGATTACTAAGAATGCCAAACTCTATCCATTATACCAACCTTTTACAATAAAAAGATTTGCTTCAAAAGTCCTCAACATGCAGGTAAATAGGGAACTGAATTTCAGTCTATCGGCGTCAAACACGTTACTAAAATATCCGAAAAAGCAACTGGTTTTCGAGCCTTTAGGAAACAGGAATTATAATATCGTCTTGATTGTTCTGGATGGCCTCCGCTTTGATATGCTGAATGAGGAGGTAATGCCCAATCTCTCGTCATTTAGTAAGGATAATATCATATATAATAACCATCATAGCGGTGGAAACGGAACTAGGTTTGGTATTTTTTCGCTTTTATATGGGGTTCACGGAACCTACTGGCATACGTTCCTTGCCCATAGAAAGTCTTCTGTACTCATCGATAGTCTTTATGACAGGGGATATGATTTTATAATCCTTTCCAGTACTCTGTTGACTTTCCCGGAATTCAGAAAGACTGCTTTTGTTAAAATCCCGGGCAAGATACATGATACTTATGGTGGAGATAGCATCCCGCTCAGGGATGAATTATTAACCAAGGATTTTATTCGTTATATATCTTCAAGGAAGCCTCAATCACCGTTCTTTGCTTTTTTATATTACAATTCTTCGCACCAGCCATTTGCCTTTCCTGATGGTTTTAAGAGGTTTGAGCCGATAAGCGGCATCGAGATAGACTATTTCAGGGACATTGAGAGGGACAGGATTGAGTTGCTCAAAAACCGCTATAAAAATGCGGTCTTTTATGAGGATTACCTTGTCGGTATGGTTATCAGATCCCTTGAGGAGAATAATCTGCTGGAAAGGACGATTGTCATAATAACCGGAGATCACGGAGAGGAATTTTATGAAAACGGATTATTAGGCCATACCTCTTCATTTAATGACTATCAGTTAAAGACCGTTTTCGTCCTCCACTATCCGGGTATAAAGCACCGTACCGTGCAGAGAATTACCTCGCATATGGACTTAGTCCCAACGCTTATGGAATCCATTGGGTGTGTTTCTTTCCCGGGAGATTATTCACAGGGGTTTTCTTTGCTGAAGGAGAAAGACCATACCTATATAACGGCAGCCAACTGGAATAAAGCCGCGATTATTGATAATGAATTTGTAATCGTATATTCAACAGAATTATATGAGATCGGGTCATTCGAGGTTTATAGGAAATCAGATTATGCCCCTGTAAAAGATTCACAAGCAGTTTTTAAACGGAAAAAGGTGCTCCTGATAGATAGTTTGACAAAGTTGTCGGAATTTTACAGGGACATGTGAGGAAGACAAGGCTATTTTTTCTGGAATCGCAGAGACTTAAGGACACCGGCGAGTTTTTTACCTACGACTTCTACAGAAAAGAAATTTTCAGCTTTCCTGCGGGCATTCCAACCGATCTCACTCCTCAGGTCTTTATTATCTATGAGGACCTTGATGGCTTCATAGAAACCGTCAAGTGATGCCACAACAAAACCTTCTTTCCCGTGTTCGACTATATCCCGGTTAACTCCCACATCTGACAATACCGGGGGTACCGCCGCTGCCATGTATTGCAATGCCTTGAATCCGCATTTGCCTTCAGTCCATTTGTTTCGAGGAAGTGGCATGACACCGATGTCGAAAAGTGCGACCTCCTCTCCTTCGGTTTCAAGACCCCAGGGGATATAGCGTATCTCCACCCCCGGAATCCGTATTGTATCATTGCAGACGATATGAAGCTGTATCTGACAATCTTGAGTCAGCTTCTGGAGCACAGGAGACAGCATCTTCAGATGGTGAAGATTCCCCTTTCCCCCGATCCATCCGATGATAACCTTTTTTTGTGTTTCCCCGTGATTTTTTAAAGGGATATCGCGTGTTTTTACCGACGAAGGTATTATCGCAACATTTTTGTTAATCTGTGAGGCATACTCAGAAAGGATTCGATTGCCGGCAATGACGAGATCTGCACGCTTTGTTAAGTACCTGAATTTAATCTGCCGCGTCAGACTTTCAAGGGAGTCATGCGAGTCATCTCTAAAATAAATCGCGTCATCAAAATCAAAAACGAATGTCTTGGCGTACCTGCTGAAGAGGTATGCCTCGGGGGGTGTAAGCAGTTTCTTTTGGAGGTAGACGACATCGAAGTGTTTCATCCTTGTGAAAAGGGCTATCTTTTCAGAAAAATATTTCGGGTACCGGACTGCAAAAGGATCGATTCCTGCTTCACGTAATTCAGGGAGGAGGTTTGAAACCCTGATCCTGCTGCTCGGCATGTTTTCATCCTGGTAAAGAAACATAACCTTCATGAATAATTAACCGTCCCTCGTCGCAAATACTGTCATCCTGCTGGTTTTCCATAAAGGGGCCATGAGCATGAAAAACAAGCGGATAAATATTTTAAAAAATCCTATTTGCAGTATGCGCAGTAAAAAGAGGGACTTTTTGTCCTTCACGACATTATCGATGCTTTTAAAAAAGTCCCTGTCCGACCTGTGATGGGTAATGCGGGAAATCCTCAGTCCGTATTTATTGAGATATGCCCGTATTGTTCGGGGCGAGAAATGGTACAAATGATTTGGCAAATGCAGGCTATAAAAGAATTTCCCAAACAACCTGGCTTCAAACCCTGAAATATCAGGTACTACCACTATGAGTTGTCCCCCCGGTTTCAACCATTGTGCGACTTTCTTTAAGACGTTACCAGGTGAATAAGCATGCTCAAGGAACATTCTCATAATAATAACATCGTAGGAATTTGTCTCAAGCTCTACGTCTTCAATATCGTTCCTTATTAAATCAAGACCGAAGGTTTTTTTGCCCACTATTACGGCGTGAGGACTTAATTCAATTCCTGTTACAGACCAGCCGAGTCCCTTCATCTCAAACAGAAATTTGCCATGAGAGCATCCTATTTCCAGTAACTTCCCGCCTTTCAGATAATGGGGTATGGCTTCTCTATCGAGTTTCTGTTTTTTAAAAACATAAAGAGGATACAACATCAGTTTGCAGATACCACGAGAGCTCTTATCAGGGAAATATCCCCTAAAATATTGCAAAAGTAGTGTGTATATACCTGTCGCTGATTTTTCAGGACTTGCTGCGGCGCTGTTACAGCTATAGTAAGGTGTTGATGGAGGATAGAACTCTGTCATTTCTGTTTTTTCGGGGCGGGGATTAGTAAAAATGAGACCGCAACGTTTGCATTGCACGGCTGTAAACATGCCTGACCGTTTATTGATAAAGTCACACGACTGCACGTAAAGACGATGTTCAGTGTTGCCGCAAAGATCGCATGAAACGGTCTCCATTACACGGATACTCTTTGTATATGGAAATTCAGGGAATTAGCTCTTTTTTTCATTCTGGATTTCGAGCAGTTTCGCATATTTAAAAAATGACCCCCCTGCCTTCGTGATCGCTGTCACGAGACCATCCATTCCGTCGAGAAAACCTTTTTCAACAAAGTAGATTTTCAAAAACATTCCGATACCATGGTAGACGGGTGACAACACATGTGCCCTTTTGCCAGAATTATAGAGGTCTTCCGCAATAACTGAAGAATAGTCGTTGAGGGTCTTAAGCATATCAGAATAATGAGCGAAGGCATAGTGTTCTATGTGTGCATCGAGATCGATCAGATGCCCTTTTGTAACCCATTTCTCGTGAATAATACCCTGAAATTGTCCCCTGTTTTTGTTTACCAGCCGGATTTGTCTGTCTGGCCAGTAACCGGAGTGCTTCAGCCATCTGCCATGGAGAAAATTTTTCCTTCTGAGACTGTAGGCATCTGCCGTTGGCTCTCTAATAGTTTTTTTGATGATCTCCCTTGTTGCTTCCGCAACCCTTTCGTCTGCATCAAGAAGAAGAACCCATTCATGTGCACATTTTTCTATTGCGCTATTTTTTTGTGGACCGTAACCTTTCCAATCTTCCACGAAAATCCGGCAACCAAATTCTTTTGCTATTTGGACTGTTCTGTCCGAGCTGCCGGAATCGACGATCACGATATCATCCGCAAATGAGACACTTCTCAGGCAGTCGGGAAGATTTCCTTCTTCATTTTTTGTAATGACGGCAACAGAGAGAGGGACTTTTTCAAGTAGCATTTATCGCCTCTGATATCCCTGCAAAAAGAGGGAATGCTATTGCTGTTGCAAGGGGGAGCACCTGGGTATCCGTGAGATTTCCAATGATAAAAACCATTGTGAAAGAGAATACCGCGAATCCAAGGGGTGAATCGCGGTGTTTATATCCTTTTTTCAACATAATGAAAAGAAGCCAGCAAAAAGAAGCCAGGCCTGCTATCCCGTAACTGACCATCATGTATAAGAAACCGTTATGCGGATGAAAGTGAAAGGGAAGGGAGGGGTCTTTTTTATAAACCTCCCATGACCTTTTAAAACCTGCAGTTCCTATGCCGAGGATCGGATTCTTTTTTATCTCGGATAAAGCAATGCCCCACATATGGAAACGTAATCCTATGGACGTATTGACCTCACCCTGTTCATATAATTCGATGTCCTCTATGACCTTTGCAAACCTGGATCGCGTCACAGGAAAAGAAAAGAGCAGTGCAAGCGCTATGATAACGACAACAAGAATTTTCAATGTATGGCGTTGACCTATCAAGTTATATACGGCTAAAGGAGACAGAATTATCAATGCCAGATATCCGCTTCTACCTCCCGTGAAACCCAGTGTCGTGAAATACTGGAGTACAAGGATTAAGTAAGTGATGCGTTTGTGTTTTGACTCTGCCTTCAGGAAATAAAATGATGCGATAAGTATTCCTATTGTGAGAAGCAGCGAATAGGTGATATGTGCTGAGCTTCCTCCCAGCAGGCCCGTCGGCAGGCCCTTTTTGAGAGGTATAATTCCTGAGAATTGCATTATCGAGATAGCGCTGTTCAGTGAAAGCCCTCCCAGGAACATCTTTAATATAAGGTCAGGCTGCTTCTGCGCGATGACAAGGGGAGCAAGTGCTATAGCGTAAAACCAATAATGGGTTTTTAGCGCTATACGAAATCCGTCAACAGGCTGAGATGTGTAAATGAGACCGATCCAGGGGAGCACTATGAGAATGGCTACCGGCAGAAAAATTTTTGAATGACGCCATACGATTACATCTTTAAAGAATTTTCCGGAAAAAATCCAGACAACAAGCACAAACGCTCCGGAAATTACAGCAGGGGATGTAGCTATCGGCAAAAAAAGAAACATGCCGGAATATCCGGACCAAATGAGGATATCTATTTCAATTTTTTTTATAAATTCCATTTTCGCAATAATACTCTTTTGATGCAATGGATTCTAAAAGGAGCCGTTTATTGGTGTCAGATAAGACTTTGTTCGCCGGATGCCAGAGATGGAAACATACAGCCATGAAATAATGGATTTTCTTCAGGAGGCCATATTTAAAAAACCTGCAGGCCAGTTCGGAATCCTCGTTACCCCAGCCGATGAAATTTTCATTAAAACCATTTATAGCCAGGATGTCTGTTTTAAAAAACCCCATGTTGCATGATTTTATGTTCCCAAGTCTACTGTTCTTAATGGGAGGCAAAAAGGAAAGACGAATCAAATGGTGTATATTGGAAATCCTGCCTGTTAATGCCAGTTTTATTAAAGAACTGTAAGAATTAGCTTGAATGTGACTGAAATAAGGCGTGGCTGTTTTATTAACGAGAATCCTTTTCCCCTGAATAAAACAGCCCTTTTCTGACATAAGTAAATGGTCTGATATAAAAGTACTATTTACAATGCAATCACCGTCGAGGAGTATAACATAATCACCGGATGACTCTTTTATTGCCTTGTTACGGATTCTTGCTGCCCTGAACCCTTTATTTTCCTGCCAGACGTGCAGGACAGGGAATGGAGCGATTTCAGAAAAGCCCTTAATCAACTCTGCTGTTTTAGTCCCAGAACCGTCATCAGCAATGATAAGTTCATGAGGTGCCGTGTTCTGATAAAGAAAACCATCCAGGACTTTTTTTAAGAAGGCGGGGTTGTTATATGTGGTTATTACCAATGATATCTTCATATCGTCTTACCCGGGTTTCTTGGGGTCCGTTAACCCGAAAAGTGCAATTGATTATTAAATCGGAGGCAAAATCGCCTCCGATAAATGCAGTTTTTGGGTTAACTAACTCCCTCATATGTTTTCGTTATTCTACTAACAGAACACCCTTCCTTTTTATAGAGTATATAATACAACTTCCCCTGAATAACAACTCACTGCTAAATTTCCATAATTGTTTATGGAATGGGATGAGAAAATTAATGAAATAATTCCATCATCAGATACCGGTGACCATTCAAAAGCTAAGGCTACAATAGTTATTTTACAAGACATTATTGCGTTTTTTTTCAATTTGACATTGAATTTGCAGGGAAGCTATACTTCCTCACCGTAGCGACCATTAATAAAGAGTTATTCCCGTGAATCACAGCAGGGCAACATGGCGTACAATTTAAAAGATAATTCCCATACGCAAAGGGTCATTCTCCTGGGATTATGGGCCCTCGTAACGTTCTGGGTCAGACCGTGGACAGGTGATTTAAGGGGTGATCCTTTGACATATGCCTGCCTGGCAAAAGATATCGCTGAAAACAATAACTGGTTAGCCCCTGTAATTGAAGGGAATATATATTTGAACAAACCTCCTCTGTATTTCTGGCTTTCGGCCCTCTCACTCAAAGCCTTCGGCATCTCTTTTTATGCGGCGAAAATTCCTTCCCTTTTCTTTGCTACTGTCAATGTCTTTTTGCTTTATTGGATTGTGTACCGTTTGTTTAAAGACCAGGATATGGCTTTTTTTACCGCCTTTGCCTTTGAGACAACCCGCTGGATTTTCAGAAATTTTGCAACGAACAGACCTGAGAGCCTGCTGGTATTTTCCATTCTACTAGGATGGTATGCATTAATATTGATAAATGAAAAGCGTAAAAGCGGCCCGTATCTCCTGGGCGTCTCGTTTGCAATCGGCTTTATGAGCAAATTATTTTTTTCGTTTTTTTTCCCTTCGGTGCTTTTTGTGTATGGCCTGACAACAGGGAGGCTTCGTCAATGGCTGAAATGGTCGCATTTTTATTACGGGTGTCTTTTCGGTCTTATCCTTTCGTCTCTCTGGTTCATATATTTTGAAATAACACATCAGGGTTTCCTCTATTATCTTATCCAGGAGCAAACAGTACAGCGTGTTACTGAAGGGGCGGGCAGCAGTAAAAATCCGTTTATGTATCTTAAGGAGCTGTTTTTATTCTATCATCCCTATCTGATTTTTTTTATCGCCGGATTGTTCCTGCTCTGGAAGAGGCGGAGAGAGGAGTATTTCTGGCTTGTTCTTTTGGCAATCGTAATAATTTATCTTCCCCTTCAACTGTCTGTGGGGAAGTCAGACAGATACCTGACGATTATTACTCCGTTCATGTCTGTTGCGACAGCCATTGGCATCGTTCGCTTGGAAAAGGTAAAGAAGATTGCGAAAGGGGTCGCTGTTTATGGCGTTATTCTGCTTTGTATATTTTTCTGGGTAGTTCCTGTTACAGTCCACCCTGAAAAATATCAGGTTATTCATCTGGCAGAGAGGCTCAGCAAAAGCGGGAAGGTGGATTACAGGGACCCCCTGTCTTTCATCAATATAACAAATGATATACGTAACAGAAAAGTTCAGTTTGTAGAATGGGAGCCTTTTTTGCCGGATCGGGAATATCGGCTTGTTTACTATTTCTACTTGTCTGATTCGTTTGAGCACTGGGGTAATGAAAGGTTATATAAGTGGATGGCTGAACGCGATAACCCTATTATATTATTAACATCTTCAAACGCTGTAAAAAGATTGCCTCAGGATTCAGTTGAGTGGATTGAAATAGATTCAGACCATTATCATGCGCTTTTGGTCGGAGTGAATAACAGGCCTGTGCTCAATTCAAAAGGTAGTATAAATTCTTTGCAATAGATACGTTGACCGGATCAAGGTAAAATTTTATAATTTTATCAAATATCTGAGGCACACACATACTGTAGTTTAAATTTATTATAGGTGAGGTCATATGCATATAGGGATTATAGGGACAGGATATGTAGGACTGGTTACAGGAGCATGCTTTGCTGAATTCGGTCTCTTTGTAACATGTGTTGACAGAGACGCGAAAAAAATAAGGTCTCTGAAGAAAGGGAATATCCCCTTTTATGAACCAGGGCTGGACGAACTTGTCAAAAGAAACGTAAAACAGGGAAGACTTGCATTTACAACAAGAATACCTGAAGCTGTTGAATCGTCTCTCGTGATCTTTATTTCTGTAGGAACGCCGAGGAGAGGTGACGGTTCTGCCGACTTGCAGTACGTAGAAAAGGTTGCTTGTGATATTTCCCGGAGCATGGATGGATACAAGGTAATTGTTATGAAGAGCACAGTACCGGTTGGTACGGGTGAAAAAATAAAAAGGGTCATTTCGGAGAATTTGAAAAAGCAAACCGATTTTGACATTGTTTCGAATCCGGAGTTCTTGCGGGAGGGATCTGCGATCGAGGATTTTATGAGACCGAACAGGGTTGTCATCGGTGCAAGCAGCCAGCAGGCGATTGCAATCATGAGAGATCTTTACAAGCCATTGTATCTTATAGAGACGCCGTTTGTTGTAACGAATATTGAAACAGCAGAGCTTATAAAGTATGCCTCTAACTCTTTTCTCGCAACAAAGATTTCTTTTATTAATGAGATGGCCGGACTCTGTGAGAAAGTAGGCGCTGATGTCCACATGGTTGCAAAGGGCATGGGACTTGACAATAGGATAGGCTCCAAATTCCTTCACCCGGGTCCTGGATACGGGGGTTCATGTCTGCCGAAGGATACGAATGCCCTCCTTAAGTTGGCAGAGCAGCATGATACAGAGCTCGGTATCGTTAAGGCGGCAATGAAGGCTAACGAAAGGCAGAAGGAATTCATGTTCAGAAAGATCAGGGACACGATGGGCGGACTCAAGGGGAGAACAGTAGCAGTGCTCGGCCTCTCTTTTAAGCCAAATACCGACGATATCCGGGAAGCACCGGCGCTCTCTATTATTAAGAAATTGATGGGTGAAAAGGCACACATCAGGGCATATGATCCTGTTTCGATGAAAGAGACGCAGGAATTAATACCTGGAATAAAATATTGTAGAGATTCATATGATGCTGCAAAAGGGGCTAATGCCCTTGTTATTATGACCGAATGGAATCAGTTCAGGAATCTTGATCTCGACAGAATCCGGAAGCTTCTCAAGGAGCCGTATTTTTTCGACCTCAGGAACGTTTATGACCCCCGGAAGCTTAGGGAAAAGGGGTTCAAGTATTTCTGTGTCGGAAGAACTTAAAGTGGCAATTATGAACCTGTCTAAAAACTACAATCCCGATAAAATTCGTCATTCTCGCGGAAGCGGGAATCCAGTTTTTCAGGAGATTCTGGATCCCCCGGTCAAGCCGGAGGATGACGAAACTTTAAGTTCTTAGACAGGCTCATTACTCCCTATTTTTAAAAATCTCCCTTCCCTTGTGACGCAGCCAAAAGTTTTTTTCTCTATTTAGTGGAAATGTTACAATGGGGATATGAAGATAGTCTGTCAAAACCGCAAGGCATACCATGATTACACTATAGAAGAAACTATTGAAGCTGGGATGCAGCTTCTAGGGACTGAAGTAAAGTCATTGAGGCAGGGGAAGGCAAACCTGAAGGACAGTTATGTAATAATCAAGGATTCAGAGGTCTTTCTCTTAAATTGTCATATTAGTCCTTATTCCCATGGAAATATAATGAACCATGACCCCCTGAGGACCAGAAAACTGCTCCTCAAAAGAAAAGAGATAGAGCGGCTAAAAGGGAAGACCCAGCAAAAGGGTTACACACTGATCCCCCTGAAACTTTACTTCAAGGGGTCATTTGCAAAGGTCGAAGTTGGGTTTGCAAAGGGGAAACGGAAGTATGAAAAGAGAGAGACTATAAGGGAACGTGAGGCAAGAAGGACGATCGAACGGGCAATAAAGAGTCAGAAAACATGATATAATATATATACCAGATTTGCCTCGGGGGCGAAAGGGCTCGACGGGGGTTATGAGGATCAGGTGGCATGTCGTGGCTCCGTCACCACGTTAAAAGGCGGAAAAAAAACACAAACGCCAATAACGAACTGGCACTCGCTGCTTAATTAACTAAGCGGCACGTTACCTTGAGGTTGTCTGTGTCTCAGGGATAACGTCGGCAAGCAGACTGGTCCCGCATTTTTCTCCAGAGTGCGGGGCGAGATAAATGGAGATGGGATGGTGAACAGCTTTCCTGTTGGCGGTTTATCATCCGAGATCAAAAGACAGGATAAACATGTAGAGGCCTGAGAGTAGTGCTTTCGGACGCGGGTTCGATTCCCGCCGCCTCCACCATTTTGAAAAAGACAACCCGTCTCTCCAGAGTGATTCTCTGGGGTGACGGGTTTTCTTTTTCCCCTTGTATTCAAAGGGTTTCGGTCGTTTTGACATCTTTCCGGAACCTCTCTCCAGCCACCAGATTCTCTCCATTCTCCCCACGTTCATTCTCTGTTTGGGCCGGTATTCTCTGTTTTCTTCGGACAGGGTCCGACACGCGTCCGGTTACAGATATCCTTTCAGATTAAGCAGTTAGCCGAATGACGGTATTTTGCGGTTGTGTTAAGACATCGAATGGTCGGGTCAAACCACCCGTTTTCACAAACCAAAAGTCTCTCGCAGGTTTCGGGAAGTGATATTTATTCGGATTTCCAGCGCCCGGAATCAATAATCATCAGCTCCCTCAGGCTTGATATTGAAAAGGCAGCGGTATCCTCCTTTCTTCAGGTGTTCAATCGGGTCATCTGGCAACCTAAAAAACTGGCGGAGCTTTTTTGATAGTTGCGGTTTCTGGTCCTTAACCTTGAAGGACGCATGCTGGCTTTGCCAATCAATATGCCCGTTTGATTCAGCAAACGCTCTAAGGAGATCCCACAAAACAGTCGGGTTCCCGTTTCTGGTATTAGCCATTCCCATCTGGGTGTAATTGTACTGGCCGTGAGATTTGGTCGTCCGGATGGAAACGGTATGACCGTCAATGAATTTGATGGTGATGCCGCTCCAGTTGATACCGGCAGGCGTATCGAAATGGACCATGCCACCGGAATCCGGCTCAGGCACATCTGCTTGAAAGGTTGCAAATACATCGGTCGCTGACCTAAGAGCCTTCAGGCTGCCATTGGCTTGAATGGAAAATTCCTCGCTCAGCACGATACATATTGAACCACTCCGACTCAGCAGATCCTCGGCCCGGGGAGTCAGTTGCTTGCGGGTTGGAATGATCAGCGCATAAGGGGCCTGCCCGAGCAGACTGATACTCCTGACGCTTTCGATAAGTTCGTCCGGGTCACTCTTGAAGGTCAGGTAAACCGGAAAGTTGAACCCGGCGGTCGGTGTGTAATCCCCCAAACGGAAAACACCGGGAATGCCGTCGAGGGTATTTTCATTTCGTGTAATACCCAGCCCGGTACAGATGCTTTTGTGGAATGCTGACCGGTTTAATGTATAGACCAACACATCCCTTTTGTTCAGTTTGTAAGGCTTCTCTTCCTGCTCAGGGCAAACTGCAGCTATATCATCGGTGGCATGTTCGACAACTTTTCTGGGGCAGCCCAGTCCACATTCCGTCCGGCAATTGACAGCAGATGCATGCTGATCGGTCAGCTGCAGGAACTTCCTTTCAAATCCATTGAAGGAATCCCAGCCGCCAAACTCATCCTGCCATTCACACCACGGGGCATTCTGCTTCGGGTGCTCTTCCAAGAATTGCCACAGCCGGGGTTCACTCACCGTCGTCCTCCGAATCAACGATGATAAAGCCGCGACGGATCAGCCACTCTTCCAGAATTTCGGCATCATCATCCCGTTTGAACTGAGCCCGGTTACCAGAGCTGAGTGTGACGGTTCGCGGTGTTTTGGAATCGGAAAACTTGATCTGGAAGCTGGCCTTGCTCAATCGACCGCCGTTGGGGATGGTACGGTCACGCTCTTCCAGTGAAGCAAAGATATCCTCGGCTTTGCGGATCTCGATCTCTTTGTGTGTTCCGCCCCAATAAATCTGAAGCTCTTTGAGACGTACCCAATCGATCCCCTCAACATCATCACAGAGAACGGAAGCCGAACCAGCCTCTCTCAACGGCTCGAGCGTGAATTTACTTTTGCCGTCGAAAAACTCGCTGTCACCGAAAAGATGGAGGCCAAACTTGGTGCGGTACAGCTCCTTTTCACCCTTGGAGCGAGCATTCATACGGATCTCACCATTCTCCGGGTTGTAAACAATAACGTCATATTTTTCCGGCCGATAGAACAGGCTCTTGGATTCACCGTCCTTGATGATCGATTCCCGGGTGAAAGGCTCTCCATGACGGACGAGGAACCAGACAAAATCCTCTTTCACATAAACGAATACCTTTGAAGCCCGGCCACGGCGCTTCTTGGCAAACCATTCATCCAGATCCGCTTCGAGGGCGGCAATGGTTTCTTCGCTCGGTTCTTCAAAAGCCGGGATGGTTTCCCGGGTGCATTTGAAATATTCGAATGAGCGCGGGCGGAAAAGGAACTGCTCGGCATGAAGGCGCTCGATGATATTGCGGTCCTGTACCCAGACCTGCAGAGCCAGGTCGCCGTAAGCGGCATCTTCGGGGATACTGACATCAATCTCGGTGTCGGCAATGGCCTCCTGTATCAGGTCGAAACTCTCAGGAGTCGACATCTCGTTAATGTAATAGAGAGCTTCCGACATCTCAGGCGGTGTGCTGGTGTTTGGGTTCAGCAGCACGTTACTCATGACTGTATAATCCAGTCCGTTTTCAGCGGCTGCCGATGGCAACTCTATCCCTCGCCCGGATAGGTATTCGGTGTAGGGCTCAAAAAATGTGATCAGATGGCTCCGGTCGATCTTCCGGAGCATTTCCGGCTTCGAAAAGCGGCGAAGGTTTAAAGTTGCCATTAATTTCTCCTGTTTTTTTAGCTTATAGCTGTCCTTACATAGTGTTCTCTCAAATTCGTTTACGGCCCACCACTTTGCCGAGAATCCTCAATTCATCCTCAGGTTTGACCCTGATTGGTTTCAGTCTCGGATTCTCCGGGACCAGCTCGATGAGCTCATTATCAATTTTCAGCCTTTTGACCGTGGCTTCATCGTCAAGCAGAGCAATAACGATATCACCGTCTTCGGCAATTGGCTGACGCCTCACAATGATCAGGTCGCCGTCATTGATTCCGGCATCGATCATACTGTCGCCCTGAGTGTACAAGGCAAAGCACTTACCTGATCCGACAACGGATGCTTCCACCAGAACCTCGCCCGTGATGTTCTCATGGGCAAAAATCGGATGACCGGCTGCAACCGTGCCGACAATCGGAACCGCCACAAGGGCGACCGCGTTTGTCTGAGGATGCTTGGTCACAGTCAGACCGCGAGCCTTACCTTCCTCTCTTTTCAAATAACCTTTGCGAACCAGCTGGTTGACCCGGTCATGCACGCTGGCGTGACTGATTCCAAATGTTTCGCTCATTTCTTTAACCGTCGGCGGATACCCTTTGGCTGAAACATACCGGCATATCTCATCAAGTGTTTCCTGCTGCAACGGCGTAATGTCGTCTTCTCTGTTTCTGCCCATAGCGTCCTCCTTCCTTTAAAAGACAGAGAGCCCCAGTTTGGGCCGAATAACATACAAATATAAGACCTTATATCCATCAGGTCAAGAAATCTTATAAATAAAACTTCCGACGGATTGAAGTCCCTCCCGGTAAGTAACCTCCGAAAGTTCCGAGGGTTCGCTTCGGACACGAGTTAGAAACCAGACAATTAGCCGGATGCCAGGCAGAGGCGGTTGTGGGTGCTGAAAAACGCGCATCCCAACCGCCTTTTGTTTTGGCACCCGCAGCTCCCACGTCGGCACCGGCCCAACGGAGGCCCGTATGCTTGATGTGGAATTAGCACCCGAAAACCCTTATTCAAACCAGTTGACCGACGACCAATTGCCGGATGCTGAAGGCATTAAACCGGAGCAGCGGCTGGATGCCATTGCGGCCATTCTGGCCATTGCCGCACTCAGGAGTCGGTATCGTAAGGCCAATAATGCCAATAACTTAAAGAATGTTTCAGATTCTTCCGGAACCTTCGGAGAAGGACTTGATTCTTCTGCCAGAAAGAGCGTCATTCATGACAACCGAGTCCTGTAAACGAATATAAGGAGTTGAAAATGAATGACTTAAAAAACAAAAAAACGGAGCCGACCAAGACCTCGGTGTTGAGGCAATTGGCAACGCTCCAGAACATGAGCCTTGATCAGCTCAGAGAGAAATGGCTGGACCTTTATGGAACCGAGCCACCCCAGTACAAGAAGCAGTTTCTGGTTAAACGGTTGGCGCACCGGATTCAGGAGCTCTTTTACGGCGGCCTGTCGGAGCAGGCCAAATCCCACCTGAAGAAAGTTGCCGAGACCGATCCGGTGGCAACGGTCATCCGCAAGATTCCGGAGGAACGAAAATCACAGGAGGCCATCCTACCCGGCACCCGGTTTGTCCGGATCTGGAACGACCAGCGCTATGAGGTGATCGCCCGGGAAAGCGGCTTTGAATACGACGGCCGCATCTTCCGGTCGCTGAGTGCCATAGCAAGGGAAATCACAGGCACCCGCTGGAACGGCAAGATCTTTTTCGGCCTGAAGAACAGTCACAGAAAAAAGGAAGGTGGTCCGAATGCTTAACAATAACAACACTCAAAACGGCCAGCGCAAAACACTCCGCTGTGCCATCTATACCCGCAAAAGCCACGAAGAAGGTCTGGATCAGGAATTCAATTCACTCGATGCCCAGCGAGAGGCCGGTGAAGCCTACATCGAAAGTCAGAAGTTGCAGGGATGGAAAGCCATCCCTTACCGATATGATGACGGCGGCTTTTCCGGCGGCACCATGGAACGTCCGGCACTGCAGAGACTGCTGGCGGATATCGATGCCGGTAAAATCGATGTCATCGTCGTTTACAAGATCGATCGTCTATCCCGCTCCCTGCTGGACTTCATGAAGATGATCGAGCTCTTCAATGAAAAGGAAGTGAGCTTTGTATCCGTCACCCAGCACTTCAGCACCACCGATTCGACAGGCCGAATGTTTCTGGGAATCCTGATCACCTTTGCCCAGTACGAGCGGGAGGTCATCGGCGAGCGTATTCGTGACAAGGTGGCCGCCGCAAAACGCCGGGGTAAATACTGCGGCGGACCTGCGGTGCTCGGTTACGACGTGGACCGGGAAAATAAAAAGCTTCTGATCAACCAGAGCGAGGCTCCGCTGGTGAAACTCATCTTCCGGCGATACACGCAGGTGGGATCGGCAAAGAAGGTGGCGCAGGAACTCAACGAGCAAGGATACAAAACCAAGTCATGGACCACCAAGAAAGGCAAGGAGCGGATCGGAACCGAATGGAACACGGCTCAGGTCTACCGACTTCTCAACAACAGGCTCTATATCGGAGAGATCGCCTACAAAGGTAAAAACTATCCGGCGGAGCATGATGCTCTGATTGATCAAAATACATGGGACAAGGTTCAGGCGCTCCTCTCGGAAAACAATCGAATCAAGATGAGCAAGGCCCGGGTGAAAATGGTCTCGCCCCTGAGCGGTGTGATCCGGTGTGGCCACTGCGACAGTGCCATGGGCATCACCTATACCAACAAAGGCGACCGGCGCTATTCCTATTATATATGTGAAAAGGATACCAAGCGGGCTGTCAGCCGATGCCCCTTGAAGCGGGTTCCTGCCGGAGACATCGAGTCGGTGGTGCTTGATCAGCTGGGCGCGGTATTCAGAACACCGACCTTGGTGGCCAAGACCTACTTTGCCGCCAGAGAGATCGAGGCCGAAGAGCGCGAACGCCTGCAGGGCCAGAAAAAGGAACTCGAACAATCCCTGCAGAGCGTCAGGCAGGAAGCCTTGAAGCTGATGTCGCCAGACAACGACGATCCCGACCGGAACAGCCGACTGCCCTTGGTCAACCAGCAGGCCGTCGATCTGACCAAACAGCTCACCAATGTATCGGCTCGGTTGAAGGTGATCGATACTGAGCAGATTTCCGAGGGGGATGTATCCGAAGCCTTTCAGAGTGTTGAAACCTTCTGGGAGGATCTGTTTCCCCTCGAGCGCAACCGACTGTTCCAGCTTCTGGTGGAAACCATCGAGATCCGGGAAACGGGAATCGACATGGAACTGAAAACCAACGGCCTCACAAACCTTGTCACCGAGCTGGCCGGTCTGGCCTGTGAAGTCAGGGAAAGGAGTAACAACTGATGAAAAAGATCAAACCAACCATCAAACTTTCAGACAGTGGGAACCTTCACATCCATATCCCCATGTTCATCCGGAGAATGCGCGGCCGTAAAATGGTGTTCACGCCGGATACGCTGGACGGTGAAAATGAGGGCATGCCGGAAACCGTTCAAACGGCCATTGTCCAGTCGCTGGCCCGAGCCTTTTCATGGGCGGACATCCTCGAGAGCGGCGAGACAAAGTCCATCAGCGAGCTGGCAAGGGATCTCGACGTGGACTCCTCCTATGTGGCCAGAACCCTGAAACTGACCACGCTCGCGCCGGACATTGTCGAGGCCATTATTAACGGTGAAGAGCCCAGCGGATTATCCCTGTCAAAGCTGGTGAAAACATTCCCGCTCGACTGGAGCGAGCAGCGAACGTTCTTTGGTTTCAGCTGATTGCTATCCCACAAACCATCATCCTCTACAGCCGACCTTCGTGTCGGCTTTTTTTATGCCCTGACGAGTGAGTTCAACGAAATTTCACTGAGGGGTGGCAAAAAAAGTTAAAAAATATTTCCCCGCCTTACCCCATCAAATCCCCCTCAAATTCAAGGCATTAACCAATCCCAGCACATCTGCATCGGGTGAAATTTCAGTGGCCCAACGAAATTTCGCCAAAGAAGGGTGACAGGTCTGGTGAACAGAAAAACGTTCACGACCTCACCCGGAGAAATCATGCCGGACCTGTCTTCCGGGAGGTCCTTAATAAAGGAGGTTCGGCATGAACCAGATCAAGAAGACAGAACTAAACGAGCCGCAGCAAAAGCTCATCGAGCTGATGCAGCAAATCAACTTCGGGCGCATTTCCAACATACCGGTTGTGGGCGGAAATCCCGAACTCACCGCAGACACCATTATCGAGCGTGAAATCAAACTGGGCGGCCAGAACGGTAACCGTCCGGAGCTGGCCAAGGATGACTTCACCCTGAAGCAGGAAGTGCTCGCTCTTATCGAACACCTGATCGGCATGGGTGATGGAATCATCCGTCATCTTGAAATCAAGCATGGGCTGCCATTCCTGATCCGCATCGAGGAACGGGCAGCATAACAAACTGAGAATTTAGACACTTCGACAACAAGCTGGACGCAAGGCGGAGGCTGTTGTGGGTGTCGCCGAGCCAAACCTGACCGTGTGTTTATCAGCACGGCAGGTGGCAGAAAAGGCGAACCTGCGACGCTCCGCTTGTTGGATCAGTTCCTTCCTCTGTTTCCGGCCCGTGCCGACACCCACGCGGTGCTCCTCCTCGCTCCGAGGAGGACCAAATGTTTTATCGAAATTCCTATGACGGCATCGATGGCTATGCCGCAGACCTTATTCGGCACAAAGCAAGACAACTGGTGGGCAAAGCAGGACTGACAGAAGACGACCGGCAGGATCTCGAGCAGGAACTGATGATCGATCTGCTGGGCAGAATGAAGCACTTCAACCCAGCCAAAGGCAAAAAGACAACCTTCATGACCCGCATCGTTGAGCGGCGGATTTCAACCATTCTGGAAGCCCGCTTCGCGCAATGCCGGGACTGGCGCAAATGCACAGCCTCTCTCAACGATCCCATTCCGGGCGGAGATAACGATTCCGCCGAGCGTATCGAGCAGGTCTGCAGTGATGGACAGATGGGACATCACGGTCGGGACACCAACGAGCAACGGCAGAACGACATCCGCTTCGATCTCGAACGGGTCATTGCCGCACTGCCGGAAGACCTGCAGGACCTCTGCGAAAAACTGCAGTCGAGCAACATGGCTGAAATCGCAAGGGAGATGGGTGTTCCGCGCAGCACCCTCTACGGAAAACTGACCAAGCTGCGGGACGCATTCCGGGATGGCGGATTGGAAGAATACCTCTGATCGACCGACGCATCGCCCGGGGTTCCGGTAAGTAAGCATCGTGCCGCATGAAGCGGACGACCGGGGCCTCGGTAAACAGAAAACCTGAGAAACAACAGGAGATTAACAATGGAAACTTACAAGTATCGCTTTGATCAGTCGGTCCCGGCTCAGGACTTGGAAGATACCTTCATGCTGGCGTTGCTGGCTGTGGAAAGCATGTATGGACACTCCAGAGTGAGGATGGAATCCCGCTTCAATCTGGATAAGCAAAACCGCACCTGCTTTATCGATGCAGCGACCAAGGTCGGCGGTGATCTGGCGAGCATCTTTACCGGATTCGCCACCAAGGAATATGGCGAGCGTGCGGTCATGATTGACCGTGAACCCGCCGGTGGCGGATGCGCCTGCAATGCAAAGGCACCTTCAGCAATGGAGGTGGCGGTATGAGCGAACTGATGACCACCACGTATTCCATGTGGCGGCTCTTCCGCAATTGCCGGAAGGCTTGTGAATACCGCTACCTGAGGGACCTTGTTCCTCTGGAGCGGGATCACAACCTGGCTTTCGGATCGGTCATTCACGACTGTCTTGAAATCTGGCATGGCCAGCGGGAACTCGAAAAGGTTCTCGAACACATCGATCAGGTCTATGCCAACCGGGCACAGGATGACCATCAGCTCGCGGACTGGCATCTGGCCACCGCCATGATGAGTTCGTATTCGGAGCAGTATCCCGTCGAGGAATTTGATGTGGTCGCTCTGGAGAAGACCTTCGAAGGCCCCATCGTCAATCCGGATACCAACGCCGCATCGAGAAGTTTCGTGCTGGCTGGCAAGGTCGACGGTCTGGTCAAACAGGATGGTCAATACTTCCTGCTGGAGCACAAGACCGCCTCACAAATCGATGCCGGTTATCTGGAACGGCTTTGGACTGATTTTCAGATCATCATTTATGCGTGGTATCTGGAACAGACCCTCGGCATCCGTATCTCCGGCATCATCTACAACGTGCTGGTCAAAGCCAAGCTACGCCAGAGCAAAGGTGAAACGGAAGCTGAATTTGAATCCCGCCGAGCCGAGCTGATCGCAAAATCCAAAACCGGCAAGAGCAGTGCCAAACGCAAGATGCCTGAGACGGATGAATCCTTTCAGCAACGCCTTAAAGAGAAATATCTCGAGCCGGGCATGTTTCACCGGGAGCTGCTCTACATCTCCCGCGATCAGTTCGACGAGCTCCGCAGCGAGCTTTGGGAGCTTTCCAAAGCGATGCTGGATGCCCGTCGCCGCAATACTTTCTACCGCAATACAGCCTTCTGTTTTCAGTATGGACGCGCCTGTCCCTACTTTCCGCTGTGCCGAAGCGGTGAGAACCCCAACGTCATTGAAAACCATTACCAACGGGTGCTCCCGCACGAAGAGCTGCGGGATGGAGCAAGTGAAGACGCTGCCCCTGTTTTTTAACCCAAACCATACAAGGAGATAAATCATGCTTCCGAAAAGCAAAACCAAACCGAAAGCAAGCCTGAACGACCTGACCGCATTGGTTTACGGTCCAAGCAAAATTGGCAAGAGCACGTGGTGCTCCCATGCGGAAAACGCCCTGTTTCTGGCCACGGAACCGGGCCTGAACGCCCTCGAAGTGTTCGAAGCGCCCATTACCTGCTGGGACGACCTTCTGCAGGCGTGTGCCGAAATTGCCGAAGGCAAACATGACTTCAAGACCATCGTCATCGACACGGTGGATAACGCCTATCGCATGTGTGCTGATTATGTCTGCAAGAAGTTCAAGATCGAGCACGAGTCCGACCTTGGCTACGGCAAAGGCTATGCCCTCATCAACAATGAGTTTCAGCGCGTTCTCAACAAACTGGCGTTTCTGCCATACGGCCTGATCCTCATTTCCCATTCCCATGAGCGTGACATCGAAACGCGAACCGGGAAGCACACACGCATCGTGCCGACCCTGCCGGACAAGGCCCGCAAGCTGGTGACCGGTCTGGTGGACCTGATCCTGTTCTGTGATCTGGACATGAAAACCGGTGACGACGGCAAGCCCATGTATCAGCGGGTGATGCGCACCAAGCCAAGCCCCAATTACGACGCCGGAGACCGTACCGGCCGACTTCCGGAGATGATCCCTCTGGATTTCCCGACCTTCCTGAAAGCTTTCAATCAAACGGCTGCCGGTTCAGCGGTGAGTGCCGCCCGGACAAAGTCGGAGCCAGCCACAACGGCTAAACCTCAAACTAAGGAGTAATGACAATGAGTTGGAATAACGATGACACCATGGACCTCGCGCAGTTCGACGATGATTTCGTTTCTGCAGATGTTGAAGAAAAGGACTTTGAAGCTGTTCCCGACGGGAAATATCAGGTCAAGGTCGATCGTGTGGAACTGACCCGTTCGGAAACTTCCGGCAATCCCATGCTCAAGTGGGCGCTGAAGATTCTGGGTCCCACGCATAAAGGCCGTCTGCTGTGGCGCAACAACGTCATTGCCAGCAAGGACAATGTGAAATGGCTCAAGCAGGATCTCTATACCTGCGGCCTGCAGATGGACAAGCTCTCCGATCTCCCGGGCAAACTGGAAACCCTTCTGGATGTCGGGCTCGAGGTGACCAAGCGCACGAAAAACGAATTCGAGAACATCTACTTCAACCGCCGGATTGTGCTTTCGGATGAAGATGCCGCCGCACCGTCGGCCGGTCATGATGTAGACGACATGATTCCGTTTTGAGGATGGGCATGGTTACCGTTGTCGTTGATACCCGGGAACAGGAGCCTTACGGATTTGATTCGGAATCAGTCGCATCAGTCCGCAAGGCCCTCCCGGCGGGAGATTACTCCATCGAGGGATTCGAGACCCGGGTGGCGGTGGAAAGGAAGTCCATGGCGGATTTTGTTTCCACAGTCATCAGAGGCCGAAAGCGTTTTCACAAGGAGCTGGAAAAGCTCCGGGATTATGATGCGGCCTGTGTCGTCGTTGAGGCCAATTACCGGGATATTCTCGGGGCTTGCTACCAGAGCGACGCTCATCCAAACGCCCTCATAGGAAGCATTGCCTCCATCATCATCGACTTCGGTGTGCCCGTTTATTTCTGTTCAGACCGTCAGGCAGCCTGCCGGTTTGTTGAAGAGTTTTTAATGCGCTTTCACCGGAGGTTCGCTCAATGCCAAGAAAAACAAACTCCCCGGCAAAACTCCGGGGAAGAATAGAGAGAGTTTATTATGCCGGGCCAAAGTTTTCAGCAGGCCGTTTGCTCACCGCCACAGGAGAGGAAATTCAGTTTGCCGGAAACCTGTTTGCCCGTGAAAATCAGCCCGTGGTCCTTTTGGGGACGTGGGCCACCCATCCGAAATATGGTCGCCAGTTCAAGGTCGATGCCATGGAGCACGATCTTGATCTGAACCCGGAAGGATTGATTCACTATCTGGCCAATCACCCTGACATTAAAGGGATTGGTCCTGCCAAAGCCCGCCTTATTGTCGAAGAGTTCGGCGATTCATTCGAGGAGACTTTGATTGAATCTCCGGAGCTCATCGCATCAAAAGCCAGAATTTCCCTCGATGCCGCCAATCGCCTGAAGGATGAATGGTGCAAAAACCGCAGTGTCAATGCCGTGCTGGCATGGCTTTCCGCCTTTGGTTTGACCCACCATCAGGTGACCACGCTGGTCGATAAGCTGGGCGGCAACTGTCTGGAGATCCTGAAAGCCGATCCTTACATCCTCATCCGGGAACTGCGGGGATTCGGCTTCAAGAAGGTCGACAAGATTGCCCGCAAGCTGGGCACACCTAAAGATCACACGCCAAGAATCCGTGCCGGTATTCAGTATTGCATGCACGAGGCACTGGATCAGGGAAACTGCTGGGTCGAATACGAGGACCTTGTTGATCAGGCCAACCTGCTTTTGGTGATGGATAATCTGGATAGCCGCATTCGTATCGAAGCCTCACTGGACAATCTGATCAGCGAAAGACTGCTCTCCTGTGAATCTCATGCCGGACGCTTTCTGGTGGCGCTTTCCGATATCCTGAAAATGGAACAGGACATCGCCGCCATTTTTACCAAGGCGGCTGCTTCGAACCCTCATTTCACATCAACCCGCAACCTGCAGAAGCTGATTCTGCGTCAGGCGGAGACGCTCAATGAAAAGCAGCTCGAAGCGGTTCACTCTGCTTTGCAGCACTCCATCAGCCTCATATCCGGTGGAGCCGGATCGGGCAAAAGCTACACCGTATCGGTCATCAACGCGGTATGTGAGGAGTGCGATCTGGAGGTGGTTCTTTCCGCCCCGACAGGCAAAGCAGCCAAAAGGCTCGAGGAAGTGAGCGGTCGCACCGGAACCACAATCCATCGTCTGCTTGGCTATGACGGCAAGTCCTTTTCAAAGGACAGCAACAATCCAATCGATGCCGACATCCTGATCATCGATGAATTTTCCATGGTGGATGTTCCTCTGGCTTGGCACCTTTTCAATGCGGTCGACTTTGCCAGAACCGCTATTGTCATTGTGGGAGACCATAATCAGCTGCCGCCGGTCGGGCCGGGAAATATCCTTCGGGATCTGATTCACTCGAATGCCATCCCCACGGTCATTCTGGATAAGGTGGTCAGGCAGGCTGGTGTGTTGAAGGAAAACAGCACCGCCATTCTCAAAGGCGAAGTCAGGAAAACCAGTGATGCCAGTACACAGGGATGCCGGGATTGGTATCTGGCGGACCAGTTTACTGATCCGGGTGCCGCCCGAAACTTCCTGCTGGACCTCTTTGAAAAACGACTCGATGCCCTTGGGTTTGATCTGATCAAAGATGTGCAGGTGTTGACCCCGACGCACAAAGGGCCGCTGGGAACCAAATCGCTCAATGAAGATCTGCAGCGGCTTATCCAGAAACGCCTCTGGAACGTGAATGTGCCGGAAACGCAGCCCGGCCGCCGGTCACCATTTCTGAAACACGACAAGGTCATTCAGACCCGTAACAACTATGACCTGAACGTCATGAACGGAGCCATCGGTCATGTGGTCGATGTTCTGCCCAACGGCACGCTGCTGATTGATTTTGAGGGTATGGCAGTTGAGATTGAAAAAGGTTCACCGAACCTTCAGGACATCCAGCTGGCCTATGCGTTGACAATCCACAAAACCCAGGGATCGGAATTTCCCTGTGCTGTCGTGGTAGTCCACAAGGCTCATTCCTTCATGCATCATCGCAACCTGCTGTACACAGGAGTTACCCGTGCCCGCAAGACTGCGATTGTGCTCGGTGACCGCTGGGGCATCCGCAATTGCGCCAAGAAATGTCAGGTGGATGACCGCAAGACCTTTCTATCCATTCTCTTGAACAATGTGAATTGCCCTGAAGAGCAGTCAGCTTGTGCGGGGGCATTATGAGCATGGGCGGTTCAGATAATGTCAGAGAATACTACCGCCTGATAACCGAGCTCGATATTGGAGATGTGGCAAGGGATCTTCTGGCCGGAAGAATTACGCAGGAATCCCGGCAGCGTCTCCAGTGCGATTGTCCGCACCATCAGAGCCAGTCCCGACGCTCGCTTCATGTGATGCTCGACAAACAGGGCTGGTATTGCTTCGGCTGCGGTGTGGGCGGAGATGTCCTCCAGCTCGTCGAGTTTGTTCAATCGGGAACGGTTACGGCCGGTCAATCCGGTCCCATGCCCGACAGTCATCGGCAGGCCCGTGACTTCCTTGCTGGTAAAGCCGGGATGCCGCCACTGTCGCGTTATGGCCTCACGCAGGAACGCTTGGAGCAGACGGAAAATGATCGATCGTTTGAGATTCGGGTCAAAGATGCCCTGACTGAACTGGCCCGCTACTATCACCAGCGGCTCAAGGAAAATCAGGAAGCGCTGACCTGGCTGAAGGAAAAGTACGCCATCAGTGATGAGACCATCGACGACCTGCTGATCGGTTTTGCAGACAATGAGTCCGGTGTCATTTCAGCCCTGCGTTCTGGCGAACATGGCTTCAGCAAACGGGAGCTTTCCGCTACAGGGGCCTTTCGCCCGACCAGTCAGGATGGATTGAATCCGTTTTTTGAGAAACGCATCATCTTTCCATACTGGAGCCGTGGCCGTGTCGTGTTCATGATCGGCCGCAAGACACCGTGGACTCCGGACGTAAACTGGGAACAGGGAAAGTACAAGAAGCTGCCGGTTCACGATGAACATCAGCGTCCTTATGTCGCCCGCTTCATCAACAATGCGGTGCTGTTCAATGAGGACTGCCTGCTGGGCAAGCCCGATCACATCATCATTACCGAAGGCGTGACCGATTGCATCGCTCTGATGCAGCAGGGATTTCCCGCGCTCTCTCCTGTGACGGTAAGAATCAGAGCCGCAGACTGGGAACGGCTGGTTCCGAAGATGCGCGGACTCAAGACCGTCTATATCTGTCAGGACAATGAAATCTCGGAGGCCGGGCTCAAGGGAGCCTTGCAGACTGCTCGCACGCTGGCCGAACACAAGATTGATACAAAGCTGGTTACCATTCCTCTGAATGAGCCCCAGCAGCAGGCGCGTCAGGAACTTTCGCGACGGTTCAACCTGACGGCGGCCGTCGGTCCCCGGGAACTGGCCAAATTACTCGAAGGCCACTCTGCCGAGGGTATCCGTGAGGCTGAAACGCTGTTGGCCAACGCCAAGATCGATGTGAACGATTTCTTTACATCCGGTAATGGTAAGACTGAGTTTGAGGAGCTGCTTTCTGCGGCCTGTACGCCGGTGGAGTTCGGCATTCAAAGTCTGCCCGAGAATGCCCCGGAGGAAGAGAGAAACCGCCAGCTCGAGCCGGTTCTGGCCGAAATTTCGGCTCATTCACCACTGGAGCAAAGCCGTCTGCTGAAACTGGTTCAGGAACGGCTGGGTAAAGCGGTTCCAATGGCGACCCTCAAGGAACAGGTACGCTCTGTTCAGCAGAACCGACGGGACAGCGCCAAGAAGGAAAAGAAGAAAGCCAAACGCCTGAGCGGATCACCGCCCGGTTCCTGTCGCGCCCGGGTCGATGAGGTGCTGATCGATACGGAGCTGGAAAACGGTGCTCCGGATTACACCGCCGCAGCCGAAGCGGCCTATGACTGGTTTACTGCCAACGGAGCCCAGTTTTTCCACACCCAGACCGGCGAGCCGTTTATGTATTTCGACAACTCCATCTACTGGATGGATTCACCCGATCGCGGACGCAAAAGACAGTACGCGGCCATGCTCTACAAGCACACCGGTATGGTTCCGACGTCCAATGGTGGCCGTACCTTTTTCGAGGTATTGCCCAGTCTGGCAATGATTCGCGGTCAGGTGCGCGATCATTTCTCGTGGCTGCACTCGGACATTTCCAATTTCACGGTCTACTTCAACCTGAACAATCAGGACCATGAAATTGCCCGGATCACTCCCGACGGCATCGAGATACTGAAAAACGGTGGCAACGCCGATGGGATTATTCTCGATGGTTCCCGCAAGATGAAGCCGTTGAAATTTCTGAAGGATGCCTCTCCGGAGGAAGCCGACAAACTGCTGGTCGATCTTCTGATCAATAATATGACCTGCTCGCAGGGTGACCGCTTTCTGATTCTGTCCTGGCTGACCTGTTTTCTGCTGATCGATTTCTCCGGAACCCGACCCATGACTCGTTTTGAAGGATCGGCCGGTTCGGGCAAGACCACCGCCAGCAAACTGATTTCGGCGCTGCTTTACGGGGAGCCCCAGCACAAGAAAGCCACCGATGCCGCCAACTATACAGACGGTTCTCAGAATCCGCTTATCGTCCTCGACAACATCGAGGTCAAGCAGATGACCGAGGACCTGACCACCTTCATGCTGACCAGCATCACCGGCATTGCCAAAGAGAAACGCAAGAGCGGCACCGACAGTGAAACCGTAACCGAGCGAACCAAATGCCTGCTGAATACCACCGGCATCGAGCCGTTGTGCGGAGAGCTGTCCGAAATCCAGTCCCGCAGCTTTGTGATCAATTTCGATATCGGTAATCAGGGGAATGACTGTTTCATCGAGTCGGATGTAATTGCCGCCCTGCAGCGCAACCGGGATCTGATCATTTCCGCCCTGATGAAACGCACCAGCGAGGTGCTGGCCATGATGAAAGATGGGATGCGGACACAGGCGATGAAGCTGCTGCACGAAGCGCTTGGAAACCATGACAAACGGCGCTGCAACGAATATCTCAGCTTGATGTATCTGATGCTGCTGGCTGGATCGTCTCAGGATCAGATCGAACAGGGAATGTCGACTCTGGCACCGGCCTTCAAACAGCAGATCCAGACCATCAACCAGACCAGTCGTGAGACCGCCCGGGAATCCAATCATACGGCAACGGTGCTCTCGACATTGTTCAAAGCGTGGCGAACCGCCGTGGAGGCCGACCGAAAAGACATGTACAACGATCGCCGGGTGGACCACATTCAGGAGTTTGTTGCGCGTTATCAGGTGCAGCCCGAAGAAGATGGCTCTCTCAAGGAGGTATTGTCCCGGGAACTGTTTGTAGCGCTCAAACGCGTGGCCAGAGATTTCGGTCTGCGCTTTGAAATGGACTCGTCGAGGCAGTTTGCCCAGCGCTTTGCCAACGACCTTGAAACCATCCGCGAGGCTGGATTCGATGTTGTCATCAGCCAAAAACGTTATGGAACCAAGCTCTACACCATCCAATCAGTCGAATAGACTTCGCCCTCCATACTTTCACCCAGTCAGGCCCGTGGATTCATCTCTGCGGGTTTTTTGTTTATGGACCCGGCAATTCCTGTAAAAACAGTTATCCCTCTGCAAAAATGATTAGAAACCGGCGTCTGGCTGGTAAAATCATTACAAAGGCCGCCGGTGTAGAAAGACCTTTCTACAATGTAGAATGTCCAGAGAGCACCTTTCTACAGCGCAAGTCACTGTTATTTATGGCGTTACGCGGCAGGTGTAGAAAGTGTAGAAAGGTTTCAGAGGTTACTCCCCCTTACTGTTCATTTTTTCAAATCATGGGATGAATGCATACCTGAAAAAAAACGGGCTATGCGTGAGTAATATTTCTATACCTTTCTACACTTTCTACAAAAATATCTATAACTAACTGCTATTACTACTGTTAAGAGATGTAGAAAGGGGGTGTAGAAAGGTCTCTGAGCGTAGAAACCCCTTTCTACGCTTTCTACTATCCGACACTCAGGCTCCGGCTCCGGTAAGTAACGGGAAGAAAAATAAACCCGAACTTCCGGAGGTCACCCATGAGCCTTTTACAAACCATGCTCACGCATCTCGATTCCCCTGAGTGTGAGCCTTCCGAACAAGCTCCGCAGCCAACTGAAAACGACAACAGCGCACCGGAGCCTGAGCTTTTTGTATCCACCGATCTGGAGACCGCACAATTCGAGTGGGCCGTCACGTCCGCCAGCGATGTTGAATACAATGGCAAAGTCTATCGACGTCTCGAGCCGGAGTATTTCGCATGGCTCCGTTCCCGCATGCTGGCAGCCCAGTCCGCTTTCAAAGCCGGTAAACTTCCCGAATCAACATGGGAAAACCTGAAAAGCAGATTCAACCCGCTTCAGGAATACGCGGTTCAGAAATTCGGCAAGGAAGATTTACAGCAGGCATCCCGTCAGTTCAGCCCACAGAATTACCAAGCTCCCCGCCATATTCCGGCGAAACCGGAGAAACCTGCAGAACCTCCCAAGAACAACTGGATTTATCCGCCAAACGAAGCTTGGAATTGTATAGAGCAGGTCAGCTCCGACGCATTGGCCAAGGTTGATGCCATCAAGGAGGAAGCCTTGTCCCGAAAATGGTCTGAAGCCAGGTTATACCAGAATCAGGGACGATACCGCTTCCCCTGCGGTCAGGACTACGGACTGGTCTGCTTTGTCGGCGGTGACCGGAAGATCGGTGCCGTGACGGAAAGATATATCGAAATCATCCACAGCCCGGATACACCGCGTCCCAGCACGCTCAGGTTTCACAACCCGGATGTTCCGCAGCCGTGGTTGAAGAAAGTGGAGAGTAACCATGAGCATTAAGAAATACGCCAATGCCGAACACATCCTCCCGAGAGAGCTGCTCAAGGAGGTGCAGAAGTATCATTCCGGCATTCTTTGGATTCCAGCGCCGGGCAGTTTTTACAAGGAACGCAGACAGCTGGTTATCGCCCTGAAAAGTCAGGGAATCGAAACCGATGAAATTGCCAGCCTCGCCGGTATCACACGTCGCCGGGTCAATCAGATCCTCGCGGACCACAGAAAAGAAACCGATGCCCGACAGGTTGAGGACTCTTCCGGTATGTAAGGCTTGAGGTGCGGGAAAACGGGCTAAATCTGCCTTCCGCCCCGAACCCCGACTTTTGGAAACGGAAATTGATAAACCGGAGATAGCTTTGGGCATCACGAAAAAAGACGAACAGAATCTGGATCGCTGGCACCGGAATGAGGGCCTGACGGACCATGAGCAGGCAAAGAACAATGCGAGAGCTGAGGAAGGAAACCTTCTGGCCCTCAAGCATGGCATCTTTGCCGACCGCTGCCTGACTCCGGAAGAAAAGGTCATGTTCGACAGCATCATCGAAAAGCTGCACGAGGACTTTCAGTTCAACAAATCCAGCGACTTCCTTCAGGTTGAGCTGGTGGGCATCTACTCGGTGAAGCTGGTCCGGGCACAGATCGAAGGAAACACACAGGCGGCCGAGAGTCTCGACCGGATGATCCGCTGCCACATGAAGGATCTCAAGACCACCAAGATTGCCCGTGAAGGTGAAGAGCCGAAAGGTCCGCAGACGTCTCCTGCCGAATGGGCCTCTGCACTCCTCGAAAAAGTGAGTGAAGCCGCCGCCCAGAAGACCGCTTCCGTTAAAAAGCCGAAAAAAAGTTCAGATAACACCAGAGCCTCAAAAAGAAAGAGCGCGACGGATTAGGCAGTTATGGAGGCTCAAGATGACAGGAATTTCAGATAAGACGTGTTCCTTGCACTTTCGGAATCGGCATTCACCGGCCGTCGATCATCATTTCCACTCCTCGACTTCCTCCTGCAGCTCCCGATATCCGCTTGGCATGTGTGCGCATAAGCCGAACCGCATAAGCCAAGCAGATATAGGCATGTTCACGCCGGGGCTCTCTCACATAACCCAAGTAGATATTGGCATGTCGAGACCCAGGCAGAACCGGCCAAGCCCCGCAAACAGCCATTCCTTCGGCAACGGCCCTCGCATATGCCAAGCAGATATTGCCATGTGTGTTCTGCGTCTGGAGCGCATAAGCCAAGCAGTTATTGGCATGTGCGCCCGACAGACAGAGAAGGAGAAATTCCGGTCAATCGATATTTCATGTCGCACATCCCTGTGCTCCACCCCTCCGGGGCGGCCTGCGGCCGTGCAAAACGGCTGTCCTGCCGTTTTGTCCCGCTCCGCCTGGGAGACTGAGAACCATCGTCATGATCATTCATCATCGGCGGATGTGTTCTTCTGCGGGCACTGTCATTCACTGTCTTCGACACTGTCTCGTCCAACGAAAACAGGAGCAGCCGAGGCCGCTCCCATCATCGGGTCCGGAAGGATCAGAGGCGTTCGAGGGCTTCCTCGAGCTGGCCGTCCACGAGGTGGGTGTAGATCTGGGTGGTGGACACGTCCCGGTGCCCCAAGGCCCGCTGCACCACGAGCAGGTCATTGGTCGCGCCGTAGAGGTGGGTGGCGAAGGTATGCCGCAGCCCGTGCGGCGTCAGTTCCTTTTCGATCCCGGCCTTCCGCAGCCAGTGGGCGAGCCGGTTGGCTATCTGCCGCTGGCAGAGTCTGCCGTCCCGGTTCGACAGGAACAGGGCTTCCATTTCCGGGCGGCCGTGTCGACGACGCTCGGCCAGGTAACGGCGCAGCAATGTGCGGAGGTCGGTCTTGATGAACTTGACCTGCGGCACATTCCCCTTGGCCCGCACCCGCAGATGCTTGGCGTCGAGGTCGATGTCATCCATGTCGAGCGCGGCCAGCTCGCCAAGCCTGATCCCCGTGCCCAGCAACACCTCGATCATGGCGCGGTCGCGCAGCGTGGAGAAATCGGTCCGCCCCTTGAGTTCCTTGAGCAGACGTTTCTTTTCGGCGGTAGTCAGGAAGACCGGCAGCTTTCTCGGCAGCCGATGCATGCGGATAGACCGGGCCGGGTTGTCATCGACGATGCCCACATCAATGGCCCAGGCAAAGAACGCCCGCAGAGCCGCCTTCATTCGATGGAGCGACGCAGGCGAGCGTGGGCCTCGCTCACTCTCGGTGACCGCATCAGCGGAGAACACCTGGTCGAGGAGCCCGGCCGTGACTTCCCGGCAGACGATGCCCGGGGCCAACTCCCCGGCCACGCGGGCCACCAGGGCAAGGTCCCGGCGGTATGCGGCTATGGTCGCAGGGGAGCGACCTTCGGCCGACAGGCGGGCACAGAACGCCTCCGTCGCGCCCGTCAGGTCGAGGTCAGCCGTTCGGTTGCTCATCGCTGGTCTCCTTCACCCGGCTGTGGCCCATGGGTGTGCTCTTGGGCAGCGGCAGTTCCTCGATGCGCCCCGACTCCCTGGCCCAGACCATCATCATGCGGAACACCCGAATGGTCTTGGCAATGGTGCGCTCGGCCCGCTCCTTGCCGTCGGGGAGTTTGAGCAGCAGGTCGGACTTGTAGAACTTGCCGACCTGGGGAAGCCGGATCTCGGCGAGCTGGCGATCCGCGCCGAAGAAGGCCTCAACCGCATCGAGGTCCTTCCGGTAGGTGTAAAGGGTCCGCTCTTTCTTTCCGGATTCCCGCAGGTGGCCGATGAAAGCCTCGGCGGCTTGATGCACGGTGCATTCGGTCATGTCGATGTCTCCTTTGTCGGTGGCCCGGTGTGTTCAGGACAGGAACTCGTCCAGCTCCCGCAGCAGTTCCTCGACGTGGCCGAGGGAGCCGACGCTCGCCCAGGTGATGTCCGGCTGTTTCGCGTCCGCTTCGAGCTTGCCGCGAATGCCCTCGATCAGCCGGGCGATGTTCTCCTGCTTTTCTCGGTACGCCTTGAGTGCCTGCTGGCGGTTTCTGTCGTAGGTCATGGCCTGCCTCCGGTTCCGGTTTTCGTGGATGCGGGACCATCCCGCGTCACATCCAATGACGCTTCTATTTCGTTGGAAATCAAGTGCTTGCAGAGATCTTTCTGCATGTGCCCCAAACCCATAACCCAAAGGAGATCAACATGTGGAAGAAGACCCTCGAATGGACCATCCCACTGGCCCTGGCCGGGATCATGACCGGCTGCGCCACCTACCGGCCTCCGGCCCAGATCCAGTCGGCGGTGGCCACCGTCAACCGCCACACGCCCGAGTATGTGACCGAGGCCAACAAGGCGCTGCGCGAGGTCGGCCACCCGGACGCCGAGCGCCTGACCGGTGTCGGCCTGCGCCTGCAGACCGCCGTGGACACCCTTGACCAGTGGGCCAACGGCTCGAACCAGGAGGCAGGCCAATGAAAGAGATCCTTCAGGAAAACAGCGATGCCGTCCGCCAGGCCGGTGAGGCCCTGGTTGAAATCGGCACCGAACTGGCGGCGGGACGGATCGAGAACGCCCTCGGCCGTCTGGAAGCGGCCCAGCAGCAATACCGGGCCTGGGCGGAGTTGGACCAGGCCATCATCGATATTCAGGAAGCTGTCCACGACCGGAAGAACACCCTGGCCGTGCAGCAGATCCTGACGGAACTGGTGAGCACCATCCTCGGCAACGCCTTGAGGACAGGAATGCACTGATGGCGGTAACCGACAAGGAGCGCAAACTCGCGGCGACCCTGAGCGATCCCGTGTTGTGGGGGCAAGCCTACCTCTACAACCGGGATGGCTCAGGCCGCGACTACTGGCCGCACCAGGTGGAGGACCTGCGTTGCCCTGCCAAGAACATCATCCACCTCGACGGCCGGGACGTGGGCAAGTCCATCGTGCTCTCGACCGACGCGCTCCATTACGCCTTCACCACCCGAGGCGGCCAGGGCCTCATCGCGGCTCCGCACCAGGGCCACCTCGATACCATCATCGAGGAGATCGAGTTCCAGCTCGACACCAACCCGGATCTGATGAACAGCATTGCCCTGACCAAGTACGGCAAGCCCAAGATCCACCGCAAACCCTACTTCCGGCTGGAGTTCACCAACGGTTCGGTGCTCTATTTCCGCCCGGCCGGGGCCTATGGCGACGCCTTCCGGTCCCTGCACGTGGGCCGCGTCTGGGTCGATGAAGGAGCCTGGCTGACCGAACGGGCCTGGAAGGCGCTGCGCCAGTGCCTCAAGGCCGGGGGGACGCTACGCATCTACTCCACGCCCAACGGCCTGCGCGACACCACCTATTACCGGCTCACCTCGTCGGAGCAGTTCCATGTGTTCCGCTGGCCGTCCTGGCTCAACCCTCTTTGGACCGAAGATCGCGAGGCCGAACTGCTGGAGTTCTACGGCGGCCGCGACAGTTCCGGCTGGCAGCACGAGGTGGCCGGTGAACACGGCAAGCCCTCCTATGGGGCCTTCAATGTCGAACAGTTCAACCTCTGTCGGCAGGATCTGCTGGAGTATCAGAAGATCGTCATCACCGATTCCGAGCTGCGCGATTGCGACACTGAGGAAGCGGCCCACGACCGGCTGGAGATGCTGCTCAACCTCACGCCCCGCAGCGGGCAGTTCTGGGTCGGCGGCGACCTGGGCTACACCAACGACCCCACCGAGATCGTCGTATTTCAGGAGATGGAGGTCGGCGAGCGGACGCTGCTGAAGATGATCCTGCGCGTGCATCTTGAACACGTTTCCTATCCGCACATCGCCCAGATCATCGCGCTGCTGGAGCGTTACTACACCCCGGCTGGCATCGGCGTGGACAACGGCGGCAACGGCCTGGCCGTGGTTCAGGAACTGCTCACCCTGGACAAGTACAAAGGGCTGGAGCTGGAAGGCAGGCTCAAGGGATACGACTTCGGCGGCATGACCCGGCTGGCGGTGCGGGACGGAAAGGAAATCAAGAAGCGGACCAAGGAGCTGATGACCAGCCTCATCAACGGAGCACTACAGCGCAAGCAGCTCATTTTCCCCTCGGACGACCTGGAGGTGGAAGACCAGTTCACCACCCACACCTACACCCTGCGGGACGGCAAGATCATCTATTCCAAGGGCAACGACCACATCATCGACGCGGTGCGCTGCGCCATGCTGATCCGGGAGGAAGGCAACCTCGACCCGGTCGGCGAAGAGGTGGTCTCGCTCAAGCCGGTCCTCACCAATCCGGTTTTCATCTGACCGCATCCTCCGACGCTTTCCACCCCGCTCCGGTAAGTAACCGGCATCGAGCCGGGTTCGGCCCACACGGGCCGGATGTGCGGCTGTCATGGCCGAAACTACCGAGAGGATCACGTGGAAAGCACCGCCCATCAGGACGAACAACCCGAAAGCCTGGACACCACCGGCTTTGTCATCGCGCCGCTGGCCGCAGCGGCAGCGCTCGACTCGGCCGCCTTCAGCAAGGTCAACGCCGCCGAAGCGATTCCGGCCACCTGGGAAGAACGCGCCCGCAAGGCCTGGGAATACTACGTCGAGGAGCCGCTGGTGAAGAACTGCGTCAACTCTTGGCGCACTTTCGCCGTGGGCGACGAGATCAAGATCACCAGCGATGACGAGAACCTCAAGGAACAGGCTCTGGAGGCCGCCTGGCGGCTGAACGTCTCGCAGTTCATCAAGGACATGGTTCTTCAGCTCCTGGTGAAAGGCGACGCCATCGGCTTCAAGCGCTTCACCAAGTCCGGCCAGGACATCGAGGAGCTGGTCTGTGTCAACCCGGTTTCGGTCAAGGTCAAATACGCCCAGGGCGAACTGATCGAGGCCCGGCAATTTCCCGAGGACACCCCCGGCGGTGGCGAATCCATCCCGCTGCCCGTCGAGCAGGTGGTCCATCTCAAATGGGACGCACCCGCCTTTTCGCCCAGGGGCAACTCCCTCGTGCTTCCCGCCTTTCAAGCCATCGAACTGCTGCGCGATTACCGCCGGGCCGAACAGGCCATCGCCAAGCGCTGGGCCACGCCGTTCCGTCTGCTCAAGGTGGGCGGCGCGTTCGGCCAGAAGATGGTGATGCCGGACCAGCGGATGCTCGAACAGGTTCGCGACATGGTCAACAAGATGGACATGAAAAGTGGCCTGGTGGTCCCGTTCTACGTCAATGTCGAAACCCACGGCACCGACGGTCAGGTCCTCAACGTCGAGGACAAGGTAAAGGAGGTGAAGGAAGACATCGTGGTAGCCCTGGGTCTGTCTCGCTCGCTGGTGACCGGCGACGGTCCGAATTTCGCCACTGCCTCGGTGAGCATGCAGAAGATGATGGTCATGATCCGCGAGATCAAACAGGCCGCACGCAAGCTCCTCGACTGGGTGTTCGACGACTGGATGGAGCTGAACGGCCACGGCGACAAGAGCATCCAGTTCATCTTCAACGACCTCGACCCCAGCGACGCGGTCGATTTCAAGAAGCTCCTCATCGAACTCTACGACCGCAAACTCATCAGCCGCTCCAGCCTTCAGCTCAAGATGGACCTGGACCCGGACATCGAGGCCGCCAACCGCGAGACCGAACGTAAGCAGATCGACCTGATGGACGAGAAACAGGTGAAGCCGGTGGTGGATATGGTCGTCTCCGGCATCCTCAGCGTGCCTCGCGCCCGGAAGATGCTCGGGATTCCGGCCGAGGACGATGAACCCACGGCGGAGGCGGCATTGGTCTGGTCGGGCGACCTGGAGTCCACCGGCATTGCTGCCGTGTGCGACGAGTGCAGCCACTTCATTGCTGACACCAACCACTGCCGGGTTCACAACAGCGAGCGCACCTTCGACGCCCCGGCCTGTCGTTTCATCGACCGCCGGGAGCCCCGCTGATGCCGTCGGACCTCAAGCAGCGCATCCAGGCGGCCACCCTGAAAAGCCTGACGGCCCGCAACCGCTACAACGACCAGGTCACGGCCCAACTCACCCAGGCACTGAAACAGGCCGAAGACGAGGTCGCCCGCGCCATTCTCCAGTACCGCTCCCTCGGCTCCCTGCCGGACAACAAGCTCGCCGCCCTCAAAGGGCTGGAAAAGCTCCAGCTCGAACTCGACGACACCATGAAGCGGCTCAAGCGGGAGCAGACCCTGGTCTTTCGCAAGACAACCAAGGACTCCTTCAAGCTCGGCATCCAGCAGGGAATCGGAGAGCTCGCCGACGCGGCGCTGCCGTTCTACGCCGACCTCAAACCCGAAGGCATCGACAAGCTGGCCACCAAGGTGTTCACCATCGTCGACACCAATGCTCTCGACTTCATGGCGCAGTACAACCTCACACTCGCCGGTGACGTTCACCGCGAACTCGCAGACGGCATCAAGCGCACCATCCTGAACGGCGTCGCCACGGGCAAGGGAGCCGACGACATCGTCCGGGATATGGGCAAGGTGATCATCGACAAGGACTCCTTTCGCCAGGCCGGAAGCCGGGTGTTCAACAAGGCTCAGTACCGCATGGAGATGATCGCCCGCACCGAGGTCCTCCGCGCCCACAACATGGGCAGGCTCAAATTCCACGAGCGGGTCGGCATCCAGAAACTGGAATGGCTGGCCATGGAGGATGAGCGCATGTGCCCGGTCTGCGGCGGCCTGGACGGCAAGACCTTTCCCATCGACAAGTTCCCCCAGCAACCCGCGCATCCGCACTGCCGCTGTACCAACATCGTGGCCTGGCCGATGACCGTCTGCGGTAGCGAGATGGCAACCAAGGCCGCCGCCCAGGCATCGCAGGGGGACGCCTGCATTCTCCCGCCCCATGTGCTGGAAGGCATGGCCGATGCCCAGGCCAAGGAGAACGCCAAGCTCAAGAGCGCCTTTGAAACCGGCGACATCGCCGACCTCGGTTCGCTGACGGTCAAACAGCTCCAGACCCTGGCGAAACAGAACGGCGTGGCCATTGCCCGGACCAAGGCCGATTTCATCAAGCTGCTCGATCTGGCCGAACCGGGGATCGATCACGGTGACCTGGCCGGAGCGGCGCTCAGCGCCAAGCTCAAGGAACACAAGATCGGTCTGCTGCGGACCAAGGAAGAACTGGTCGAGCTGCTGGGACTGAAGCAGGCGGAACTCAGACAGGCCAAGCTGCTCGCCGCCCAGATGGCGAAGATCCCTCCCGCCGAGGGGCTGGAGGGCATGACCGCCCAGCAGCTCAAGGAGATGGCGAAGGAAAACGGCATCTCCCTCAACATGACCAAGCAGGAGACCATCGAGCTGCTGGACAAGCTGGAGCCCGGCGTGGACCACAGCGGCCTGATGGGCAAGGAACTCGCGGCGGCCAAACAGAAGCACGGCATCGGCATCCTCAAAAACAAGCAGCAGCTCGTCGAGGCGCTGCAGAAGAAGGCCGGTGCCGACATGGCCGAGTCGGTCAAGAAAAAGGCGGTCGACGAGGCCAAACAAAAGCTGATCCTGAAACAGAAAACGGCTCTCGAAGACGCCGCCAAGGCCGTGGTCGTTCCCGACACGCCGACCGGCTACAAGGATTTCCTCGACGCGATTGCCAAGGCGGAACAGGCGGTTTCCGGCGGCACCGATCTACCCCAGGATCTGCTGGCGGCCCACAGCAAGGAAATCGCCCTCAAGAAACAGCTCTTCCAGGACCAGGTCGGCAAGCTGAAATCGACGGAGCTCAAGACGCTCGCCAAGGAGACCAAGGTTCAGTATTGGCAGTGGGCCAACAAAGACGAGCTGACCACGCTCTTCACCGAGACCGATCCCGCGAAAATCAAAGCGGTTCAGGCCAGCATCGACACCAAGCACGCAGCCTGGGCCGAAAAACATGGCGGCAAGAAGAAAACCGCACCGGCCAAGCCTGCCACGCCGAAACCAGCTCCACAACCGAGTCCGGTCAAGCCGCCCGAGCCCAAGATCGGCAAGAAAGGCGCGGAGTTCGCCACCGTCGATACCGCGTGGCAGCAGAAGGGTCTGCCTTCGAAGTTCAAGAAATCCGGCAAGGCCGCTGTCGGCGGCGCACACGAAAAGGAGTTCTGGACCGACGAAAACGGTGACAAATGGCTGTTCAAGCCCATTGGCCGCAAGGACGATGAGTTCATCGCCTTCGGAGAGGAAGCAGCCTACAAGATCGGCCGCCTCATCGACCCCCATTCCATCGAGGTGCGCACCATCCAGTTGAACGGCCGCACCGGCTCCATCCAGAAATGGCGTACCGATCTGCGGGACGACTTCGATTTTCGCAACATCCTGCCACAGGATCTGACCACCATCGAACTGGAGCAGATCCAGCGCGAGCATGTGGTCGACTGGCTGATCGCCAACCACGACGGACACTCCAAGCAATTCATCCGCGCCCGGGACGGTCGCGTCTACGGCATCGACAAAGGCCAGGCCTTCAAGTTTCTGGGCCAGGACAAGCTCACGCTCGACTATCACCCCAACGGCGTCTGCGGCGAGGAAGAGCCGTTTTACAACAAGGTCTTCCGGGCGGCCAAGGAAGGGAAGGTACGGGTCGATCCCAACGCGACCCTGCGCTACATACAGGAAGTCGAAAAGATCGCCGACGAGGATTACCTCGATCTGCTACGGCCCTACGCCGAGGGACGGTTCGCCAAGGACCCGGCCGGGATGCGGCATTTCTATGATCTGGCCTTGGAGCGGAAACACAATCTCCGGCGAGACTTCGAAGGCTATTACGCCGATGTGCTGGGGGATCGGGGCTTTCGTTTCGACAAGCTGAGTACCGCCACCGGCAAGAAAAAGCTGCTCTCCTCCGCCGAAGAGACCCTGATCGAGGAGGCCCGCAAACTCGGCTGGCAGGGCAAGACCCTGCCCTTCGACAGTGGCGACGTGGAGGACCAGAACGCGCTGATCTTCACCGAGAGCTTCAAGGGGAAGAAGCGCACCGTGGTCAAGATGAAGATCCGGCCGGACACCGACCGCCGCATCGACGAGGTGCTGCGCAGGTATGTGCAGACGGCTGCCGGGGAAAAGGGACAACCGCTGGTCGAAGACAGCTTCTTTCCGACGATTCTGGACGCCGTAAAAAACGTCAATTTCCACGTGGGCGACGGCAAGTACAACCGGACCAAGATCGACAAGGCCCTGCGCCTGCGCAAGAAACTGGAAACCCTGCAAAAGAGCACCGACCCCAAGGTCAAGGAGATGGCGGACCACTATCTGAAATGGGTCAAGGAGATCGAAGAGTCCGTCGACTGGGACCGGGCCACCAACGGCGTATTCGAGCAGTACCTGCCCAAGCTCGACGCGCAGAAACCCAAGGAGAAACCGCCGTTCAAGGTGGAACGCGGCAAGGTGACCCACACCAAGCGCAGGATCGGTTCCGGCACCATTACCGTCGAGGCCGACGACATCGACAACCGGACGCTGTTCAATCAAAACTCCCGCATGCAGGACGGGCACCAGTACACCGTCACCTTCGAGGACGGCACCCGGGTCCGCTATCGCCCCTGGTCGGACACCAACCTCTATGCCCAGCGCGGCGAGCTGGAAATGATCCTGGACGGCGACGCCACTCCCGGACGGGTCGAGGCGATGCTGGAAAAGCTCGAACAGCTTGGGATCGATACCCGGGTGGCCACGGCGGAAAACGCGGAGCAGATGTACCTCGAAAAGCTCGCCTACATCCGCAAGACCGACAAGAGCGCCGATTACAAACGGCTGCAGAAATCCCTCGACGACCGCAACGCCACCACCACCGAGCGAGTCCAGGCCCTGCGCGGCTATTGGCAAAAGGAGCTGGGCGTCCAGGACATCACCCAACTTTCCGGATACAACCCGCTGGGCGAATATCAGGCGGGCTTTCTGGACCGCGACGCCAAGGGCGGATACCGGCACCAGTTCCGGTTCGACATCACCGAGGATGACCTGGAAAAACAGATGAAGGGCTATTCGCTGGTCCACGATCTGACCAACGGTGAGAGCATGTCCGGCTTCATCGACTTGATCATGGAGAACAACGGAGCCATGGTCAGCACGGTCGAGAAGATGCGCATGGGCGTGGCTCCGGGCGGAATGTCCCCGGTGGCCGACATGCAGACCGGCGGCGCGAGCTATTTCTTCACCCGGATCAAGAAGCAACCGGCCAGCGACGCCTCACCGGCCCTCTACTTCAAGAAACAGATGCTGCGGCGCATGGACGCCATCAGCTATGACCATGACGCCTACGGCAAGGTGATCGACGACTACGTGCAGCGCAACCGGGGAGCCAGCATCGACGACTGGAAGCGGTTCTCGCAACGCCATGGCAACGAAACCATCTTCAAATACTCGGTGACGCTGCTGGACAACATCGAGTTCATCGTGGCCAGAAGCGACAACGAACGCCGGGAGATCATCCAGAGTTTCACTCGGCGCGGCATCAAGAAACTGCCCGACGGGCGCAAGGTGGAGGACATTGTCCATACCCCGCAAAGCTGGAGCAAACGCAAACAATGACCATGAAGGACTTTATCGAACAGGAGAAACGACGGCTGCAGGAAGCGCTGCACTGGTTCAACAACCGGGGCAGTCGCATGACCGTCAGAGAATCCGGGGATCTCTTTCTGGACGCCCTGGTGGACAGCTTCACCGTCACCCGGATCGCTCCCCATTTCGACACCGCTGGAAACCATCTGCGCACCGATTTCTGGCTGTTGTGGAAGGCACTCGGTTACGACGAGGGCTTTCAGCACGCCCACACCGTCAAGGTGGTCGATATCAGGATCGAAGACACCCTGACAGCCGAACATGACGGCAAAGAGGTCGAAGGCTGGCTGATTGTCGAGCTGACCGACGACCTGGGTCGCATTCACCATGTCGAAATGATCGAGCCGGTCTCGGAGCCCGAGCTCGCGGCGGACTGGCAACGCTGGATCGCCTACCGCCAGAAAAGCGCCGAAAGATTCCACCGGATCGACGCCCAGCTTCTAGCCGAGCATCTCCGGATCGCGGAGGACTGGTCATGAAACTGCGCTATATGCTCGACTCGATAATCGCAGACCGGCAAGCCACCGCCCCGGAATACGTGCCCGTGGGCGTCTGGGTTCAAGGGCCGGGTCCCGGCCTGGATGTGGAGATGTACTACCTCGACCGGGGGCCTAGCGGGCTTGCCGACCGCAGGGACGAGGCCGCCTGGGTGGTCAACCGTCTGGTCGAGACCGGTGCCACCTCGCTTCCGGCGGATTTTCTCGAATACCACCGGCTGTCCCGCTCACCCTATGACGGGGTCTTTTCCGAGATCACCGAGAGCGACGAATACCCCTCCCTCGACGCCTGCGGCAAAGCCGTTCTGGCCCGGCTGAACCCCACCCGCTGAATTTCGCCGTCACCCTCCGACACATCGCCGACGCTTCCGGTAAGTAACCGCTGAACGCTCCCCGCAGGTCGCGGAGAGCACAGCAAACTGACCGGAGACGTTGATGGAACTGTTCGCCACAGACCTGGAAAGGCTGGCGTTTCTACTGGAGGCCGATGCGGCGCTGACTCTCGATCCCGATGCGCTCGGGTCCGAGGCCGCCGAACAGTCCGCTCCTGAAGAGCTCCCTCCCGAGAAGCGCCCCAAGTACATCACCAACTACATCGGCAGTAAGCAGAAGCTCGTCGACTGGATCTGGAAGCATACCCCGGAAGGCGTTGGCACGGTGCTCGACGCCTTTTCGGGGTCTGCGGTCGTGGCCTACATGTACAAGACCAAGGGCCTCCAGGTCATCGCCAACGACCGGCTCCGCTACTGCCACCACGCCGCCAAGGCGATCATCGAGAACAACTCGGTTCGCCTGAGCGAGGACGAGATCGAGGCACTCCTGGCCGACAACGCCAAGGCGGGCAGCTTCGTTCAGGACAACTTCAAGGGCATCTTCTTCGCCAAGGGCGTCCATGCGCTGATCGACACCATCCGCGCCAACTGCGACAAGCTCTCCGGGTTCAAAAAAGACATCGCCCTGTTCGGCCTCGGCAAAACCTGCATGAGCGGCAAGGGCGGTTTCGGCCACTTCTCGTCGTCCACCGACTATGGCCGCCGCCAGGACACCCCCGACGAGTTCAAGGATCGTCTGCGCAAGAATCTGCAGCGTATCAACGCCCTGGTCTTCGACAACGACAAGGAGAACAAGGCATACCGGCATGACATCAACGACCTGCTGCCGAAAGCCAAGGCGGATCTGGCCTACTTCGATCCGCCCTACGCCACCGAGTTTTCGACCACCAACTACGAGCGGGCCTACCACTTTGTGGAGGGGCTCATGACCTATTGGGAAGGGCTCGAAATCAAGGCCGACACCAAGGTCAAGTATTACGAGACCGACCACAAGACCGTCACCAAGGCCAACGCCAGCGAATTCTTCCAGACCTTTCTCGGCAATGCCAAACACATTCCGCACTGGCTGATTTCCTACCGCGATCACGCCTATCCCAACGAGCAGGAGATGAAGCGGATCATCGGCTCCTTCGGCAAACAGAGCCGGATGAAGTCCAAGGATCACCACTACGCCATCACCTCCAAGCACGGCGAGGCTTCCAACGCCAAAGAACGTCTGTTCGTCTGCGCTCCCGGGGCCAAGGCCAGCGCCGAACGGGAGGAGAAACCCGTTCCGATGGCCGCCGCAGCGAACTTCCACACCAGCATTCCCGTGGACATCCGGCTGGGTGAAGGCGAACGCCTCGCGACCGAGGCCATGGATGTCGGTTCGGCGGGCGACCCCCAGTTCAGCTTCGTGCTCTGCCGAACCGGGACCAACAAGAACGGCGACCACTTCACCGCCGAGGAGTTGTCCGGTCGGCATATGACGGCCGTGAACAAGAAGGTCGATCTGCAGCATTCGCAGGAGTTCAACGACATCGTCGGTGGCATCGTCGCCGCCGACTACCTGGAGGACGACAACGGTGGCCGCGTGGAATGCGTCGGCGAGCTGTACGTCCACGACACCCCGGCCGCCCGGCTGGCCTACAAGCTGATGAAGCGCGGGATCATCTCCCAAGTCTCCATGGAGTGCGACTACCAGGAAGGCGAATGTTCGGTCTGCCATAAGCGCTTCCAGAACAAGGCCGACTACTGCACCCACCTGCGCAAGTTCAAGGGCCGTGATGTGGGCGGCCAACCTGTTTTCGAAATTCTGCACGGCGTCACTTTCACCGGACTGGGGCTGCTCGACCGCAAGGGCGCGGACGAGAACGCCAGGATTCTGCAGGTGGCGTCCCTTCAGAGCCAGCCCGACCAATCCCAACCCGAAGGAGATTCCACGATGGAAGACAAAACCAAACCCACCGATGAACCGGCCGTCGAAGCGGCCAAGAAGAAACCGGCCCAGCAGGAAGGCGATCCTGCCCGCGTTACCGACCTGGAAAAGGAAAACCGGCAGCTCAAGGCCCAGGTCGCCGAGCTGCAGAAACGCGTCCAGGAACTGGAAGCCGAACAAAAGGCGGCCGCCTGCCGCTCCCGGGCCAAGAAGCTGCTCACCCGTCTGGAGAAGCAGGGGCTCTCCTTCGCTTCCGAGGAGGACCGGGAAGCCGAACTGAAACGCCTGGCCGAACTGTCCGACGAAGCCTTCGCCGCCACCGAGGCTGCTTACGAACGCCTGCCCAAATCGGCAAAAGCGGACAAGGAAGAGAAACCCGCCGACAGCGACCAGGGCGGCAAGCCCGCCGCCAAGGCATCGACGGAAACCCCGCTGCGCAGCGACGCCGGTGTCCGGCCCCACGATGTGGACGACCGCAAGGTGTCGCTCGAGGACCGCCTGCGCGACGGGTTCATGGCCGCTTACCGCAACCGTGTCGGCGAGGACTCTCCCGAACACTCGCAAATCAACGCATAAGGAGGAAACACCATGTCATTCATCAATCCCTGTCATCGCAGCCTCGCCTATGGCGACGGCCACCTCCAGGGCGACGGCCAGCTCGGCCAGGTGGTCCGCGTGGTCGGCGACGACCTGTTCGCCGTCAACACCGATCCCACCAAGCGCTCCTTCGGCATCCTGATCAAGGACTACGCCGGTGGTGAAATGCCCGGCATCTACTGTGACGGCGGCGTCTACGAGACCGACGCCTTCGAAGGAACCGTCGTCGCCGGAGACGACTTGAAAGTTTCAGCGGGCGGTCGCCTGACCAACGGCGTCGCGGCCGGGGAGCACGTGGTCGCCCACGCCATTTCCGTACAGAGCGGCGTCCTCAAATTTCGCCTGCTCGTCTAACCCAAGGAGCCAACGCACATGAAAACCAATCAGTTGAAGATCCACTCCCAGGAGTACATGGAAACCATGGCGCGGCTCATGAGCGAGGCTCTCGAGTCGCCCGAAGGCATGCGGGCGCTTGCCGCCGCCATTGCCGCGCCCATCGAACAGGAGATCAAGCGCAAGGAGATCTCCTCGCTGCTGCTCACCAAGCACACGCTGCCCAAGGGCGAACGTCCGGTTTACCAGAAGAAACCGACCGTCAAGGCCCACTGGATCAGCAAGGACGGCGACGCCCAGGAGCAGGAGGTGGGCAAGGACGAGGTCGAGTTCCCCACCAACCGCATCCACTCCAACCCGATGGTGGACGTTTCCGTTCTCAAGAACGGCAACATCGGCACGCTGATGGACATCCAGACCAGCGCCGCCGACGCCATCCGCAAGGAGATGGATCGCCGCACCATCTCGGTGCTCTCCTCGGCCATCCCGGCGACCAACATCATCGAGGTTACCGGCGACCTGCTCACCGAGGAGGCACTGAACGAGGCCATCTCGATCATCGAGGACCTGGAGCTGTCGGTGAAGTACATCGTCATGCGTGGCCGTCGGTTCAACGACATGCGCGGCTGGAACCTCGATCCCCAGACCAAGCTCGAGCTGCGCCAGAAGGGTGTCATCAAGAACTACGGCACCGGCGGCATTCTGCTGACCGCCTCCATGCCGCTGGACGAGATCATCATCGTCCCGGATGAAGAGGTCGGGAAGATGCCGGTGCGCGAAAACCTGAAGACGGAGTCCATCGACCAGAAGACCCGCTTCAAGACCGGCTGGCTGGTGTGGTCCGAGATCGGCCAGGGCATTACCCGCCCTGACATCATGGCCAAAGTCAAACTGGTTCCGTAATCCGGGAGGTGACGTGAGATGAATCGAATCAAGAACATCCGTCCCGGCGTTCTGGTGATCCCCGACGCCGGGCTGAAGCTCAAGCCCGGCCAGGTGGTCGAGGTGGAACGCCTCACCAAGCAGATCCAGGCGGCGCTCAAGAATGGCCGCCTGGCCATGGCCGACAAACCGAAGCAGGAACCGCTCGCCCCTCCAGAACCCGACCAGGACGCGGAACCGGTGGACCTGAGCAAACTCTCAGCCACCGACGCCATCTCCAGGGTCAACGAGGAAGCCAATCCAGAGACCCTCAAAGGCTACATGGAAACCGAGAAACGCCGCACGGTGATCGACGCGCTCAAGAGCCGTCTGGAGGGCCTGCAAGGTGCTGCTGAGTGACCTGATCGCCGACCTGCGGCTCGACCTGTCCGATCCGGGCGCATCTCTCTTCGAGGACCAGACTCTGGAGAGATGCGTCCGGAAGGCCGTTTTCCGGGTCGGCCGTGACCTCGACCAATCGCTGACGATCACGGCCGGAGAGATCACCCCCGATCCCACCGGCGAGGTCCGCGAGCTTCTGGTGATCATGGCGCAGATCCACGCCTGCCAGGTCATGCGTTCGGCCACCGCCAACGCCTTCTCCTTTTCCAGCGGCGACAAGCGGGTGGATAAAACCGGCCAGCCCGGCCACTGGGCCAAGCTCGAGGCCGATCTGCTCGCCGACTACCGGCAGCGGCTCACTGAGCTGCGTCCGGCCACCCAGCTCGATCAGGAAGCCTACATCCTGACCCCGAGCGGACTCACTCCGGTCATCTACGAACAAGGGATCGATCTCGATGTTGTTGAATGACCGGGAACGCGCTGAAGCCGTGGCCGATGTCGCCCGGCTGATCCTCTCCTCGGGCCAGACCGCACGCGTCTTGCGCGTGGTTCCCGGCGAGCGGCTCTACGGCACCGACGATGCCGAATACACGGAAATCTCCGTCATCCCCCTCGAACTGAACGAAACCCCGCCGGAGGAGCTGAGCGGCAAGATCGACGCGCTCGCCTGTGTCCTTCCGGATGCCGATGTCCGGGGTGAAGACCGCCTGGCCTCAGACAGGGAAACCTATCGCATACAGAGTGTGGAGGAAGAACACTTCTTCGGCACCGTCACTCATAAGAACCTGCAACTGGTGAAGCTCAATGGGCGTTAGGCGGACCGGTGACTGGGACAAGGCCCGCGCCAAGCTGACCACCGGCATGGGGCCACGTCTGGCCACGGCCCTGCGACAGGCCACGATCCGCAACGCCCTGTTTCTGGTGCGCGAGATCCAGCGGGGGATTCGCTCCCAGGCCCCGGGCGGACAGGCCTTCGTGAAACTCGCCGAGAGCACCATCGAGCGCAAAGGCTCAAGCAAGGCGCTCATCGACACCGGCTTTCTCGTCAACGCCATCACCCAGAAGATCATGGCCGACAAGGCGTTCGTCGGCCTGCTGCGCGGCACCGTCAACAAGGACGGGGAAGACATGGTGAACATCGGTGCCGTCATGGAGTACGGGGCCACCATCAAACATCCGAACGGCGCGACCATCGTCATCCCCGCCAGACCCTTTCTGCATCCGGTGATGGATAAGTACCGCGAGCAGATCCTCCAGAACTATCGCGAGGCGATCCGCTCCGCGCTTTGAGCCTCCGACACATCGCCAGCGCTTCCGGTAAGTAACCAGGCAGAAAACGGAGGCGTCCCTTGAGCACGATACAGACCGTCACAGAAACCCTGATCCGCCTGACCAAGCAGGCCGTCCACCCGGACACCGTACTGGTGTTCCTGGATGACCTGTTCGAGGTCCAGCGCACCCCCAGCGTCATCCTCCAGGGACCGAAGCTGACGGAAGACCGTTTCCGCCGCAGCCAGAGCCGCCTGTTCGAGAAGAATGTCGCGGAGCTGAGTTACGAGGAGTGCCGGTTTCCCCGTCTCTATCACCTCGATTTCGACCTGGTGGTGACCGTGGACCGGGAGGCCGAACTGCTCGGTTTTCACGAATCGGTGTCGCGGTTCCTCCAGCTTTACCCGGAGATCGCCATCGCCGACCAGGGCAGCCTGAACCTTACCGAACTGGTTCCTCTGGGCGGCCTGGCCCGGGTGAACCTCTCCAACCTCCGGCAAAGCTCCGGACGCATCCGCATCGAATCCTGCCCGGTGTACGACGGCGACCTGCGCGACGGTCGGCTGATCCGGGACCGGACCTTCCAGTTTCACGGCGACGTGACAGAGCAACGAACCATTCAACCGTAAAGGAGAACAACCGTGATCGAGATCAGAAACCTGCAGTTCCAACCCCTGACGTTCAACCTCTCCGGCCAGGGAACCCTTCACCTCGGGCCGCGAGAACGCAAGAGCATCGCCCGCAAGGACCTCTCCGCCGAGATCAAGACCGCCGGAAAACGGGGCCTGGTGCGCATCACCGACCTGACCGGCGGCGTGGAACCGGAACCGGAAAAGCCCACGGCAACCGATGACGCCGCAGCCGATGAGGCCAAGACCACCAGTAAGCGGAGGAAATAACCATGCCGACCTATCTATCGCCCGGGATTTACACCCGGGAAACGGACTTCAGTTTCTATGTGAAACAGATCTCGACCTCGTCGGCCGCCATGGTCGGAGTGGCCGAGAAAGGCCCGATTAACAAGCCCGTGCTGGTGACGAGCTGGGAGCAGTTCATCAACCGTTTCGGCTCCTATATCAACGAGAGCTATCTGGCCTACGCCGCACGGGCGTTTTTCGACAACGGCGGCTCGGTTCTCTTCGTCACCCGCATCGCCCATCTCACCGATCCCACCGACCGGGACACCCTGACGGCGCTCAAATCTTCCATCGTGCTGCAGAACCGGGAGGCGACGCCCGCCGACGCCCTGCGGATCGAGGCCGTGAACGAAGGCGTCTGGGGCGACCGGCTCTCCGTCTCCATTGAGGACGGCTCCCTGGACCCGGCCAACCATTTCAACCTGGTGGTCCGGCATAGAGGCGATGTGGTCGAGGTGTTCAAGGATCTGAGCATGGACGAGACGCTGCCCAACCATGTGGAGCTGGCGATCAACGACCGTTCGGATTTCATCCTGGTCCAGGATTTGGCAGCCGCGTCGGGAACGCCCGGCGACCGTCCGGCATTGGGCGTGTTCACGCTCACCGGCGGTGACAACGGTCTGACCGATCTGGCCGATGCCGATTTCATCGGCGATCCCTCGCAGCATACCGGCCTTTATAGCTTTGACGAGATCGACGCCCTGAATCTGCTGATGGTTCCCGGCGTCACCACGGTGCCGGTCATCAACGCCGGAATCGCCTATGCCGAAGGGCGCAAGGATCTGCTGTTCATCGCCGACACGCCCATGCATCTGGAGCCGCTCGAAGCGGTCGACTTCCGCAAGGGACAAGGGATGTACAGCCACGCGGCCTTCAACTCCTCCTACGCGGCGCTCTACTACCCTTGGCTGGAGATCAGCGATCCGGTCAACTCGCGCAAGAAGCTGGTGCCGCCCAGCGGCGCGGTGGCGGGCTGCATCGCCCGCAGCGACCAGAAGACCAACGTCTGGAACGCGCCCGCCGGTATCGACCGTGGCCGCATCTTCAATTCGCTCTCCCTGGCCTACAAGACCAGCCGTGGCGAGCGCGATGTGCTCTATCCGGAAGGGATCAACGTCATCGCCGTGTTCCCCGACACCGGCATCAACATCTGGGGGCAGAAGACACTGCAGAGCCAGCCCTCGGCCGTGGACCGGATCAACGTCCGCCGCCTGATGATGTACATGGAGGAAGCCATCTCGGAGTCCTCCCGCTTCGTGGTGTTCGAGCCGAACCATCCCCAGACCTGGCGTGCCCTCGGCCGCCTGATCAACCCCTTCCTGCAGGACATCAAGGACAAGGGCGGCCTCTACGATTTCGCCTTCCAGTGCGACGAGGAGACCAACACCCCGGCGGTCATCGACCGCAACGAAATGGTGGCCCGCGTGTTCGTCAAGCCGACCAAGACGGCTGAGTTCATCGAGCTGAACTTCATCCTGACCAGCACCGGCGCGGACTTCAAAGAAATCATCTAACGGGAGAATACGGCTATGAGAAGCGGAAACATGCCCAAGAGCCTTTACCAGAACTGGCAGTTCGCCATCGAGGTAAACGGCTTCGACGTGGCCCTGTTCCACAAGGGACAGGAGCCCAAAACCGAATTCGAGGAAGTGGCCTTCGCCCCGGCCGGTTCGATGTTCGATCAGAAGGTGGCGGGACGGGTCAAGTTCGAGGACATCACCCTCGAGAAAGGCGCACTGCAGGACGGCTCCGACGAGGCGGCCCGCGAATGGATCAAGAAACAGGTGGACGTGAACGCCGTCACCGGCGGCCTTCCCGCCGACTACATGCGCGACATCGACGTTGTCCGCTACGACCGCACCGGCAACGAGACCCGCCGCTGGACCCTGCACGGGGCCTGGGTGAAAGCGCTCGAATACGACGAGCTCGAGGGCGGCAACACCGAGAACACCATCGAGAAGCTCACCATCTGCTTCCAATACTGGACCTAAACCGGAGGATCGACCATGTACAGCTTTGAACTGCCAAGCGGCACTGAACTCGAGCTCCGGGAAATGACCGGGGCCGAGGAAGAACTGCTCACCAACCAGCGCCTGATCCGCTCCGGAGAGGCGATCAACCAGGTGCTCCGCAACTGTTTCGTCCGGCTGGGCGAGAAGACCGATCCCGATCTTTCCGAGGTGATGAACCTGCTCTCGGGTGACCGGTTGTTCGCCCTGGTCCGCCTGCGCCAGATTTCCCTGGGGGACGAGGTGGAGCTGGAGCTGAGCTGTCCGAACAGCGCCTGCCGCATGACCAACTTCGTGACCATCAATCTCGAGGATCTCAAGGTCACCCCCTACGGCGAGGAGCGGGAGTTTACCTTCAAGCTGCCCGGCTCGAAGAAAACCGTCCGCTTCGGATATCTCGACGGCCATAAGGAAAAACGCCTGGCCAGCCTGCGCGAGCCCAACATCTCCTCGGCCATGCTCATCCGCATTCTCGACATCGACGGCAAGGCCCCTTCCAAGAAGAGCCTGGCGGAAATGTCGATGCGCGACCGCAACGCCCTGCGGCAGGAGATGTCGCGGGTCGACGCGGGAATCGATACCTCGGTGGAGACCGAATGCGATGGCTGCGGCACCAAGATCCGCACCCGTCTGGAGGCCGAACCGGCTTTTTTGTTCCCCGGAGTTCGCTTGTAAGCGACGCATTCTTTCTCGCTTACGGCGGACTGCACTGGGGCTGGTCGGACACCCGCTCGCTGCCGCTCAGGGTCCGGCGTCAGTTCGTCGAGGCCCTCGAGCGGCAGCTTGATTTTGAACGTGAGCAAACTTAAACGGCGATAGATGAACGGCGATCTCGGACTGGGCATAGTGGTATCGATGAAGGATGCGTTCTCGCAGAACGCGCAGCGCATCCGTGGCTCCATGATGGACCTCGATTCCACCGTGGCGGATGCCAGTGAGCGGATGACCCGCAACCTGGACCGCATCCAGCAAGGCACCATGATGCTGGGGGCGGGACTGGCCCTGATGGCGGTGCCCGCCGCCCTGGTCGCCTCCACCGCCGCTACCCAGAAGGCCCTGGGCGAGCTGGCGTCCCTCGGCGTGCAGGACCTCCGGGCCATCGAGGACGCCGCAGAATCCTTCACCAACCAGTGGTCCGGTGCCGACAAGGCTGCGTTCATCAGCGCCACCTACGATGTTAAATCGGCCCTGTCCAACCTCAGCGACGAGGCGGTGGGCGTCTTCACCTCCATGGCCGCCATGACGGCCAAGGCGACCAAGGCCACCACCCAGGAGATGGTTGGCACCTTCACCACGGCCTACGGGATCTTCAAGCCCATCATGGCCGACATGAACGACATGGAATGGGCGACCGCCTTTTCCGGAGCCATGGCGCAGACCGTGGCCTCGTTCAAGACCAACGGCACCCAGATGGCCGACGCCATCAAGAACATCGGCGCGGTGGCGGCCGCGAGCAACATTCCCCTGAACGAGCAGCTCGCCGTGCTCGGCCAGCTCCAGACCACCATGCCCGGCTCCGAGGCGGGCACGCTGTACAAGGCGTTCATCATGAAGGCGGCCGAGGCCGGTGACGAGCTTGGCCTGTCCTTCACCGACACCAGTGGCCGTCTCAAGGGCGTGGTTCCCATCCTGCAGGAGATCAAGCGCCAGTTCCCCGATCTCTCCAACGCCGCCGCCCAGGTGAAGCTGAAGAAGGCCTTCGGTTCCGACGAGGCGGTCAAGTTCCTGCTGCAGATGTCGGCGGGCATGGAGAGCCTCGAAGGCAATATCCAGTCGGTGGGCCGAGCCATGAAGACCGGCACGGCGGTCACCGAACAGATGGCCGACGCCATGAACCAGGACATCGGAGCCCGGTTTCTGCTCCTGCGCCAGCAGGTGGCCAACCTCAGCGAAATCCTGGGTCGCACTCTGCTACCGGTGGTCACCCCGATGATCAATGGCGTCTCCCGCTTCATTCTGTTCCTGCAACGCATGGCCAAATCGATGCCGGGCGTGACCCGGGTAGTCCTTGGATTATCCATGGCCCTCGGCACCATTCTGGTCGTGGCTGGAGCCGTCACCGCCGCCGTGGGCATGGTGGGACTCATGCTTCCAGCCATCAAGGCCGGGTTCGTGGCTATCAGCGCCGCGCTCGCCGGAGTGGGTTCGGCGGTCGCGACCTATTTCTTGCCCGTCACCGCGATCATCGCGGGCGTGATCTTGTCGGTGTATCTGCTCAAACGCGCCTGGGAAACCAACTTCGGCGGCATTCAGGAGATCATCACCGGGGCCTGGAACAAGGTCTCGCTGGTGTTCCGGGGGGTCAGAGAGCTGGTGGGCTCTCTCAGCGGCGGCGTCGGGCAGATGTCGGCCGAACTGGCCCAGAAGCTCGAATCCGCCGGGCTGTTGGGCTTCGTGGTCACCGTCTTCAAGGCCTATTACCGGGTTCGTGAGGCCATGGCCGGATTGTGGGGCGCCTTCTCCCATGCCTTTGGCCGCATCCGCGCCATCCTCGAACCGACCGTCCGCACCCTGATGAGCGCCTATGCGGCGCTGGCCAGCGCGGTCTTTTCGGTGGTGGAGATCTTCGGCGTGGCCGCCAGCGCCACCGATGGGTCGTCCTGGCGCACCTTCGGCACGGTTATCGGCACCGTCGCCGGTGTGCTTCTTCAGGGGCTGGCATTCGCGCTGAAGATCGTGGCCTGGAACCTGTCGCTCATCGTCCGAGCCCTGGCGGTGGTGGTGCGCAGCGTGGTCTGGGTCGGCAAGGTCATCGTCGGGTCCCTGGTCGGAGCGGCCAAGTTTATCTACAAGTTCCTGTTGCCCGTGCGCATGATCGGCGAGGCCTTCGTGGCCGCCGGAAAGATCGTCTATGCGGTCTGGCAGGTGCTGACCGGCGACATTTCCCTGCTGGACGGTCTCAAGGCCATCGGCGGCGCGGTCTACGATTTTGTTGCCACCCCGTTCCGCTGGGCGCGGGATGTGGTGGTCGGTGTCTGGAATTTCATTTCCGGGATCTTCACCTCCATCGGACGCCTGGTGGCTGACGCCGCCGGACAGATCGGCCAAGCGATTCTGAATCTGCCGATCATCAGCACCCTGCGGGATCTGTTTGCCACCGTGCGCTCCTTCTTCGCCGGGGATACCACCTTTTTCGAGGCGGGCAAGAAGCTACTGATCACCCTTGGCGAAGGGATCTGGTCGGCGGTGACCTATCCCTTCACCATGCTCAAGAACGCTTTGGGCAAGCTGCGCAATCTGCTGCCGTTCTCCGATGCCCGTGAGGGACCGCTCGCCAGCCTGACCGCCTCCGGCTCCGCGCTGCTCAAGACCCTCGCCGATGGCATGAGCCTTACCCAGTCGCTGCCTGCGAAAGTGTTCGGTTTCGCCGCTCGCGGGATTCTCTCGGCCGCTGCGGGAGCCTGGCAGCAGATCAAAACGGCAGGCGGAAACCTCATGGACGCCGCCTCGGCTCCCTTCCGGATGGCCGGAAAACTCTGGGATGGTCTGACCTCCGGCGCACAAACCGTCGCGGCCAAGGCCGGTGCCATTTTCGGCGGTCTCAAACAATCCCTGTTTGGCGACACGCCCGAGCTGGCGATCAAGCCGCCCCGAGTCAATGCCTGGGACGCGCTGGCCACGGGAGCCGTCAATGTCCGCGACCGGATCGTTGCCACGCTGTCTGCCGTCCCCGGGGCTGTGGGCCGAATCTTTGCCAGTGCCGGTACAGAGGGGCAATCCCTCTGGCAAAGGCTTTCCAGCGGCGCGAGCACGGGCATCCAGGCACTCAAGGATCGCAGCGCCGGGATCGCCAACGGTTTGCTCTCTTCCGCTCGCGCCATGCTGGGAGTCCAGACCCCGATTCCGCAGGTGGCCGAGCAGAAGCAACCGCTCGGAGCTGCGCCGCCCGCCGAATCGATTGGGCAACGCATCATCGAAAGCGTGCTCAGTCTCGTGCCGCGTCTGGACGAGCGCCTGGTGCCCAAGGCCCTGAGCGCCATGCTGATGCTCCAGCCGGTCATGGCCACGGCCGCACCGCCTCCGCAACCGATGAACGGCACCGTGCAGACCGTCGCGGCGGCCATCGAGCCGGTAAGTAAGACCTATACCCAGCCGTTGGCGGTGGAACCGGCACCAGTAAGAGGAGACGCCTCACTGGCACCGGGCGGGATCGAGCGGCCCAAGACGGCCGCGCCGACCCCGATAGCGAAGCCCCTGCAATCCGGACTGACCGAGACGGTGCCCTCCGAACGGTTGATTGCTCCGGCCCGCACCGCTCCAGCGACACCCCTGCGGGCAGAGGAAGCCGGTCCGGGGCTGCGCGAACTGCTGGAATCGCTGCTCTCGCGCCTCGATGGCCTGGCCGACCGCCCGGTGGAACTGAGCGTGACCACCAACATCGATGGCCGGAAGGTGGCCGAGGCCGTCTACAAGGACCTTCGCGAGCGGAAGATCAGAAACTACGAAACACTTTGAGAGGACCGATGAAACGCATCTTTGTCTGCAGCCCGTTCGCGGGTGACATAGCCCGAAACGTGAAGGTCGCCGAGGCGCTTTGCCGTCGGGTCATGAGAAACGGTCACGCGCCGTTCGCGCCGCACCTGCTGTATCCAACCTTTACCGATGACAGCGTTCACGAGCAGCGGGAGACGGGCATAGCCTGCGGTCTGGCCTACATGGAATGTTGCGACGAGGTGTGGGCGTTCACCGGTAACGGTATTTCCAGCGGTATGCGGCGGGAACTCGACCGGGCCGGACAACTGGGCAAGCCGATCCTCGAGATCGCCGAGGTGTAAGCAATGGCCTGGGATCAACAGCCCATCAAGGGATATCTGGTGGACGCCGACACGGGGGAGCGGCTTGAATTCCAGTACAACCCCAACTCCATCAGCGACGAGAAGTCGACCGACTACGCGACGATCAAGATCCCCGGCATGAGCCACCCGCGCTACCAGTACGTCGCCGGGGAACCACGCCGGATCGCCTTCAAGGTTGAGCTGTTCAAGGGGCCGGTCAAACAGAAGGTCGACTGGCTCCGCTCGCTGCAATATCCGGAACACGCCGGAACCATGCTCAAGAACGCGCCGCACCGCGTACTGCTCATTTTCGGCGATCTCTACCCAGGCGTGACCTGCATCGTCCGGCAGGTGAAGGCGCGTTTCTTCGGCCTGTTCGACCGGGACAACCTGCTGCCGCAACGCGCCGAGGTGGACATCGTCCTCGAGGAATATGTGGACCGTTCCATCAACTGGTCGGAGGTGCGCTCATGATCGGCCGCAATTCCCGATACGCCCGCTGCCTTCTCTACCGGGACAGCGACGGTACCTCCCTCGGCATGCGCCAGCGCATCGACACCACCCCCAGACACGACGACCGCCTACACACCGTGGTCGAGGGCGACCGCCTGGATCTGCTCGCGCACCGCTATCTGGGTGACGCCAGGCTCTGGTGGATCATCTGCGACTACAACGACCTCTTTTTCCCGTTGGCGCTCGAGCCCGGCCTGGCCCTGCGCATTCCCTCTCGCGAACACGTCCAAATGCGCCTGCTCGACTGAAGCGTTCAAAAATCCAACGGACTGCGAGGCTCTTTCTTTGTCGAACTTTTGACCGTATGCGTATAGATCATTGTTGTCTGCACATCACTATGCCCCAGTAATTCCTGTATCGTCCGGATATCGTAATTTGCCTGAAGAAGATGACTGGCGAAGCTGTGGCGGAAAGTGTGCGCCGTCACGCGCTTTGTCAGCGTTGTGGAATCGGATGCCGCTTTGATGGCCTTGTTCACATGCGACACATGCAAATGATAGCGTCTGAACTCATTTGCGCCTGAAACTTTTGTCAGCAATATGGCCGGGAAAAACCACTGCCAGATAAATTCTGTCGGAGCTTTTGGATATTTGCGTTCCAGTGCGTGTGGCAGAAACGTCCCGGCGAAGCTTTCCGTAGACAAATCCTGATCAAGAATGGAGCGAACCACCTCCAGTTGAGAACGAATAGCCGGAACCAAGGTTTCGGGCAAAGGCACCGTTCTGTCCTTTCCGCCTTTGCCGTCATGAATTGTCAGCACACCCATCTCAAGGTTGAATGCGTTCACTCGAAGATCCAGACACTCCGATATCCGGAGCCCACAGCCATAAAGCAGTTTTACAACAAGGTCAAAAGGAGGCTCAAGTTTACTTAGAACTATGTCGATCTCCTCCCGGGACAGGACCACCGGCACGTATTTACGCCGCTTGGCGCGTACAACGCCATCAACTTTTCCGAATTCTTTGCCCAGAACGTGTCGATAAAAAAACAACAGCGCATTGAATGACTGATTCTGTGTTGAGGCCGCAACATCCCTTTCCACCGCCAGCCACGTCAAATACCGTTTGACATCGTCGGTATCAAGCAATGTGGGGGACTTGCTCCGGACAAAAGCCTGGAACTTTCTGGCCCAGCCATAATAACTCGATAGCGTTTTGGCAGAATAATGACGAATCCGGATTTCTTCCCTGAGCCTTGTCAGTTCACCCACCCAGGACGCACCTTCAGATTTCATGGTGGCCGGAGGCAGTTTTGAGATTCTTTCAGGTTCGCAGGCAGGTGTCGGCAGGGCATCTTTCGTTTCCCCGGCCATTCGGTAATACAAACGAACGGCACGTGACGCTTCCTCGATCTGGAAAGGGTGCTGACCTTTGTCTTGCAGCTTTTCGGCGAATAGACCAAGGCTCAGTTCGTCAAGGTATCCATTCCCGTATTTGTGGCAGAAATCCAGATAATAGCGTAGCCATTTCCGGTGCTCGCCATGACGGTTGGCATCAACCGCCTCCCGTTCCAGCCAATCGTCATATTTGTCCAAAAGCGCCTTCGGCAACGTGATCATATGGGATATCCTCTTCACATTTATTATGAAAATAATATGATATCCATAAGGAAAAATTTCAAGTATTTTCTTGAAATTGCCAATTGTTAAGTGTAATCTAACATTTTTTGAGTGGAGTTGTCTGATCGGGCACTCATGATCGGCACCACCTAAGACGAGATATAAAGAAACGAATTAATAATTTGTTGGGTTATTGGCGCGGCCCCGGATACCGTCGGTGCCGAAGAATTTGCGCGTCATACTGAAACACTCCCGCGGGGATGGGGGCTTCCCCGGACATTATATCAAGACTTGTACCAGAAGCTTACGGCCCGAAAGTGAAGGGATGGCGGCATTCTTACCCCCTCACGACCCGGAATGCCTAGCGTTCAAAGCGTTCCAAACCCTTAACGCGTCGAGGGTGGCTGCCGGATCGTGGGTGCGAATGTGGTCTGCCCCCTTCTGGGCGGCAAAAAGCTCGGCCGCCAACGTGGCCGGGCCGCTCTGCCTGGCATCCCGGCCGGTGATCCGCCGCAGGAAGGATTTGCGGGATACCGACACCAGAACCGGCAAGCCGAACGCCCGCTTTAGTTGTGGCAGCTCGTTCAGCATCGTGAAGGAGGCTTCGGGATTGGAACCCAGAAAGAATCCCATTCCGGGATCGAGGATGAGACGGGAGCGATCGATGCCCGCCGCGGTGAGTGCCGCGATGCGGCGTTCGAAAAAGGCGATGCAGCGTGGCACGATTTCTTCCGGCGAAACCTCCACACGCGTCGCCCTGCCCTGCTCCTGCACCGAATGCATGACGATGAGTTTGGCATCGGATGCGGCAAGCGCGGGATAGATTTCGGGATCGGGGAACCCCTGAATGTCGTTGATGTACGCCACGCCGTGATTAAGCGCCCAGCGCTGAACGTCCGGCGAAAACGTATCGATGGAAATGGCGACGCCATCCTTCAACAGCTGCGGCACGACGGATTGAAGGCGCGCGATCTCGATCTCGGGCGCAACGCCGGTGGCTTCGGGATTAGAAGACGCCGCACCGATGTCGAGCGCATCGGCACCGCCGGCTATCAGCGCACGCGCATGTTGAAGGGCGGCCGCCGGCTCAAGAAAACGGCCGCCATCGGAGAACGAATCCTCCGTGATGTTGAGGATGCCGAAGAGATGGACAGTCACGCTGGCTCCAAAGAAAGCTGATATGGAACTGGAGCCTTATCTTCCCTAATCGCGTCCAACAGTTCTTCTTCTTTTTGATGAAGGGGTAATTTTCCCTTCGCAGCGAGATTTATGGCGCGATCGGCGGCTCTTTTTGCTTCCAGACGTTCATTGATAAGAAATCGCTTTTCAGGCGGCACGGGCACCCGCCCGCTGGAACCGGTCTGAATGAGCGCTTTCATGGTGGAAATGTAGCAGAATCGGGCAGGTGGCGTCAAGTCCGGCTTCAAACGCGCATCGAGCGCATTCAAGGCGCGGGTAAAACGGCCGAGATGCAGTAAAACGACCGGCCATGGCGAGTTCGGCACCGTCTGGAGGCGCACCGCACCTGTCGCGATGGATCAGCCGTTCGCGTACATCATGACCGGTTCGGTGTCATAGTCGGGGAATGGGTCATCGTAGCAGGGCTCGATGACCCATTCGGCAACCTCAGGCGGTGCCCTTGCCGGCAAGACCCGCACGCCCTGCTCCCAGAGGCCGATGTGGCGTAGGATGCGCTCGATCACGTCGCGCTCGTTGATGAGAGCTTGATCCACCATGCCGACCAGTGTATAAAAGAGGGTGTGTCATCTAACGGCATACCCATGAAGAAAGTTTGTGAAAAATGAAGACGGGTTCCAGGCCGCAATATTATCGCATCCGGCGCATGGTCCAGATGGTGCGCGAGGGCGCCGAGACCGGCTCTCTGCCCAACAGCAGCGACTTCATGAACGAGTTCGAGGTGTCGCGGCGTACCGTGGCGCGTGACCTGGACTTCCTGCGAGATGAGGAACGCGCCCCGCTGGCGTACGACGACGCCCGGCACGGGTTCCGGCTGACCGACGAAACCTACACGCTGCCGCCGGTGAGGATCAGCCGCAAGGAAGCGTTCAGCTTCGGTCTCGCCCGCAAGCTGCTGGCCCATTACGAGGGCACGCCCCTGCACCTGGACATGCGCTCGGTATTGGATAAGATCGCCGAGTCGCTGGAGGGCGATGTCACCATCGAGCCGGACTGGCTCAGCGAGCATGTCGGCGTCCTGCCGGAGGACCGGGTACGCATCGACCCGGAGGTGTGGGCGCAACTGGCGGGCTTCGTCGAGCGGCGCGAGGCGATCCGGGCGACGTACCAGACCTTCGACGGGCGGGTATCCGAGTACGAACTGCACCCGTACCACCTCATCGCCTACCACGGGAACTGGTATCTGATGGCTTGGAACGTGGAGAAGAAGCGTGTGGCGACCTTCGCCCTGTCGCGCTTCAGGCGAATCGAGGCGATGGGGCAAACCTTCACGCGGCTTGCCGGGTTCAGTCCCGAGACGTACGCCCGGCAGGCTTTCGGCATCGTCGGCGGCGAGAAGCCCATCAGGGTCCGGCTGCTATTCGATCCGAAACTGGCCGTCTACATCACCGAGCGGCAGTGGCACCCATCGCAGGAGTTCCTGGCGCGCGCGGACGGATGCGTCGAGATGCGGATGGAGACGACGGGACGCAAGGAACTGGTACGCTGGGTCCTGTCCTGGATGCCGGACGTGAAGGTGCTCGCCCCGAAGAGCCTACGGGATCGGATCGTGGACAAACTGCGGGATGGACTCCGGGCACAGCAGTAAGATAGGATAGCCCAACAACACGCTGCTCACCTACACCTTGCCCGCGGACGGTCAAGGTGAGGGAGAGCGTGGGCGTTATGCACATAACTCTCAATTGCCACACACCCTCCATACGCCAAAAGATTTTCAAACCTAAAGCTTGATCCCCCCCGACACCTCGCCATGCCTTCCGGTAAGTAAGCAGGGAACTGCGAACCGCCGGAGTAACGCATGGATCTGGATACCTTCAGGCCGACATTTCTGATTCAGATCGAGGGGCAAGACCTCTCGAAGGACATCACCCAGGAGATCACCTCGTTCGTCTTCACAGACAACGAGGAGGAGCTGGATGTCCTCGAACTGTCGGTGACCGACCGCAACCTGCAGTTCGTCGACGATCCGCTGTTCCAGGAAGGCAACGAGATCATTTCCCGGTTCGGTTATGTGGGTAATCTCTCGCCCCGCAAGAAGGCGGTCATCAAGGATATCGATTACGACTTCCCAGAAAACGGCGACCCCACCATCCGTATCAAAGCCTACGACAAAGGCTTCAAGCTGGCCGGAAAGGAAAACCAGAAGGTCTGGCAGAAACCCGCGCCGGGTATTCTCTATTCCGAAATAGCCGAGCAGATCGCCTCGGCCAACGGCCTCAAACCGGTCGTGACGGCCACCAAGGGCCATCATCTTCGTGTAACCCAGAGCAACATCTCGGATGCCCAGTTCCTCAAGGAGCTGGCGGAAAAGGCCCGCGACCGCGATGGCGACGGTGTGAGCGGCTATGTCTTCTACATCCAGGACGACGAACTCCATTTCCATCCCCGCGAGCTCGATCAGACGCCGCTTCTGACCCTCGAATATTTCACCGACACCAAGGGCCTGCTGCGCTCGTTCCGCCCCAGCACACAATCCCAGGGAGCCAAGGGCGCAGGTGTCGAGACCAAGACGGTCGGCGTCGACCCGCGCAAGAAGGACGTGGTCGAGCACAAGGCCAACAACGCCACCACCCCCGAGCGGACAGCCCTGGGCAAACAGACCTATCTGGTCGACGGCAACACCGGCGAAGGCAGCTTCAAGGAACAGGAGACGGGGCAGATCGTGCCCAGCTTCGACCGTTCCGAAGGCTTTCACGAAGAGCCGCGCCAAGAGCCCGCCCAGGACAGCGCCGAGGGCAAATTCCGCGAGGCCGAGCTGCGCCAGGTCGAGGCGGATGCGGCCACCATAGGCATTCCCCAGCTACGCGCCAAGAAGAACGTCGAGATCAAGGGCGTGGGACGGAAGTTTTCCGGCATCTACTACTGCCACTCGGTGCGCCACAGTATCAGCGGCGCTGGCTATCTCTGCGAACTCAAACTCAAGAAGAACGCCCTCGGCAAGGGCGCGGGCGACAAGTCCGCCGAGTCCCAGGGCAAACCCAACGACAAGGAGGCCCCGCCCACGCCGCAAA
>Ga0209164_1000196_pt1 | contig 192368 bp, 162 predicted proteins | sample MTBNYHSulfiMetaG_FD_187458 | JGI IMG/M metagenome (GOLD analysis project Ga0209164, IMG submission 187458) | Enrichment culture microbial communities from rom New York Harbor, USA that are MTBE-degrading - MTBE-NYH (New York Harbor Sulfidogenic)... | ecosystem: Environmental > Aquatic > Marine...
TGCCAACCACGGCATGCACCCGGCGGTTGGCCCTGGCACGTCCCTGGCTGGTGGCGGTGAGTGCCCCTGACGCCGCCCCGCAGAGCCAGGGCCGCGCCAGGACCACCCGCGGGTGATGCCCGCGTTCTGCCGTACCCCGGCCGGGCGCGACCCTGGTAGCTCACCAGGATCACGTGTGATATGATTCCTGGCGCTGACTCGAGAGATTGCTCGTGAGTGATGTAATCCATATTGGCGGTGCATGATGGACGCCATGATGCCGAGGTGAGGCAATGGCAGAATGCAGATGGTGCGGCAAGAAGGGCTTCCTCCTCCAAACGAACGCTGATGGGATATGCCGGGCGTGTGAAGCCCAGATTCACACCGAGAGCCTTGACCACGCGCGGACGGTTTGGGAATGCGTCCAACTCCTGGACGACCCCTCCAACAATCGAAGGGCGCTTTCAGCCTGCGATGAGCTCCTCGCCGAAGCCAAGGCGCTCCTGCGCTTCGAGGAACGAGGGATCACGGTCATCAACCCCCCCGCCGCGCAGCTACTCGAGAAGTACTCCAAGAAGCGAGATCAGATAGTAGTTGCCTGGCTGACTCAGGACGCTGACAGCGCCCTCGCCGAGGCCAAGCTGGCCGCGACCGCACGTGGCGCAACCGGCAAGGCGAACAAGGTACTGCTGGGGATTCGGGAGGCAAAGCGCAACCTACTCACTGACCGCTCCGCCCTTGATGCCCTAGAACGCAAGGTCGAGCAATTCATTCACCACACCCAGTTGAACTCGTACTTGGAGGCGGCGGACAAGGCGGAGTTCAAGGGCAATCTGAAGAAGGCTATCGATCAATATCAGGAGGCGCTGTACTTCCTTCGACGTGACGACGTTGACGATGTCACACAACAAGAGGAGATCCGCCGTTTGGAGGCCAAGATCGAGGAGCTCCAAGAGAAGGCATGAACTCCATCGCAGATGACGAGGAAACCAAGACGGCAGAACCAGTTGATGGAGCGGCCGGGGACTGGCGTCGCCGGCTGGCACGTGCCGTGCTTCCGCACGTCGCGCGCCAGATGAAGCACCGGGGCCCCGCCGCTCATCATGTCGTTCTGCCTGATCAAAGGGTCAGCTGATCGGGTACAACCCGATGAATGCTGCGACTGCAATGAATGGTGCTGATCTGTGGCGCACCCTCGTCACCAGCGCCGCGGTGAAAGTGGGCGAAATCAATGGTGCGGACCTCCGGCCTACCCTTCTTGCCAGCACCGAGGCAAACGCCGGCGAAGTCAATCGTGTCGACCTGGGGCCTATCCTCGTCGCCAGCGCTGAGGTGGCCGCCGGCGAAACCAATGGTGCCGGCCTCCGGCCTACCCTTCTTGCTGGCATCGAGGCACACGCCACCGAAATCAATGGTGCTGGCCTCCGGCCCATCCTCGTCGCCAGTGCCGGGGCGGACGCCACCGAAACCAATGGTGCCGGCATCAGACCTATCCTCGTCGCCAGCCCTGAGGCGGCCGCCGGCGAATTCAATGGCGCTGGCCTCAAGCCCATCCTCCTTGCTGGCACCGGGGCGGACGCCGGCGAAAGCGATGGTGCTGGCCTCGAACTCATCCTCCTTGCTGGCACCGGGGTGAGCGCCGCTGAAGGCAATGGTGCTGCCCGCGGGCCCACCCTCCTGGCCAGCATCGAGGCAGCCGCAGGCGAAATCGATGGCGCTGACTCCCGACCATCCCTTCATCTCCTCTACGTGCTGGAACAGGCTTCCTTGACCGCTGGCAGCGTGATAGGCTGTACACCTAGGCAGCGATCGGCGATGCAGAAGGCTGATGAACACTTGCGCTTGACGGGTTGGATCGCGTGGCCATGAATACCGGAAGGCAGAACCCTGGATGGAGCGGACGGGAACTGGCGTTCCCGGCTGGCACGCGCCGTGCTCACGCACGTCGCGCGCCAGGGCGAGCATCGGGGCCCGCCGCTCATCCTTTCGTTCTGCCTAGAGCCCCCAGCCACATCGTCTTTGGACACAAAGCCCAAGCCATATCACCCAACCGAGACAACCCCCCCTCCTCAGGCCGAGTCCTCCCTGCAATGGGGTGCATGGCGAGGGCAGAGGAATATGGCGGGCGCGTGGTCATCCTCAGCTAGCACCCAATGGATGCTAGGACTCAGGAACAAGCTGGCGCTGTGATTTGAGGCGGCCGGGTGGCCTGCCCTTTTGTGCCCATGGGGGTAGACCGCTATCTGAGTCCTTGTGGGGGTCTCTGGCATCCGCCGACACGGCGGTTTCTTCATTCCTCCATCCATGCGCCTAGTAGCTCGAGGTTGTCCATCCAGCAAAAATGGCCACCTGCTAATTCAAGGTACGTGAGATTGGTCTTCCCCAACGCCCTGAACTCCTCCGCCGCGATCCTCGAACTCTCGACCAGGGACGAACTATCGTCCTTGCCGTGGACAAGAAGGATCGGAATGTCAATCTCCTTCAGGTAGTCGAGAGGCAAATAGTCAAAGAAGCTGTGCCACATTTTGTATGGATCGTCCCACCAAAGATCGTCGATGGAATCCTTGTTCAGCTGGACCTTCTCATAGATGTCTTCCAGCTCGTTGTAGTAGTGCATGTCCTCAGATGATGCAGCGCCGGAGTTCCGAAAACCGATGAACATATCGAACATCGACAATCCCGGACTTGCTGAAACGATAACGACCTTGTCGATCCTGTCCTTGCGGGTCATTTCATCGAATATTCTGGGAACCAGACTGCCGCCCTGCGAAGCGCCGAACAGATAGATGTCTTCGTAGGGCACCGACTCCGAGTTCCCCAAGAACGTATCTATCGCCAAAGCCATCGATGCGCAGCGGATTTCGACAGTGTAGGTGTCCATTACGCTGCGGTCGCCAGTATGGTCCTGTCCCAGTTCCACGTTCGTTCTTTCGGGGACAAGAAGGTCATAGTCTTTGGAGAACGGCTTGTTTCCTGCGAACCAGCCTGGCTCACCCCGCCACGACCATTCGCCTTCCTCCAACTTGCCGAGCACGGAGACATATCCGCTGCCCGATATGACTATCAGCAGCTTGCTTTTCGGATGCGGTCCAGTTGGAATGTGATAGAAGTTGATGAACGAAGGCCCATACTCCAACCTTGTCGTCCTCATCCTCTCGTATGGGTCGTGGCCTCCGCAGGAAGCAGCAAGCATAGCAACGACAACAATCATGGCCACCTTCGCATTCACGCGGAATCCTCCACAAATGCCCGTCGATTTCCTGGAGGTAACCTGCCCCGTGCCTTTGTATCGATCGCCGAGTAGATCACCGCAACCAGTGAAGATGCTTGCCTTGTCTCCGGCGCGCGTTGCCGGTGGCCCAGGAAGTTGTGTGCACGGAACAGATTCTACCCCTCCCGCCAGCGAGCCACCAGCGCCATAGTCCCTGTGGCAGCCGGAAGGCAAGCAACTGACCACCCATGAATCCAACCTCGAGGCTACCATGAGGACAGCTGGGGACTCTATGGGCCGCCTCTGCAACGCCTTGCGAAAGCTCGCCAAGTGAAGGAGCCGTTCTGGTGTGCGTATTCCACGCATTTCGGCCGCCCGGCCCACGGGATTTCGGCCACTAAGTCCACGGGATTTCGGCCACCCACCGGAGCGAAGCGACGCAGGGACTTCATTCTTAGTCTTTCTTCTCCGGCGGGGTCAACCGATTCTTCCTCATTGATTCCCCTTTCAGCTTGATCGTGTAGGTGTTGTGCACCAGCCGGTCGAGGATCGCGTCGGCCACGGTGGGGTCGTCGAGGTACTCGTGCCATTGCTCGACGGGTAGTTGGCTGGTGACCAGCGTTGACCGCAGTCCGTAGCGATCTTCGAGCATCTCCAGCAGATCGCGACGGTGTTCTCCGGAGAGGGGCGTGATGCCCCAGTCGTCCAGGACGATCAAGTCTGTCTTGGCGCACTGACTGAGCAGCTTGCCATAGCTGCCGTCGGCCCTGGCGGACATCAGCTCTCGGAACAGCCTTGGCAGACGCACGTAGCGCACGCTGTAGCCCTCGCGACAGGCCTTGTGCGCCATGGCGCAACCGAGGTAGGTCTTGCCTGCACCGGTCGGGCCGGTGATCAGCAGATTGCGGTGTTCGCGGATCCATTGACACGAGGCCAGGCTCAGGATCATCCCCTTGTCGAGTCCGCGAGGATGACGCCAGTCCAGATCCTCGATGGCAGCGGGCTCGCGCAGCTTCGCCTGGCGCAGCCGGGTCTGGAGCCGCCGGCTGTCGCGCTCGGTGATTTCACGGTCCACCATCAGTCCCAGTCGTTCTGCGAAGCTCAGAGTCTCGATCTCCGGCGACTGCATCTGCTCCTGGAGCGCGTTGAGCATGCCGGTCAGCCGCAGATCCCGCAGCTTCTCGAGCGTCGGATGGATGAGCACCAGGGACCTCCTTTCGTTCCTCATCCCGCAGTTGTGTCCGCGGTCGCGGCGTAGTACCGCGGTCCGCGTACGTTGTCATGCTCGATCCGGCGGCCTGGCGGAACCTTCGGTAGCAGGGGCCGCCGATCCAGTTCGTTCTTGAGGATCAAGGCGATGTGCCGGTAGCTGCAGACCTCGAGCGCCAGCGCCCGCCGGCAAGCGGCCTCCAGGCGATCGCGGCCGTAGGACTTCCCCAGACGCATGATCCCCAGGCAGGCCCGGAACCCCTGTTGTGGATGGGGCCGGTTGGCCATGATCGTCTCCGCGACGGCGGCGGTGGCGGGCCCCGCCTCGCTGGCCCACCGCACCAAGCGCTCCGGCGTCCAGTCGGCGTGCTCACGGTGTGCCTTGGGCATGTGGGCGGCGCAGGTCTTGTGCCGCCCCTTCTCGAATGATCGCTGGTGACTGGCGACCCGCTGATGCTTGTGAAAGCACTCGACCGTGCGCAACGTGGCGCGAAAGTCGAGCTGCTGGCCGTGGAGCTGGTAGGGTACCGAGTAGTAGTGCCCATCGATCTCGACGTGGTAGTCGATGTGCACCCGGACCTTGCCCCATTCGGCGTACTCGTAGGGTTCCTCGGGCAGGGGCCGCATGGCCGGGCGATCGATCTGCTCAAAGGCCTCCCGGCGGCACCCAGGCAGCTTCTTGAAGGGGCGCCGGTTGAGCTCCTCGAGCAACTCGGCGATCGCCCGGTTCAACTCGCTCAACGAGAAGAAGATGCGATGGCGCAGCCGGGCCAGGATCCACCGTTCCACTACCAGAACGCCCGCTTCCGCCTTAGCTTTGTCCCGAGGCTTCCCCGCCCGGGCCGGGATGACCGCCACACAGAAGTGCTCGGCCATCTTCAGGTAGGTCAGGTTGGTGTCGGGCTCATAGAGGTGCGGGTGCGTCACGCCGCTCTTCAGGTTGTCCGGGGTGACGATCTCCGGCACCGCCTTGAGGAACTCGAACGCCCGTACGTGAGAGCCGATCCAGTCGGGCAGGCTCTGGGTCCACGTGGCCTCGGCGTAGCTGTAGTTGCTGGCGCCCATGACGGCGACGAAGATCTCGGCCTCGCGGATCTCGCCCGTGCGCGGATTGGTCACCGGCACCGTCTGACCGGCGTAGTCGACGAACAGCCGCTCGCCGGCGCGGTGGGACTGGCGCATCACCAGATCCGCTTTCCGCGCCCAAGCTCGGTAGTGGTGACAGAACCAGCTATAACGGAAGCCGTCGGGGTGGCACTCCTTGTACTCCTGCCACAACAGGAACAGCGTCACGCCCTTCTTGCGCAGTTCGAGGTGCACCTCCGACCAGGCGGGCAGCGGGCGCCGCTCAGGGGGCACGGCGGGTGCCGGGGGGAACAAGAGCCGCTCGAGTTGGCCGTCATCCAACCCCTCGGGTAGCGGCCAGGACAACCCGGCCTCCCCGGCTCGGCGCAGGTACTCGCCCACCGTCGAGCGGGCGATGCGGCAACTGCGGGCGACCTGGCGTGAGCTAAGACCGCACCTCAGATGCAACCGCAAGACTTCACGGATCTTACGCATGGACAGCCTTTCCCTTGGCACGACGCACCTCCCTGGTTTTCTTTCCGGAAGGTGAACCGTACCTGCTGGCTATCCCTGCGTCGCTTCTGCTCCCCCCAAGCTCCCGCTCAAGTGGCCGATTTGGCCTGGAATGGGTGGCCGGTTTCCCGTGGAATCAGTGGCCGGATTGCTGTGGAATGGGCGGCCGATTTGCCGTGGAATCGGTGGCCGAAATCGCCTGGAATACGCATGTGATTGACATGGCCGTCCAGGCCTTTCAGGGAAAGCTTCGCGAAGAGCACTGAGGGGACATACTGCCCCGATGCGCCGGCAATCCGCAACCAGTACTGGCACCGCTGAATCTCCTGAGGCAATCTGTGCAGAACATAGGATTGAGCGGACGGGGATTGCTCCCCCGGGTGTCACGGAACTGGCTTGAGCCAGTTCCGCGCCACGTGAGCGGCGGCGGCCCGCCGCTCATCCATGCGTTATGCGCCAAGGTCGAGGCAGCTCCGTTCAATAGGTGAACACATGTCACATCGCCACATTAGCCTTGCCAGGTTGGGATGGAGTGGCTGGTTTGAAGACCAGTTCAAGCTGCAAAGTAATTCGTATGACGTCGCGGCGCGTGTGGCAGCAGTGGACCGCGATCAGCTCTTGCTCACGAATGAATTGGGCGCTTTCCGGGCAAAGCTCTCCGGAAGCTACCTGTACCAACACCCCCTTCCGCAGGAACGTCCATGTGTGGGCGATTGGGTGTGCGTAGAGAAGCATCAGGAGGATGATCTCGGCCTCATTCAAGTCCTTCTGTTGGCGGTGGAGTAGAAGCGCGCATCTTTGGTGGCGATGCGCGCTTTGCCCTGGCAGCCGCATGAGCCGCTACTCCGCGTTCTGCTGACCTCGCTTCTCGCGCCGCGCGCTCCTCTTCTTCGCCGCGCGTTCCTTCGCTTCCTTCAGCCGATAGCTGTCGCCCTCGATCTGGGCGATCTCTGATCGGTGCACCAGCCGGTCCACCAGCGTCACCACGCATGCCGCGTTCGGGAAGATCTCGCTCCACTCGGCAAACGGCTTGTTCGTCGTCAACACGACCGATCGCTGCTCATACCTGCGCGTCACGATCTCGAAGAACAGGTCGGCGTAGCGATTGTCGTAGGACAGGTAGCCTACCTCATCGACGCACAGGAGCATCGGATTGCAGTACCGACGCATGCGCCGGGCCAGGGCGCCGGAGGTCTGCTGGGCCGCTAGGTCGTTGAGCATGTCACTGGCCGCCGTGAACCGGGCGGTGTAGCCGCGCAGGAGGGCCTGGTAGGCGAGGTTCTTGGCGATCATCGACTTGCCGACCCCGTTCGGCCCGAGCAGGACGACATTGGCGCCCTCCTCGATGAACTGCAGCGTGAAGAGCTCGTCGATCGTGGGACGGTGGATCTTCTTGGGCCACGCCCAGTCGAAGTCGGCCATGTCCTTGAACGCCCCGATCCGCGCGCTGTGGATCCGGCGCTCCAGACTCCGCCGGCTGCGCTCGGCATCCTCGATCTCGAGCACCCGCGGCAGCCACTCCTGATCCCGAACTTCATCCCAGTGGGCCAGCAGACCATAGAACCCGAGCCGGTGCGCCCGGTCACGATCGGCTGCGGGGTCAGGGATCGCAGTTGCGGTGTTAGCGCTCATCGGTCTCCTCCTCCTCGAACAGGTCGTAGGTCTCCAAGGCATGCGGCTTGACGATCAAGTCGCGCACGCGCGGGTCATCCAGGGCCACCACCACGGGCGGCAGCTTGCCCTGGGCGTGGGCTTGTTGATCCAGGATCTGGCGCACGGCGCCCAGGCTGTGGACGCCCCGGGCCACCGCGGTCGCCAAGGCCTGCTCCAGAGCCCGGGCGCCGTAGCGGTCCAGTAGACGCAGCAGGCCTGAGGTGGTGGCCCCCAGGTTGCCGCCCCGCTGGGCCAGTTCGACGAAGAACGGCTGCGAACTGGGCGCGGCGTGATGGAGACGGTCCAGGCCGCGGTGTTCCCGGGCCTGACGCTTCCAGTCGGCCAGGGCCTGGATGTGAGTGGGATCTTCGATTTGCTGATCCCGGTCCCAGCACCGATCGTGACGGGCGATCAGCTCCTGCCCGTCCAGCACGCGCACCGTCTTCAGCGTAGCGACGATCTCGAGGGTGCGGCGGACCCGGGTGTGGGGGATCGAGTAGTCATTGAGATCGAAGCGCACGTAGGGCGTCTTGCCGACATGGACCGCGCAGCGTTCATCGGTCGGGAACGGGTCCTCGGGCAGGCTGAGCAGCCGCGGCTGCTCCTCCGCGAAGACCTCGCGCACTGTACGCCGGCGATCCTCGGGACAGCGACGGTCGGCGGCCACGCTGGCGCACCAAGCGAGAGCCTGGGCGTTCAGATCGTCAAGATCGGTCCATGCACGGGCCGCGTAGAAGTTTCCGCGAGCGAACTGTATTGCCCTTTCGACTCGGCCTTTCTGATTCCCCCGCGCTTGCGCCACCGGCCGTGGTTCGAAGCGATAGTGCTTGGCCAACTCGAGCAGGGTCGGGTGGAAGCGCACGGCCTGGCCGCGCCGCTCGAGCACGGCACTGCGGAGATTGTCATACAACAGGACCCTGGCCAGGCCCGCAAAGAAGCTGAACGCCGCCACGTGACCCCGCAGGAAGTTGGCCATGTGACTGCCGAGGAAGAACTGCAGGAAGATCATCCGCGAGTAGGAGAGCACCATGACGAAGGCCATCAGCGGTCGCGACGCCCGGCCGATCGTCAGCCGACCGAAGTGGCCCCAGTCCACTTGGGCCTGCTCAGCCGGCAACGTGCGCAGCCGCAGATAGGCTTCGGCTGCCGGCCGCGGCCGGTGACGGGCCACGATGGCTCGGAAGTGGTCCGGACCGCCCGTGTAGCCGCGCGCCTTGACCATCTGGTAGAGCCGGCTGGCGCATAGCTTGGGATACTTCGCGAGCGTGTCGGTGATGAACGGCAAGAACGGATCCGCGATCGATCGCCGCGCCGCCGACCGCGCCGCCGGCACACCCGATTGCACCAACACCCGCCGCACGGTCGAGTGGTGCACGTGCAGCTGCACGGCGATCGTCCCGATGCGCCAGTGCTCGGCATGGTAGAGCCGCAGGATCTCCGCCTCGAACTCAGGAGAGATCATGGCTGCGCCCTCCTGGCTCCGTTGCTGCCGGCCACCCGATCAGTCCCACTGCGGCCCCTGCCGCGCCCACGGTGCGCAGCGACATCCGCAGAAGTCGCATACCACGAACGCCGCGGATGCCACCTCTGCGACACACACGGTCGCCACCCTTGCCGGAAGCCCCTGCAGATCATCTCTCTCCCTCCTTCGATGGCCGGCGGCCCATCCCACCGACCGCACCTGAGCGAGTCGCACCTTGGCGGGCCTATTCGGAGGAGGAAATGCGTGCTGCGTCACTTTCTGCGCTCGGCGTCTGCGATAGCTCATCTGGCGGGCGGCGTGGTTCCGCCGACCCCGGAACGTCCGCTGATACCGCCGGCCGGCTTGCCGCTGCGACTGGCGCCGCTGCTCCCGGGTGCAGTCATCCCCGCAGTAGATGTTCCCATGATCGCAGGACCGGCAGATCTTGACTTGGCGGTGACACCGGGCGCAGTTGAAGAGGCGATACCCTTGCTCGACCACCCCACCCCCGCCAGCCGGAAGACTGGACAAACGGGTCGGGGTCGATCATCCTGGAACCGGGTTCCATCGCAAACTCGACCACCGCGATGACCCATGAAGGCTCGGGGAATGACGCTCCTCGAGCCTTCGCCTTTCCGACGGCAGATTCTCTCTACCAGATCTATCAGAATGCACCAGAAGAAGATGCGGGGATCAGATCCCGGCCCAAGTCGGAAGACCCTGCATCTCAAGAGCAACGGTGAAGAAAACTGAGGGCAAAGAGCGCTTCGCGCCAAGAATGCGCGGGTTCAGAACCCTGCCGACACCTTCTGAAGCGACGGACAATCCTACGCCGTAAAGCAGCGGGAGACGCCATTGAATACCAGATGATTGCGGCAAATGTTGACTACGTGCTTGTCGTGCAGTCGTGCGACTTCGACTTCAACCTGAAGCGGCTGGAACGCTATCTGGTCATGGTGATGGACGGTGGGGCGGAACCCTATGTTGTGCTCACCAAGACGGACTTGGTTCAGCCAGACGTTCTGGCCTCCCAACAGGCCGCATTGCGTGGCGCCGGAGTCACCGCGCCTGTGCTGCCCTTGAGCACCGTTACGCGAGAAGGCCTTGATGAGCTGAAGCGGATCCTGATTCCCGGTAAGACATATTGCTTTGTTGGGTCATCGGGAGTTGGCAAGAGCACGATAATCAACGAGTTAATTGGCCGGGAGATGCTCGAGACGAAGGATGTCAGTACCACCGGCGAAGGTAGGCATACGACCACCCGCCGTGAATTGATCATCCTCCAGGGTGGTGCCTTGGTCATTGACAATCCAGGGATGCGTGAGTTTGGAATCCTTGGCGCCGCTGGCGGCATCGGAGGCGGTTTCTCAGATATCATTGAGTTGGCAACCCATTGCCGCTATCGGGATTGTAGCCATACGGCAGAACCAGGCTGTACCGTACTCAGTGCACTGGAATCGGGCGAACTGGATCGAAAGCACTACGAAAACTACATCAAGTTGAGAGGCGAGTCCGCGTTCTACCAAATGTCCTATGCCGAGAGGCGAAAGAAGGATCGGAACTTCGGGAGATTCATCAAGTCAGCAAAGAAAGACATGGAGCGGAATTGAGCGTCGAGTGCGCATAACAATCGGCTCCACCGGATTCGCTTCGCTCACCGGTGAGCCGCGCGTTAGCCTGGAAGGCACGCGGTCTTTCCTCGACGACCCTCGTCCCGCGAGTCGAGGCACGACCGTAGTGGGCATTATGGCTGGGCCTTAGTTCACAGAATCTGGAACACATGCTGGGTGTCGCTGCGTTCGAGAGGGAAGATAACCCACGACCATCGAATCCGTTACGACAGGCCCCCCCTCATGATTCGAGCCGCCGCCCCAGGGGAATGCTAGGGTTGACAGCCCGCGTATTGATCGATAACATATACGGCATACGAATGCATGATCGATGGAGGTGCCATGGCAGCCGTAACCGTTTCCCCAAAGTACCAGGTCGTCATCCCCAAGGAAGTACGGATCAAGCTGGGCTTGTCGCCTGGCCAGAAGATCCAGGTCGTCGTGTACGGTGATCGGATCGTCCTCATTCCTGTCCGCCCCACCAAGCACCTGCGGGGGTTCCTGGCCGGAATCGACACGCATGTTGAACGTGAGGGGGATCGGACATGAACGTCGTTGACTCAAGTGCCTGGCTTGAGTACTTCGCAAATGGACCCAATGCCAGCTACTTCGCTCCTGCAATCGAGAAGACCGCGGGCTTGATCGTGCCATCTTTGACGCTGTACGAAGTCTTCAAGCGCATTCTCGTCCAACGCGATGAGGGCGCTGCGCTGCAAGCCGTCGCGGCCATGCAACAGGGACAAGTGGTAGATCTTGATGCAAGTCTGGCCTTGACGGCTGCGCGAGTCAGTGTGGAGCGCAAGCTACCGATGGCTGACAGCATCATTCTGACGACGGCAGCCATCCACGGGGCCGAGTTGTGGACGCAGGATGCAGATTTCAAGGGTCTGCCAGGCGTGCGCTATCGAAAGCACAAGGCGAAAGGAAGAGTGGGCTAACCCTGGATTGAGCGGACGGGAGCTGCGTTCCCGGCTGGCACGCGCCGTGCTTGCGCATGTCGCGCGCCAGGGCGAGCATCGGGGCCCGCCGCTCATTCTGTCGTTGGGTGTCGGACGACACGCCGGCGCGAGTTCAACACGGCCGGAGTTGGCCAAGCAGGGCGCATGCGCCCTGGGGGCCCAGCGAGATCGCCCGCCCAGCGTCCGAATGGAGTGACTTGCAGGGGCTTGACCATCTGCCAGTGAGTGTCGGACCATGGGCTCGTCGCCGAGGACGCGGAGTCAGGAAGATGGGTTCGGCACATCCAACAGCCGTAATCGTCGCTGGGCCAAATGGTTCCGGGAAGACCACCTTCGCGCGCGAGTACCTCCTGACCCATCCTATGGAGTACATCAGTGCCGACGAGATTGCCGCCGAACTCGCTCCGTCCGCGCTGGAAGAGGTCCGGCTCCAAGCCGGACGCCTCTTCTTCGAGCGGATCAGCGACCGAATCGAGCGCCAAGCCAGTTTCCTCGCAGAGACGACTCTGGCGGGCAAGGGATTCCAGAGATTCGTGCAACGCCTCTCTCAGGCCAACTACACGGTCATCCTGGTCTTCGTGTCCCTCGATTCCCCCGAGCTCTGCCTCGCTCGTGTGCGACAACGCGTCCGCAAGGGAGGGCACGCGATCCCTGACAGCGATGTTCTGAGGCGCTTCGATCGCAGCCTGGAGAACTTCTGGCACCAGTATCGACTTGCTGTCACGCGCTGGCATCTCGTCCAGAACTCGCGAACGAGCTTCGAGGAGGTAGCCATCGGCCAGGCAGGCCGAGTCCTCATCAAGGACAACGATCAATACCAGGCATTCCTCCGAGCAATAGGAGAACCAAGCAGTGAGTGACGTTGATGTCCATAGCATGGAGATCTTCGACGAGTTGAGCGAGGTCGAACGGATCGGGAATCGCGCTGTCCGGAAGGCGCAGGCGGAAAGCCGCAGACTTGGGGTTCCCAATGTTTACTCGATCAATGGAGTGATTCACTACGAGTTACCTTCCGGGGAGCTGACAACCGAGGACCCATATCGTCGAGATCGGAGGCCGACACCCAACAAGTGAATCGAGCTGACGGTTCTGGCCTGTCACGGCCCCTGCAGAGCAGGGTCCGCGCCAGGCCAGCCCACCGCTGAGCAGTGCGTTGGGCGGATACAATGCATATCCGTCCCGGATGCAACGGGCCTGTCATCCACGATTGAGGTAGCGACGTAGTGAGCCAAAACAGCCACTACGATCATCACCATCAAGCCGCGCCGCCCGCCGGCGGTGACGTGCGTGGCGGGCGCCGGAAGGCGGCGGAAGATCATGCAGGCCACGACCAGAATGCAGGTCACAGCCCGGAGATGTTTCGTGACAAGTTCTGGCTCTCCCTGATCCTCACCGTTCCGGTCGTTTTCTGGGCAGCACACATCCAGATGATCTTTCGATACGAGGCGCCCGAGTTCCCCGGGTCGACGTGGATATCGCCTGTCCTCGGCACAGCCGTCTTTCTCTACGGCGGCCTGATCTTTCTGAAAGGAGCATGGCGCGAGCTGAGAGCGCGACTGCCAGGGATGATGACGCTGATCTCCCTCGCCATCTCGGTAGCCTTCATATTCTCGTGGGTGGTCCAGCTCGGTTTCATTCAGGCGGATGCCATCTGGTGGGAGCTGGCCACGTTGGTGACCATCATGCTGCTGGGCCACTGGATCGAGATGCGCTCGATCTCACAGGCGCAGGGTGCGCTCCAGGAACTCGCGAAGCTACTCCCGGACACCGCGACTCGGGTCACTGTGCAGGGCGAGGAGACAGTCCCGGTCAGCGAGCTGCGGGAGGGTGACATCGTGCTGGTCCGTCCCGGCGAGAGCGTGCCAGCGGACGGCCTGGTCCAGAAAGGCACGAGCGATCTCAACGAGGCCTTGATTACCGGCGAGTCCAGGCCGGTAAAAAAGAAGGAAGGCGATGAGGTCATCGCCGCGACCATCAATGGTGAGGGTTCCCTGCGCATTCAGGTCACTGGCACAGGTGAAAAGACCAAGCTCTCAGGGATTATGCGGCTCGTGGCCGACGCGCAAACATCGAAATCCAGGGCCCAGCATCTGGCCGACCGGGCGGCCCGGACCCTGACCGGGGTGGCCATCGTCGCCGGCGTGGTCACGCTGGTGGTGTGGCAGTTCCTTGGTGCGTCCATCGACTTCTCCATTATTCGTGTGGTGACGGTCTTGGTGATCGCCTGTCCACACGCCCTCGGCTTGGCCGTGCCGCTGGTCGTCGCCATCTCCACGACCCTGGGCGCGCGGAATGGCCTGCTCGTGCGGGATCGGCGCGGGCTGGAAGAAGCCAGAGACCTGGATGCCGTGATTTTCGACAAGACCGGAACGCTCACGTTGGGAGAGTTCCGGGTGGTAGAGATGTCGGTGGCCGAGGGGGAGTCCGAGGAGAACATGCTCCGGATCGCGGCCGGGGTGGAGTCGGAGTCCGAACACCCGATCGCGCGTGGCATTGTGAAGACGGCGGTGGAACGCAATCTCGAAGTGCCGCCAGCGGACGGATTCCGGGCTGTGACCGGGAAGGGTGTCGCTGCATCGGTTGGGGGCGTCGAGTATCACATGGGCGGTCCCGCGCTCCTCAAGGCAGAGAACGTGCAGGTGTCGGACACGCTTCGCAAGGCCGCCCATGCGGCCGCCGGCCGTGGACAGGCCGCCATTTATCTGCTCAGGGACAGCACGGCCCAGGCGGTCTTCGCCGTGGCCGACGCCATCCGCGAGGAGAGCCGCGAGGCCATCCGCGCGCTGCACGCTCGGGGAATCGAAGTAGCCATGCTCACCGGTGATGCACAATCAGTCGCGGATGCCGTCGCCGCTGAACTGGACATCGACACCGTGTTCGCGCAGGTCCTGCCCGAGGACAAGGCCGCCAAGGTACGCGAGCTGCAAGATCAGGGAAAAAAAGTCGCGATGGTGGGTGACGGCGTGAACGATGCCCCGGCCCTGGCCACCGCCGATATCGGGATCGCGATCGGCGCCGGTGCCGATGTCGCAGTGGAGGCCGGTCACATTGTGCTGGTACGGTCCGACCCGCGCGACATCCCGAAGATCGTCGAGTTGTCCCGTGCGACCTACCGGAAGATGCTCCAGAACCTCTGGTGGGCGGCGGGTTATAACATCTTTGCCATTCCCCTGGCCGCTGGCGTGCTTGCCGCATGGGGTATCCTTCTCACTCCGGCCCTAGGCGCGGTATTGATGTCAGCGAGCACCGTGGTCGTGGCGATCAACGCTCAGCTTCTCAAGCGGGCGCAACTGTGACAACGGCCGCATGCCGCCCAACAACCGGTTGCAGCGGACGGTCCGCTGTGCGTCCCGCCGCTGAACCGGAGCGCTCGGCGTGAAGAACGAGAATCATCAACCCAAGTCGGAGGCCCCGCACGCTCTGGCAGCCCGGCCTGACGCGGAATGCTCTCATGAAGAAAAAGCCCGTAGATGAAGTGACCGCTGCAAGGATCCGTAAAGCTGCACGGGAAGCACGAATACAGATCGCGCCGCAGGACGAAGTCGGTGATTACCGACAACAGGTCGACTCGATCTTGCGAGACATCGGCTTTTCTGAAGCCCTCGTTACCGATGAAAGCTGCTTCTCGGATTTTCCGCTTGAGGATAGCGACTATCGGCGGCTGAGTCATCGATATGGCTTCGTGGTGAAGAAGCATGACCGCATCTCGGCCGTTGCAGAACGACTGGCGAGGCATCGATGCTGAATCTCTGGGGTTTTCGATCACTTCCAGATGCCTGCTGGGCCATGCCCAACACCGGGAATCCGCGCTGGACGACCGCCCCCTGCGCGAAGAAAAGGAGATAGCATCTTCGGCCAAGAACATGATGTATACTGAATGAGGACTGGGGATTTCAGGAAGAAGGAAGTGATCCGATGAACTGGCGAAACCATATCATGATAGACTCGCAAGTCCTTGTGGGAAAGCCCGTTATCAAAGGCACGCGCCTATCGATAGACTTCATCCTGGGGCTGCTAGCCGAAGGGTGGTCGGAGGAGCAGATTCGAGAGAACTACCCAAAGGTCACTCAGGATGCCTTGAGGGCAGTGTACGCATATGCCGCCCAGATCCTAGGTGAAGAATCCATCTACCCGACTCGGCGTACGGGGACGTGATGCGCTTTTTGGCCGACGAGAACATCCCAAGAGCATCCCTCCATGCCTTACGAGCAGCCGGTCACGATGTCCTGTCAATTGCTGAATCATCCCCAGGCATAGCCGATGCCGACGTGCTTCGATTGGGCATCGAGCAAAACCGCACTCTCATCACGTTTGATCGCGATTTCGGTGCGCTGGTCTTTCGAACGTCAACCGCTGCAGAACCGGGCATCGTTCTATTTCGCTTGGTACCCATGGATCCAGAGGAACCGGCCTCTACACTGCTGGCATTGATCGAGCATGCCGACATCAGCTTCGCGGGGCGCATCACTGTCATTGAGCGCGATAGCGTGCGCCAACGAATGCTCCCCGTAGCAGGAGACACAACGACAGACAGCTGACAGTGGAAAAGGCTCAATTCTAGTAGGAGCATTGCTGGAGTCCTGGTGCCGCATGGTGAAGTCGCAATGGATCATGAAGACGCCGAACACTACATTCAGCGGCTGCCGCTTCGCGGCACCGCGCATGCTTTCGTTAGGCAGTGACTGAATCTACTCACACCAGAAAGGAGACCTTCTGCATTGGATATTCCACGGATCTTCAATATCACTGAGAGTGCTCACCGCATCCACAACCCGATCACACCCGAAAAGCTCGCCACTCTCGGCGCGGCGCTGCGTCTCGAATCGGACGCCCGAGTGCTCGACCTCGGCAGCGGATCGGGGGAGATGCTGTGCACCTGGGCACGCGATCACGGCGTCATCGGCACTGGTATCGACATGAGCCAGTTGTTCACCGAGCAAGCGAAACTCCGTGCTGAAGAACTCGGCGTCGCCGATCAAGTCAAGTTCATCCATGGCGATGCTGCCGGCTATGTCTCTGACGAGAAGGTCAGTGTGGCAGCCTGTGTCGGTGCCACTTGGATCGCCGGGGGAGTCGTCGGCACTATCGAGCTTCTGGCGCGGAGCCTGTGCACCGGAGGGATCATCCTCATCGGCGAGGCCTACTGGCGGCAGTTACCTCCGACGGAAGATGTTGCCAAGGGGTGTCTTGCCAACTCGATTGCCGACTTTCTCATGCTTCCAGAGCTTCTCGCGTCGTTCGATCATCTTGGCTACGACGTCGTTGAAATGGTCCTGGCTGACCAAGACGGTTGGGACAGATACGAGGCGGCCAAATGGCTTACCATGCGCCGATGGCTGGAAGCCAATCCCGACGACGAGTTAGCTAAGGATGTCCGAGCCAAACTGACCTCGGAACCCGAGCGCTACGCCGCTTACACGCGTGACTACCTGGGCTGGGGTGTGTTCGCGCTGATGCCTCGGTGATGAGGGGATTACCGGGCGACTCAGAGAGTGGAGAAAATCCAATAGTGCCTAACAAGTGCATCCACTGGGCGGTTGGCCCCCGCACGCCCCTGGCACCGCCCAGCACGCCCCCCGGCCCCGGCCAGGGTCGCGCCGGGTCCAGCCGCCGGTGATGCTCTCGTTAGGCACCAAACTACACACGGAGAGACGCAGTGACAATCTCGCGACTCGAACCTGTCCCCCTTCGGGAGCTCTGGCGCCATGAGGAGCGTGATTTCTCGGCTTGGCTCTTCGCCAACATCCAGGTTCTGGGTGACACGCTCCAAACGCAGCTGTCGGAGCCGCAAAAGGAGGTCGCCGTAGGGTCGTTCACCGTCGACCTCGTGGCCGAGGAGGAGACCCTGGGCAGAGTGGTCATCGAGAATCAGCTTGCCCCGACAGACCACGATCATCTCGGCAAACTCCTGACTTACCTGACAAACCTCGCGGCCAAGACGGCGGTCTGGGTCACGCCTCAGCCGAGACCAGAGCACGCGCGAGCAGTCGCGTGGTTGAATGAAACGACACCCGATGACGTCGCGTTCTATCTGGTTCAGGTCGCCGCCTACAGGATAGGTGAATCTGCTCCGGCACCCTTGTTCACTGTCATCACGGGACCGAGCACAGAAGGCAAAGGATTCGGTCGCCAGAAGAAGGAGCTCGCGGAGCGCCATGTGCTGCGACTGAAGTTCTGGGAAGGGCTCCTTGCACGCGCCAAAGAGAAGGGGGTGCTCACACACGCGCAACGCTCTGCCGGGAAAGAGTCCTGGATCGGAGGTGCCTCTGGCCGATCTGGCCTCAGTTTCCATTACGTGGTGTGGATGGACGAAGAAGCCGCTGCTGAGCTCTACATTGACACCGGGTACGCGGATGACAACAAGCGCATCTTTGGTAGCCTGGCTGCCAAGAAGGCAGAGATCGAGAAGGCCTTCGGTGACGTGCTCGAGTGGGAGCGCCTTGGGGAACGCCGGGCAAGCCGGATTCGGTATACGCAACGTCTCAGCGGCCTGTCGGTGGGCGAAAGCGAGTGGCCGAAGATATGGGACCCTCTTATCGATGCGATGCGGCGGCTTGTCGATGCACTCAAGCCCCATGTCCGCAATGCAGGTGCCTAACAAGGCCATGAACCCGGTGGCCGCCACTTCGCGTCGTCCACGGGTTGTGGCCGGCGTCGGCCCGGTCCGACTGCAGCCTTGGCCTTGTTGACCCACTCGTGGTACATTGACCGCGTGGCATCGTGCTCCGGGACGAAGTGCGGGACTGAGTGTGCCAGACCCATCGAGTGCTGCCGTTCTCGCACTACGCCTGGGCGCTGCTGTCATGCGCCTCGAACGTGAACCCAGTTGCGTGAAACTGGGCAAGAGGAACGGTAGTGCAATACAGGAGGTGAACCATGCGCAGATCTCTTGTCTACTTGATCCTGGGAGCTATTCTTTTGGCGTTTGGCTGTTCGGAGGAACGTGTCACGGCACCACCTGCACCATACGATGATGCTGCTTCGAGTTTCGATGCGTCGGCCGCGGCCTGGGGCATCGTCGAGCAGGCGGGTTGGCCGGCGGAGGTCCCCAGGGAGGAGTTGGAGGTGGCGGGCGTGGCTCAGTGTCATGGTGGTCACTTTCCCATCCACAGCTTTGAGCGCGAGGAGATCATACCAGGCGTCGCGCACTACTCGTGCCAGGTCCGCTCCGGACAAGGACCCTACGGCATGATCGGAATCCATCGTGTGGTAAAAGAGACATCGCCGGGCCACCCGATTCTCACCCCTAACACGGTCTTCTTGCTACATGGGGACTGGGTCGGGTTCGAGACATGCTTCCTACCGGGAACCTACTCGCCTACTGCCCCGGCCGAGTTCGGCATTGCCGCCTATCTGGCTCAGGGCGATGTGGACGTTTGGGGCATTGATCAGGCGTGGTATCTAATCCCCGAGGGTGTGACCAACTTCAACTTCATGAAGCACTGGGGGGTACAGAGAGAAGTCGATCACCTCAATGACGGCATAGCCGTGGCGCGGATCGTTCGGCTTTTGACAGGGAATGGGGTTGGCAAGGTGCACCTCCTCGGCTTTAGCAGCGGATCCATGACGGGCTACGCGCTTCTCAATCAAGAGACCCAAGTCCCGGAGGCTCGCCGACAGGTCAAGGGCCTCATTCCGGTTGACTGGGAGATGAAGACGAACTCGGAACCCATGATGGCCGCCGACCGAGAATACCTGGAGTATTTGCGCTCCCTGTACGACAGCCGTGTCTACCAGGAAGATGTCTTCTTCCGCCCTCTGGCCGAGCTGGCACGGATGTGTCCAGATGATCCTTCACCTTTCATGGAAGGGTTCACCAACTGGCAAGCAGTATTCGTGATTTTCGCCAGCCCTCTGTCAGTGGACTACGCCGGTCACTACGTCGCTGGTGTGTGGGAGGAAGTCCCCCCGTGGCCGGATCCGCTGCCCGTGGACTTCCGCTTCACCCCGGTAGACCGATGGCTGGACTTCATGGCGCACGGCGCAGTGTACGAGCCAATACTGTTTGAAGTGCAGATGTACGAAATGGAAGTGGATCCGGGCAACCTGCCGTTCGATGATCACCTTTCGGAGATCACCGTGCCCATTCTGGCGGTCGGTGCAGGCGGAGGGTTCATGCCCAACCCTTATATGGACGAACTGGTTGGCAGCACGGACTTCACTGAGTTGGTCGTCCGCCTCGAGGGACATTCGTACGAGGAAGCCTTGCTCGACATCGCTCACTGCGACATCTTCCTCGCCGACAATGCCCCGGGGCTCTTCTGGCAACCGATCCTGGAATGGATCCACGCGCATCCTGAATAGGCGTAGCGGTCATGCGCATCGCCGGTTGTAACCATCAAATCTCGACTCCGGGACATTGCCGTGACTGACCCGGCTCAACTTGGAAGGTCATGCACGGCCAATCATGGCATCCACCAGCCGGGCAGCCCGGCCCCGGCCGGACTGCCCGCTGGTGATGCTTCCGTTGGACGTAGGTTAGCGAGGAAGCATCCGTGATACGGACAATTCGGCCATGGCTTCGCATCGGAACACGCGAAGACGTCCGCAACCCGGGAGCCCTCATGGCTCGCGGGATTCATGCCGTTCTCCAACTCGCCACCAGCGCGCAGCTGCCAGGTCTCGTCTCCATGAAGCTCGGAATCCACGACGCCGAACCGCTATCCGGTCAGACTATTCGCGAAGCTGTAGACTTCGTTTCCGAGCAGAAGGCGTGCGGTCATTCGACTCTTGTTTGCTGTAGTGGCGGTTTCAGCCGTTCCGTTGCAATCGCCGCCGCGGCCTTGCACGAGGAGGAACGCATCAGTCTCCGGGATGCCCTTGAGGTCATACGAAGCGTACATCCCGACGCCCAGCCGCATCCGCACCTCTGGGAATCGCTCTGTGTCTTCTACCAGGAACCGGCCGCGGCTGGGGCCAGCCATGGCAGGGCTGACAGGAGAAGCCGTAGATGATACAGGCGTCCCAAAAAGCGCTGAACCCGTTGGTCGCTGCGCGCCTACTGGTTAGCGCCGGCGTTATGCCTCCAGAGAACACCTTGCGTGAACGCATGAAGGGCCGTCCTGCGATGGAAGCGCCGTGCGTCCAGGCGAGTGCGAGCAGGTCTTTTTCAACCGACCGCTCCTGGTTGTTCCGGATGAGGCGCACTCAAACACGGAGCCGCGTTTCTACGTCCTTGGACAAACGGATGCAGCAAGGCAGCTGTTCATGGTCTTCACGATTCGTGGCGCCTTGATCCGGGTGATCTCGGCCCGGGATATGAGCCGGAAGGATAGAAAGGTATACGAGCAGGCATGAAGCCAAAGAAGAAGATACCCAGGTTCGCCTCGGAGAACGGCGAGCGCTCATTCCGGGCGAAGGTGGACTCGACCGACTTCGTCGACTGGAGCAGGGCCGGTACCCCGGCTATGACCATGCTGCGCCCGACTCTGAAGACCATCTCCCTGCGCCTTCCCGAGCAACTGCTGGCGGAGTTGAAGCTGCTCGCCAACAAGCTGGATGTACCATACCAGTCGCTCCTGAAGATGTTTCTCGCTGAGCGGGTCGAGTCGGAGCTACGGCGCATCCCCAGGAGAAGACGGAATGCATAACTACTGGATCCACCAGTCGGTTCGGGCCGTCACGGGTCTGGCTTGCGCCAGTCCCGCGCCGGCCCGCCCCGCTGGTGATGCTGGCGTCATCTTTGCCCGAGAGACACCGTACCCTGCCTACTCCACAACTGACACGCGGATCTCCCATCCCAGGTATCCTCGACGCGGGCGAACCATGTCGCATCTCCCGGGGATCAACTTTCCCTACCTGCGGAACCGAATAAACGGAGATAGAGTCTTACTGGTAAGATCTATCAACCAGGAGGTGGTTATTCCCAAGCCTGCGACTACCAAGATGTCCTCCAAGGGGCAAGTCGTAATCCCCGAAGAGATTCGTCAGCGTCTAGGCCTGAAGCCAGGTGTCCAGTTTGTCGTCGTGGGTGAGCGCGATGTGGTCATCCTCAAGACCATCGCACTGCCTTCAATGCGGCAATTCGACGAACTCGTCGCGGAGGCCCGCCGCCAGGCCCGCAAGGAAGGTATGAAGCGCTCAGACGTAGTCCAGGCCGTTGCCGCTGCTCGGGGGCAGCGGTGAAGGTCGTCTTGGATACAAACGTCTTCGTCTCGGGCGTCTTCTTCTCCGGCCCTCCCTACCAGATTCTCACCGCCCGCTGGTGATGCGCAGCGTTGGGCCAGCTCGTAGGCGCGCTTGCAGTCATGTGATCGGGGGTGCCAGCGAGAACAAACCGCGGTGGCGGGGCGAACCTGACGCACCAAGGCAGAATAGCGAACGCTTGAACTGCCGCGGCGATGCTGGGGTACTACAGGTGGTGCTACGGTGGGACGGTCCTGGCACCGTGATGCAGTGTCAGCTGAGATCTCGTGTCGCCCAAGGCTTGCTGCGCGTAACGCGATAGAATACAATGAGTTCCGGGATCCTGTTCTCCGACCGCTCGGGGAGCAGAACGCGGGGTCCACATCAGGAACAAATGCGGTAGGATTCGAGCGTGACGCACGAAGAACTCGAAGCTGCGGCCTTGCAGCTCGACCCACAGGCGCGCGCACGACTGGCAGGTAGGCTGATCGAAAGCCTGGAGAATCTGTCACCGGACGAGAACGCCAAGATCTGGATCGAGGAGGCCGTCCGACGCGATGCAGAACTTGACGCCGACGCAGGGACGGGGCGCGAAGTCGCCGATGTGCTTCACGATGCTAGGGCGCGCCTCAAGTGAGTCACCGGGTCGTCTATCACGCACTGACGGAACTCGAGTTGAATGACGCCGCCCAGTACTATGAGCACGAGTGTCCTGGACTTGGCGCCGCATTCCTGACCGAAGTGCAACGCTGCACTGAGTCCATTGCCGACCATCCCGAAGCGGGGACGCCAATCCACGCTGTCGTTCGCCATCGTCTGGTGCCTCGCTTCCCGTACGCCCTTCTCTATACAGTCAAAAGGGAAGAGATTCGGATTCCTGCAGTCATGAACGTCAAACGACGGCCGTTCTACTGGCTTGGTCGCCGATGACTGACAGAAGGCCCAACCCTGCATGCACCAGACGGGCAGTCCCGTCACGGCCCTGGCTAAGGAGCGCGGGAGCGCCCGGCACAGCCCTGCAGGGCCAGGGCCGCGCCGGGTGCACCCGCTCGTGATGCTCTCGTTAGCACGACTCGAGCGTATTGACGCGCGCGTACCCAATTACGTACAGGTTCTGCTCAGGCACGCAGCCTGGACCTGGCATCCCGACTCGTAGGGCCACGTCCCATCCACCAATCCAGTGGTTCCTTCTGGTGGAGCAAACCCGGCTGGGAAGACTGGCAGTCGTCGCGCACACTGAGAGGGAACGGAGCATTCGCATCATCAGTGCCCGACTTGCGACGCGACGCGAGCGGAAGGTTTATGAGGAAGGCTAACAACAAAGTGCCAGAGGACACCCTACAGCGCGAGTACGACTTCACGGGTGGAGTCCGAGGCAAGTATACCAAGCGGTTCGCTCAGGGGACGAACGTTGTGGTTCTCGATCCGGATGTTGCAGAGATCTTCAAGGACTCCGAATCAGTGAACCAGGCTTTGCGTCTGTTGGGGGAGCTGGCACGTCGTCAGACCAGACGTCGGCGGAGGTAGCCACCATCTCAAGGGTGTGCTAACTACCGCATGCAGCGGTCGGATCTGGCCTGGCACGGGTCTGGCATCCGCCAGCCCCGTTCCAGGCCAGCCCGCCGCTGAGCCGTAGCGTTAGACCTCGGAACATAACGCTTGACGATATTACCGCGAGGCGTTAGCATTCAACCATGATCCGGAGCTTCCAAGATCGAGACACGGAGCGGGTGTTCCGGCGCATCCGGGTCCCTCGACTCTCCCGAGAGATTCAGCGCGCTGCCCTCCAGAGGCTCCTGATCCTGGATGCCGCGGACCGACTGGATGATCTGCGGATTCCTCCCGGGAATCGCCTGGAGAAGCTCGCCGGTCGACGCCAGGGCCAGTACAGCATCCGGATCAACAACCAGTGGCGCATCTGCTTCCGTTGGAGGGGCGCCGACGCATTAGAGGTAGAGATTACAGACTACCACTAGGAGGTCTCGATGGCTCGCAAGCGTATGGCTCCCATTCACCCTGGTGAGATCCTCCTGAAGGAGTTTCTCGAGCCAATGGGTATCAGCCAGTACCGCCTCGCGAAGGAGATCACCGTTCCCGCTCGCCGGATCAACGAGATCGTTCACGGCAAGAGGTCGATCAGCGCTGATACGGCCCTCAGGCTATCCCGGTACTTCGGAACCTCGGAGCGATTCTGGCTCAATCTCCAAACGCGCTATGATCTTGAGGTCGAGCGGGATCGGCTGGGGACGCGCCTGGCGCGTGAGGTCACAGTACTACAGAAGACAGGCTGACGGTCGGAGGCCGCGGTCTAACAAGGCCATGGACCTGGTGGCCGCCGCTTCGCGGCAGCCACAGGTCATGGCCGACGTTAGGCAGGGATGATTAAGGTTGGCGAGAGGTGGAATGCCCGCAGGTGAAACAGAAAAATACGATGTATTTCTTTGTTTTAAAAACCTCCTGCCCAGCGGCCAGAGGACCAAAGACAGTATACTCGGCGAATCCGTATATCAGTTCTTAGTTAGTAAGGGCCTGAAAGTATTCTACAGCAACATATCCCTCGAGCAATTAGGCGTCTCGGCGTATCAAAAAGCAATTGATGACTCTTTGGATATGAGTAAGACATTGGTGGCTGTTGGTACGTGTTTTGAGCACCTTGATTCAAACTGGGTACGATACGAATGGGGGAGCTTTCTGAACGACACCCTGACGGGCAAAAAGCCGAGGGGCCGGCTATTTTCGTACATAGCCGATATGAATCCGGCAAACCTCCCTAGAGGCCTGAGACAACAACAAGCCGTTATCCACGGGCCGCGCGGAATGGAGACACTGTATAGTTTCCTTGCCAACGCCCTCAAAAGAAAAGAGTCGGCAGACGAGTTAACAAATGGTAGTTCGGGTGACGCATTCGGAGAAAGTGACAACCCGGAGGCTCCAAACGAAGTGCCAAAACAAGAATTGCGGCCACCAATCTTTGGGCGGCTGTTTCCAAGAGTGTTGCAGGTTGCTCCACTGCTAGCGCTGATGATTCTAGAAATCATGGTTATAGTAATTGTCTCTGCAAACGGGGGTTGGCGCTGGGGCCGAAAGGTGTTTTTTGAATCTCCAGAGATTTCTGGGCTTCCGTTTTTTGAAGGTGCGTTTGGTTATCCCTGGTCACGAATACTTCTGATTTCGATACCCATGCTTATTTCGCCATGGGGGGAGAAACGAATTTCCACCCTGGTGGGCACGCAAGGCCGCCGGCTTAGAAAATCACTTGGGTATCGATTCTTGGTCGCGAATATACTTTCAGTAGCCAGCATTGCGCTACTTGGCTGGATACTACACCTATTGGACAAACACACACCTTGGTGGTGATCCTGCCTAACGACTTTCGGAACCTGTCGAGGGTTCTTGTCGCGGCCCTCGCACAGGTCTATTATAGTGTCGCGATATTGGGAGTAGGCGAGGGCCGTGCCAAGCGCGCCTCGCAGGTTAAAGGAACGTTAGGCTGCGGGCAATCGCAATGAAACGACAGAGGATTCGATGTGACCATAAGGGAGCTCAAGCGACACGAGATCCGGGACATCTGGTCGATAGACCGTGCCGAGGTTGTCAACAGAGTCTACCACTGGGAGGGTGGTGAGCTCGTTCTCAAGCCTGAACACTACAATATGGAGGGCCGGCGGCCCGGCGAGCCAGAGCAATACAGCCCTATCCTCCTGGACTCCTTCGACCTCGGTGGTACGTTCTACGGTGCTTTTGATGGCAGGACGCTGGTCGGCGCCGCCGTGCTCGACAGTCAGTTCATCGGCCGTGACAAAGACCAGCTCCAACTCAAGTTCCTTCATGTGAGCAGGGCCTACCGCCGGGCGGGCTTAGGCCGCGCACTCTTCCAGACGGCGGTGTCAAGGGCTGCCGAGCTCGGTGCTCGTCGACTGTACATCTCCTCCACGCCATCTGAAAATACGGTAGACTTCTATCTTCGGCTGGGATGCCGTGTCACAAACGACTTGAACGCCGCACTATTCGAGTTGGAGCCAGAGGATATCCATCTGGAGTTCACCATCCCAGCGTGAGCTGGCAGGAGGCAACGCGATCCGGAGTACATGTCTTATGATTGGCAGCCTAACAACGGCATTCACCGGCCCGCTGGCCCCGGCGCGGGCCTGCCTCTGAGGTGCGGATGCCCCAGGCACAGGCCTGCAGAGCCAGGCCCGCACCGCGACCATCCGCCGGTGATGCCAAACGTTAGCTGCCCGACATTTCTACTTGCCAGTGAGCCACCTGTGGCGCTATCTTACAAATAAGAATCAATGGAGGACACCATGACCCAAGATATCGCCACCACGAAGATGTCCTCGCGCGGACAGGTGGTAATCCCGGAATCCGTGCGGAGCGAAATGGGACTGAAGCCAGGATCCAGATTCATCGTGCTGTGGCACGATGATGTGGTCATGCTGAAGATGATCGCTCCACCATCGCAGAAGGAGTTCTCAACGATCCAGAAGAGGCTCCAAGAGCAGGCCCGGGACAAAGGGCTGAAGCGCAGCGATATCACCAAGGCCATCGCCCGTGTGAGGAATCGCCCTTGAGGATTGTGATTGATACCAATGTTCTCGTATCCGGTGCATTCTTCGGAGGATTGCCGCTGAGGGTCTTGATGTCCTGCGTCCAGGGCGAGTTTCAGTTGGCTTTGTCCCCGGAGATTCTCACGGAATACAGAGAAGTCGGTGAGGCATTCTCGCGGAAGCGCTCAAACCCTGACTTCGACGAGTTCCTGGGCATTCTGGTCACGCAAGCACTCATCCTCGACGCCCCGGAGTTGGAGCGCCCGATTTCGAGAGACCCTCACGACGACAAGTTCATCGCTTGCGCGCTCGCCGTTGGCGCCGATCTCATTGTGAGCGGAGACAGGGATCTGATCAGCATATCCGAGAGACTCGCAATCCCTGTCATGCGACCCAAGGAGTTCGTCGATCGGTACTTGAGCAGCTAACAACGCCATTCACCGGGTGGGCGGCCCTGTCACGCCCCTGGCTCCGGGACGCGGGGGTCCCTGGAGCACGACTGCATGGCCAGGGTCGCGCCAGTTCCGCCCACCGGTGATGGCGAGCGTTAGCGCGTTATGGAGGTCAGTGACGCGACCCCTTGCGAGTGTGACACCTCGCGGTGCCGAACTCCGACGAGTTCGCGGCGCCTGTCAGCCATGGTCTGTCGTCGCGCGCAGTCTTCCAGTCCTCACGGTCCTTCTCGTTACACTTTCTCAATCGCGAGGAACCGACGAAACCGCGGGACGCGCTCTCGCCAGCCTTCCCACGGAGTGGCACAACTTCCGCCACGAGGTCCGGGGTAACGACAGTAGGCTCCGCGGGATGAGCGAGCACGGCTTCCGCATCGTAGCACCTGAGACACTCAGCACGCATGCCCTTCTCCACCTGTGCGAATGGCGCTGTAGCTTCACGAACTCTGGCCCCAATGGTTACGGCGGTCCACTGATCTACGCTCTCTTCGACACGCAAGACAGCGAACTCGCCTGTGATTCCGCGTTCACCGGTGTGGTCTGGCCGGGAGACACCGTGACCGTCAACGGCGCGCTGCCCCTCGACACCGCCAAGGCGGCGGCAGCATGTTCAGCACGCTGGCGGTTCACCTGCGGCGGTCGCGTCATGAAGGCACTGATCTGCACGGAACCCGAGACGCTGACAGAAGGACAGGAGAAGGAGTAGGATGGAGTGGGCGCTCTAACTACCTGCTTGAGCAGTCGGTTCCGTCCAGTCACGGGCCTTGCGATGCAAAGCCCGCGCCTGGCCGGCCCCGCCGCTCCTTCTTGCGTTCTGTTCACCCTGGCGGGGTGACCATTCTCCTCGCCACGTCCATGTCTACCGGGACGGAGAACTCGTCTTGAAGTGGGACCTCGACAATCGGAAGGCTATGGCTGGTAGACCCACGCGCCACGTGCTCGAGTTGATTCGCCAACTCGATGCGGAAGGACGGCTATGAAGATCCGATCCGTCACTCAGAACAACCGGCGCCGTGCTTTCCAGGTCGGCACCTGGCGGGAACCGTTCCTCTTCCCGTACTCCAAGGCTGACCCGTCGCCGACTCCCGATGACCCCGTGACAGAGGTTTCGGTAGACGCAAAACTGGGTCGAGAGGCCTTCACCTACCACCTGGCTTCCGGCCGGGAGGGCTCCGTCCACATCGAGCAGGTGCTGGAACACAACCAGGATCCGAGCTACATGCGCAACCTGCTCCTTTACAAACTGAGCCTTGAGGCCCAGAAGCGGATTGAACTGAGCGGCCTATCGCGACGGGAGATCATCCGGAGGCTAGGGACGTCTCCTGCCCAGCTCTACCGCCTCTTGGACCCGACCAACTACCGCAAGTCGGTTGACAAGATGCTGTTGCTGCTGCGCGTTCTTGAGTGCGACGTCGATTTGGTCGTACGAGCACGTAGCGCTTGAGGCGATAGAAGCACAGAACCCTGGATTGAGCAGCCGGGAACTGCGTTCCCGGCTGGCGCGCGCCGTGCTTGCGCACATCGCGCGCCAGGTCAAGCACCGGGGGCCACCGCTCATCCTGTCGTTCTGCAGGAAGGCCAGGGACGCGACACACGCTGAGGAGCGGCACAGCTCTTTCGCAGCCACTCATGACGGATCTCAGATGATTCCCGCGTGTTTAATTAGCAAAGCCGTTAGCATCGTGCGTCTCCCTGAAACGAGGGCTACTGTGGCATTGGAGTATGCGAGATAGTCGCGCGGTTACAATGGGCTCAGGTGGTGTGCCTGGAATTGCGTGGGAGACAGAACCGTCTTCTGCTCGCGGTACTCGGGCGACACGTTACGCTGCCCTCTTCGTCGCGCTCCTTACGCCACTCCTCCTTGTCGCGAGCTGCGATAGAGATTGCCCGACCATGGGATGCACGCCCAGCATGGAAGCTGGCCTTTGGGTGACAGTTGTGGACGCCAACACTGGCCTCGGTGCTGCGTGCGGGGCGCTCGCGTGGATCGTGGAGGGCTCCTACATCGATACCCTCCGGGTCACGGGATGCGACTGGCCCGACTCCCTTCGACCATGGACATTTGACGGTGCCATAGAGAGACCAGGTACATACGAGATCTTCATCCTGAAGCAGGGGTACCACATGTGGCACATCTCCAACGTCGTTGTAGTTCGCAAGAAGTGCGCTTGCCACGTCACGACAACGAAGGTCGAAGCTCGCCTCGAGCCCCGGTGATCTCCCAATGCCTCGCCCCGGCTACAGGCGCCTGTGGGGCCGCCGTGCCGCGGCCGAAACCAATGGCGCTGACCCCAGGCCCACCCTCCTTGCCGGCGTTGAGGCGCACGCGGGTGACATCAATGGTACCGACCCGCGGCCCGCCCTTCAGGCCAGCACCGAGGCCCCCGCCGGCGAAGTCAATGGTGCCGACTCATGGCTGTTGATTTGCAGCTGTTGCGCGCTCGAACCCGCTTTTTCTGACGACTGGCAGAGTGCTAACCTGTACATCTAGGCAGCGATTGGCGGTGCAGGAGTCTGGTGAACACAAGCCCCTTACGGGCCGCATCGCGCGGCGATGGATGTTGGAAGGCAGAACAAGTGAATGGAGCGGACCGGGGACAGGCGTCCCCGGGTGTCCCGCGCCTGGCTGGCGCCAGTCGCGCGCCAGAGGAAGCTCCGGGGCCCGTCGCTCATGCTTGTGTTGGACTCCTCGGCAACGCATCGCTCAATCACGGCAAGACGCGCAGCCCTGGGAGCCCACGTCATGTGCCGTAACCCATTCGACTACAAGCCGTTGCATTCCATGCAAGGACTTGTTCTCTGTGGCAGTATCCGCATCCGACTGATAGTATCGCCACGTCACCTTTCGTCGCTGGAGTGGGAATGCCAATCCACCTGATCCGCGCAAGGGCGACCACCAAACAGGTCGCTGAGATGCTCGAGGTGCTTGAAGAGTACATCAAGCTGGCCGTGGACATCGACCGGCACATCCTCGCGGGCGGCGGGGCTCTTCACGCCGATTGCGAGGCTGTTCTTCTCGAAGGCGGATCTCAACAGGAATCCGTTTGGGGAGCGGATTGGGTCCCCACGACTCGACGCGTTCATTTCGAGGCCCTCATCAACCTGCGGCCCCGCCAAGGTCATCTATCCATGACGATCCAAGATTCTGGGATCCGTGACCGCGTTGAACGGATTGTGCGAGACCTGCTGGAGGATGCATGACGAATGCTGCCGTGATACGGGAAAGGTTCCTCCGCGACGATCCCCCCCGCAGACTCGGGAATCTGGCCGCCAATCTTGCCCGAATCGACTCATTTGGTGCGGATCCCAATCACGCTGACCTCGTCCGTGGGCTTGCCGAAGAGAGCGCCTTCTTCATCGAATGGGCTGCCCCAGCAGCGGAACCCGAGGTTCAATTCCGGCTGCTCGCGCTCCAGCGGCTTCTGGTCAAGTGGATCCGCGCGTGGGACACTCATTGGAACGACCCTCAACAGCGTCAGAGCATGAGGGAGACTTCCCGCCAATGGGCCCGGGCTCTGCTCCAGATCGCTGGTTTCCTTCCCCGGCGCTGACGGTCGTTATACAGGGGGTTCGGAGTCCAACAACCGAATGGAGCCGTCGGGGACCCGCGTCCCCAACTGGCACGCGGCTGGCTTTGGCCAGTCGCGCGCCACTGAAGGAAGGCGGCCCCGCCGATCATTCATTCGTCAGCGTGATCAGAACAAACGTTGGGGGGTGCCGCAGGTTGAAGAAGGGGCTCTCGAGAGACGAGACCCAGTCAGATCGTGGAGGTTGTCATGATCCGCTTTGCTCTCGTATGCGCAGTTCTCCTACTGCTGGTCCATATCGTCGTCGGCGCTGATCTCGAATCCGCTCAGAAGGCATTCGCTGTCGGTGACTACGGTACTGCCCGGCGAGACTGGCTCGACTTGGCCCAGTCCGGAGACCCACAGGCCCAGTTCAGCCTGGGGCTGCTCTACTCCAAAGGTCTTGGACTGGAAGCCAACCCCGTCGAGGCGATGCGCTGGTTCCGGCTATCTTCTCGGTCGAGGTTCCCGGAAGCGGATTCGCTCGGTCCGTTTCTCATCGATCACGCTCTTCCGGCTCCCTATGGACACCAGGACAGCATGAGGGGTTCCGGGGCCTGGGGAATGCAAGACCCCACACAGGTTTGGTACAACCTCGGGATTCAGCAGACTCAATGTGCCGGGGACATCGGCAGTCTCGAGCCGGCCAAGGAGAATTACCGCAAGGCCGCGCGAGAAGGACACGTATGTGCGCAGGTGAACCTTGGCCTACTCCTGGCTTCCGACCCCGAGAACCCTAAGGAGCTGCCTGATGCGGTTGGCTGGTTTCGGAAGGCAGCCGACAAAGGGGATACCAAGGCCCTTTACGCGCTCGGACTGCTATCAGAGTTGGGGCGGGGAACGGATCGTGATTTGGGTGCTGCAGCTCGATGGTACGCCAAGGCAGCGGACGCCGGCATGGGAGCAGCAGCTTGCAACCTCGGCGTGCTCCGTGCGGCAGACATGGTGCCAGCAGACGCAGCCAATCAGAGGGATGCACTCACGCTCTTCCGCGGCGCCGCGGAACAAGGGGACTTGATGGCTTGCTTCAATCTGGGCACCCTGTACGAGCGTGGACTCGGTGTGGCTGCTGATCCGGCTGAGGCAGGCAACTGGTATCGGAAAATCCGGGAAGAGGCGGTGCCGACCTCAACGAACGGGACGCCTCGCCACGAAGCACGCTAACCACGGCATCCAGCCGGAGGCGCTTCACGCCGCCGCTGATGCCCACGTTATCTTCAGCGGCGACGCGTCGTCAAATGACACTGCGTGGGAGTCCGAGCCCGTCCAAGATGAGGGATCTCGACTCCCCATGAGGAGACGGCTGCCCGGACGCAACCTTTTCCGCTGCTGACCGAGCCACGACCGGAGGTTCTGTCACATGTCCAGCCGTCATCAGAGCACCGTGGTCCTAGTGGCCAGCTGCATGATCGGAACTTGCGCCGCCCAGAGTCAGAGTGAGATCACCGTAACCCCCACTGTCGCGTTCACGGTCTCCAGCCACCAATTCCTCGACGACGTTACTGACCGCATCTACGGACCCATCATCCTATACGGTGGCACTGCCGGCTTGAGACTGAACGATCACGTCGAGCCCTTCATCCGTCTGCAAATGGGAGGGATCTCCAAGACGTACCCTGAGAGACTCATGGTCACATTTGGTGATCTGGGATTCAGGCTGAACCTCACGCCTTATCGAGCCGTTTCACTACATCTCGGTGCGTCGATTTGCATGCTCCTTCAGGAGCGCCGCGTGTATTTCTCCCCGTGTCTACCCGGAAATGAGGGAGTTTACCAGCGCCACGCATCGGCTTTGGGCTACCAAGTCTTGGGCGGCCCCGAGATTCCCCTCTATCGGCAACGACTTCACCTCGCCGTGGAGTTGACGTATACCGCTGACAGGGGAGATTATGAAGGAAGTACGGCGACCCCCGAGGCCGTTGAACTGGGCGGCTGGGGAGTCAGCGCAGCGCTTCGGTGGTGGTTTGGGAGGCCCGAGGTTCCTTCCGGACCTGTCACCGAAGGTGGAAGATAACGCTCGTGTTGAGCGGGCGGGGCCGCGGAGCGGACCCGAGCCGCTCGAACGCGTGCTTATGCCCTACTATTATGGCGCGAACATCTCCTGAAGTAACCCTAGGACGTCGGTCATGGTCTTCCGACTAATCCTTCCTAAGGATCGGACCAAGCGCGCCTTGTCCACCGTACGTTGTTGGTCAAGGACCACCTGCCCGTCTCTGCCTTGAAAGCGACACGGTATCCGCGAAGGATACCCACGCCCCTTGGTGGTCATCGGCGCGATGATCACCGTCTTGATGTGGCGATTCATCTCGTTCGGTGAGATCACGAGACAGGGACGAGTCTTCTTGATCTCACTGCCCAATGTCGGATCGAGGCTCACGAGGTAGACGTCGCCGCGATTCACTCCCATTCCCATTCTTCCTCGTCCCAGTGAGTAGACAGGTTACGGTCGCCATCGAGAAGATCATCGTCTCCGGCCGCGGCCATATCCTTGAAGGCCTTCGCCCATCCCTTTCTGGGAGGCGCGGGTTCCGGTTCAGCCGGGGCGATCACAAGTCGATTGTCCTCGACGCGGATATCGACCTCATCAGCGAGCCCAGTCTGCTTCAGAAGTGGTTGGGGAATGCGAATTCCCCGCGAGTTGCCGATCCGGACGATTCTAGCCTTCATGGGAAGCACTCCTCCACTGAGTGATTACATTGTAGTCACGCCTGAGTTCCACGTCAAGACAAGCAATTGAGGGACCACCCCTGGGCGCCTGTAGGTTCCTGCCCCGTAGCACCGTGGAGCCAGCAACCGCCCATGGTCTACTGGCATAATCCTGGATTGAGCGGACGGGGGCCGACATCCCCGGCTGGTACGCGCCTTGCTTACGCACGTCGCGCGCCAGGTCAACCACCGGGGCCGCGCCGCTCATCCTTTCGTCGGCGGGACAAGACGAATGCGCGGTCGCCCACTTCGGCACTTCGTGACGGTCGAACCGCCGACCCAGGAACCCCCGGGACATGCAAGTCCATATGGGCATCTGTGTTGGATTGGCGCGCAGCCGGACGCAGCCGCGCCACCAGCACCCGGGAGTTCCCCTGGCGCAGCGTACCCAGCGCACGGGAACCTCGACGAATCCCTATGGTATGACGTATTGTCATACCAGGAGGTGATCTATGCCGAGAGCCAAGGTTGCCATCACGCTCGACAAGGCAGTGCTCGCACGCCTGGATCGACTCGTAAGGGCCGCGATCTTCGCCAATCGAAGTCAGGCCATCGAGCAAGCCATCGCCGAGAAGCTCCAACGCATGGAAGAGGGTCGACTGGCCGCCGAGTGCGCCAAACTCGACCCGGACTTCGAAAAGGCGATGGCGGAGGAAGGCATGACGGAGGAGTTGTCCGAATGGCCAGACTACTGAGAGGTGAGATTCGCTGGGCAGACCTGAATCCCTCTCGCGGACGGAAGCAGGTGGGCCTTCGTCCAGTGCTCATCCTGAGTCAGGACGTATTCAACCAACGCTCCGGGACGGTCATCGCCCTGGCCATCACAAGCCAGCCCCAGCAAGCCGGATTCCCCCTGACATTGCAGCTCGAAGACGAGCAACTGCCGAAGCCATCATGGGTCAAGATCAGCCAAGTGCGCACCCTGGCCGCGGAACGAATCAAGCAGCGTCTTGGTCGAGCCACCGAGGATCAGCTAACGCAGGTCTTGGAGGGCCTCAATGAGATCCTCGGAGGATAGGAGAACAAGGGCAGTGGGGTTTCGCTGATTCACAGTGACCCGCCAACAACCGAATTGCGCGGCCGGCGACTGACGTCCCCGGCCGGCACGCACTTGGCCTCTGCCAGCCGCGCGCCAGGGCAAGCCCCGGGGCCCGCCGCTCACTCATTCGCTGGGCCTAGAGAGTGACGACGCCTAGAACCACACGAGAGGAGGGATAGGAGTTGCCACCTGATAACCACAAGGCCGAACTCATGAATCGCGCCCACTGGGACGAGATAGCGCCCATCCACCTTAAGAGCTACGGCATTGAGGATGTCCTCGGCGGCAAATCGCGGATCGACGCGATCCAAAGGAGGGAGCTCTATCCAATAGCCGGCAAAGAGCTGATCCACCTTCAATGCCATATCGGGACTGACACTCTATCCCTGGCGCTCGATGGCGCAAAGGTGACGGGTGTGGACTTCTCCAGTAACTCCATTGAGATCGCCAAGCGGTTAGCGCAGCGGTGCAGCTTGGCGGCCGATTTCATCGTTGCCAACGTGCTTGAGCTTCCATCGATCATCTCCCGCACGTATGACGTCGTTTACACGTCCAAAGGGGTGCTGTGCTGGATCAGTGACATTGACCGATGGGCAGCGACCGTCGCCAGCCTGCTGAAGGAAGACGGCACGTTCTACATCTTGGAGACGCATCCCCTGATGACAATGTTCAATGACACATTGGAGGATGACCTGCAGATTAAGTACTCATACTTTCATCAGAGTGAGCCGACGCACTTCGACGATGATCACCCCGACTATTCGGACAGCACGTACATACCGCGCAACAAGACATATGAGTGGACATGGTCTCTAGCTGATATTGTGACCAGCCTAATCCGTCACGACCTGAGGATAGAACTCCTCTGCGAGCACGATCGGCTCTACTACAAAGCCTTTCCGGGAATGGTGCAGGCTGAAGACGGATGGTGGACTATTGAGAAGTACAGGGGTAAGGTCCCGTTCACGTTCAGCCTAAGGGCTAGGAAGTCACGACCCGTAAGGAGGGCCCGACCAGAGCACTGAGCGGACGGCGACCATTGTCCCCAGGTGTCACGCGCCCTGCTGGCGCGCGTCGCGCGCCAGGGCGGGTACCAGGCCGCGCCGCGCGTGCTCTGGTTCGGCAAGAGACATGAAAGACGACCGCAACACGCTTCGCCTCTACGATGACCTCGCCTGGCTGTGGCCGATCTGGGGCAGCCCCGAGGACTACGCCGACTACTGCAACCACGTGACTCATGTCATCCGTGAGCACGCAGATATCCCTATCTGCTCGCTGTTGGATATTGGGTGCGGCGGCGGCAAGAATGTCTTCAATCTCAAGCGCAACTACCACGTCACCGGCCTCGATCTTAGTCCACGCATGCTGGAGTTGGCGCGGCAGCTGAATCCCGAATGTGAGTTCCTGCATGGTGACATGCGCACCTTCGACCTGGGTCGGGCATTTGATGCCGTGCTGCTGGATGACGCGATCACTTACATGGCGACAAGAGCAGACCTGCGATCGGCGTTTTCGTCAGCCTGGCGGCACTTGAATCCCGGGGGCGTCATGGTTGTCAATCCGGACGACACGAAGGAGACGTTCCTACAGAACCGCACGGTGGCGACTCCGGCCGGAGGAGCGCGGCCGGCCCACGTCGATGTTGCCTTCGTGGAAAACAGCTTCGATCCCAACACGGAGGATGATTACTATGAGGAGACGATGGTCTACCTGATACGAGAACACGGGGAGCTGCGAGTAGAGGTCGACCGTCACATCCTCGGTCTCTTTGCCATCGATGCGTGGCGCGCAGCGCTGGCAGAGGTCGGTTTCAAGATTCGCGAGGAGACGTATGCCGAACGGGGCAAGGAGTATGTCACATTTGTGTGTCTAAAGCCGCGGTGAGAGGGAAGTCGACCCACTGCATTCACCAGCCAGCTCGAGCCGTTACGGTCCTGGCTTGCGCCCGGCGCCGCGCCGTCGCCCGCCGCTCAGCCGCACCATTGGACACCATGAGGTGAAGCCATGCGTGTTCTTCTTACAGGCAGTCGCGGCTTGATCGGCTCAGCCGTAGCGGAGAGGCTCAAGACAACACGCCATGAGCCTGTTGGACACGATCTTAAGGACGGACAGGACATCCTGCATCTCTGCACACTCAGGGAAGCGATTCGTGCGTGCGATGCGGTTGTTCACGCAGCTGCTCTCCTTGGCAGACGCCATGAGAACGCCGCTCAGGTGATGGAAGTGAACCTGCAAGGAACATGGAACGTGCTCGACGCGGCCGAACATGCCGGCGTCCGGCGAGTTGTCTTTCTCAGCAGCGTAGATGCCCTCGGTGTCTTCAAGGGTCAACGGCCACCAGACTACTTGCCCCTTGACAATGCTCACCCCTGTTATCCCTCGACTTCCTACGGCATTTCCAAGCACCTCGCGGAGGAAATGTGTCATTGCGTGTCAGACGCCACTGGTTTATCTGTTGTTGCTCTGCGCCCCCCGGGTGTCTGGACACCGGATACGTACAGAGCGATCCAAGCGGAGCGAGCGAAGCGGCCTGAATTCGAATGGGACCCGTTCTGGGAGTACGGTGCGTTCATCGACCTCCGGGACTTGACCTCGGCCTGCATCCGTGCGCTCACCTGTGCTTTGAAGGGATACCATTGCGTCCTGGTGACATCTTCTGATATCAGCACTTCTGGTAGGACGAGTCGGCAGTTGGCCCAGCTGGTTCACCCCGATGTGGACTGGCGCGGAGGTGCCGAGTACGAGGGTGACCCGTATCGGACGCTGGTGGACATTGACCCTGCGACGCGACTCCTTGACTGGAGACCGCAACACACCTGGCGTTCAATCACGGGAAGCGGCGCCCAACAACCGAATTGAGCCGACGGGACCGACGAGACTGACGTCCCTGGCTTGCACCCCCTCGTGCCGAATGAGCGGCGGGGAGAACCTGACGCGCCAAGGCGGGATTGCGAACCCGCGAACGGCCGCGACGACGTTGGGGTACTACGGCTAGTGCCGCGATGGAACGGCTTCCGCAAGATGATGCGTCGTTAGCCGAGATGTAGTGCCGGCCACGGCCTGGCGCGGGCAACGCGTTATAGCACAACTCGTTCCGGGGTCACGTTCTCCGGCCGCACGGGGAGCGGAACGCGGGATCCACGTCAGGAACGCGGGAGGCAGAATTCAACGATGCCGTCCGACGCGATGCAGAACAAAACGAAGGCCGTTCTACTGGCTTGGTCGCCGATGACCGAAGGCCCAACCCCGCCTGCACCAGCCGGGCGGTTCCGTCACGTTACTGGCTGGTGGCAGGGGCTGCCGCTGAGGCAGCCCTGCCGAGCCAGACCCGCGCCAGCCAGCCCCGCGCCAGCCAGCCCCGCGCCAGGCAGACCCGCGGGCGATGCTCGCGTTCTGCAGCATGGGGGACACTGAAGGCCATTCATCGACGAACAGGCCGGTGAAGGTGGGCATGGAATCGAAGGGCAGAGATTACAAACACGGCGTGATCTTGCTCCTGGCCCTGTCTCTGTTCTCAGCGTTTTGCAGATACGATTCCACTGGAACGAAAGGGCGGTGCTATGCCATCGATAAACTCTGCACCCCGGGCATCGCCGTTGTGGATAGCGTGGGGGCTCAGATCGCCTTCGGGGCGCATCAGGCGCGCCTGGACAACTCCAAAGGCTGAGGCCTGATAAGCGCCCCGATCTCCTCAAGAGGACGAAATGAGCGCACATCATTTACAGACCGAGATCGACATTGCGGCACCACCCGATCGTGTTTGGGCAGTCCTGACCGATTTCGCAGCCTATCCGGATTGGAATCCATTCATCAGATCCATTCGCGGGGTCCCGGAGCAAGGCGCGCGGCTCGTCGTTCGGATCCAACCGAACGGTGCCAGGAGCATGACCTTCCGTCCAACGATCCTCACCCTTGCTCGCCACCGTGCGCTCTGTTGGCTTGGTCACCTTCTGGTCCCTGGAGTCTTCGATGGCGAGCATTGCTTCACCATCCTGCCCATTGCCCAAGGCCAGGTGCTATTTCGGCAGAGCGAGGAGTTCCGGGGCATCCTGGTCCCGATCCTCAAAGCCGGCCTGGATAGGGATACGAAACGAGGCTTCGAAGACATGAATTTCGCGCTCAAGGCCCAGGCTGAGGCGCTGGCGCGCCAGGGATGATCTGCGTGCCGCCGGTGCACCTTCCCTGCGCGGTGTCGGCCCAGTCAGCGGTGCCGCAACGTTACAGGGCGACCCCTCGAACCGACGTCGGAGGAAGTGGATGCCGAGAAACGTTGAGATAAAGGCCCGCATAGAGAGCATGATCTCGATCTTCCCGAAGGCCGCCGCCCTTGCAGACGGAGATCCAGTTGAGATTCTTCAGGAGGACACCTTCTTCGCCTGCGCAAACGGCCGGTTGAAGCTGCGCGTTTTGTCCGCTGACCATGGCGAGCTGATATTCTATCGCCGCCCCGATCAAAAGGGATCCAAGGAGTCCTCGTATATCGTCTCGACCACGTCCACCCCTTTCGCCCTGCATGAGTGCCTGTCGTTGGCCCTCGGTCAAGTCGGACACATCCGCAAGAAACGAACCCTGTTCCGTGTAGGAAGAACCCGCATCCATCTTGATCGTGTCGAAGGCTTGGGGGACTTCCTGGAGCTGGAAGTCGTGTTGGCGGACAACGAGGATGTGAAGATCGGTGAAGCCATCGTAGCGGACCTCATGGAGAAGCTTGGTGTTCGACCGGATCAGCTCATCGCGGGAGCATACATCGATCTGCTGCCGCCGGAGGGCGAAGTGCTAGATTCGACTACTCGATAGTGAAGGATGTCTTCTCGCAGCCCAGAGCACTCCTGGTAGGACACTCCAAGGGGATGGGACTAGAAGCTCTCCCTGCGGCGTCGTCATACCATGCTTCCAAGGTGGGCCTTTCCAATCATCTTGGGGGGAGTGGCATTGGCCCTGAAGGCCAAGGGGGTGCAGGTGACGAATGTCCGGTTTCGGTATGTCGACACCGCAATGGCGTGAAGCGAACCCAAGCCGTTCATGCTGAATGTTGAACAGGCCGTCGACCACCTGGAGACGTGTCTGGGAAGGAAACCTGTCTGCTATAGTGAACAACACATAGCTATCCCACTGGCGGACTTCCGCAGGCTCATGATGAAGTTGTGAGAATAGAGACTTGTACTGTGGGCAGATTGCCGTTCCGGGTCCGGGGTGGTACAACTCAAGCAAAGCGATTTCCACCTTTCTCGGTGGCCCGGCGGAGGCTATCCTGGACTTAATGTCGAGCTCTGGAGGGAATCCATGCAACGCTCTATCCGGGCAGGCTCGGTCATCGTGGCGCTTATCATTGGCTCGGTCGCTGGGTTGGCGGTGGCATCTCGCCCTGATGCTCGGTTTGACCGGCGATCTCGGCCGTACCAGCCCCCAGGTGCCTAGAGCGATGCTGATCGGGGGATCGTTGCCTGAGTATGTCGAGAAGACCCGTGGGTAAAAGTGCGTAGGCGGTGCGACGATGAAACTCACATTGCGAGAACTCCTGGGCGCGGTGATCCTCCTGCCGCCCGTGGCGTACGCCTCAGGGTACTTCCTGTGGGTGGGCGCGTCGGTGGCGTTGTACGGCGTGAACTTCGCTCCTTACCTAGGGATCCCGTCCCTGATTGAGCCCGGGATCATCTACTCGGCGACGATTGTGATCGCCCTACTGGCATCCGTCGTGATTGGCTTAGAGCGGCTCTCGACGCGCCCCTTTCGCGCGACGCGGCGGATCAGCATGACCCGCCAGAGTCTCTTCTGGTTCGTGATCCTCATCCTGGCCTCGGCTCTGGCTCAGGCCGTGGCGCGGGGCTATCCGCTGCTCGGGATCTGGAGCGTCCTCATCCCCACCATCTACGTGCCGGCCCATCTGGTCCTGTTGACCTCCGTCTTCCGGAGGCTCTTCGGGCTGATCCAGGGCTGCGTGGCGCCCCGGGAGGGGGAACGCCGAACCCTGAATGCCGCAACGAGGATCTGGCAAGGTTGTCTGGCATGTCTCCTGTGCATTCTCCAGGTCTACCTTGCGCTGCTCTTCTCGGTGCTGGGACCGAATACCGCCATGCGTATCATCCCGATCGTGGTGGAACTGCAGCCGGATCGCAGCACGTCGGTGGGCGCTGCGACGGTCGAGATGCTGCTGCTGGAGCGTAGCAAGGATCGCGTGCTCGGATACCAGCCGGAGCGGCGCGAGATCGTCGAGATCCCAAGTATCGTGATCCGCCAGATCAAGCTTCCGCGACTTACCCAGCGGCAACTGGCTTTGCTTGACGCGCTGAAGTCCGTCCCCAGCATGCCGGCTGACCAGGCGAAGAGGTTCTTCCCGATCCGCCCGGCGCTCATGAAGCTGGAGATCGATGACCTGATCAGATCCGGTGAGATCAAGCGACTCCGTGATGGTTCATTCCGCCACTCCGGACCCAAGGAGCACCCAAATGGACGTCCGCAGGCATGAATCCGAGGCGTGGGATTCCGAGGTCGCGCCGGGCGCGCTGCTCGGATCCTGCGAGGATTCGAACCCGGAAGAGGTTCTGTCCTTGCTAGGTGACTAGGAGATGCTGGAGAAATCCGTCGAGACGATCTAGACTGCCATGGACTCCCGGCTGGCGATCCCCCTGAGAGGAGAACTCTCATGAAGGCCATGGTGCTCGACCGAGCCGGAGAACCCTTGCGCCTGCGCGATCTACCACGCCCCGAACCCGGGCCCGGCCAGGTCCAGGTTCGCGTCGAGGCTTGTGGGGTGTGCCGCACCGACCTGCACGTTCTGGCTGGCGAGCTGCCCCATCCCCGTCTGCCCCTGGTCCTGGGACACGAGATCGTGGGCATCGTGACGCAAGCCGGATCTGCTGTCCAGGGCGTCGCGCCCGGCCAGCGGGTGGGCGTCCCCTGGTTGGGATACACCTGCGGAACCTGCGCTTACTGCGCGTCGGGCCGCGAGAACCTCTGCGACAGTGCGCGTTTCACCGGCTACCAGATCGACGGCGGCTACGCGGAGTACACCGTCGCCGATCACCGCTACTGCTTCCCGATCCCCACCTCCTATGAGCCCGCGGAGGCGGCGCCGCTCTTGTGCGCGGGCCTGATCGGCTACCGCTCCCTGCGCATGACCGCCGATGCCGGGCGCCTGGGTCTCTACGGCTTTGGCGCCGCGGCGCACATCATCACCCAGGTCGCGCGCTCCCAGGGACGCGAGGTCTACGCCTTCACCCGCGCCGGCGATGCGGACAAGCAGGAGTTCGCGCGCAAGATGGGCGCCGACTGGGCTGGCGATGCGGACGCGCTCCCCCCCTACCCGCTCGACGCCGCGATCATCTTCGCCCCCGCCGGCGCCCTGGTGCCGCTGGCCCTGCGGGCCGTCGTCAAGGGTGGCACCGTCGTCTGCGCCGGCATCCACATGGACCCCATCCCGAGTTTCCCGTACGATCTGCTCTGGGAAGAGCGGGTCGTGCGCTCGGTCGCCAACCTCACGCGGCGCGACGGCCTCGATTTCTTCGAGGTTGCGCCGCGCGTGCCCGTGCGCACCGAGGTCGCCCGCTTCCCACTCAGAGCGGCCAACGAAGCCCTGCGGCGCCTTGAGTCGGGCGATATATGTGGGGCGGCGGTCTTGGTTGTGGGGGGCGACTGACCCGCGAGCCTGGGAGCTTGCACATGCAGGCACCCGCAGGGAGAACCAGGCCATCGCGGGGTGCCGTCCGGAAAGGGTCCATGGGACAGCTCGAGCTCTTCCTGATCGCCCTGGGTCTGGCCATGGACGCCTTCGCCGTGTCGCTGGGGGCCGCGGCCGCCGGGCGAGCGCGGGGGGCGCGCGCGGCCTTCCGCTTGTCATTCCACTTCGGGTTGTTCCAGTTCATGATGCCCGTCATCGGGTGGTTTGCAGGCTCTCTCGTCGCGGACTTCATCAAGGCGCTGGATCACTGGATCGCCTTCGGCCTGCTGTGCCTTGTGGGTGGGCGCATGATCGCCGCCGCGCGCCGGCCCGAGGAGGCACCCACCGGCGATCCCTCGCGAGGCTGGACCCTGGTGCTGCTGGCCATCGCCACCAGCATCGATGCGCTGGCGGTGGGGATCTCCCTCGCCATGCTGGCCATCGACATCTGGTACGCCAGCCTGGTGATTGGTCTGGTGGCGGCGGCGCTGTCGCTGATCGGGATCCGCCTCGGCTCGGTCTTGCATGCGTCGTTTGGGCGGCGCATGGATTACATCGGCGGCACGATTCTCATCCTGATCGGGGTGAGAATCCTCGTCGAACATCTCTGAGAACAGGCGTCGCGACACCTGCCAGGAAAGGTGCGGCGACGCGTGGGGAAATGCCAGCAAGGAGGACCAACGTGGACCCAAGAACGACGCAGCTCGCCAAGGTGCTTGTTCATTACAGCCTGGCGGTGAAGAAGAATGACTGGGTGGTGATCTCCGGGGCCTATCTGGCGGAGGACCTCATCCGCGTGGCGAGCCTCGAGGTGCTCGCCGCCGGAGGCCATCCAACCCTGTCCGTCTCGATCCCTGAGTTCGGGAGCCTGTTCTTGCGCCACGCCTCCGAGGAGCAGTTGTCCTATGTGGCCCCCCACGAACTGCTCCAATACCGCAAGGCTGACAAGTTCCTGTTCATCATGGGCGGCTGGAATTCCCGCGCCATGACCGGCATCGATCCCGCGCGCACCATGATGGCGAATAAGGCCCGCCATCAGCTTTTCCAGACGCTGATGAAGCGCCAGGCCGCTGGTGCCGTCGCCTGGGTGGGGACGCTCTTCCCGACTCACTCCGGCGCCCAGGAGGCCGAGATGTCGCTGACGGAGTACGAGGATTTCGTCTACGGCGCCGGCATGTTGAACAAGAAGGACCCCGTGGCGGGGTGGCGCAAGCTTTCGCAGCGCCAGGCCCGAATCTGCGAGTTCCTGGGGAAGATGGAGACGCTGCGCATCGTCGGCACCGATACGGACATCACCTTCAACGTCGCTGGTCGCAAGTGGATCAACTGCGATGGTCACGTGAATTTCCCCGACGGCGAGGTGTTCACCGGTCCGGTCGAAGATTCAGCCGAGGGTCACATTCGCTACAGCTTCCCGGCGGTCTTCGGCGGACGGGCGGTGGAGAACGTCCGCCTGACCTTCAAGCGCGGCAAGGTCGTCAAGGCCACCGCCGACAAGGGCGAGGCGTTCTTGCTCAAAATGCTGGAGACCGATCCGGGCGCCCGCCGCGTGGGGGAGCTGGCCTTCGGGACCAACGCCGACATTCAGCGCTTCACCCGCAACACGCTCTTCGACGAGAAGATCGGCGGGACCGTTCATGTCGCCCTGGGCGCATCCCTGCCCGAGTCCGGCGGGAAGAATCACTCCGCCATTCACTGGGACATGGTCTGCGACACGCGTCAGGGATTCACCGTCTACGGCGACGGGAAGCCGATTCGCAAGGGCGGGCGCTTCCTCCTGGACTAGCCGCCCGCCATTGCCGCCCTCGACCGCGAGGCCTTGCAGCACGTGCGCAACCCGCGGCAGCCGGTGGTTGTGCAGCGCGGCCCGGGCCGCTACTCTTGGGCGGCAATTCGACTCCTGATCGTCCTTCGGAAGGAGGTATGTCATGGCCACCTTCGTGCTGATGACCAAACTATCGCCCGAGATCTCCCGCCAGATGAAGAGCCGGGCCAAGCTGGGACGCGCCTGGCTCGATCAGGTCAAGAAGAAGTGCCCCGAGGTCAGCTTCCTCGCGCACTACGCGCTCCTGGGCCAGTACGATTTTCTCGACATCTACGAGGCCCCCGACGAGGAGACGGCCGCCAAGGTCTCCCTGATCAGCCAGATGAACGGCGCGACCCGTGCGGAGAGTTGGGCGGCGATTCCGTACAAACGTTTCGTGAAGCTGACCGAGGAAATCTAGTTCCCAACCGCCGCAGGCGGCATGATGAGGCACCTTGACGACCGGTTCACGCCGGTCCGCCAGAAGGAGTGGTCATGTTTCATCTTCACCGCGTGCTCACGAACCTCGCCGGCCTTGCCACTGCAGTCCTCTGCGCGGTCGTCGTTCCTGCGGTTGACGCGCAGGCACCCACGCCGCCCGCTCCGCCCGTGCGCGCATCGTTCGGCTTCGACATACGGTTTCGTGACGAGACCCTGCACAATCTTCGCGACTTCGACACCGAACACGATGGTGGCCGGGCTTCCGATTCCCACTACTACCGCACGCGGGTGAGGGTGTGGAGTAAGGCCACGCTGCGCTGGGGCGCCGATCTGCACGCGCGTTTCACCACGGAACCGTTCAAGTACATGGATCCCTACGAAGCACCTGACAAGACCGAGATTGTCCTGGACAACATCTACCTCGACGTCCCCCGCCTGCCCCTCGTCCCCGCCCGCCTGCGAGCGGGGCGCCTGGACTACCCGCTGGGCGACGGGTTCCTACTCATGGACGGCGGGCCCGGTGACGGCTCGCGCACCTCATATCAGAATGCGATCATCGCTGATCTCGATGGCCAACCCTTGGGTCTGGGCCCCACCACCCTGGCCTTGATCGCCATCCGCAACCTCGTGCGCGATCCGCTGGTGGTAGCCAATGACCGGGAGAGGATGCTGATCGAGAAGGATGAAACCGCCTTCGGCCTGCACGTGTCCACACCGGCGTTGGGACCCAAGGCTGAGGCCTTGTACATCTACAAGAGGGAGCTGCGCGGTGACGCCAACGCAGCGCCGCCGCCGGACACGCGCCTGAGCACCTTGAGCCTCCGCCTGTCGGGCAAACTGCCCGGGGATGTGTCCGGCGCCGCCGAGGGCGCCTACCAGTTCGGCTCGCGGTACGACTGGCGCACGCGCGCGAAGATCGCCGGGCAACACGGCCTGGGTCTGCACGGGTGGGCCGAGCGGGCCTTCCTGGCTCCGCTCATGCCGGCGCTGAAGGGCGGGATCCTGTTCCTGTCCGGTGATGATCCGGACACCGACACCTATGAGGGTTGGAGCCCGCTCTTCTCGCGCTGGCCGATGTGGAGCGAGCTCTACATCTACACGCTGATTCCGGAATCGTTGAACCCAGAGAAGGGGCGGGTGGCGTACTGGCAGAACCTGTTCTCCTTCTACGCGGGCGTCGGCCTGAAGCTGGGTGGATCGATCGATCTGACTTACACGTACCGGCGCCTGCTGGCGCAGCACGCCCTGGATGACGCCGCAAGAGGGCTCTTCGGCCATGGTCTGGTTCGCGGCGATCTCCACATCTGGCTCCTCACGGCCCGCGTGAGCGACCGCGTGACCATGCGGATTCTGGCCGAGCGGATGGCGCCCGGCAGCTTCTACGCCGGAGCGCGCGACGACGGCTACTTCGTGCGTTGGGAAATCCAGGCGCAGCGATAGTGCCATCCCGGGGTAGTGTCAGTGCGACCCTGTGGCAGCGTTAGTGCAGTCGCGTGGGCCGCGTCCAGCGGACCGCCGGGCTCGCCGGACAGGGGATCACCGCGGTCGCGGCTGGGATCGCACGACTCAAGCCGCACGCGGAATTCCGGGTATGCCGCGCCAGACCACGGCGGGGTCGAGCAGGGCCAGGACGACGCTGGGGGCCAGCAGATCCTCGATACGGCGCAGCCTGAGGAGTTCCAGCCAGCCCTTGGCCGGGCGGTAGATCACGCGGGGGGCCAGGCCCCGCTGGTGCGTCTCCATCAAGTGGCTCATCACATCCGCCAGATGGACCACCGCCACCGCCGCATCATGGCCCTCCGTGTGCTCCGGCGGACCGTAACTGGGAGCATGGTGTTCCGCGACAGTCCGGCCGACCTCGGGCGGTAACCGGAGGGCATCGCAAAGCAGCGCGCCCAGATGAGCGTGACCGACACCCAGGCGTTCGAGCTCAGCGACGTGAGCCCTCCCGTCGCTGAAGCGAACGTTGTCAAACGACCGCGCCTGCGCTGGCCAGTGTGCCAGCGCGAGCAGCTTGCCGATGTCGTGCAGCAGGCCGGCGGTACCAAGGATGTCAGGACGCGGTACGTTCAGGGTCGCGGCAAGCGCCTGGGCTGTGCGGGCGACGGTGAAGGCGTGTTGCCACTGGCGGCCGATGGCGCCCGCGGTCATGCTGCTCGACGGCTGGATCCCATAGCTCAGACACTGCCGCCAGGCCTGGAGGCGGACTTCGCCATGGCCCAAGAGGACCGCGGCGCGTGAGACCCGGTTGATGGGTCGTCCGATGCCGTATTCCGGGCCATTGATCCGCTCGAGGACTTTGCCAGCCAGGTCGGTTTCCCGCTGGATCAGGGCGGTCAACTCCCGCGGGTCGCGCCCGTCGAGCAACAGGGCTTCGATCAGCCCCTGGCGTCGCGCCAGCTTCTGCGCGGCTTCAGCGACGGCGGTGTCGGCGGCCGCCAGGAGATCCGCGTCGGCCCCCGTGGGGGATGGGGCTGCTTGAATGGGAGAGAGGGTCAGCCCGCGCTCGAAGTCCAGGACGGTCGTGCTCAAGATGTGCAACCCGATGGGCGCGGGCCGATCTCTCAGGGTCGGCCCGCAGCGTTGGGCGGCGCATCGCGTCGATGACACGGACTTGCGGCGACCTTTGCGCCGCAGCGCAGGCCCGGCCAGCAAGGCGACGGTCAGCCCGGCGCCGGCCAGGACCGCGATGGCAAGGAGAACGGCAATGGGTAAGGGAATCATTCGGTAGTCCGCCCCTTCAAGCCGACCTGCATTCCCGCTGCTCTTTGTGCCGAAGCCCGGCGGCACGGGCGTCCGGCGCACTCCCGCGGGTATTCTATCGGCAGCCGCGCTGGCCGGGTTCAGTCGCCGCCCGTGCCGCGTGAGGTTCGGTGAACCTGGCGGGTATGGGCCAGCAGGCACGGCCGGCACCGTGCGGACGCGCCTCTCACGATCGTGATTCCAACCTGGGTCACGAGCCGCTACACTGGAATGGCTGGAAGCGCAACCCCGGCGCTCGCGGTCAAGCCGCCCCCGCCGGGGGTCGATGTTGAGTGTGGAGGGCATGCTGCGCTCATCCGCACCCCGCGGTGCCCAGCGGTGGCTAACGGTAGCCGTCAACACCGGCTACCAACACAGGGGAGACCGGCTCGGTGATGTGGTTCTCGGCAGCCAGTCCTGGGGGAAGACCTGAGGAGATGATCCAATGAAGCAGACCATTGGTCTCACCCAAGGGTTGCAGCTCAGGCAAAACCTCGTTCTCAGCCCGCAGATGGTGCAGCAGATGAACCTGCTCGTGCTGCCCCTGCTGGACTTCAACGCTGAGATCGAGACCCTGGCCGACGACAACCCGGTCCTGGACGTTCACGCCCCCGCGGATCCGGCACCGGCCGACACGGCCGCCGAGGTCAAGGAGCAGAAGGGCAACGACGAGTGGGACGAGGGGACCCTGCAGCGCATCGCCGAGCTGGGCGAGGAACCGTCCGCGGGCAGCGGCAGCTGGGCGGGAGGGACTTCGGGGCGCCACGACGAGGAGTTCACCGATCCCATCCTGCGCGTGGCGCCGACCAAGACCCTGACCGAGGATCTCCTGGAGCAGGTCCGCCTGGGACTCTCGGGCCCCGAGGAGAAGATCGGCGAGTTCCTCGTGCAGGACATCGACTCGCGCGGTTTCCTGACGCGTTCGCCGGAGGATCTGGCGCCCGACATCGCCGCCTGGACCGAGCATCCCGTCACGGTCGCGGAGGTCGCCGCAGTTCTCGACCACCTCAAGAGCATCCTCGAGCCTCCGGGCATCCTGGCCGCCAACGTCGAGGAGTCGATCGCCCTGCAGCTCAAGCGGCAGCACAAGTCGAAGTGGGTCGATCTGATCGTGAGCGGCTATCGCCTGCTGGCGGCGAGCAAGGAACGCGAGCTGGACCGCCTGTGCAGCCGCGAGGGCGTGGAGCCGTCGTTCGTCTATCGGGAGCTCGAGAAGCTGCACTTCGTGCCCACCTTCGGCGTGGCGGACCAGGCCTTCGACGCCAACTCCGTGCGGCCCGAGCTGATCATCGCGCGCACCTATCCGGACCGCCACGGGCCGGAGAAATACGAGGTGCGGTACAACTCGACCGCGGTCGTCACGCTCAGCCTGAATCCCAAGATCATCGACATGGCCCGCCGGCGCAGCTCGCTGTCGCGCGACGAGAAGGTGTTCTTGCGCGAGAAGATCCAGAAGGCCAAATGGCTCAAGCAGATTGTCGACGACCGCCGCAGTCTGCTCCTGCGCACCGGTGAAGCGGTTGTCCAGCGTCAGTGGGAGTTCCTCGACAAGGGCCGCCGCTACCTGCGCCCGCTCACCCAACGAGAGATCGCCGAGGAGGTCGGGCGCGACGAGAGCACGATCTCGCGCCTCATCAACGGGCGCTTCGCCGAGACGCCTCAAGGCACCTTGCCTCTGTCGGCCTTCTTCTCGGCTGCCGTGGGTCATGCCTCGGGAGCCGCCGCCCGCGAGATTCTCAAGGAAATCATGGACGAAGAGACGACGGATAACACCTACACCGACGATGAGCTGGCCGACATGATGCGCCAGCGCGGCTTCGCGATTCAGCGGCGGACGATCAACAAGTACCGCCGGATGCTCGGCGGGCAGTACGCGCTGAAGCGCAGCGTCCGGCGAGCCCTGAACCGCATGAACAAGGTCGGGTGAGCGCGGCGTTGAGGCCCCGACCGGGGAGTGGCAGGGTATTGGTCTTGGTCCTCCTCCTGCTCTACGCGGCGATCACGATCATCGGGCTCTTCCCATTCCACGGCATCCCCGTCCTAAACGTGGCCCTCGGTTTCCCCGTGGGCGCCGCGGTCGCGGACCGCCGCTTCAAGCGCGCGCCGTCCACCGCCGGCACCCTGCCCGATGTATCTGCCCGCTCGGTCATGCGCTCGGTTCTCTACTGGGCCTTCGCAACCGCGGGCGTTACGCTGCTGGTCTGCTGGACCCAGCTCGTCTTGACGATTGTGCTTCTGCGGGCCATCGGGTTGGGATCCCCGCTCAGCGATTGGCTGCCCCTGCTCCCGTCACCGTTTCACCCCAACCTCTTTCGGGCTCAGCTTTTCGCGGTCATCCTCTCTCCCGCCCTACTTGTGCTTACGACTGTATTCGGCGGGGTTCTGGCCGTGCTGATGCGGCCGCCAGCCGAATCCTGACCGATCCTGACCGCCGATCCTGGACGTCCCGCTACCCATCCAGCGTCTAGTTGGGGATATTATGGTTATTTCTTGCCCGTTTTCGGGCAGAATGTTTGAAAATTAGACGCCAGAGTGGCAGATTTCCTCCAATCGAGCATTGGGGCGGCAACCGACAGGGTGGCCCCGTGCGGCCGCGCCCCGGGAGTAGGTCACGGTGAGCCTGGACGAACCCCTCATTCAGCATCTGCAGGCCGTGACGGGTCTGGAAGCGGACCTGCTCACCAAGATCCTGGCGGAGGTGCGGGCCTGGCACGCGCGTGACCTGCAGTCCTGGGTTCGCGATCGGCATCAGGAGCTGCAGCGCCAGGGGCTGAGCAACCGCGAGATCTTTCCGCGCCTGTGCGCGGAGGCGCAGGAGACCCTGGTGCGCCCCGCACGGCTCAGCGAACGGCAGGTCCGCCGTATGGTCTATGGCTGAGCGGCGCAGGCGCAGGGTCTGCGGCGGCCAGGCGAATGCGCAGGGTCTGCGGCGGCCAGGCGAATGCGGCGTCCAGGAACGTGACAGGAGGAGCCTCACGTGTGCGGCATCATCGGTTTCACCGGCGAGAAGAAGGTCTCGGCCGACATGCTCATGGAGGGCCTTAAGCGGCTCGAGTATCGCGGCTATGATTCGGCCGGCATCGCCTGGCAGGTGCGTTCGAAAGTGCGCATCCGCAAGCGCGCGGGCAAGGTCGACGAGCTGTGGGCGGAGCTGCCCCAGAACCTCGAGTTGATCGCCGGCGTGGCGCACACACGCTGGGCTACCCATGGCGAGCCGACCGACGCCAATGCCCACCCCCAGACTGACCAGACCGGCGACATCGTGGTCGTCCACAACGGCATCATCGACAACTTCACCGAGCTCAAGGCCGACCTGGTGGCGCGCGGCCACACGTTCACCTCCGACACCGACACCGAGGTTCTGGCGCACTTGATCGGGGACCACTGCGGCAACGGCACGCCTCTCGAGGATGGCGTACGCGCGGCCCTCCGGCGGATCGAGGGCACCTACGGCATCGCGGTCATGCGCTCGGGCGACGCGGGCAAGATCGTCGCCGCCCGGCAGGGATCGCCCTTGATCGTCGGCATCGGCGAGGACGGCTCCTTCGTCGCCTCCGACTCGGTCGCCATGGCCGGCCGCGCCACCCGCGTCGTGCACTTGCAGGACGGGGATATCGCCGTGCTCACCGCCCGCGATCACCAGATCCAGCGGATTTCCGGCGGCGACGGCCCTACACCCACCCCGCACTGGAGCGCCCTGGACGTCGTGCCCAGCATGCTGGATAAGCGCGGCTATCCGCACTTCATGCTCAAGGAGATCATGGAGCAGCCCGAGGCGCTGGAAAACGCCTTCCGCGGCCGCATCGTCAGGGAGTTTGGCACCGCCAAGCTGGGTGGGTTGCACATGGAGCCGCGGGACTTCCTCGAGATCGACCGCGTGCGGCTCCTGGGCTGCGGCACCTCCTACATGGCCGGCTCCGTGGGGGCCCGGATGATCGGCGACCTCGCGCGGGTCGAGACCACCTGCGAGTACGCCCCTGAGTACCGCTACAGCAATCCGATCGTCCGCAAGAACGCGCTCTTCTTCGCCATCTCTCAGTCGGGTGAGACCAGCGACACGATCATGGCCATGCGCGAGGTCCAGCGCAAGGGCGGCAAGGTCCTGGGCGTCGTCAACCGCGTCGCCAGCACGATCGCGCGCGAGACCGGCGCCGGGATCTACATTCACGCCGGCTTCGAATACGCCGTCGCTTCGACCAAGACGATGCTCAACACGATGATGACGCTCTTCCTGTTCGCGCTCCTCTTGGGACGCATGCGTGATCTGTCTTATACGCGCGGCAAGCAACTCATCGAGGAGCTCGAACGACTGCCCGACAAGATCCGTCGCGTCCTCGAGCTGCGCGGGGAGTTCCGCGAGGCGGCGGAGCACTTCGAAGCCTCGGAGAACTTCTACTACATGGGTCGCGGCTATTCCTTCCCGATCGCCATGGAGGGCGCGCTCAAGTTGAAGGAGATCGCCTATGTTCATGCGGAGGGCTACTCGGCCGCGGAAATGAAACACGGTCCCATCGCGTTGATCAATGAGCGCTTCGCCTCCGTGATCGTCATTCCGCGCGATTCCGTGTTCGCGCGGTCCTTCGCCAATCTGCAGGAAGTACGAGCGCGCAAGGGGCCCACGTTGTCGATCACCACGGGTCGCGCCGACGAGCTGATGCCGTTCTCGGACCAAGTCATCGTCCTGCCCGAGACCGATGAGATCCTGGTTCCATTCCTGACGACCGTGGCGGTGCAGCTATTCGCCTACGAATTCGCCGCCCTGCGGGGCTGTCCCATCGACCAGCCCAAGAACCTGGCCAAGAGTGTCACCGTCGAGTAGGGAGTCGAGTCGCGTGGGCGCTGGGCCAGGGCGGAAGGGCAAACAGCCGCGGCGGCGGGCGGCGGAGCTCACGGCGGACACCATCCTCACCGGCACCGTCATCGACGCCGGAATCCTCGAGGCCATCGTGGCCACCGAGGCGGGCCCGGTTCGCGTGCGCGGCGCCGTTCCCGGTGATCGGGTTCGCCTGCGGGTGGTCCACAGCGGACGCAACGCCACCTGGGGCAAGCTCGAGCAGGTGCTCGTTCCCTCCCCGCAGCGCGTGGCGCATCGCTGCCCGCTGATCCTCACCTGTGGGGGCTGCCCGTGGCAGGCCTGGGACCCCCAAGCCCAGCGCAGCGAGAAGCGCCGCCGCCTGGAGGTGCTGCTCGCGCCGCACACGACCGCCCCCATTCGTGAGGTCCTCAGCGCCGGGGCCGATTATGGATACCGCAACAAACACCTGGTGGCGGTCGGTGGACGCGCCGGAGCGCTGCGCTTCGGGTTGTTCGCGCCACGCAGTCACCACCTCGTGCCCGCCAGTGCTTGCCCCGTGCAGTCGGACGCGGGCAATGCGGCCATGGATGGCATCCGCCGAGTTCTCGATGACTTCGGCGTGGCCCCGGCCGCCGAGTCTTCGCCGGGCGGTCTGCTGCGCCACCTGCTCTTGCGCGTCGCGCCCGGCAGCGGGCAGATCGGCATCACGCTGGCGGTGCGCACCTGGCCGTGCCCGCGGGGCCGCGAACTCGGCCAGGCCTTGCTCCAAGTCCCGGGGATCGCCTCCGTCTGGGCCAACCACAGCCCCAAGCCCGATTCCATCGCGCTGGGACCCAAGAGCACACCCCTGGCGGGACACCATCGGCTGGCGGCGGCCGTGGGCGAAACGCGCTACGTCCTCACACCGACCGCCTTCTTCCAGACCAACACGCCGGCGTTGCCCCTGCTGGTGGGATCCGTCGGCCGCGCTTTGCCCGACCGCATGGAACACCTCGTCGACTTGTACGCCGGCGTGGGGATGTTCTCGCTCGCCTTTGCGCGGCGCGCCGCGCACGTGACCGCTGTGGAGGCCGACCCGCGCGCGATCCACGACCTCGCGGCGGGCGCCCGCCTGAACGGCATCACCCACATCGCCGTGCGCGCCGGCGATGCCGCCCTGGCCAGGATCCGTGGCTCAAACCCCGACGCGGTGATCGTCGATCCGACGCGGGGCGGGCTGCCACGTTCCCTGATCCACCGAATCTGCTCCCAGATGGCCCCGGCGCGAGTCGTGTACGTCTCTTGCTCGCCGCGGGCGCTGGCGCTCGATCTCGAGCAGTTCGCGGTCCGGGGCTATCGCGTCACGGAGGTGCAGCCGGTGGACCTGTTCCCGCACACGCCGCACCTGGAGACGGTGGTGACGCTCGAACGGCGTTCAGCCGCGCGGCCATCCAGACCCCATCGCCGGTGAGCTATCCGATCGTGCGGTTGTCGGTCTCGTCCTTCGCGAGATACCCCCGCTCCTGGCGCTGGGCATTGATGGCGTTCTTCTGCATGTACATGCGGTGCACATCCTCGGCCGAGAGCCCCATCACCTGACAGGCGCTCACCCAGAAATGCAGGATGTCGACCAGCTCGACCTTGAGGTTCTGCTCATCGAACAGGTCGACCTTGGTGCGCCACCACTTCCAGTTCGTGGAGTCGACCAGTTCGGCAACCTCTTGGGTCATGGCCAAGGCGTAGTTGCGCAGCCATGTGTTTTGCAGTTCGCGGCTGCGGGGAATCTCATCGAAGCCGACGAGCCGATTCTGCTGGAAGGTGTAGCGGTTGAGTTCGTGCTGCTTCGCGAAGATCTCCTCGAGCATGTCCATGGTGCTCCTCCCTGGCCCGGGTGGGTCCCGGCGTCCCGCGGAACCTGTTGCCACCGGACTGAAGATACAGGCTCACCAGCTTGCCTGGCAGCCGCAAACTGCCGGGGGCTACGGGGGGCCGCTGACCCCGGTGTCGCTCGCTCGGGTTGACGGCGGCGCGCCGAGCACCCTAGCATCCTTCGGTCGCCGGCCCGCCCCTGCGTGGTCGGCATCGTTGTCCGGCGCCGCCGCCGGTCATAGGGAGGTGGGGATGCAACCGCTGCAGGCCGTGATCTTCGACCTCTTCCACACGCTCATCAACCTGCGTCTCGGCCCCCCCGGCACAAGCACCGCCGAGATTCTGGGCATCGATCCGGACCGCTGGGCGGAGCAGGTCTTCTACCACGCGCCCCATCACGCCCTCGGCACGGTCGCCGACCCGGTCGAATCGATCCGCCTCATCGCGCACGCCATCGATCCCACCATCCCCGAGGATCGCATCCGCGCCGCCGCGGCCGGGCGGCCGGCCCGGTTCCGGGAAGGGCTGCTCGATGTCCGGCCCGCCGTGGTCGCCGCCCTCGGCGAGCTGCGGGGGATGGGACTCGTGCTCGGACTGATCAGCAACGCGGGAATGGACGAGGTCAGCGCCTGGCATGAATCGCCGCTGGCCCCCCTGTTCCACACCGCCCTCTTCTCCTGCCACGAGGGTGTCATGAAACCGGATGCTGAGATCTACCTGCGAGCCGCGCGCCGGTTGGGCGTCGTCCCGGAGGCCTGTGTGTATGTCGGCGACGGCGGCAGCCGCGAGCACGAGGGCGCCCGCGCGGTGGGCATGCGCACCGTGCTCATCTTGGGCCTGCTGCGCGAGACCTCGGCCGAAGCGGCCGCGCAGCGGGCGCGGATCACCGACTACGAGGTGGAGACGTTCCCTGAGCTGGTGGCGCTGGTGAAGATGCTGCGAGCCTGATCCGCGCCTCGGGCCGGTCACGGCCCGGTCACGGCCCGCCATTCGACGATGATGTCCTGGCTCGGCATGAACTGCTCGGCCTCATAGACGTAGTAGACGAGGCCGTCTTCCTGCTCCGCTCGGAACGGGAAGCTGAAGCGAGTCGGGCTGGTGTCCTTGGGCAGATAGATCTCGAAGCGCGCGTGGGAGAGCGGCCGCTGCCAGTGGCGAGTCGTGGTGACGATATAGCGGGCGTATTGCGCGCGCAGAGCCTGCCGATAGATGCAGCGGACTTCGAGGCTGTCGCCCAGATCCATCGGCACCCACCAGCGGCCACCGTGCGCCATCGGTGTCTCCTCGAAGCGCGCGGGCTGCCAGACCCCTCTCGGCGCGCGGGCTTCGAGGCGCACCATGCGGGCGCCGCCCAGCAGGCTGTCCTGCGGGTAGGGATAGAAGAGTGTCATCTCGGGGAAACCGGCGGGCTTGCAGAGAAACCGGTAGATGCCATCGACCTCGAGAGAATCGGCGGCGACGTAGAGCCGGATCAGCTCGGAGTCGAACTGCAGGGGCAGGCCGGTGGCGGTCGGGCCGCGCCGCGGGGGCGGGTCCGCCAAGGCGCTCCCCGCCAGGACGGCCAGCAGGGCGAGCCACCCGAGGGCGCACAACCAGCGCATCCTCGCGCCCGCTTCCACCTCTCCGTCCATCCTGCCCCCCCACCGCCGAAATCGAGACCAGCGCCATCGTCCTAACCATAGCCCTCCCAGTCCGTTCCCGTCCAGCACGCCCGCAGGAGCACCCGGCGTGGCATAATGTACAGAGGTTTGGGCGTCGCCATCGGGAGGGTCTTGGATGAACAAGAGTCGCCGTCTGTCGCTGGCCCCGTTGCTGCTCGGGGCGCTCACGCTGGCCTTGGCCACCGCCGCGCCCTGCGCTGCTGCGTCTTCAGCCGTTGCGCCCTCCGCCGCTGCGACCCGTGACCCGGGTCCGACCCGGGCGCACTGGGTCTTCTTTCGCGATCACGGTACCCGGACGCTCGACGATGATGCCCTGCTGGCGCGCGCCCGCGAGCTGCCCCCGGAAACCTGGGCCCGCCGCTCCCGCGCCGGCACCGGGGTGCCCGACGTCCACGATCTTCCCGTGTGGCCGCCCTATGTCGAGCAGATCGCCGCCGCCGGCCGGATCCGCCACCTGAGCCGTTGGTTCAACGCCGTCAGCGTCGACCTGACCGACCAGGCGCTCACCACCGTGCGCAGCTTGCCATGCGTCGCCGCCGTGCGGCCGGTGGCGCTCGCCCAGGCCGCGTCGATCGGCCCCCACTGGGACGACCAGGGCCTGCCCTTGGGCACCGTGCTGCCGCCCCAACGCATCCCGGCGGATGACCGCCTTCCACCGCTCGCACGCGAGAGCCTCGTCTACGGACCTTCCGGCGGCCAGCTCTCCGAGATCGGCGTCCCCGCGATCCACGCGCTGGGTTACACAGGCAATCGCGTACGCCTCATGATGATCGATACCGGCTTCCGCAAGGACCATGAGGCCTTCGCCCACGTCCGGCGCATCGACGAATGGGACTTCGTGTTCGGCGACGGACAGACGCAGAACGAACCTCCCGACGATCCCGGCCAGCACGACCACGGTACGCTCACCTGGAGTGTGACGGGCGGCTTCGCGCCCGGCATCCTCATCGGCCCCGCCTACGGCGCCTCGTTCGCGCTCGCGAAGACTGAGGACATCCGTTCCGAGACCGAGGTCGAGGAAGACCACTACGTGGCCGCGCTCGAGCGGGCCGACAGTCTCGGCGTGGCCGTAACGAGCGCGAGTCTCAACTACCTCTGCTTTGACAGCGGCTTCTGCTATGAGTTTGAGGACAAGGATGGGGACACGGCGGTCATCACCGTGGCGGTCGACATCGCCGCCGCCCGCGGTATCCTGTGTGTGAATTCGCAAGGCAACTACGGGTGCGACATCGGCAGCCTGGGAACACCCGCGGATGCCGACAGCATGCTCGCCGTGGGGGCCGTCGACAGTCTGAATGTGATCACGTCGTTCTCAGCCTGCGGCCCGACCTATGACGGCCGCATCAAGCCCGAAGTCGTCGCTCGCGGGCAGCGCACGTGGGGCGCCAGCGCGAGCGATCCCGACGCCTACGGTCCGGCCAGCGGCACGTCGCTCTCCACGCCGCTCGTGGCCGGCGCATCCGCGCTGCTCCTCGAGGCCCACCCCGAGTGGGGGCCGATGGACGCCCGCGCCGCGTTGCTGGCAACCGCCGATCGCACCGAGACCCCGGACAACACCTACGGCTGGGGGCGCATCGACACCGAGGCCGCCCTGTACCACACGCCGCTGCTCCATCCGTACCCGTTCTCGCTCCTCACCCCGGCGGACAGCGCGAGCGTGCCGACCTTGCAGCCGCTCCTGGCCTGGCACGCCAGCGCGGACCCGCAGGGCGGCAATCCGTTGACGTACACGGTGCGGATCACCGAGGCGGGCAATCCGGCCCACGTCTGGGAAGCTCCGGTGGGGTGTGACACGACCATGCTCTTTCCGTTCCCGCTCGCGCCGGCGACTGCCTATCTCTGGGAAGTGTCGGCCACAACCGGGACGGGTTATCCTCGCCTGTCACGCGAGACGCGCTGTTTGTACACCCCGGCAGGCTCAGACGCCCCGGAAGCCTGGGCCGGATTCCGTGCGCCGGGCAGCCTGCAGGTGACGCTCCGTGCCAATCCCGTCCGTGAGCGCCTGAGCTTTCGGGCCGAGCTTGGGGCAGCGGCGCCGTTCGCTTTCGAGATGGGCCCAGCGCTGCCGCTGACCTGGCGCCTGCACGACCCCCTGGGCCGAGTGATGGTCACCGGAGCGGCGCGCCTGCAGAACGGGTCGGCCGAGGTCGATGTGCCCATCCGTGCCGGGACGGGCGGCTGTCTGGCGCGCGGTGTGTACTACCTCGAGGTGAGCGCCGCGCACGCGCTGGCGCGCGAGACCATCGTCCTGCTGGGGAACTGATGCGCTGCTGGGGCGCGGCGCCGGGGATCATGCCCCGCCGGCCGCGGGCGGCCGCTCGCCATCGAGCGCGCACTGCGTGGCCAGCCGCCGCAGCTCCTTGCTGACGCGCGAGAGCGCCACGGCCTGACGCAAGAAGAGCGCCAGCGCGGCAGCCAGAATAAGGAGCACGATCATGCCCTCCGGGGCCGACCAGCCGAAAGAGACGAGCACGGCCGCCAGTGGGTTCAGCAGCCAGCCGCCCAGCACGAGGCCCACTCCCGCCAGCACACAGAGCGCACCCTGGCCGAACGTCAAGCGATCGGCGCGTGTCAGGCCCCAGCCGGCAGCCCCGAAGAGCAGACCGCAGACGATCAACCCGATGCCGACGGGCCCCATCACACACCTCCTCGGGAGAGGCGTCGCGACCCCTCCACCGTGATGGCCACCAGGATCTTGAACATGTACCAGAGGGGCTTGAGCCCGGCATGCAGTCCGCTGGTGCGCTGCGCGGCATGCATGCGCACCGGGATCTCGACGATGCGAAAGCCCGCCCGCGCGGCGCGGATGATCATGTTCGCATCGGGATAGTCGTGCGGGAAGTGGCTCTGCGTCACATAGAAGTCGACCAGGGTCCGAGAGAGGCCCTGGAAACCGGTCGTGGCATCGGTGATGCGCCGACCGATGATCAGGGTCGTCACGAGGCTCAGGAGTTTGATGCCGATCCGGCGGCTGAGCGGTGGCGTGTAGCTGCCGCGATCGCGGAAGCGGCTTCCCAGCACCAGGTCGGCACCGCCGGCCAGCGCTTGGAGAATCGCGGCCACCGAGGCTGGATCGTGCTGTCCGTCGGCATCCATCTGGATGACCCGGTCGAACCCGTGGGCGCGCGCATAGCGGTATCCCGTGTAGAGCGCCGCACCGTAATTGAGGTTGACCGGGTGCGAGATCACGCGCGCTCCAGCGGCTGCGGCGGCTGCCGACGTTCCGTCGCGGGAACCGTCGTCGATGACCACCACGGGAATGTGCGGCGCACCCTCATGAATCGCCCGTAGCACCCGCGCGATGTCACGCGCTTCGTTGTAGGCCGGTATGATGATCAGGGCGTCGGGCTTCATTGTCCGGCTTGGTCAATCCCCTGGTGCCGATGGGTTGGGCTCCATGCGCTGAGGGCCAACCTCTGTGCGCCGCAGGAAGGGGCCTGTCATCGCCTTGGGCACCGACTGCCGCTGACCTTCCCAGATCTCCCGCGCGGCCATGCCCAGTGAAAAGACCACCCACATCAGGTAGACATAGACGTCGCCGCGCTGGTGATCCGTGCGCATCTGTCCGGCCAAGAATTGCAGCGCCGCCACGTGATACACCGCCGTCAGACCGCGCGCCAGGGAGACGCCGTTCACGGACATGCCCTGGCCGACCCACGTGCGGGAGATCACCCGCCAGCAGACGATGAGATACGCGAGCAAACCGAGCGCCCCGCCAATGTAGAGGTAGAACAGGAAGGCGTTGTGCGGCCAGAGCCGCATGCTCCCCTGGAGAACCTCGCCCAACCGATAGATGAGCCCATGGCCGATCCAGGGGCTCTCCATGATCTTGGCCCAGATGTCGCCCCATGACACGACGCGCGTTTCCGGAATCCCACGCACGATCTGGGTGCGCAGCATGCGTCCAAGGAGCGATCCCTCGGTCTCGAACCTGAACAGCAGATACTCGGATCCGACGAGCAGAATGAGGAAGAGCGCGGTGCCCATCAGAACGCGGCCGAACGAGTACTGCCGCCGGAAGAGCCAGAGATAGTAGACCACGCCGCCCACGAGGATGAGCAGGCCACCGCGGTTGCCCGTCAGCGACAGAACATAGGCCGAAAGCAGCGCGAAGACCCAGTGATAGATCTGCATCACGCGATTGTGGCGGTAGTAGGAGGCCAGATACAACCGCAGCACGAACGCGATCGCCGTGGCATCAGCGAGCAGCGCATGGGTGTAGACGCCGCCCAGGCGGATGGCGCCCGGCCCCACTTCGAAGAGACGAGCGCCGCTAACCGTGCTCAGATAGCCCCGGGGCAGCCAACTCAATCCGGGGAAGTGCCTCTGCATCAAGACGCTGAAGAACACCGACGTCACGCCGATCAGGAACATCTCGGTGACCACCAGCAAGCGGCGTTCGTCGCGAATGCAGTTGACGAGCAGGAAGTACATGCCGATCGGCGCCAAGAGGTGCCGCAGGACGACCCAGGACCGCGATAGATCGGCTGCGCTCTGGACGTGCCCGAGGGCGAGAACCAGGACGGCTAGATAGACGAGGACCGCCCAGTCGAGATGCGTGCGCCGCGGCGGCAGTTCATACCGCAAGACCACGCGGCCGAGCCACAGGGCGAGGAGGAAGAGCACGAGGATCATGTTGGTATCGCCGATCCACAACATGGTCGGGTAGGAAAAGATGACCAGGAACAACCCCAGGCCGATGTGGGTCGGGAACCGCAGGGCAGCAAGGGCGAAGAGCGCGCCGATCACCAGCTTGAAGTAGCGCAACTGGAACCGCTGCGTCATGGCGCCGAGACCCAGCCCAATCGCCACGGCGAGAGATGCCCAGGTGATGGGATGGAGCAGGATCTCGCTCAGGCGCAGACCCCTGAGCGCTGATGCTCGATGGGCGCGCTTCAGGGTGGTGGTCGGCACGATTCCACTCCGTGGCTGATCCGCAGCCTGCTCCAGGGAGACCCGCTGCCCCCCTCTTCCTTGGCTTTCGACCAGTCGGCTCGGCGTCTCAAGTCCGTTTGCATTTGGAGGCTAGAGACTTGCGATGGATCTTGCGCCCGTTTTGGGCCGAGCGTCAAGATGCATCCCGGCGAGCCTGATCGACCCTGGCTCAGCGACCCTGGCAGAGGAGGGCTTCTCCATGAGGCGACCGCCGGCACGCCGCCCGGCCGGCGACGATGCCGTCGCGCGGCAGATCCGGGCGGCCTACCGGCGCCTGCGGCGCCACAACGGCCCCTTGGGCTGGTGGCCGGGGGAAACACCCTTCGAAATCGCCGCGGGCGCGATCCTGACCCAGAACACCGCCTGGACGAACGTGGAGAAGGCCATCGCGGCCCTGCAGCAAGCAGGGCTCTTGAGCGCCGCCGGCATCCGCAGCGCACCGCCCGGCCGGCTGGCAGCCCTCATCCGCCCGGCCGGCTACTTCCGCCAGAAGACGCGCAAGCTCAAGTGCTTCGTTCGATTCCTGGATGAGCGCTACGCGGGCAGCCTGCGGCGCATGGCGGCAGCGCCAACCGACCGCCTGCGGCAGGAGTTGCTCAATGTGTGGGGGGTGGGGCCCGAAACGGCCGACAGCATTCTTCTATACGCCTGCGGCCACCCGGTCTTCGTCGTCGACGCCTATACGCAGCGCGTCACCAGCCGGCACGCCTGGATCCACGCGCGGGCGACCTACGATCAGCTACAAGATCTCTTCGTGCGCTGTTGCCCCAAGGACACCGACCTGTACAACGACTACCACGCCCAGCTCGTGTGGGTCGGGAAGCACCACTGCCGGACGACGCCGCGCTGCGAGGATTGCCCGTTGCTGCCCCTGCTGCCGCCGGAGCAGCGAGCGCGGATCTGCGGCCCTGGCCCCTAACGCTCGGCGCCGGCGCCCTGCGGTGCACGCGCAGCCTCGCCGACATCCGCCTGAGCCGCTGGACGGTCGGCGCCGCGGTGCGCGGGCGCGAGTGGGGAAACGGGAGCCATCCGCGGGCGATCATGGCGCGCGGTGGACCCGCGCAGAGCCGCGGGGAGCAGCTCGATCTCCCCTTCTCGTCCCAGCCAGCGCAGGAGCGTCAGGTGGATGCGCGGACCGAGGTGGGCGAAGAGGAGGCCGACGATCACACCAGCCAGGGCATCCACGCCGTAGTGGAACCCGCCGTACACCGTGCCGAGGAAGATGCCCACCGTGATGACCAGCACGAAGGGCGACAGCCGCGGCAGCATGCGCCGGCACATGGCCCAGACCACGACGGCCACCGCGACATGTGAAGATGGGAAGGCGGTCCCCGTTGCAGATGCCCGGTGCAGCATCCGGTCGGCCAGCACGGCGAAGAAGGAGCGCTTGGCGGCCGGATCGATGGGACCGAAGTAATGGAACGGTCCCTGAACCGGAAAGACGATGAACGTCAGGTAGCAGGCTGTGAAAGTCGCGATGACGGCGGTCGTGAACAGACGGAATTCGCCGCGCCGATGCGACAGGTACAGTGGCAGGCATACCAACGGGATCAGTGCCGCGTACACAAGATAGGAGAGATGCACATACTCGGAGACCGCGCCCAGGGGTACCCACTGGTGCAGCACCTGGCTGAGGTCGAAGCCAAAGAGCACCCGGTCCCAGCCTGAGACCGGCGCATCGAAGTAGCGCTCCGTGAGCAAGCGGTTGAGCACCGCCACGTCGCGATACGCCAACGGCAGGAGCGCCAGGGGGTACATGTGTCGCAGGACCCGCCCGACCCCGGAACCCTCGCGCGGGACGAAGCGCAACGCGGCCACGGCCAAAAGCAACCCCAGGTGCACGGCCGTGAGCAGCCCCCGGTCGGGCACGTTCCGCGGCGAGAAGATCAACAGCGCCGATACGATGACCAGGTAGACGAGCACGAGCAGGTCGGCCGGGTGGTAGCCCGTGCCGGGTCGGGTTCGGCTTCTGATCAGCCCAGGCGGGGCCATCGCGGTCCATCCTCCCTAGCGACGGGTCACTCGGAGACCTACGGGCGCACGCTCCACTCGGCAGTCCCCGCGGCGGTCCAACATACGTCGCGCAGACTGGAAGTGTTCACCTTCTCACAGCCAGCCCACCGTTTCATACCATCGAATCGTCTGCTCGAATCCTTCCTCTAGTCCGAACTCGGGCTCGAAGCCCGCCCCGCGGGCCCGGGTGGGGTCGCAAATCCAGAAGGGCTGCAGCAGATCGCGGACCTTCTCGCGATTCACAGCCGGCAGTTGGCCCGCCGCGCGCCCGGCCAATTCTGTCAGCGCACCCACCGCTCGGACGGCCCACGCTGGCAACCGCAGCGGACGCAGGCGTTTGCCCAGTATCCGCCCGGTCGCAGCGCCCAGGTCGGCCCAGCCGTAGTAGCCCCCGTCGCTGACGTGGAAGACACCGGATGCGCCGGCTTCTGTCAAGACCAAGCAGGCGGCAGCCAGGTCCTCCCCGTGGACCACGCTGAGCCGGCTGGCAGGCAGCGCCGGCATCGGCAGCCACCCGCGGCGCGCCCAGCGGAAGAAGGTCAAGACCGCCTCGTCCCGCGGTCCGTAGACCGTCGGCGGCCGCACGCAGATGAGGCGGATCCGGGGAGGCAGATGATCCGCTAGCCACCGTTCCGCCGCGAGCTTGCTTTCGCCGTAGGCGCTGATGGGCGCGGGGGGATCATCCTCACGCCGCGGCCGGTCGGCCGTGGGCGCAGGGCCGCTCGCCGCCAGGCTGCTGCAGAAGAGGAAGACCCCATCGGCGGGCGCGACCTCCTGGAAGGCCTCCGCCAGCGCCTGCGTCCCGGCCGTGTTCACCCGGAAGAACTCCGCCGGCCGGCGCGCCCGCGTCAGCCCGCCGAAGTGGAACACCTCATCGACGCCCTCCACCAGCCGCCGCAGCCCGGCCGGGTCCCGCACGTCGGCCGTCAGCGCTTCAACGCGCTCCTCTGGGATCCACCGCCGATTGCTGGTCGCCCGCACGAGCACCCGCACTCGATACCCCGCCTCCAGCAGGCGGTCCATCATGTGCGAACCGGCGAAGCCCGTCGCCCCCGTCACCAGTACCCGACGATCTCTCACACGATGGCCTTTTCGTAGATACGATAGGTCTTGTACACACGACAGCCAAACTTCTCGAGCCCTTGTCGCATGGGGAGGTTGTCCTCCAGCACCCAGGAGAACTCACCCTGATTGATCCCCAGCTTGCGGCCGCCCTCGAACAGGCGCAGGAAAAACAACTGCTCGATCCCCGTGCGGCGCATCTCGGGAATCAGTCCCAGCGTCAGGACCCGCAGCTTGCGGATCTTGCGCATGTGCCAGAGGATCTTGAACAGCCCGAAGGGGAAGAGCCGTCCGTTCGCGTGTCGCAAGGCAGCATTGTAGTCAGGAAGCGCCAGCGCAAACCCAACCGGTTCGCCATCACGCTCCGCCAACAATGCCAGCTCCGACTTGAGCCCCACCTTGAGCTCGTCTGCCATGTGCTCGAGTTCAGCCTCGGTCATGGGAACAAAGCCCCAGTTCTTCTCCCAGGCCTTGTTGTACACGTACTTGACTTTGCCTATTTCATCCGCCAGGCGGCGCTTGTCGATCCCGCGGACAACGACCCCCTTGCGCGCGGCCATCTTTTCCGCCGCCTGCACGATGCGCTCGGGCGGCTCGGGGTTGTCCAGGTAGTAGGCCAGCACGTCCTTGGCTTTGCGGAACCCACAGCGCTCGAGCGTCGCCGCATAGCGGGGCGGGTTGTACGTCATCATGATGGCGGGCGGCGAATCGAATCCATCCACGAGCAGGGCCCACTCCTCGTTGCTGCTGAAGTTCGCCGGTCCGCGCAGCGTCGCCATGCCCGCGCGGCGGGCGCGCTCCTGCACGTACAGGAAGAGGGCATCCTCCGCCTCGGCGTCGTCCAGGGCTTCAAAGAAACCGAAGAAGGCCGTCTTCTCGGCGTGGGTTTCGTTGTGGAGGTGATTGAGAATGAAGGCGACGCGCCCCACCGGCCGGCGATCACGCCGAGCCAGGTAGTACTCGACCTCGGCATGCTGGTGAAACGGGTGGTGGAGCAGCATCTTCTTCATGTCCCGGATCAGGGGCGGCACCCAATTCCGGTCATCGCGGTAGACCTGCCACGGCAGCATCACGAACTCGTGCAGGGCCCGACCGCCGGCGACCGTCTCGATCTCGACTCCCACCTGGACGCATCCTTTCTACCAGGCGGCCACCGCCCGTGCCCAGCCCGCGCCGGTAGTGGCGGTGGTGGCGCGGACGCCGGTGATGCGCTGCACCATGCCGGGTGGCTCCGCCGGCGGCAGATCAGATCAAACCCTGCTTCTTGCCCACCTTCTTGAAGATCTCCAGCGCGCGCGACAGGAGCTCCTCAGTGTGGGTGGCCATGACGCTCGTTCGGATCAAGGCGCTGTTCTCGGGAACGGCTGGTGCCACGACGGCGTTGGTGAAGACACCCTCGCTGAGCAACTCCTTCCAGAAGACAAAGGTCCGCGTCTCTTCGCCGATGATGACTGGGATCACAGGAGTTTCACAGGGCCCCGTGTTGAATCCTAGCGATTGGATGCCCTTGCGCAGGAAGTTCGCGTTCTCCCAAAGCTGTGACCGCCGCTCCGGTTCCGACTTCATGATATCGAGGCAAGCCTGGACCGTGGCGACCGCATAGGGCGGCAGGGCTGCGGAGAAGATGAAGGCGCGCGCATTGACCTTGATGTACTGGACGACCCGGTCCTCGGTCGCGATGAATCCGCCGATCGATGCAAATGACTTGCTGAACGTGCCCATGATGAGATCGACCTGATCGAGCAGGCCAAAGTGCTCAGCGGCACCGGCCCCGGTGGATCCCATCACACCGAGCGAGTGCGCCTCGTCCACCATGACCCGCGCGCCATAACGCTTGCACAGTGGAACGATGGCGGGCAGATCGGAGACGTCGCCCTCCATGCTGAAGATGCCGTCGACAACCACGAGCTTGCCGCCGGGCCGCTCGCCGGCCTTGATCAGGGCCCGCTCGAGGTCGGTGATGTCGTTGTGCCGGAAGCGCAACACCTCGCCCAGCGCCAGCCGGCAACCATCCACGATGCTGGCATGGTCAAGGCGGTCGATGATGACCGTGTCCTGGCGTCCGACCAGGGTGGAGATCGTCCCCAGATTCACGAACATGCCGGTGGAAAAGACCAGGGCCGACTCCTTGCCCACCAGCGTCGCCAAGTCCGCTTCGAGTTTCTCATGCAGATCGAGCGTGCCGTTGAGCAGGCGGCTTCCCGTACAGCCGGTTCCGTAGCGGCGGGCGATCGCCTCCGCCCGCTCCATCACACGGGGATCGTGGGTGAGGCCGAGGTAGTTGTTCGAGCCCAGCATGATCTTCGGCTCGCCCTGGATCGTGACGACCGTCCCCTCGGACCCATCGATCGGGATGAAGTACGGGTACAGCCCGGCCTCGCGCACCTCGTCCGCCCGCGTGTAGGAATAGCACTTCTGGAAGAGGTCCGCCTTCTTGGCCTGGACGTGCGTCATGGTGGTCATTGCCCCCCCTGTCGGAGCCTGCGTGTCCGCGTCCGCGGTCGCCTCGGACGGACGTAAAGCTCTTGGATGGCTGAGGTTCCGGCCCATGCTAGGCGGCGGGACGCTGGGTGTCAACTGCCGAGGGGTGGCGCCGGGGGGCATTTCTTCGCACCCGGCGGGTGCCCGCGCTGCTCGTGCCCGAGCTGCGGGTCCCCAAGCTGTTCCTCGAGCTGGACCGCCGTGCGCGGCCAGTCGCCTTTCAGCAGGCGGGAAAGGGCGCGGTCCGCGAGGAGCCGGCCCTCGGTCTGACAGACAGGGCAGTAGTTGCTCTCATTCTCGGCATACACGACGCGCTGCACGGGCGTCGCGCACACGGGGCACGGTTGCCGGTAGCGCCCGTGCACGGCCATTTCGGGGCGGAACGTCGTCACCTTCTCCGGAAACCCGCTGCCGGTTTCGACCCGCAGCCGCTCGATCCACTCCAACAGGACCTCGCGCGCGCTGCGATAGAGCCGGCCGGTCTCCTCGACCGACAAGGACTGGGACAGCTTGAATGGCGAGAGGCGAGCGCGGTGGAGGATCTCGTCCGAGTAGGCGTTGCCGATGCCGCTGAAGAGGCGCGGATCCGTGAGGGCCCGCTTGAGTGTGTGATTCTCGCGCACGAGGGCCGCGCGGAACCCGGTCTCGTCGCTCTCAAGCGGCTCGACCCCGCCGCGATCGAACTGCGCCAGGCTCGACCGGCCCGCCACGCAGTGCAGAGCGGCACGTTTCTTCTGCGACACCTCCGTGAGAAGCAGCGTCCCGGTCGCGAAGTCGCACGCGGCGAGGCCCACCCGCCTCGGGATGGCCACACCGGCGGGCTTCCAGTGGAAGCGGCCCGCGATCATCAGGTGGAACACCAGGAACAGGTCGTCCTCCAGGGCCAAGACGATGCGCTTGCCGATGCGCTGCAGCGCCGTCACCCTCTGCCCCGCGACCGCGGCCAGGGGCGGGTCCACGGTACGCAGGACGAAGGGGCTCCCGAGCCTGACCCGTTCCAGAACCTGTCCCTGCACCCGCGGGGTCAGACTCTCGATGTAGACGAGGATATCGGGCAGCTCCGGCATCGTGGCTCCAGTCGTCGGGGCCGTCGCGCCTCGCCCCTCGCGCCTCGCGCCTCCCGCCCGCCGCCGGGCCGCATTGGACCCGGCTGCGATCTGGTGGACACCGCCGGAAAGCCGCTGAATTTCACTCGGGGTCGTAGTCCAGATGCGATGCCAGCCAGCGCTCCACCTCGTCGATCCGCTTCCCCTTGCGCGCGGCGTAGGCCCGGACCTGATCGCGGCCCAGGCGCCCGATCGCAAAGTACCGCGCCTCGCGGTGGGCGAGGTGGAGACCACTCAAGCTGGCGGCCGGATCCATCGCCCCGCGCTCGGTCAGGGTGATCCCGACCGCCGGCGCAGCGAGCAGCTCGAAGAGCTTGAACTTCTCGCTGTGGTCCGGACAGGCCGGGTAGCCGAACGCGGGACGGATGCCCCGGTAGCGCCCTGCCAGGAGGTCTTCCCTGGTCAGGTTCTCCTGGCGCCCGTACTGCCAGTCGCGCCGCGCCCGCTCGTGCACGTGCTCGGCCAGCGCCTCGGCCAGCCGGTCAGCGAGCGCCTTGACCATGATCGCCCGATAATCATCGCGGTCCCGCTCGTACTTCGCCGCCAGCTCACGCGCCCCGATGCCGCCCGTCACCGCAAAAGCCCCGATGTAGTCGCTGCGCCCCGAGCCCGCCGGGGCGACGAAATCCGCCAGCGACAGGTGCGCGCCCCCGGATGCCTTGCGCTCCTGTTGTCGTAGCAGGTTGAAGCGCAGGAGCTCTCGTTCGCGGCGCTCGCCGGCGTACAAAACGATATCCTCACCATCGCCGGCGGCCGGCCAGAAGCCGTAGACGCCCCGCGCCGCGATCGCCGTGTTCTGCTCGATCTCCTCCAGCAGCCGCTGCGCGTCCGCGTACAGCTCGCGGGCCGCCGCGCCATGTTGGGGATGATCCATGATCCGCGGGTAGCGGCCCGGCAAGTCCCAGGCCCTGAAGAAGAAGGTCCAATCGATATACTCGATCAGCGTGGCGATCGGCACATCCACCACGACACGCCGCCCGGCGAACTCGGGCGCGGGCAGATCCGCGGCCGCCCAGTCCAGCCGTAGCTTGTTGCTGCAGGCCTCGGCGAAGGGCACGAGCGGGCGCTCGCGCGCGGCGGCGTGCTTGCGCCGGAGCGCCTCCTGTTCGGCGCGATTCTCGGCCAGGAAGGTCTCGCGCCGTTGGCCGTCGAGGAGTGCCGCCAAGACGCCGTTGACCCGCGATGCGTCGCGCACATGCACGACCGGCGCGCTGCACTCGGGCGCGATCCTGACCGCGGTGTGACGGCGGCTGGTGGTCGCCCCACCGATCAGGAGCGGGCACTGGAGGCCCCGGCGCTCCATCTCGCCCGCGACGTGGGCCATCTCTTCGAGCGAGGGCGTGATCAGGCCGCTCAGGCCAATCGCATCCGCCTGCCTTTCGGCGGCCGTGGCCAGGATGCGGTCCGCCGGCACCATGACGCCCAGGTCGATGACCTCGTGGCCGCCGCAGCCGAGGATGACCCCGACGATGTTCTTGCCGATGTCGTGGACATCGCCGCGAACGGTGGCGATCACCACCCGGCCGCGCGCGCGTCCCGCCGGCGCCGCCGGCCCCGAGTCGCCCTCGGCGAGCACCTGCGCCTCGAGCAGGCCGACCGCGTGGCGCATCGCCCGCGCGCTCTTGACCACCTGCGGCAGGAACATCATGCCGGTGCCGAAGAGGTCGCCGATGTGCTTCAGCGCATCCATCAACGGACCCTCGATGATATCAATGGCGCGTGGATAGATCGCGCGCGCCTCGGCCAGGTCGGCCTCGAGATAATCCACCACCCCGTGCACGAGCGCGTGCTGGAGCCGCTGCGCGACCGAGCCCGTCCGCCAGGCGAGGTCCACCTCCCGGCGCACGCCGGGCCCCCGCACCGCGGCAGCGAGCTCGCTCAGCCGCTCGGCGGCGTCGGGGCGCCGGTTGAACAGGACATCCTCCACGCGCTCACGCAGCTCGGGCGGGATCTCCTCGAAAACCGCCAGCTGGCCCGCGTTGACGATCCCCAGATCGAGCCCCGCCGCAACGGCGTGATAGAGAAACACCGAGTGCATGGCCTGGCGGATGACGTCGTTGCCGCGGAAGGCGAAGGAGAGGTTGCTGATGCCCCCGCTGATGAGGGCGCCGGGACACGCGCTCTTGAGCAGTCGCACCGCTTCGATGAAGGCCACGGCGTAGTTGCGGTGCTCCTCGAGACCGGTCGCCACCGCCAGGACGGCCGGATCGAGGATGATCTCCTCCGGAGAGAAGCCGGCCTGTTGGGTCAGCAGCCGGTAGGCGCGGCGCAGGATGGCCACCTTGCGCGCGGCGGTCTCGGCCTGGCCGGTTTCATCGCAGGCGATGGCGACCACACCCGCCCCGTAGCGCCGCACAAGCCGGGCCCGTCGCAGGAACTCCTCTTCGCCGTCCTTCAAGCTGAGGGAGTTCACGACCCCTTTGCCCGCCAGGCATTGCAGCCCGGCCTCGATGACTTCCCAGCGGGAGCTGTCGATCATGATCGGCAGGCGGGCGATCTCGGGCTCGCCGGCCACGAGCCGCAGGAACTGCTCCATCGCCCGGGGGGCGTCGATCAGCGGCTCATCCATGTTCACATCGAGCATGTTCGCGCCGCCGCGCACCTGGTTGAGCGCAACCGCGAGGGCGCCGGCGTAGTCCTGGGCGCGGATGAGCTGGGCGAAGCGGCGCGAGCCGGCGACGTTGGTGCGCTCGCCGATCATCTGGAGGTTGCTGTCCGGGCGGATCACGAGCGGCTCCAGGCCGCTGAAGCGCGCAAACCGTTGGTCGCGCGGCACCGGGATCTTCCGCGGCGCCAGGTCCACCACCGCTTCCGCGATCGCCCGGATGTGCTCAGGGGTCGTCCCGCAGCAGCCGCCAACGATGTTGGCGAGGCCCTCCGCCACGAAGCCGCGCATCAGGCGGGCGGTTTCTTCGGGCGGCTCGTCATAGGCACCGCAGGCATTGGGCAGCCCGGCGTTGGGGTAGACGCTCACCGCAATGGGTGCGAACCGCGCCAGTTCGGCCACGAGGGGTTTCAGCTCGCGGGCGCCGAACGAGCAGTTCAAGCCGATGCTGAAGGGCCGCGCGTGCTCGACCGCGATCCAGAAGGCCTCGAGCGTCTGCCCCGCCAGCGTGCGCCCGCTGCGGTCCGTCACGCTGGCCGAGATCATCACCGGCAGGCGGCCGCCCAGCGCCATGAACTGCTCCTCGATGGCGAACAGCGCGGCCTTGGCGTTGAGCGCATCAAAGATCGTCTCAACCAAGAGGATGTCGACGCCGCCCTCGATCAACCCGCGCACCTGCTCGGCGTACGCAGCGCGCACCTGCGCGAAGGTGACGGCGCGATAGGCTGGGTCCTCGACGCTGGGCGAGATCGAGAGCGTCTTGTTCGTCGGGCCGATCGAACCGGCGACGAAGCGCGGGCGCCCGGGCGTGCGCGCGGTCCAGGCGTCGCAGGCCCCCCGCGCGAGACGGGCTGCCTTTCGATTGATCTCCCGGACGAGGTCCGCCGCGCCGTAGTCCGCCTGGCTCAGCGCGGTCGCGTTGAACGTGCAAGTCTCGATGATGTCGGCGCCGGCGGCCAAGTAGGCCTCGTGGATCGCGCGGATCGCATCCGGGCGGGTCAGCACCAGCAGGTCGTTATCGCCCTGGAGGTCGCAGGGATGATCGCTGAACCGCTCCCCGCGGAAGTCCCCCTCCGTGAGGCCGAGGCGCTGCACCATCGTGCCCATCGCCCCGTCCAGGACGAGCACGCGCTCGGCCAGCAGCCGGCCCAGTTCTTCCTGGCAGTTGGGACGCACCCACACCCCCCAGAGCTCGCCGGTCCCCTAGCCCCGCGGATCCAGCACGCGGCCGAGGAACAGGATCGTCCCCGTGGGCTTGTCGCGGATGATGAACAAGAACGGGCGGTCGGCCACGAACGCATTGTGGATCCCACAGGTGAGTTCCATGGCTGTTCCCGCGGCCGCTTCCGTGCCGTACTCGTCCACCGCGATGAAGGTCTTGTGCGCCACGTGGCCGATCCACGGCTGGCCGTCGTCCACACCATCCATGCCGGTGAAGTTCGCGCCCTGTTCGAAAGCATCCGCCATCCCCAGCGCCTTCAGGGTCTCGACCAGGTCGAACGTCGATTCAAAGGAGAACTTCGGCAGGCAGAGCGTGATGAACTCCGCAGCCAGCGCATCCACGATGTCGTCAAGTTGGTCCGCGTCGAAGGCGGCCTCGAAGGCGGTGAACTGACCCGAGTCAGGCAGGACCGCATACAGGGAGACTTCACCGCCAACGTACGGCAGCTCGACGGCGCGGAAGCCGTTGCCTTCATGGTACGGGAACTCTTCATCGCCGATCATCTTCGGCACCCGGACCGACGTTCCATCCAGCAGCGTGAACGCCCCCTCCGTCGTGTACTCGGGACGGAATTGGCGACGCCACGCGGCCTTGAGCCAGACGGTGTTGGCCAGGACGAGATAGGTGTATTCGTCGATGAAGCCCTCGGGCAGCAGGTTCTGCACGCGGCCGGCGGTTTGATCGACGACCCATTGATTGATCGCCTGCCGGGACTCCTCGGGATGCCCGGCGAAGTCGAGCAGGTGCAGCCCGGCCCCGTAATGAGCCGACAAGAGGCTCAGGTAGTCGGGCCGATACGGCCAGTAGCTCGCGCCCCAGCAGCCGTTCGCGATGCTGAGATGGAATGCGTCCGGCCCCTGATCGGCGCCGCGGCTCGTGAGCGTGTCGTTCAGCGCCTCCAGCGTGGCGTGGAAGCTGGTCGGCGGGTATTCGAAGCACAGCGCCGAGGCCATCTGCTGCTCGGTCGTGCCCCGCGCGCCGGCGTAGGCCATGGCGGCGCACACGGCGATGCTGTGCGGGGACACCAGAAGATTCTCCGACGACACCGGGTCGCCCTCCGTGCCCGCTAGCTGGTGATAGAGCTTCAACGCCAGGTCGTTGGTTTGCTCGACCCGCTGGGCGAACGACTCCGGGTTGACGGGTGTGCCCCCGGAGCTGCGCGTGGGGTTATCGCTCCCGCAGCCGATCGGCAGCGTCGCGGCGCAAGCCGCCAGCGCCAGGAAGAAGACGAACACAGTCATGCGAAGGGTCAACTGCCACCTCCTTGGTCCGCTCCGCCGCGCCAAAGCCTGACAGCGAAGGGGATCACCGTCGCCAGACGTACGACTTGCCCAATGGGTGGACGGTTCGGGGGCCGACTCTACCGGGGCCCCTTCACGACGTTGCCCGGCACCACCCCGCGGGTGCGCGCCACCTCCTCGATGATCGCGACCTCGCGCTCCATGCGCTGCTTGACCGAGCCGCACAGATCGAGAATGAACGGACGCGCCCGCCGGCCGAGCGCCGCGCGCCGTTCGGGGTCGCGGGCCAGCTCGGCCAGCACCCGCGGGAGCTCGGCCTCCCGCTCGGGCGCGATGAGCACGCCTGTTTCTCCATCCTTGACCACGTCCCGGGTCGTGCCGGTGTCGAGCGCGACCACGCACCGCTCGCAGGCCATCGCCTCGTAGACCGGATTGGCCGCGTTCGTGCGGTCCAGCAGCGAGAGCATCACGTCCGCCATGCGATACCATGGGGCGAGCTCGGCGTTCTTCACCGCTCCCGGCATCCGCACCGCCTCCGCGACACCCAGCTCGCGGGCCAGCGCCTCGATGGCCGGCTTCTCGGCCCCGTCGCCGACCATCACCGCGAACGCCTCGGGCACCTCGCGCCGCAGGGCGGCGAGCGCGCGGATCGTGCGGTCCAGGCGCTTCTCGGAATGGAAGCGCGTCACCGTGATCAGCACGAAGGCGTTGGGGGGAAGCTTCAGCCGCTCCATCAACTCGGGCGAGCGAGGGCCGGGCGTGAACAGCTCTCCATCGATGCCGTTGCGCAGGTAGTGCACGGGCGTGAAGTCCACCTTCAGCCGCCACAGGACCTCGAGCGCCGAAGACCCATCGTTGTTCAGGATCATCGCGTCGACCGGAACACGGAAACCGATCCGCTCCATGAAGTTTCCGTACCACGAGAGCCTGCGGTGCAACGCGAGGCTCAAGGTGTTGCCGTACACCCGCGCGACCAACGGCAGCCCGAGGCGATTGGCCACCCGGCGAGCGGACGGCATCGTCATCACATCGTAGGCGACGATCACGTCCGGATGGATTTCCCTGGCCAGCTTGTACATCTGACCCGGCGCGGTCAGTTGGAACCAGACGTAGCGCCACACTCGATTCCACAATCTGACGGGCAATGGCTGGTGCGGATCGGAGAAGATCTCCGGAGAGCGATACTTGTGAAATATCGCGCCGCCGTACCGCTCCACGCCTTCTTCGCCCCGGGCGCAGGGTTGTACAACGTGGATGTTGTGGCCGGCGGCGGCCAGGCACACCGGGGACCGCATGAAGGCCGCGGCGCCCGCGCCTTTGCCCATCGACCAGAGCGACCGCCAGGCGACGAGCCCGAGGATGATCAGCGGCTGCTGGGTCTGAGCGAGCTCCGTGCCCAGCACCTCGTGCTGCGCGCGGCGGATCTGCTCCCGGCTCTCCATCTCCGCTGCCTCCTGCCCGGCCACCCGCCGTGGCTGCCCGCCCGCCGTGGCTGCGGCGTCGCGCTTTATCTCTCGACCAGCCGCGCGCCGCTCACGCCGACCGGCTTGCCGTTGCGGCGCGGGTCGGACGCCCCGAGGAGCAGCCGCCGGTCGCCCGCCTGAACGACCTGGATGCCCTGCACCGAGCCGGCCAATCCGCCCTCGCTGAGACGGTGGCCCAGGCGCTCGAGCGCCTGCGCCACGTCGACCGTCAGTCCCCGGGGCTCGACGTAGAGCGTATCGGGCCACCACTGGTGGTGGACCCGGGGGGCGGCAATGGCCGCCTGGATGTCCATCTGATGGTCGAGGACATTGACCAACGTCTGCAAGACGCTGGTGATGATTTTGGGGCCCCCCGGCGATCCGAGCACCAGCGCCAGCGTGTCGCCGCGCGCCACGATCGTGGGCGTCATGGAGCTGAGCGGCCGGGCGAACGGCCTCACGGCGTTGCCTTCGCCCTGCACCAGGCCGTAGTAGTTCGGGCTGCCGGGCAGCGCCGCGAAGTCATCCATCTCGTTGTTCAGGAGGAAACCCGCTCCCGTCACCATCTGCCCGGAGCCGTAGCTGGTGTTGAGGGTCGTCGTCACCGCCACGGCATTGCCGTGGCGATCGACGATGCTGTAGTGCGTGGTCTCGCGGCCGCCCGGTCCTCCCCCGGCGGCATGCCCGCTCAGGATGTCGGGACCCGGCGTCCCGCCCGTGGCGGCGTAGAAGGCGGCGGCGCCGGCGGGCAGGCCCGGTCCCGCCAGGAGGGCCGGCGTGGCGCATCCTTCGTCGATGCTCGCCCGCATGCTGTCCAGGTAGGCCGGAGCGAGAAGTCCCGCCACAGGCACCGGGACGTGATCCAGGTCGCCCAGAAACTCGGCCCGGTCGGCGAAGGCCCGCTTCATCACTTCGCTCAGCAGGTGGATCTGCCGCGAGGATTGCGGACCCAGCTGCGACACGGGGAACGGGTCGAGGCAGGACAGCATCTGCAGCAGGGCGATGCCCCCGGAGCTCGGCGGCGGCATCGTGTACACGTCGTGTCCACGGTAACGTCCGCCCAACGGCGAGCGCCACAGGGGCCGGTAGGCGATCAAGTCCGCCGCGCTGATGATGCCGCCCGCGCGCGCCATCTCGGCGAGGATCAAGAGGGCCGTCTCGCCTTCGTAGAACTCCCGCGGGCCCAAGCGGGCGATGCGGCTGAGCGTTGCGGCGAGCTCGGGCTGCTTGAGCGTGTCGCCCTCCGCCCAGAACTGCCCGTCTCTGAGGTAGATACGCTTGGCCTCCGGATGCAGGGCCAGGCGAGCCTGCAGCGCGATGAAGTGCCCCGCCGTGTAGCGATCGAGCGCAAAGCCTTCGGCCGCCAGCCGGATGGCGGGCGCGAGCAGCTCGCCCCATGGCCGGGAGGCGTAGCGCTCGTGGGCCATGGCCATCCCGGCCACCGCGCCGGGTACGCCACTGGCGAGGAGGGACTCGGTCGAGAGCCGCGGATCGGGGCGACCATTGGGACCCAGATACATCTCTCGCGTCGCGGCCGCGGGGGCCACTTCGCGGAAGTCGATCGTCTCGGTCGGTCCGCCCGCCATCCGCACGACCAGGAAGCCGCCGCCGCCGATGTTGCCCGCCTGCGGATACGTCACGGCCAGGGCGAAGCTGACCGCGATGGCGGCATCGATGGCGTTGCCGCCCTGTCGCAGCACTTCGGCACCGACCCGGGAGGCCTCCGGCGAGTCGGTCACGACCATGCCATCGGTGGCGACGGTGGGAGGTGGGAAGGCGGCTTGGATCGGGGCCGCGCCGAGAAGGAGCCCGGCGAACGCCACGCCGAGGCGTCGGGTGAGCGAGCCGGGCCGCGCACCGGAGCGCGATGGGTTCGCCCCCGGATGGTCTGCAACGCGACGCTCGATCACTCCGTGCCCCCTTGCGGATCCCGGCTGGACCCGAACCCGGTGAGTCCCGTGGCAGGCCATATAGCCGCACCCGAGAAGCGATACAGCATGGGAATCTCCGCCGCCAGATAGACGTGAACGCTCTCCGGAGCCGCACCGACGGGGTGATAGTCCCCCCGCTGGGGATCGATCACGCACCAGAAGTCATGGGTGTCGTCCACGGTCACGCCCTCCACGGCCGGGATCGCGTAGCGGAATCCGCCGGGGGCAGGCAGGTCGAGGGGGAAACGAAAGGCGGCCATGAGCTGGCCCGGCACGTCCGGCGCCCAGCGCAGGATGAAGAGCGATTGGCGGTTGCGATCCGCCACCACCGTCACGGTATCGGAGGGGGCCGCCAGCCCGCAGATCGTGTGGATGCCCCAGTCTCGCGTCGGCAGCGTGCCGACTTGCCCGGCGGCTCGATCGTAGAGGTACAGGACCGACCCGCGTGTGTGGAGTTGCCCTCGCTCGTCCAAGCTCTCGAGCCCTAACCAGAAGTAACCGGGGCTGATCGCCACACCCTTGAAGCCCATGTCCGGCTTGATGGCGCCCCCCCAGAAGCGGGCCCCCGCGATCAGCTCTCCCAGGCTCTCAACCCGCCAGCGAGACGCCGCGCCGGTTGCGGCCGTCGTGGAGCAAAACCGGACGGCGAGCAGCCGGGTGTCTTCCTCGGCCGTGAGGCCTCGGCCCTCGACCGCCAGCACCCCGTCGATGCTATCCGGGACCGACCAAGAGCCGACCTGAAGGCCGTCCCGACCCGCGCCGCGGATGGCATCGACATCCAGGGCGAGTGCCTCGAAATCCCACGGGCGGTCGAGGGGCAGGTCACGCAACAGGCTCGGACCGACGCCCACCTCTTCCAAGTGCAAAACCACCGCTCCGCTGTCCCCCGGCTCCTCGACCCGGCAGAAGTGCAGCTGGCCGATCTCGTCCGCCAGCACGAAACAGCGCTGTCCTTGCGGGTCACGCCCCGCGAAGGCGATCGCGGAGGTCTTCTCCGTGCGCGTGGCGCGTCGATAATCCTTCAGCCACACGGGCCAGCCCGGGCAGGGGTGGACGATATCGCAGTCGGTCACTGAGTAGGTGGGCGCCGCCGGCCCGCGCGCGGATGGGGCTGAAGTCACCCCACCCGTGGCGGGGTGCGCCGAAGATGCGCAAACCGCGCCGGCCGCAGCCAGACCCAGCATCGCCCCGCGCAATGCGCCCGCGCCGGTCACCCCGGGGCGTGCCCGCCGGCGTTCTTCACTCGATTCAGGCACGTGCATGGGTCTTTACTCGCCGCGCCGGCTGCCAGGGACACCGGGGATCGATCAGCGTTCGGGGCGGGGTTCGGGATCGGTCGGATGTCCCGAGCCCTCGCCGCGCTCGGGCTCCATGTTCCGCTCGTAACCGCTCGGATCGCCGTCCAGCACCCGCAGGTAGCGCTCGGCCCGATCGGCCGTTGCGCGGATATGCGCCGCCAGCGGGCCCAGCGCGCCGGTGTGGTCCAATGCCAGGGCCCTCTGGATGAGACGGATTCCCTCGCGGGCGGTCGCGTACCGCAGAGCCAGCAGGGCCCCCGCGCGCGCCAGGGCCTGGATGTTGGTGGAGTCGGCCGCGACGCCTTTCATGTACTGCTCGAGGGCCGCCTGCTGATGATCCTGATCGCCGAGGAAGGAGCCCAGTGCCACATGCGTTTGCGACTCGACCGCGGTGCCGGGCATCAAGTGCTCGGCCACCGTGACCGCGTCGGACAGCGCGCGGGCGGCGACGCTATTGCGGCCCTGGTTTCTGTACAACATCCCGAGATTCAAGAGCACGCGCGGATTGCGGGCGAAGAGAGACACGCTACGTTCCATCTGCGCGGTGGCGTGTTCGAGGTCCCCCCCGCGGATCGCCATGAGGCCGCTGTAAAGCGCCACTTCCGGCGACTGCGGAGCCTTCTGCTCGAGGTTCCTCATCAGCGCTTCCTGCGACTGCCAGGGCGGCAACTCGGCTTTCGTGCGCAGGATCGCCACGGCAGCCAGCACGAGCACCAGGCCCATGACCCACAGGCTCTGCCGGCGAATCCTGGCCTTCGCTTCGCCCGTCTCGGGTCCCACCGGGCGCACCCCCAAGAAGGGATCCGCGAGGGCCGCCAGCGCCATGAGCACGCCCAGCAGGGGCAGCGGCAGGTCGCGCGCGGACGCCACATGACCGTTGCTGCCGAGGATCGGAAGCGCGGCCGCCAGCGTCACGGCAGCCCACCCCGCGCCCAGGGCGAGCACGGGCCGGCGACGCCGCAGCGTCCAGGCGGCAGCGAAGCAGCCGGCCAGCAGCGCGGCCCCACCGACGGTGAGATACCAGCGCGGCGAGCCCACGCCGAAGGTGCGTGGGTTGCCGAGTTCGATGGGCGGCGCGTCCTCGGGCCAGGCCAGGAGGTGTGAGTAATCGGGGAGCAACTCATAGGCACCGATGACCATGCCGCTGTAATAGGCCGGCAGGGCGAGCGAGAAGCGGATGCGCTCGGGCGTGGCGAGGGCGTGAACGTAGTCCGGGGCGGGGTTGCGCTTGACCTGATGCGGCCAACCGTTGAGGACCCCCGCGCGGAAGGCCGACCAACACGTGACCACGATCACGGAGGCGACCACGACACCCGCGATGCGCATGGCCCGCTCGCGACCGCTTCCGCGCGCGGCCTGCGTCAACTCCAGGGCGACGGCGAGAAGGGGCAGGACGAGTGCCATCTCTTTCGACAGCAGCGCGAGGAGAAAGCACAGCCCCCACAGCGCCCACCGGGGCGCGAATCTGACCAAGGTCACGGGCTCGCCGCGGCGGGCCCAGCCCGCGTGCAGCCACATCGCCGCCAGCAAGAAGCAGATGCAGAGCCATTCACTGCGGCCGGCCAACCTGACCACCGATTCCACCGCCACCGGCTGAACGATGAAGAGCGCGGCGGCCGCCAGCGCCGTGAGCCGCCCCAGCCCAAGCCGGCGCAAGAGCCCCGTGGCCAGGATGGCCGCCAGGACCAGCAGGCCGAGATTGACGAGCGCGGCCTCGCGGCGACCGCCCGGCCAGAGCGACCAGTTCCACCGGTAGGTAAGTGTCGTCAAGGGCCGCCAGATCGGTCGATAGGTATCGGCGAAGAATGCCGAGGTCAGCCAGTCGCCGGTCGAGCGGACAGCCGGGTTCTCGAGGAAGACACTGCTGTCATCCATGACGGGGCCGCGCGGAAACTCAGGCAGGTATACCCCGGCAGCCAGCAGAAGCAAGAGGAGCGCCGCCAGGACGCCCCAGCCGTGCTTCCGCCAGCCCGCGGGCGTGCCCTTGGCACGCGCCTCCGCCGAGCCCACGTTATCTGGCACGCCGCCCTGCTCTTGCATCTCCTATGGAATGAACTCCGTGTAGATCGCGCGGAATCCCACCGTGGGGCTGCCCACCAGGGGATCTTCGGCCTTCCGAAATGTCACGCGCAGATACGGGGGGGTGTCGTAGAAGCCGCCGCCGCGGACCACGCGTCTGCGCGTCGGGCTCTCCGCCTCCTTGGGGCTCTGCGGGTCGATCGGCCAGCGACCCGTCTGATCGACCCTGGTGCGCAGGGTGTTATAGATTTCAGACACGTACCAATCATCCACCCACTCCGCGACGTTGCCGCCTTGGTCGTAGGTCCCGAACGGGCCTTCGGCATTCTCGTGCGGCCAGGACCCCATGAGCGTGTCGATGTCGCTGTAGGAACCGATCGGCGCTTCGGCCCGCAGGTTACCGCGCTCTTCGTACGGATCGCCCGAATTGCGGTAGTTCGCATAGGCACCCGTGATCGTAGGGTCGGGTGTCCAGGGGTAGACATAGTTGGCATCGGCTGTCGTGGTGATCCGTCCACTGCGCGCGGCGATCTCCCATTCGTATTCGGTCGGCAGACGCAGACCGTAGAATGAGCAATAGGACTTCGCCCCTTGCCACGTGACACCGGTCACCGGCAGGTTGCGCGCGTTGCTGTCCACCGAGAAGCCCACTTCGTCATCAACGTAGATGATGCGGGTCAGATCGGTATCGATGGTCAGCAGCAGCTCGCCTGTCTCGATCAACGTGATCTGTCCGCTGACCTCATTGAATACGATGAGCCCGGATTCGGCGGCCGCATCGAGGAACGTCACATAGTGCCCGTTGGTGACTTCGTGCTTGTCGATGAAGAGGTTGGCGGAGAGGGTCACGTTGAGCTCGGCGCGGACCATCTCATCCTCGGCGTAGCGCGTCGGGTCGCCGCCCGCCACCCTGGTCACCCCGATGGGGTAGGTACCGCTGGGAATCATGACCGTCGGCGCGGGTGGGTGCGGCTCCCCGAACTCCGGCAGCACCGTGAGATCGCGGGTGGCAATCTCAGACGCCCCTGGGTAGTAGGTGTTAAACGCCTGGAGGGCGATCGTATAGGTCCTGGCTTGACTGAACTGGTACTCCTGCAAGTCGCTCGCCCGCGCGTCGGTGGTATCGATGTCCCACGACGGTGAGCCCGGGGTGTAATCGAAGTCCCAGCGGACTCTGATCCGGTTGGGCGGATCGAGGGGATCGGTGGTATAGGTCGGGTCGAAGACGAAGACCGTGGACACCTTGCCGGCAGAGCTAGGCGTGATCGTGAAATCCGGGTCGGGCGGACCCACGTCTTCGCGGCTGATAATGCGCACCGCAATGGGCTTCTCGGTCCGCCCAACATTGCCGAGCTTGTCGTAGGCTACCGACCAGAGAGCGCCCGTGGTGCCGTTGGGCATCGCGGATGCGTCCCAGAAGTACTTGTACAGGCTGGAGCCACTCTGCCCGGCGCCTTCTCCCGGGGTGATAGGGGTCGTGCTCTCACCGAGCAACCGCGATGTGGTCTCCGCGTGGAGGGTGACCCAGAATTGGACGCGCTCGATGCCGTTGGCATCCTGGGCCTCCACGACGATCGTCACCGTGTCGGGAATCGAGGTGGGAGAAATGTTGAGTCCCTGCCCGACGTTCGGGTTGACGAAGGCGACGACGGGCGGTGTTTGGTCGACCGTGACCGGCTCGTCTTCGGTGCACCCCGCCCACAGGGCGGTAGCCGCCACTGCTAGGACGGCGGTCCAGCGTAGCCAGGATGTGCAGCGCATGGGATTCCCTCTCCGGCACTTCGGCGGACCGGCTCACCCGCAATCCGCCCTTGAGACTAACCTAGCAGTCTAGGAACGCGGGCGCCGACGTGTCAATTGAAAGCGCCCCCGCCGGCTGGCCGCTCCTCTCCAAGATTATCCACGTTCACTCTAGACGGCGATGGTGTGGATAACTCCGTAATTGGGCACTGCCGTGGTGGATAAGGCCTTATAAGTGAAGGCGTTAGAGTCTCCACACCGTTCTCCACACCTTTCCCAAATCCTCACGCGCCCGAGATCTAGCTCGAAGCGAGATGGCTGCTGCGCTGCTTGGCGGCGGCGGCGGCGCGCGGGTCGGTGCCCTCGCGCCCTGGGCCTCCATAGGCCGTGGCGGCTTGGACTTGGCCACCGGCTAGCGCCGCGCCATCGGCCGGCTTCTGGCCAGCGGGCTCTCCCATGTTCGATCGACCTTCGAAGAACACGCCTTCCTCGATGACCAGGGACCGGCAGAAAAGGTCCCCCTTGACCTTGGCACCGCGAATCAGATGGATCCGCTCATCCGCCCGGATCGTCCCGGCTAATCGGCCATGGATGACGACCTCCCGCCCGTGGACGTCGCCCTCGACTGAAGCCTTGGGGCCCAGCATGAGCAAGCCGCGGGTGTTCAGCGTTCCCTCAACGGTGCCCTCGATCCTCAGATCACCGTCGACCTCGATTTCCCCCTTCAGCCGTACGCCGCTATGCAGGAAGGACTGCTCGCCGCGCTCTGCGCGCTGCGGCGTGATTTGCGGCTGCGGAGCCGACTTGTTGAACATCACCCCCTCCTTGACGTGGACCGATCGCGTGGATTCCGCGCGTCTCCGGGCGCCTTGGGCAATCGCGCCGCTCGGACAGCCTATCGACTTCCAAGGTTGTGCGTTGTGGGGATCCTCTCCCCGGTGCCTCCGCCTGGTCCGGTGCTTCCACCGGGTCTGCCCTCGACTTGGTCGGGTCCGACCGAGCCCTGCCACCGGCTGAACACCAAGCTGGGATCGATGGATTTGCCGTCCCACTGTATCTCGAAGTGCAGATGGGGGGCCGTGCTGCGCCCCGTGCTCCCAGCCCGCGCCACGACCTCGCCAGCGCTCACGAAGTCCCCGACCCCGACGAGAATGCGCGAAGCGTGGCCGTACATGGTGGAAAGCCTCGGACCATGTGCGACGACGAGGACGTTTCCGAACACCTTGTCAGCACCGACGAATGAAACGATCCCATCCCCCGCCGCCATGATCGCGGCCCCGGTCTGACCAGCTATGTCATTGCCTGTATGGAAAATACCATCATCGCCGAGCGGGCCGAAACCCCGTGTGCGCGGCCCCGCCATGGGCATGCGCGTCAGTGTGGCGCGGATGACCTCCAGATCCTCCCACACGGGGTCCGGCCCCGGTCCCGCCAAACGGTACGCCGCGGCAGGGTCATCCGAACCCCCGTCCAGACTGACTTCACTCGCGGGCGGGCGCTCGGTCTCTTCGACCCCAACAGCGCGCAGCACCGCCACACGCATGGAGTCGAGGGCGGCCAGCCGCTGCTCCATCGCGACCAGCTGCGCCAACTGCCCTCGTAGGTTGTGGTTGTCCTCCAGCAGCTCCCCTGATGCCCGCGCTCGCTGCAGCAGGTGACCGAGAACGATTAACCCGGCCACGTTGACGACCACCAGCAGGATCCCCGCCCAGGCCGCCAGCCCAGCCAGGGTCCGGGATATCCTGAACTGCGTGACCCCCGACCGCCTGGTCGACGTGATGGTCACGGAGTAGAACTCCCGGCGGCCGGGTGTTCCAGGAGTCAACCGCGGGTCGCTGTCCCTCATGCCCCTTCCTTGTGGCACACAGTTACTTCAATTATAAGACCTTATGACCATCCGTCCGCTTTGGTTACGGCACGACGATACCCAGAAGATCCAGAATGCGGGAGAGATCCTCGTCGTCGAAATAGGAGATCTCCACCTTACCCCCCTTGCGCCCCACCCGCACGCGGATCTCCGTGCCGAAGTGTCTGCAGAGTTGCTCCTCAAGTCGGAAGATGTTTTCTGGCTTGGGGTTACCCCTTGCCATCTTCCTCTTGGGTTGGCCACCTCCCCGGGAGAGCCCGCGGCCCCATGTCTCCGCCTTCCGGACGGACCACGCCTCGCGCGCCATCCGCTCGGCGATGGGGATCCGATACTCCTCGGGAACGCCGATCAGGACCCGCGCGTGTCCGGGGGTGAGGGTTCCACGTGAAACATGCTCAAGGACCTCCTCCGGCAAGTTAAGTAACCGTATCAGGTTAGTTACCGTGGACCGATCTTTGGAGACTCGCTTGGCAACTTCGTCGTGCGTGAGCCCGAATTGCACTGCCAGTGCCTTGTAAGCCCGGGCTTCTTCCACGGGGTTCAGGTCGGAGCGCTGAAGGTTCTCGATCAGGGCAGCTTCAAGGCTCTCGTGCTCTTCCATGCTGCGCACGATCGCGGGAACCTCATGCCAACCCGCTGCCTTGCAGGCTCGCCAGCGCCGCTCGCCTGCGACGATCTCGTAGCGGTCGCTCCCCACGGGTCGCAAGATGATCGGCTCGAGGAGGCCGCGCTGGAGGATACTTCTCGTAAGCTCTTCAAGAGCAGCAGGTTCCCAAGTTACTCGTGGCTGCCGGGGGTTGGGAATGATCTGGTCAACGGCGACGTACCGGAGGCTCTCCCGGCGCTGGCCCGGGATCGCTGGGAGGAGTGTCTCGCCGCTCGCGGGCGAGGTGGCCTCACCCAGCGCCACCGACACTGCAGTCCCCTGCTCCGACGCCTGGGTCGCGGGATCCTCCGACGGCATGGGTTCCGGAATCAGAGCCCGCAATCCTCGTCCAAGTGCTTTCCTCGACATGGCTTACAACTTCCTTCGCCAGATTCATGTAACTCGCGGCACCCGAACACTGGGGGTCATAGAGTGCCGCCGGTTTGCCGAAACTGGGAGCCTCCCCCAGGCGGACATTCCGGGGAATGAGCGTGCTGAACACCCGGTTCCCGAAGAAGCGTCGCGCCTCTTCGGCCACTTGCTGCGACAGGCTCAGCCGCCCGTCGAACATGGTCAGCAAGACGCCTTCGACGCGCAGCCCCGGATTGAGGCTTTCCTGCACCAGTCGAATCGTCTGAAGCAACTGACTCAGTCCTTCGAGCGCGTAGTACTCACACTGCATGGGGATTAGAACGGAATGGGCTGCGGTCAAGGCATTGATCGTCAGCAGCCCCAACGAGGGGGGGCAATCGATCAGCACGAAGTTGTATTGCGGCGCCAGCGGCGCCAGAGACCGCTGGAGGATGGACTCGCGCCGCTCCAGCGCCACCAGCTCGATCTCTGCGCCGAAGAGCCTTGGCGCCGAGGGAATCAGATCCAGCCCCTCAACCTCGGTCCTCAGAAGTGCACTGCGGATGTCCGTGTCACCCAAGAGGGCCTCGTAGACGGTCGGCACGGGTTCCTCTCCCGTCTGGCCGAGCCCCGACGTGGAGTTGCCCTGCGGATCCATGTCGATCAGCAGGACCTTGAACTCGAGCATGGCCAGCGACGTCGCCAGATTGATGGCCGTCGTCGTCTTTCCCACGCCACCCTTCTGGTTGGCAACGGCGATGATCTTACCCACGCATCACCCAGTCTTCATTCACCGGCCGCCGCTCTCAGCGTCGCACGGCGACACCCTGGCGGCGCCACAACCCACTGAAAATCAAGGCGCTGAGACGAACCTCTCCCTGGCCTTGCGCAACACCACGGACGTCTCCCGGGGGCGCACAGTAGCAGCACGGGGCATGGGTGTCAATGCGTCAAGAGGCCGAAATCCAAAGGCTTCTGTCTTCTCTCTACCCCCGGTTCGATGCGCAGCCTGCCAGCTTGCGCTCCGTGCAGCTCTGTTCTCGCCCCACGATCAGCCGGTGAGTGTTTCACGTGAAACATGCGCTGCGGGAGCGGCTCCTTCGATGTTTCACGTGAAACATGGCTCGCGGCCGTTCGCTCGAGCCTCTCTCCCCAGGCGACCCGCACGCTCAGCGGCAAGGGGGACCCGCGGGCTTCCAGAGACCATCACCAACGCGCTCGCGTGCAGCCTGGCCGCTCGGGAGCATCGACCCATCCCACGCTTCGTCGGCTCCGCTGGAGAGCTAGCACGTTGGGGACCAAGGGGGAGCCAACCCGCGCGGGGCATGATGTCCCGCTCGAAGGGGCTGCGCCGCTGTTGGGAGGTAAGCGGAACGTACGCGCCGCGCGAAGCCCTCGGGGCCAGCCGCCGGAGGCCGGCTCTGCCTCGGTACCGGACCAGGCGTGAGAAGAAGAACCTGGATGGGTGATCTGGCGCCGGGCGGATCCTCCTCGCGGTCCGAAGCTGCGTGGCATCAGCGCCGCGTTGAATCTGCCTTGTGCGGGGCGGGTCGGCGCGGGTGATGATCCGAAAGGGTGTAGGGGCAGTGTTCCCAAGGATGTCCGATCGCCCGTCCTTTGTCCACGATCAGTCCACCGTCAGGATGTTTCACGTGGAACATCGATCCGCAGGTGATCCCGCACCAGCAGGAGGACCCTCGCCATGGCCCACGGGACTTCCCGTGCCTCGACGAAGACCCACCCCTGTTTCTGCAGCGCCGGGCGGGCTGCCTCGAGCTCGGCACGCCACCCCAAGCCCTTGAAGGTCATCAGCCTGCACCCCACCCCCGCAAGGGTGTCAATGAGCTTCAGGGATGGCGCGAGCGCCGCGACGGCGCGCATCAGAATCACATCGCCACCAGGCTCGCGCTCCACGTTGCCACCCGGGCGCCCGGGGTGATCCTCGGCCCGCGCGCTGCTGCCCCAAATCGGCGGCGTCAGGAGGGACTCCACCCGTGCCTCCACGATCTCCAATGACGTCAGACCCAGGGCCTCGCGAACGCGTTCGAGGAAAATGGTCTTCTTGCGAGAGGACTCGATCAGGGTCATGTGCAAGTCGGGGCAGCAGAGCTTCACGACGAGCCCGGGAAGTCCGGCGCCCGTCCCCACGTCAATCCACCTGGCCCTGGGGCTGGGTTTGACGAGCAGCAGCGGCCCCAAGCTGGACGCGACGTGCTTCTCGACGAACCGCTGCAAGTCCCCGGGAGACACGAGGCCTGCTCGATCGGACCACTCGACGACGGCCCGACAATAGGCCTCGAGCCTGCCCGCGCTGCCCGGGTCCACCTCGATCCCGTGGTCCGCTGCTCGCTTCAGCAGACGATCGATCTGGTCTCGCCAGTCTTGAGAGACTCGCGCCGGCGGGCGTGGTCGCGTCTTCTTGCGCCCCACGCGGTTGGGGCCAGCACGCTGGCGCTCTTCGCCCGGTTGACGCGGCCCGGGCGCCTGGCGCCGTCGCCGTCTGTCCCCACCGCTCATGCCCGATCCCTCCCGGTGCCCGCTTCCCGCGGCCCGCCGGCCTTCATAGACACCGCCAGGATCATCAGATCGTTCTGTGTAATTCCTTGTATTCTAATGGCTTGGCCGAGTGTACGCGGGCGGTGCTGTTTCAGCCGCTCCCGGGCCTCCCGCGAGAGCTGGGCGGGTGGGTCAATCAGGAGATGCTCGGGAATCTCCCGATCCTCCAGAATCCGCGTCCGTTCGATCTCTCTCATTTGCTTACGTATGTAACCATCGTACTTGACCTCGGCCTCGAGCGCCGAGCGGTCCTCCGGTGGAAGCGAACACGGGTGGCCCAGGCGTTCGAGCACGTCGATGTCCACGTGAGGCCGCCTGAGCAGGTCTTCGAAGGTCTTCCCTGCCAGGGCCTCGTCGGTCGGATTCCCGTGCCACTGCGATCCGGTGCCTGGCCCATTCGTTCCCGATGCTGCGTCTCCGCCGGTCCCACCGGGACGTGGGGGATGCCCGCCGGGTCCACGGCACGCCGCCGCCCGCGCGGCTGCGCTCCGGCCCAACCGGTGGGCACGCAGGGCCGCGCGGGCTTGCTCCACTCTGGCCCACCGCTCCGCGACCCGCCGCCAATCCCGCTCCGGCAGCAGCCCCACGGCGCGCCCCGCGGGGGCCAGGCGTCGATCGGCATTGTCCTGCCGGAGCAGCAACCGGTACTCGGACTGCGAAGTGAACATCCGATAGGGTTCCGTGGGCACCTTCGTGATCAGGTCGTCGACCAGGACACCGATGTACGCCTCGCTGCGCGCCAGCACCACCGGTGCGCGCCCCGCCAGCCGCGCGTGCGCGTTGATGCCCGCCATGAGCCCCTGCGCCGCCGCCTCCTCGTAGCCGGAAGTCCCGTTGATCTGACCCGCCGCATACAAGCCTTCGATCCCGCGAACGGCCATCGTTGCATCGATCTGGGTCGTCAGCAAGAAGTCGTACTCCACTGCATATCCAGGATGCAGGATGCGCGCTTCCTCCAGGCCCGGGATCGTGTGAACGTAGGCTAGTTGTACATCTTCTGGAAGCGATGTCGAGATGCCGTTGGGGTAGATCGTGTCGCTGTTCAACCCTTCGGGTTCGAGGAACACATGATGGCTCGCGCGGTCGGGAAAGCGAACGATCTTGTCCTCGATCGACGGGCAATACCGCGGGCCGATGCCGTGGATCAATCCACCATACAACGGGGAGCGATCGAGCGCGCGGCGGATGATCTGGTGCGTGCGCTCGTTCGTGTGGGTGAGGTGGCACGCAACTCGGTTCGCGACCGGGCCGGTCTCGTAGAACGAAAAGCGCGGCGGCGGCTCATCACCCGGCTGGATCGCCAGATGCGCGACATCGACGCTGGTGCGCAGGAGGCGCGGCGGCGTGCCGGTCTTCAGTCGGCCCAGCGACAAGCCCAACCGCTCCAGACAAGCCGACAGGTCCCGGGAGGGAGGCTCGCCGCGCCGTCCGCCCGGACGCGGATCCAGGCCGGTGAACACCAGGGCTCGCAGAAACGTGCCGGTCGTGATCACGATCGCCTTGGCGCCCAGCTCCCGAGGCGAGCTCACGCGAAACACCTCGGCATCCATCCCCGCGCGCTGGGCGGCGCCATCCGAGTGGGCGCCCCCCGGCCGGACGAGGTCCCATCTGGGCGGCTCCATCCGCACGCCGATGACGCGCCGCCGGCGAGCACTCTCGCTCCCGGGAGCGTCTTCATCCAGTATTTCCGTCACTTCCGCTTCGATCAGCAAGAGACCGGGCTGCTGAGAGAGCACCCGCAGTGCTTCTCGCGCATAGGCTTCCTTGTCGGCCTGGGCCCGCGGCGCCTGGACCGCCGGCCCCTTGCGCCGGTTGAGCATGCGGAAGTGAATGCCGGTCCGATCGGTCAAGCGGCCCATCAGGCCGCCCAGCGCATCAATCTCCCGGGCAAGCTGGCCCTTGGCCAGACCACCCACCGAGGGGTTGCAGGACATGCGGGCCAGCCCGCGGACGTCGAACGTCACAAGCGCCACGCTGTGTCCAAGGCGCGCCAACGCCCAGGCGGCCTCGATGCCCGCGTGTCCGCCGCCCACGACGACCGCATCCACGGCGTCCGGCAGCCGGCGGGCACGCGCGTCGCGACTGTCCCTCTGCTGGTCCATCCGCACTCACCCACCTGAAGATCATGCGCTGGCCGAGCCCGATCAGCCTCGGGCCCGCCGCCCGGGCGCGCTCAGCCAGAACGCCGCACCCGAGCCCAATCGGTTTTTGCCGTCGCACCCGGGCGCGCTCACTTTCCCACGCAGAATCTCGAGAAGACCGCCTCCAGCAGCATCGGTCCGGCGCGACGTCCCAGGATTTCCCCCAGCGCTTCCAGAGCTTGCGCCAGCTCGAAGGTCACAAGCTCCCCGCCCTGACCTGTGCGCAGCAGCTCGAGCGCGCGGGAGACGGCATCATGGGCGTGCGCCAGCCGGTCCCGTTGCCACTCGCCGATGGCGAGGGCCTCAGCGCCCTCGCCGGCGCCCGCCGAGAGGCGGCTCGTCACCGCCTGCCGCAGGGCGCCGATCCCCGGCTCGCCGACCGCCGACGTCCGCACGACCTGGATGCCCGCGTGCGGCGCGCCGAGCTGACCGGGGTCCGCCCCACCTGGGATCTCGACCGCCCCGCGCTTCGCAATCTCCTGCCAGGCGGGCGCCGGACCCAGATCCCACTTGTGGAGCGCCACCAGCAACGCTTCCGGCGCTGCCCCGCTGTCGGTTACCAGCTCTGCCAGGTCTTTGGCCTGTTCGGCGGCCACATCCACGACGAGAATTACCAAGGAAGCGCCACCGGCCACTTCCCGCGCCCGGCGCATGCTCTCGCGCTCGACCGCGGCCTGGACCGGACCCAGGCCCGCGGTGTCGATCAAGACCGCGGCCAGGCCGTCCCATTCGACCCAGGCCTCGAGGGTATCGCGCGTCGTGCCTGGTTGGGCCGCGACAATGGCTCGATCGCGCCCGAGCAGGGCGTTGAAGAGCGACGACTTCCCGGCATTGGGCCGCCCCACGAGGGCGACGCGCGCGCCCTCTTCCAATAGGCGGCCGGCGCGGCTCCCCTCGAGGAGCCGGGCCAACCGCTCCTTCTCACCGCCGAGCCCTCGTTCGATCGCCTCGGCGTCTGGCCCTTCGCCGGGGCTCGCCGCGCTGACAAGCACGTCCGCGGCACCGTCTTCCTGAAAGTCCAGGCCGATCTCCACCTGGGCCCGCACCTCGTTGAGGGCCGCCATGCTGGCCTGCAGCGCGCGGCTCAGCGATCCGCTCAGCACGCGCAGCGCTGCCTGGGCCCCGGCGGCCGAGCGCGCGGCGATGAGGGCCGCGACGCCCTCGGCTTGGGCCAGATCGATCTTCCCGTTCGTGAAGGCCCGCTGGGTGAATTCGCCCGGACGCGCTGGGCGGGCGCCGGCGGCGCGCAGCACCTGCAGCAACCGCCCCATGACCGCCGGACCCCCGTGGCAGGTGATCTCCACGGTGTCCTCGCCCGTGTAGGATCGGGGAGCGCGGAAGACGGTGGCGACGACCTGGTCCACGACGTGCCCGCCGTCGATGATTCGGCCGGCCGCGCACGCATGCGACGGCAAGCCGCGCAGCCGCCGGGCCGGTCGGAAGACCCGGCAGGCCACGCTGAGGGCCTCGGGTCCCGAAAGTCGGACCATGCCCAGGGCCCCGGTGCCGGCCGGTGTGGCCTGGGCGACGATCGTGTCGTTCAGCATGCTCGCCCGCCGGGGGCTTATCTGCGCCCCCGCGCCGCCCGCCGCTTGCGTCCCCAGGTCAGCGGTGCGGCGCTGTCGTCCTCGGGCTGGGCCTCGTCCGATGGTTCTTTGGGCTCCTCGACGGTCTCAGGAATCGTGAAATAGGATTCATTCGCGCTTGGCAGGCTGCGCCGGCGCGGGCGCCGGTGGTCGTACTTCTCCTCGCCGCCATTCTCGACCGGGGTCTCGTCCGGTGCCGGCGTCGCGGCGGCAGCGGCCGCGGCGGTGGCCGCCATGACCTCGGCCTCGTCGTCTCGCGTCACGTCCGCGTCCCAGCGCGTCGCCGGCGACCGCCGCGGAGGGCGACCTTCGGCCCCACTGCGCGCCATCACGGCTTCGCGGGAGCCTTCGGTGCTGCGCCCGTGCCTGACGCCCGAGCTCTCGCCTTCCTCCCGCGATCCGCGCCCGCGGCCCCGGCTCGGCCGTCCCGGGCGGGCGTACCGGTCCGATCGCTCGGGCCGGTCGGATCGCTCCCGCCGTTCCGGTCGGTCCGACCGGGTGGAGCGATCGGAACGCTCGGCTCGGTCCGAGCTCGACGAGGACCGCCGGGCGTGGCTGGAGGGACTCCGGCGCTCGCCTGCCCCTTCACCCTCCGCACGGCCTCCCCGGGAGCGGCCCCGCGCGGGCCGGTCCCCGCCCGTCGCCCGGGCGCCGGCCAACGGCGAGATGGCCACGCGCTTGACCTGACCATCGCCCAGGGCATGCGTCTCGACGCGCCCGTCCTCGGCCAGCGCCATGTGCACGATCCGGCGCTCATCGGCCGGCAGGGGCTCGGTGAGAGCATCGCGGTGCGTCGACAGCGCCCGCTCGGCCAGGTCCTTGGCTTTGCGCCGAAGCTGGTCGTGCCGGCGCTTGCGATACCCCGCCACATCCAGTCGCACGCGCAGCTCCTCGTCCTTCTGCCCCACCATGCGCGACACGATGTGCTGGAGCGCCTTGAGCGTCTCGCCGCCTCGCCCAATCAGCAGGCCGTCGGCGTCCGAGGAGGCGAGCTCGATGTCATAGCCGTCGTCGGCCTGGGTCACCTTCAGCTCGGTTTCAACGCCCATCCGGGTGAACAGGCCCTGGACGAGCTCGGCGATCATGCGCTGGGTCGCCGACTTCTTCCACACGCGCACCTTGACCGTGCGCCCCTTCAGGAATCCAAAGACCCCGGGCCGGCCGCCTTCCACGACCTCGTACTCGACCTGGTTGGGCGTCGTCTTCAGACGATCGCACGCGGCTTGCAGTGCCTCTTCCGGATTCTTGCCTTCGACCACGATTGCTTCACTGCGTGAGTTGTCCATCTCTCTTCCTTTCATCTCGCAGCCTTCTGCACCCCGCTCCCGAACGTCCTACGCTTCCTTCTTCTTGCGGCCGAACCTGCGCTGGCGTTTCTCGCCGTCGACCGCGGTCGCAGGGGCCAGGGTGGGCTGTTTCATGGCGAGCTGCTGACCTAGGGCGAGCACGTTCGACATCGTCCAATAGAGGACCAGCCCCGACGGCAGACCGTAGAAGAAGAAGACCATCATCAGGGGCATGAGCAGCATCATCGGCGCCTGACGAGGGTCGGTCGGGGTGAGTTTCTGTTGGACGAACATGGTCAGGGCCATGAGGATCGGCAGGATGTGGATGGGAACCCCCATGATCGCCCCGACTTTGTCGGGCGCCGCCAGGTCCCTCATCCACAGGACGAAGGGCTCCTTGCGCAGCGCGATCGTGTTCATCAGCACATTGTACAGCCCATAAAACACCGGCAGCTGCACGAGAATCGGCAGACATCCACCCACTGGATTGATGCCGTTTTTCTTGTACAGCTCCATCTGCTTCTTGGAGCGTTGTTCGGGATTGTCCTTGTACTTCTTGTTGATTTCGTCCATCTCCGGCTTGAGCGCCTGCATCTTCCGCTGGCTGTTGAGCGCGCGTTGATTGAGCGGATGGAACAAGAGGCGCACGAAGATGGCCAGAACGATGATCACCACGCCGTAGTTGGGCACCACGGAGTGAACCGTGTGCATGAACCAGTAGGTCGCCTTGCTCAAGGGAGCGATGAACTTGCCGCCGAAGTCGACCAGCCGGATGACGCCCTTCTGCAGCCGCGCGTCCAGCTCCTTGAGGATTTCGTGGTCGACCGGACCGGTAAAGACCGCGAACTCGTACCGGGTCGTGCCCTCGAACTCGAGGGGCAGCCGCAGCCGCATCCCGACGACATCCTCGGCCGGCTCGGCCTGGCCGATGAAGGTCGCCGGCACGTCAGCGCGCGGGATCAGGAGCGCGCCGAAGTACTTCCCGCGCACGCCCGCCCAGCGCACCACGCCGTCGTAGGCCGTCTCGCCGCCGTGCGCCGCCGGGCCGCTCCCGCACCCGCAGCCGCCACCGCCGCCACCGCCGCCGAAGTTGTACTTCACGAGCTCCTGGGCCAGCAGCGCCACCGCGCCCTTCGCGCCCCGCTCCAGCCCGTGCTGGCGCTCGAGATTCGGGATCCCCCGCTCCCAGCCGATCACTAGGTGGTGGTCCCGGCGCAGGTTGACCAGGCCCGCGACCGACACCTCCATCTGCCAATCGTACCGGGTCGGGTCGATCCGGTAGACTCGCTCGACCCGCAGCGTCCCATTGCCCGTGTCCGCCGACTCCGCAACAAACCGCAGCACTCGAGCGCCTGCCCCACTCTCCCCGGCGGGCGCGTCTTGCGCCGCGTCCACCGCCTCGAAGACTGTCTCCGCCAGACTGATCTCGCCCGCCGGGCCATCGATGCGCAATCCCAGCGCCCCCGGAACCTGCTGGACCAGTTCGACGGGCTCCTCGTGCATGTCTGTGTAGTTCTTCAGGCGAATGGAGCGCAGGGCGGCACCGCGGGTGGAGAAGACCGCCGTGTAGAGCGGCCCATCGACGATGATCTCGCGGTCTTCGGCCGGGACGGCGTTGATGAGCACGGAGTCCAACGAAGCCCGCTCGGTCGCGGCGGCGGGCGCGCTCGAGGTCCCCGGCGCAATCGCGGACGGACCGGGTGAACCCGCTGACGCACCCCGGTCCCCGGCGCTCTCGGGCCCCGTGCCGCCGGCGGCCGCGTCGGCCTGCTCGGTGACCTGCCCGCCCGCTTCCTGCGGCGCGCGCTGCGGTTTCGGCATGAGCTGGGTGAAGAACACCCAAACAAGGATCATGAGGGCGAACGCGATCAGCGTCCGCTTTTCGAAGCCCCCGGAATCAGGAGTCTGCATCAATCCCCACCCTGGCTGTACAGGGGTGTGGGCGCGCTACGTTCAGCAGTGTGGCTGGCACTTGGGCATGCCGTCGGGGACCGGATCGAAGCCCCCATCGTTCCACGGATGGCAACGGAGCAGCCGGTTGATCGCCAGCCATCCTCCGCGCCACAAGCCGTGCCGGCGCAACGCCTCTTGCGCGTACGCCGAACAGCTCGGGTAGAAACGGCAGCTCTGCGGAAGAACCGGCGACAGCAACCGCCGGTAGATCTCGATCAGAAATGCCAGCAGAGAAACCACTGCTGTCTGTCGTCCTATACCGCACCCGTCCCCACTCGCATGAGTCTCGCGGTGCTCATGAGCTCGACCATGTCGTCGCGGACCGCGCGCATCCCGCTGCGGGCGCACGATGCGCGGGCTACCCATGCGAGGTGCATTGGTTCGGAGGACAGCTTCTCGACGAGACCCCGGTAGGCTTCGCGCATGAGTCGTTTGGCGCGACTGCGTTGCACAGCATGGCCCACCCGGCGGCTCGCCACGAACAGGACCCCACGAGGTCCCGCGTCCGTCCGTCGCAGGATCAGCAGCACGTGCTGTCCGCGATACGCCACCCCTTCCTTGAACAGCTTATCGATCGCCACCTTGGAAACGAGCGTCTCATCTCCCCAGCGCATCGACGCGCGCTCCGCACTATCCGGAAACACTGAGACGCGCGCGGCCGCGTGCACGGCGACGGGCTAGCACTTTGCGCCCGTTGGCCGTGCGCATGCGCCGGCGGAAACCGTGTACGCGACGCCGGCGCCGATTGTGCGGCTGAAAGGTCCGCTTCACTTTCGACCCCTCCCCTTCTCGTCGGGTTTGAGCGCATCCAGCGGATTCTGGACGAAGTCTGGCGCTTGTGTGGGCCTTCTGGTTGTTACAACTTTACTTCGTCCGATCCCTCTCCGGGCTGAGGGGAGAATCGCGAGATGGCGTCCCGCCGAGCGGCGCCCCGCTTCCCACATGCCGGAGACTAGCATCCGGGCATCATAGGTCAACTGCAACCAGCGGGTCAATGCCCAAGTTGCGGGCCCGTCCCCCTGCCCCTCCAAGATGGCAACCCCTTGTGCCAGAGAACATTAGCATCAAAGCTCCTTCTCCCGACCCCTTCGCAAAAAAGCCGCTTGTCAGCCTTTTCCACAGCGTGCTAGCATGCCGGTGTTTCAAGCGCGGTGTTTTGTTCATAAGTAACATACCTTTCTTCAGTTGCAGCCCGGGTGCAGTGGATTGATGCGACCCTAGGTCGAAGAAGGGTGGCGGCAAGACCGAGGAAGGCATCCCGAGACGCCCGATGGGCGGTTCTCTGCAATACAAAGCAGGGCAGACACTTGGCTACATGGCTGGGCATCTTTGTGCAGCCAGGCGCCTGCCGAGACCGCACTTCGGTTTCTCTGGCTCCCCCTTGTGGCTTCCGCCCCGCTGGCGCTTGCTTGCTGTGGAAAACGCTGTGGATAACTCGACCGGAGGGGCGCAGTGGATTCCTCGAGTTCACAGGGAGCGTGGTCCGAAGTCCTACAGGAAGTCCGCAAACGGGTTTCCGGCCAGAAATTCCAGACGTGGTTCGACCCGATCGAAGTCCTCAAGTTCGAGCCGGAGCAGCTCGTCCTGGAGGTGCCGAACCCGTTCTTCGGCGACTGGTTCGAGGAGCACAACCTCCCGATCCTGAAAGAGGTGCTCGAGAAGCGTCTGGGCCAGAAGCCGAGCGTCCACTTCGTGGTGTCCAACAGCTACTACGAGAATGACGCCCCCGCTCCGGCGGCCGTGGAGGCTCCCGCAGCGGTAGCGCCCCATCCGCTCGCGGTCCAGAGGATGCATAATCTGCATCCCCGCTTCACGTTCGAAAACTTCGTCGTCGGCAAAAGCAACGAATTCACCCACGCGGCCTCACGCGCGGTCGCCAAGGAGCCGGGCGGCATCTACAACCCGCTCTTCATCTACGGCGGCACCGGGTTGGGCAAGACGCACCTGATGCACGCCATCGGTCACGATGCCCTGCAGCGCAACCCGCAGGCGCGCGTCTACTACGCTCCGTCCGAGAAGTTCATGAACGAGATGATCCAGGCGATCACCGCGGGGCGAACGCTCGAGTTTCGCCAGAAGTATCGCAACCTCGACTTCCTCTTGCTCGACGACATCCAGTTTCTCTCGGGCCGCGACGCCACGCAGGAGGAGTTCTTTCACACCTTCAACACGCTGCGTGACGCCCACAAACAGGTCGTCATCACCAGTGACCGCCCTCCGAAAGACATTGCCAAGGTCGAGGAGCGGCTGATCTCGCGGTTCAATTCGGGCCTCGTGACCGACATTCAGGCACCGGATCTGGAAACGCGCGTCGCGATCCTGCGCGCCAAGGCGCAGCGCGAACAGATGGTGGTTCCGGAAGACGTGCTGTTCCTGATCGCGGAGCGAGTGCAGCGAAACATCCGTGAGCTCGAGGGGTCGCTCGTGCGCATCCTGGCGCTGAGTCATCTCCTGCATGCGCCGATCACGACGGATCTCGCCAAGGAGGTGCTCAACGTCTACGTGCGCCCTGGCGATTCCTCGGTCGACGTGGCTCATATCCAGCGCGAGGTCGCCAAGGAGTTCGAGGTCTCGGTTGAATCCTTGCGGGGTAAGCGCCGCACGAGCAGTATTGCCTTTGCCCGCCAGATTGCCATGTACATGACCAAGCACCTCACCCACCTGACGCTGGTGGAGATCGGCAAGAACTTCGGCAACCGCGACCACAGCACGGTGCTCTACGGCATCGACAAGATCACGGCGCTGCGCAAGACCGATCCCGCCCTGGGCCAGCGGCTGCAGGAACTCGAGGGCCGTCTGAAGGGGAGCTAGCAGGCTCCCGACCCGGCTTGCGCGCCCAGCGCTCCGCCGCGGGCCTCGATTCAGATCCCGCGCGGGATCGAGTCGTCTATGATATTCTATCTAAGGTGGTTAGGATGTTATCCACACAACTCATCCACGTCTCCGGTCAACGGGCTGTCCAGAACCCATGCTGTGGATAACTTCGAGCTTTGGGCCCGTTCCTCCCCGCGGTGTTCCACACGCTCGGGAGGCGCACGACGCATGCAACTATTTATCTTATATTGCCTTACGTCATCGATCCAGGACTTATCCCGGTACTCACAGTCTCTACTACTCCTACTAGTTCCATTCTTTAAGGCAAGCCGCAATAGGATCCCCACCCGCCAAGGCTTCCCGCAGCGCCCAAGGATGCCCGTTGGCCCAACACCCCGTTCGACCCGGCCAGCGATGGATCCATGCCCTGGATGGGGCGAGCGAATCACTGTGAAACCATGGATTATAAATATCATACGACAAGTAAGTTACAGCTTATGATCTTGACGCGAGCAGGCCAAAATCGCGCTTTACAGGCTGGGGGTGTTTCTCTACACTCGCGTGGAGTTAACTGGTTGTGAGAAAAGGTGCTGGACGATTCCACCTTGCTGTAGCCGCGTGCGCTGGGCTGCTCGGGCGCGGGGCCAGGATCGCAGGCGCGTTCGTGCTGCTCGGATTTGTCCGGGGTGTGCTGTTCGGGGTGATGCCCCAGCCAAGTGCATCTGGACGGCGATGAGGATGGAGCCTCGAGCGGGAGCGGGTCCGCGGGAGAGATCTCTGCTTCAGGGCGAGGTCTCTGAGCGGACCGCGCAATGAGGGGGATTCATGAAGTACGCACTGATGCAGAGCGAGCTGCGTAAGGCGCTCCAGGTCGTGGCCACGGTCGTCCCGAGCAAGAGCACGTTGCCGATCCTGGAAACGGTGCTGATGCACGTGACCAAGGATGGCACGTTGACCTTGACGGCCACGGATCTCGACATCTCGGTACGCACGCGGACGCAGGTCAAGGCGGATCAAGCGGGCAAGGTGGCGGTTTCAGCGCGGCGTCTCTTTGACATCGTGCGTGAGCTGCCCGAACAGGAAGTCGAGGTGCAAGGCGACGAGACGCACATCGAGCTTTCCTGTGCGCGGGGACGCTACCGCTTCGTGGGCGCTTCGGTCAATGACTTCCCCGAGCTGCCGGACATTGCCGACGAGAAACAAGTCGGTTTGGACCCCAGCCTGCTAGAAAGAATGATCCGGAGGACCTTGTACGCGGTCTCGACCGACGAGACGCGACCTGAACTGACCGGCGTTTTCATGGAGATCAAGGACGAGGCGATGCGGATGGTGGCCACCAACGGTCACCGGCTGTCGCGCGCTTCTGTTCAGCGGAGTTTCAAGCAGGAAAGGGAAATGCTCCTGCCACCCAAGGCCCTGAACCATCTCCTGCGCCTCCTCGGCGACGAGGAGAAGGAGGTCGTGGTCAGCGGCACGAAGAGCTATGCCCTCTTCCGTATCTCCGGTACGGACCTATACAGCCGGCTGCTGGAAGGTCCGTTTCCGGATTACGAGCGGGTGATTCCCAAAGCAAGCCCACTCAAGGCGGTCATCAAACGCGACGATCTGATCGCCTCCCTGCGTCGGATTCTCGTCCTCTCCGATTCTCAGACTCGGCAGGTCAAGATGGTCTTCGAGCCGCAGCGCCTCCAGATTCTCGCCGAATACCAAGGCGCTGGGGAAGCCAGTGAGGAGATTCCCGTCCAATACGACGGCCACGCGGTGGCGATTGGCTACAACGGGGGTTATCTGCTCGAGATGCTCAAGACGTTCGCGGACGAGGATGTGGTGATGAGCTTCGAGTCGGCCGTTTCGGCAGGGGTCTTCCGTCCGGCGAAAGAGGTTCCCGACGAGGATCTCCTGTGCCTGGTCATGCCCCTGCGCCTCCCGGAGGGGAACTAGCCCATGCGCCGCATGGAGCACATCGGCGATGCCCTGCGCTCCTTTCTTCGCGGCGCCAGTCTCGAGCGCAGAGTCTCGCAGTGGGAGGTGATCCTCGGCTGGCCGAGGATTGTCGGGCCCGAAGTGGCAGCGCACTCCGAGGCCTTTGACCTGCGGAACGAGACGCTCTGGGTGGAGGTTCCCAGCAGCAATTGGCGCCAGCATATCCAGTTCTTGAAAGTCCGCATTCTGGAGGCCTTGGCGCGGGAGTTTCCGGGGGTTCCCGTCAGGGACATCCGCTGCGTGGGCAGCCGGGGCCGGAGCGAGAGAAGCTGGTCGGGAGCCACGGGGAAGCACGGAGAAGAAGGCCTGAGAAGGTCGTGAAGAGGCCATGATGCACAACGACAACCACGAAGAGCCGCGGTCCGCGGACCTTCCACCAGGCGGCACCGAGGGTGTGGCCGCCAAGGTCCGGGATTGGGCCGATGGGGAAGTGGCCGCCCAGACCGCCGAGCGCGCGGGCGAGCAACCCCAGGGCCAGGGCGACAGCGGCGGCGCCGAGAGCGCCGCGCCCGGCGTGATCGGCGCGCGGGACACGCGCGATGACGCGGCCGAGGGCGGAAGCTACGAGGCCAAGGACATCCATGTCCTCAAGGGCCTCGACGGTGTGCGCCTGCGGCCCAGCATGTACATCGGCAGCACCTCTTCCAAGGGGCTTCACCATCTCGTCTACGAGGTTGTCGACAACGCTATCGACGAGTCGCTGGCCGGCTACTGCGACCACATCGTCGTGACCCTGCACAACGACGGCTCGGTGAGCTGCGACGACAACGGCCGTGGCATTCCCACCGACCTCCATCCCGAGCAGAAAAGGCCGGCGGTCGAAGTCGTGATGACGATGCTCCACGCCGGCGGCAAGTTCGATCGCAGCTCGTACAAGGTGTCGGGTGGCCTGCACGGTGTCGGCGTGTCCGTGGTCAACGCACTGTCCGAATGGCTCGAGGTGACCGTCTACCAGAAGGGGGCCATCTTCCGCCAGCGCTACGAGCGCGGCAACGTCGCCACCGATCTGGAGATCATCGGCACCACGCGTCGGCGCGGCACGCTCGTGCGCTTCAAGCCCGATCCGCAGATTTTTGAGGAGTTGGAGTTCAAGTACGACATCGTGGCCTACCGGCTGCGCGAGCTCGCCTTCCTCAACCGGGGCGTCAAGATCAACATCCAAGAAGAGGCGCCCGAGAGCAACTCGACTCAGCCAGTGTACGCGCGCGAAGACCAGTTCCTCTACGAAGGGGGACTGGCCGCCTTTGTCCAGCACATCAACGAAGGCAAGACACCACTGCATCGGGACCCGATCGTGATGGCCCGGGAGCGCGATGGGTTCGCGATCGAGGTGGCGATGCAGTACACTGACTCCTACGCCGAGTCGCTCTTCACCTACGTGAACAACATCAACACCGTCGAGGGAGGGACGCACCTCTCCGGGTTCCGGGCCGCGCTGACGCGCAGCCTGAACGGATTCGGCCAGAAGAGCGGGATCATCAAAGACGACAAGCTCGCGCTCTCGGGCGACGACGTGCGCGAGGGCCTGACCGCGGTCATCAGCCTGAAGCTCGCGGCGCCCCAGTTCGAGGGGCAGACCAAGACCAAGCTGGGCAACAGCGAGGTGCGCGGCCTGGTCGAGTCGATCGTGGGCGAGCATCTGAGCGACTACTTTGAGAACCACGAGGCGATCGCGCGAAGCATTGTCGAGAAGTGCATCAGCGCCGCCCGCGCGCGGGAGGCGGCGCGCAAGGCCCGCGAGCTGGCGCGGCGCAAGAGCGTGCTCGACGGCGCCTCGCTGCCGGGCAAGCTGGCCGACTGCGCCGAGCGCGATCCGGAACGCGCGGAGCTCTTCATCGTCGAGGGCGATTCGGCCGGTGGCAGCGCCAAGCAGGGGCGGGACCGGCGGTTCCAGGCGATCCTGCCGCTGCGCGGGAAGATCCTCAACGTCGAGAAGGCGCGGCTCGACAAGGCCCTGGCCAGCGAGGCGATCCGCACCCTGATCACGGCGATCGGCACCGGCTTCGGTGATGAGGAGTTCGACATCACCAAGGTCCGCTACGGCAAGATCATCATCATGACCGATGCGGACGTCGATGGCGCGCATATCCGCACGCTGCTCTTGACCTTCTTCTACCGCTACATGCGCCCGCTCATCGACCAGGGGTTCATCTACATTGCCCAGCCGCCGCTCTACCGCGTGGCCAAGGGCAAGCGCGAGTGGTACGCGTACAACGACGCCGAGCGCGACAAGGTGCTCGAGGAGACCGGGCGGCAGGGGATCATGCTCCAGCGGTACAAGGGCCTCGGGGAGATGAATCCGGAGCAGCTCTGGGGAACGACCATGAACCCTGAGCAGCGGGTCCTCTTGGCGGTGTCGAACGAGGATGCGGCCGAATCGGACCGGATCTTCTCGATCTTGATGGGCGACCAGGTCGAACCGCGGCGCAGATTCATCGAGGAAAACGCGCTCAAGGTCAAGAACCTGGACATCTAGGTAACGGGCAGATCGGGTGGCGGCGCGGCCGGCCGAGTTCGAGGTGAGCGATGGATGCACAGAATCAACGGATCCTGCCGGTCCTCATCGAAGAGGAGATGAAGTCGAGCTACATCGACTACTCGATGAGCGTCATCGTCTCGCGCGCCCTGCCGGATGCGCGCGACGGGCTCAAACCGGTGCAGCGGCGGATCCTGGTCGCGATGAACGACCTGAACCTGCGCCACGACCGGCCCTACCGCAAATCGGCCAAGATCACCGGCGACGTCACGGGCAACTATCATCCGCACGGCACCGTCGCGGCCTACGACACCATGGCCCGCCTGGCGCAGGACTTCTCGCTGCGCTATCCGCTCGTCGACGGACAGGGCAACTTTGGCTCGGTCGACGGCGACGCCCCGGCGGCCGAGCGGTATACCGAGGCGCGGCTGACCCGGCTGGCCGAGGAGCTGCTGGCCGACCTCGAGAAGCGCACCGTCGACTTCCGGCCCAATTACGACGAGACGCGCGAGGAGCCGGTCGTCCTGCCCGGCAAGGCGCCCAACCTCTTGCTCAACGGCTCCTCCGGCATCGCGGTGGGGATGGCGACGAACGTGCCGCCGCACAACCTGCGCGAGGTGGCCGGGGCGATCAAGCACTTGATCGATTCCCCGAACGCGCCGGTCGATGACCTGATGAAGCACGTCAAAGGGCCCGACTTTCCGACCGGCGGCGTCATCCTCGGCACCGCCGGCATCCGCCAGTGCTACGAGACCGGCCGCGGCCTGATCACCGTGCGCGCCCGGGCCGAGATCGAGGAGCTCAAGAAGGACAAGCAGGCGATCATCGTCACCGAGATTCCGTACCAGGTGAACAAGACCGCGCTGCTCGAACGCATCGCCGAGCTGGTCAAGTCGGGGAGCATCCGCGACATCGGCGACCTGCGCGACGAGTCGGACCGCGAGGGTATGCGCATCGTCATCGAGCTGAAGCGCGAGGCCCAGCCGAATGTCATTCTGAACCAGCTCTACAAGCACACGCCGATGCAGACGACCTTCGGGGCGTATCTGTTGGCCCTGCTCGAGAACCGCCCGCGGGTGTTCACGCTGGGCGAGATGTGCCAGGCCTACATCGACCACCGCGTCGAGGTGATCACGCGCCGGACGCAGTACGAGCTCGAGCAGGCCGAGGCGCGCGCGCACATCCTCGAGGGTCTCAAGACCGCGCTCGACCACATCGACGCGGTGATCGCACTGATTCGCAGCTCCAAGACGACCGAAGAGGCCCGCACGGGCCTGATGGCGACCTTCGGGCTGAGCGAGAAGCAGGCCCAGGCGATCCTGGAGATGCGCCTGCAGCGCCTGGTGGGGCTGGAGCGCGAGAAGATCGAGCAGGAGTACCTCGAGACGATCAAGCAGATCGAGGAGTTCCGCAGCATCCTCGCCAGCCGGACGCGCATCAACGACATCATCAAGGCGGACCTCGACGAGCTGACCGAGCGCTTCGGGGATGATCGGCGCACGCAGATCGCCCCGCACGAGGACGAGATCGAGCTCGAGGACCTGATCCCGCGCGAGGACATGATCATCACGATCAGCAACCAGGGCTACATCAAGCGCGTGCCGGTGACGACCTACCGGAGCCAGAAGCGCGGGGGCCGGGGGCTGACCGGGGCGAAGACGCGCGAGGAGGACTTCGTCGAGCACCTCTTCATCGCCAACACGCACAGCTACATCCTGTTCTTCACGGACAAGGGGCGCTGCTACTGGCTGAAGGTCTACCACGCGCCGATGGGGACGCGCCTGGCGAAGGGCAAGTCGATCCTGAACCTGATCGACTTCCGCCCCGAAGAGCGCGTGGCCGCCTTCGCGCAGGTGGATGCCTTCGACGAGGAGCGCTTCGTCGTGCTGGCCAGCAAGCGGGGCCAGATCAAGAAGATGCCCCTCATTGCCTTCGGCAATCCGCGCCGCAAGGGGATCGTGGCGATGACGCTCGATGAGGGCGACGAGGTGATCGGCGCGGCGGTGACCGACGGGAGCGCCGAGATCGTCTTGGCCAAGCGCGCCGGCAAGGCGATCCGCTTCGCGGAGAGCAAGGTGCGGCCCATGGGCCGCACGGCGGGCGGGGTGCGCGGCGCGACGCTGGGCAGCGAGGACGACGAGGTCATCGGCATGGTCTGCGTGCGCGATCCCGAGGCGGCGCTCCTGGTTGTGACGCGCAACGGGTTCGGCAAGCGCAGCCGCCTAGAAGACTATCGCGTCACCAACCGCGGCGGCCTGGGCGTGATCACCGTCAACATCACGGAGCGCAACGGGCCGATCGTCGCGATCAAGGAGGTCAGCGAGGACGACGAGGTGATGATCAGCACCTCGAGCGGGATGCTGATTCGCCTGCGCATGTCGCAGGTCTCGCTGATCGGCCGCGCGACGCAGGGCGTGAAGCTCATCGATCTCCATCCGGGCGACTACGTGACCGGCGTGGCCAAGATCGCCAGGGGCGAGGACGAGGTCGAAGGGGAGTGAGGTCGCGGTCCGAGCCGGGTGGCCGATCCGAGGACGCCGGGCGCGTCAGGGCAGATCGGGAAGGCAAGTCATGGGGATGTTCGAGCCGGTTGACCTGAAGGTCGACTTCATCCAACAGGAGCACGCGATCCTCGCCTTCTGGGAGAAGGAGAGGATCTTCCAGCGGCTCAGGGAGCGCAATTGCGGCCGGCAGCACTGGTCGTTCATCGACGGCCCCATGACCGCCAACAACCCCATGGGCGTGCACCACGCCTGGGGACGCACGTACAAGGACGTCTTCCAGCGTTACAAGGCGATGCTGGGTTTCGATCAGCGCTACCAGAACGGCTTCGACTGCCAGGGGCTGTGGCTCGAGGTCGAGACCGAGCGCGAGCTGGGGTTCAACTCGAAGCAGGACATCGAGAATTTCGGGCTCGACAACTTCAGCCGCGCCTGCCGCGCGCGAGTCGAGAAGTTCAGCAAGTTCCAGGCCGAGCAGTCGCTGCGTCTCGGCCAGTGGATGGACTGGCCCAACAGCTACTTCACGATGACCGACACCAACATCCAGTACATCTGGCATTTCCTGGGTGTCTGTCACGACCGCGGCTGGCTCAGGCGCGGCCATCAGGTCATGCCGTGGTGCACCCGCTGCGGCACCTCGCTTTCACAGCACGAGCTCGCGGACGCCTACGAGGACATCCGCGACACGAGCGTCTTTCTCGGCTTCAAGCTCCACGCCGGCGCGCGGAAGGACGGGCCGTGGATGGCGGGGCTGTCCGCGCGGCGGACGCCGGGCGAGAACGAGCGGCTGCTGGTGTGGACGACGACGCCTTGGACACTCACCTCGAACGTGGCCGCGGCGGTCAATCCGGGCCTGAAGTACGCACGCGTTGACTACCAGGGGCAGATCTACTACTGCAGCGCCGGCGTGGTCGACGCGGTCTTCAAGGGACAGGCGCGCGTGCTGGAGGAGATCCCCGGCAGCGAGATGGTCGGCTGGACCTACGAGGGCCCGTTCGACGACCTGCCCGCCCAGCAGGGTGTCGATCACGTGGTGATTCCCTGGGACGCGGTGGGGGAGACCGAGGGCGCGGGCATCGTGCACATCGCCCCGGGCTGCGGCGCCGAGGACTGCGAGCTCGGCGTCCAGTACGACCTGCGGGCGATCGCGCCGCTCGATGAACGCGGGATCTACCTGGATGGCTTCGGCTGGCTGACGGGCATGGACGTCCACGACGTCGAGCAGCCCATCTTCGCGGACCTCCAGAAGAAGGGCCTCTTCCTGCGCCACGAGAGCTACCAGCACCGCTATCCGTTTTGCTGGCGCTGCAAGGAGAAGCTCGTCTTCCGCCTGGAGGACGAGTGGTTCATCCGCTGCGACGAGATCCGTCCGCTCATGAAGGCCGCCGCGGCCACCGTGCGCTGGATCCCCGAGAGCATCGGCAAGCGCACGCAGGACTGGTACGACAACATGGGCGACTGGTGCATCTCGCGGAAGCGCTACTGGGGGCTGCCGCTGCCGTTCTACTTCTGCGCCGCGGGGCACAAGACGCTCGTGCGCAGCAAAAAGATGCTGCGCGAGGTCGCCGTCGACCCCGCCAAGGTGGACGCGCTCCCCGAGCTGCACCGTCCCTGGATCGACGAGATCAAGGTCACGTGCCAGCACCCGGGCTGCGGCCAGGAGGCGACGCGGATCCTCGATGTCGGCGACTGCTGGCTCGACGCCGGCATCGTGGGCTTCTCGACGCTCAAGTATCACGAGGACCGCGCCTACTGGGAGAAGTGGTATCCGGCCGAGCTCATCTCGGAGATGCGCGAGCAGGTGCGCCTCTGGTTCTACGCCATGATGTTCACCGGCGTCACGCTCGAGAACCGCGCGCCGTACAAGACCGTCCACAGCTACGAGAAGGTCTACGACGAGCACGGAAAGCCGATGCACAAGAGCACCGGCAACGCCATCTGGTTCGACGACGCGGTCGAGAAGATGGGCGCCGACGTGATGCGCTGGCTCTACTGCGCCTTCAACCCGGACAACAACCTGCGCTTTGGCTACACGATCGCCGACGAGATGCGCCGGCGCATCATCACGCTGTGGAATGTGTATTCGTTCTTCGTGACGTACGCGGAGCTGGACGGTTTCGACCCTGCGAAGGACGCCGACCCCGCGCTGGTGGGGAAGAGCCCCAATCCGCTCGATCGCTGGATCGTCTCGTCGCTGTACCAGCTCGTGCGCGACATGCGCTCAGGGCTGGACAACTTCGACGTGATGGTGGGCCTGCGCGAGGCGGAGCAGTTCCTCGAGCAGCTCTCGACCTGGTACGTCCGCCGCTCCCGCCGGCGCTTCTGGAAGTCGGAGAGCGATGCGGACAAGAAGTGGGCCTATCACACGCTGTATCACGTCCTCGTGACGTTCACACGCATCCTCGCGCCGGTGATCCCGTTCGTGACCGAGGTCATGTTCCGCAACCTCACCGGTCCGGCGCGGCGCGCGGGCGGCGCGTCGGTGCTGAAGCTAGGGTGGGAGGGCGCGGAGACGCCCGACAGCGTGCACCTGACCCCGTACCCCCGGGAGAGGCCGGAGCTGGTGGACGAGGGCTTGAACCAGGCAATGGAGTTCGTCCTGCGCGCCGTGAGCCTCGGGCGCGCCGCCCGCGAGAAGGCGGGCGTCAAGGTGCGCCAGCCGCTCAGGAAGGCGTGGCTCGTGCCGCTCGAAGGCACCGCCCTGCCGCTCGCGCGCCTCGATGCGGCGCTGGCCGAGGAGCTGGTACGCGAGATCGGCGAGGAGCTCAACGTCAAAGGGATCGATCTCACCGCGACCGATGCCGCGCAGTTCGGTTCGCGGTCGCTCAAGCTCAACTTCCCGGTGCTGGGCAAGAAGTACGGCGCGTCGATGAAGGACCTCGCGGCGAAGGCGAAGGCTGCGGCGGGTGGGGGAGCCGGTGGCGGCGCAGGCGGGGCTGGCGGCGCGGATGGAGCTGGTGGCGGCGGCGCAGCGGGCGGCGCGGGTGCCTCGTTGCAGCTCGATGCCGAAGGGCGGCTGCACCTGGAAGGCTATGTGCTCGACCCCGGCGAGTTTGAGATCGCCTTCGAGGGCCGTCCGGGCACGGCGCTCGCGCACGACCGCTACACGATGGTCGTGCTCGATACCGCGATCACCGAGGAGCTGCGCCTGGAGGGCTGGGCGCGCGAGATCGTGCGCGCCGTGCAGGACCTGCGCAAGAAGGCCGGCTACCAGGTCGAGGACCGCATCGCGCTCCACTGCGACCTGCCGGCGCTGGCGAGCCTGGGGAAGGCCGGCGCGGGGCTGCCCGATCCGCAGCGCGTGCTCGCGCAGTTCGGGGAATATATCCAGAGCGAGACGCTGGCGGTGTCGACCGAATCGCTCGGCGGCGCCCCGCTCGATGCCACCGCGGAGGTGAAGCTCGAGGCGGGGGTGAGCGGGAAGGTGGGGGTGAGGCGGGCGTAGGCGCTGCGCGCGGGATCGCTGGCAGATGTTTACGCACGGCGCGGGATGTCAGCGGGTTATTTTGTAATTGACTGCCGGAGAGCTAGTTACAGATTTGCCCCGGGGCACAACTGTAACTCAACCCTCTTCGATGAGCTAGGGAACCAGCCCCGTGCAGCCTTGGCAAGGGGTCTGTGGCCGGCAGCTTGTCACGCTCGGGTCTGCCGCGGAGGGAGATCATTCTGAGCCCATGCTCCGCCTTGTCCAGGTGCACGAGCATGAAATCCGCCAAGCCTGGAGGAAGCACTTCGGTGGTTGAGGTGACCCACATCTCAAGTCACGGATTCTGGATTCTGCTCCCCAGCGGGGAGATCTTCGTTCCCTTCTCGAGCTTTCCGTGGTTTCGGGACGCGACTATAGCCGAGCTTCAGTCCGTCCGGCTTCTCCACTCAGAGCATTTGTTCTGGCCCAAGCTGGACGTTGACCTCGCGGTGGGGTCGATTCAGCACCCGGAGCGCTATCCGCTCGTCAGTCGCGTTAGGTCCAAAGAGGCGCTGCAGCGGTCGGCCGGCGCGGGGACGGCTTCTGATAAGGCGGCACCTAGGAAGCGCGCCGCCCGCCGCCGGCGTACGTGATCGTTAGGAAGCTGCAGTACTTTCGGGATGGCCGGTCCCATAAGCATCTTCGCGATAGCGAACGCATACTGCTTGGGCTCCGCGATGAGCGGGATCGGATCACCCTCCTGGCGAGGGCTTGTCGCTACGGACTCGCAGAGGAGGGGGAAGCCCCGCCCCGCTGGCTGCGCGGGAGTAGGAGCTGCCACGCTATCCGCGAAGGATGTTAGAAGTCCTGCCCCTCGATCTAGCGGGAAAGGCCCGATACGACGCCACCTTGGCCCCCATCCTAGGTCTCCTGCTGGGAGACAAGCATCAACCTCTATCTCAGCAAACAGATAGCCGTCGCAATGCGAGGCATGATATTCAGGCAGTCTGAGTGGAGGCGATATAGAATTGACCAATGTTACATTAGATGCAATACACAATATCACAATTTTGTATTGACACTCGTCTATCCCGGGGGCAATCTGACCCCATGACTTACGTGCCGCGCAGATTGGAGCCCGTCCTCGCTGAGCTTCTTCAAGAAGCGCGGCCGCACCACGATGTGATCCTCATCGAAGGCGCGCGCCAGGTGGGCAAGACTACGCTGGCCGAGCGCGCGCTCACACAGGCAGGTCTTCCCACGGTCTCCCTCAATCTCGAGAAACAGAGCTTGGTCCGCTCTCGCATCGACGAGACGCGCGAATTCGCCGAGTTCGAGGAGCTTCTGCGCGACGAGTTCCGCTTCGACCCGAGAGCGGACAGCGTTCTCTTCATCGATGAAGCGCAGGAAAGCCGCAAGCTCGGCAGGTACGTCCGATTCATGAAGGAGTCCTGGCCGGCGGCGCGAGCCGTTCTGTCAGGCTCGACGCTGAGCCGGATCTTCAGGGACGATGTTCGCTACCCCGTTGGAAGAGTTCGCCGCTTGGTCGTGCGTCCGTTCACGTTCTCAGAGTTCCTCGTCGCTGGTGGCCAAGAACGGCTGGCGAGCGAGCTGTTGGCTGGACCTGGCCAGGTGAGTCCCTCACGTCATAACCGCTTACTGGAATACCTCGATCAATACCTGCTCGTCGGGGGGCTTCCAGAAGTGGTGCTACTTCATGCCGCCGGGGGTGACTTCCTGAGGCGCCGCGCCGAAATCATTGCCGACTACGGCCAGGATTTCATTCGCCTGTTCGGCGAGGATGCCATGCCGATCGTGCAGGGCTGCTTGCGCAGCGTGGCGAACTTCGTGGGCAGCCCTTCGAAGCATGCCAGCGTGATCTCCCGGCCGACCAATAAGGTCAATGAAGAGATCAGACGGATCTTTGGCCGACTCGAGAGTTGGCGCCTCGTGCTCCACAGCAAGCAGCGCGGACCCGCACCGGAGGCCAGTCAGCGATTTCTGCCCAAGCGGTACCTGTTTGACACGGGTGTGCTCCGGCATCTGCGAGAGAAGGCCGTTCCCCGTATCAGTATCGTCCACACGCTCAACGCGGCAGAGCGCCGGCCTCTGGGGGGAATCGTCGAGAATCAGGTGGCCGTCGAACTCGCGGACCGCTTCGGGGAACTGGCAGGCTGGAAGAAATCATCCGCCGGACTTGAAATCGACTTCGTGTGCCGGATCGCTGACCGCGTGGTCCCAGTTGACTGCAAGGCGACGCTCCAGCTCAAGCGGACTCATTTGCGTGGGCTACTCAACTACCTGAGCATCCACGACCAGCCGCTAGGCGTGATGGTGAGTTTCGCCCCTCTCGAGGTAGTCGAGGGGCGAGAGGGTGGGCGGATCCTCAACATACCGCTCTACCTGGCCGAACGCATCCCCGAGTTGGTATGTGAGCACGCATAGCTGTGCAGTTCACACGCCAGCCTTGCTCGCGCACGTGCGATGGGCACGGCCGGGTGGAAATCCAAGCGTGTGGTCAGCTTCCGAAGACCTCACCTCACCACCACCGTCGCCCCCCGCGCCAGACCGCCGCGGTAGGCCAGGCTGTAGAGATACACACCTCCAGCCACCCGGTACCCGGCGTCATCCCGTCCGTCCCAGGTCGCCTGGTGCTCGCCGGGAGTGAGGCTGCCGAGAGCGAGCCGCCGCACCACCCGCCCGGCCGCGTCGCAGATGACGAGTTCCGCATCGGCCGCACCGGCGGGCGCGATCATCCGGATCTGGGTCCCCGCCGTGAACGGACTAGGCGCATTTGAGAGCTGGATGCCGCCTCGGTCCGCTACCGACGACCCCCAAGGGCCCGCACCGCCGGGCGTGCCGCCGATCGCGACCGCGGCCGGGTCCACCCCGATCGTCCCGTCCGGGTTGAGGTTCTGGCCGTAGACATCGAACGACCCGCCGCGGTCGTCTTCCCAGGTGGCGATCGCCATTTCAGAGGGCGTGGAGATCATCGACAGGCGCCCCTTGTCGCTGAGCAGGCTCGCGATCGTCTTGATCGGCTCGGTCCACACCGTCGCCCCCGCGGCGTCGACGCGCATCGCGCGCACCACGTCGGCCGTGGGTGAGCCGGAGGGGGCCTCGAGCCATATAACCATTGCGCCGTCGGCACAGGGCGTGCTGCGGTACATCGTCTTGTACACCGTGCTGAGCGGAAGGTACATGAGGCCCTGGTCTCCCCAGAGCCGCGCCCCGGTCGCGGACAGGCGCTGGCCCCAGAGACCCCAGCTGGTCTGCCCGGAGTTGCGTTCGTCCCAGAAGACGAAGCACTCGCCGGTTGCGGGGTGATAGGACACGGTCGGCCCGATGTGGTTGCGAGTGCCGTCGATCGTTGTCAGGGCGCCATTGTGGCCGAAGATCTCGGTCCCGAGAGCATCCAGATGCTGGACACGGACCGTGTGCAAACTGCTCTCAGAGGCGTTCCAGGTCGATACCAGGCCACCTTGGCCATCCGAGATGATCGCCGGGCGGAAGCCGAGCGGCACCGCGGTCTGATCATACATGGACACGACATTCGGCCAGACGGCCGTGCCATCCGGCGCAAAGCGTTGCACGTACAAGTGGCGCGGGCTCATATACATCGAGATATCCCGTACCCAGCAGACGATGACCCCGTCGTCCAACGACGGCGCCAGGCACGGGAAGGAGGGCGACTCGCCGGGATTGCCGGCGATGCGCAGACCGCCCGCCGGGTAGCGCAGGACGCCCTCGGGGCTCAGGCGCTGCATGTAGATCGCGCCGTCGCCCGAGTACGGGAACCACGACCAGGCCACCACGGCATCCCCGTCGTCGGCCACCGTGACGCCGGGGCCCATTTCATCACCGGCGGCGAAGGAGAGCTCGATGCCGTCGGGTCCCCACAGGAACTCGCCCACGGGGCTGATCTTGTACGCGTAGACGTTCAGGCCCGCGCCCGCGCGTTCGTCCGAGAAGACGAAGATGGCGTTGTCATCGGCGTCGACGGCGAGGTCCCAGCCGAACAGGGCACTGTTCTGCGGGTGGTCGCTGATCAAGATGCCATTGTGCGGCCACTGCTCATTGCCGAAGGGATCGAGACGCTGCAGGTAGGCGCAGTAGTTGCCCGAGGTGGGATCGAACCAGCCCACGTAGCACCCGCCGTCAGAGGTGGCCGCGGGAATCGGATCGGTCTCCCAACCCGATCGCTCGGCGATCGGGAGGTTGGCCGCCGGATCGCTGGGCCAGAGGGCGAAGGCGGGGCTGCACAGGGCCAGGAGGGCAAGCGTAGCGCTGAACATTACGGTGAATGCCGCGAGTGCACCGGACCGAGACGCAGGTGACATGGCGTCCTCCTTCTGGGGGGTCAGAGGCGTTGCTCCCGACAGGGGGAGCGGCAGGGGTCGCATCCAGACGCCTCTATTCTAGACCCTGTTGGTCATCTGGGAGGAACAATACCTGTCGACCCGGCCGACCCATGCCCCCCGGCCCCGCGGGGACGCGCTACCCGCCCCGCCCGCCCGGAAGACCCCGCCCCGCGCGCCGGCCGCTCCGCCCCGCCCCCCCGCCCCTAGAGCGCCCGCGCCATCTCGTACTGCCGAATCGTGGGCTCGAAGCCGCTCGCGCGGAGGAACGCCAGCGTCCCGGCCGCCGAGGCATCGACATTGATGATCGAGAGCTCGCGGTCGTCGGCCACCTGCGCTCGGACCGACCGCAGCAGCCGCCCGCCCACGCCCCGGTGTCGCCACCCGGCCGCGACGGCGATCTGCATGACTCGGCCGGAGCCCGGCACGAAGACCACGTACCCGATGCAGTCACCCTCGTGGAAGGCGCCCAGGATCGTGCAGCGCCACGCCAGCCGCTCGATCGACCCCGGTGAGTTCTGCCACGAGGGGTGCCAGTCCCAGAATGTCGACCAGAGATCCCAGGCAGGATCGCGCACCTCCTCGACGTGCAGGGGCAGCTCCTCGCCTGCGGGCGCCGGACCCGACTGGCCGGCGGTCGGCTGCGGCTCCCCGGGCGCCGGACCCGGCTGGCCGGCGGTCGGCTGCGGCTCCCCCGCCGCGACCCACCGCCCGAGCGGCGCCGACGGCCGCGTGAAGCAGACCAGCTCCCGGGTCGGCGTGAAGCCGAGTTCACGGTAGGCCTTGATGGCCGGCGCATTCTCCCTGATCACCTCCAGCACGCAGCGCCGGACGCCATGATCCTCGAGCCGGGGCACGGCGAAGCGGAACATCTCGGCGGCCACGCCGTGACCCCGATGCGCGGGCACGATGCCCGTCCCGGCATCGTAGGCGGTGAGCTGGCCGTCCCAGACGTCGATGCCGTTCAGAAGCAAGCCCACCATCGCTTCGCCGACGAAGGCGCCGACCGACAGATCCAGTCGGACCGCGGTGCCCTCGAGGTGGCTCGCGAGCTGCTCCTCGGTGAGCTGGAGCTTGACAAAGTAGTCGGCGAAGGCCTGGTTGAAGGCCGCGCGCAGCCGCGTCAAGTCCGCCGGCGAGAGGAAACGATACTCCATCAGATGCCTCCTCCTCGTCCTCCTCCTCGTCCTCCTCCTCCTCGTCCTCCTCCTGCCTCCTCCTGCCTCCTGCGCCGTCCGGCAACCCACCCGCGGACTTCCATGAGCCCCGCCGGTCAATCCACCGGCCGAGACGTTGCCGCGATCATGTGAGACAGCCCGGTGCGTCGGAGTCTCAAGACCGGTGCTCCCGGGGGCGCAGCGTCAAGCCCCGCCGAACCACGTGAAGAAGATCGCACAAGCTGATCTTTATCAACGCTTTAACGACACGAGACTCGCAACCCGTGCCCCGGCGTACCGTTCCCTGCGAGGGCCGGACCAGCCGGGGCAATGCCCGCAGCCCCCCAAATCGAATGGCACGGATGCTGCATCACACAGCACCGAGGCGGACATGCACCTGGGCATGACCGGCCTGTGCGCTGGCGAGAGGCTGGGCAGGCGATACCGGAGCGGATCGGGTTGTCGGCCGCGGGCGTGGCAAGGAGGGGTGCCACTCCCGTGGCCAGTGAAGTCCGCGGACGGGCGTCCTGTCCGGCCTCTCGTGGTTCCCTTCGGGTCGTGTCGTAGCGACTAGCCCGGACCCATCTAGACCATGCTAGATCGCCTTGAAATCGCATTGTATTCGTTATATTTGCAACTTCAATTAAAACAAACAGATCGAGTTTAGGAGGGTCGTCTCCAGGTTCCACAGGGGAGGCCTTTCCCCCCGAGCTCCGAGACCCAGACGTACGTGTGGGTATCCTCACTCAGACTGCATTCAGAGACGGACACATGGGCCTGGTCCCCGTTCTGCAAGCGGGTGAAGGTGAACTCCACATAGCCGCATCCGTGTAGCCGCTGTCGGTCGCGATGACCTGCGGCCACCCGCCGAGCAGACCGCCGGCGGCACTAGCTGCTGTGAGGTTGAATGTCCAACTGCCGCATCTTCCGCGTCAGCGTGTTGCGGTGTAGACCCAGCAGCCGGGCGGCCCGGGAGACGTTCCCCTCCGCCTCATCGAGGGCCTGCCGGATCGCCTCTCGTTCCCGCACGAGTATGGGCACGAAAGGCAGTGACGGATCCTGGCGGTCAGCGTCTGCGGCCAAGGTGTAGGCCAGCAGGTCACGCCGCCTGGGAACGAGGTGCCGCACCTGGTCCGCATCGACACGAGGGTGTCGCGCGAAAGTTAGGATGCGGCGGACCGCGGTCTGCAGGCCGCGCACGTTGCCCGGCCAGGGCAGTGACTGCAGGTACTCGAGCGCTTCTGGCGTGAGGCGCACGCCGGCTCGCCGGCCCTTATCGACCGTCTCCGTAAGCAAGAAGTGATCGACAAGCGGTGGAACGTCCTCCGGACGGTCGCGCAGCGGTGGAATCGATATCTCGAGAATGCTCACGCGCTGATACAGCTCCTCGAGGAACCCGCCCTGGGAGAGCTTGTCGAGGAGATCCGGCTGGCTGGCGGAGATCAGGCGCGTGTCGACCGTGTACTGGTCGCCGCCGACCGGCCGCGCGACCCCGTCTTCCACCGCGCGCAGCAGCTTGCCCTGCAACTCCGCGTCCAGCTTCGAGATCTCGTCCAGGAACAGGGAGCCCTTGTCGGCCTCGCGAAACAGCCCGCGGTTGGCGCGGATGGCTCCAGTATAGGCTCCGCGAACGGAACCGAAGAAGATGGCCTCCATGAGCGAATCGGGCACCGCGGCGCAGTTGTAGTAGACGAGCTCCTTGTCTCGGCGCCCGCTGGCATCATGAATGGCCTGCGCCAGCAGGTTCTTGCCCGTTCCCGTCTCGCCCACGAGCAGCACCGCCGCATCGGTGCCGGCCGCCACGGCGGCCTGCTCCAGCGTGGCGCGCATGCGTCCGCTCACCGTGACGAACCGGTCGAAGGGGCTGGCGCCCGCGCGGCGCCGCAGGCTGCGCAGCTCCCGCCGGGTCTCGTCATACAGGCGGGCGTTGGCGAGGAGAATCGCCGCCAGATCCGCGAAGGCCTTCAGGAACCGGCCGACGTCTTCCGGGAAGTTCCAGCGTGTCGAGGGGGCATCCAGATAGATGACGCCGATGGTTTCCCCCCGGACGAAGAGCGGCGCGCAGAGTACCGAGCGGATGCTCTTGAGATCGATGCTGGGAGCATGGCGCAAGGTGGGGTCGGTCGTAGCGTCGCGCAGGACCTGGACCTCGCCGGCCTTCCCGCGCTGCAGAATCGTGCGACTGACGCTCTCCAAGGTCTTCACCTCTTCCCCGGTCACGTTCCGCGCCACGACCGGCACCATCGTTTCCTGTTCGCTCTTGCCCAGGAAGAGGATGCCACGCTCGGCGCCCAGGGAACGAATGGCGGCATCGAGAATGTCCCTGACCAAAGCCTGCGGATCCTTGCTGGCCGCGATGGAACACGCTGCGACCTGGAACGTGGCGAAGGCCTGGCGTTGGCCCCACGCACGACTGTCGCCAATCGCGTGGTCCGTGCGCGCGGCGGCGGGGTCGAGGTCATCGCGGAGGCTGTCGGCCTCTTCGGCGTCCGCAGCGGTTTCAAACCACTCGGATCCCTCAGCGTGAATGGTGGGTTCGTCTTCGTGTGACATCGTCTCTGCTCCTCGTGTCCCTAATCCTTCCGCGCGACCCTTCTGAGCTGTAAACGGATCTTGAGCGTATCGGCCAGCAAGCCCTTGCAGCCGGCCTGGCGAGCCAGGTGAGCGGTTTCCTCGAGCGCTGCTCGCGCCTGTTCGAGCTGCCCGCTCGCGGCACAGGCGCGGGCCAAGCAATACCTGGCCCGGCCGCGGTAGTAGGTTCGGCCTCGCTCGCCCAGCACGGACAGCTCCTCCTCGAACCAGCGCACCGCCGCGGTTGCGCCCGACCGGTCGCCGCCAGCCATCTGGGCCAGACCGAGGTGATGGAGGTAGCGGGCCACGGCGCAGGCGTCGCTCCCCGCGCGGGCCTGTGCGAGGTGGGCGGTGAGGCGCTCGAGCGCGATGTCCGGACGGCCTTCAATCTGGGCGCGCAACCCCGCCAAGCGCGCCGCCGCCGCCGGCTCCAGACGAATCCCATCGGCGGGGTCGGGCAGCAGCTCGTCACTGAGCTCGCCCGCCGCGTCCCAGGCCTCGAAATCGAGCAACACGTCGATCAATTGCCGCAAGCACTCCGAGACACCGTCGATGAGGCGGCCTGCGAGGCAGTCGCGCCAGGCCCGCGCGGTCTCGCTCACCGCTGCCTGCGCGTGGCCCTGGTGCAGGTGGCAGAAGCCGATCAACAGGCGGACGCCGGTGCGCAGGAACCTCGAGGTTCGCACCGCCGAGGTGTCGAGCATCGTGCTGGCTTCGCGCAGGGCCAGGTCGATGTGGTCGCTCTCCGCCCGGGACCAGGCCAGCTGGAGCCGCAGATTGGCCAGGCGCATCGGCGAGGCGCGCCCGTGCAGCCGGCCGAGGCCCTCCTCGATGCAGCGTGCGGCCGCCTCTTCATCACCGGTCTGGCTGTACATGATGCTGAGATTCGCCCGTAGCTGGGCCTCGTGCTCAGGCCCGGGACCAGCGGCCAGCGCCGCGTTCAGCAAGCGGATGCCCTCCGCGGGATCGCGGCCGAAGCGCAGGACCGCCAAGACCTGCAGGCTGTAGAACTCCCCCGGCAGTCCCGTCCCGTGCAGGAGCCCCACCGCGTGCTCCAGGTGCCGCGCGGCCTCGTCCGTGTCCCCGCGCGCACGGGCGGCGAGGCCGTGCAAGTAGTCGATCACGCCCGGAGGGGGGCCCGCACCCTCCTGAGCGAGTCGCTCAAGGGTCGCCAGATGCCCTTCAAACACGGAGGCATCCCGCTCCCGCTGCGCGCGCTCTGCCAGCGAGACAAGCGCCGCGGATCGAGCGTGCGGGTCCGGTCCTTGCGCGGTCAGCTCCATGAGCTCGGTGCTCGTGCGCGGCTCGGCGAACTGCAGCGCGTTCGCGGCGAGCAGAGCCAGCCGGCCCACGTTCCACGGACGTCCCAGCAGGTGACCCAGCGCCTCCAGTTGCTGAAGAGCCCGCTCGCGTGACCAGCGCAGGGGTGGGTCATGCGGGTAGGCCAGCAGCGCACCGACGTGGCCCCAAGAGCGGGTCCGCTCGGCCCACGCCAGCGCGCTCGCGAGCCGTTCCGCTTCCCGCCGAGGGTCTCCCAGCCGACGGGCTCGCTGCGCGGCGAACAGGACCTCGTCGGCACGATCCGGCTCCGGATGCGCCTGTTCGTTGAGCCACCGATCGATCGTCGCGGTGTCGAAGGCGTCCGGGCCCTCCGTGTTCAGCGCGCACCTCCAAAGAGCGCCGGTGATGAATGCCAGGTGATCGGTGGGTTCGGCGATGAGCAGAGCGTCCGAGATCAGGTTAGCGAGGATCGAGGGGTCAGCGAACTGCGCGAGGAGCGGTTCGGCCAACGAGCGCGGAAACGTGCGCCCGGCGCGCGCCAGGATGCGTAGCGCGGTCAGCTCCGCGGGGGATAGCGCGGGGAGAGCGGCTTCCGGAACCGGGGGAGACCCGCGCTGCGATGCATCCTGTACAAGCGCTGGAACGATGAACCAACTCGGGCCCGATTCGCTTCCACGTAGCTGTACTTGTGCTCGAAACAACTCCGCGGAGCAGCGGAGGTCGCCGTCACTCTCTCGGAGCAATCGGCTCGCAAGCGGCTCCGACAGATCTCCCCCGGACTCCAGACTGCCGGCGACAATCTCCGTGAACGCAGCAGCGTCCAGCGGTGGGAGATCCAGCCTCTGCCAGCCAGGCCGCGCGAAGACCGCCCGCAGGGCCTCTGCCTGGCCGGGAGGGAGCCACCGCCCGCGCGCCGAAGGATCCGGAAGCGCGCACAGGAGCGCTTCCTGGCTCCTGGCGCGATCCTCGATGCGCCCGGCGAGCTCCCAGCCGTCGCCCCCATCCGCCCACAGGTCTCCGACGTCGATGACCCGCAGCGGAGGGCTGTCGCCATCGGCCGCCCTCAGGGCCGCCTCCAAGAGGAAGCGGCTGAGTCCCAAGCCACGGCGACTAAAGAGCAAGATCCGTGCCGGATTGGGGGATTCGATGAGTTTCGCGACCTTCTCGAGGAGAGCGGTTCTTCCCCGCAGAGGACCGCCGCCGAAGGGCGGCCAGCGGAATCGTGACGGGCTCAAACCGAAGGTCTGCTCGAGGTCGTCGCGCAGGGCGATCATGTGCGGGTAGCGGCGACCGGGTCTCGGGTGGCAGAGACGATCCAGGATGGGTGCCCAGCGCGCGCCGGGCGCCAGGGTTGGGAACAGCTCGCGCACGACCATCCCCAGCGCGTATTGGTCCGCCCGCTCGTCGACCATCCAGCCCCGCACGACCTCCGGGGCGACGAAGGGCGGCGTGCCGCCCGCGTGCGCGTCGATGCCGGCGGCGCGCCTGCGCGCGTAACCGAAATCGAGCAGCCGCACATCGGGTTCATCAGTGCAAGTCCTTGCCGGAGAATCCAGAAGCAGCAGATTGCGTGGTGACAAGTCGGCGTGCACGAACCCCGCGCGATGCAGATGGGCGAGGCATTGCGCGAACGCCCGCACGACCGGAGGCGCGACGTCGGGTGCCAGCTCGGCCTCGGTCAACGTACGCCCCGGCAGGCGCTCAAGGACGACGAGCAGTCGCCCAGAACCTCGCCACAGAACATCGCGTACACATGGCCCAATGCCGGGCGGGAGCTCCAGCAGGATGCCGGCCTCACGGCGAAGGGTCACATCGCGATCGGTCTTCAGGATGACCGCCTGACCTGTCCAGACATCGCGAGCGGCCCACGTCCCACGGTCCGCAGAGCGGCTCAGGGGACAGATCAGCTCATAGCGAAGGTCCTCGGCGATGGCGTTGGAATCCGGCCCGCTGGTGTTCACATCGCTCTCCTGATGGGCAAAGCGCCTCCGGGAGGGGGTGCAGGCCCCCCGAACAGGCAGGAAGATCGTAGCAGATGCACTTAAATTGTGCAATGGGGTGCCCTGTTTAGGGCAGGCCTGCCCTATTTGGGGCACCTCCCCAAGATTTCCCGCGGGAGATCCACCCTGAACTGAAAAAAAACAGATCCGGTCAGGCCCCGCTGGGCCCTGCTGCACCTCGCCGAGCCCAGACTAGCTCAGCCTCCCCCAAGCCCGGCCGCTCCCCCCGCTCCTCAGCAACAGGATTGCACCAAAATTGTGCACAACATCGCATCGCATCATTTCGATGCATCGTTAAGGATAGCCTGGATGGGGGGCCTGGCGAGCGGCCGGGCGGGTAGCCTGGCAGCTGGCCTGGTTGGATGGCCGGCAAGACCACTGCCCTGCGGGAGCACGTCATGGACCTGGCGATGACGAGTGACTACCTCAGCAGCCGCGGCTATCCCAGCCCATACCTGCGCGCATCGCGATCGAGAATCTGCCGGGGGATGACTTTTGATCTACACCATCTGCCCTTCACCGGGACGGTCGACTGGCCGAGGCTGGCCCGGGCCGCGCGGCCATCGAGCTGCGCAGGGTGCCTGATCCTGGTGGCGGACGGTTACTTCAGGTAGCCGATCGCCCGCAGCCGCTCGCGGGTGGCCTCGTCGATCGTCACGGAGACGCCCGCCACGGCATTGCGCGCCGCGAGCGCGTGGAACTCCTCCAGGCGGGTGAGCATCTCCTCACGCCAGGCGATGTCCTCATCGCCCAGATCCAGCAGTTCGTGCGGATCGCCGGCGAGATCGTAGACCAGCGCGCGCACCGTGCTGCCGCTTTGCGCGCGGATGACCTTGCGGGGTCCCTCCCGCAAGGCGCGCGCCAGGCGGCCCCCGAAGTCCACCTCGCAGAAGACCACCCGCGGCGGCTCAGCCGGCTCCTCGCCCCGCACGATCGGCAGCAGGCTCTGGCCCGCCAAGCCCTCGGGCACGGGCAGCCCGCAGACGTCGAGGATCGTGGGCACGAGGTCGACGTGCCGGACGAGGTGCGGCCAGCGTTGGCCGCGGGCCGCCTCCAGGTCCGGGCCGCTGAGGATGAGCGGCACGTGGATCAGCTCCTCGTGCAGTGATTGGCCATGTCCCCATCCGCCGTGATCGTAGAATTCCTCGCCGTGGTCGGCCGTGACCAGGATCAGCGTGCGCTCGTACAAGCCGCGGCGTTTCAGCTCGCGGATGATCTCACCGACCCAGAAGTCGACCATCCGCGTGCCCCCGTCGTAGAGGGCGATCATGTTGGCCAGGCTGTCGGGCGAAGTCGGGCGGCCGGGATCAAAGGGCAGAAAACCGGTGAACTCGGGGAAGTTCGTGACCTTGGGTCGGCCGATGAGGTGCTCGGGCATGAAGAAGGTGTCGTAGGGCTCGGGCGGGTCGTAGGGCGCGTGCGGCTCCATGAAATGGAGATAGGCAAAGAAGCGCTCATCCCCGATGTCGTTCGACCATTTCCAGAAGGCCCGCACCAGACCCTCGGCGTCCAGACCGCCCTCCGGGGCCCCCCGCCCGCCGAGGACTCGCTCGAGCTCGATGAGGCGCGTGACGGCGCCGCCGATCGGGCGCACGCGGGCGCCGAGTTGCTGCAGCAGATGGCCGAGGAGGAGCTGCTGAAGGTGGGGGGGTCGGCTGCTGTAGAAGAACTCGGTGCCGCGGTCGAAACCGAATTCCGGGGTGATGAAGTGGTTGGCGGATAGAACCGCAGTGCGATAGCCGTAGCGCCGCAGCATGGCCGGGAGCAGGTCGACCGCCGGGGGCACCGCGCTGGTCATCGGGTTGACGCCGTGCGTGGACGGATAGAGCGACGTGAGCAGCGTGGCGGTCGAGGGCTTCGTCCAGGGTGCCTGGGCCTGCGCGTTGTCGAAGATGATCCCCTCGCTTGACCACGCGTCCATGCGGGGCGTGGTCTCCCGCGCGTAGCCGTTCTGGGAGAGGTGGTCGTAGCGCAGCGCGTCGATCACGATGAAGACGACGTTGCGGTTGAGGCCGGCGCCCGGGTTCTCGACCGCCACGGAACGACCGCCCGATGGAACGATCGCGGCGAGCGCGACTCCGAGGCCAACCGCCGCGAGGAACAGGCCGATCGCGCGGCGCACGCCGCGGGCCGCCGCCCAGCGTCCGATGGGAAGCGCGGCCAAGATGCGGTGGACGATCAGACCCGCCAAGATGGCGGCCACGAGGATCAGTCCCGTGTAGAGCACGGACGTGCGGCTCAGGGCTTCCGGCAGGTAGCGGACATTGACGTACCCGGCCACGACGAGAAACGCGAAGAAGCCGAGCAGCACGGCGGCCGACGGGGCGAAACGGGCCGCCCGCCGGGTGACGATCCAGCTCACGACCGCCACGGCCGCACCGACGAGCGCCCCGCACGCGCCGTAGAGCAGGGCCGCTTCCAGCAAATCCTGGCGCGTGATGGCCGACGCCGGCGCGAGCATTCCGGTCAGGACCTCCCCGACCCCCACGAGCGCGCCCAGCACCGCGCCCAACAGGATCGGCGAGGGGCGATAGTCAGCGTATGTTTGCGCCAAGGGTCCCCCCTGGTGCTCGACGCGGCCTGCCCGCGCGAGATGGCTAGTTATACCAGCCCCCTCGTGCGCAGAGAAGTCGCCGATCCGCTGGCCGGCACCCGCTCGTGGATCGTCTTGCCCGACCAGATGACATCAAAGTCGAAGCGCCCCATCCCCGGCAAGCTGGCCGACGGGCTGACGCGATTCTCGCAGTTCAGCACCGTGCACAGGCGGCACGTCACCCCACACTCGACCGGTTCGTCGCGGAACTTCTGCGCGTAGACCATGCGCCCGGCGTCCTTGGCCTGAACGCCCAGGGTCAGGCTGTAGACCAGCGGCGCGGCGCCGTAGTGCAGCAGCGGCGCCCGCACCGATCGTCCCACGCAGAAGTAGGTCTGGCCCGCCAGGTCCGGAAACGTGCTGTACTGCCGCACCACGCTGCCGGGAGCGGTGAGCAGGCTGCGGGCGGAGGCCCATCGCCCGCAGACCCGCATGTAGAGGGGCCCGAACTGGAGTCCGGAGTAGCTGCTGCGCTTCAGGACCACCCCGCGCCAGTCCATCTTGATGAAGTGCACCGGCAGGCCGGCGTCGATCTGGCCGATGCGGTTGACCACCGTCTCCCACGACGCGTTGAGCGCGGCGGCGAGTGTATCGACGTCGTACTGCTGCGCCTCGGCCAGCCGCACGAACCGATCGGCCGGCAGCGTGAAGAGCCCGGTCGCCCAGCGTCCCGCCAGCGAACGTACGATCAGCCAGATGATGTCCTGCTCGAGCTGCTCCGCCTCGGCCGGGCCGGGCGGGGCCTGCGGGAAGTTCTGCGCGATCCAGTCGCGCGCGAAGGCGCCCAGTTCCTTGAGGCCGGCCGTGCCCAGGACGCGCACCATCCGCAGGTGGCCGACCACGCGGCCCAGCTCGAAGGGATATTGCGCCGGGTGGATGGCGGTCGTGATCGTGGCGCGCTTCTCGTCCTTGAGCGACAGCAGCCAGCGCATCCCTTCCCAGCGGCCGCGCACGGCCCGCGGAGACGATGGGGGCATGTGCTCGATCTTGATGTGCTCCTTCTGCAGCATCGTCTCGAGCAGCGCCGTGATCGTGGCGTGATCGCGGCGCTCGCCGGTATGGACGCGGCGGATGTCGGCCTCCACCTCGCGGGTGAAGCGCCGCATCCGCGGATCGGCGTCGAACGCCTCGACGGCCGACTGCACCAACGACTCGCCGGCCGCGTCGGCGTGGGCCATCGCGAGCTGCGCGCAGCGCGTCCGCAGGGAGCGGATCTCGTCGCTCAAGAGCAGCACCGCCCCCGACAGCGCGGGGTCGCTGGCCGACGCCGACAGCAAGCGCTCGCGCTGCGGGCGGGTCAGCGCGATGCCGGCTTCCTCGAGCTCGGTGATGCGCTCGAGCAGCCGCGCCTCCCGCGTGTCAGGCTGACGGATCCAGTGGTCGATCATGGCCTCGGTCACGCCCTGGGTTCGCAGGGCGGCGGCGAGCACCCGGCGCACCGTCTTCTGGCTCGGCGAGCGGTGCAGGTTCAGGTAGGCGCTCAGGTTGGAGACCGCCATCCCGGCGGCTTCCGCGAGATCCTTCTGGCGCCGGCCCGTGCGCGTCATGTGGGCGTGCAGCCCGCGAGCGATGGCACGCCACTCGCCCGCCCCGAGCTCATCGGGAACGAAGGCGAGGGCATCGGGCGATGGATCCGGCATGGCTCCTCCGGTGTGAATGGGCCGCGGTTCTGATAATTCGTGATAACTACCGTTCCTTATAAGCACATTATCGGCTCTTAGGGCCGCATCTATATATAACACGCCTCCTCACATAAAAGCAACAAGATACAACGTATTCAGGGGATACGTTTTCTCTAGATATCCCGATATCCGGGACGATATTCTTCTCACGTGGGGTGGATGCGGGATGCGATTATCAATTGTGTGGGCCACACCCAAGGCGGCGCTCAAGGGTCGCGCGCGCGGAAGGGGGATCATCCATGAAGGGTCTTAGCTGGGATGATTTCAGGCAACAGGCGCAGAACGGGATCTGCAAGCACTGCAGCTGCGGGGCCTCCATCCCCTGGCGGGGCAACGCCGCCTGCCTCCAGGCCTGGCTGCGGTTCCATTCTTCCCGCGGCATCATCCTCGAGTGCCATGCCGCGACGCCCGTGCCGGCCGGCAAGCGCCTGGAAGATGCGCTGATGACCGACCAGGTGCGGCCGTAACCGGAGTGACCCTGCGGCGCCGGTGAACGCGTCGTAGCCGGGTCGCACCCCACGCCCGTCCCCCACACCGGGAGGCTGGCGGCCAGCCCGCGGAGGCTCCGCTCAGGCGAGGGCGGAGCGTTCCATCCTCACCAGGTCATCGCGCGTGTTGATGTTGGCGAAGACCTCATCTCCACCCGGCGCCATCGGCCGCCACTCGATCTCGGAAACCATCTCCGCCCGGACTTGCGGAAAGAAGCTCACCACTCTTCGCTCGCCCCGCTCGAGCGCGGCCTCGATCGCGGGCAGGCAGGTTTGAGCATACACGGCATGCAAGGGTTCGCAGGGCCTGCTGCCCGCGGAGCCTCCCGCCTCCCGGGGCGTCGCGATCGACGCGGCGCGGGACGGCACGACGGCGTCGTTCCCGCCCGCGCGCTCACACAGGAAGCGAAACAGCCTCGGGGACGCGAAGGGCATGTCGCAGGAGACGACCGCCAGGAGGGAATGTCGCGCCGCCCGGAGCGCGGCATGGATGCCGCCCAGGGGGCCGCAGCCGGTCCACACATCCGCGACCATCGGGCGGCCCAAGTGCTTGTAGAGGTCAGGCCGCTGGGTCGAGATCCAGACGTCGGCCGAGATCTGGTCCATGACGGCCAGGGCGCGCTCGATGAGCGCCACGCCGCGAAACAGCGCGAGGCCCTTCTCGCCGCCGAAGCGCAGGCTCTGGCCGCCGCTCAGCACGACCGCCGACACGCCCTTGCCGCGGGCGATCGCGGGGGGAGCCTCGGCCGAGCCCCGAGACCCGGGTGGGCGCTCCCGATCGCTGCCGGCGGTCACTGCGCCCGCCTCTGCCCGGCGTCTCTGGCCTGCCTCGGGTCGCCCGTCTGCCCATCGTCCCGGGCGGGCCCCGCATCGGCGGCGGCTCGGGCGGCGACGTCCCGAACCAAGCTCGCGAGCGCCGGGACGTCGCCCTTTTCGTCGAGCACGGCCTGCAGGCGCGCCAGCCCCCGGGGGATGTGCTCGCGAAAGCCCGGCCTGCCCTGGCGCACGCCGAGCTTCACGAAGGCGCCCAGCGCTTGCATGAGGCGGTTCGCGGCGTTGGCCAGGAAGCGCGTGCGCCAGGTTGACCCCGCCGCGTGGGGCTCGGACGGGGACGCGTCGAGTAGGCCGGCGGCCCGGGCCAAGGCCTGGTAGCGAAGTACCAACGCTTCGCGCGCGTCGGGTGCCATCTCCATGTAGGGGTCGAAGAGCAGCGCCGCCACGTCATACTCGGGTGGCCCCAGCCGGGCCCCCTGAAAGTCGATCACCGCCAGATGCGGCCGGCGCGCCATGCTCGCGGGGGCTGACGGATCTGCCAGGCCTGGTGGGTCCGCGGGGCCTGCCGGACCTGCGGCGTCCGCCGGGCTCGCGGGGTCCGCCTGCGCCCCGGCCGTCCACCCGAGCAGCATGAGATTGCGCGATTGGAAGTCCCGATGCATGAAGACCCGCGGGCCGCCCAAGGCTTGCCGGGCCAGTCGGCGGCAGTCGGCCTCCACGGGCTCTCGCGGCCAGGGCAGCCCGCACCAGCGGCGAACGACCTCCTCCAGGAAGTAGCCGGCCTCCTGATCGAGGATGAACCCTTCATCGTAAGTCGGATTGCTGGTGACCTCGGGGCGGAAGGCCGGCTCGCCCGGGGCTTGCATCAGCGCCAGGATCTCCAGGGCCTGTTCATAGAGGGTCAGATCGAGACCGGAGCGACAGGCCTCGAACAAGCGCGCATCGCCCAGATCCTCCAACAGGAGCAACCCCTGCGCGGGGTCGGCGGCGTACACGGCCGGGACGCGCACGCCTCGCAGGGCGAGGAACTGCCGGACGGCCAGGAACGCTTCGTTCTCATCGGGATGCGCCCGCCCGTCGGGCAGCGGATTGAGCACCGCGACCGTGCTCGTTCCGGCCTGGTGCACGCGGAAGAGCCGGCGTACCGAACCGTCCCCGGCGATGGGCACGCACTGTAGCTGCGCCGGGCTCGCGATCGGTCGGCCCGTCACCAAGGGCAGCGCCCGCTCCAGGAAGACGCGCAAGCGCTCCTGGGCACCTGCATCGGTCGGATCGATCGGCACGTGCGAACCTCCTGCAGCCCACCGTTGTCCCGGCGGCGGAGTCTACCACAGCAGTGGCTCGCACATATGGCCTCCTCCAGTGGTCCAATGGCGCCAACGTGTTGTGCGGACTGCAAGTGCCTGATTTCAGCCAGCCAGGAATCGATAAACGGCGGTCTCGGGCGGTCGATACTTTACCCGAGGAGGTACAGCTATGCCGTACGAAGATGAAGACCTTCTGCAGGAGCTCATCGTCGAATCCACCGAGCACCTGGCCGCGATCGAACCCGACCTCCTGACGCTCGAGAAGGAGGGCAGCCAGGTATCGTCCGAGCTGATCAACCGCATCTTCCGCGCCATGCACAGCATCAAGGGCGGCTTCGCGTTCTTCGGGCTCACGCACATCGTGAACCTGAGTCACGCGATGGAGAGCGTCCTGATGCGGATCCGCGACGGCGAGATGTCGGTGACGCCCCAGATCACCGACGCGCTGCTGGCCGGCGTGGACAAGCTGCGGGCGCTGCTCGACGACGTGCGGGGCTCTGAGAATATCGCCATCGATAAGGAGATCGAGCCGCTGAACCAGATCTTGGAGGGCGGCGCTTCGGAGCACGGAGCTTCCAGCGCCGTGGCAGCGCCCGACGGCGTGACCGCAGAGATGCCCGGCGAGGGGCCACCCGCCGATGTCGGCGCGGAGCCTCCCCCTGGCCCCGGCGATCCCGGTCTGGAGCTGATCAAGCCGCAGGCGAGCCAGGCGGTGGCCAGGGACGGCGCTGCGGCCACCAAGTCGGACAAGGGGGGTGAAGCCACCGAGACGATCCGGGTCAAGGTGGACCTCCTCGACGCCCTGATGAATCTGGCCGGAGAGCTGGTGCTCGGTCGCAACCAGATCAAGCTGGCGCTCAACAGCCGCCTCTCCGACGCCGCCGCCGCGAGCTCGGCGTTCAAGCGGCTGCAGGACGATCTGGTCCGCTCGCGCGAGACCGTCTCCACGAACCTGAAGGCGGCGATCACCGCGCGCGACAACGTCACGGCTGAGCAGGCGCAAGTGGTGATCGGGCGCGAGTTCGAGAAGATCAGGAACAACCTCGACCAAGCTCTGGCGCTGCGACTGATCGAGACGCCCGGGCTGTCGGCGGTGATGCAGGACGTCGATCTCGTCACGAGCGAGCTGCAGAGCAGCATCATGAACACCCGCATGCAGCCGGTGAGCGCCGTCTTCTCGAAGTTCCCGCGCATCATGCGCGATCTGTCGCGCAAGGTGGGCAAGGAGATCGACCTGACGCTCGTCGGTCAGGACGTCGAGCTCGACAAATCGATCATCGAGGCGCTCGGCGATCCGCTCACCCACCTCGTGCGCAACTCCGCGGACCATGGCGTCGAACCGCCCGAGGTCCGCGAGTCGCAGGGCAAGCCGCGCGTCGGCAAGGTGCGCTTGCGCGCCTACCACGAGGGCGGGCAGGTGAACATCGACGTCACCGACGACGGAGCGGGGATCGATCCCGCCCGGGTCAAGAGCAAGGCGATCGAGCGCGGCATTCTGACGGCCGAAGCGGCCGAGCGGATGACCGATCGCGAGGCGATCCGGCTCATCTTTGCGCCCGGCTTCTCCACGGCGACCGTGGTCAGTGACGTCTCCGGCCGCGGCGTTGGCATGGACGTCGTCAGGACGAACATCGAGCGCCTGGGCGGGACGGTCGAGATCGAATCGGCGCCGGGTGAGGGGACGCGCATCAACCTGCGCCTGCCGCTCACGCTGGCCATCATTCCGTCGCTCATCGTGGGGACCGGCAGCCGCCGGTACGCCGTGCCGCAGGTGAATCTCGAGGAGCTCGTGCGCGTGCGCGGACAGGATGTCGACAAGCGGGTGGAAGAAGTGCGCGGCAAGCCCGTTCTGCGACTGCGCGGCAAGCTGTTGCCGCTGGTGTCGCTGAGCGAGGTGCTGCACGTCGACGAGCGCATGTTGCAAGCCGAGGACCAGCTGACGGAAACGGATCGTAAGTCAGCGCAGGCTGCCGAGGACGCTGGCGAGAAGGGCGGTCGCGGCCGGGCGATGAACATCCTCGTGCTCAAGGTCGGCTGCAACCGCTACGGGCTGATCGTCGAGAAGCTCCTCAACAACGAAGAGATCGTGGTCAAGCCGCTCTCGGGCTACCTCAAGGAGTGCAAGCACTACGCCGGCTCGACCATCATGGGTGACGGCCGCGTGGCGATGATCCTTGACGCCGCCGGTATCGCGGCGGTGGCGGGATTGCGGTTCGGCGAGATCGAGGAGGAGTCGGCCCGGATCTCCCGCCAGCAGACCGGCACCCAGGCCGAGGTCCAGCCTCTGCTGCTCTTCCGTAACAGCCCAGCCGAGCTCTTCGCCATCAGCCTGGCGCTGGTCGCCCGCATCGAGAAGGTTCGCGCGAGCGACATCGAGCGCATCGGGACCAAGGAGTACGTCAAGTACGACCGCAGCTCGATGCGGATCCTGCGCTTGCACGACTTCCTGACGGTCGATCGCCCCAGCGAGGATCCCAAGGAGTTCTTCATCATTGTTCCTAAGCTGGTGCGTCATCCAATGGGCATCGTGGCGACCAAGATCGAGGACATCCTGCACACGGACGCCGACATCGATCGCCAGAACATCGGCGGATTGGGAATCCTGGGGTCGGCCGTTCTGGAGGGGCGCCTGGCGGTCTTCATCGACATCTACAGTCTCTTCGAGGCGGCCGAGCCGGACGTGTACAAGAAGGGCGAGCTGAGCCTGGTGGGAGAGCTCACGGGCAAGCGCGTGCTGCTGGCCGAGGACACAGCGTTCTTCCGCAGCGTCGAGGCGGAGTACTTGCGCAGCTTCGGCTGCGCGGTGGAGACAGCGCGCGACGGCGGCGAGGCCTGGGATCGTCTGCAGCACGAGAACTATGACTTGCTGGTGACCGACATCGAGATGCCCGGGCTCAACGGGTTCGAGCTGACGGAACGGGTGCGAGGAAGTGAGCGGCTCAAGAATCTACCGGTGGTGGCGGTGACCTCGCTGTTCTCCGAGAACGCGGAACGCCGCGGCCGGGAGGCGGGCATCGACGCGTATGAAGTGAAGCTCGACAAGGATCGCCTGCAGAATGCGCTGGCGGGCGCGATCAAGAAGCGGTCAGGGGGACAGCCATGGAACGCCAATTCGCAACATTCTACCTCGGCAATGCCCGTTTCGGCATAGACATCCTGATGGTGCGGGAGATCAATCGGCACCTGGAGATCACGCCGACCGAGCGCGCGCCGGAGTTCGTCCGCGGGTTGCTGAACCTGCGCGGGCAGGTGGTCACGGTGATCGATCTGGGGGTGCGGCTGGGTCTGGGCCCGCGCGTCATCACGCCGGAGTCGCGCTGCCTCGTGCTCAAGACCTCGGCCGACCTGGCGGTGCACCAGAAAGCCGGGCGCCTGGACGATGACTCCTCGAACGATGTGATCGGGTTCCTGATCGACAGCGTCGGGGACATGGTCACCGTGGGTGAGAAAGACCTCGAGCAGGCGCCGGCGAACATCAGCGGCGTGGACGGGCGCTTCCTGTCCGCCGTCGCGAAACTCGAGGATGGCTTGATGATCGCGCTCAAGACGCGCGAGATTCTGGATGTGCAAGCAGCGGCCTAGCCCGCGAGCTATCAGGATCGGCAACCAGGATCGGCATCCAGGATCGGCAACAGCATTGCGCAGACCAAGAGGGCACAGACGGCATGACGACCAGCGTCCTGATCGTCGACGACACGGTGGTGTACCGCAAGATCCTGGCGGACGTCGTGGCGCCGCTGGCGGACGGAGGCCTGGTCGCGACCGCCCCGAGTGGGAGTCTGGCGCTCAAGAAGCTCGCCCAGAACCGCTTCGATGTCGTGCTGCTGGACGTCCAGATGCCCGAGATGGACGGCATCGAGACGCTGACCCATATTCGGGCACAGTTCCCCAACGTTGCGGTGGTCATGGTGAGCGCGGCAACGGCCAAGGGTTCCGAGACAGCAATCAAGGCGCTCAATCTGGGGGCGCTGGATCTCATTCAGAAACCTCTCGGTCGTGACGCTGCCGACAGCACACGGCAGCTGCGCGCGGAAATCGGCATGGTGATGCGGGTCATCGCGACGCGCCGGTTGATGGGCGGCGGGCGCACGGCCACCAGTCCCATGCCTCCATCCGCAGGGCCGGCCACCGCGGTCGCGCCGGCCCCGATCCGCCCGGTTGCGCCCGCGTATCGCCGCCCACGCTTAAGCCCGGTGCCTGGGACCTTCAACCTCCTGGCCATCGGGGCCTCGACCGGAGGCCCGGAGGCGCTGTCGCGAGTGATCCCGCGCCTGCCGGGAGACTTCCCGCTGCCGGTCGTGCTCGTACAACACATGCCGCCGGTCTTCACCGCGGCGCTGGCCAGCGATCTCGATCGGAGATCCTCGCTGCGGGTCAAGGAGGCTGCCGACGGGGATCCGCTCGTCCCAGGCATGGTGCTCATTGCCCGCGGCGGCCAGCACATGATCGTCGCGGGCGAGGGCGATTCCCTGGTGGCCCGGATGGACGACGGGCCCCCTGAGAATAGCTGTAAGCCCTCTGTCGATACGCTCTTCCGCTCCCTCGGCGAGGCGGGCGACTCTCGCCATGTTCTGGCGGTCATCATGACGGGCATGGGGTCGGACGGCATGTTGGGCGTGCGAGTGCTGAAGAACGGGCGCTGCTACTGCATCACGCAATCCGCGGCGACGTGCGTTGTCTACGGTATGCCCCAAGCCGTCGACCAAGCGGGTCTGTCCGACGAATCGATCGACATCGGTGACCTCGCAGACCGTATAACCGTGCTGGCGGGGCGAAACAGGAGTGCTGCCTGATGAGGATCCTGTGTGTGGATGATGATCCGGTGGCGCGGGCGATCTACGCGCGCGGCCTGGGGGAAGCGCTTCCCCAAGACGAGATCTTCCAGGCGTCCTCGGGCGAGGAGGCCATCCACTTGCTGCAGCATGGGCACTATGACCTGGTCATTACCGATCTCCAGATGCCCGGCCAGACGGGCCTGGATGTGCTCAAGGCGGCCCGTGAGATCGACGCGACGACAGAGCTGATCGTGGTGACCGGCAAGGCGTCGATTCGATCTGCGGTGGAGGCGATGCGCTATGGCGCTCGCGACTACGTCGAGAAACCGATCGATATCCCACTGCTGCGCGAGAAGGTCGAGAACACCCGCGAATACTACGCCCGCACGCGTGATGCCGAGGAGCTGCGCGAAGCCAAGGAGCTCTATGAGGAGCAGGCCAGCAGGGAGGTGCGTCTCCTCGAACTGCGGATCAGCAGCCTGGAGTCGCGGCTGAACGGCGCCCTCGCGGTGCTGCAGGACGACGAGGCCGGTGCGGCGCCGGAGCGGATCCGGCGGGCCGTGACGATCCTGGAATCAGCGGCGTGACGACAACTGCGGGTAGTCGATGAGCGTCAAGATAACACCTGACGAGTTTCTGCTCCTGCGCGACTCGATCGAGCAGATCTGCGGCATTCGCGTAGGGGACGGCAAGGCCTACCTGATCGAGAGCCGTCTCGGAAAGGTGTTGGCCGAGTACGGGTGCGACAGCTTCCGGGCGTTTCACAGCGTGCTCAAGACCCGTATGGATGCGACCCTGCGGTCGAAGTTGATCAATGCCATGTCGACCCAGGAAACCCTCTGGTTCCGCGACACGCATCCGTTCCGCATCTTCACCGAGAAGCTGATGCCCGCGTACCAGGAGGAGATCCAGAGCTGCCGCCGGCAGCGGGTGCGGATCTGGTCCGCGGCGTCATCGACCGGCCAGGAGGCTTACTCGCTCGCGATGTCGATCCTCGATGCGCAGCGAAGCAATCCGGCGGTGCGCCCCGCGGCGTACGAGATCCTCGGAACGGATATCGCCTCCTCGGCGGTGACGGCGGCTCAGAACGGGCAGTACGACCGGATCGCGATGGGGCGGGGATTGGACCCCGAGCACCGGCGGCGGTATTTCGTGGACGACGGGCGTTATTGCCGCATTGTCGATGAGGTCAAGCGCATAGTGACCTTCCGCGAATTCAATCTGCAGGAGAGCTTCATGAGTCTAGGGCGCTTCGACATCATCCTGTGTCGAAACGTGGCCATCTACTTCTCGGATGCGTTCAAGCGGGACTTGTACGCCAAGATCCATGGGGTGCTGGCGCCGGGGGGGTGCTTGTTCCTAGGGTCATCGGAGTCGATCAGCGCTTATAGCACGGACTACGATCTGCTCGACCACAAGGGCGGGATCTACTACCGCGTGAAGGCGACACCGAACGCCGCGCGGTTGGCTGCTTGAAAGGACAGGCGGAGCAGTGGGGAACCGAGTAATGACGACCGCGGCAGGAAGCTGGCTACGGAGGGTGTGAAATGGCACGTATTCTAGTCGTCGATGATTCCGGATTCCAGCGCAAGCGAACGTGCCGGGTGCTGCACCGCGTCGGCTACGAGACGCTCGACGCGCCCGATGGCAAGGCGGCCCTGGAGATCGTGGAGCGCGAATCGCCGGACCTGGTGATCACCGATCTGAACATGCCTGTCATGACCGGCATGGAATTCCTCACCGCCCTCCAAGAACGGGGGGTCGTCCTGCCGGTCGTGGTGCTGACCTCGGACGTCCAGGATACGACGCGGGAGGAGTGTTTGGAGCGCGGGGCCGCCGAGGTGCTGAACAAGCCTGTCAATGACGACCGGCTGCTCGTGACCGTCGAGGGGTTCCTCGGACCGGCCCAGGAGGCGGCGTCATGATTCTCAGTGAAGCGCGGCGCGATGTGCTCACAGAGATGATCAACGTGGGTCTGGGACACGCCGCCGGTGTGCTGCATGACATGATCTCCCGGCAGGTGAGACTGGACATTCCGCAGGTGGACCTGCTCACCCGCGAGGAGATCGAGTTGGGGTTCACGCGGCGCTTCGGCGAGCGGATCTCTTCGGTCAGCCTCGAGTTCTCGGGGGGGTTCTCCGGCCGAGCGACGCTGGTGCTGTCGAATTCCAGCGTGATCAAGCTGATCGCAGCGCTCCATGGACTCGACTGGGATTCGCGGGGGGACACGCCACCGCTGCCGGAGGAGGCCGACCGCACCGGTGACCTCGAGGAAATCGGCAACGTGCTGATCAACAGCGTCATCGGAGCGGTGTCCAACTGCCTCAAGCAGCACCTCGTCTACTCCGTGCCCGTGGCGACCCAGCACACCGTTCACGACCTCATCTCCGGGGAACTGGGCGATACGCCGGAGCGGGTGCTCGTCGCGACGACCGACTTCACGATCGACAGCCTCCACCTCGATGGGTCGATCACGCTCTTGTTCCGCGTCGCCTCGGTGGAAGCGTTGATGGAGGCGTTGGACACGATCGGCTACGGCGGCTAGCGGCAACGGCGGCTCACGGCTACGGCGGCTAGCGGCAACGGCGGTGCACGGCCACCGCAATTGGCGGCCGCCCAGATGGATGGATCAGCGCAAGGAAACTGCGCCCCTCGCGGTGATCAACTGATCTTGCAGATCCGCACGGACCGTGACGCCCGGCCCGACGATCGAGTGGTGAACCGTGACCCCCGGAGCGATGCTGCTCCCCGCCAACACCACGCTGTCCCGCACCTGCGCCCCCGACCCCACGGTCACACCCGCGGCGATGAAGCCGCTGCCGGCGGCGAGCGTGATACCCGCACCCGGCAGGCGCAGGCCGTAACGATCCGCGCTGGTGGGCGTGCAGGCGCGGTGGGCGGCCAAGTAGCGTTCCGGCGTGCCCACATCCACCAGCGGCGGATCGTCCGGCATGATCCAAGCGCCGAGGCTGCCCGCCGTGATCAAGACGTCGAAGGCATCGCGCAGATCGTAGAACCCATCGGCCGGGAGCAGCTCCTGGAACGATGGCGACAGCAGGCAGCACCCGGTGTAGGTCAAACCGCGCGGGTCCCGGCGGTCGCGCAGGATGGCGGCGACGCGCCCCTCTTCGACCAGCACGTTGGGGTGGACCGGCGATGGGGCCAAGACCATCGTGGCAGGAAAGCCGCGGACCCGGTGATGCTCGAGCGCATCGGGTCCCGGGAGCGGGAAGATCGCATCGGCGTTGAGGACGAGGAACGGCTCGCTGTTCAACCACCTCGCCGCACGGCGGATAGCCCCACCGGTGCCGAGGATGTTCGGCTCGAAGGAGAAGACGAGCTGCGCCGCGCGGGGGTGCTTTTCGAGGTGGCCGCGCAGGCGGTCGGCCAGGTGGTGGCCGTTGACCACGATCCGGCCTGCTTGCACTGGGCTGCTCGCTGAACAGCCGGCCGGTGTGCTCGCCGGGCTGCCCCCTGCGCCGCTGGCGGGGGCGCTTGCCGGTCCGAGCAGCCGGGTGATGTGCAAGTCGAGGAGCGGCTCCCCGTAGATGGGGAGCAGCGCCTTGGGAATCTCCAGGGTGAGCGGCCGCAAGCGCGTGCCGTGGCCGGCCGCCAGGAGCAGCGCGTCGAGGTGCATCAGGGTCTACTCCCCGTAGAGCCGGAAGGGGCGCACGCGCTCTTGGAACGCCCCGATGTCCGGGTCCCAGGATGCCGCGATCTCATCCGGGTGCACACCCGTCTCGAGCGCTGCGCGGACACGATCCGTTCCGAAGATCAAGTCGATGGCCGGGCGATCCCATTCGTATTCGTACGGCGGCTCGCGCCAGGCGGAGGCCTCGGGGTGGACACGCCGGATGGCGTCGAGGATCGCCACGAACGCCCGCACCGGCTGGTAGCGGCGCCGATCGATGACGTGCAGATGGAAGCCCCGCACAAGTTGGCCGGCGTGCTTGTGAAAGGTGGGCTCGTAGTGGATCTCGCGCAGCACGACGCCGGCGAGCGCGGAGTCTTCGCGCCCGGCGCCGCGGCGGGCGAGCTCGGCCGCCACGGCCGCCGGATCCAGGTACGGCGCGCCGAAGCACTCGAAGGGGCGGGTGGTGCCGCGCCCCTCCGACAGGTTCGTGCCCTCGAGGGCCACTTGCCCGGGGTAGACGATGGCCGAGTCCAGGGTGGGCAGGTTCGGAGAAGGAACCGTCCAAGGCACTCCAGCTTCGTCCAAGTACAGCGAGCGCTGCCAGCCTTCCAGCTCAACGACGCGCACCGGCCCCAGGTCGATCACCTCCCGGCCGCGCGCGCCGGCAGGCCCGCGGGCGAGCGCGCACGTGAGCGCGCGAAGGGCGCCTTCGTCCAGGACGCCCGCCCGCCACGCGCCGTAGAGGCAGAGCTCGCCGAGGGTGAGCCCGTGGCGCAGCGGGACGTCCACGTGGCCGACGAACGAGCGGAAGCGATCGTCGAGCACCGGGCCCTCGAGCGCGCCGCCGATGGGGTTCGGCCGGTCGAGCACGATCACCGGCACGCCGGCCCGATGGGCGGCCTGGATCGTGAGCAGCGCGGTGGTGGCGAAGGTATAGACGCGCGTGCCGACATCCTGCAGATCGACCAGCACGGCGTCGATGCCCGTGAAGACTTCCGGGCGGGGCGTGCGCACGTCCTGGTAGAGGCTGTGGACCGGAATCCCCAGACGCGGATGCACGCCGTCGGAGGACTCCACCATGTTGTCCTGCTTCTCCGCGGCGAATCCGTGCTGGGGCGAGAGGATGCGGGCGATTGTCAGACCCGGCACGGCGAGCAGGGCATCGACCGTGGGAAGCCATGCCGCGGATACGGTGGTGGCATTGCAGAGCACGGCCACGCGGCCCCGGCCGGGGAGCCGCAACCCTGAGCGAGAGACGCGATCCAGGCCTGTGGCGACCTTGGCCATGCGGATGCCCTCGTCATCCAGCGCACCACCGCGCCGACGGTTGGGACTCTAGGGGGACGTCGACGGATGGGCAAGGGAGAGATGGGCATCTACCGCACCACGATCATCCGGTGCGTGGTCCTCCAGTCTCCCGACGCCAGTCTAAGGAAATAGACGCCACTCGGCAGAGGACGGCCCTCGCCATTCTGACCAATCCACGCTAGAGCATGCTCTCCCCGCGCGAAGTGTCCCCCTGTTGGTCTGGCCACGCGCCTTCCCAACAGGTCGAAAACCGTCAGCTCGAGGTCGAGCGGTCGGTCCACGCGGAGCTTCAGGACCGCATCGGGCTTCACCGGGTTGGGCGCCGCGAGCTGCCAGGCCTGCCCGGGCGGCAAGGACCGCATGAAGCGAGCGGTCACGGCGTAGTCACCGGTGGGCGTGATCTGCACACTGCTATCGGGGGCTAGGGCGGGATCCGACCAGGCGAGGAATTCGTAGCCCGCGGCCGGTACGGCTGTAAGGGTCAGGGGCAGATTGCAGAAGTAGATGCCCGTCCAGCAGGTATCCACGCTCACCGTGGACAGCCGGATGCTACCGCTCCCAGGGGGATCGATGTTCAGGCTCAGCCGCAGCGTATCGGTCAAGTCGAACTGCGCCATGAGGTGCGCGCGGGCGATCGCGGGTCGCCGGCGGAGGAAATCGCGCGCCAGGTCATTCTGCTCGTCCCAGATGGCCAGGTTGCGGTTCCAGCGCTGGAAGTGGCGGGGCATGTCCGCGGCGATGTCCGCGCGCATCCGGTCCCACAGCGCGAGCGTATTCTGGGGTCGCAGGAGCGTGTTGAGCAGGTCGGCGTAGCGGTTGATGAAGGCCACACAGAAGTCGTGGTTGCGCGTCAGGCTGCGCAGCAGGAACGTCGACCAGGGGGCATTCTGCCAGCTCCCGCTGTTCGCTTTGAGTGCCCACGCCAGCGTGCGGTGCTCGACCCCATCTCGGTTGATGCCCAGGCCAATTTCCGTATCGTAGACGATCCAGCGCCAGCGGCCGTCTAGCTCATCCGAGCGCCAATATCGCAGGTTGTTGGCAGGCCAGTCGGTGTTCGCGCAGAAGACGCGCAGGATGACATAGTCAGTGTAATTCGTAACATCGATGTGCGCCGCCACGTCATCGAAGGCTCGGTCATCGGCCAGGTCGTGGCTTCGCAGGTAGTCCAACAGGGTGTGGTAGTGCGCAGCGCTGCCGTCCATGACTTCGGCGTTCAACTCAAGGAGGTCGATGCCGCCGGGAGTGACGCCATGGTTTTCGGCGAGGTAGTCGGTGTCAATGAGCTCACGGATGTTGTACAAGCCCCAGTAGGCGCCATTGAGATAGACCTGCGCCGGACGATAGGCCTGGTGGTCCAGGCCCAGGCAGGCCGCCAGGTGATGGACAAAGCCGTCGCGCATGTGGGTCAGGCACCAGTCATTACCCGCATTGCGCAGGATCAGGCGCCGGAACGCGTGGATCGGCTTCTGCGGGAAGACCTGACAGGGGATCTCCTCGGGGCCGTAGCCGCCGCGGGGCACGAGCCGGAAGGCCTTCTGCGGCAGGGCGCGCGTCGTGCCGCCGTGGATCTTCACGCCCAGCGGCAGGCCGCATCCTCCGCCCTCGGGGAGGAACAGCTCGGCATGCGCCGGGCGCTCCCAGTCCATCCAGAAGTTGGCCTCGCGGTAGGGGTAGCTTGGATCGGCGTAGGGCCCGAGCGCGTAGATGCCGGTCTGCTCGTCCCACAGGTCGAACGGGTCGACGACCAGCGAGACGATCGCGAGTGGCGTCTCAGCTCCAAGGATGTAGCTTTGCGTGGTGATCGGGCTTGGCGCACGACCGGCCGCGAACGCTCGGGCACGAACGACACAGGTCGAATCAACCGTGAGCGGACCGGTGTAGCTAGGCGAGCTCTCGCGCGGGTCGGAGCCGTCCGTCGTATGGGTGATCGTGGCGAACGGGAGCGGCGATGAGATCGTGACGCTGAGCGGAGGCCCGGGATAGCGACCCCCCGGCAGCGAGAAGTCGGGCGGCGCGGCGAACTCGTCGTCGAGACCCAGCGTGTTGGGACCTTCCGGCGTCGGCGACGGGAAGAGCATCCACGTGTCCGTGCCGTCCGGGAAACGCCCGCGGGAGTAATCGGCCGGCACGAAACGCTCGCCGGCGCGGTCTACCAGCGCGCCGCGCGCGTCGTAGAGGAAGAGCTCCTCGTTCGCGTTGTCCAGCTTGAAGCTCGCGTGCAGGTGGGGCAGCCAGAGACGTACGTGCGCCGATGGCCCCGCCGCGCCGGCCGGGGGCCGATCGTACCCCAGCGAGAGAAAGGGGATCGCGCTCAGGTCGTCCAGAACCGGTTCCCCGTTGTGCACCACGATCGCCAGGACGTTCTCGCCCTCCCGCAGCAGCGAATCGTACCCCGCGATCGGGTAGGACTCGGCGTTGCCCCCGCGATGGAGCTGGGCTTCGTGGAACAGGACCGCGGGGGCGTCCCACGGCGGGGCAACACCTGGCGCGCCTGGTGCGCCGATGGCGTAGCGGGCGATCTCCACCCCGTTGAGCCATGCGACGAAGCCGTCGTTGAAATCGAGGTGGAGGCACGCGCCGCGCACATGCGCGCGGTCCCTGACCGGCACCGCTGCGCGGAGGCACACCGAGCGGCAGAGGTCGATGACCGTGGCGTCGTCGCCGTCGCCGTAGCCGATCCCGCTGGGACCGCGCGCCCAGGCGCTATCGTCGAAGCCGGGCTCCCACCAGCCGTCGGGCGGGGCGGTGAGGTTGGCGCGATAGCGCCATTCGTCGCCCCAGTCGATCACGGTCTCCCAGTGCGGGAGCCAATCGCGCCGATCCTTGCCGGAGGCGTAGATGAGCAGGTGGCCCTGGGCCGGGAGCACGACGCCGGGGAAGACCCACCGGTGGGGCCGATCGGCGCGATCGGTCAGACCATAGCCCGTGAGGTCGACCGGATCCTCCCCGCGGTTATAGAGCTCGATCCAGTCGGAGGTATCGCCGTCTTCGTCGCGCAGGCAGCCGGTGTTCGAGGGCTGGTATTCGTTGATGACGACCTGGGCGCCCACGGGAACGGCGAGCGGCGCGAGCAGCAGGAGCCACCAGGGCGCCCGGCGCAGCGGCCGGGGGCCGGAAGCGCGACCCTCCTGAATGTGGCCATGATTGTGGCGCCGGAATGGCATCCTGCATCGCCCCGTGCCGCGTTGATTTCGCCCAAGGCCTGTCGACGGCGCCCCCAGATCCACAGGATAGTCAGGGGCTTGATGCCTGCGCAAGCGGGAGGGCGGACGGAAGCCAAAACGGCGTGAGCGAGGAAGGGAGGGACAACTCGATTCAAACGCCAGCCTGAGGTATCTTCCCCGCTATTGGCCTGGGCATTGGATGCTCCGGGAGGCTGAACAGGCCCGGTGCCGAAGGCCGCGGGCAGGCAGAACAGGGTCGGCACCGGTCGGGATTCTCGGAGGGAGCGGGTCAAGCGTGCGGCCAGATGATCGCAACACGGCCACCGCCACCGGAACGTCCAGCTACTACGATCGTCTCTGGGCGCAGTACGGAACCGACCTGGGCTACATCGATCGCAGCCGGGCGGAGTTCGTGGTTGCGGCTCTGCGTGAGATCCCACGCGAGCACGGCCTGAGCATCCTCGACCTCGGCTGCGGGCGGGGCTGGATGGCGCCTTTCCTGGCGCCCTTTGGATCGGTCACGGGCATCGATTTCTCGCCCGAGGGCATCCGCCTCGCGCGTGAGAACTACAGTCAGCACGCGCAGTTTCTCCTGGCCCAGGCCGACACGCCATCGCTCGGCCTGCCGGGGGACGCCCGCTTTGATGTCGTGGTGTGCAGCGAGGTCATCGAGCACGTTCCTGAGCCGGCAGGCCTGCTCAGGCAGATCGCCGGTCTCTTGCATCCGGAGGGTTGGTGTCTGCTGACCACCCCCAACGGCAATGTCTGGCCGCGGTTTCGCTCCGATCCCCGGTTCGTCAATCAACTCCAGCCCATCGAGAATTGGCTGACCACGCACGCGCTGGCGGCCCTCTTGCGCCAGGAGGGTTTTGGCGTCGTGAGACACGAAGGACGTCCCGCTTTCAGCTTCCGCGTGGGGCCATGGGGACTCATGCAGCGCCGCAGCATCGAGCGGGTCTTCAAGATGCTCGGGCTGGGACGAGTCTACTGGCGGGCGATTAGGCCCACGGCGCTGTACCAAGTTGTTGTGGCGCGGAAGGCAGGCTGAGTGCGCAGGGTTGCGGCCGCTGATCGCCCAGCATCGATTCAGCGCCCCATGCCGAAGCAGAACCCGGAGTCTTCTGAGTGAGGGCAGCCCCTGGGCTCACCACCGGCGTGTCTCGGTCAGCCGCTTGAGCAGCTCCAGGTAGATGCGCTTGTGCGTGCTCCAACGCAGCTGGCCGAAGAAGCGTGCGCGCGTCTCGACGGTTTGTGCGACGATCCCGGCGTAGTTCAGACGCGCTTCCATCACCTTGCGCGCCACGCCCAAGGGAGAGTCGTCGTCGAGGTAGAGCGGATGCGTCTCGCCGAAGTAGTGCCGCACCGTCCGCGTGGGCGTGCAGACAGCGGGGATGCCGAGCGCGAGGTACTCGAGCAACTTCGTGGGCAGCATGTAGTCGGTGCTCACCTCGGCGCGGGTGGGAATGACCGCCAGGTGCGCCGCCCGCAGGCGCGGAACAATCTCTTCGATGGGATGGAAGGCCCCGTCGATCTCGAGGCGATCACGCAGTCTTAACTCTTCGCGCAGGCGCAGCAACACCGGTAGATGATCCCCCTCGCCGATGATCGTCATCGCCACGCCCGGGAATCGGCGGGCCACCAGCGCCAGAGCTTCCACGGCGCGATCGAGGCCGTGCCGGTGGGCGAGCGTGCCGTGATAGATCAGGCGGAAGGCCGCCTCGGGATCCTCCGGCACCGTCGCCGCCGGGGCCGGGGCATCGGGGTCGAAGATGCGGTCGTCCGGCAGATTGAGCAGAACGTGAATCTTCTCCGGTGGGATGCCGTGGCGCGCGAGCAGCTCAGCCTTAGGATGCTCCGCGGTGAGCACGGCGTGCGCCAGTCGGGCGGCGGCCACCTCCACGCGCCTCACTAGGGTCGGCTTCCAGTGGGAGGCGGGTAGGTTGAACTTGGCCATGTACAGCTCGGGCATGACGTCGTGAATGTCCAGCACGACCCGCGCCCCGAACACGCGCGGCCAGAACGCGGCCAGGACCATGAAGTCGGGCATCGTGTTGACGTGGACAATCGCGTAACGATGGCGCAGGTGCCCCGCCAGCAGCGCGAAGGCCGCCAGCACGAGGAAGCGCAGGTAGCTGAGCATGTACAGCGCCGAGCTGTTGCCCCGGTAGCGATCCAGGGGCAGATCGTGCAGCGTGATGCCGTCGACCGCGCGGGTGCCCGCCCGCCCCGGGCGAGCGAGCGCATAGAAGTGCACGGACCATCCGTCCGCGGCCGCCGCAGCCGCTTCGCGCCGGCAGCGCGGATCGGTGGCATAGTGCGTGTAGGCGACCATAGCGATCGATCGCCGGTGTCCGAAGTGCGACGAGCCCATCGAAGCCCTCGCGTACGCCCGCACCGGCGGCGTTGGCGCAGCCGGGTCGGCCGGGGAGGGTAGCAGCCTAGGCATCGTGACACCACAGCGGGATTTGGCTCGCCGGCGGTGGCTCACGGGCTGGGGCCCGCGGACTGGGGCTCGCGGGCTGGGGCTCGCGGGCTGGGGCGGACCACCGGGCGCGCAATCTCCCCTGGCCCGCCTCACAAGGGGGCCGTATCCTCCCGCCATGCTGCGGGTCCTGATCGTCTCCAATCTCTATCCCTCGGCGCGCCATCCCGGCTGGGGCACCTTCGTCCGCGACCAGGTGCGGTCACTGGAGGGCCTCGTCTCCATCCGGCTGGTCGCCAAACAGAGCCCCTCCGCCGCAGCCTACCCCGGTTTCTTCGCCCGAGCCGCGGCGGCCCTGCTCGACGGCCGCCACGACCTCGTCCATGCCCACTACGGGTTTCACAGCGCGCTCTTGCCGGCGCTGCTCGGCCGGAAGCCGCTGATCGTCACGTTCCATGGCAGCGACGCGCTGATCGAGGCGAGCCGCAGCGCGCTTTACGATCGCCTGCAACGCTACGTCGTCCGGCGTGCAACGCACCTGATTGCCGTCAGCTCGGGGGTGCGAGCGGCGCTCATCCAGTCGCTGGGGGCGCCCGCGGAGAGGGTGCGGCTGCTCTCCTGTGGCGTCGACGCCGAGCAGTTTCGGCCCGGCGAGAAGGCCGATGCCCGCGCGCGGCTTCGGTTGCCACGCGCCGGCCAGCGAGTGTTGTTCATCGGGCGCATGACCGTGGCCAAGGGCATCGACGTGCTCGGCGCCTGCATCGACCGGATGGCGAGCGTCGAATTCGATCTCCTCGGTCCCGGCACACCACCCTTCGCTGCGCCGAACTGCCATGCCCACGGTGTGAGACCCCACGAGGAGGTGCCGCTCTGGATCCAGGCGGCCGACCTTCTCGTCCTGCCGAGTCGCTCGGAGGGAACGCCGGTCACGGTGCTCGAGGCGTTGGCTTCGGAGCGGCCTGTCGTCTGCACTGCTGTCGGGAGCTGCGCGGAGCTGGTCGTGCCTGGGGTGACCGGCGAGGTGGTCCCGCCAGGCGATGCGGATGCCTTCGCATCCGCGGTCCGCCGGGCGCTGGCCGCGCGCGATTACCGGCTTCAGGAGGGTAGGGCCAAGATCTTCGGCGAATACGAGTTGCGGCTGCGAGCCAGAGAGCTGCTGGCACTCTACGAGGAAGTCTGCGCGGCCGGCCAAGCCCGACGCCGTGGACGCGAGCCAGGTCAGCGCGAGCACGTGACCCGAGGTCGGTAGAGTTCGCAGTACTCGGAGGCCAGGATGAAGGTCACCTGCGCGGAGACCAGATCGTCAATGCAGCGAGAGAACTCCGCCAGCTTATCCTCGGTCCAGAACCAGGGATGGATCTGGTAGACGAGATACTCGCGTTGGGTCGTGTATGTGGCCCGGAACTTCTCGTAGTTGGGGATCCCGACGGGGTCCTCGATCTCGGCGTAGCGCTGCAGCACGATCTTGTCGGATTCCCGGTCCCCGAAAAACCAGTACTCGATGTCCTCGGCTTCATTGATGACCCGGCGGGTCGTCGCATCGAATGCATTCCCTGGCGCGCCGAAGCCCCGTAGCACGATGTTCATCTTCTCCCACACCAGTCTCTGGGTGGCTTGCAGGTGCGTGGTCTGACGTTCGTAGGACGTGTTGCGGAACTCGGAGCACAGCTTGCCGTCCTCGCCCTCGAAGTCGAGCAGATGGTCCCAACCGTGATTGAAGTACTCAACGATGCCGCGGACCTGGAGATCTCGCAGGGTCGCGAAGTAATCATCGTGCCCTAACCGGATGCGCCCCCCAATGATGCCCACACAGGCCTTGAGGTTCCGCTCCTGGATGTAGGTCAAGAAAGCACCCCACCCCGGGGCGATGCCCGATACCTCGTAGGGGCTGTAGACGAAGTCGTCCGCCTTGATGATGACGAACTGCCGGTGGATGGGCGCCCGAAACCGGCCCTCATAGCGCCGCGAATTCTTGTCCGTGGCGGTCACGCAAATGTCGACTGTGGCGACCGAGTCCGGCGCGATGTACAGGACCTGGCTTCCCTGGCCGCAGATTCGTCCGCAGCTCGCGGACCACTCGCAGGTGAGCCGTGAGCGCTCGATGCCCTCGACCGCGGCCGAGATCCACGCCGAGTCTCCCCCCATGAAATACGCTCGGGTGGAAGATACCGTGAGGGTCAGGATGGCGTCGCTGGGGTCCACGATGGTCCGGGCCGACCGGGGCGGTGTGTCCGCTGAGCAGCCGAGGACGAGTACCAAGAGCAGCAGTGCGGAGCGGAGCATTCGGCCACCTCGAGTATGAAGTGCGTCTGATGTCCCAGCCTCACGCATCTGGCCGACACCGGCCAGGCCGATCCGCAGAACTCCGTTGTCAGTGCCCTCGATCACCCTGAGCGGGCACTTAAGGATAGGCGCCAGGGCCCGGCGCGCGCAAGGCCGCGGCCGCGCTCCCGGGGGGGCGGCTGCCAGAAGCGTCCGCCAGAGGCGAGCCAAGCGTTGCCGATTGACCGCTGTTCCGACCCTCGACTAGACTCCCGGCCGTGATTCGACACCTTCGAAGAGGCACACGGGCGCTGCTGGCGACCGCCGGGATCGCCGGCGTGCTCGTGCTGGTTTCCTCGGCGGCGTGGGGGCAAGCGGCTCCAGCACGGTCGTTAACCTCGCCGGGCGGGAGCCAGATCTACAGCCGTCCCGAGGCAGCGGCCGCCGACCAGCAGGCGCGGCGCATCCCGATCGCCGGAGCGGGGGCCGGCCTCGAAGGCGCGCTCGCCGGCAGCTATCAGCTCGGTCCGGGCGACAGCCTGGCGGTCGGCATCTGGGGGCCGTCCCCCATCACCTATCCTCTCGTTGTCACCCTGGAAGGCACGGTCATCGTGCCCGCCGTCGGCGAGCTGCCGGTCGACGGTCTGACGCTGGAGGAGGCGCGCGCGCGTATCCGCAAGGGATTGCTGACCCAGTTCCACAACGTCGACATCACGATCTCATTGATCGGCCTGCGCCGGTTCCAGGTCCATGTTCTCGGCCAGGTCACCCATCCGGGTACCTATCTGGCGACTGCCGTCGACCGAGTCTCGGCCTGCGTCGGCTGGGCGGGTGACTTCCTGCCGAACGCTGGGCAGCGCAACATCGCGGTCATGTCGGGCGACTCGGTGCGGGCGCACGCTGACCTCTTTGCCTTCCTGCGCCGCGGCATCGACGTCAGCAACCCACGCCTGCACGACGGCGACATCGTCTACGTGCCCTATGCCCGCGAGCGGTTCTCGGTGCTGGGCGCTGTCAACGAGCCGCGCTCCTTCGAGTATCTCCAGGGCGACAGGTTCCAGGAGGCGCTCAGTTTCGCTGGCGGCTTCGCGGCCGACGCCTATCCCGACACGATCGAGGTGGCGCGCTATCTCGGGCCCGACCGGCACCCGGTGCGCTTCTATGTCATCGCGGGGGGTGGGATCGTCGCCGCGCGGCCAGCAGATGAACCCCACCTGCCGGCCACGGTCGGCCGCTTCTTGGCGCACGACTTCAGCGGCCGCGGTGGTGAAGCGCCGGTCTACCCCGACTTCGAGCTGCAGCCGGACGACATCGTCTTTGTGCGCGCCATTCCGGAATATCGCATCAAGCGGCTGGTCGAGGTCGAGGGTGAGGTGATCTATCCCGGTCAGTATCCGATCAACGAGGGCGAGACGCGGATCTCGGATGTTATCCGCCGGGCAGGCGGCGTCACCGATGAGGCCTTCCTCAAGGAAGCCACCCTGGTGCGCCGGGAGGCGATCCGGCTCGAGGACAAGGAATTCGAGCGGCTGAAGACCGTGCCCCCCGCCGACATGACCTCCGATGAGTACGAGTACTTCAAGCTCCGCTCGCGCGAGAACCGCGGGCTGATGGTCGTCGACTTTCACGCGCTGCTGCTCGAGGGAGACCAGGGTCAAAACCTGCTCCTGCGGCACGGCGACCTGATCTCGATCCCCAAGACCCGCGGCTTCGTGAGCGTGCTGGGAATGGTCGCAGCGCCCGGTAACGTGATCTATGAAGAGGGCCTGACGGCACATGACTACCTGCGCCGTGCAGGAGGATTCGCCGAGAAGGCCGACCGGCGCAAGACCCGCGTGATCCGGGCGGCAACCGGCGAATGGGTCTCGCTCAACGAGGCGGAACGAATCCAGACGGGTGACACGGTCTGGGTGCCGGAGAAGCGCGACCGCGACTACTGGGCTTTCTTCCGAGACTTCATCCAGGTGACGACGCAGATCGTGACGATTTATCTCGTCGTCGATACCGCGGTGGGCAACTGATCGATGAGTCCGCCCGCACCGGCCGCGCGGCCCCGCAACGGCGGGTCCATCTGGGCCCGGGCGCGCCGCCGCGCCAGGCGCGAGATTGGCGCTGCGCGCGGGGCCTGGGCCGACGCCCGCAGTCTGCGAACATTCCGGCACGGGCTGCTGACCGACGGCGAGATTCATGCGGCCGCCGAGCGTCTGGCGGATGACCCCCGCGCCGCCCGCGATGGCGCCGGCCTGGTGTGGGCGGCGGCTCCGGCGGCGCATCTGGACGAGTGGCGCCGCGTGCACTCCGACTGGGCGGAGCGGGCCGTGCTCGAGGCGCAGGAAGCGCGGCAAGATACGTTGGTTCTGTTCAGTCTCCGCTATCGGCTCGACGATCCGGAAGCGTGGCATCGCGACCCGCTGCGCTCGGTGCCCTGGCCCCGTCGCCCGCGCGCGATGCTCCGCCTGAGCGGCTCGGGAGACGTGCGCATGCAGTGGGAGATGGCGCGCTTCCATCACGCGCTGCTGCTGGGGCGTGCCTGGAGCGCGTCGCGCGACCCCGCTTACCCTCAGGCTTTCCTGCGACACCTCGCTTGTTTCGAGCTGGGGAACCCGCCGTACCGCGGCATCCACTGGGCGGTGGGCATGGAGGTGGCCATCCGGGCCGCGGCCATCGTCTTCGCGCTCGAGCACTTCTGCAGTGCCCGCGAATTGGATGCGGTGTGGCGGGAGCGGATCGTGCGCTTGTTGCTCATGCACGGTCATTTCCTCGAGCACCACATCGAACGCCATCCCTACGGCTTCACCACGAACCACACGACCAGCGACTATGCCGGTCTGGCGGTGTTGGGACGCTTCTTCGCGGCTTCCGGCTGCGGGCGGCGCTGGCTCGAGCAGGCCGCCGCGGGGCTGGCGACCTGCCTGGCGGAACAGGTGCTCGCGGGGGGCGCCCACGCCGAAGCTTCGCTGCCCTACGAGCGCTACGTGCTCGAGGCTGTCCTGGTCGCGGCGCTCTGCCTCGAGCCCGCGGCAGCCGAGCCGCTGCGCGCGCCGATCCGGCGCCTGGCGGAGCATCTGCGCGCTGCCCGCCTGCCGAGCGGTCTGCCCTTCGTCGGCGACGGCGACGAATCCTTCTTCCCGCCCTTCGGCTTCCAGCCCTACGCCGCGCGTGACCCGCTCGATCCCGAGCCGCCGCTGCAGGTCGCCGCTGCCTGGCTGCAACTTCCAGAGCTGCGCGATGATCCGGAGACTCGCGAGGAGGCCCTCTGGCTCGCCGCGCCGCTGCGTGCCCCGGCACGGGCGCCGCGCGCGCCCGGTCCGTCACCCGCGGTGGCCGCGCCAGAGAAGCCAGCAGGGCTGGGTCTTGGCGGCCGAGGCCTCATGCCCTTCGCCGCCGGCCCATTCGCGGGAGCGCTGGTGGTGCGCGGCCTGGGGGAAGGCTGGATGCCCACGCATGGTCACAACGACTTGCTCTCAATCTCCCTCGACGTCGCGGGCGAGCCGGTGCTCATCGATCCGGGCACGGGCGGCTACCACCGCGATCCTGTGCTGCGCCACGCGCTGCGCTCGACGGCGGCGCACTCAACGGTGCAGCTCGACGGGCTGGAGCAGAGTCCGTTGCGGGCCGAGGCGATTTTCGAGGGCCCGCTGAATGTGCCGGGCGGCATCGAAGTGCAATGCGAGGCGCCTCTACGCCTGCGCGCTTGGCACCGCGGATGGGAAGGAACCCGGGCCGGAAACGAGCACGGGCGCCGGCTTTCATGGCGATGGCAGGGCCTGTGCATTGAAGACAGGATTGCGTCCCCGGACGGTGGGGATCCGAGCGGAACGCATACGACGGTCTTGCGATTCCATCTGGCGCCGGGTCTGGTGCCCGTGGCGTGCGGTGGACGCGAATGCCGCGTCGCGGTGGCGGGCGGTGAGCTGCGCTTTCTGCTGTTGCGCCCGCAGGAAATCCTCTGGCAGATTCTACCTGGTTGTGCTGCAAGGCGTTATGGCGCTAGGGAGGACACCAGTCTGGTCACGGCGAGACAGATGGGTCCCCTGCCGCATCGTTGGCTGACGGTGCTCCATTTCCAGGCGCCATCCGGATGGGATGCGAGATGAAGGCGCTCTTCTTCCATGGCGGCCGTCCCGTGCTGGACGAGGTCTGCGGCCCCGGGCTCGGCCCGGGGCGCGTGCTCGTCGAAGTGCACTACTCGGCCGTAAGCCCCGGCACCGAGAGCAGCTTGCTGGCGCAGAGCGGTCGCTCGGTGCTCGCCCTGGCTCTGGAGAAGCGCCACCGGGCGGATCGCCTGTGGCAGGCGGTCAAGACCCGCGACTTCGGCGACCTTCGCCGCCGCTTCGCGCGCCTGTCGGAGCGCAGCCGCGCGTGGTGGCTGCCCGGCTACTCAGCCGCGGGCATGGTGCGCGCCGTCGGTTCGGGCGTCGATGCCTTCGCGCCCGGCGACCGGGTGGCCGTTGCCGGCGCCGGCTACGCGCTGCACGCCGACGAGGTCGTCGTCCCGCGCAATCTGGCCGTGACCGTGCCCCGCGGTTTGCCGCTGGCGCCTGCCTCCACCGTCGCCATCGGCGCGATCGCGCTCCAAGCCGTGCGTCGGGCGGAGTCGCACGTGGGTGAGACGGTGCTGGTGCTTGGCCTGGGCCTCATCGGCCAGCTCACGGCGCGGATCCTGCTGGCCGCCGGCTGCCGCGTGCTGGGATGGGACCCGCGCGCGGATCGCCGCTCGCAGGCATCGAGCGCGGGCGTCGAGGCGTTGCCGGCCGGCGCGCTCGCTGAGCTGGAAGCTGCCGTCGCGGCCGCCACCCTGGGTCACGGCGCCGATCAGGTGATCATCGCGGCGGCCGGCGACCGCTCGGCGACCGAGGCCGGCGCCCGGGCCACCCGGCGCGCGGGGCGGCTCGTGCTCCTCGGCGACACGCCGCTTACCGTGCCGCGCGGCGTTGCCTACGAGCGCGAGCTCGAGATCCGGCTCTCCACGTCCTACGGGCCGGGTCGCTACGATGCGAGCTACGAGGAAGCGGGGCGCGACTACCCCTACGCACACGTGCGCTGGAGCGAGAACCGCAACATGGCCGCCTGGCTCGACCTGCTTTCCGGGGGACGCGTTTTGCTGGATGCGGTCACCCACACCGTGCGCGGCTTCGACGAGGCGACCGAGGCCTATCTCGATCTGCGCCGCGGGACGCTCCCCAGCTTGGGGCTGATCTTCCGCCACCCCGCGGCCGCGGCCGAGCCGGTCGTGTGGGGACCGGGGGGAGCGCCGGGCTCGCCGGCGGTGGTTGCCGCCGCCGAGCGACCTCGCCGGCGGAGCCTCGCCGCGCCCGTCCGCATCGCGCTGCTGGGCACCGGCGGCTATGTGACCGACGTCATCCTACCCGCGCTGGCGTCCTTGGGCGATCAGGTGCGCTGCGAGCTGCTCGCCGGCAGCCAACCGGCGCGCCGCGAGCCGCTCGCGCGGCGCTACGTCTTCGCGCGCACGTCCGCAGACTACGCCGCGGCCGCTGCCGACCCCGGCGTCGATCTGGTCGTCATCGCCACGCGCCACGATCGCCACGCGGCGCTCATCAAGACCGCCTGGGAAGCGGGACATGCCGTCTACTGCGAGAAGCCCCTGGCGTTGACGAATGAGGAGGCCGACGATCTCGAGACCACCGCGGCGCGCGTGACCGAACGCGCCGGCGCGCTGCCCTTCCTCGCCCTCGGCTTCAACCGGCGTTTCGCCCCCGCGGTTGTACAGCTCGCGGATAAGCTGGCCCGGCGCCGCGGACCGTTGCAGATCTCTTACCGCGTGCAGGCTGGCCCACTGCCCGCGACGCACTGGATTCGCGGACCAGAGGGTGGGGGACGTTTGATCGGCGAGGGCGTGCACATGATCGACCTCTGCCGCTTCCTGATCGGCTCTCCGCTCACGCGCGCGACGGTGATGCCCGGCGGCGCGGGTGTAGCGGATGACGACCCGGCCGCCGACAACTTCCAGATCCTGCTGGGCTGCGCCGACGGCTCGACCGCGGCGATCCTGTACACGTCGCGAGGCTCGAGCGCGCATCCCAAGGAGCGCATCGAGTGTCACTGGGACGGCTGCACGGCCCAGATCGAGGACTTCCGCGGCTTGTACGAAGCGGGACGCGCGGGCACGCCCTCCCCGGCACCTCGCCCGGACAAGGGTCAGATGGGGTTGTGGCACGCCTGCCTGGACGCGCTCACCGCCGATGGCCCGGACCCGACGCCGTGGGGGGAGGTTCTGGAAACCGCGCGCGCCGCAATCGCGCTCGAATCCCTGAGGAGGCAGGCATGATGGAGCATCCCGCCGGAACGGATCGGCAATCCCCGCCACGTCGCCTGCCGATCGCTCCCTTCCTGGTCGTGCTCGCCCGCCGCCGCAGGCTGGTCATCGGCCTCACGCTGGGAGCGGCGATCGTCGCCGCGGTCTTCAGCCTCATCGCGCCCGTCACCTATGAATCGTCGCTGACGATCCTCCCGCCTGAGCAGTCTTCACCCTTCGCGCTCGGTGCCGGTGGTCTGGCGTCGTCGCTGGCCAGCCTGCAGCTCGGCCTCGGCAAGACGAGCGCCTCGGCGCTGTATGCCGACATGCTGCTGAGCCGCTCGGTACGCAGGTACGTGATTGATAAGCTCGGCCTGATCGACGTCTATGGTTTGGCGGGCCTGACCGACACGCTGAAGGCCAGCTCCTACGCGCTCGGCCAGCTCGAATCTGACGTCGATGTGGTGACGTTTCGCAATGGGATGATCGTCGTCAACGCGCGGGCCCACACCGGCTTCTTCCCGGGTCCCGCGGCGAAGGATGCCGCTCGCCGGCGCTCGGCGCAGATCGCCAACACGATGGCGGAGGGGCTGGAGGCGGTCAATCGCGAGAAGAACACGAACCAGGCCCGCCGGGCGCGCATCTACCTGGAAGAGCAGCTCGCGCTGAACGACGCGGCACTTGAGCGGGCGAGCCGCGACTTGGCCGAGTTCCAGAGCGCGCACATGGCGATCAGCCTCGATGACCAGATGCGCGTCGGCATCGAGACCGCCGGTACGCTCGAAGGTGAAATCCTGGCGCGCGAGGTTACGCTGGGCGTTGCGCTGCAGACGATGTCGGGCGAGAACCCCGAGGTCCGCCGCCTGCAGAGCGAGCTCGGCTCGTTGCGTCACCGGCTGGTGGAGCTCCAACGCGGTCTGAGCGGCCCGGGAAGATTCGGCACGCCCGACAGTCTCGTCCTGGGGCTCGAACAGCTACCCGAGCTGGGCCGGCAATACGCCTTCAAGCTGCGCGAGGTCAAGATCCAGGAGAAGGTCTACGAGCTGCTGACGGAGCAGCTCTATCAGGCGCGCATCAAGGAGACCGAGACGCTGCCGGTGATCCAGGTGCTCGACGAGGCGCAGGTGCCCATCGACAAGAAGAGCCCTATCGTGCGCAAGGTGACGGTCATCGCGGGACTGCTTGGATTCATCCTGGCCGTGCTGATCGCGCATGGGCTCGAATGGTGGCGACGCTACGCCTGGCGCGAGGAAGACGGGCAAGCCATCCGCGAGCTGCTGCGGCGCTGAATCCCAGTGTTGACTCCCGGCGTTGACCCCTGACGGGGCCTGGTCGTCCATGGGCTCCGCCGGCACCGTTTCTCCGATCGCCGCCGTGTTCACGCGTCGCTTGCCGCCGTGGCTTGCTCGGCTTCGAGCACCGCTACGGCGGCCAAGACCCACGCATACAGCGTTGATACCATGGACGCGCTGATCACATTGGTGAAAGTCACGGCCGCCAAGGTCACCTGGCAGCAGACGAGCGCCAGCAAACCGCTCTCGCGCGGCGTCCCGCCCGCGCGCCGCGCCGCGCGCACAGTGATGAGCAGGACGAACACCTGAAAGGTGATCAGGAGGCCCAGCGAGATCGCACCGCCGTAGTAAGCGCGCTCGAGGTAGCAGTTGTGGAGCTGGCGGCGCGACTCCCATTCGTCGGCCGCCAAATCGTAGTACGTGAACTGCTGGCCCAGTCCGAGTCCCAGGATCGGCTGGCTCTGCAGCTCCTTGAGCGCTTCACCCCAGACGAAGAGGCGCCACAACGTGGTGACGTCTTCGGAGGCCTCGGTGAGGCTGGCCGCGCGTGTCGCGAGGTCGGCCGTCATCCCGATGTTGAGGACGACGATCGCGCCGATGGCAAGGACCAGCGCGGCCCCGATCAACGGCGCGTGGCGCAACAACCGGCGCCGGCCGAGCCGGGAAGCGCCGCCCAGAGCGACGAGCAGCCCCAGCACCGCGCCGAGCCAGACCGAGCGCGCTTGGGAGAGCAAGATGCCCGCGAGATAGACAGCGCCGAGGGCCAGGCTCCACCACGGTCGCTTCCGGCTCCAGACATGGCCGGCCAGCAGGGCGAGTCCGAAGAAGATCGCCAGCGCTTGCAGCCCCGAGAGGTAGCGGTACGTGAGGGTGCTGGTGGCCGAGCCTGCGTGCCGGCCGGTAGCGGCATTGTAGAAGCCGAGGAAGCTGATGACCAGAGCGGCCCCGAGCACCCCGATCAACAGGCGCCGGCGCGCCCCGGGGGCCCGCAGCGCCCATAACGAAAGGCAGTACGCGAGGGCGTAGAAGTACTGCAGGCGGAAGCCGGACAGCACTGCGCTGCCGTGCATCGGCCAACTGCGCGCGAGGGAGAAGAGGCCATAGGCAAGCAGCGCGTAGAGCGCGAGATCGCAGCGCCGACGTGCCGCCGCCGGCACGCTGCCCGAGCGCAGCGTCGCCAGCAGCCATCCCGCCAGGAGCAAGATGATCAGGACATCGGCGGGAAAGAGATTGAGGCCGCCGATGGAGACGTTCGCATAGGCGATGTCCCAGGGTTCCCCGATCATGCCGGCCAGCAGCGTGCCCAGGATCAACACCGATGGATCGCGCAGGGCGAAAAGAAGCGCGGCGAGGCCGGTCACACCGAAGAAGGCCAGCGTCGGGTTGAGAACCGCGCCGCAGCCGATCGCCATCGCCAACAGCGCGACCCCGGCTGCCGCCAGGCCTGGGTGAAGGCGGCGTTCCATCGGCGCCACGATGCTCATCGTCCGGTCCTTGCCAGTTCATGGAGCGCTTCGATCAGGACTCCCATCTGGTCAGCGCGTGCGGCGCGTTCCAATACGCGCCGGCGGTTCATCGCGCCGGCCTGCGCCGCCGGCGGTTGGTCCTGCAACGCCGCGGCCAGCGCCGCCGCGATAGCCTCCGGGCGGCGCGGGTCGACCAGCAGCCCGTTCAACCCATGCTCGATCCACTCGCGGTTGCCCGGCAGGTCGGCAACCAGCGGTCTTGCCCCAGCCGCCATGCACTCCAGGAGCGTCTGCGACAGGCCATCGGGGGCCCACAGCGAGCAGACTACCGTGGCCCGCGCGTAGCATGCGCGCAGAACCTCGCGCGCCACCGGGCCGAGGTCAGCGTAGCGCTCCGCCAGGCCGAGCTCCCGCGCGAGATCGCGGCAACCCGCCCGCGCGGATGGATCGCCGGTGCCGACCTGGACCAGAATCGGTCCGGCGTCGTGAAGCTGCGCCACAGCGGCCAGCAGCTCGCGCTGGTGACCGTGCAGTGCGACCGCGCGCGGCGAGAGGATCAGGGGCCGGCCGTGCGCGAGCGCGGCGAGCCAGGGCGCGTCGCTCGGAAAGGCGTTGCGCAGCGTGGCGAGCGGCGCGCCCGGGTCCTCCGGCGGTTTCCAGTAGTGTACATCGATACCGGTCATGCCCTTGCGGCAACGCCGGGCGGGTGCGCCGAGCGCGCGCAGCCCGGCCACCACGGCGTCGGTCTCTCCCACCAGCAGATCCGCGCGCCGGACCGCACAAGCCGACCAGAGCCGGTGGAGCGGGTGCGCCTGGGCGATGCGCAAGACATCCTGTCCCCAGGAGACGAGTGCCCAGGGCCGAAAGCCCCCCGTCGCGGCCAGATAACCTTCCGGCTGGAACCGCAGCGCGAGCAGCAGATCGGGCCGCGTCGCGCCCAGCCAGCGGCGGAAAGCAGGCATGAGCCGCAGCGCCCGGGTCATCGTCCGCAACCGGCGCGGATCGGCTGACGCGTGGCGCGCCACCGCGTCCGGCGCGGACTCGGCTGGTTGCGGCGCTCGCGGACGCTCGCCCTGGACAGGATCAGGTACCGGCGTACGCGACCGGAGGAGCGGCGCGGTGACGGCGGCGGGCAGGTCGCTCGCCGGCGAAGACCGGTGGGGCGAGAAGAGCGCGACCTCGTCGCCGGCCGCGGCCAGCGCCTCGACCCACACGCGCGTGTGCGGGCTGGCGGGATCGGCGACAAGAGCGATGCGCATGGGCGTCTCCGCACGGGCTCAGGGTTGCTGGCGCGGGCCTCGGCCCGGCACGGCGGCCAGCCCCGAGCGCCACACTTCCCTGATCAGGTTGAGATCTTCCGCCCGCGGGCGCAAGAGGAGGTCGAGGGAGAAGCCCGGCTCGCGGCGGAAGAACCCGAGCAGCACGAGCGCGACGAGACCATACGAGACGCTCGACGCCGCGGCCGCCCCCGACGCTCCGTAGCGCGGGATGAGGTAGGCGTTCAACCCCACATTGACGACCAGCCCGACGCCCGCGGCGAACGCGTTGATGCGCGGTCGGCTGCGCTGCTGCGTGAAGTACAGCGAGAGCGGCGAGGCGATCGTCCCCAGCGCGATCCCCGGGAGCAGCCAGATGAATGGGCGCACCGATGGAAGAAACTCCGCGCCGAAGGTAGCTCGGATGAGCAGCCCCACGACGGGCAGCAACGCGAGCGCTCCGAGGGTGATCGCCCAGAAGGATGTGCGCGCGGCGCGCTGGGTGAGACGCAACGCCTCCTCGCCCGTGCCGCCGGCGATGCGCGGGCTAAGCGCGGTGGCCAGGGACCGCGAGAGGTACCAGAGCATTTCCGCCAGCAGCACAGCCACAGAATAGATGCCCACCTCGCGCGATCCGGAGAGATAGCCCATCAGCATCACGTCGATGCGCAGCAGCAGCGTCCAGACAAGGTTGGCGAGGTAGGCCTCGAGACCGAACCGCAGCGCGGCGCTCGCGCAGCCCGCCAAGCCGCGCAGGCGCGGGCGCACGGCCGCGATCACCCACCCGAGCGTCACCAGCGGCCCCACCGCCTGCGCAACGATCCAGGCGCGAGCGCCGGCGGCCTTGTCGCCGTCCAGCACGACCAGCACTACGAACGCGCCGACCACCCAGGCCAAGGGCGTCACCGCGCGCAGGAGATTGGCCTCCTTGATCCGCCCGAGACCGATCACGACCCCGATCAGATTGAGCTGCAGCAGCGACAACACCACCAGGGGCGCAAAGCGCCAGAGGATCTCCGGCGGCAGGTCCATGCGCTGCTGGTAGAGGGGCAGGATCAGCGCCATCCCCGCGGCGCACAGCACGCCTGTCCCCAGCGCGAGCACGATCTGGGCGCCGGCGATCGTCTCGGGCGCGAAGCGTCGCTTCCCAATCTGCTGAATCGCCGCCGCGTGCAGGCCGAGTCCGCCGAGGTTGATGGCCACAAAGAGCGCGTAGCCGAGGAAGGAGATCAGTCCTTTGCCTTCGGGCCCGATCGTGCGCGCGACGACGATGTTGGTAGCCACCCCCGCCCCAAGCATGAGGAACTGGAAGAACAGCGTGCCCAATGTATCGGAGCGCAGGCTCAACCCTCGCCCTCCCAGACCGAGGCCGCCTGTTCCAACAGGCGCTCGACGCGCGCGGCGAGCGCCTCCCAGGTGTAGGCGCGCACCGCGTCGCGGCGCTCCCGGGCCCGGTCGCCCGTGCCCTCGGCGGCCTCCGCGGCCAGCGCGCCGCGGATCGCGGCCGTGAACGCCGCCGGTCCTTCGGCGAAGCGGATCCCCTTGGCCACCGGCTCGCCCGCCAGAGACTCGAGCGGCGTCGATACGACTGGGCGGCCGGCGGCCAGGTACTCGTAGACCTTGAGCGGGTTGACCGCACGGCGCACGTCACCGGCCCGGAACGGGCTGAGGCACACGTCGAACGCTGCCAGGTAGTCGGGGATGCGCTCCTGCGGCCGCGGCCCCAGCAACACCACGTTTGGCTCGCGGCGCAGGCGGGCGGCGCCCCTCTCGTCCTGCACCGGACCGACCAGCAGCAATGATCCCTCGGGGAAGGCCCGGGCCGTGGCGACCAGCAGATCGAAATCGAGGTACGTGAAGATGGCGCCCATGAACCCGATCCAGGGACGCGGCCAGGCGCGCAGCTCCTCGGGCACCGGCCCCGGCGCGCGATCGATCCAGGCGGCGGGGACGCCGTTGGGAACGACGTGCATCTCGCCCGCGCGCGTCTTCGGGGCGAGATCCCGCGCGAGGAGGGGTGAGGTGGTGAAAACGAGATCGGACTCGCCGATCGCCGCGGCCACGCAGGCCTTCGTCGTGCGCCGGCTGGGCAGGTGTCCGGCGTAAGCGCCGAGATCATCAACCAGGTCGAAGATCATCCGCTCGGGCGCGAGCGCCGCGCGGGCTTGTACATACAATGGGTTATACAACCAGAGCCAGGTACGCTGGTGTCCGAGGCCGGCCGCCACGTTGCGCAGCGCCCGCCCCATCCGCGCGTAGTGAATGCGGCTGATGCGCGGATGCGTCCAGAACGGCAGGCCGCGCGGCGGCGTCCAACTCCAGAGCTGCGGCCCGCGCTCCCGCAGCCGTCCGGCGAACCGGCGATTGGCCTGACCAGGCGGGCAGTGGGCCGGCACGCGGCGGATGAGCGAGAAGGAGGGCTCGACGTAGAGCATCGGCCAGCGGCGCGAGAGATGGAGCATGAAGCGCTGCTTGCGGAACCAGGTCTCGTCCCAGTACTGGGTTGACGCGCAGATGATCAACGGGGACGCAGTCACGCGGTGGGTCCTGTCGTCAGTTCCATTGTGCGACTTGCTGCCGGTCATGGTGCGGCACCGGCATTCGTCTCGGGCGCCACCAGCTCTTCGAGCAGGGCGGTGATCCGTTCTGCGCGGGCCTGGATCCCGAAGTGAGCGCGGGCGCGCGCGCGGCCCGCGACGCCATATTGGCGACACAGGTCGGGTTGCGCCAGCAGCTCACCGAGCGCGCCCGCGAGAGCGCCCGGATCCTCCGGAGCGACCAGCCGGCCGGTCTCGCCCTCAGTCACAACCTCGGGAATCCCCCCGACGCGCGTCGCAATTACCGGCAGCCCCGCCGCCATCGCCTCGACGATGGCGATGCCCATGGACTCAAAGCGCGACGCGAGACAGAAGAGGTCAGCCGCGGCGAGCAACGGGCGCGGATCGGGCTGCAGCCCGGCGAAGTGGACGCGCTGGTTCAGCTGGGCAGCCCGCGCGCGGGCGCCCAGCGCCGCCTGTTCGGGTCCCGCGCCGACCAGGATGAGATGTGCCTCGGGCGCCTTCCGGTCAGCCACGCACATGGCCAAAGCGTCGATCAATGTGTCGTGTCCCTTCTCCTTCACCAGCCGGCCCACCGACACGATCACCGGCGCTCCGTCAGGAATCCCCAGGCGCCGTCGTTCGCGCCTGCCATCGGCCGGCGCCGCGAAGCGCTCGACGTCGATGGCGTTGGGAATGACCGCGATCGGGGGGGCCGGGCGGACATACTCGTGCAACCACTCGGCCTGGGCCTTGGACACCGCTACCAGCCGATCCGCGCGGCGCAGCGCGTGCCGGCGCAGCGGCTCGAGCAGGAGCGAGGCGGCCGGGCGACGAAAGCCGTGCTGCGCGGCCACCCACGCGAAGCCGCGCGGGCCCTCGTGGCGCCCCCGGAGCCAGGCGGCCATCACCGTCGACCAGTGGTGGTTGGCGTAGACGGCCTCGAACGTCCCCCGACGGAGCCAGCACCGAAGCGCCCACAGCACGCGCGGATCGCCGGGCACACGCATGTTGAAGGTGACCGTGGGCGCCCTGAGCCGGTCACACAGCTCGGATCGCCGCTGCAGAACCGCCACCTCGGCCCGCACGCGGGACGGATCGAGCGCGTTGACGAGCTCGACGAGTTGCACCTCGGCGCCGCCCATCTCCAGCAGGTCGCTGAGAAAGGCGACCGCCAGGGGCTTGCGGCGCTTGTCTGATTGCATGGAGCACAGACTAGCCGCAGCCGCGATGCGCGCGCAACATCCGCCCGGAGCACCAGGGACGGCCCGAGCGACCGCGGCTGCCCGATCGACCGCGGCTGCCCGATCGACCGCGGCTGCCCGAGCCACTGGGTGCTCCGCCCCCGACGGCGTGGACGCCCTCCGCGCAAACCGGTATCCTGCGCCTGTGATGCAAGGAACCTGGTGACGGAAGGAACGGAGGAGCGGTCCATGGTCCGAATCGCCCCGGCCCGAGGAGCCTCGAGGTCCCCGGCCGGGTTGACCCTGGCGGGCGCAGTCACGCGGGGCGCCGTTGGCCTGGGCGCGGCGATCCTGGCCGTGGCGATCAGCAGCCCCGCCACGGGCCAGGGAGGCACCTTCGTTCTCGGCGATTTGCGCATTCCCGCGCCGACCGGCTACGTCAATGATCTGGCCGGTGCGCTCTCCGGGGCGCAGCGCGGCGAGCTCGAGCAGCTCTGCCGCATGATCGACCGCGAGACCGGCGCGCAGATCACGATCGCCATCGTGCCCGGCCTGCAGGGTGAGGAGGCCAGCGACGTCAAGACGCGTCTCTTCGAGGCCTGGGCGGTCGGGCACGCGGCGGACAACCGCGGGCTGCTCATCCTCCACGCCCTGGAGGAGCGGCGCATCGAGATCGAGGTTGGCTACGGGCTCGAGCCCGTGCTGTCCGACGCCGGCGCGGGCCGCATCCTGGACGCCCACGTCGTGCCCCACTTCCGCGAGAATCAGTTCTTCGACGGCTATCGCGCCGGGCTGCTGGCGATCCAGGAGATCATTGCCCGGGATCCCGACGCCCGCGGCGGGAACGACGCCTATGGCGGCTCCGGCCGCCCGGCCGAGAACGGCAAGCTGCCCCTGGGTGCGTTGCTGCTCATCCCGGTGTTGCTCTACCTGCTCGTGCGCCACCCGCGGCTGCTGCTGCTGATGATGCTGATGGGCATGGGCGGCGGGCGCGGCGGCGGGGGTGGCTTCGGCGGCGGATTTGGCGGCGGGTTCGGAGGCTTCGGCGGCGGCCGGAGCGGCGGAGGGGGCGCGGGCCGGTCGTACTAAGGGCCCCGGCGGCCGTCGCGCAGCGGCAAACAGCCGCCCCGCGCCCCAGATCGGCGAAGGCAAGGAGGCGATAACGTGGCCAAGAGTCCCGAGGAGATCTGCTCCGCGTTCGTCGAGGAGATGAAGACCTGCTGGGGCCAGGACCTCGCCGCGGTCGTGCTCTTCGGCAGCGCGGCGCGCAAGGACTTCGTGCCCGGCCGCTCGGGGATCGACTTCCTGGTCCTCGTGCGGGAAGTCGAGCCACGCCGGCTGATCGCGCTGCGCAGCCGCGTGCGCCGCTGGCGGCGCGACCGCGTGTCCCTGCCGCTCGTCATGCGCCCGGAGATGATGACTTCCGCACTGGATTCCTATCCGCTGGAATTCCTCACCATGCAGGCCGGCTACCGGGTGTTGTACGGGGAGGACCCGCTGCGTAACCTCGTGATCGACCGCGAGGACGTGCGCCGCCAATGCGAGCGCGACCTGCGGGGCAAGCTGCTCCACCTGCGCGCGGGCGCGATCGACTGCGGCGGCAAGCGGCGCCAGATGGCCGCGCTCATCCGGGCCTCGCTGCCCGCGATGACCGCGATCCTGCAAGGGCTCCTCTTCGTGGCCGGCAAGCCGCATGCGCTGGTGGGCACCGCGCTCGAAGATGCCGGACGGGACGCGTTCGAATTGGACGTGGGCCTGTTTCATGAGCTGTACAGGCTGCGCTATGAGAAGCAGGTACCGGGTCGGGACACCCTGGAGGGGCTGCTGGTGCGCTACCTGCGGGAGCTGGAGCGACTGGTACTGTGGGCCGACGAAGGCGGCGTCGAGCGGATTGCCGCGCAAGCGCCGCGCGATGCGTAGCGCTGGGGACGTGTAGCGCTGGGGATGTGTAGCGCCGCGGCGGAATGACCGCGCGGCGCCGAGAGCCCTGGAATGGGAGGAGGCATGAAGAAGTCAAGCTTGATCGCGATCGCGGTGATCGTCCTCATCGCCATCGTCGCCCTCGGCGTGCTCACGACGATCGTCGGCACGCGCAACCGTCTGGTGAAGCTCGACGAAGACGTCAAGACCCAGTGGGCCCAGGTCGACAACACGCTGCAACGGCGGGCCGACCTGATCCCCAACCTGGTCGAGACGGTCAAGGGCTTCGCGGCGCAGGAGCGCGAGGTGTTCATCAAGGTGACCGAGGCCCGCTCCCGCGTGGCGGGTGCCGGGAGCGTCCCGGAGAAGATCCAGGCCAACAACGAGCTTTCGTCGGCCCTTGCGCGCCTGCTCGTCGTGGTCGAGAACTACCCGGAGCTCAAATCGAATCAGAACTTCCTCGCGCTGCAGGATGAGCTCTCCGGCACCGAGAACCGCATCGCCCAGGAACGGCGCCGCTACAACGAAACGGTCAACACCTACAACAAGGCGATGCGCGTCTTTCCGAACAACCTCATCGCGGGCATGTTCGGGTTCGAGCGCGCCGCGCTGTTCGAGACCCCGCCCGAGGCCCGGACGGCGCCGCGCGTCGACTTCGGGACCGGCGGCGAGCGCTGATGCCCGAGCGGGAAGGATCGAATGCCGCGCTGCCTGGAGCGGCGGGCGGTGTGCTGCTGAAGGGGGCGAAGGACGACGTGCGGCGGGTGGAGCCGGATGCCCCGTCGCCGGCGGCCGGTGGCGTGTTGCTGGCCGCGCGCGGGCTGGGCGCGGCCTATGGATCCCGGGAGGTGTTCCGGGACGTCTCGCTCGAGCTGCACGCCGGACGGCTCGTGGCCCTGATCGGCCCCAACGGCTGCGGCAAGACGACCCTGCTGCATGCGCTATGCGGCTTGCTGCGTCCCAGCGCCGGCCGGGTCGAGCTGATGGGCCAGCCCATTGGGGAGCTCTCGCGCCGGGACGTCGCGCGGCGCATCGCGCTGGTCGCGCAGTTCGCTGCGGTCGAGGTCGAGATCACGGTCGCGGAGACGGTCACGCTGGGGCGATATCCCCACATCGGACCGTGGGCCCCGCTGTCGGCCGCCGACCATGGCGCGGTCGAACAGGTGCTGTCGGCCATGAACCTGCTGCCCCTGCGCGACCGCCCGCTGCAGACCCTGAGCGGGGGGGAGCGCCAGCGCGTCTTGCTGGCGCGCGCGCTGGCGCAGGAGACGCAAGTGCTGCTGCTCGACGAGCCGGTCGCCAGCCTCGATTTGCGCTACCAGCAGGAGACTTACGAGCGCCTGGCGGCCCTCGCGTCGGAGCGACGCATGGGCATCCTGGTCGCCGATCACCACCTGAACCTGGTGGCGGCCACCTGCGACGAGGTCCTCGTGCTCCATAACGGTGGGCTGCGGGCTTCCGGCCCCCCGGGTGAGATTCTCACCCAGGAGACGATCCGCGAGGTCTTCGGCGCGCGGATGCGTGTCCAGCATGATGAGCGGGGCAGGCCGCAGTGCCTGTGGGCGTTCTGATGCGAGACAGACAGGGGGTTCGGAGAGAATCGGACCCCCCAGGCTGCGGGCCGGTGTTTACGTCTGTACCTAGAAATACAGGGTCGATCTTGTATGTTGTTGTATTGCAATAAATTACAAACTGGCCCCGGGGCCACAACCGCCCGGCGGCCAGTCGCCCTCGCGGCCCGCGCGGCCCTCGCCCGGCGGCCAGTCGCCCTCGCGGCCCTCGTGGTGGCACTGGCCATGGCGGCAGCGGGCGCGGACCAGGTCTTCACCGATGCCCTGGGCCACACCGTCACCTGGTCGGAGCCCCCGGAACGGATTGTGTCGTTGTCGCCCAACCTGACCGAGATCCTCTTCGCCATCGGCTGCGATGCGCGGGTCGTGGCGGGCGTCACCAGCTACTGCAACTACCCGCCCGAGGTGGCCGGGCTGCCCCGCGTGGGCGGGGTTGCGGATCCGAGCCTGGAAGCGGTGACCGGGCTCGAGCCCGACCTCGTCCTTGCCACGCGCGGCAATCCGGTCGAGTTCATGGAATCGCTCACGCGGCTGGGCATCCCCGTGTATGCGGTGGAGGCCCGCGGCGATCTCGAACAGATCCTCGCCCTCATCCTCCAGGTCGGGGCCGTGACCGGACATCCCGAGGGGGCCCTGTACCTGGCCGACAGCCTGCGGCTCTGTCTCGAGAGCGTGCGCGCCCGCACGGCGGGGCTTCCGGACGATCAACACCCGCGGGTCTACATGGGCGAGCTCGACGGCGCCCACTGGGCGGCGGGCCCCAACTCCTACATCCAAGACCTCATCGCCGCGGCCGGCGCGCAAAACGTGGGCGACGTGGCCCCGGCCGACTGGAGCCCGCTTTCGCTGGAGGTCCTCATCGCTCGCCGGCCGCAGGTGTGGTTGGGCGCCTATGGCCCGACGTCGGGCGGCGACGAGGCCACGGTGCGGGCCCGCGCGCTCGAGATCCTGCGCACCCACGAGGGGTGGCGCGACACGCCCCTCGGGCGCACGCCCCGCCTGATGCTCATCGATGAGGACCGGCTGCAGCGTCCGGGCCCGCGCGTCTTCGCGGTGGCCGAGGAGCTCGCGCGCTTCCTCCACCCCGAGCTGTGGTCCGCCGGCGAGGGAGGTGACGCGCGATGAGCCGCCCCGCAGCGCGCCCACCCGTGCCTCCCGGTCCCCTCGCGGGGCAGCCTTCCGGGCGTCCCGGTCGCAGGCGCGCGGGCGCGTGGCTCCCGCTGCTGGCCCTCGCACTGCTCGCATCGATGTTCTTGTCGCTCGGGCTGGGCAGCACCGACGTCGGTCTGGCGGAAGCGGCGCGGGTGATTCGAGAGGCCCTCGGGGGCCACGACGGATCACCGGAGGCGAGCATCGTCCTCAGGATCCGCTTGCCGCGGGCGGTACTGGCGGTTCTGGTGGGCGTCCTGCTGGCCGTGTCGGGAGCGGTCATGCAGGGCTTCTTCCGCAACGCGATGGCCGACCCGTACCTGGTGGGCGTCAGCTCGGGAGCGGCGCTGGGCGCGGTGCTGGCCATGCTGATGGGCTGGAGCTTCACCCTCTGGAAGTTCTCGCCGGTGCCGCTGGCGGCGTTCGTCTTCGCGCTGGCCACGGTCGCGCTCGTCTACGCGCTCAACCGGCGGCGCGGGCGACTGCACGCCGAGGGGCTCCTGCTCTCGGGCATCGCCCTGGCCGCGGCGATCTCGGCGGTGGTGTCGCTGCTCTTGGTCATGAGCCGCAACGCGATCCAGCAGGTTCTCTTCTGGCTGATGGGTAGCCTCGCCTCGGCTCGCTGGGACCACGTCGAGGTCGTGTTGCCCTACGCGATCCTCGGCTTGGCGGTGACCTGGTACCTGGCGCGTGACTTGGATCTCCTGCTGTGGGGCGATACGACCGGCGCGTCCCTGGGCGTCAACGTCGAGCGCAGCCGCACCATCCTGCTGGCGGCCGCGTCGCTGATGACGGCCGCCGCGGTGGCGGTGTGCGGGATCGTGGGTTTCGTCGGGTTGCTGGTGCCGCACATCGCGCGATTCCTGGTGGGGCCCGTTCACCGGCGCCTGCTGCCAGCGGCCGCGCTCCTGGGCGGCGTGCTGCTGCTGTGGGCCGACGTCGTCGCCCGCACGGTCTGGGCGCCGGTCGAGCTGCCGCTCGGCGCGATCACCGCCATTGTCGGCGCGCCCTTCCTGGTCTACCTTGTGATGCGACGCCAGTCGGGCGGGATCTCCCTGCGGCCGTGAGGGTTGGCGTCGTCGTGGCCGCGGGGGCGTGATCGCGGGCACGGGGGCATGCTCGCGGGCGCGGAGGCGCGATCGCTGGCGCGGGCGCGGGGCGCGAATCGGACTCGAGGGGCCTTCTCTTGGCAGTGCTCAAGATCGCCTTCGTGGGGACGCACGGCGTCGGCAAGACCACGCTCTGCTACGAGCTGGCCGCCTACCTCAAGAAGCGCGAGCTGCGGGTGGACATGGTGCGCGAAGTCGCCCGCCGGTGCCCGCTCCCGATCAACCGCGACACGACGCGCGATGCGCAGGCCTGGATCCTCCACGAGCAGATCGCGGATGAGATCGCCATGGCCAATCGCGAGGACGTCGTGATCTGCGACCGCAGCGTCCTCGACAACTACGCCTACCTGGTCCATCGGCTGGGCCCCGACACAGTGCTCGATCCGCTCGTGCGTGCCTGGATGCGCACCTATACACACCTCTTCAAGATCCCCGTCATCAGCCCACCGGCCTTCGACGGCACGCGCGACACCAACCGCACGTTCCAGATGGCCATCGACCAGCAGGTCGAGGAGCTCATCGCGCGCTTCCAGGTCCCCATCCACCGCCTCGAGCCGCGGGATCGCCCGCACTGGATCGAGCGGGTGGCGGCGATGATTGGCGCGCTGCCCGAGCCGCCGCAGATGCGGCTGTTCGATGAGACGGCGGGAGCGGGGGGCGACGCGCCTGACGCGAGGGGCGAGCGGGAGGCCGGGGACGGCGAGCGGGAGGCCGGGAGCGGCGCCCTGGAGGCGGGCGACGAGGAGCTGAGGATGGGAGACGGCGCGCTGGATGCCGCCGACTACGACTCGGACCCTGGTGACTCAACCTCCACGACCCCTGGTAGCTGAATCGGACGGGGCGCGGAGCTCGCGATGCGGGTTGGTTTCTACCAGTTTGACGTAAGGAAGGCGAACCCGCGCGCCAACCTGGAGCAGGTGGCAACGGCCCTCGCTGGCCAGCGGTTCGATCTGCTCGTGCTCCCCGAGCTCTTCACCACAGGCTACTTGTTCGACGATCCGGGGGAAGTCGCCGCGTTGGCCGAGCCCATCCCCGGCGGCGAGACGTGCCGCGCGCTGAGCGTGATCGCCGCGGGGTCTGGGGGCGCGATCGTCGGGACTCTGCCGGAGCGGGATGGCGATCGGGTCTACAACACCGCCGTGGTGATTGGCCCTTCCGGCTGGATCGGCAGCCAGCGCAAGGTTCATCTCTCGCGCTACGAGAAGACCCTGCTGCAATCTGGCGATGACTTCGAGCCCATCCAGATCGTCGGCGTGCGGGTCGGCATCATCGCCTGCTTCGATAGCTGGTTTCCCGAGATGGCGCGCCTGCTCGTTCGGCAAGGGGCGCAGATCTTGTGCCAGCCGGCCAGCTTCGGCGGCACTATGACGCTTTCGGTGATCCGCACGCGGGCGGTCGAGAACCTGGTGTACACCATCACCGCCAATCGCATCGGGCGGGAGCGCAACCGATCGATCGAGGCGAAATTCCGCGGGGATAGCCGGATCATCGGACCCGGCGGCGAGATCCTGGCCGCGGCGGGCAACGAGGAAGCGCTGGCATTTGCCGAGATCGACCCCGCGCTCGCCTTGGAGAAGGTCAACGAGATGTGCGACTTCCCGGCGGAGTGGGCTCGCTACGATGTGGCCCGCGCGAAACCGGAGTGCCCCTAGAACCGGCGGTGGGAGCATCCGCCTTTGCGGCGAACGCTGCTGGCCGCCAGCCTCGAGCCTCCGACGCCACAAAGAGAACCCCCGGCACCCGCTCACGGGCGCCGGGGGTTCATGTCGTTCCCTGCCTTATTGCGCAGCGTCCTCGACTGGCTTCAGGCCTATGGCCAGATGAAGACCTGCTGCAGGACGAAGTGGGTGTACTCCGTGTCTTCAGCCCAGTCGTCCGCCTCAGCATCCCAGACCTGGTTCTTCTGGGTGATCAACTGGATCTCGGCCATCGTGCGCAGGTTCTTGGTCCAGTAGTAGATGAGCCCCGGGATGATCGTGGTGTGCTCGTTGTTCTCGCCCACCTCGATGTCGGAGCCCTCGGCGGCCTCGTCCGAACTGGTGTTCGGATCGAACATGCTGAAGCCGAGGTAGATACCCAGGTCCGGAGTCACCATGAGGCGCGCCTTCGCATACAGGTAGCTCCACTTGTAGAAGGAGGCGTCCTCCCAGGTGTCGCCTTCCTCCAGCGGCTCCCAGGCTCCGGTGTTGTCACCCATGTCGTACTCGGCCTGCAGGAGCAGGTTCATGGTCCCGAAGTCCTTCTGGAAGTTGATGTCGGCGCCGAAGGCCATGCCGCTGTTGCTGAGGTACTCGTCATCGTCAGTGTCGTCATAGGTGAGGCCCATGTCCTTGCCGGCTTCAGGCACCGTCGTCATCATCACATTGGCGCCGATCTCGAGCCCGGCAACTGACGGCGGCGTGATTACGACGCGCGCGCCGTAGTCGAGCGCAGGGTCCTGGGCGCCGACATAGAACTTGTTGCCGTTGCCCTCGAAGACACCCGCGTGCAGCTTGAAGGCCTCGTGCGAGAAGTTGGCCATGAGGCCGTAGCCGAAGCTGGAATAGCCCAGACCCGTGAACACGCCTTGGCCATAGTGCCGATCGGCCGTGATCTGGTTGGCCGTCGCATAGAGCTGCTCAAGGCTGAAGGGCTTCTTGGTCCGACCGAACGTCAGCGAGAACATGTCGCTGAACTTCGGCTCGACGTAGGCGTACTGCAGCGTGTGGCTCCCGGTTTCCTTCAGGTCCGTCTCCACCCGCCAGGCGACCTTCTTGACGATCTTCCCGCCGTCGACCGCACCGGCCCAGACAACGCGGTTGTAGGCCATACCGAAGCCGAGATTGTTCTTCACGTCATCATTGCCGCTGTCGATCATCCGCAGATTCGGGGCCATGTAGCCGAAGATCTTCATGTTCTCGCAACCGGCGCACTGGGCCCAGGCAGTGCCCGACATCACCAAGGCCAACCCCAGAACCACCAAGAGAAACCTTCTCATCGCTACCTCTCCTCAGGTTCAGGTCCTGCGATCCCCCGGTAACACTCCCTCGGCTCCCGCGAGCCCCATCCGGGCGACCACCCGATCCGTTTCGGAAGGTGCCAAAAGGGGCGCCTTCCCTGACACCTCCATCTAGCGAGCACGACGAGTGGGCCTCACTTCCCGGCGGCCGGGGTTCCTGTTCCCGATCCCGCCCGCCTGGCCGGGACCGCATCGCCGCTCGGTACGTCGATCCGGTTCCCTGGCCGCTGGGTCAGCTCAGTCCACCTCGCTTCCCACGGTGCCTTCCAAGGTCGCCGGATTCTTAGACCAACCCCGGATTCCGTCAAGAGCAAAACCGCGGTCCTGCAGCGGCGGACCGAGCGGCGGACAGAGCGGTAGACAGAGCGGCAGACAGACCGGAGTACCGGGCAGCGGATAGAATGGCCCCCGACCATCCGGTCGAGGGCCATCACAACTCGTTTGCCTATAGCGGTTTGCAGACTAGGTCCGCATCCAGCGAGCGGGGTCCGTCCTGCACAATGCTGCGACGGGCGCCACGCAGCGCGGGGCCTGGCCCTGCCAGAGCGGCGACCAGCTCTACCCCGCCACTCGCACGCACCGGAATCCGAGGCCATCGAAGGCGCGTCCCGGGGGCTGCCCGAACCGCTTGGCGCAGCGCAGCTCCTCCAGGCCGCTCCCCCAGGAGCCGCCCCGCAGCACCCGCGAGCTGCGCGGGCGGGGCTGGACCGGGTTGGTGAGCGCCGTGCGGTCGTACGAGGCCTTCCAATCGTGGCACCACTCCCAGACGTTGCCGAGGAGATCGCGCACGCCCAGCGCGTTGGTCCCGTCCGGGAACTGCCCGACGCGCGTCACGCCACCCATCGCGCGGCCGAAATTGCCCTCGATGCCCGGACGAGGGGTGGCGTCGCCGGTCGGGAACATCCGGCGGTCGTTGTACTGCGCGACGTACTCCCACTCAGCCTCGGTGGGCAGGCGCCAGCCCTCCGATGCGTACGGGTCGCGCCGCGGGAGGCTCTCCCAGATGCCGCCCATCTCGTAAGCTGGCGCCAAGCCGGCCAGCCAGCTCCGGATGTTGCAGTAGAGTGCCGCCCCATACCAGGTCACATACGTGGCCGCCAGGTCCTCGCGGAAGGGAACGGGCGTAAAACCGGAGGCTTCGCCGAACTGAATCCCGTGGGTGCTGGCTCCCCGCCGCGGCGCCACCCGCAGCAGGGCCTCGCCGGTTGCGGCCAGGACCACCACCGTGTCCTTGTCCACCCGCAGAAGCTGCTGGGAGCGCGCCCAGTTGAAGGCCTCGCAAACCTGGGCATTGGTGACCTCGAAGCGGTCCATCAGGAACGGGTGCGTCAGCGTAATCGTGCGCTCCGGACGCTCCAGCGTGTCGCGAGCCGCGCTGTTGCCCATGACGAAGGTGCCCGGCTCGACGCGCACGACATCGAGCCCGTGGGTCCTGTAGGGCGTCACTGTGGGGCCGGGCATGACGTCGGGACTCGGGAGGCGAGTCGTCTGACCGGCCGCGTTGGTCAACGTGAAGTAGAAGTCATAAGCGCCGGGGGCCAGCATGGTGTCGTATTCATAGAGCGGATCGCCCGATTCTGCCGGAACCAGCCGCATTCGGCAGGGAACCCCGCTGATGACAACATAGGGCAGCACCCCAGGCGTCAGGGGGGTTCCCGGTTCAAGCTTCTCGCGCAGCTGGAAGATGAAGGCTGATTGTTCGGTACCGGCTTCGGCGACAATCCGTCCGCCCCACAAGGTCGGACCGCCCTCCTCGTTGGGCAGGGTGATATTCAGCACCATGCTCAGCGGCGACCAGTTGGAGTTCTCGTCACGGGTCCTGAGCGCGACATAGTAAGTAAGAGCGGGCGACAGGTCTTCGATGGTCGTGGACTCGCGCTGACGGGCGAACCCGGGGCTCGGTATACCGGACACGATGGTGGCCTGCGACCAGTTCGTTTCGTCCAGGGGCGTGGTGGCATACCGCAGATCATAGGCTGCGGCACGGCCGCTCCAACCGTCGTCACCAGGCGCGCTCCACGAGAGCTTGAGCCGCGTCGGGGCCACCCGATCGATCTGCAGAGAGCTCATGGCGGGCGGAATCGTGTCGGGCGGGCGGGCAGGCCCGTCCTCGTCGTCGCCGCAACCCGGGAGCAGGGGGACCGTGAGGAACAGGCCGAGCGCCGCGACGGAAAGCAGCCCCTTGCGTCCAAGACCGATGCGCATGGTTGGATATCCTCCCTTACGGAGAGTGCACGCCTGACCACGTGGGCGGGTCAGTCTCGTCATGTAACCCCATCCGGACCTGGGGCGTCAAGCTTCGAGGTGCCCGCCCGCCGGCTAAACTCCGGCCCCGGCAAGCCGTTGGCTCCCTGACCCGGCACCGGCGCGCAGGGCGATCGCGTCCCCGCGATCGCCCCCTACCAAGGAACCGCTCCTGCGGCTAGTATAGGATTTCCCGGCAGTTCTGCCCGCGCCGGACGAAGGGTTGGGTGAGCGGTTCCGCGGGCACGCGCGAGGCGGGCCGGGCGCCGGTCGGCCGCGGTGGGCCGTTTGGGGCCCGCCGCCACGGGCGCACCGGAGGGCGCGCTGCAACGGGTGCGCCCGCGGCCTTCCCGGGGTGTGGCAACAGGGTGTGCGAAAGGAGGCGGCAGGGACGTGGCGATGAGATTCACCAACACGATGACGGGGCGCGCGGAGGAGTTCCAGCCGCTCGATCCGGGGAAAGTCCGCATGTACCACTGCGGGCCGACGGTCTACTCCTACGCCCACATCGGGAATTACCGCGCCTTCCTGATGGCCGACCTGCTCCGCCGGCTGTTCGACTTCCACGGCTTCGCGGTCACGCAGGTGATGAACATCACCGACGTCGGCCACATGACGGTCGACACCGACGACGCCGGCGAGGACAAGATGGAGGCCGCCGCCCGCAAAGAGGGCAAAGATCCCTTCGAAGTGGCGCGCTACTACGAGCGCGCATTCTTCGAGGACCTCGACGCGCTGGGCATCCGGCGTGCGCACCACTACCCGCGCGCGAGCGAGCACATCGCGGAAATGATCGGCCTCATCGAAAGCCTGCTGGCCAAGGGGTATGCCTACCAATCCGGCGACACGATCCTGTTCGACATCTCGAAGTTCCCCAACTACGGCAAGCTGTCCCGCAAACGACTGGAAGACCTGGAGAGCGGAGCCGGCGGCCGGCTGAGCGAGGAGCTTCTGGCGGAGAAACGCAACCCGGGTGACTTCCGGCTGTGGAAGACCGATCCGACCCACCTGTTGCAGTGGGATTCGCCGTGGGGCCGCGGCTATCCGGGCTGGCACCTGGAGTGCTCCGTCATGGCCCGCAAGTACCTGGGCGACACGCTCGACATCCACACGGGCGGCGAGGACAACATCTTCCCGCACCACGAGAGCGAGATCGCGCAGATCGAGCCCGTCACCGGTCGACCGTTCGTGCGCTACTGGATCCACAATCGGCATCTGATGGCCGAGGGGCAGAAGATGTCGAAATCGCTGGGCAACTTCTACACCGTGCGCGGCTTGATCGCCGAGGGCTATCAGCCGCTGGCCATCCGCTACCTGCTGCTCTCAGGCCACTACGCCGCGCCGCTCAACTTCACCAAGGAAGGCCTCAAGGGGGCCTGGGAGAGCGTGACCCGCATCCGCAGCTTCGTCCGGCGCATGGACGAGCTGGCGGGAGCGGCCGCGGGGCCGAGCGCGGGTGCCGCCGCGAGCGCGGCGCCGGGTACCGGCGGGGGTGCCTTGCCGGCCGCCCAGGCCTTCGTGGATGAGTTCACCGCCGCCGTGGACGACGATCTCAACATGTCGAAGGCCCTCGGGCACCTCTTCGACTTCATGCGGGAGATCAACCGTGAGGAACCGCGGGGGGCGGCGGCCAGTGCGGCGGCCGAAGCGGTGCGCCGGGTCGATGGGATCCTCGGGATTCTCGAGAGCGCGCCCGCGGGCGGCGCGGATGATGCGCGCATCGACGATCTCGTCCAGCAGCGGATCGCGGCGCGCCAGGCCCGCGACTTCGCCCGTTCGGACGCTATCCGCGATCAGCTCGCAGCCGAGGGCATCGTCCTGGAGGACACCAAGGACGGCACGCGGTGGTACCGGAAGTAGCCTCTACGTGTGCGGCGCGTAGGCGACGTGCAAGTGGAAATCCTGGCCTTCCGCCTCGAAGGTGGCCGTCCAGCACTCCGCGTTGCGGGGGAAACCGACCTCGTGACCCTGGCCGGTGATCACGTTGGGCAGGGCGGCTTTGAACTTGTACGGGGTTCCCAGCAGCGCGTTCTTGGCCGAGCCGGCGATCATGTTGATCAACTCGCCGACGCCGTCATGAATATCCGATTCATCGAGCTGGCCGTCGCCGAGACCCAGAATGCGCGCGACCACGGTTTTCGCCAGCGGCATGACGAAGCTGATGCCGACGAAGCCCTCGCCATGATCGGCGGTGACGCCCATCACCGCCGAGACATCGCCGCTGAAACGGTCGGTCTGGACGATCCGGATGCCCTTGACCACCGGGGTCAACCCCGCCATGGTGTGGAGCGTCGTGATCGTTCCCTCGACGAAGGGCTTCAGGTACTCCTTCTTGAGCTTCTCCGCGATAGCGCCGTCGATGGCCATAGATCTCCCTTTCTTGGTTCAGAACATCCCACCCAAGACGTCGGAACGTTCGGCTTCTGTCTTTAGGTCTTCGAGCATCTGTGGTACTTGGTCGGCCGACAGGCCCAGATCATGCCAGGCGCCCTGGCTGAAATCGCTGTAGAACCCCTCGAGCGTATCGCCGATCGACTGATTCACGCAGATGAAGTCGGCCAGGTGGACCATCTGCGCGACCGTGCGACTCCTGGCCGCGGCGCGGTCCGGGTCGTGATGCCACGTGATGGCATCGACCACCGTTTCCGGCAAGCGCCAGCTTTCGAGCAGGATCCCGCCGATCTCACCGTGATGGATGCCGAGCACCTGAGTCTCGGCCGCCACCAGGGGGATGCCGCTCTCCTGAGCCTGCTTTCGCACCTGGGCAAACTGCTCCGGGAAGAACTGGTCCAGGACCAGCATGCCGACGTCGTGCAGCAGGCCGGCGACGAAGGCGTCGTCGGCCTCTTTGTCCGCCAGCAAATTCGTGTCGCGGCTGGTGCGCCGGAAGATCCTCGTCGCCATGCCCACCGTCAGGCAGTGCCGCCAGAATTCGACGTGATCGATGCCCGCCCCGAAGCCTTCGAAGGCCCGGATCAGCGCTGAAGACATGCAGACGCGCCTGACCTCGTTGAAGCCCAGCCGCGCGACCGCCTGCCGCACCGAGGCGATGCGCTTGCTCAGGGGGCCACGGAAGACCACCGAGTTGGCCACGCGCAGCACCGAGGCGGTCAGGGCCGGGTCCTGGCTCACGATCGCCGCGATCCGGTTGGCGGCCGACATCTCGTCGCGCAAGGCCTCCTCGACCTTGAAGAGGACTTCCGGCATCGTCGGCAGGTAGGCGATCCTCTGGAGCCTACTCTCGATCCTCTCCCGAACAGAATTCATCAGCCGACTCCTCCGCACCGGGCCTAAGCCGCCCGGCCCAAGCCGCGCAGCCCAAGCCACCCGGCCTGGACCGCCCGGCCTAAGCCGCCCGGCCCAAGCACTCCAGCATCCGCGTGAGCAGGTCTTGCCGCGTGGCGGCCCGACTCACGCACTCGGTCGCGCCCGCCTGGAAAGCCTCGATGGCGTGGGCGGTCTCGTTCTCGCCGAACAGGACCACGATGGGCGTCTTCCCAAAGCGCTCGTGGCCCACGATTCTCCGAATCAGGTCGGCGTTGATCGAACCCGACGGGTCCCATCCCATGACGATGAGCGCGACATCCGGATAGTGGGATGTCAATGCATCCCAGACCTCGGTGGCGTCCACGGCCTCGACCGGTTGATGGCCGAGCACCTCGATCGCCTCCCGCAGGGTCTCGCGCAGGGTCTCCGTTCGTTCGGCCGCCAGGATTTGCATTATCGCCTCCGGAAACAGACGCAGCCTTCCAGGGGAACCTCCTGGAACAGGTCGCAGGCCGGCAGGGTCTCACCCGTACCGAGGAAGAGCACTCCGTCGGCGGTCACGGCGCCGCTGATGCGCGCCAGGATCTGCTGCTGGTGCTCCTGGGTGTAGTACTCGAGCACGTGACGCAAGAGCACGATGTCAAAGGGTCCGCCGGCCAGTCGATCCGCGGGGTCCAGCAGGTCGTGTTGCCGAAACCGCACACTGCGGCGGATGGCGTCGCGGATGCAGGCGACGCGGCCGCACTCCTGGAAAAAACGTTGTACATAGTCCGCCGGGAGCCCGTCGGTGTGCAGGGTCCGGGCGTCGTAGCGACCCGCAACGGCCAGGAAGATGGCGGACGGGGAGATATCGGTGGCGATGATCTCATAGTGTCCCGGGAGGCGCTCGCCCAAGCCCTGTCCCGTGAGCTGGGACAGCAACGCCATCACCAGCGAATATGGCTCCTGGCCCGTGGAGCAACCAGCCGACCAGATGCGGATGCGGTCGCTGGATCCGCAGGCCAGCCGTTCCTCCAGCGCCGGAACGACGGACGCGGCGATCGCCGCCAGGCCTTCAGGATCGCGGAACCAGGCGGTCTCGCGCGATATCATCGCGTTGGCGAGCTGATCCCGCAGCGCTGAGCCGAGCTCGGTCGCCCGGGCATAGAAGGCGTCGAACGTGGTGGTCCCGGTGTGGGCCATCAGCCGGGTCAAGCCCTCCAGGACGGCCGGGTGGCTCGCATCGCCGATCCGAAGCCCGCAGCGGGCCTCGAGCAGATCGCTCAGTCGTGAGAGCTGTTCCTGCGTCAAGAGTGTTGGCGTGATCATGCTGCTCCTCGCACGCGACTCGCCATCAACAGCGCCGCCTCCGCGATTCGTTCCAATGGCAACACCTGCTCGGCCGCGCCCAGACGAATCGCCTCGGCGGGCATGCCGAAGACCACCGACGTGGCTTGGTCCTGCGCGATAGTCCACGCGCCGGCGTGGAGCATCTCGAGCAAACCCGTGGCACCGTCGGAGCCCATGCCCGTCAGCAGAACGCCGGTCGCATTGCGGCCGGCCGCGCGCGCTACCGAGCGGAAGGTGACATCGACCGCGGGGCGCTGATAATGCTCGCGGGGCCCCTTGGTCAGCTCCACGTGATAGGCGGTCCCGGACCTGACCAACACCATGTGATGGTCGCCGGGCGCCACCAGGACGCGCCCCGCCTCGAGAACGTCGTCCTGCTCCGCCTCTTTCACATGCACGGCGCAAATCCGGTCGAGCCCTTCGGCGAAGCTGCGGGTGAAGTACGCCGGCATGTGCTGGACGACGAGCGTCCCGGGCGCGTTAGCCGGGAATCGTCGCAGGATGGCTTCGATGGCCCGCGTGCCGCCCGTGGAAGCTCCAATGGCGATGACGCGCCACGCTGGAAACCACAGCGCTCCAGGTGCCGCGGCTGCTGGTGCTGCCCCCGCTGCCGGTGCTGCTGCCCCTGCCGCGGCCGCCGCCCCCGCTGCTGCCGCCGCGGCCGCCCCCGCTGCCGGTGCTGCTGCCCCTGCCGCGGCCGCCGCCCCCGCTGCTGCCGCCGCGGCCGCCTTGATCTGGCGCGCCAGCGTGGCCAGACTCTCCCGCGAGTGCTCCGGGGAGGCGGGCTTGTTGAAGACATCGACGGCCCCCAGGCTCAGCGCCATCAGAGCCCGCTTGCTGCTCGAGTGCGGCTCGTTGGTCATGACGACCACCGGCAGCGGCTCGTGCAGCATGATGTCCTTCAGGAACTGGAGCCCCCCCGAACCTTCCGCACCGAGATCCAGGACGAGCACATCCGGTCGCAAGCGCCGGAGGAGCATGCGGGCCGCGCTCACAGCTTGGACACCGGCGACGACATCGATCTCGGGATCGCTGGCGAGGTGGGCGTGCAGTGCCCAGCGCATCATCGTGGAGTCTTCCACGATCAGTACGCGAACCATCCCCAGTGCACCTCGTGTGCCGCCGTCCTCGCGCGTGCCGGCACAGCCCCAGCCGCCGGCGCCCGTGTCGGTCCGGCTAACCTGCGCCGCGGTGGCGCCGCCTTGATCGCGCCCTGGCATCACGCAGCCTCGGCCGCCCGGTTCGATAGCCAGGCCCGCAGCAACAGCGGCCGGCCGTCGATCTCGAACCAACTCTCCGCCACGGAACATCCAGCGGGCAGCACCGTGATCCGCTCGGACACAGTTGGGATGCCCAGGTCGAACACGGGCTCCTGCCCGGCCAGTTCGGTGAGCAGATTGCCGCACAGGATGTTCATCGCTTCCTGCAGGGCTTCGATGTCCATCTCGCGGGCGTCGGCCCCGTCGTCGTCCACCACCAGGCCGAGCATGTTCACGGCGAGCTGGCGCGCCAACTCGCGGGGCGCCCACAGCTCGCAGCACCCGCCGAACGGCCCGTCGAAGGTGAGCTGCACCCCGTACGCCCCGAAAGCCAAGGAGTCATAGGGCTGGGCCTTCGCCGGCAGGGCCAGAACATAGGCGGCATCCTCGAGCACGCGGGCCCCCACGCGCGCGAGCAGCTCCCTTTCGATCTGCATGGTCTCAGACTCCCAGAGTCCGGTGGTTGCGACCGTCCGCACGCGAGACACAGTGCCCGCCGCGAGCGCGGCCGTCCGCCCGCGAGACACAGTGCTCGCCCCCGGGGCATTCTTCGGCCATCCCGCGGCGTTTCTTGGCTGATATCCGTAACTCGGGGGAGTGCTTACGGCTCGGACCATCGAACTTGATCGGGCTGGATCTTGTCAGCCAGCAGGCGCACCTGGATAGGCCCGCGAATGGGCCAGGCTCCGCCTCTCCCGGGCGCGGGGAGAGACCGCTTCAGATAGGGGCCGGGCCGGGCGAAAACTGATGTGGACACATGATACCCCCCCCTGCGAACCGGTGGGCGGCCGCCGCGGCGGGGTTACGCTGACCCTGGAGGAGAACCGGCGATGTCGCTGAAGCTCATGACGGTCGATGACAGCCGGACCATACGCCGAATCGTGGCCACCTATGCCAAGGAACTGGCGCCGGACGTGGAGATCATCGAGGCAGCTAACGGCCAGGAATGCGTAGACAAGTGCAAGGAGGCCCCTCCCGACATCATCATCCTCGATGTCAACATGCCGGTGATGACCGGGGAGGAGTGCCTGCAGGCGCTGCGCGCGAGCGACAAGACGAAGAACATCGCCGTCGTGATGCTGACCACTGAATCGGAGAAGACCCTGGTTGTACGCCTGCTCCAGCAGGGCGTGCAGCAGTTCATCATCAAGCCCTTCGAGAAGCAGGAATTCCTCACCAAGGTCGGTGGTGTGCTGGCCAAGATGCCCAAGCACAAGGCAGTCGGCGCGACCAAGACACCTGAGGGCAAGTACATCATCGTGCTCGAGGACAAGGAGCACATCGCCGCCATGCTCGTCGAGACGGCCAAGGACCGGTACGAGGCGGTCGTGACGGCTGACACGGGCGAAGCGTTGTCGCATCTCAAGAAACGAGCGCCCCAGATCGTGATGGCCAACCTGGCCCTGGATAAGGCCGATGCGTTCGAGATGTTCGTGCAGATGCGCAAGGTTCCTGACCGGCAAGATGTCCGCTACATCGGCATGTGCCTGAAGACCGCCTCAGAACTCATCCACCGCGCCCGTGGCACGGGCTATATCGAAGTGCTGACCAAACCGTTCACGCCCGACGACGTCAGAGGAGTCCTCACGTCATCCACCAAGGGCACTGTGCAAGTGGAGATCGACAAAGACGTCTACATCATTCGCAGCGTCGGCGGGACCTTCCAATCCGTGCTGCCCATCATCATGAAGAGCGTCGACCAAGCCGCGGAAGAGGGCTTCCTGAAGGTGCTGATCGACCTCACCAATGTCGCGGAGACAGAGCTCGGCGACGTCACGCTGTGGGGCACGATCGCCGAGAAGACGAACTCGCTGGGGATGAAGGCCTCGTACATGTCGCCCTCGACGGAGGTGGTGCGCAAGCTCAAGGGGCTGGTCGACACGGCGGACTTGGTGGTGTGCACCGAGCAAGGGGAGGCGATGCAGGCGCTGGCCGCGTGACGGTTGTGGCCCTTGACAGACCTGGGCCGGAAGGCAGAGAATCCCCCGGTGCTGCAATCCGGAAGTGCTCTGCTCCCTGCCTGGTGCCCGCATCCGGATGGCGCTGGGAGGAGGGGTGGTTGAGGTCAAGGGGCCGCCGTCGCGCCTTGCGGGGGCGACCCCTTGAGGTCTCCGGCGGTGACTCATGCGCCAGCACCCCACCGAGGCCGTCAGGGCAGTCACGGTAGGCCGATGATCCCCGAGAATCCGACAGAATGGCGCCGCGACCCTGACACGGGCCGCCCGGTCGCCTTGACCCGGCTGCGCGTGCGCTACTCCGAAATCGACCGCATGGGGTTTGCCTACAACGCCCACTACCTGACCTGGTTCGAGCTGGGCCGCTCCGAGTTCATGCGCGCGCTGGGACTCCCCTACCGAGAGGTCGAGGAGCGCGGCTACTACCTGCCCCTGGTGGAAGCGGCGCTCACCCTGCGTTTGCCGCTGCGCTACGACGACGAGATGACCGTCGAGACACGCATTACCGAGCTGCGCTCGCGCACGGTGACGTTCGGATACCGGATCGTCCGCGGCGATCGGGTCCATGCCGAGGGCCAGACCCGGCACGCCTGTATGTTGGCCGAAACCGGTCGCGCCACGACCCTGCCCGACTGGTTGTCCGCACTGCTGGCCGCGACCCCGCGCTAGCGCGGCGGCCGAACCGGCGCGCGAAAAAAAGCCCTCCACACCGAGTTTTCCCCCTTTCCCAAGAGCGCCTGGCGGGCCCCTCTGGAACCCATGGCCGGCGACGTGATTAGCCCTCTCGCTCCCGGACGGAAAATGTGGAAAACTCATTGGAAAACGGTCACTTCCGACCCGCGCGGCGGGGCTGGGGCTTGACATTCGCGACACAATCTGGCAATGATTGTAGGCCGGCAACGGGCTACCCGTGAGCGGTCTGCGGATCCCACCCACATCCGGAGAGCCCCATGCCGGTGGGCAAAGGGCATCTTGTAATCGCAACTCTCAGAATTGCAGGCAGATAAGGCACGCCAGCCCGGTAGTGAGTCGCGACAGCGGGATGGAGCCCCGCGGCACTGGGTCTCGACGAGGGGCCAAGCCGCGCGAGCTGTCGCCGTACCGGGGGATCCGCAGGTGTCGCGGGAATCGCTGTGGATAACCACCCAAGGTTGTCCACAGAGGGAACGGCGCGTGTGGATAATGCGCCGGACGAAAGGACTCGAGGCAAGGAAGACATGGCGAATCCGGCTGTTTCGAGCGCGAAGCTCACGACAAGGAAGCGCGTCACCTCTACGGGTGTCCGCGTGGCGGGATCAGGAGCACGTGCGGCAACTCACGTGGCCCATGAAGAGGGTGCGACCCTTGCACGGGTGCGGGAGTTCGTACAAGTGCAGCTCGATCGCGCACTGGAGCATGGCGAGATCGAGGTGCTCATCGCGGCCATTCTGGCGGCGACGCGACGCCGTTCTTCCGCCGAAGTCGAGCCGATCAAGGCGCACATGTTCCAGCAGATCCTCCAGCGCGTCGAGGACCCGAACTATCGGCGCGTGCTGTGGACCTGGACCCGGCTGTCTGCCGCGCGGCCCGAGACCGAGGCCCGCGAGATGGCCTGCGCGCTCCTGGATTCGTTCTGGCGAGACCATCGCAAGGAGGTGGAGCGCCTGGCCCTGAATCTGGCCCGGGACGAGGATGAGATTGTACGCCAGTACGCGGCGGCGACCATGTCCCGGATTGTCCGCGGCAACTTCCGCTTGCGCCTGCGTCATTTGCAGCTTTGGAGCCGGAATCCGGACCCGTCCGTGCGCCGGCAAGTCATCATCGCCACCGTGGGCGTGGCGGATCCCGCCTATCCCGAGCGGGCCAAGCCGCTGCTCGACATGCTGGAACCTCACCTGTCCGACCGCGATCCCTACGTGCGGCGCAACCTCGGACCCTTTGCGCTCGGCCAGGGGCTGCTGCGCGCCTATCCCGAGGCGACGCTCGTACGCTTCAAGCAGTGGATGCACTCGGACGACGAGGTGGTGCTCTGGAACATCGGCATCGCCTTGGCCGCGGTTCACGACCTGGAGCAATGGGAAGCAGCCCTCGAGGTGCTCCGCGTGCTGGCGGCCGATCAGCGCCGATTCGTCTGGGGGGCTGCCTCGGCCGGGCTGGCGAACCTTGCCATCCGCCGGCCCGAGCAGGTCAAGCCGATCCTCAGGCGCTGGATGCGCGACCCGAAGCTCCGCGTATCGGTTTCCTCGGCGCAGCGGGGGCTGCCCTGCTGACGCCGGGGTTCGCGGGTCGGTGCCATCGCCCGCGGACTCGTGGACCTTGCCGCCCGGTCGGATCGCCGGCCGGGCGATCTGGTTTAGGTCTGCTGCCTGGTGCCGGCCCCGTTGCCGCTGCGGCGCGGACCTTGCATCAGGCGCGCGTCGCCCCGCGCCTTGTAGCGCCTTGAAGCGTGTCGCCCCGCGCCTTGACAGCGCGTGACCGGAGGCACAAACTCATTGCTTGGAGGCTCCGCTGCACTCGGCACAAGCCTCATGGCCAGTAGCGGAGAAGGGTTCCTGGGCTGATTCTCAAGGAGTTGCAATGGCAGTGATGCCAGCCGAAGTGTGCTATCTACGTCTCATCCTGCACAAAGACACTGACGGTATTCTCATGGTGCGTAAGCGCACCGGCCCGCGCTGCGCGGCGATTCCGGAGATTCGCGAGCTGCGCACCCTGCTCCGGCTGCTGGTGGAACACGGCATCGAGAAGATCCGCCTGACCGGCGAGGATCCGGGCGAACGCGATGACCTGGCGGAACTGATCAGCCTAGTGGGGGGCATCGATGGCGTTCGTGAAATCGCCATGACCACGAGCGGGGTCGGCCTGAGCGATCGGATCGCTGATCTCGCCTCGCGCGGCCTGGAGGTGATCAACTTCTATCTGGATTCCCTGAAGCCGGAGCGCTACGCCCAGATCACGGGCAAAGACGCCCTGGCCGAAGTCTGGTCGGCGGTTGAGCAGTCACTCGCCGCCGGTCTCGTGGTCAAGTTCAACGTGGTTCTGCAGCGCGGCGTCAACGACGATGAGATCGACGAGCTGGTGGCGCTGACGCATGATCGTCCGATCCACCTGCGCTTTATCGAATGGAACACTCAGATCAACCGGGTGGCCCAACCGGGGAGCTTCATCTCGGTGCACGAGATCATGTCGGCCATCAAGCCACCGCTCATCCCGCGCCGGGCGCGCCACATCGACGGGCCCGCGCTGGTCTATGACATCCCGACCCACGCCGGCAGCCTGGGGTTCATTCCCAACGTCACTGAGCACTTCTGCGGCGCCTGCAACCGCATCGGACTGACGGACCACGGCGAGATCATGAGCTGCCTGTTCGGCCGGGGCCTGAATCTCGTACGCCACTTGCGTTCGCCGGCGGGTGTGAGCTCGGTCAGCGACTTCATCGATCGCGTGCTGCGGCGCAAGATGCTCCTGTCCGCCAGGCTCGAGGGGTACACGCCGGTGCCCGCGCCGTCGACGGCGACGGGCGTTGCCGTGATGCCGCAGTGAAGGCCCTCCAGGTCGTCGGCAGAAAGAAGGTCGGCAAGACCACCTTCGTCACGCGGTTGATCCCGCTCTTACGCGGGTGCGGCCTGCGCGTCGCCAGCGTCAAGCACACGAGCAATCCCTATGCGCTCGACCGCCCGGGCACCGACTCGCAGCGCCACCGCGAGGCCGGGGCTGAGGCGACCCTGGTGCTGACCGCCTCCCACGGCGCGCTGCACTTCGCGGCGCCTATAGACCCCATAGACCCCACGGACGCCGCGGACCCCGCAGCCGGGGAGCGGCTGATGGCGCGCCTGCTGGGCGAGTTCGACCTGGTGATCATCGAGGGGTGGCGGGAACGCCGCGGGCCACGCATCGAGATCCTCGCGACGGACGCCGAGGGCAGCGCCGACCCGCTCGAGCACCCCGACCCCGCGGACTTGCTGGCGTTGGTGCTGGGGCCGCAGGCACCGCGCGATTGCGCGCCGGCGTCACCGGGGGAACGCGTGCGGCCTGGAGGGGCGGCGTCGCCTGCGGTGGGAAGCGCGCAGCCTGGAGCGCCGGCGTTGCCCGCGGTGCCTGTTTTCGCCTGGGATGATGTGGAAGGTGTGCGCGATCTCGTCTTGCGGTGGATGGCGGGGGATTAGGTCGGACGCCGCGGAGAGCGGCGGACGATGCGCCCGTCAGTTCCCCACCAGCAGCCCCCCATCAATGACCAGCGTCTGCCCCGTGAGGTAGGTGTTCTCCTCCGAAACCAGGAATGCTACGAGGCGTCCCAGCTCGGACGGCTCTCCCTGGCGTGCAAGCGGGATGCGCGCGGCTGTCTCCTGCTGCACGTCCGCCAAAGTGACCCCGCGCTGCTCGGCGATCGCTGCCTGCACCTCGCGCGAACGCTCGGTGTCGAAGAATCCCGGGGCGATGGCGTTGACGAGGATGCCGTCGGGCGCGAGCTCGCCGGCGAGATGACGGACCAGGCCCATCACCGCGGGGCGCAGCGCGTTGGAGACGACCAGGCGACGCACGGGTTTGATGCCCGAGATCGAGGCGGTGATCACGATCCGCCCCGTGCCGCTTGCACGCAGCAAGGGCAGGGCCGCGCGAATGGAGCGGACGGCGCTCAAGAAGATCAGCTCGAAGCCCGCGCGCCAGGCGTCGTCGTCGGTGTCGGCGAAATCCCCGGGGGGCGGTCCGCCGGCGTTGCACACGAGGATGTCGAGGCGGCCGAAGCGCTCCTGCGCGGTGCGCACCAGGCGCGCGGCGGTGTCGGGCGCGGTGACGTCGCCGGGGACGACGATCGGCGGGTGCCACGCGTGTGAAGCGGTGTCGCCCGACTCGCTGGGCGTGGCACGCGCGGCAGGGCGAGACGCAGCGGCGTCCATGGAAGCTGTGATCGCCTCAGCCGCCGCAGCGAGCTTCTCGGCCGAGCGGCTGCACATCAGCACCCGCGCCCCGCGCGCGCCCAGCTCGCGGGCGATGCCTGCGCCGAGGCCGGCGCTGGCGCCCGTGACGATGGCAGCCCGGCCGCTGAGTCCGTGAGTTTCCTCCATGCGCGATACCCCTTCGTGCTCCCAGGGTCGCCGCGGGGACCGGTGCCCCCGGCCCCCCTTGCCGCGCCGATCATACGGGCTGGACGGCCCTACGTTCCAGGCCCCTGCCTGTGCTATCCTCATCCGAGGAACACCGATCGTCCCGCAAGCGTGGCGGCTGACCCAGCGGCATTCCACCTGTGCGATGAGGAGGGGATTCCCATGCATAGCTCCCCGCGCTTCCCAGCCCGGCTGGCCGTCGCGGTCCTACTCGGCACCGCGCTGCTGCCCGGGGCGTCGGCGGCCACCTACGTGATCAACCCCGAGGGAACGGGCGATTTTCCCAACATCCAGGCCGCGATCGACTACGTGTCGGCTGGGGACGTGATCGAACTCACCGACGGCACCTTCACGGGCACCGGCAACAACGACGTCGATTATCGGGGCAAGGCGGTAACGGTGAGGTCCCAGCACGGGTCCGCGAGCACGACGATCCTATGCGCCGGCGGACAGGCCTTCCTGTTCCAGACCGGCGAGGAGAACGGATCATGCCTGTTCGGCGTCACGATCCGCGGAGGCCAGGCGGACGAGGGTGGGGCCATCTACATCGACGGTGCCGGCCCGACGATCGTAGGCTGCAGCTTCCAAGAGTGTCAGGCCTCCATCAATGCCGGCGCCATCCGCGTGATCGGCGGCGAGCCGATCATCCGCGAGTGCGATTTCATCGAGTGCTTCGCCAAGGAACGGGGGGGAGCCATCTACACAGGGCCGGGTGCGGAGCCCACAATCGACACTTGCGTGTTCGAGTGGTGCCAGGCCTTCGAGCGCGGCGGAGCGATCTACGTAGGTGCATCGCCGGCCACGGTCGACGACTGCCTGTTTCTGTACAACCGCTCTTTCCTCGGCGGCGCGGTCGCGCTCGTCAACTACAGCGCCACCTTCACACGCTGCACCTTCTACAAGAATGACACCAACTCGCGCGGCGGTGGTGGGGCTGTGTGGTCCTGCGACTTGCAGGGTAATCCGATCCTGGCGAACTGCACGCTCTACGACAACCAGGCCAGCGCCAATAACGGGGCCATCTACCTCAACGGCGGCGCCAAGGCCACCCTCGGCAACACGCTGATCGCGTTCAACGTCGGCAAGTCGATCCACTGCGCGGACACGGCCACGGCCTCGCTGGCCTGCTGCGACCTCTTCGGCAACACCTCGGGTGACTGGGTCGATGTCATCGCGCCCCAGCAGGGGATCAACGGCAACATCCACGCGGACCCGCGCTTCTGCGATCCCAGCACCTCTGCCCTGGAGATCGAGTGCGGGTCGCCGTGCGCGCCCTTCACGCCGCCGAACCCGGAGTGCGACCTGATCGGCGCGTGGGGCATCGGCTGCGGCGCATCGCCGGTTGAGGCGCTGAGCTGGGGCGCCCTGAAGGCGCGCTTCCGGTAGACGGGCCTCGGGGGGTGAGCTGGGACAAGGGCGCGCCGCCCCGCGCGGTGGTCAGGGGCGGCGCGGATCGTGACGGCCGACAACCCTCGCGCCGGGTGGTCGCTCACCGCACGACGAAGTTCATCAGCCGGTTGGGCACGTGGATCACCTTGATGATCTGCTTGCCCGCGAGATGCTTGGCGATGCGACCGTCGGCTTCGGCGGCCCGGCGCACATCCTCGGCGGTGGCGTCGCGTCCCAACGTGACCGTGCCGCGCAGCTTGCCCAGCACTTGCACGGCGATCTCGACCTGGTCCTCGACGGTGAGCGCGGGATCGAAGGCCGGCCAGCGCGCGCTGAAGATGCTGCCCGTGCGGCCCAGCATCTCCCACAGCTCCTCCGCCTCGTGCGGCGCGAAGGGCGCGAGCAGGATCGGGAAGCTCGTCAGGGCGAAGTCGTCCAGCGTGGGCGCGGCGCGCAGCTCGGTCAAGAGCTCCATCAGCGCCGCGATCGCGGTGTTGTAGCTCAGGCCCTCGATGTCCTCGCCGACCTTCTTGATCGTCTGATGCAGCTTGATAGCGGTCGGCTTCGTGAGCTCGCCGCGCACGGGCACGGATTCGGCGCCCACACCCATCAAGTCGGTGCGATCGGTGCGGGCGCCGCTCGCCTGACCGCCGCCCGCCGGCCCACCAGCGGCCGGGCCGGCGCTCAGTACGTCGGCGTACAAGCGGTGCGCGCGCTCGAGGAAGCGGCGGATGCCGATGATGCCCGAGTCGCGGAAGTCGCCGCCCTCTGTGTAGGGGCCGAGGAACATCAGGTACATCCGCAGGGTGTCGGCGCCGTACTGCTCGACGTAGGCGTCCGGGTTCTCTACATTGCCGTGCGTCTTCGACATCTTGGCGCCTTCCTTGATCAACAACCCGTGGGCGCGGAACTTCTCGAACGGCTCCTCGAAATCGATCAGCCCCATGTCCTTGAAGGCCATGCAGAGGAAGCGCGTGTACATGAGGTGCAGCACGGCGTGCTCGTTGCCGCCGACATAGACGTCGACCGGCAGCCATTTGCGCGTCACCGCCGGGTCCCAGGCTTGCGTCTCGTCGTGCGACGACGGGTAGCGCAGGAAGTACCAGGCCGAGTCGAGGAAGTTGTCGCTCACGTCCGAGTCGCGGTGGGCCGGGCCGCCGCACGAAGGGCAAGTTGTCTCGTAGAATGGTTTGTGGCGCTCGAGCGGCTTGCCGCCCGGCGTGTCGGGCCGGAAGTCCTCGATCTCGGGCAGCCGCAACGGAAGCTGATCCTCGGGCACGGGGACCGTGCCGCACTTAGCGCAGTAGACGATCGGGATGGGTGGACCCCAGTAGCGCTGGCGCGAGATGCACCAGTCGCGCAGACGATACTGCACAGCCGCCTTGCCCTGGCTGCGCGCCTTGAGGTCGGCGGTGATGCGGCGGATGCACTCCTGGGAGGGCAGGCCGTCGTAGGGGCCCGAGTTGATCATCGTCCCCTCGGCGAGAAAGGCCTCACCCTCGGGTAGCTCGCCGTTCTCGGGCAGGATGACGGGAATGATGGGCAGATTGAACTTCTGGGCGAACTCGAAGTCGCGCGTGTCATGGGCGGGGACGGCCATGATCGCGCCCGTGCCGTACTCGATCAGGACGTAGTCGGCCACCCAGATGGGGATGCGATGCCCGTTCACCGGATTGAGCGCATAGGCGCCCAAAAAGACGCCCGTCTTCTCGCGCTCGGCGCTGGCGCGATCGACCGCCTTCATGCGCGCCGCGGCCTGGCAGTAGGCCTCGACGGCGGCACGCTGCTCGGGGCTCGCCATCTCGGGCACCAGGGGATGCTCGGGCGACATCACCATGTAGGTTGCGCCAAACAGTGTGTCGGGCCGTGTCGTGTAGACGCGCAGGTGATCCTCGCGCCCGACAAGCCGAAAGTCGACCTCGGCGCCAGTGCTGCGGCCAATCCAGTTGCGCTGAGCGGTCTTGGTCGTCTCCGACCAGTCGATCCAGTCGAGATTGTCCAGCAGCTTCTGGGCGTACTTGGTGATGCGGAAAAACCACTGCTCGAGCTTCTTCTGCTCGACCTGCGTGCCGGGATGGCGCTCGCACTCCCCGGCGATGACCTGCTCGTTCGAGATCACCGTGTGACACTTGGGGCACCAGTTGACCGGCGCCAGCGCCTTGTACGCCAGGCCATACTTGTACAACTGCAGGAAGATCCACTGCGTCCAGCGGTAGTAGTGCGGATCGGTGGTCAGCACCTCGTGCGACCAGTCGACCATTAGGCCCATCATCCGGAGCTGCCGGCGAAAGTTGGCGACATTACTGGGGATGAGCTTGTTGGGGTGCGTGTTGACCCTCAGGGCGAAGTTCTCCGAGTGGATCCCGAAGGCATCGAAGCCGATCGGCTCGAAGACGTCGTGGCCTTTCAGGCGATGGTAGCGGCCCTGGATATCGGCGCCTGTAAAGGCGTAGACGTTGCCGACGTGCAGGCCCTCGGCCGACGGGTAGGGGAACATCATCAAGGTGTAGAATGGGTTCTTGGCCCCCGCCAGGTCGGGCTCGTTGGTCTTCTCGTCCGTCCAGCGCCGCTGCCATTTGGCCTCGATGCGCGCGGGGTCGTAGGGTTCGAAGGGCATGACGGATCTTCCTCGTTCTTTCTATCGACTTCTTCTCTTTCTTCTCTCGGCCGACGTCGGCTTTGCGCGGCGGCCGGGGACGATCCGCCGCTCCGCACCGGGACGGCTCCGCCGCCGCACCCGGATGGCGCGGCCGCTCGACCCTCGGGGCCCGGCAGAGAGCTGTCGGGCCGGCGGCGCAGAACCCGGACCACGCAGTCTACTCAAATCGTGGCAGAGATTCAAGATAGCCCTGCGCGTGCCCTGCGCTCCGATGCGTGAAGCGGGCGCAAGCCCGTGCAGTGGTGCGCTTGAGGGATACGGGCCCGTTGGCTATCCTCGATGCGAGCGGGCGGGATGCTGCGCAAGGAAGTCCTCCGGCAGGCGAGCCGCTGCCTCGCCGATGACCATGAGGTTGCGGAGTACCGCGTCGATGGCCCATTCATCTTGGCAGAATGACTCGAAGTCGGAGTTCGAGGTGTTCCTGGCTATCTTCCTGGCCGCTGCGAGGATGTCGCGCAGGCGCATCTCGGCTCGTCTAGGCGGCACGAATCGCCTCCTTGAGCACCTGGTCCCGGATCTCAGCTCGCAGGGCGGCGAGTGTCACGAGGTCAGCCTGGCGACGCAGGATCTCGGTGAGGCGCCGGCGAACCCGCGCGAAGTACAGCAGACCAACTGGTTGAGCGAATTCCACGATAAGGTCGACGTCGCTGTCTTGGGTAGCCTCGTTGCGCACCACGGAGCCAAAGACCAACAGAGACGTGATGCCCAGTGCACGGAGTTCGTCACGGTGACTGGCCAACCTGACCAAGACGCAAGATGACAAACCCCGAGCAGCATGCGCCTGACGCAGGGACCGGGCCCGCCGATGGCGGGATCGAGCTCTTCGTGCCCGGCCGCATCTGCCTGTTCGGCGAGCACAGCGATTGGGCCGGCGGCTACCGCGCGAGCCATCCCGCGCTCGAGAAGGGCCACGCGATCCTGACGGGGACCGATCAGGGCATCCGGGCCCGAGTGCGACGCCATCCGGACATGCTGATCGTGCGGCTGCCCGTGGGCGGTCCACCGCCGCGCCGGTCCTACGCGATCCCCATGAACGGCGGTGCGCTGCGGACCGAGGCCGAGCGCGGAGGGTTCGCGAGCTACGTAGCGGGGGTGGCGCATCAAGTGGCCCAGCGCTACCCGGTCGGCGGCCTCATCATCGACCAGGAGTCTATGGATCTGCCGATTCGCAAGGGCCTTTCGTCGAGCGCCGCGGCTTGCGTGCTCACCGCGCGGGCCTTCAACCGGCTGTACAACCTGGGCCTGACGATCCGCGAGGAGATGGAGCTGGCTTACCTGGGAGAGCGAACGACGCCCTCGCAATGCGGGCGACTGGACCAGGGGTGCGCCTACGGCGGTCGCCCGGTGCTGATGACATTCGACGGCGAGGGCCTCGAGGTCGAGGAGATCCGCATGGCGCGCGATCTGCACCTGGTGATCGTGGATCTGGCGTCGACCAAGGACACGCGCGAGATCCTGCGCTCGCTCAATGGATGCTATCCCGTCGCGCGGGGCGAACGGGCCCGGGCGGTGCAGGCGTACCTCGGTCCCATCAACGCCGGCATTGTGGCGCAAGCAAGGTCGGCCATGGAGGCCGGCGACGCTGAGGCGGTGGGGCGGCTGATGACCGAGGCGCAGCGGGCGTTCGATGCGCAGGTGGCGCCGGCCTGTCCCGGCGAGCTGGCGGCGCCGGTGCTGCACCGCGTGCTCGCGTCCGAGGCCCTGCGCCCGTATGCCCTGGGCGGCAAGGGGGTGGGGTCGCAAGGGGACGGGGCGGCGCAGCTCGTCGTCCGGGACGCGGTGTCCCAGGGCCGCGTGATCGAGATCGTTCGGGAGAGGCTTGGGATGCTCGGGCTGGGGGTGACGATTCCGGCCACCGGCGGGGGAGCGGCCGAGGCGCGGGGATGACGCCGGGGCCGTGCTGGCCCTGTCGGCCGGTCCGGCAGGCGCCTTCGCGTGGAAGCTCGACGGCGAGGTCCAGGACTCGCCGCTCTACTGCGTGGACGTGTTCCACTCGTTCTACTGGGGCCAGTAGTGGCAGGTCGAGGCCATTCCCGTCCCGCCCGGGCCCAGCAATCCGCCTCCCTACAACACGCTCGAAGCCGGGTGGATCTACCGGAAGTACGGAAGGATCGCCGACCGGGACAGGTCTGCCGCCCTGCAGCTCGTCCTGTGGCAGCTCAACGGCAGTTTCGTCTCCCGCGGAGTCCCGTCGACGGTCTACGGCCACGCCGACACGATCCTCCAGGATCTCTATCGCAACTACAGCGCAGCCGGGGCGGCCTGGCGCAGGAGGGCGCGGGGGTAGTTCCCCGATCGCGGTCGTGAGGCGTACGGCAGGTGCCGCGAAGTCGGCCGAGCGCTATCCCCGCGGGTCGGCCACCCTCCCGATGAACAGCACCGAGCCGGTCACCCGATCGCGGATCAGGAACAGGAACGGGTGATCGGCCACGAACTGGGGCGGCGCGCTGACGGTGCCGACGCCGCCGGCCGTCGCCGCCGCGGCTTCGGTGCCCTCCTCGTCGACCGCCACGAACGCCTCATGCACGAGGAACTGCAAGAAGAGATACTCCGCCGTGGCCATCCCGGTGAGATCCGCGTCGTTCTCCGAGAAGACCGAAGGCATGCCCATCGCGATGAGCGGTGCCTTGAGCGATGCATTCCAGCGGAAGGTGAAGCGCGGCAGGGTCACCGCGACCTTGGTCGTGGTCAGTCCGGAGAGCCACTCGGCGAGCTGCTCGGGCGTGAGCGCGGCCTCGAGTGCCGGCAGGCCGTCGACGGCATCGGGGAGTAGGACCAGCATGGCGATGTCCTGGCCGGTGTAGGGCAGTTCCAGGACGCTGACGCCATCGCGCCACAGGAATCCAAACTCATCGGTCTGGTGCATCATCGGGACACCGACCGACTGCGTGCCCGAGAGATGGAAGGGCTCGGTGCGCGTCTGGGACGGGTCGAATTGCGCGACCCACGTGCCCTTGAAGTAGATCGCGTTGGCGAGGACGAGGCGGGTGAGCGGGGTGATCGTCCCGGGCTGGAGCAGCTCGGGGATCTTGCCCGCCGTCTGCTCGCTCACCCAAGTGTTCACTGCTTGGCGCGCGGCCTCCGGGCTCCGCTCGATGTCGGCCTCAACGAGCTCAGCCCCGTATTCGACTCGGGTGATTTCGAGGAAGGGCGCGTTCCAGGGGTAGCCCGCCTGGCCCCAGAGGCGATTGGCGATGTCGAGCCGGTAGAGATCGAAGCCGACACCGGTGTCCAGGCTTCCCTGCAGCTCCCCGAAGGTCTGGTGCAGCGCGTCCTGTCCGAAGGGGAAGTGAAAGACCTGGGCGATCTCGGCCTCGGTCTGCCCGCGCGCCCCGGCCCAGATCATGCCCATGGCGGTCGAGATGCTGTAGGGCGAGAAGAAGAGGTTGCCGGGCTCGGCCTTGAGCGCCGCGTAGAGGTCCAAAGCGAAGGCGGTGTTGCCCTGGACGAGCTGCTCGACCTGAGCAGCGTAGGCGGCGGGGATCTGACGGGCCGCCCGGATATCGGGCGACGGCTTGGCGCTGTTGTGGTCGCTCGCGCAGCCAGTTCCCATGAACACGGCCGGGAGGACCCATAGCGCGGCGGCCAGGAGGGCGAGGAGCGAGGCGACCACAAAGACCAGCGGCGCCGGGGCTGTGGGCGTCAGGGCAAGCCGCGCGAGGGCCCCAGGGCCCGGCGAGAGGGCGGCCCCGCGCCTTGCCGAGGGGCATGCCGGCGAGCTATGGTCGGGTAGGCGGCGGTAGGTCCAGCGGGAATGCAACATGGCGCACCTCCACGTGCGGTACATGCGTTGACGAATCCCATGGGCCCGGACGGGCCCCGGCGCTCCCCGGCCGCGTCTGATAACTGATACCGAGAGGGGAGGGTAGGGTTCCGCCGGCCCAAGAAGGGGTCACGCAGTGGGCAGGGGGCAGTCCATGAACCTGCGGCAAGCGTCTGGCCAAGGCGATTGCGGGGTATCGGCACCTCGGGCAGACGTGGCTCCATGTGGGCGTCGGATCATCCGACAGACGCCGGAAGGGCCACTTGGACCTAAAATTAACTTAGACAAGCAATTGTGTGGCCAAGTCAACTGCTCCCCGGCCGTGGGATCCAGGAATTCTGGAAGATCCGTCAGTTCCCGATGGCAAGCTAACTGTTTAGGCGTGAGTGGCTTAAGGCCTGTGTGCGCCCGTTCGGTCCCGCCGGCTGTTGGTGCACCTGACAGTACCGGTCTTCGGCTCCTCGGGCGAGACCCGAGGGGAAACCGGCTAAATCATATATCTAGAAACGATTGCAGCTCCTCGGCCTCGGTGGCATCTCACATGCACGCTATTCCCCCGGCGGCGTCTAGCGTCAAGGCCGTGATTCGTACCTGTGTATCTGGACGCCAAAGGAGGCGAGGGATGGCCGCAAGGAAAGCAGCGAAAGTGGCTTCTGTGGTGCTGGGCTTGGTTCTCGTGGGCAGCACGACAGCGTCCGCGTTGATCAACGTCGGCGACCCCTGGACGGGCAACAGCTGGGGCCAGCGATTCGTACACCAGACGAGTCTTGACTTCGACGCCATGCGAATCGACTGGATGTCTGGATCCGAGTTCGAGCTCCCCACGGTTTTCGAGAATTTCGACGACGACGAGTGGACCGCCGCGTGGGAGAACCCGATCTATGCCACCGCGCTCGGCGATGGCTCGACCGAGTTGGGATTCGACGTCCTCTTCGGCGGCGATATCGTCCCCACCTGCTTCAGGTTGGGCACATACATCAACTACGACCCTCAGGAGTACTTCGAGGTCAGCTACGAGCAAACTCGCTCCGACTTGGAATGGAAGGTTACGCTACTGGATGTGCAGGAGATGCCCGGTCTTCGCATGCCGAATCCGGTGCCCGAGCCTACGGTCCTCCTGCTCCTGGGCGCGGGTCTCGTCGGTGTTGCGGGTGTCAGACTAAGGAGAAGGCGCGGTTAGTAGTCAACCGCGCCCCCGTACTTCATCAATGCGGCGTCTCGTGCGCCGCATTCTTTTATTCCAGCGTGATCACTCGTTTCGCGGTGCTCTCCCTCGGCGTCGCCAGCCGGACGTAGTAGACGCCCGCCGGCAGCGGGAGCCCCGTATCACTCCGGCCATCCCAAACGAAGCTCTGCTGGCCGGCCGGGAAGGGCCCGCTCGCGAGCATCCTTACCAGGCGGCCTCCCAGGTCGTGCACGGCGATGCGAGCCGGGCACGAGGCATCAAGAGAGAAGCGGATCGTCACCGGTCCGGGAGACGGGTTCGGCAGGAGGTGCGTGATCTGCGTAGTCCAGCCACCCACCCGCTGCCCGACGGCCGTGCCGGGAGTGGCGCCCCCGCAGGCGACGTCCGTGCAGAGCTCGGATCCTGTTTCAATCGCGCACGCGTAAACGCCGTACGCGGGCGGTTCGAATCGCACGATGACCTCCAGCGACTCGGCGGCGCCAAGCGCATAGGGCCCCTCTCCGGATACAATGGAGAACCCGTCGCAGTTGGCGCTCACGGCTCCCGTGAGCATGCCGCCACCGGTGTTGCGGACGGTGAAAGGCAGATCTGCGAAGGTGCCCACACCAACCTCTCCGAAGTCCAGCTCAGTCGGAGTCACGGAGCACCCAGGATCGGCGCCCAGAACCTCGAAGGTGCCATCGGTGAGCGTTGGCGAAATCGTCGCGCCGGAGCACGGGGTGAGGCGGTTCAGGGAGGGACTGACATCGCGCAGGTCCAAGTAGGTGACCCCGGCGGGAGCCTCCGGGCGGATCACCAGAGTCACCATCAGGAGCGGCCCCATGCCTGGCGAGATCGAGGGTGGGCAGGAGAAGCTGTAGATCACGCCGGCGACCGCGGTCGTGTCGCTGCTGCCCGGGGTGAAGAACGCCGCGCCCTGCCCGCGCGTGCCCTCGAGCGTGGATGTCGCGTACTCGAAGACATCCGCGTTGTATACGAAGATGATCGAGTAGCCCTTGATTTCAACGTCGGTCTCGCCCTCGACGACGATGGTGACCGAATCCCCAGGGCTTCCGGTGTTGTCACCCCCGAAGTTGTAGTTGTTCGTCGCATCCGCGATCGAGACACAGCAGCAAGAAGCTGTCAGGAGGAACAGCAGCATTCTTCGCATCATCGCACCCCTCCGTATCCACAAACTCCTACTTGAGCATAATGATCGGCCGGGAGATCGTCTGCCCACAGGCGCACAGGCGGACGTAGTAAACGCCGGCGGGCAACGGACTCCCCGAATCACTCAGTCCATCCCAGGTAACACTGTACATGCCGGTGGGCCGAGGTTCCCATGCCACCTGCCGTATCTGGCGTCCCGCGAGATCGAACACCCCGATCTGGGCTGCGCAAGTCGACTTAAGTGAGAAGCAGATAGTCATGGAACCGGAGGACGGGTTCGGCACCAAGGCAATGATCTCCGTGGCCCACGTCTTCCGCTCCTCACCCATGTGCGCGAATGGGGTTGAACCCTCGCAGACGACATCGACGCAGTGCTCAGATCCGGTCTCGACCGTGCACGCGAAGGCGGTCTCGAACGGTGGGGTGAAGCGGACGGTGACTTGCCTATACTGCTGCGAAGTCAGCTCGTAGAATCCTCCACCGGAGACGATGGAGAAGCCCTCGCAGTCCTCGCTTACCTCACCCCGCAGTGTGCCGCCACCCACATTGGTGATTCTAAAGGTGGCATCGACATGATACCCGACGGGCACGATCCCGAAGTTGATGCTGGTTGGCTCGACTTCGCACACGGGACGCTCAATGATCTCAATAGACATGTCGAATAGGTGCGGGGTTCTCGTCGAACCATCGCAGAGCGTGAGCCGGTTCAATGCGGGTGCGAGATCCGCAAGGTCTAGGACGGTCGGGCCCACGGGGGCATCCTCGCGTACGGCGAGGGTGACGCGCAGCAGCGGACCCGTGCCCGGCGGTATCGAGGGCGGACAGGAGAGGCTGTAGACGATCGTGGCGGACATGGTGCTGTCCGTGTGGGAGGGTGTGAAGGTCACCGCCCCTTCACCGCGGGTCCCCTCCAGAGTGCAACTGACGTACTCGAAGACCTGTGCGTCGAAGAGGAAGTTCGTGGCGTAGCCCTTGATCTCTTCCACCGTCTCGCTCTCGATCACGATCTCGAGCGACTCACCCAGGCTGGCCTCAGCGGGTCCAGAGAAGTAATAGCGGCTGGGGGAGATGAAGCCTTCGCCGGTGCAGGTGACATCGTCGCAGTCCTCGTGACCGGTCTCCACTACGCAAGGCCGGGGACCGATCTCGGTTGGCGTGAAGCGAACGACGAAGAGCTGGCTTTGGCCTCCGGTCAGAGTGTAGGTGGCGCCGGAGACGATGGCGTAGTCGCTACAACTCTCACTCACGAATCCAGTTAGAACTCCCCCGCCGTTGTTGGTGATGCTGAAGGTGCGGTCGGTGGAGGAGCCGATCTCGACATCCCCGAAGTCGAGCGCGCTGGGCTCGACGCTGCAGGCCGGGGCCGGGTAGCCCGTGCCGGTGCAGGAGACATCATCACAGTCCTCATTGCCGGTCTCGATCGTACACGCCAGCGGTCCGGAGACCGTCGGGGCGAAGCGGACCGTGACCGTCACGCTCTGCCCGGCGGTCAAGCTGTAGGCGCCACCACCCGAGACGAGCTCATAGTGATCGCAGGCTTCAGAGACTTCTCCGGTGAGCGTGCCGCCACCATTGTTCGTGATCGTGAAGGTGTCGTCGGCGGAGGCGCCAACCTCGACATCCCCGAAGTTGAGAGCAATAGGATCGACACTGCAGGCCGGGGGCGGATAGCCTGTCCCGGTGCAGGAGACATCATCGCAGTCCTCATTACCGGTCTCGACCGTGCACAGGTGCGTGCCGCTGGCGGTCGGGGCGAAGCGCACGGTGACCGTCACGCTCTGCCCGGCGGTCAGGCTGTAGGCGCCACCACCCGAGACGAGCTCATAGTGGTCGCAGGCTTCAGAGACGTCTCCGGTGAGCGTGCCGCCACCATTGTTCGTGATCGTGAAGGTGTCGTCGGCCGAGGCGCCGACCTCGACGTCGCCGAAGTTGAGGGCAATAGGATCGACGCTGCAAGCCGGGGGCGGATAGCCCGTGCCGGTGCAGCTGACGTCATCACAGTCCTCATTGCCGGTCTCGATCGTACACGCCAGCGGTCCGGAGATCGTCGGGGCGAAGCGGACCGTGACCGTCACGCTCTGCCCGGCGGTCAGGCTGTAGGCGCCACCACCCGAGACGAGCTCATAGTGATCGCAGGCTTCAGAGACTTCTCCGGTGAGCGTGCCGCCACCATTGTTCGTGATCGTGAAGGTGTCGTCGGCCGAGGAACCAACCTCGACATCGCCGAAGTTGAGGGCAATAGGATCGACACTGCAGGCCGGGGGCGGATAGCTGGTGCCGGTGCAGGAGACATCATCACAATCCTCATTGCCGGTCTCGACCGTACAGAGGTGGGTGCCGCTGGTGGTCGGGGCGAAGCGCACGGTGACCGTCACGCTCTGCCCGGCGGTCAAGCTGTAGGCGCCGCCACCCGAGACGAGCTCATAGTGATCGCAGGTCTCGCTGACCGTACCACTTAGGACACCGCCACCATTGTTCGTGATCGTAAAGGTGTCGTCGGCGGAGGACCCGATCTCGACATCCCCGAAGTTGAGGGCAATGGGCTCGACGCTGCAAGCCGGGGGCGGATAGCCTGTCCCGGTGCAGCTGACATCATCACAATCCTCGTTGCCGGTCTCGACCGTACAGAGGTGGGTGCCGCTGGCGGTCGGGGCGAAGCGCACGGTGACCGTCACGCTCTGCCCGGCGGTCAAGCTGTAGGCGCCACCACCCGAGACGAGCTCATAGTGGTCGCAGGTCTCGCTGACGGAGCCTGTCAACGCGCCGCCGCCGGTGTTGGTAATGGTGAAGGTGTCGTCGGCCGAGGCGCCAACCTCGACGTCCCCGAAGTTGAGCGCGATGGGA